>Ga0315336_1000069_pt1:0-472500 | contig 530429 bp, 496 predicted proteins | sample ASW5metaG_FD_204512 | JGI IMG/M metagenome (GOLD analysis project Ga0315336, IMG submission 204512) | Ammonia-oxidizing marine archaeal communities from Monterey Bay, California, United States - ASW #5 | ecosystem: Environmental > Aquatic > Marine > Intertidal zone | place: USA...
GGCGGTGGCGGTGGCGGCGGTGGCGGCGGCGGTGGCGGCGGCGGCGGCGGCGGCGGCGGCGGCGGCGGTGGCGGTGGCGGTGGCGGTGGCGGTGGTGGCGGTGGCGGTGGCGGTGGTGGCGGTGGCGGATTGCTACCAGCCGGCACGACACGGATGACCGGATTGGAGTCAGCAATCGCGAAGGCATAACCGGTGGGCGATGCCACATCGCCGAGCGACGGAATTATCGGATATTCGCCGACAGGGGAGTCGATATCCGCCGTCGTCGTGAAGGTTGGCATGCCCGTCGTCACTTCTTCGATGATATGACCGCGTAGCAACTGTCCGCTGAAATTGAACTCAAATGGCGGATTGGGCTGACCTTCTTCGCGCTCCAGCGTACGCGTAAACAGGGTCAGGAGCGGCTGCTCGTCGAAAATCACATAATTGCCATCCATCGGGACAGCGCCGGGCGCCAGGCTTTCGTAGCTCTCGTTCAGAATATAACTGGACGTCAGGTAGATGCCATCGCCATCCGCTTCGCCAAACCAGTTGTCGCGAAGCACACCGCCGTCGAAGACTTGCCCCGGACGACCGGCGAGCGTGTCCGAATAAATCAGATAACGGCCGCCGCCGGTAAGCGAGAGAACGCTGCTATCCCCTCGATTGTCGAGACTGGAACCGCGAATGACAATGGCATTGCCCGTGCCAGATGCTTCGATAACGGACCCGAAGGCAATCGTGACGGGGCCTGTGATATCGGATCCCGTGTTCAAAATTTGGATCGTATCGGCGAAAAGCGAATTGAGATAAATACTGCCGCCCGCATTGGCGTTGCGCCCCGCCCCATCCTGTATTTGCATGAAGATATTGCCGGTGCCCGCATCGATAAAGGCATTGGTGCCAATGAAGATGGAGGCATTGCCGGGCGAACGCTGGTCGGCGACGACCCCGGCACTCTGCGGGGCATTGGCAAGTAACGTAACATCGCCATTGTCCGATATGATGCGTTGGCGAATGGAAATGCCCTTGCCTGCCTGCAGCGTCAGATCGCCACCGTTGCCCGACGGGTTGTCAACTTCGATCGGTGCAAGCACGAAGATGTTGTTCGATGCCTGCATAACCAGTGATGTACCACCGCTCAGCACGGCCTCGACAGACGCCGGGTTGATGGTCACCTGTTGGTCGGGATCATCGCCAAAGCCCAATCCAGGCAGCGGACCCGCTGGGCCTGGTGTGTCGTCTATAGTGTTGAGATTGAAGAAATAGACAGCGCCCGTATCTTGCAGTGCGTCTCCGAAACCATCGGCTCGTGAAGCGCCGACGGCCAGACGACCGCCATCCAACGAGACACTTCCTCCGAAATTATCATTATCTCCAAGGTCGAGGACGAGTCCGGGATTATTGGCACTGCCGCTGATGGCACCCAAATCGCGAACATCTGTCAAACCCGGTCCGGCGAACCGGAACAATCGCACGGCCCCACGGCGCGTAGTATCGAACTCAGCAACGCGCACGCCGACCGCAAGCGTATCGCCTTCGAGGGAGATTGATTGACCGAATTCGCCCATGAAGGCCAAATCATCAAGCGAATAACTGCCCTCGCCGCGATAACCAAAACCGATAGTGCCGGTCAGCATGGGATCGGAAAATGCCGCGTCCGAGAAGGAGAATAGTTGCACGGCACCACGGGCCGATGCCGTGATGGCCGTATCGTTAATGCCGTCCGCGCCGGTGTCGAACGGCAGGCCCACGGCCAAGCGGTTGCCATCGAGCGATACGACAGTTCCTCCGGTTGGGAAGTCATCGCTCAGGCGCAGTGCTAAGGTCGGATTGGAAAATGCGCCGTCCGAGAAGGTGAACAGGCTGATGCCACCAGCACCACCGGCAACACCATCGTTGCCGACGGCCAGACGGTTTCCGTCCAGCGAAACCCCCAACGGCCCCGTTCCGAAAAATGGTACGCCATCGCCAGCGAGATCGAAATCTTTTGGACCGGTATACCCGTCGCCGAACGTGCCGACATGTACGCCGCCGTTGAACAGAGCATCGCCGAAGGTAAACAGATAAATGGCACCCGGTCCTGTCCTATCAGCGCCGTTTGCTCCGTCATCGCCGCCCGCAACTACCGCGAGGCGATTGCCATCCAGCGAGAGTCCGAAGCCGAGAAAGTCGTCGACATCAAGATCGAGATTGATATTGCGGCCGCCGGTATATTCGCTGCCGATGATGCCAGCCAATGCCGGCCCGCCGAAATCGAGATCATCGAACGTAATCAGATAGACCGCGCCGCTGTTGTCCTTCGCGCCATCGCCGCCTGCATCACCGGTCGCACTGACAGCCAGACGCGTGCCGTCTAGCGAGATGGATCCGGCAAAGCCATTGGACTGAACGCCGCCTCGGGAAAAAGAGTAACCGTCCGGCGCTTCATAGGCCGCACCGATGATCAGTTCTTGAGTTGGCTTGGGGTTCGAAACGTCAAACAGGTACACCGCACCCGTGTCCAGGATATTAGTACCAAATCCAGACGCAAACACATTGTCCGCCCCGTCATCGCCGGGTGCGCCGACAGCCAGCCGTCCGCCATCCAGCGAAACGCTGCTCCCGAATTGGTCGCCATTGTCGATATCACTAAGGGCAACATCATTCGAACCCATATAACCAACGCCGATGGTCGACGTCAGACTGACCGTGCCGGGCGTACCGATGTCAAACAGGTAAACCGCACCGAAGCTATCCGTGGAATTGTCCGAACCCTTGTCCCCGATCGCGCCGACAGCAAGCATAGCGGCATCCGCCGAAACGCTGCTTCCAAACTGGTCCAGTGAATCGAGAAATGTCAGATCGGTGTCGCCAGCCCCGTCATAGCCGCGACCATGGATACCGTAGAGCGTCGGAGCACCGGAAACATCGAACTCATATATCGCGCCCGCAGCCGAGATGCTGTCGTCGGAGCCATCGTCGCCGTCAGCCCCGACAAACAGACGATCGCCGAGCAAGGCAACACCGCGCCCGAAACGGTCGTTCGCGTCAAGCTGGGCCAGTTCAAGTGGAGTCTGGTCCGCGACCGTAACGTCGCTAACACTTTCAATGACAGTATACAGGCTTGGATTGAGAAAGGTGCTGTCCGCGAAGTCGAAGATATAGACTGCACCGGTATTGGGATTGCTCAAACCGCCGCGCCCGTTGGTGCCAGGTGCACCGACCACCAATCTGTTGTTCGAAAGATCAATCGACGTGCCGAAGAAATCTCCTGACAGAAGCTCCGGCTCGCCGCCGTTAAGCCCTCGCATATCGAAACTGCGGTCACCCGATGCAGCACGGCGGATGCTACCGACAAGCTGACCGCCGTTAAAATCCAGATCGCCAAAAGTGTAGAGCCATACAGCGCCGGAATTATCCGCGCTCGTCGTGCCAGCCTGATCATAGTTCGCTTGGCCGACAGCCAACCGTGTTCCGTCAAGGGATACTGCGGTCCCGAAGTCATCATTATTTGCTAGATCGGGCATATCGATATTGCGCCCGCCGGTATAACCACGGCCGATGATTGCCGCGAATTGGGGATTCGAGAAACTGGCATCATCGAAGGTGAACAGGAAAACACCGCCGACATTCGTCCCGGACGTTGAGGAATCTTCATCCGGCGCACCAACGGCGAGGCGATTACCATCAAGCGACACACCGGCACCGAAGCGATCATCCTCTTCGATGGAGACGGACAGACCGTCAGCATAGAAGAAATCGCCCAGCGCCTCGATCACTAGATCATATTGGCTGATCGTGGACGCCGGGCTTTCCTCGGCAATGATGATATCGCGCGGATCAAGCAGCAGAGTCCCGCCGCGCAGGCCATTGCGGGCCGTTTCCACGGTGCCATCCCAATATAATGTCTCGGAGGATGATACTTCGATGAGCCCGCCATTGCCGGAGGTCAGCCCGCCCATCGCATAGGTTTGCCCGAGCCAGGTCGTATTCTCTTCCGACCAGATGATTGCCTCGCCGCCGTTACCGCGCGTGCCGTGGGCGGATACATCGATGATGGTGGTGTCGGTCGCCGTAACCTTCTCGGCATTCGCCAGTTCGTCCTGAGCGAGATTGCGTCCGCCCTGATACTCGCCGCCGATCCGGACCCGGCCGCCACCTACCCCGCCATAGGCGAGGAACTGGCTGCCAAAGAGGTTGACCGTCGGTGCTGTGACATCGATCTGCCCGCCAAAGCCATGGCTGCCAGCCGCGCGGAACGCGCCAGACGACATGATGATGCGGCCGGCGGTATAACTGATCGAACCGCCATGCAGGCCGCTCGCATCGGCCGCAAAATCGGCCGTATCCATTGCCCGGTTAACGGCAGCAATAGTGATTCTGCCGCCGGTTCCCATCGGTGCATTGGCCGAAACCGTGCCGGCCAGCGACACGGAATCGCCTGACAAGGAAACGGTCCCCCCGTGCAACATGCCTGATGCGCTGAGGTCGGAGCCATATGATAACCATTGGCTGGCCGATATAGTGGCAACCCCGCCGACTTCGCCGCCATCCAAGTTGATCGTACCGTCCAGGATCAGATTTTCACCGGAGATATCGACGCGCCCGCCGCGGGTCGAACCGGACACATCAATAACCGCGGCGTCTCCCATCTCCACGGTTCCCGATCCGCGGAGCGTAACTGCCGGACCAAGCGCAGACGGTCCCGACATCAGACTAACCCGGCCATTGCTATCGATCGCCGTGAAACTTGCCCGCGGCTGTCTGACGCGCACCGAAGAATTCACGACGTCACGGGCGGCCAATGCGGTAAGGTCAATCGTACCGCGAAAATTGGTAAGGCCTGCGCCTCCATTTTCGGTGCCGATATTGGGTCTCTCAGTGCCCGAAAGGCCGAATTGGAACAGATTGTCGCCGGTAAAATCAAGCGTGAATGTCTCCGCCCCACCCAGGATGACACTCCCCATCCTGGCCCGAATTATGCCTTCATTACGCACCCGAGGTGCAACAAAGGCGGCGATGCCCGCGTCATGTGCGGTGATCGTGCCGGCAGTAACGATAATCGCGTCGGGATCCCCGGGACGATCAAAGTCAAACCGGGTCCCCGTCATGAACGCGTCATTGTCGATGTCCGCCGTGCTAACGACGAGGCCGCCGACATCAACGCGCGCGCTGGCTCCGAACACGACACCATTGGGATTGATCAGAAATATCTGGCCATTGGCCTGCAGCGAACCGAGAATGCTCGAAGGATCAGCGCCAATGACGCGGTTAAGGGCGATCGAATTCGACCCGGGCTGAAAAAAGCGCACGGATTCCCCGACATCAATCGAAAAATCGTCCCAGTTCAAAATTGCCCGATCGCTAAACTGGTCGACCCTGACATCTCCGCTTCCTTCTCCGGAAATGGTTACATCGCCAGCGACGATTGTGCCGCCCCGCGGCTCAGCATATGCGGGCGCGGCGGCGGCGAGAGCCAAGATGGCGCTGCTGCCTAGCAATGCAAGGCGGCCTCGGTTTAGCGGTTTTGCTGCGATGGGCATGGTCACCTCTGAAAGCTGATGGTGAAGAAAAGACGGGGGTTCCGGTCATCGCCGGGGAAAGCGCGGTCAGCTGGAAAGGCCAGTTGAACGTCGGCGCGCAGGCCCATTTGTGTAAACAGCCGCAAACCCAGACCGAAGGATTCCGCGCTGTTGGTACGTCGCTCACCCGGATTGAGGCGGCCGCGTTGATAGGCTCGCCCCCAATCGAAATAGGCGTAAGGCTCGATCACCGTGCTCGCGACCGGACTGGGCCGGGCAATCTCAGCGCTTACAAGCAGGCAGTCATCACCGCTCAAGAAACCGGCATCATAGGCACGGCCGATCGCAGGCCCGCCGAAAGTGCACTCATTTGCTGCCTGCAAACCACCGGATGATATCTGCAGCTGGGCTTCGCCATTATACCGAAAGTAAAATCCGGCTGGGAGAGGCTGATTCCGGTACAGGCGGAAGTTTGCAAAAGTGGCATCCGGATTGCCGGCAGACCGGCTACGCAGCGGATTGTTGCGGCCGGTCGCACCAAAGCCTGAGATTCCTTTGGTCAAACCGACTGAAAACAGGGAAAGCGCGCCATCGCCGCTCGCCCAGTCATAGCTAATCTGCGCAGAGAAAGTACGGATGTTTTCATCAACCACCGGAACGCCGAACAAATTACTCTGAGTATCGATGCCATCAAATGCGAGAGATGCCGTCAGCGTTCGCGCCCGCGACCGGATGATGGGATAGCTGAGCGATGCGCCCCAGGTCTGTTCCTCACCGTCAAACTCCAACAGCCGAAGTGCGCCTGATTGGGCTTCGGTCTGTGCTGTAGAATAATGCACCCGGGCACGAGCGAGACTACGCCCAAGCGAAGTTTCATACGCGCCAGAAAAGTAAGAAAACGCGTCAGTGTCAAAGCCCGTGCGCGCCGAAACTTCGAGGCTGTCACCGACAAAGAGCAGTGAATTCACGGCTATAACAGCATAGATTTGCTCATTACCATATTCGTCCCGGAGCCGATTATCGCTTCCGACCAACAAGTTATACCGGTCCGTATCGACCATGACTTGCAGAGTTGCAGCGCCTTCCACCGATTCCGACGGGCTGATGACAACGGAAACGGTGATGCCCGACAGGTCGTTGATCCCCAGCACCGCGCGTTCGAGCTCTGCTGTGCGCACAGCGCCGTTGGCGACCAGCCGCGACAAGCGCTCGCGAATAGCTCCTTCGATACGTGCACGCCCGACGGGCAGCGAACCCTCATCGAACTGGATTTCAATCGCATCGATTGTCCCCTGCACGATGCGCAGGCGGACCATACCGTCCTCAACTGTTTGCTCGGGAACGATGGCAAAGGACAAGGCGTAACCCTCGCGCGCGAGTCGCCCAGTAATCTGGCTCGCCAACGCGTTCAGCTCACCCAGCGTTACCTCCCTGCCCTCGACGGTATTTGTCAGCGTCGACAAGTCGAGAGCTGGAAATTGCTCCGCACCATCAATCGTGATTTGCCTGACCAGAAAGGCCTGTTGCTGTATTTGCGGGCTGGGGTCGCGCGGCGTCTGGATACGAAAAGGTTCGACCACCTGAGATTGCGGCAACTCGGGTTGATCAAACTGATCGGAAAGGGTGCCGCCGGTTTGCGGCACCACTTGTGCATGGGCCGAAACACCGCACAAAATCCAAGATGCCGACAGGAGAAGTGCTGCCGAATTTGCACGCTTCCAATGATTTGAAGGTGCCCCATCCGCAACTGCGCGCCGACCAGTCATCATAGCAAAATCCCCACGCCCAATTCCCTTCACTTACTAAAGCGTAGGAATCAGCCAAATCGGATCAGCGGTCGTAAAAAAGCCAGTGCGGACTTGCTATTGCAACTCCAAATCAGCGCCTAACGGGAACGGCGGGCCATGGTCGCAACGTATAGATTGATGGCACCGCCAGCCGAGATTCGCATCTTTGCCATGCTCGCTGACAAAAGTAGCGACTGCACGCGCTCCGCCAGCGAGGGATCATCTGGCAGTGTCTGCGATAGCCAGTGCTCACGATCGTCTTGCGGCAAAGCCAACGCATCTTCGAGCACGGACAGGGCTCTTCTTTCCCTATTGATCGACGGGTCTATCATTGTTCGCCCTCTATCGCATTGGCGAGCCATACGCGGGCAGATGCCCAACGCCGCTTGACGGTGGGTTCGGAAAGCCCGGTGGCGATCGCAACATCAGCAATCGACATCGCACCAAAATATCGCATTTCGACAATATCGGCCCGTTGGCTATCAATAGCCGCCAAGCGCAAAAGCGCATGGTTGAGCGTTTGCAGATCGAAGCGCGGTTGTTCCTGATGATTGGTCATCAGCGTCACCTTTTTATGCGCGCGTTTGTCAGCATTTTTTGCGCGGACATGATCGATAAGAATTCGGCGCATAAGCCGGGATGCCAGGGCCATAAAATGCGCACGATCATTCAGTTCCATCTGCTCGGTCTTGATAATCCGAATGACGGCTTCATGGACGAGATCACTCGGCATGAGTGAGACATGGTTTTCGTCGGCAAGCAGGCCCGCCGCTCTTTTCTGCAAATACGGATAGAATAGCTCGATAAGCTTGTCCTGCGCCCCCGCATCTCCCTCTTTCCACTGGCGCAAAAGCTGCGTCGCTGGCGCGTCAGTTTCCTCCACCATGCTGCTCTCCTTTGGCGAGCTAGGTGCACGACGATAAAGTCGGTTGTCCAGTGATTTACCACGACCCCGATGGCCTTTTTCTCGATTCAGGAGCGCCGGACCCAACATCGGATCAGAATTTCCATCCGACGCGCATTGAGCCAGAAATCGACTGCTCTTCTCCGCCGACAAGACCGCGGGTTTGCCCGCCGATCGACCAACCGCCGCCAAGTTCATAATGGCCGGAAAGCGTAAACAGGCCAGTCGATCCATCCGTACGCGGAGAGCGAACCGGGAAAATGGCTGAAGGCGCACCCTGCAGGGCGAAGCTGGTCTGGGCGACGTTCGCATGCCCGTCGACATATTGGGCGCTAGCATCAATTCCGCCACGTGCGCCTTGCCAATTGGCGAATATCCCGCCGCCAAAGCGCGTGATTTCGTCATCGACACCCCGGCCGGAAAGATTGAGCGCCCCTGCACCAATTTCCGATACGCGGCCCAGATCGGCACTGGCATGATGGATCGAAGCAACCGGTCCAACCGACCACGCCCCGCCCAGCGCAAAGCCGTACCGCGCCTCGCCGTTAAGCGCGATGCTCTCAACATCGACAGAAGATCGTGCAGTCCGGTTCAGCGTGTTGACGACAATGGTTCGGGAAACATCGGCGCTGTTATTGCTATGGCTGATGGTGGCCGTGATCGTGGGGCCGTCGCCCCCTGTGCCGTAACGGCCATAGGCCCCCAGATGCCACCCATCGTAACGCGCGCGGCTAAGCCGGTCATCGACATCTAACCCGCCATCGACATGGCCGACGGTCATCCCGAACGCCCAGCGATTACTGGCCCCGCGATAATCGATCCCGATATCGATGCCATATTCGTCATGATCGACATCGGCGGCATTTCCATCACTGTCGACGGATCCATCGCGGCCATTGACCCCGCCCCAGATACCCCAACCTTCGTCAAATGCCTCATGACTTCGGGCAAGAAGCCGCTGACCGCGTGACAAACCATCATTTGAAGCCTGTGCGAGCAGCGAAGCATAGATTTCGCCTGAACTCGTATCGAACGCGGCTTGGGCCTGCGGAACGGTTGAGAACAGGACGTTCATATAAACGAGATCGGCGTCCGCATCGGTCCGGTCGAGTTCCTCAAGTCGCATGGCAGCGCCATTTTGATTGTAACTCGTTGCCGCGGTCGGAAATAACGCTCCCGATGGCGGCGGTGGTGGCGGTGGTGGCGGCGGTGGCGGCGGCGGCGGCGGCGGCGGCGGTGGCGGTGGCGGCGGTGGCGGCGGTGGTGGCGGTGGTGGCGGCGGTGGCGGCGGCGGCGGCGGTGGCGGTGGCGGTGGCGGTGGCGGTGGCGGCGGCGCGTTGTTGGGCGTCAGAGTCAACTGGGCATCATTGCCATCCCCTGCAGCATAATCAACGGTCGGCGTCAGGAATGCGAACTGGTTTAGAAGCGTCCCAAACGTCCCGGAAATCGCATCCGATCCGTCATTAGCGATTATGACATAATTGAACGGATCATCACCGGCGAAGCTGCCGATCTCGAATATGGATAAGGTCGCACCGCCCAAGCTCACAAGGCCATTCACGATGACCTGATCGCCATTTCCGGCTTCATCGACTTCGACTTCGAATATACTGTCGGCATCGAAAGAGAGATTGCCATTGACGGTCATCGTACCGATGCCGCCCGCGAGCGGGTTTTCATCGGCTAGCTCGGGGCCTTGTGATTGAGGAATATTTTCGGCAAATTCGAGAACTGGTTTGGCAAAAGGCGCGTCCTCGACCATCATTTCCAGCCGGCCGACGGTGCCGCCGGAGAAGGCAGTCTCTTCAGCCATCATGCCCGCGCGTGCCAAATCGCTTTGGGCAGACGGCGGCGCAGCTTCAACCGGGAAGCTGTCTGAAACTTGCACAGCGCCAACCGTGGCCGGGGTCACCGTAACGGGCTCTGCCTGATCGCTGTCCGGGGTGATCGTGCTGAGCGGGGCGGAATCTCCGCCCCCTGTTGGTCGCGCGCCCGGGGATAATGTGCCGCCGGTAACCGTCACGGAACCTACCGTGCCGGATGCAATCAGCACCGCGCCTTCGCCCACCTCAAAATCGGTTGTCGAGAGGTTGGCGTTCACGACAAGATTACCGGCCTCGACCGCGAAATTTCCACCCAGAGCGTTAGCGTCTCCCGTTAACGTCCACTGCCCTGCTCCGCGCTTGAAGAATAATTCAAAACCCGTGATGGCAATGCCGCCAAAATCGAAAGTCGCATTATCATTTTCATCAGCCAAGAGTATGAAACTGTCATCGCCTTCACCGCCATCTATCGCAGCCGTGAAAATTCCAGTGGGTTCGAGCTGAACGGAATCATTCCCGGCACCGAGAGCTATGGTGCCATCAATGGTTCCTAGATTGACGACAAAATCGCTGCCAACACCGCCAATGACGGCAGCACCGGAAAGAGCGGTGACGCGACCTTCATTGAATAAGGTGCCGCTACCTGGACCAACAAAGCGCACACCGGTGCCACTGCCACTACCGCCCGAAATCGTGGCTTCTTCAGCAACGAAAATAGTGGCAGTCGCGGCGTAGTTTTCGAAGAAGGCTGCGTCAGGGGTACCGAAAATACGCCCCCCCAGATCGAGCTCAACGCCGTCTGATCCGGCTCCCGATGCAGTGATATCGGCGGTCGAAAAAAAGCTAATGGACGTGCTGAGATCGCGCACTGCATCATAGTTTTTAGAAATAATGTCAAAAGTTTCGGGATCGATGGTGAAATCCGCGATCAAGACGGCGTCGGCGTCATCCCCGGTTGCCGTTATCGTTCCCTGGTTAAAGGCTGATGCATCAGTGAACGCAGCGAGAAACAGCCCGGCCCCTGAATCGCCATTGGCGAGCAGAGCGCCCGTATTGTCGAGATCGCCTGTACCGGTAAATTCAACACCCAGCGCGGTGCTGAAATCACCCGATACGGTTATGTCGCCGCTGTTATCTATGCTCGACGGCAAGTCGATATCGCCGCCAAATTCGCTCCCGAAAAGCTCCAACGCGCCTTGGAAGGCGTATAAGCCGTCGGCGAAGAGGCCGCGCGTTTCGATATCTCCGCTATTGGTGATGCCGAAGGCACGTGCTTGGGCGCGTATCCCGGCATCGCCTTCTGCATAGATCGAGCCACTGTTGTTCAGGGTAAGGCGGCTGGCAATTTCGCTATTGCCGACCACTCGGCTGAACGTATCACCAACGCTAACCCGGATACCGGAGCCACCGGCGCCGGTGAAATCGGTATCGCTGACCATGTTCGTGCCATCGGTGATACGGATATCGCCTTCGTTTATCAGCTGATAGCTGCCGCCTGCGTTGTCATTGATATTGATACCGCCGCTGAAACCTCCAGCATCGCCGAGCGTCAACGTGATTGGCGCGTAATTCTCGATCCGCACATTGCTTGTCACGAAATTCTCGATGCCGGTTCCGGAAACATCGATGCCGGCGGATCCGAAGCCGGTAATCGCGCCGCGATTGATCAGTGTAATTATGTTCGAACCGCCTCGTGACTGGACATCCATTCCGAGAATATCGATGCCGACTAAATGGCGTCCGTCCAGCGTCAATGCGCCTTCATTCACGATATGGGTAGCATTGTCCGAGGAGAAGCTCTGGGCAAAGATTGCAGCAGCATTGGCCGACGTCGAAACATCGTCTGTCTCGCTGATCGTGATATCACCGCTATTGGTAATGCGCGTCGTACCTTCGCCAAACATGCGGGACTGGATACCGCTGGCGACAATGTTGAAATCAAACCCGTCACCACGGCCCGCCGCAACTGTGACCGGAGCCGAGTTGGTAATCTCGACACTGCCGGGGCTGCGCTCTTGAACCGGAGCCGTGCTTTCCAGGTTTACGACACGGATACCTGAAACGTTGTAGCCATTCGGCGCATTGGCGTTCAACGCCATGCTGTTGTTGATGACGATATTGCTGGCTCGGGCTTCTGCCTGAATCGCGGCGGCTTCACCGGTGGTGGAGATACCGAAACTATCGGGTTCGGTGATAATCACGACAGGACCGGCAGCACGAATGAACTCAAGTCCGTTGATACCGCTGGGCGGGGCGATTTGCTCCGTCAGGTTACGCACAATCAGGCGATCGACACCATCACTGTCGTCAACAGTTACACCGCCCGGCAGCGATCCCGAGCAGATCATCGTATTGCCGTCGATAAAACAACCATCGCCGCCAATGGCGTTGTTGGGCGTGAGGTTCAGGATCGCGTCATTGCCATCCCCGCCAGCATAATTGACGGATGGTGTGAGGAAGGCCAGCCGGTTTATGATACTGCCAAACGTTCCGGTGATCGCATCTGATCCGTCGTTACCGATGATGGTGTAAACAAATGGATTGGAGCCGCTGAAATCGCCGGAAATTTCGGTCACGCTCAAAGTTGCGCCACCAAGATCGATCGTACCGGTAACGTTGATCCTGTCACCCTGCCCCTGATCATTCACGTCAATCTGGACAAGCACCGAGGAGTCGAGCGTAAGGCTGCCCGTTGCCAGCGTGCCGATCAGGCTCTCGCCGCGTTCACTGCCGAGCAAGCCGCTCGGTGAAAGGATTGCACCGCGAGTTAATGATACCGTTCCGCCAATTCTGCCGGAACCACCAAGCAGGCTGAAACCATCCACCGATACAGCCGTATTGCCCAGCCGCCCATCGACAATGAGACTGGCATCCGAGATGGTTGTCGGACCGGTATAGCTGCTGTTACCCGTCAGGCGGGTTGTGCCGCCAAACACCTCCACTTCACCATCTCCGCTGATCGGCGCAGTGAAGAGGAAGTCGCTGTCGGTGTGATTGAATCTGACGCTGCTGCCGGTTCCCTCAAACACAACGCTCTCGGCGAGGAGCGACCCGGCAGGTGCCTTTACAAACCGATCGCCAATCACAAGCCGACCACCGTTCGATAGAAACAGCGAGCCTTCATATATGAGCGTCTCGGTTTCAAACTCGCTGCCGCTCAGGATCACTTCGGAATTAGCACCGTCAACCCGAACAAAGGGGTCGATCAGAATGTCGGTCTCGTCGCACAGAATGTCGATCGCGCAAAATTCGCCTATTTCGAGCCTGCGCGCTTCAAAAACGGCACCGTTCGACACGACGAGCTGCCCATCGACTTCGGATCCCGAAAGCACACGGATCTGCGATCCGTTGCCATCGACAAGGGAACGTGAACCGGGGTTTTGGAAGTAAAAGCCGGTGCTTTCATAAACGGCACCATCAAGCACCTTCATCCTGCCAAGACTAAAAAAGGCCACGCCCTCTGTTTCCAAAAGAGAGCCCGGGCCAGTGACGGAAACCAGTCCTCCAGCCGCGCCTTCAACATTGCTACCAATCAGGAAAACAAACGAACCGCTTACAAGTCCGCCGTTACGAATGATGAGCCTGCCATCTCCGCCGTCCGGCTCATCGAAACCGCCATCATTGAAAACTCGCAGCCCATTGACGCCGACATAGAAGGAACTGCGCCCCAGCAGCAAACGTGAACCAGGCCCGTCCACGATTACCCTGCCGACGCCGGTACGGGTGCTACCGATCGCCATTGCCCGGGCCTCAAACAAGCCGCCATCTTCAATGATCAATGTGCCAGTGCCTTCCTTACCGACATTGAGCAGCTCTGACCGTTCGCTCAACCATGCACTGCCCTGCCCTGTCACCAACACCGACCCGGTGGAACCCGCCTGCAAACCGATGCTGGAATTGTCCATACGGTCCACCGAGCGCGTCTGTCCTTGGCGGAAAACTGCTCCTTCTCGAATTTCGACTGAGCCCGTACCAGCGTCACCGATGATCGTTTGAAACTCGGAAAGCCATTCGGAACCCGCGCCCCTCAAAATGGCGCTTCCAACCGCATCCTGATCTCGACCGAAAGTAGTGAGCTGTGATGTTAACCGTCCGCCGCTTTCGATTGTTACCGTGCCTTCGGACCCAGTCGCGGCGCCTATGGTAATGTCGAAGGCCGTCATCGCACCTTCATTCGTCAGCGTGATCGCGCCCGATCCAGCATCACCAACACGCATGGCAGCCGCTTCAAACAGTGATCCTGTTCCATCAACGAGGAGATTGCCGACGCCGCCTTGATCGATACCCAGCGCCGTTTGTTGACCACGGAAAAGCCCGCCATTCTCGACAACAATACGCCCCGTCCCTGTTCCGCCGACATTGGTCTGCAAAGTTGATCGTATGAGACTGCCAGTACCCGAGACCGTGACCAGCCCTTCGCCGCCTTGGTCGCTGCCGACAAAATTGGCTTCTGCCTCAGCCAGCCCGCCATCCTCGACCAGAAGCGAACCCACACCGCCTATGCCGGTTTGAATCTGCAACGTGCGCAAACGCGAACCCATACCCGTGATAGTGAGATCGCCCGTGCCCTCATCGCCGATCAGCGTTGCCCCGCCTTCCAGCATTCCGCCATCGGATACGATCACGGCGCCATCGCCCTGATTGCCGATCACAAGATCTTCATTGAATCCGAAATAGCTGTCCGTGCCGGTCACCAACAGATCACCGCTGGCGCCCGTCAATTCGCCGACCCTGCCGAAATTCATGACGATCCTGCCGCCATTGCGAACCGTAAGAGCGCCGCTGCCCGCCTCGCCGATGAAAACCGCATTTGCCTGCGCCCGTTCATCGCCCTCGACAATCGGCGCACCCTCGCCATCAATTTCGATCACCGCATTATCAGCGCCATTGGGTATCCGTGGTCCGGCATTGGGATCGGACCAGTTGCCGCTATCGAACCAGTCGGGAGAATTGGCGCCGGTCCAGAAAATGCTGCCCAGCGAATCTTCGCTCTGTGCATTGGCTGGGCTGGCGAGCGCCATCATTCCAACGATGAGTGCCGACACGCTCGTGCCAGCCAACCGGCGGCTGTGATTGCTTGGAGAGTGAGTTTTTCTCGTGTCCCGCGGATCGTTTCGTTGCTCTCGTTCCGGTGACACCATCATCTCAAACTCCGCCCCGCAGGAATGTTGATGGATGAAGGAAACAAACTGATCCCCTAATTCCGTGCCGCGAGCGCCCACGATAACCCGCCTAAATTCATAAGCGGGAAAATGGCGAAATTCGGATCAGTATTTATTTGGTGACGCCCTGAAATTCAGGAAAAATCCTCAGCGGGCCTTCTGTTCTTGCTCATCCAGACTGGTTCGAAAATGGGCTGTTATCAGCCCTTTGAAATGGATCAAAATCGGGCAGCACGTCGAATTGCCGTTCGCAAATATGATCAAATGTGCCTAGTAGCTTTGATCTCGCAGCCGAGATCAGAGGGCAGGAACGGACATTTATGGCAGGTTCCAATAGTGATTTAGAAGCACGCGCATTAGACATTCTCGATGAAGCGCTTGAGCTTTTACCCGATGACCGCGAGGCCTTTGCACGCACGGCATGCGCCGATGATGAACGCCTTCTCTCCCGCGTTCTGGAACTGCTTTCCGAAGCGCAGGATGCGCCCGAGCTACTCGCCACCGGCGGCGCGCAAACGGGCAGCGAAACAGTCAAAATGCCTGACCGCGTTGGTGCATACAGAATCGAGGAATTGATCGGCCAAGGCGGTATGGGCGCGGTTTTCCGTGGAAGCCGGGATACGGGTGATTTCGATCATCAGGTCGCAATCAAACTGATACGATCCGGCACGCTATCCGATGCGATGATCGAACGCTTCGAGCGCGAACGGCAAATCCTCGCCAGTCTCACACACCCTCATATTGCCAGATTATATGACGGCGGCACGGCGGAAGATGGCGAGCCCTTCATCGTTATGGAATATATCGAAGGGACGCCAATATCCAAATGGGTAGAGGAGCAAGAACTCACCCTCGATCAGCGGCTGGAGCTTTTCGAACAAGTAAGCAGCGCTGTTGGCTTTGCGCACCAAAACCTCATCATCCACCGGGATCTGACACCTTCCAATGTTCTCGTGACACCCGAAGGCGAACCCAAACTCATCGATTTCGGGATTGCCAAACCTCATCAAGACGAATTGCAAAATGACACTGCCAAAGGGTCTCTATCTGGCCTGAGTCTCACCCCCGGTTTTGCTGCGCCGGAAAGAGTATTGGGAGCTCCTGCGACGACGCTAACCGATATTTATTCACTGGGAAAATTGCTCGAGATCCTGACAAAAAAACGGAGCAATAATGCAGACCTCACCGCCGTTATCGGACGAGCGAGCGAACAAGATCCGGATGCACGATACCGATCATGTGACGCACTGATTGATGATCTTCAACGCCTACGCGATGGCCGCGCAGTCGCCGCTAGGGACGGCGGACAGAGCTATATATTGCGTAAATTTCTCGTCAGACGTCGATATGCCGTCGCGGCGGTCGCGGCGATAATCTTGCTGCTCGTTGGCGGCCTGGTGGCGACCGCCATCGGTTTCCAGCAAGCGCGCGTCGCCCAAGCCGAGGCAGAAACCCGGTTCGGAGAAGTACGCGAACTCGCCAACACATTGCTGTTCGATGTCTATGACGCTGTTGATGAAGTTCCAGGATCGACAGCAGCGCGGCAATTGCTGGCCGAGACGGCGCAAGGTTATCTTGATGCGCTTACCAGCAATGCCAATGCACCCGTCGGCGTCAGGCTGGAAGCAGGGCTCGGTTATATGCGGTTGGCCCATGTGATGGGCGGCGTGGGCGGCGGAACATTGGGGCTGCGCGATGAAGCCCTGGCCAATTACCAACGGGCCGACGATATTCTCACAGCGCTTTACGAAAGCGATCCCGATAACCGAGCCGTCGTGCTCGCGCTGGCTGAGCTGCGTTATCATCGATCAGTCACAATGGTGCATATCGCCGAAAACCTCCCGCAGGGCATTGAGTTAGCTAGGGGAGCACGCGAAATTCTTGATGCACATTGCGGGGAGGCACCCGAATGCACCTTGCTTCGCGCGCAGACATATAACGCTGAGGGCCAAAACCTCTATTGGTCCGAAGAGCTCCTAGAATCTGTGACCGCCTTTGATACGTCGATAACCCTGCTTCAATCACTGGATGAAACCAACCGTCAGACCGAAACGGTCGTACGGGCAGAATCTCTTGCGCATCGTTCGAAAGGTGATGCGCTTTACTATCTCGACGATCTTCCCGGCTCCGTGCGCGAATTTGACGTTGCTGTCGGGTTACTGCGTGCCGCTATGGAACGGGGCATGGATAACCCGGATATGCAGCGCGACCTTGCCATCGTCCAATGGACGCGCGGTGGATCGCTCGATGAAATGGATGAAGAGGATGAAGCCATTGCCGCGTTAGACGAAGCCTATGCAATCATGGAAGGCCTGTCCGCAGCAGATCCCGATGATGCCGGCAGTTTGCGATTGGTCGCAATCATTGGTGGCCAGCGCGGCCTGACATTATCGTCTGCGGGTAGGTTTCCCGAAGCTATCGCGGCCGCCGAAGCATCTTTGGCGATACGTGAGCGATTGTCTGACGAACAAAGCGAGGAGCCGGGTTTCTTTCGAGATGTTGCAATTCAATTGAACGGACTTGGTGACATTCACCAGCGTGCTGGCAACCGAGCCGAAGCCTGTCGGTACTTTACCAGAACTATCAATCAGTTCGACGCATTGGATCGCAGATGGGGTATGACAGATTTCGATCGAAACGATACCTATGCAAGAGCCAGCGAAGCCATAGCGGGATGTTGAGACCACCAACAATTGCCGCGTAATCCCACAACGCGAGCGTTTCGCAAACACTGTGGCAGACGAACCCCTTTCCCGTTCCAAATACGAGCGAAATCCGATCCGGTTGTGGGAACCAGCTACCGCCGAATAATGCACCAAACGCGGCAAACTGCCTCTATCGTGGAGCCAGTTTAGCCACTATCCTTCGCTTAGCTCTTTTCCCCTTGCTGTTCAGGAGATGTCGTTCTTATGAAGACCCGTGCCGCCGTTGCTTTTGAAGCGAAAAAGCCTCTCGAGATTGTCGAATTGGACCTTGAGGGCCCGAAAGCAGGCGAGGTGCTTGTCGAGATCATGGCGACGGGCATCTGCCATACGGATGCCTATACGCTGGACGGACTGGACAGTGAGGGGCTGTTCCCCTCGGTTCTCGGCCATGAAGGTGCGGGCATCGTGCGCGAAGTCGGCCCGGGCGTAACATCGGTCGCACCGGGCGATCATGTTATCCCGCTCTACACGCCCGAATGCCGCCAGTGTAAAAGCTGCCTCTCCGGCAAAACCAACCTTTGTACTGCGATCCGCGCGACCCAGGGTCAGGGTTTGATGCCCGACGGCACCAGCCGGTTCAGCTATAAGGGTGAGACGATCCACCATTATATGGGCTGTTCGACCTTTTCGAACTTTACCGTGCTCCCCGAAATTGCGGTCGCCAAAATCCGTGAAGACGCGCCGTTTGAGAGCAGCTGCTATGTCGGCTGCGGCGTGACGACGGGTGTCGGCGCGGTGACGAATACGGCCAAGGTGGAGCCGGGCGCGAACGTGATCGTTTTCGGACTAGGCGGTATCGGCCTCAACGTGCTTCAGGGCGCGCGCATGGTAGGTGCAGACAAAATCATCGGCGTCGACATCAATGACGACCGGGAAGAATGGGGCCGCAAATTCGGCATGACCCATTTCGTCAACCCGGCGAAAGTGGATGGCGATATTGTCCAGCATCTTGTCGAGTTGACCGATGGCGGGGCGGATTACACTTTCGACTGCACGGGCAATACCGACGTGATGCGCACCGCGCTTGAGGCCTGTCACCGCGGCTGGGGCACCAGCATCATCATCGGGGTGGCCGAGGCGGGGAAGGAAATCAGCACCCGCCCGTTTCAGCTTGTAACCGGGCGCAACTGGCGCGGCACGGCTTTCGGCGGTGCCAAGGGCCGCACTGATGTGCCCAAGATCGTCGACTGGTATATGAACGGCAAGATCGAGATTGATCCGATGATCACTCACACGCTAAGCCTTGAAGAAATCAACAAAGGCTTTGACCTCATGCATGCGGGAGAAAGCATTAGAAGCGTTGTTGTTTACTGAGTTACCCCCCCCTCAAACGAAGGAGATGGAAGCATGTTTTCACACATTATGGTCGGAACCAACGACGTAGAGAAAGCAAATACCTTTTACACCGCCCTACTTGGAACGCTCGGTGCTGGCGAACCGATGGTCAATGTCAGCGATAGCGGCGTCACACGACTTTTCTGGATCCACAATGGCGGAGTTTTCGGTGTCAGCGAACCGATTGATGGCGAACAGGCGACATCGGCCAATGGCGCGACGATCGGTTTCGCCTGCGAATCATTCGAACAGGTAAAGGCCTTTCATGATGCCGGCGTCGAAGCCGGTGGGACCTCGATCGAAGACCCGCCCGGCCTGCGTGAATCGAGCATGGGCAATATGAATTTGTCCTATGTCCGCGATCCCGATGGCAACAAGCTCTGCGCAATGCATCGGGCGGGTTAATCCCCTGCCAAATATGCCTGACATGATGGACTGCCAGACACAAAGATGAGCTGGCAGTCCATCCGTCACCCAATCCATGATGAGGCCGATGGCACGCATTTCTCTATGCGCGCCGAGGAATGGCCTTTTGCTGGCGATAAATCCGGCCCGGTTCGCTTTTGGGTCGACGCCGATTTTCCTCCAACCCTGTGCCCACCGACAAGCATGGCACGCTATCTTCTTTGTGCCGACCGCGACGCCAAAACGGTCCGCGTAGAGCAGAAGATCGACTATGAGACCGAAACGACAATTCTTGCCCGGCATGACTGGAGCGAGAACCCGCGAGACTTCGCCGCACTTGCATCGCCCGAGGCGGCCGATGCCGTTCACGCCTATATTTTCCAACGCCCGGCCAGCGAACCGTCAACATAGCCGAGCATCCGGGCTGGCATTTCACGCCTGATCGGCTAGCTTCCCTCCCAACAAAGGACCGCTCCGAAGAGCGGCGAACGACAAGGGGTTGATGATGGCCGAAGGCGCAGACGACGAAGACTATGTCACACGCGAAAATGAGCGGGGCTATTGGCGCGCCAATATCCGCCTGCTCGTAACGCTAATGAGCATCTGGTTCCTCGTATCCTTTGGCGCTGGCATCCTGTTCCGCGATTTCCTCGATCAATGGGGCCTTGGCGGTTATCCGCTCGGTTTCTGGTTCGCCCAACAAGGCGCGATCTACGTCTTTATCGCACTGATCGTGATCTATGTCCGCCAGATGCGGAAAATTGAGAAGCGGTTCGGGCTGGACGGCGAATGACCACCCAGACCCTGATCTATATCTTCGTCGGTGCGTCCTTCGCGCTCTATATTGGTATCGCCATCTGGTCCCGCGCAGCGTCGACATCTGAATTCTATGTGGCGGACGGGCATGTGAACCCCGTGGTCAACGGCATGGCGACCGCGGCTGACTGGATGAGCGCGGCAAGCTTTATCTCAATGGCAGGGCTGATCGCATTTTCAGGCTATGACGCATCGGTCTATTTGATGGGTTGGACCGGCGGCTATGTGATGCTGGCTCTGCTGCTGGCGCCCTATCTGCGCCAATTCGGCCAATATACCGTTCCTGATTTCATCGGTGCGCGTTACTATTCCAAGGCCGCACGCGTGGTCGCGGTGGTCTGCCTCATCTTTATCAGCTTCACCTATATCGCCGGGCAGATGCGCGGTGTTGGGATCGTCTTTTCGCGCTTTCTTGAGGTGCCGGTCGATCTTGGTGTGATCATCGGCATGGGCATCGTGTTTATCTACGCAGTGCTCGGCGGGATGAAGGGCATCACCTATACGCAGGTCGCGCAATATTGCGTGCTGATCTTCGCCTATATGGTTCCCGCCTTCTTCATCAGTTTCCTGGTGACCGGCCAACCGGTGCCGCAGGTTGGTCTAGGCAGCGAGGCGGCAGACGGGTCGGGCATGTATGTGCTCCAGAAACTGGACAGCACGCTGACCGATCTTGGTTTCACCGCCTATACCGATGGCAGCAAATCGATGATCGATATCTTCTGCATCACCGCCGCTTTGATGATCGGGACGGCGGGCCTGCCGCATGTCATCGTCCGCTTCTTCACCGTGCCAAGCGCCCGCGATGCCCGCAAATCGGCAGGCTGGGCACTTGTCTTTATTGCGCTACTTTACACGACGGCTCCGGCGGTGGGTGCCTTCGCCCGGATCAATTTTGTCGAGACGGTGAATGAGCAATCCTATGCCGACGCCCCCGAATGGTTCACCAATTGGGAGACGAATGACCTGATCGCCTTTAACGACCGCAATGGCGATGGCGTAATGCAATATCGCTCCGGCGATGCCTTTGCTGGCGCTCCCGCCTTTACCGAAGAACGCGGGGCATCGGGTGAACGGCTCGTATCCAACGAGGCAGTGGACGGCGAAAACGAGGTTTATGTCGATCGCGACATCATGGTGCTCGCCAATCCGGAGATTGCGAACCTGCCCGGCTGGGTAATCGCGCTCGTTGCGGCGGGCGGACTGGCCGCTGCGCTCTCAACCGCGGCGGGGCTGCTGCTCGTGATTTCATCCTCGATCAGTCATGATCTGCTCAAGCAAACCTTCCGGCCGCAGATCACCGAAAAGGGTGAGTTGATGGCCGCTCGCATCGCCGCCACCGCCGCCATCCTTGTCGCGGGCTATCTCGGCATCTATCCACCGGGCTTTGTGGCGCAGGTTGTCGCGTTCGCCTTTGGGCTTGCTGCAGCCTCGCTCTTCCCCGCCATCTTCATGGGAATCTTCTCGAAACGCATGAACAAGCAGGGCGCGATTGCGGGTATGCTGACCGGCCTTTCCTTCACCTTCGTCTACATCGCCTATTTCAAGCTATGGGCGCCGGAGGCCAATGTCGCGGCAAACTGGTGGTTCGGGATTTCCCCCGAAGGGATTGGCGTGATCGGCATGCTGCTCAACTTCGCGGCCGCGATTGGGGTTGCCTCTTTCACCAAATCGCCGCCACTCGAAATTCGCCGGTTGGTGGATTCGATCCGCATACCGCGCGGTGCAAAAGACCCGCAGGCATGACCTATGATTTCGACGCATGGCGGGCGCGCTCGCCTTATTATGACGAAACGCATGATGCCCTAGCCGAGAGTGTCCGGCGTTTCGTTACCCGGGAGATAGAGCCGCATATCGATCAGTGGGAAGCGGATCGCCAGATCCCGCGAGAGCTGCACAAAAAGGCCGCCGAGGCGGGCATATTGGGCCTCAACTATCCCGAAGAATATGGCGGGCATTCGGAAGGTTTCGACATCTTCCACGGTATGGTGGTGAGCAACGAGCTGGCCAGTGTGGGCGCTGGCGGCCTTGGTGCATCACTGATGACACATGGCATCGGCCTACCGCCAATCCTCGCTGTTGGCTCTGACGAGTTGAAACAGCGGATCGCCCCACCGGTGCTTGCAGGCGACAAGATCATCGCGCTCGGCATCACAGAACCGTCCGGCGGATCCGACGTCGCCAACCTTAAGACACGCGCCGTGCGCGACGGCGCTGACTATGTCGTCAACGGCCAGAAGACGTTTATCACATCGGGTATGCGGTGCGACTATATGACGACTGCGGTTCGGACAGGCGATGACGGCGCTAGCGGAATTTCACTGCTGCTGATCGAGATGGACGCGGACGGCGTCAGCCGCACGCCGCTGGAGAAAATGGGCTGGCATTGCTCGGATACCGCAGCAATCTATTTCGACGATGTCCGCGTGCCCACCACCAATTTGATCGGGCCGGAGAATGGCGGCTTTATCGGCATCATGCGCAACTTCAACCGGGAGCGGCTTGGCATGGCCATGAGCTGCTGCGCCTTTGCCCGGGTGTGCCTGAAGGAAGCGGCGGATTGGGCGCTTGAACGCAAAACATTCGGCAAACCGCTGGCCGGGCATCAGGTGATCCGGGTCAAGCTCGCTGATATGGCACGGCGGATCGGGGCTACGCAGGCTTGGGTCGATCAATGCGCTTGGGCTGAGCGCGAAGGCAAAGGCCAACCCGCCGATTTCGCGATGCTCAAGGTCCAGGCGACAGAAATGCTCGAGCGGGTGGCGCGCGATGCCGCCCAGGTGCTTGGCGGCGCGTCCTATCTGCAAGGATCGAAGGTCGAGCGCATCTACCGCGAGGTTCGCGTCAACGCGATTGGCGGTGGGTCTGAGGAAATCATGCTTGATCTTGCCGGGCGGCAATTGTTCGGCCGATAAGCTGTTCGAACCGATGCCGAGACCCTATACTGGGCATCATGGCAACGCGCGCACCCCTTACCGTCTGGTATGATGGAGGCTGCCCGCTGTGCACGCGCGAGATAGCGTGGATGAGACGGCGCGACAAAAACCATCGCCTTATCTTCATCGATGTCTCGAATGGCGATAACGCCTGCCCTATTGATCGCGCTGAACTACTCGCTCGCTTCCATATTGAGGAAGACGGCAAGTTAGTGTCCGGCGCGGCCGCCTTTGCCGCGATTTGGCGCGAACTCCCATTACTGCGTCCCTTGGGGCTCGCCGCGCGTAACCGGTTCATACTCGCGCTGTTTGAGCAGCTCTATCGGCTACACCTGCGCATCAGGCCTCAACTTCAGCGTTTCGCAAGGAAACTCGAACGCAACTAGCCAGTCCAGAGAGCCGGCTTGGCAACCATCAGCCAGAAGACACCCAACAGCGCGATAAAGGCCGGCCAGCCCAGTATAAACCACAGCCGCATCGCGCGGTCATAGTCGGCTCCCAACGGACTACCCGTATCGGCCGCCACTTGCGCCAGCCGCTGCGCTTTGATCTGCAGCGCCACGACCGGTGCCCAGCATGCAAAGGCCAGCACGTAGAGCGCGTAGCTAACCAGCAGCCAGCTCTCGGTCAGCGAATAGCCCGCGAGATAGACCAGCAGGATACCGCTAGCTGGTTGCACCACGCCGCTTGTACCAGTGAATATCCAGTCGGCACGCACAACCATCCGCCCGACACTGGCAATCGTCGCGGGATCGCGGGTCAGATGGGCATTCAATAGATACCAGGCCGTCCCTGCCCCGAAACCGAACAGGATCGTCGAGCTGATAATATGCACCCATTTGACGAGCAGATAAGGATCCATCAGCGCTTATCTCCAATCGCGCCATGAACAAGGATGGCGAGGATAATGGGTATGTTCTTGAGCAATGGCCCCAGCGGATCAAGCCAGAGCTGCGGCAGGGCAAAACCGATCACGAGCGTATACCCAACAACCATTACGAGCTGCGCAAGCGTAGACCAGCGCGCACGCCGGTCCAGAATGAGCAATGCCGCAATCCCGAGATCAAGCACGCTCCCGCCAATGCGAAGCGGATCGGCCAGAGCTGGCGACCAACCAAGCGCGCGCACCAACTCATCCGCCTGAGCGGCACCATAGAAAAAACCGAGTAGCGCGGACGCAACCCACATCAGAACGAGCACGGCCTTTAAGGCTGGCGTGAGGAAGAACAGCCGCGCATGCCAACGATCCTGCACCTGAGCCGGACGATCCCGCAGCGCCGTTTCAATGCTGCGCGGTGCAAAGCCGATAGCACCTTCAAACACCTTGCTGTCCCCCGCATTGCCCGCGATCATCTGGACAAGGCTGTTGGTCGCCATAGGACCATCGCCCAGCAGATCGCCCGTGCGCCCTAGGAGACGCATCATCGGCATCGGAATCGTGATGAAACGCGCGCGCCCAAAACCGAGCCATGCGCGATACTGTTCCAGCAAATCGCGCAGGCTGATGGTTTTCGGCCCGACGGGTTCGAGCGTTTGCCCGACAAAGCCATCATCTTCGCACGCGATCCGCAGCGCCTTGGCCAGGTCACGAACATGGATCGGCGTAAAAGCGAAATTGCCTTTGCCCGGAATCGTCACAAACCCCGGCAGGCCGGCCATGCCGCGCATCAGGGATGTCCCGCCATAACTGCCATCACCATAGACGAGCGATGGTCGCATGATTGTCCAGCCCAGCTCCGATGACCGCAAAGCCGCCTCCCCATTCAGCTTGGATTGCGCATAGTCAGTTAGCACATCCGGGCGTGCACTGATTGCGGAAAGGAGGATCGCGCGCCTGACACCCGCCCGGGCCGCGGCGGCATAAAGGACTCTCGGCATCGTCTCATGAACGGCGGTCATATCCGGACCGCGCAACAATCCGGCCGCATTGACGATCAGGTCGATGCCTTGCAAATGCGGAGCCCAGTCCGGTTCGTCCAAGGCTCTGGCCAGATCCATTTCGACAATGCTTATACCCGGGAAGGCAGTGTCGAGCCCGGAAATTTCGCGCACAACCGCAACGACTTCATGCCCGTTTGCAAGCAGTTCGGCCAACACATGTCGTCCGATAAACCCGCCTGCGCCTAACAGCATGATCCGCATCGCCGCCCCCTTAAGCTCGCCTGCTAGCATCGGCGCTAGCTGGGGTCATCCCGCTTTTGGGCATCCCAATATAACAAATCCTGGGAAACTCGAGATTTGGGTCGGCTAGTTTTCGAATTCTGAGTGCTCTTTCCGCATCGACGGCCCAGATGCTCAGCCAAAAGGGGGTGGAGTCGGACGATGTACGATTACAATATATGCCCATCGGATCGCGGCTGGATATTTTACGATAGGCTGACACGCTGTGAAAGAATTAATACTATCAATTTATCGCATTTTGCGCACCGTACGTTACTATGTTGCCAATGTGTGGTACGCCTGACGGCGCAACCAATAATTTCAAACGGGGAAAAGGCCTTACGTGAACCCATGATTGCACAACAGCTATCTGAACTTTCTGAAGGGCAGAAATCTTGCTTGCGGCTGGTCGCCCGAGGAATGTCATCCAAGGAAATTGCACGTGCAACGGGCCTCTCGCACTACACCGTCGATACATATATCAAACGCGCCCTGCCTGTGATCGGAGCGAGTAATCGCCGTGATGCAGCACGCATTGTCATCAATTCGGAGCAGTCCCAAAAAATAGGACCCCCATCGGAGTCGGTTGTTTTTCAATCCGATTCGGCCATTCTCAACTCTGGTTTTTCGCATCGGAGTTCGAACATTGCGCTCAGCGGTATGTTCGGTCTTCCGAAGATCGGAGGAGAGGTAAATGACCTAGCATGGGTCGAAAGACATTACGCCATTATCAAAGTCGCCGCGCTTGGCTTCAGTGTTATATTGGCAATCATACTCGCCACGGTGGGCATTCTCTGGGTCTTTGAATAGACCAGAATATATCGAAAAATTAGTCAGTTTTAGACGCGGTCTCGCGGCCGGGCAGGAGGAAACATGTACCAATTCAACACAGCATCAATCCCCGTTCTTCAGGAAGATTCAAAAGCGGCGATCGCTGCAGCTGATGATGCCCTTCTAACCAATGCCGTCCTTCTGACGACGATATTGCAGACTGCCAAAACAGCAGATTTGCCGATCAGCGTCACACAGGATCTCTACGGTAATATGGTCGAAGGATCAGTCAAATTGCTCGAAGGACGCGAGCAGCTTCGAAAATCTATCCGTATGATGCACAGCATTGCTCGCCAACATCCAGAAACCCCCAAAATGGCTGGCTGCCCCATTCCTCCCATGGCTGAAAGTCCGGCTATTCCACTGAAACACAAATCCCGTGAAACGGCGTAATTGGAAATGCCATCACGCCGCGCATTGACTGATGATCGCTTACATGGTCGATCTGTAACATGACGCTGGTTATGGTCTTCTGGGCTTTGGCAGTCCTGTGTTGCGGCTATGGTGCCTATTTTGGCGGTCGGGAAGGTCGGCGGGTAACAGCGCTCTATTTGTGCGCTGTCCTGCTCACCATACCCGCTCAGATGCTTCAGCAATCCTGGGGCGGCGAAATTTGGCCGGTAGTTTTGGTCGATACGCTATTGCTGGCCGGGCTCTACTGGATCTCGATGCGTACCGATCGCTTTTGGCCACTCTGGGTAACCGGGTTTCACATGATCACGATGACGGCTCATTTGGCGGCGCTTCTGGCACCAACATTTCCGGCCCGGATTTATTTTGGGCTCACGACCATCTGGACCATTCCGCTGTTACTGGTCATCCTCGTGGGCGTAACGCTCGATCGACAAGCTGGTTTGACGGACCATGACACCGCCTGAAGACATCACCCCCAGAAGAACCGAAAGCGCACCTGCGTTATCGGCGGGGGATAGCCATGATCAGCATGAAGAGATTGACGAGATCGAACCATCAACACCCATAAGCGAACCAACGCTCCGAAAGACCGTGCTTCGTAATCCAAATCATGTGTGCGATCAGGGCGCTGCCTTCATCAAGACATATCTGAGAGCGCGCCGGGATCGTGAATGGCAATTCCCCAAAGGGCTCTTTTCTGATCCTGCATGGGATATCTTGCTTGATCTCTATGTCGCCCAATCCGAAAACCGCGAAGTCAGCATATGGAGCGCGTGTCAGGCAGCTGCCGTGCCCGAAACTTCGGGGATGCGTTGGCTCCAAATACTGGAGTCTCGCCATTTGGTGAAGCGTGAGGATGAGATGACTGATCAGAACCGCGAATGGGTCACCCTCACACACGACGCCATCGCCGGCATGAACCGCTGGCTTGACCGAATGCATCCCTTACCAGCGCCAGACCCGCAGCAGAACTAGCAAATCACGGCCGTTCAAAAGCTAGGATCGATTTTGCTCAGCTTCGTCAAAAGATTGAGTTATGCTGACCACCATCAATAACGATGTTCTGCCCAACGATGAAGCGAGCCAGCGGGCTGCACAGGAATGCTGCCATCGGCGCTAGGTCATCCGCTTGTCCAGAAAAGCCGGCCGGAATTTTGTTGTGTTTGAGGAAATGATCCCGGACGATTTCTGGTTCCGGCTCAATCCCGAACGCATCGGCATATTGCCCCATGATTTCGGAAGCGCCTTCGGTCTGGAACATGCCGGGGAGCAGATTGTTCATAATAACGCCGTGCGGGGCAACTTCCCGGGAAACACTGGCGGTATAGTTGAGCAGTGCGGAGCGTGCGGGCCCGGACATGAGACGCCAGATCATCGGGTTCTTGGCTGAAAAAGTGGCGATGTTCACAATCCGGCCCCAACCTTTGTCTTTCATGATCGGAATGTAATGGCGCATAATCTCCATCGGACCGATTAATGCTGTTTCGATGGATTCTCGCCACATTTCAGGAGTGACTTTCAGGAAATCACCATTGGGCGGCGGCGGCTTGATCGTAATGGCAAGAATGTCAGGATCCGGGCAGGCTGCAAATAATGCTGCGCGGCCTTCCTCTTTCGAGGAATCGGCAACCACCGGAGTGACCTTGGTGCCATGTTTGTCAGAGATTTCCTTGGCGGCCTGAACCAGCCGTTCCTCGCGCCTCGCGGTAATGTACAGCTCGACGCCAGCCTCTGCCAAACGCTCCGCCGTCGCCCGGCCCATACCGGCGCTACCGCCAGCCATGATCGCTTTCTTGCCTTCTATCTGTAAATCCATCTCAATTCTCCTCGTATTGGTTCGATCAAATAATGTTGCGGTTCATTCGGCTGAGCTATGCCGCAATCCTGCTTCGTCGAGACGCCAGCGCAACGTATCAATCCGGTCCTGACCGAAAAATGGTTCTCCATTGAAAACCATCGTCGGCACGCCCCAATGCCCCGCTTGTTCCAAAAGCTCATGGTTTTTCGCAATCTCGGCTTTGGCGTCATATTGCCCGAGAGCAGTTTCCATTTCGGCCAGATCCAGACCGGCTTTTGCGGCGGCCTTTGCTAAATGGTTGCCTTCGTGCCAATCCTCCGTCCTTCCCCACAACAGGGCCGCCACATGGAACGCGAAATCGATGCCCCTGCCACGTCGTTCTGCCTCGACACCAAGCGTCGATAATCGCCAGATATGGGGTTGCTCGTCTGGAACCTCGAAGGTTTTCATGTTCTGGATCACGGGATCTGGTTTCGGCCATGCCATGGGAAGCCCGAGAAATTTTGCGCGCCGGAATGAATCCATGACAATATATTGCGGGCGTTTTTTGTCCTTTGCGTCGAAGACCGCAGCTTTGGCACGCAAGGCGATGGGCAACACCGGTCGCAATGATACCGTAACCCCGTAATCCTCCCGCAGTCGCAGCAGGTCTGGTGTGATCAGATAGGAATAGGGGCTTCTGAACGACCAGAAAACATCGACATTATTGGCCATTTTCATATCTCCTCGACGCCAATTTCAAGCCTTCTCGCTTATAATTGGATTGGGTTGTCCGGTTCATGTCTGGGCCGCCGCCTTCATTTTGCGCGCGACCCGTTCAGCGATCATGACGCATCCAAGATAGGTGTTGCCCGAAGGGATCGTGGGCATGACCGATGCGTCCACGACCCGCAGGCCCTGTACTCCATTGACCCGGCAATCTGCATCCAGCACCGTGCCCATGGGGCAGGTTCCGGCCATGTGACCGTAGCTGATTGTGTTTCGTTCAAGCGCGGCAGCAACCGCATCTGGTTTCCTGAGATCGTAGGGAATATTTGGCTGGCAACCCGAGGATTGCGCGGCTTTTGAAGATTCCCAATCAGCCAAGCGATCAAATGCGTGTCGCAAGCGCGCGATCCCGTCCTCAGGGAGCGGCGGTGCGGTGACAACCGGTTCGGTCTCAGGAGAATCACCAAGCCTAACCTTGCCCTGACCTGACGAGCGCAGAAGAAAAACACCCATTGTGAATATGGTCGGCCCATCTGTTTTTGGCGGAGCGATAGGAAACAGATGATAGTCAACATCCTGGCCGTTCGAAGCACCGAGATACAAGGATTGCGCAGGACCTGCAGTACCTCCGCGTGGGCCATCATGCTTATAACCTATGCCCGGCCCGAGGTGATCGCTCATCGTTTCACCCACGGGCAGGTCGGCCTGCAGGGCAATGCCGTGATCCGCCAAATGATCAGCGGGACCAACACCCGATCGCATCAACAAGATGGGAGACCACAAGGCTCCGGCCGAGATCACAATTTCGTCAGCTTCAATCTCTTCGCCGCCTTCAAGAGTGATTCCAGTTGCCCGTCCAGCGTCAATATTGATCGTAATGACCTTGCACCCAGTGCGCGTTATTAGGTTCTCCCGCTTACGCACACTGGGTGTGAGATAGGCCCGGCTAGTGGTTAGACGATTGGCTTCAGCATCGATTGTGACGGGGAATATTCCGATGCCCGGCAACTGGGCCGAGTCATTGATGTCGTCGACAACCGGATTTTCTGTTTCAACCATCCCATCATAAAATGCGGTCTGCGCGCGAGCCATCTCGTCCCGGCGCCAGCGCCGAACGGTGAGCGGGCCGTTATCGCCGTGTATCGGGCTCGCGCCAAAATCCTGATCATTCTCTGCAGCAATGAAGGTATCAACAACATCGCTCCAGCCCCAACCTTCAAGCCCGGAAGCCGCCCAGCCATCATAGTCTTCTGGCAGGCCGCGCAAGGTGGCCAGACCATTTACTGCCGAAGTGCCGCCCATCATGCGCCCCTGCAACATGGGAATGATGCCCGTTTCACTTTGCATCCCGACCATCGCCACTGGCGAGGCACCCTGCCAAGCTTCAGGAGCGCGCGAAGGATCCAAGACTGAAGACCCATAAACATCGTCATCCGGTCCTGCCTCTAACAGGGTCACAGAGATATCAGATGTTTCGCTCAGACGCGCAGCCAGCACCGACCCCGCCGTTCCGCCCCCAATAATGACAATATGCTGCGTTTTCCGTTCCGCCATCTTTGCAATCTCCGCTTGCAGAATCAGGTATAATTAGGTAACAGAACCTAGAATTAGGTAATTCATACTAATTTGGCAACCCTTTTTGGATTTCAGGAAGAGCAAGGCATTATGAAAACGCGTTCGGCCACAGCCATTCGGATACTTGAAGCCAGCCGCGAGCATTTTAATGCTAAGGGGTATGCGGCGACTTCACTGACCGAGATCGCAGCCTCTTTGGGCATGTCTCAGGGCAATTTGACCTATCATTTCCCGACCAAACGTCACCTGGCGATGCAGTTGGAAACGGATGCCCAGCAATTGATGAAAGCCCGCCGCGCAAACCTCAGTCCAGGCCCGCTGGCCGAAGACTATGTCGAGCATCTGCTGTTTGGAATGGAGCTAACGTGGAACATCAGGTTCCTGATGCGGGATCGCATCCAATATGCGGGCGAACCAGTCGGCCAGCACCCTGATTCTCAGTTAACGGAGGATTTTGAGGAGCTGACTGCATTGCTAGAGCGAATCCGGGAAAACGAAATGTTCATTGGGGACGCGGGACAAAATATCGATGTGCTTGCACGATCCCTCTGGATAGTGAGCCGATACTGGATTGATTATCTGCGTGAACTTGAAGGATTGAAGGAGATCGGCTGGGCAGACCAGGAGCGCGGCATAAAGCACCATTTTGCGGTCCTCCTTCCCTATTTGAAAGAGCCGGCCAGACGCGAGTTCAACGCGGCATTGGACCAAGCATCAAATCATTCGAAAATTCGCGAAACCAGCGGTCATGGCAAATTGTCCCATGCCGCATCCGGGGCGCTCTTGCCTAAGCAGTCGTTACCGAACCCCAGAAAACGAAAGGGAGTGGCAAATGGCCAATGAAGTTGTGCAGGATGGCCACTACACCATCTACGGAATGTTCTGTTCCTACTTCACCAAGAAGCTGGAAACATATTTCCGTGTGAAAGGGATACCCTATAAATTTGTCGAGCTGGATGCCCCGGGATTTGCGCTATATTCGCAAAAAGTGGGCGTGATGCAAATTCCGCTGGTGGAATGCCCTGACGGTTCATGGATTTGCGATACCACGCCAATTATTCAGGAATTTGAATCCGACCCAACGTACATCTCATTGCGCCCCAAAGATCCGCTCACTGCATTTTGCAGCTACTTTCTGGAAGATTGTTTTGACGAGTGGCTATGGGCGCCCGCCCTCTATTATCGCTGGGCGTTTAAGATGGACGAGCTCAGACGGAGTGAGGAATTCACCTACACGATCTTGGCAAACGGCTTCAAATTTCCCCGCCCCGTACTGCGCCGAATAGTGACCCGGCGCCAGAAGGCAGTACATCTGAAAGAAAACGGAATAGTCAGCCCCGCCCATGCGCGGCAAATTGAAGAGTTGTATATTGACCTGCTCGACCTGTTGCAGCCGATCCTGAAGACACGCCCGTTTCTTTTCGGGGATCGTCCGTGCGAGGCAGATATCGGTCTGCACGGTCCGATGTTCCCGCATTTCGCCAATGACCCGACCTCACAAGAGATTATGCAAGTGCGTGCGCCACATGTGTTCCGATGGGTTGCCCGGCTCTGGTCGACGCGGCCAGAAGAACTCAAGACTGCCAATGAGATCACCTCTGTGCCTGAAGACCTTAAGCCGCTCCTGCAAAAGTTTGCGGCCGAATATCTGCCCTATCTCGTAGCGAACAGACAGGCGTTTCAAACTGGGGAAAAGCACACACAATACACCCTCAACGGGCTTCGCTGGGATGTGGTGACGGCACCGTACCGCGTATATTGTTTGGCTCAATTGCAACAACGCTATCAGGCGCTGAGCGATGACGAGCAAGTAAGGTGCCGCGATTTCCTTGGGGAAGAAGCCATCTCCATTTTGGGCGCAGAGATTTTCTGTCCACCCGAAATGCAAAATGTCACGTCAGCTAAGCCTGCTCAAATGGTAGAAGACGAAGTGGTTTCCCGTCATTGGCAACGAAAATCACGGTTTGAACGATATCTCGAATCATCAAGAGTGAAGAACAAATCCCAACGCCTTCCGGAGAGCAAGGAAGAAGGTACAGACTGGTTGCCAATCTACTTCAAACATCATCGCGCGCGGTGAAGGCGCTCGGTTCTGTCTCAGAAAGCTGGCGCGGCTGGGCATTGAGCCTACGCCCACGGTATTCCAAATTTTTCGGGGCTTATGAATATCTGGTGCTAGAAGAGGACTACGGTTCGAGTCCAGAAAGTCGCAGAAATCAGCGCCTTTCGGAACACCGATGTGTACTCCTGTGTCCTTCTTTTGTGGTCTAGTCCAGCTCTTTCAGCAAACGGCTGAGTTCAATTCGAGTCCCTGTTAAGGACTCACATCGAATAGCGCGCGTGTGCGGTTGTAGGTCTGTGCATTTCTTTCAAAACTATGCGCTCAAGTGCGTTCAGTACGAAAGTTCGGCACCTGAGTTTGGTGCGCATTGATCACGCTCCAAATCTTTATCCTGCTATGCGGCATCTGCATCGACGAACAGATCTAGTCGGCGGCTGGCGTCACTTGCCGGTAGCTAATATGGGCAGGAAATGCCTTGTTTAGAACCTCGAGGTAGAGCTCAGTAAACTCATCAAGTGGCGGCTCGCCAACTACGCACAACTCGTCTGGCGGCAGCGTGTTTGGCCAGAACCCATAGTCGAGTAATTGCCCTATTGCTTCACGCACACAACCCCGAGCTGTTTTGGCCGTTTTGATCTCGTACACAATACGCTGGGACGAGGATATTACCATGATGTCTATCTGTCCCCCGCCCGGTGCCGGGTGCTCGGCTCCTACATAATCTCGGCCATACTCAGCTACTAGTTCTTCAAACAATGCTGCCTGCAATTGATTGTGCCGCAAAGCGACGGAGACGACGCCTCCTACTACTAGCTTTTCAGTTTGAGGTGCGAGCTTTGGTAATCCAGGGCTAATTGGAACTTCAAGCCCGTAGGATTGCGGAACTTCGCTGCACTGTTCTTCAATGAAGCGCCACAGGGGGAGGAGGAGGTCGAGAGTATCAAGAATCACGCCATAATCGAGAGTTTCTCGGGGGCAAAGATTTCCCAGAAAGATGAACCTACCTGGTTTGCATTGAGAGGGCTCGATCAATGTTGGTCTAACAATGGTGCTACGTTCATCTTTCTCGTAGTACCACATCCAAAGTCCGCTCAAACTTTCGTAGTGCTCACGAAGATAATCGTTGAATAGAGCAATCTTGGGGAGAAGCGGCTCGATACTCGGTAGGCTTTGGCTGGGCTCCAACGAAAATGCTACGCCATAGCGAAAATCTCCCAAGACAGACGGTTTTTCAAAAGCAAGATTGAACTGCAGTTCATCGCGCCCTCCAATATGGAATGACCAGTCTTTGTCTTTTGGTAGTCTGAATATGTTCTTAGATGGTAACCGCTGCAATCCTCGCAATGTCTGGCGCAGGTGTTGAAGTTTACCAATCGGCCGTCCAACCGCGAGCAGGTTTACCTTCGCAACGATCTCCGGAAGGGAAGTTCGAGCTTTCCGGCTGGTGCTTGGGCTGATTGACTTCGAAGGGACATCTAACGGTCCGCCTGCGGGCTCATCGAATTCCCAAGTGATCCGAACGGGAGTATCGTCCGATACTTCCACTGCAACTGCACGGCCAGCATAAGTGAACGGATTTCGATCTTCGGCCCGCCAAAAAAGATGAACGGTTCGGTTCCCAGAGATCATCCGGTCAATTTGGGGTTGACCCTTTCGTGCATTCGTCTTTCCGTACCAATTGAGCCGTTTTCCATTCCAACTGTTTGGATAATCGTGTCCAGTACGTCCAGGCGCACCAACATTCGTGAAGATATAGAAGCTTTCTTCGCACTGACTGTATCCCGTGGCCCAAGCGCCACCTTTGCGCTTGTCAGAAGGGAGGTTGATGATTTCTGCAACTTGCTCTCGAGTGTACCCTTGCCCAACAACAAACATACCTTATCCTTTGCCTTAGACCCCAGTGCGCTCCGAATCATATGCTTCGGCCTACCGCTTCATTTCGTATTTCTTAGGCGGAAAAAGCCGACCCAGCGCTTGAAGAGGACTACGGTTCGTGCCCTGCAGTCGCGGCCTTCCGAGCTATCGTAATCTAGGAATGACGAAAGGTTAGCATTTCTCCACTGATACTCCGTTACCTAATAACCAAAATTATGCACAACATAATATACGATATTTTTCTCGACATAATATACGAAATATAATACACCGTGATATACGAAATATAATACACCGTGATATACGAAATATAATACACCGTGATGTACGAAATATAATACACCGTGATATACGAAATAATTGGCCGGTAAGAACGAAAGATGAAACATAAATGACGGAGCCAACCGCGAAACTTGCCAACTCATTGGAAGTCTTGAAAAAGTTACAGGATGCTGGACGAGTTGCCATACGTTCGCGCGACCTGACGCGTACGCACCGCGAAAGGCTAATCAAAAATGGCTTCATAAGTGAAGTCATGAAAGGATGGTACGTCCCTTCACGTCCTGACGGGCAGCAAGGAGAGAGCACGGCCTGGTATGCGAGCTATTGGGCGTTCCTAAAAGACTATCTTGCGGAGCGCTATGGTGAAGACTGGTGCCTTTCTCCTGAACAGTCGCTTCTGCTCAAAGCAGGCGACACAACTGTTCCTAAGCAACTGCTCATCCGCACACCGAAGGGAGGCAACAACACAATAAAGCTACCATTCGACACATCTTTGATCGATACGCGACAAAATCGCCCAGGAACCGATGATCGTGCCGAATACAACGGCCTGCATGTCTTTTCGATAGATTCCGGCCTAATCGGAGCGTCGCCGAACTTCTTCAAAAATCACCCCAACGAAGCACGCGCGTTATTAGCAACCCTGCCCGACGTTTCACGACTTCTGGCCAAACTTCTTGATGGCGGACACACTACCGTCGCTGGACGTCTTGCAGGTGCCTTACGGAGCATTGGGCGTGCCCGGGCAGCTGACGAAATCGTAAAAGCCATGAAAGCCGTCGATTATGATGTACGCGAGGACGACCCATTCGACCAACCGATCAAACTTGGACCGGGACCGCGCCCTGGCTCCCCTTTCGTCGTCAAGCTTGGCCTTATGTGGCAGGCGATGCGCAACGACATCATCGATGTTTTTCCCGACGGCCGAAGCATCGTTGATGCCAAAGCATACCTCGGCAGCATAGAAGAGATATACGTAACCGATGCTTATCACTCGTTATCTATTGAGGGATATAGGGTATCTATAGAGCTCATAGAGCGTGTACGCTCAGGCGATTGGAACCCCGACGCTATCGAAGGTGACCGCGAGGACCGAAACGCGCTCGCTGCTCGCGGCTATTATCAAGCCTTCCAAGAAGTAAAAAAAAGTGTCGCAAGAGTATTGGAAGGCGCGAATGCGGCCGATGAAGCTGACACAGCACATAGCGACTGGTATCGAGAGCTATTTGCCTCAAGCGTGACAGCCGGCCTGATAAAGGCATCGGATTTGGCAGGCTACCGAGGAGGGCAGGTATACATCCGTTACTCGCGATATACACCACCGCCATACGAAGTAGTGCGCGACGCCATGCCAGCACTGTTTAATATGCTGCGCGGTGAAGAACATCCCGCTGTTCGCGTTGTTCTCGGGCATTTTGTGTTTGTCTACATTCATCCATATATCGACGGTAACGGACGAGTTGCTCGCTTCTTCATGAACCTAATGATGGCAGCGGCGGGCCACCCGTGGACCGTTATTCCGATAGAACAGCGTGCTGACTATATGGACGCACTTGAGATCGCCAGTGTCGAGCAGGATATAAAGCCCTTCGCCACATTTTTGGCGAGCTTATTGTCCAAATAGACCACAGATCCGTTCTAATTCTAACGGGGAGGATTGGGGGTCGTCAGGATCTGAGGCGCCTACAGATCGTAGAAATCTATTCTGTCTCTAGAAAATGTGTCTCTCTGGGCTCGAGGAACCACCTCATAGGCTCGGCGAAATCAGACCGATTATTCGAATGATCCGGATTGTATGTAATCTCAGCATTCTTGAATGCCAATGCATCCTCACGCGTTATGGGGGTGACTGGATCTTCGACATTTCTGCGTCGAGCGTCATAAACAACCAAATACCCACGGACAGAACTATTTGAGGATGAAGACTTTTTCCGGTCGAGATAGTCGGCGAGCTGATCTGCACCTTCTTGGGCACGAGAAACCGGGAAGCCGAAAAGTCCAGGCCCCTTTTCAGGCTTCTTCTCTGACTTGCCAATCCATTTGATCTCAATCATCGCTTCAGCCGGAGATCCAACCCAGGCAACATGGATATCAACAGGTTTCGTTGCATCTGTGGTGTGCTCTCGCGTGACATGCGCTCTGCGCAAAATTGTCGCCAGCGCCTGAAAAAGCGAGTCACGCATTATTGCTTCCGGCCGATTTACCAAAACGAGACGAGGGCCATCCCTGCCGCCAGCCCATGATCCGGCAAGGATCTGGCACCCGCAATCCGCGGCGGTTTTTCGATACAGCCCGAGTGCGTCATCGAGACCACTGAAAGTCGGTTCGGCGAAGTTGCTTGCGCTGATCGTAGCAAGACGAGGGACAACATTATCGTGCGGTCCTGCAACGATACGCTCAATGCTATTTTCTCGGTGGTAAGCCACCGCGGTTGTGGCAATAGTCTCAAGATCAATTGCAGTTTTCGTAGCAACGGCCCTGAACGTTTGATCTGCTGCGATGGCCACAATGATCGAGTGGTCGACATGTTCTGAAATAAATGTTGCCACGTCAGCGGGCGCATTCATCATCGTTGCGGCGCCATGAGTGGAGATCAACTGGTCGGTGGCCGCTGGATCGACCGGAACAAATGCAATGAATGGTGAGGTAATCAGCTCCGGCGGCCGCGAGGCAAAGACATTACGAACTAAACCGAATAGAGCAATGAGCGCCTCTCCCCCTCGATCTCCAAATGCGGCACTTGCGCCTGCTACGTGTCCTTGCGATAAAACGATCTGGGCAGCATCTAGGTTGAGCATCAGGCGGCAAGCTCTCTGCCTTGTAGAATGTACATTGAAAGCCAAGCTACAGCTGGTGCCAGCAAGTTACTGGATTCACCCCCTAATGCACTTTCGATTGCCTCACGTTCACCGTGAACGCGAGCAACATATGCGTTAGAAAGCAACGGCCGCGGCCCGCCAACTCCGGCACCACTCAGATCGTCGCGCGCTACAACCGCTGACTTCACCACGCTTACGGGCATCGCAAGTGAGCAATCCAGCGACGTCTGAAGCCACCGAAGCCTTTGTTTAAAGCTCGGTATTTCCTCCAGTTTTGCCATTTCAAGCGCGGCACTATCCAGTGGCAAAACGCTCTCCAAGTTGTCCACTTCAATGTGGCGCCTCAAAGTTAGTGCTTGCATCGCCGAGTCGAGCTCTCCGCTAAATGGATAGCCAAGCCCAGTCAGCGCAAACTGATAGCCCCAATCTGCAACTGGTTCCCCTTCATACACTGAAAGAAGACATGCCAAATAAGCAAATAGGTGGAGCTCAGTAATCGTGAAAGGTGCTATCGGTTGGGGAGCTCGCAACGCGAGGGCCAGGCAGTCGAAAAATGCGTGCGGTGAGAAACTGTCTGGTTCGAACCTCATGCAAGCGCATCCGAGATAACCTTAAAGGCTTTGTCGAGCCGGACTTCTTCTGCCGCTTGAACATCTGTAAGTTCAGCCCATTCAGTCATTCGAACGATCGACATACCTGCTTTCCCTCTGAGATGAGCAAGATTTACCAACAACTCCGAACTTCGAAGGTTTGCCGTCATAAGGATGTAATTTCCAGCCCTTGCAAATGTATCAAACATTTGGCCAGCGCGCGCCTCATATGCGATATCCAGCGAACCTTCGGGAGTGTCGATAAGGAGCGAGGATGCTCCGCCGGTTATCGATTCCGACAATGCCATCCGCAAAGCGATATCGACAAAGAAACGCTGACTCTCCGAAAGGCGTTCTGCCGATAGACGTAACTGTCCATCGATCGTTAACTTGAGCCGGAAACCAGCGGCTTCAGCTCCCGTTCGCTGTTCGATATCAACATCGATAGGTAGACCAATGAATTGCTCCGCTAGCTGTCTAAACCGTGGGACAAACGTTTCAGAAGCACGGTCATAGCGCTCGCGCAGGTTCTTTTCGACTTGGCGCAGTTCGTTGTGGATTTCGTCGCGTTTTTTCCGGTGATCTTTCGCCTGCTTATTGAGACGATCATACTCTTTGGAAAAATTGCCGACCTCCTGATTAAGCCAAGCAGAACCCTGTGGTTTTTCAAGTGAGAGTTTGTTGCCATCCCCTTCTAGAAAAAATTCAAGTGCGGTGCGGGCCGCTAGAAGAGAATCTTCGGCAGAGGAGTGTTCCGGTCCCAGCCGTTGACGCAAAAGCAGAATATTCTCCAGCTCTTTGCGTAGCTCAAGAATCTCGGCATCAAGATCCTTCAATCTTTCGAGTATCTGGTTTCCTTCAGGTTGTTGGGTGATAATGCTCGCACAAAGCGGGCACTCGCTTCGCAAAACCCTTTCCTCAATTCCAGAACCCACGCCATGAGTCTGACAGACCGCGCAGCAATCTTGTGAGATTGAGGAACGGACAGCGGGGTGATACTCGATAACGTTTACGCCACCAACGCGTTCAGCAAATAACTGGCGATACTGCATTTGCTTGTCGGTCACACTGGCACTGATATCCGCCCATTGTAGATCAGCCGCCTCACGCTCTGCTGCTTTGTTTCTAACCATGTTCGCTGCGTTCTGAACAGCTTTGGTCATCGCCTCGAACCGTTCTATTAGTTCGGCTTCGCCCGCGCTATCGCTCTCTCCTCCCTCGAGTATCCGCTCAAGCTGCTTGATTTTGTCTTTAACTGCTTTAGCGGCGAACCGGACGTTCCGTGCACGCGAACTCTCTCGCTCCATCGATCGACCGAGCTTTTCGGCTTCGGCCGCCGCCGCATCGTCCGACCCAAACGCAAGGTAAAGAGCCGTAGTAATAGCACGATCATCCCACATAATAAGATGTCGACCCTCGTCAAACGTCAGAACGAAGTGGAACAAAAACGTAAACTGGGCGAAGTTAGGTATGTTCGTTTCGCGGAGAACTTCCATCTGATAGCCTTTTTCAACATCATCGCCTGATTCGGTTGACAAGACCTCAACGTCTTTTCCACGCGTTATTTCCATTCGACACGCCCCGTCCTCGCTGCAGAGATAACGCGTAATAACAATTGTCGTGCTCTCCCATGCTAATTCTACGGTCACGGTAGCAAGTGGGCGCTTGGTTTCGCTGATCCTTCCTGAAAAATAGTCTTTCGCTCTCGTCGACTTCGACGCCTCTACTCGATATTCGTTGGCTGATCTAAAAGTCCGATCGGGATCCGGGATGGCTCCAGTGATACCGAAATTCAATGTACTGAGAAAAGTGGATTTGCCTAAGCCGTTCGCACCGATAAGACAGAAAACTGGTTTTTCGATCGTGACCTCTGCATTGGGCTGCTTCTTATATAGATCGAAGTCACTTAGACGAACCGCCCGAATTACCGGTAACTTGAATGGTTGATCGACTGTTGTCATTCAACCACGCTCCAATACTAAGCAGTGCTCACGCAACTCGAAAGCTCCACCATGTTGCGAGCTATTGCGCATCGAGCGGATGGCTTCACGACCTACCACATTGAAGCCAATCTTCTCAGACATTTCGCAGATAATCTCAGCGACATCGATATGAACACCAGCATACTGGCTATCACCGATAGCGATGACAGTGTGACGCCCCACCGCAAGTATTCGCGCAAGCTCGGTCATGATCGACCGCATATCTTCGAAATAGCACGCGACCATTCCAGGAATCCCTCGGTTCCAGAGGTCGGCTCTACGGGCTTCGAGGGCGACAAGAGTATCGGACAGCGCCGTTGATCCAACGGCCGCTGCAGATTCCCAAGTCGCTTGGACGTGCGAGCGCAACGTACTTAAGCGCAACTGGCGGTTTTCATGACTGGAGCCTAAATAGCCTAGCATCCAAAGTTCAAGATTGTAGACATCGGTGTAATCAAATGAATTCGGATACGGCGGTGAGAAAATCGCCAAATCGGCCCAGTCAACTTTTTGGAGCAACTGTCGGGCATCCCCACATTTTATTTCGTGACCTGCACGTGTTTTTGCAGGATAACGAGAAATGTCGGCAACGGCCACATCAACTGCGGTGTCCAGATCGTCAAGCAAGTCTTTGACGCTTCGCTTTCGGTCGCGCCAGTTTCGACGATATCGTCGTCCCTTTCCGTTTATTAGCACGTTGCTGTTAGCAACAAGCACACTGCCCAGTAGCACTCTAAGAAGCCTTCGTTCGGCAGGGGGCACATCTTCCAAACGGCGAACGAGTGCCCGAATGGTGTCATAAACATCAGACTCAAAAATCCATCGTCCCTCCAAGCCAGGTTCTCGCATGGTGCGTGGCATACCGGTAGGAAGAACCTGGTCCGCAGTGATGATATCGATGTCGGCGATAACTTGTTCGTATTGATGTAAAATACTCGATGGCGACAAAGGAGTAATTTTCGCACTAACAAGGTCGGCCAAAAACGGATTGACCTCGAGACTGATCGAATCGATCCCAAGAAAATCGCAGGTTAAGCTGGTAGTTCCGCTGCCGGCGAATGGGTCAATGCATCGATCGACAGGGTGCGGCAATGAACCAATAGTATCGGTTACGAACTTGGGTGAGAATGCTTCCTTAAACCGAAACCACCGCTGAAAGGGCAATTGACCAGCACCTTGGTTCGACGAAGTAGGGGAGGCCTCGTTGTACATAGCCAACCAATCCGTCACATCGGCGGTGTCAAGAGCGTCGGGAGCGTCGGCAACTCGCCGCACCACTCGGTTTGCGGTTCTGACTGTATCGTCAAGCGAAACATCCCAATAGTTCAGCAAGTTAACTCCTTCAATGCCTCGAATCTCTAATTTCCGAGTCCGGCGACGACGAATCTGCTCATCCTAATGAGTGGCGATTGAAAGCATGTCCTGTCTTTGCACTTGGCGTCAATGTTAACATTACATTTTAAAGCAGGGCAGCAGCCCTCCATTGCTTAGTCTACACCGCCTCTTTCAACACCGCTTGTACAGTAGCCGTCGATACTCCGCAGTCCTTCGCCACCTTCCGGATCGACAGGCCGGAACGCCGGACTTCCACGATCTTTTGTCGGGCTCCCTCTGGAAGCCTCGGGCGTCCGATGGGTTTCTTTCCTCGTTTTAAGCGCTCCGCAGGGTTTTCCGCACGGGCTCGCTGCAGCCCGGCCTTCACCCGTTCCTGTATCATAGCGCGCTCGAATTCAGCGAACACGCCGCTCATCTGAAAAAAGGCGCGTCCAGCAGGGGTGGTGGTGTCTAGGGCTTGCTGGTGGAGGTAGAGATTGACACCCACCGCGTTCACTTCGTTGAGGAAGTCGACAAGGTCTTGCAGGGACCGACCCAGCCGATCCACGCTCCAAGCAGCGATCATATCGAACTTGCGCCGGGTGGCATCTTTCAAGAGCCGGTTAAACGAAGGGCGCTTGTCACGGCCTTTGGCTCCGCTCACTCCAGCATCCTCATAGATCTCCACGATCTCCCAGCCTGACCTCTCGGCGACCTCTGCCAGCTCGAGGTGCTGGTTGGCAGTCGTCTGTTCCCCGGTGGACACGCGGAGGTAGAGGGCAACTCGCTTAGTCATAGTAGTCTCCATTGATCTGGTGGAGATACCACTAGCCGTTAGTGTATCATAAACCAACTGGTTATTGATACGTTAGTGTAGGTGGTCGGACACCGCAGTAATCCACCGTCTAGATTGCCAAACTACAGAGAGGGTTTCTGACACACCCCCACGAGAAACGCCCCGGTAGGGTGTTTGCCCGGCGCAAGATCAAAATGTGATGTGATTTGTCACAGGTTGATCTCGTGATTGCCCTGCGGTGCCCCCTAAGGGGGGAAGTGCTGGTCTGCGGCTATACGTATGCCGCTTCGGATTTTTGCTCGGAAAGTGATCCGATAGATGTGTCGGCTTTGGCGAGTTTAGTCGCGTCGATGGGAAATCGGCATGTCTGCTATGGGTGGAAAGCGGACGTTGACTCGAGGCCACTTGAATGTCCGCTCTTGGCCGACACCGGAAACAAACTAGAAATGTTTGTTGGAAATCAGATTTTCACTTTTTCCCGGCATTGCTTGATTTTCAACGACTGCTCCTTACGGTTAAGAAATGCATAGATAGCTATTGGAGCGAAAGTATATGACAAACCTGCCTCTGGAATTGACAAAGGATCCAATGAGTGTGGGTTGCGTTGCGGCTCTCCGCCGATTGGAATTCTACGATTGTGATCGAATAAATCGCATGTGCCGAGAAAAATATGGATGGTCCGGTGAAGAGGCAAAAGATAATGAGCGCATCACCAAGAAGTTCCTTTCGCTCAATATTTTGGATCCATCAGTTTATCACATACCAACGCAAGTTGCTGATGATTATTGGCATCGGATGATATTAGACACCAAATGGTATACGCGGTTTTGTGATGATATTTTCGGATCGTTTTTGCATCATACGCCGATGGAAAAAACGCAACAGAAAGATGAGTTTAACCGGGATAGGTCTTTGAGGGCAGCCAAGTACTGGTTTGGGGAAGGATGGGGCAATCTCGTACGGACATGTACCCAATGCAAAGGGCCTGAACCTAATCAACTATCCACAATATTGCCACGAGCAGACATGATTATGGGCTACTAGATCCGCCCATATCTTGCCATATCACCTATGAATTGAGCCAGCTTGCTTTGCAGGATTGTCAGCCGGATAGACCCTTATTCTAGAAGTTGATTTCCTACCTCCACGCGTGGGTCAGCGACTTGCGCTGCCACAACTCGTAGATGTCCCCTTAGAGCGCAAAGCAGACGAATACTCACCTTGTGTCTGATGTCTGCAATGGGTCGTTAGCGGACATTAGATTTCAGAATCTCACCCTCGCCAAAATGTTTCATATGTCCAAAGGTGGGTGCTAATTGCCAAGCGAGGCAAACAGCGTCATTCTTACGGCCCTTAGTATACCCCAAGGCCCCCCTCAGTGTTCATTGGTGATCTTGGGCTACTTCTCCTACCAGCTCACCCAATGAGGAAGGCTCAAAGGAGAGGATCGTAGGTGTGGAGAGTGAGGCCATGACCTTGGCTTCCATCTCTGTGGACGACCAACCTGAGATCACTGGATAGACTCGCTCTCCAGTGAACCGGCTTAGCTGCGCTGAGTAGGCAAGACACATAGCCTGGCCGAGGATGAACTCAGCCGACCGGGGAACGATAAAGCTATCGTGCACGGGAAGGCAGCATATATCGTGGCGCATGAAGTCGTGGAGGATCGAGGAAGCAATATCGCTGTCGATCCGCTGTAGCTCAACACCCCGACCACTGCGGAACCAGTTGCGGATCGGCTGGTGCTTCTCCTCAATGCGCTCAACCAGCTTCTTGTAGCTTAGTTTGGATGGCAGGAGTGCAGTTGCGCCCTTAGGTGCTCGAGGGTTCTTCCCGGAGCGCACGTTAAGGAGCTGGTTGAAAGCTTTCTTTGCCAGATCACGCAACTCACCGCCTTCGAGCCCCTCCAGCGTATACGGATCCGCTTCCGGCGGTAGCGGTTGGCCCTGCAAGTGATAGCAGAGGCGCGGATGGAGAGCTCTGAAGTCTAGCTCGACCGTCTCTTCGCCATCAATCAGCAAGCGAGGCCTGTCCCGCTTCCTGAGCGCTTGCCACCAGCCGCCATAGAAGCGTCCGCCGTTGTCGAAACAGTCGTTGTTAAATACGCGATAGAGCTGTGTCGCCGAATGGTCTCGAGGATCGGGACGTTCGTCGGCATTCTCATCATCTTCAGTTTTCACATCGTCAACTTCCTCACCGACTTCCTTGTCGAGTGGTTCCAGGTCGAGCTGAAACGTAGCGATATGTGCATTGAGGGCTTGGAGCTCTTCGCGCATCTTGCGGGTTTCACTTGTGTCCCGATAGTCGTTCAGTTTCTTCGACCCCCCTGGCTTTTCCGGAGCGCTCTTGAGCCTGACCAGCTCGAACCAGTCGGCGCGCATCAAAGAATCAGGCGTGAGACCGAACTGGCTTTCCAGCAACTCGACTAGCTTCGGCGTTGCGCGGATTCGCGAGACATAACCCCAGCTCAAATCCGGCCCGCCGAAAGGGTTTGCTTTACGGTTATAGGAGCCCTTCCGATGATCAACGAAGTCTTGCTCAATCAAAAAATCGGCAGAGCAGACTACTGTTGTGGGCGATGTGTTCGGATGTTCGTAGCGGTTTTTCCCGCGGTAATCGCTCTTGCTGCGTGAATAGCCGAGCCATTCATTAGGGTCGACTCTGTAAGCTCCATAGAGCGCCAAGAGGAGTGAGCCGAGGGTTGCCTCCAGCCGCTTTCGATCTGAGTCTCTACGAGCCCTCAGGCGACTCTCAGACCCTTCCATGAGAGCCATCATATGTTCGACAGCATCGGGCCAGCGTGACGCACTGCTTGAGCGGCTCCACGACAGGGGGCGGCTGTTCTCTAAATGGGACCGATCAGGTTCTATTGCGGAAACCAAAATGTTTCTCTCTCCAAAGGTGAGGGGTAATTGTTGGTCTGTCGATTTGAGGAAGAGCTCCATCAGACCTTCAGGATGCAGCAGAAACCTCGGAATACAGCTGGGACAGGTCGAGATCGGGATAGAAGATTTTCTCCATAGCCCCGGCTAACTTTTCTGTTGAAAATCCTGATCCATAATTATTGGAAGTATCGCCACCTTTTGATCGGCCCGCCAGCTCTTGGCCAACTGCTGTGCCATGCAATCCAGCCTCGCGAAGTCGATCCTGGAAGTTATGTCGAAGAGCATGCATACCAAGAAGATTCCCTATGGCACCCCGTTCCCTAATTAGGCGACTGAACCAGTCTGTGAGTGAATCGCCCCACTGCCCTGACCCGTTCTCCGTCTCACCTTCAAACAACTGTCGACCACCATCAGACCTACGGCTCTCAATATAGTCAATGAACCCCATACGGATCAGCTCCCGGTGCACTGGAAGCATCCGCCGGGCATTCTTGGTTTTACCCTTTTGGATCAACATTACCGTGCGTCCTTCGACTTCACGAACGAACGCAGTCTCCAGCATCGCAATCTCTCCGCGTCTCATGCCATGAAACAGGGCGATCAGAGGCCCCCAATAATTGATGGGCTTCTCCTTGGGGGCACCACCGAGAACCCACGGAGCGGCGTTGAATATCTTGCTTAGCTGCTCTCCTGTGAACGGATCGCGCTTGTCAGCCGCTTGAACCTGGTCCTTAACTCGTAATCCATCGACCGGGTTTCTGCCCATCCACTGCTCTTTAACAGCCCATTTGAAGATGGAGTTGAGTGCGGACATGTAGCTGTCGTTGATGCTTTTCGGGTGCAGCGTCGGGAGGTCCAGCTCTTTCCCCACTTTGATTGCATCCGGTACATTCAACCCGCGCAACTCCTTCCGCTTACCGAGGTTTCGGGGCAGTGTTTTTACGGTGTCGAATAGCGCCCGGCCTTCAGGTCGGTTGATGTCTACAAGGTCGTGACTGTCGCCGAGCGTATCGCTCAGGAGCCTCCAGATCGGCCCGTAGGCGCGCTTCGTTGATTTAGACCACCCGGCCTCCTTATCGGCCCTGTAGGAAGACATTAAGTCACCTAAGGTGCGCTTCGGTGCGGCGTTCGTGCTACGGGTCGCCACGTCCGCGAATACTTGATCGGATGGCTGGTAGGAATAGTCTCCCAGCAACCAGGCCTTCTCCATCTCCGCCAGCTCGTACTTGGCACGTACGATCAGGGTGAGCAGTTCTCGATATCCCGGCCCACTCATCTCCGCCATGACGCCCTGCTCTTCCAAGAATCGTCGAGCGGGCTTCTCCACATCCCTGAAGTCACCCGTTCCTAGCTGCTCACGAAACTCCGCCAGTTGGAGGTCAAGCGTCATCAACTCACTATCATGCTGTTCTGGGTTCAACTGCCTCGGCAGAAACGCTTTCACGGCTGCTTTTGCCTCCACGTACCAGCGTCCGGCCAGTGTGATCGCCTCCACCTCAGAGAGCTGACGGGGCTCCTTGTCCACCGACTGCTTCAGCTCCGCCACTTTGGCGTCGAACAGCATGTCCACTGCAGGGCGTTGGCGGATCGCTTCGGTGAGGTCGGAGGTTCCGAGGTGCTTGATAAAGAAGGTGCCGGGTGCGCGGCTGGTGACTTGCTCCGGCCACCGCCGCCGATACCGCCAGTTGCCATTTACCGATTGGAGGTAGCGACGCTTTGGGGACATTTGTTTCACCTGTGTACTTATAATGTGTACTTCGGCTTCTTGCAAAGTCCTGATTTCTAGCGATTTCTGGGGGTTACAAGTATCTGGTGCCCAGAAGAGGACTCGAACCTCCACGTCCACAAGGGACACCAGCACCTGAAGCTGGCGCGTCTACCAATTCCGCCATCTGGGCCCACGGCTTGGGCGAAATGCTCGCCAAAACGCAGGATCGGCGCTATGATGGCCCATGGAGCGGTTGTCAATCCGCTGGTTAAACGCCATTGGAGCGGCACGATCTCTAAGGAGCAGATTTGCGATGCAAGACAGGCTGGTAACGATGTTTGGCGGCGGCGGCTTTCTGGGCCGTTATGTCGCGCAGGAATTGTTGAAATCCGGCATCCGCATCCGCATTGCCGAGCGCAATCCCAAGAGCGCCTATTTCATCAAACCGATGGGCGGACTGGGCCAAACCCAATTCGTCGCCGCTGATATCACCAAGCCTGAAACGCTGGCGCGGGCGGTGGAAGATGCTGATGCAGTCATCAACTTTGTCGGCATCCTCAAAGGCGATTTCCAGAAATTCCATGTCGACGGCGCGCGCAACTTGGCGGAAGCTGCCAAGGCCGCCGGGGCAGGTGATTTCGTGCAGATCTCGTCGATCGGCGCAACGCCGGACGCGGCATCGCATTATGCGCGCTCAAAGGCGGCTGGCGAAGGCGTGGTTCGTGATGCCATGCCGCAGGCAATCTTCATGCGGCCCTCCGTTGTGTTTGGCCCGGAGGATGATTTTCTCAACCGTTTCGCGGCGATTGCGCGCATGGCGCCATTCATGGTTCCGGTGATGAAGCCCGACACCAAGTTCCAGCCCGTCTATGTTGCTGACGTGGCCCAGGCCGTATCAAAGGCGATTGTCGATCCAGCGGCCTATCGAGGCAAGACGTTCGAACTGGGCGGCCCGCAAACACTGTCCATGCGCGACATCAACCGCTTCATTCTCGATCACATCGGTAAGCCAGACAAACAGATCTTCGAAGTACCGGACATGATGGGCAGCGCTATCGCGCGCATGGGCTTTCTACCGGGCGCTCCAATCAGCCGAGACCAGTGGCTCTCTTTGCAAAGCGATAATGTAGTGGGTGAGAGCGCTGATGGCTTTGAGGCGTTTGGCATCGCCCCCCGCCCAATGGCCGCAATCGCCGATCGCTGGCTGGTTCAGTATCGCAATCACGGGCGCTTCGCCAACAAGGCAGCGAGCGCCGCCTGACCGCCCACTCAGTCACAATATACTTCATTGGAGAAAAAGGGTGAGCAACAGCCAAAGCGACAGTGCCGGGCAACCGACCGCCTTTATTAGCCATCACAGCTCGCAGGTTGAAACCGCGCGGCGGCTGAAGGTCATTCTTGGCCATCACGGCGTCACCGGCTGGATGGCACCCGATGATATCGATCCCGGCCAGCCGTTCGATAAGGCAATTGTCGATCAAGTCCGCCGGTCCGATCTGATCATCCTGCTCTTTTGCGGCCAATCGGATCAGTCGCGCCATGTGAAGCGCGAACTGATGATGGCGGAGAATTCCGACAAGCTGATCTATCCGGTGCGATTGGAAGAGAAGCCAGCGGACGGGCTTGCCTATTGGCTGAACGATTATCAGTGGATCGACTGGTTCGACGGTAATGACGATACGGTCACGCGTATGATCGATACGATCAAACGCCAGACCGAAAATTCAAAGCCAGCGCCACCGCCTTTGGTGCCAGTTGCGGCCGAGCCCGCGCCGCCGCCCGCTGCACCGCCCCCTCCCCCAACCGAACCAGTTGCGCCTCCGGCCGCACCGGTAAATGCAGGCCCGGCCAACCAATGGAAAGTTCCGATTGTCACGGCCATGCTTGTCGCCGCGGTCATGCTTGCCGGTTTCTATTTCATGACGCGCGATGATGAAGCCGGGAATGACGTGGCTGGCACAGCAGCGGCCACCGAAATGGCCAGTTCGGAAGAAGACACTGAACCGCAGATAGTGGACGAGGCGGAACCTGCTGCTCCTTCTCCCCAGCAACCCATCGTTCAGCCAGTGCCAGAACCTGTCCCCGAACTGCCAACCACGCCATCGGCAGCCGGCAGCTATTATGTCGTCGTTGGCAGCTTCCAACCTGGCGACCAGACAGCGCGGCGGCGCGCGCGCCAATTTCAGAACTGCGCAGGTATTCAACCCATTGTCGGACGTTCCGATGATTATGCGGGCTTTGCCCCCGGCCTGACCGTCGTGATGATCGGCAGTTTTCCCGATGCCGGAACCGCCAACCGGGCGCTTGTCCGGGCGCAAGCCTGTGTCGCAGATGCCTATGTTCGTGCGACCGGCGGCTAAAACACCGTGCCGCGCTAAAAGATCGCGAGCAGCAGGATACCCAGCGCAACGCGGTAAATGACGAACACCGTCATCGAAGCCTTGCGCAGGAAGCGCATCAAGAAATGCATGGTGGCGAGCGCGGCAACGAATGTCATCGCGCCGGTGATCAACGCCTCGGTGAGCAGCTCCCCGCCAGCGTCCATGATCTGCGGGATGACAAGCACCCCTGCCCCGGCAACCGCCGGGATCGATAGCAGGAACGAAAAGCGCGCAGCTTCCACACGCTCATAACCTAGGAAACGGGCTGCCGTCATCGTTACACCTGATCGGCTTGTCCCCGGGATCAACGCCAACGCTTGTGCCAGGCCAACGATGATGGCGTCGCGCAGCGTCATATCCTCATAGGCCTTTTCTTGCCGCCCGAAGCGGTCTGCCACGCCGAGCAGGATACCATAGCCAATAAGGTTGACCGCCACGAGATCAGTCAGCCTGAGGTGCTGCATGATATCATATGAATAGAGAAAGGCACCAAAGGCGATGACCGGGATGGTGCCGATCGCTACCCACCAGAACAGCTTACGCTGCTCTGGGGCCTTGCCAATGCCGACCGTGGCGAAACCGCCGCGCGCCAGGCCCCAGGCATCCTTGGAGAAATAGACGATGATCGCGAGCAGCGTGCCGACATGCAGCGCGGCGTCGATCAGCGGCCCCTGATCCTCTTCGCCCATGAACAGGGGTGTCAGGATCAAATGCCCAGATGACGAGATCGGCAAGAATTCCGTCACACCCTGCACGAGTGCGGTGATCAGCATTTGTAGAAACGACATGAAGCGCACCTATCACAGGCGATTCCAGTCTGTCTTGCGTTAAATATAGGACCGATATGGCCTTATTAGCTTCCCGGGCCTCAGGGTTTTCGTAGCTCAGTAAGAAATATTCGTTCTAATGGTCAGTATTACTGTCTTATATGGCTGTTTTCCGCGTGACTTGGGGATTTTTTCTGCTATGGAATGCCTCATACGGAGATGATGATGGCTGAAAATCCAATGCTCAAATTTGTGGGCGTTGAGCAGGACTATCCTGCCAAACGCAAACCCGGCCAACGCCGCGAGGATTTCGAGGAAATCGCGCGCGCATATGCCGTGGAAAAAGCAGAAGAACAGTCGGCCCGCTGTTCGCAATGCGGCGTCCCCTATTGCTCGGTTCATTGCCCGCTGCACAATCATATTCCCGACTGGCTGAAGCTGACGGCCGAGGGGCGGCTACGCGAAGCCTTTGAGCTTTCCAACGCGACATCCACGATGCCCGAAATTTGCGGCCGTATCTGCCCGCAAGACCGGCTGTGTGAGGGCAATTGCGTGATCGAATTCACCGGCCATGGCGCAGTGACAATCGGCTCGGTCGAGAAATACATCACCGATACTGCGTGGAAAGAAGGCTGGATCAAGCCCATTAAGCCCGTGCGCGATCGCTCGGCCCAGTCGGTCGGCGTTATCGGCGCGGGCCCTGCTGGACTGGCGACAGCCGAATATATGCGTGGCCATGGCTATGAAGTGCATGTCTATGACCGGCATGACCGGGCGGGCGGGCTCCTCACCTATGGCATCCCCGGCTTCAAGCTCGAAAAAGAGATCGTCATGCGCCGCGTCCAGCGGCTCAAGGATAGTGGCATCATTTTTCATGAAAGCTTTGAGGTTGGCCGCGACGCGACACTTGCTGAACTGCGTGAAAAGCATGATGCGCTGCTCATCGCGACGGGCGTCTATAAAGCGCGCCAGTTGAAAGCACCGGGCGTTGGTACGGACGGCGTTGTCGAAGCGCTCGACTATCTGATCGCATCAAACCGCAAGAGTTTCGGCGAAGATGTCGCCGCCTTCGACAATGGCGATCTTGATGCGGCGGGCAAGAATGTCGTCGTGATTGGCGGCGGCGATACGGCGATGGATTGTGTGCGCACCGCCGTCCGCCAGGGCGCGAAATCGGTGAAGTGCCTGTACCGCCGTGACCGGGATAATATGCCGGGCTCACAGAACGAAGTCCGCAATGCCGAGGAAGAAGGCGTGGAATTCGTCTGGCTCTCCGGCCCGCAGGCATTTGAGGGCACCAAGGGCGTCACCGGCGTAAAAGCGAACAAGATGCGGCTCGGCGCGCCCGATGCTTCGGGCCGACGCTCGCCGCAGGTCGATCCGGGCAGCGATTTCCACCTCGACGCAGATCTCGCGATTAAGGCGCTGGGCTTCGATGCTGAAGATTTGCCGGGGATGTTCGGCTCGCCCGACCTCTCGGTAACCCGCTGGGGCACGCTACGCGTCGACCACAAGACGATGCAGACAAGCCTCGACGGCGTATTTGCAGCTGGAGACATCGTGCGCGGCGCGAGCCTCGTCGTCTGGGCGATCCGCGATGGCCGGGACGTGGCCGAGCATATGCACACATATCTGAAAGCGAAGGCGGGGGCGAAAGATGCCGCGCGCGAAAAGGAAGTCGCATGACGCATTACCCCACCCCCGAACATGAACGCCTCGAGCGCAAGGGCATGTACCGTCCCGACATGGAATCCGATGCTTGCGGCGTCGGGCTTGTTGCGGCGATTGATGGCAAGCCGTCGCGGCGCGTTGTGGAGGCCGGGATCGAAGCGTTGCGCGCGGTCTGGCATCGCGGGGCTGTCGATGCGGATGGCAAGACGGGCGATGGAGCAGGGCTGCTGGTCGATCTGCCCGAGCGATTTTTTGATGATGCGATTGCCCATAGCGGACACCGGCCGATGCCGAACCGGCTTGCCGTTGGCATGGTCTTCCTGCCGCGCACGGATCTGAACGCGCAGGAAACCTGCCGCACCATCGTTGAGAGTGAGATTATCGAGTTTGGCTATTCGATTTATGGCTGGCGGCAGGTGCCCGTTGATGTTTCCGTAATCGGCGAAAAGGCACAGGCGACGCGGCCAGAGATTGAGCAGATCATGATCGTCGGGCCAATGCCGGGCGAAGTTGATGCAGCAGATTTTGAACAGACGCTGTTTCTGATCCGCAAGCGTATCGAGAAGCGGATTATCGCAGCCCAAGTGCGTGATTTCTATATCTGCAGCCTTTCGTGCCGGTCGATAGTCTATAAGGGCCTGTTCCTCGCAGAATCGCTCGCAACCTTTTATCCCGACCTCACTGACGAACGTTTTGAATCGCGCATGGCGATCTTTCATCAGCGCTATTCGACCAACACCTTCCCGCAATGGTGGCTGGCCCAGCCGTTTCGCAGCCTTGCCCATAATGGTGAGATAAACACTATTCGCGGCAACAAGAACTGGATGCAGAGCCACGAGATCAAGATGGCATCTCTGGCGTTTGGCGAGCATGGCGACGAGATCAAGCCGCTGATCCCCGCCGGATCGTCGGACACCGCCGCGCTTGATGCTGTGTTCGAAACCATCTGCCGTTCTGGCCGCGATGCGCCAACGGCAAAGCTGATGCTCGTGCCCGAGGCCTGGCAACATGATGATGACATCCCTCAGGCGCATATGGATATGTACGCCTATCTCGCCAGCATGATGGAGCCATGGGACGGCCCGGCCGCGCTCGCCATGACGGATGGACGCTGGATCGTTGCCGGGATGGACCGCAATGCGCTTCGCCCCTTGCGCACGACACAAACCTCGGACGGTCTCCTGATCGTTGGCTCGGAAACCGGCATGGTTGTCGTTCCGGAAAGCCAGATCATAAAAAAGGGGCAGCTTGGTCCCGGTCAGATGATTGCCGTCGATCTCGACGAAGGCCTATTGTTCGACGACCGCGCGATTAAGGACAAGATATCAAGCGAACGCCCCTATGGCGAATGGGTCAAAGGCTTCAAAACAACTGCTGACTTGCCCAAGCCCAAAAAGCGCTACGCGCCCGATTGGGACCGCGCTGAGCTGCTCCGCCGCCAGGTCGCGGCCGGGCAGACGATGGAGGATATGGAGCTGATCCTCGCGCCGATGGTCGAGACGGCCAAGGAAGCGATCGGATCGATGGGCGACGATACACCGCTCGCGGTGATTTCCGACAAACCGCGCCTGATCAGCCAGTTCTTCCGGCAAAACTTCAGTCAGGTTACGAACCCGCCCATCGATAGTTTGCGCGAACGCCATGTGATGAGCCTCAAGACGCGCTTCGCAAACTTCGCCAATATCCTCGACAAGGAAGCCGAGCAGGACAGCGTTCTCGTGCTCGACTCCCCCGTGCTGACATCCGATCAATGGGGAGGGCTGAAAGAAGGCTTTGGCGATGTCGCGGCGGAAATCGACTGCACTTATGATGTCGGCAGCACCTTGCGCGATGCCATCGCCGCTGTTCGCCAACAGGCTGAGCAGGTGGTCCGCGAAGGCCATATCGAACTGTTCCTGACCGACGAGAATACCGGGCCGGACCGGGCAGCGATCCCGATGGTTCTCGCCGCCGCTGCCGTCCATACGCACCTGAAAAGCAAAGGCCTGCGCAGCTATGCGTCGGTCAATGTGCGGTCTGCCGAATGCCTCGACACCCATTATTTCGCGGTGCTGATCGGCGTTGGCGCGACAACGGTGAACGCCTATCTGACCGAAGGGGCCATCGCTGATCGGCACGCGCGCGGCCTGTTCGGCGATCTCAGCCTTAAAGAATGTATCGCCCGCTATCAGGAAGCGATTGACGAAGGCCTGCGCAAAATCCTGTCGAAGATGGGGATCGCCGTGATCTCCAGCTATCGGGGCGGCTATAATTTCGAAGCGGTCGGTTTGTCCCGCTCGCTGGTCAATGAATTCTTCCCAGGCATGCCCGCCAAGATTTCGGGTGAAGGCTATGCATCGCTGCAATTGAATGCCGAGCTACGCCACACAGCCGCATGGGATCCAGCCGTGATCAACCTCCCCATTGGCGGTTTTTATCGGCAGCGAGCGGGCGAAGAGAGCCATGCCTTTTCCGCCCAGCTCATGCATCTGCTGCAGACCGCCGTCGGCACGGACAGCTATTCAAGCTATCTCCAATTTTCGCGCGGCATACGCGATCTTGAGCCCATCTATCTGCGCGATCTGATGGAGTTCAACTATGCACCGGAATCTGTGCCGATCGACGAAGTGGAAGCCATCACGGAGATTCGCAAACGCTTCGTAACTCCCGGTATGAGCCTCGGCGCGCTGTCTCCCGAAGCGCATGAAACGCTCGCCATCGCGATGAACCGGATCGGGGCAAAAGCCGTGTCCGGCGAAGGCGGCGAGGATCAGAGCCGCTACAAACCCAAAGCCAATGGCGACAATGCGAATAGCGTGATCAAGCAGATCGCGTCCGGCCGCTTCGGCGTAACAGCGGAATATCTGAACGCGTGTGACGAGATTGAGATCAAGGTCGCCCAAGGCGCAAAGCCCGGCGAAGGCGGCCAACTCCCCGGCTTCAAGGTCACCGAATTCATCGCCAAGCTCCGCCATGCAACGCCGGGCGTAACGCTGATTTCACCGCCGCCGCATCATGACATCTATTCAATCGAGGATCTGGCTCAGCTCATCTACGATCTGAAGCAGATCAATCCCAAGGCGCGGGTCTGCGTTAAGCTTGTCAGTTCTGCCGGTATCGGAACCGTCGCGGCGGGCGTCGCAAAAGCCCATGCCGATGTGATCCTGATCGCTGGCAATACGGGCGGCACCGGCGCTTCACCGCAAACATCGATCAAATATGCCGGCACGCCGTGGGAGATGGGCCTTAGCGAGGTCAATCAGGTGTTGACGCTCAACGGGTTACGTCACCGTATTCGCTTGCGCACCGATGGCGGGCTGAAAACCGGCCGCGACATCGTGATCGCGGCGATCCTAGGCGCCGAGGAATATGGCATCGGCACGCTCAGCCTTGTCGCGATGGGCTGCATCATGGTCCGGCAATGCCATTCCAACACCTGCCCGGTCGGCATCTGTACGCAAAACGACAAGCTGCGCGACAAGTTCACAGGCACGCCCGAAAAGGTGATCAACCTGATGACCTTTATCGCCGAAGAAGTGCGTGAGATTCTTGCCCGGCTCGGTTATCGCAGCCTTGACGAGATTGTCGGCCGCACCGAGCTGCTCCGCCAGGTGAGCCGCGGGGCTGAACATCTCGACGATCTCGATTTGAATCCGATGCTCGCCAAAGTCGATGCGCCGGATGATCAACGACGCTTCAATATCGATGGTTGGCGAAACGAGGTGCCCGATAGCCTTGATGCGCAGATGATCGCCGACACGAAAGCCGTGTTCGAACGCGGCGAGAAGATGCAGCTCACTTACACCGTGCGCAATACGCATCGCGCCGTCGGCACAAGGCTGTCTTCCGAAGTTACCCGGCGCTTCGGCATGTCCGAACTGGCCGACGACCATCTGCATGTCCGCCTGCGCGGTTCAGCGGGCCAGTCTTTGGGCGCGTTCCTCTGCAAGGGCATCACGCTCGAAATCTTCGGCGACGCGAACGACTATGTGGGCAAAGGCCTGTCTGGCGGCCATATCGTCGTCCGGCCAACCGTCTCCTCGCCTCTCGAGAGCAAGGACAATACGATCATCGGCAACACCGTTCTCTACGGTGCGACCTCGGGCAAATTGTTCGCCGCCGGGCGCGCGGGCGAGCGTTTTGCCGTGCGCAATTCCGGCGCGGATGTCGTGGTTGAAGGCTGCGGCGCCAATGGCTGCGAATATATGACCGGCGGAACGGCGGTTATCCTCGGGCACGTCGGCAAGAATTTCGGTGCGGGCATGACCGGCGGCATGGCTTTCATCCTGGATGAAGCCGGCGAGTTCGAACGCCACGCCAATCCTGAAAGCATCGTCTGGCAGCGACTGGCGTCTGGCCATTGGGAAGAACGCCTCCTCGAATTGATCGCAGGCCACGCGAAGACGACGGACAGCCCCTGGGCCCATTCCATCATCGATGATTGGGATCGATGGCGCGAACATTTCTGGCAGATCTGCCCCAAGGAAATGATCAGCCGGATCGAATACCCGCTCAGTGACGAGGAAGAAATCGCGGCGGCGGAATAGGCTACGCACCATTGACTCTCTTCCGTTCTAGCAGATAGAACATTTGCAGAACATAGAGGAGATTCGCCGTGCAGACACCCAATTATCTCGAATTGAACGCTACGGATATGGCGGCAACTAAATCCTTTTATACCAAAGCTTTCGGCTTTGACTTCACGGATTATGGACCAGAATATTCCGGTGCGAATAACGATGTGATGGAAATCGGGCTGACGCGCAACGAAACGCCCGTACCTCCTCTGCCCGGTTTCCAGACGTCGGATATCGCCGCTGCAGAGCGCGATATCCGCGATGCCGGTGGGACTATCACCAAGGCAGTCTATGAATTTCCCGGCGGTCGCCGTTTTCATTTCCGCGACCCCAGCGGCAATGAAATGCTGGCTTACCAATATGAAGAACAGGGCTAAATTCTCCGTTCAGCCCGGACTCATTTCGCTTTCGCTATCAAGTCGCTATATTCAACCCTGCTTCAGGAGATATTTCGATGCGCGCATGGCCTCTTCTCGTTCCTTTAGCGCTAGCACTCGCATCGCCCGCATTCGCGCAAGCTGCCGAAGAGGATATCTGGGCGAATGATCCATATGCCGCGCAGGATGAAACCGTACTCGCGGTAGACAGTCTTCTCGGTGCGTTGCTCGATCTGCCAATCGGTCGGTTGGCGCGGTCGATGCCGAATGTCGAAATCGAGGGCGATATTCGCGAGGGCGATACGGTCCGCGATTTTGTCACGCGCGACGACCCAGAATTCGAGGAAAAGATGCGCGGCGGCGCGCGCGCTCTGACCGGCGTTGTCGCCAATATGATGCAGGAATGGGCAACCTTCCTGCCGGAGCTTGAGGCTATGGGTGAGCGGCTGGAGCAGTCCCTGCCCGAATAACCGCTGGACGGTAACGGCCACCACGCTACAACCGCGCCCATGTGGGAACTCTTCCAATTTCCTCTTTGCCCTTTCAGTCGCAAGGTTCGCCTGCTGCTTGGGGAAAAGGGCATCGGCTATGATCTGGTCCGGGAATCGCCCTGGGAACGCCGCGACGAATTTCTCGACATAAACCCGGCTGGCAAAACACCCGTCATGGTGGATAAGGAAAAGGGCGGTACGCTGATCGACAGCCGTGCGATCTGCGAATATTTCGAAGAGACGGTCGACACCGCCCGCATGATTACAGGGCCGGCACCGAACCGCGCGGAGATCCGCCGGCTCGTCGCCTGGTTCGATGAAAATTTCTATACCGATGTCGTCGCGCCGCTCATGCACGAACGCATGTTCAAACGGCTGGTTCACCGCGAAGCGCCCGATGGCACGGTGCTGCGTGAGGCCATGAAGGCGGCGGACTCACATCTCGATTATATCGATTATCTGCTCGATCATCGGCGCTGGGTTGGCGGCGCAACACTGAGCCTTGCCGATCTGGCAGGGGCAGCGCAGATTTCGGTGGCGGACTATCTGGGCGGGTTCAACTGGTCGAGCCATAAGCAGGCCAAGGCCTGGTATGCGGGCCTCAAATCACGCCCCAGCTTCCGGCCGCTGCTCAACGAGCGAATGGAAGTAATCGCGCCACCCGCACATTACGACAAGGTCGATTTTTAGGCCTCAGCCCGTTGTGGACCGATTAGGCGAACTTTCGGGTCAAGGCGTGCAACGCGATCCAGCATAGAGCCGTCATCAGGCCATAAAAACCACCAATAACGGTGCTTTCAAGGTGGCCTATGGAGATGAAACCAAGCATCAAACTGCCGCCCGCTGCACCAATGATTGTCAAAGCAGCATAACTCCAGATCAAAGATCGACCTGCTTCTTTCAACGCTGCGTAAGCTGTAGCGAGAAGGAAAAGTGATCCGGGTATCGCAAAACCCAAGGGCGCGAAACTTGACCGATCAATGCTCCCGAAAAGAATTAATGACGTAACCGCGCAGGCCACGAAAGCAGCAATAATACTCACGGCCGTGATACGCAGTATAGCCACTAGGTACGCGCTATCGGGTTGGTGCAATCGCTCATGTTGGGCCTCGCAAAATGCGGATTGCGGATCAGGTTGAAGCCCGCACCGCCGTCACCAGATAATTCAGCGCTGTCCGCTCCGAAATCTCGAACCCGCGTGCGGGTGAAAAACTCAAACCCGAAATATCAGTCACCATCAGCCCAGCCTCTTCGAGCAGCCCGGTCAGATCTTCCGGCGTCAGGAATTTGTCCCAGTCATGCGTGCCCTTGGGGATAAGGCCCGCGCCCTCGCCCACCGTAATCATCGCGAGCTTCGACAAGCCCGTGCGGTTGGGTGTCGACATGATGAGCAGACCATCCGGCTTCAGCGCATCGGCGAGCCCGCGTGTAAATTGCGCAGGATCGGTCACATGCTCGACCACTTCCATGCAGGTGACGAGATCATATGTTCCATCAACTGCCTCAACGCCGCCTGCGCGATAATCAACGGCAAGGCCGGATAGTTCGGTATGCGCCTGCGCCGCCGCGATATTCTCTTTCGCCGCGTCAATGCCGGTAACAGCAGCGCCCAGCCGGACTAACGGTTCAGCCAGCAGCCCCGCGCCGCAGCCGATATCGAGCGCGCTTTTGCCAGCCAGCGGACGGCGGCCTTGCGCGTCCAGATCCCAATGCTGATTGATGGCAGCGCGAATATAACCGAGGCGCGGCGGATTGAGCCGGTGGAGCATCGCGGACGAGCCCTTAGGATCCCACCATTCCGCGGCGAGCTTGCCGAAATGTTCAGCCTCTTTCGGATCGACCGAATTTGGCTGAGAATCCGTAACGGCGTGGGGCGTTGCTGCACTTGCGTTCATAATCTCCCCTGCTTAACAGGATCGACCGCCCTGTTCCATGGGGCAAAGCGCATTTTTTCGGGGGTTTACGGCAGTTCAATGGCTCGCATTGTTATGAAATTCGGCGGCACGTCTATGGGCGGGATCGATCGTATCCGAGCCGTGGCCGAGCGCGTCAAAGGTGAAGTCGACAAAGGCAATGATGTTGCCGTGATCGTGTCTGCGATGGCAGGTGAGACGGACCGACTGATCCAATTCTGCCGCGAAGCATCCTCGCTCTATGATCCGCGCGAATATGATGTTGTTGTCGCGTCCGGTGAACAGGTGTCATCCGGTCTGCTCGCGATCATGCTGCAATCGATGGATGTCGACGCGCGCAGCTGGATGGGGTGGCAGTTGCCGATCAAGACCTCCGAAGCCCATTCCTCCGCGCGCATTGATGGTATCGATGCCGACATTCTGTGCAAGGCAATCGAAGGCGGAAAAGTTGCCGTCATCCCCGGTTTTCAGGGCATGACCGAAGAAGGCCGCGTTGCGACACTTGGCCGTGGCGGCTCCGACACTTCGGCGGTGGCCATTGCGGCGGCGGTGAAGGCCGATCGCTGCGATATCTATACCGATGTGGACGGCGTCTACACAACCGATCCGCGTATCGTGCCGCGTGCACGCAAGCTCGCCAAAGTTACCTATGAAGAGATGTTGGAGCTGGCGAGTGTCGGCGCAAAAGTACTCCAGACCCGATCTGTCGGGCTGGCAATGAAGCATCAGGTGCCGCTCCAGGTCTTGTCATCATTCGAAGACAAGCCCGGCACCATGATTGTCGATGAACAGGATTTTGAGGACAGCGAAATGGAAAAGCAGCTGATTACCGGCATCGCCTATGACAAGAATGAGGCGAAGGTCACGCTGATATCGGTGGCGGACAAGCCCGGCTCCGTCGCCGCGATCTTCAGCCCGCTTGCCGAGGCGAACGTCAATGTCGATATGATCGTGCAGAACTTTGCGCGCGAAACCGGCAATACGGACGTGACCTTTACCGTCCCGTCAGATGATCTGCCGAAATCGCTCGATGTGCTTGAAAAGGCGAAGAATGAGATCGGCTTTCGCGAAATTGCCCATGATACCAATGTCTGCAAAGTCTCCGTCGTCGGCGTTGGCATGCGCAGCCATGCAGGCGTCGCTGCGACCATGTTCCAGACATTGGCTGATCGCGGCATCAACGTCATGGCGATCACGACCAGCGAAATCAAAGTCAGCGTGCTGATCGAAGAAGATTATACCGAGCTTGCCGTGCGCGTGCTCCATACGGCCTATGGCCTTGATGCAGAGGATGATGCGGCGTGACCGATACCCAGAAAATCCGTGACATGATGCGGCGCGGAGCAGAGTTTCTCGGCGCCGATTATGCGATCATGGGCGGCGCGATGAGCTGGATCTCCGAGCGGAACCTCGTCTCGGCCATTTCCAATGCTGGCGGGTTTGGCGTGATCGCCTGCGGCGCGATGCCGCCCGATCTCCTCGATCAGGAAATCACCGAGACGAAGAAGCTCACGGACCGCAGTTTCGGCGTCAATTTGATCACCATGCACCCCGATATCGATCAACTAATCGATGTCTGCGCGAAACATGAGATCAGCCATATGGTGCTGGCGGGCGGCCTGCCCTCAGCCAGTTCGATCGAGCGGATCAAGGGCTTTGGCGCGAAACTCATCTGCTTCGCCCCGGCCCTCGCAATCGCCAAAAAACTGCACCGGTCGGGCGTAGATGCGCTGGTAATCGAAGGGATGGAAGCGGGCGGCCATATCGGGCCGGTCAGCACGTCCGTCCTCGCTCAGGAAATCCTGCCTGAACTGCGCGACGAGCTGCCGATCTTCATCGCGGGCGGCATCGGGCGCGGCCATGCCATCGCGGCCTGGCTGGAAGTCGGCGCGGCGGGCGTTCAGCTTGGCACGCGCTTCGTCTGCGCCACCGAATGCATCGCTCATCCCGCGTTCAAAAAAGCGTTTATGCGCGCACCGGCGCGCGAGGCCATTGTCAGCACCCAGATTGACGACCGCCTCCCCGTTATCCCGGTCCGCGCGCTCAAGAACAAAGGCACGCAAGAGTTCAACGCCAAGCAGATCGAAGTCGCGAGGCTTCTGGACTCCGGCGAGATCGAAATGGGTGAAGCCCAGCTCCAGATCGAACATTTCTGGGCTGGTGCGCTGCGCCGGGCGGTCATCGACGGCGATGTCGAGAATGGCTCGCTAATGGCCGGGCAGAGCGTTGGGATGGTGAAAGCCGAAGAACCTGTCGCCGATATCATCGAGACGCTGATGGACGAAGCCGCGAAAGCGCTGGAGAAGAACCGGGGTTAGCCATGAAGACTGTAGTTTTTTGGGTCGTTTCGCTGGCTGGACTTACCCTTGAGCCATCGCTTGAGGCACAGCGCATGGAAGTGACCGATGCGGTTGTCGATAGCGACTATATTCATGACTTCGAGCCACTCGACACCGATCACAATACGCATGTGGTTATCGATCGTGGTCACAATACAATCTATGCGCAAGGTGAATCGAGCGGCGCCGGAACAATGCTCGATATCATGGAGCGAGATGGATTTGCGATTTCCTATGCCGAAGGTCCGCTCGACCAGTCTTTGGACAGTGCCGATGTCCTGATCATTCACGGATTACCTAATGACGAAATCGAGTTGCCAAGCGGCGAAAGCCTGTGGCGCTCACCCCTGTCGCCGGAAGAGGTAGAGGCGGTAGTCCGTTGGGTCGATGACGGGGGATCGCTATTTCTGACGCTCAGCCATTTTCCGAACGGTAGTGGAGCGCGCCCGCTACTCGATGCAATGGCTGTGCAGTTTATCGATGGCTATATCTGGCATGAAGATACGCCGAGCTTCGATGATCCTGAAAATGGCCGCTGTTCGCACTTTTTTGGCATGTCTCCCGAACAGGGAATGGTAAATAGCGAGCATCCGCTGTTTGCAAATGGCTTGCCCATCAACAGTGTCGATTATCTGTGCGGTGCGGCGGTCTGGCGGACTCCAGATGATGCCATTCTACCCTTTCCGCCGGGCACTCAAAGCCATTTGAATGGGCGTATCAGATCGGATGAACCCAGCTTTATCAAAACGTCAGATCAATATGCTGGGATGATCGGCTTCCAGTTTGGCGGAGGCCGGGTCGTGATCAGCGCCGATCAAGGCATGTTCCGCAATTTCATCTTCACCTTTAACGAGACCGAACGAGTCCATGTAACGATAACCAGCCCGGACAACGACAACGCCGATCTCTTCATAAACTTGATGCGCTGGCTTGCCGTTGAACCGGAGTCCTAAAACGGATTCAGCGTAAACCCAGCTTGCTGCAACAGTGCATGCGCCGTCATCGCTGACAGCGCCATATCAACGCCCGGCAGCAAATCCCCGACACCGATCTCATAATAGGCGGCGGACTGTCCGCACAGGATGATCTGGACATTGTTCGCGATCAGCGCTTCGATGGCGGCGGCATTGGCGTTTTCCGCGCCTTCATAGTGGGCGCCGTAGCGTTCTGCATTGGTCAGATCGAACCCGGCGCTGCCATGGACGACGACTGCGACGCGGATATTGTCCTGCGGCACGCCCGCCTCCACATGCATGTTGATGAAGCGCGCGGCGCTGCCCAGCGTACGGTTGATCTCACCCAGATCGGCGGCGGTTGATGTGTCGAAGGCGATTGCGAAGGCCGCGTCGGCGGGAATCTCCATCGTCGTCTCGACGCTCGCCACATTGCCGAATTCTGTAAAAACGGGGCCGGGATGGAAAGCAGAAGACTGAGCGGAGAGCGGCGCAGCGGCAAGGCCCAGAAACAGGGGGAGGGCCAGTAGAGCAGGAGCGGGTTTGAACATGGCGATATCCTTTCAAAAGGCGGTGTTTAGCCCAGTCCTATCGCCAATCTGCCCAGAGGAACAGCGTGCGAATATCGCCAGTCATGGTGAATGTTCCCGTCCAAAGCCTATCTTTCGCGGCGCTAAGTGTTTCCGCATTGGCGCGGGCCACACGCCTCTGCTAATAATCTCATATGAGTTTTTCCGAAGCGACTGCCTCCTCCCGCGAGATATTGACCGGACTGCACGATGTGATGGCATCGCGCACCCATGCGCAGGCCAAACTGAACCGCGTTGTCGAGATTATCGGCGAAGCGCTGTCGAGCGAAGTCTGCTCGATCTACCTGCTGCGCGAAGGGGTACTTGAGCTTTATGCAACCCTCGGGCTGAATCAGGATGCCGTGCATGTCACCAAGCTCGCGCTGGGCGAAGGGCTGGTCGGAATCATTGCCAAATCGGAGCGCATCCTCAATCTCGACGAAGCAACATCACATCCCGATTTCGCCTACAAACCCGAAACCGGCGAGGAAACTTATCACAGCTTTGCCGGCATCCCGATCATCCATCGCGAACGCACGGTGGGTGTGCTTTCCGTCCAACATACCGATCCTCGGCCTTATCGCGATGTAGAGATCGAAGCGTTGCAGACCGTGGCCATGGTGCTGGCTGAGTTGATCGCCAATGCCGAGTTAATCGACGACAGCGCAACCGATGAAGAAATCGCCCGCCAGACAGAGCCGATGCGCCTGACAGGCCAGAAACTGGTTGTCGGCATGGCATCGGGCTTTGCTGTATTTCATCAGCCGCGCGTCAATATCGAACACACTGTGGCCGACGATACGGAGGCCGAGCGCTCGCGCGTCTATGCCGCATTCGGCAAGATGCGGGAGCAGATCGATACACTCGCCAATCAGGCCGAATTCGGCGCGGGTGGCGAGCATAAGGACGTGCTCGAGACCTATAAAATGTTCGCCTATGACGAAGGCTGGAGCCGCCGGATTAATTCAGCCATCGATTCTGGTCTGACCGCAGAAGCGGCCATTGAGCGCGTCCAGCAGCGCACCCGGGCGCGGATGCATGAGATAGACGATCCCCTGCTTGCCGAGCGGATGCACGATCTGGAAGATCTCGCGAACCGGCTGATCCGCATCGTCTCCGGGCAATTGGGAACCGCGGCGCAATTGGGGCTGCGCAACGATTCCATCCTGATCGCCCGCAATCTTGGGCCTGCTGAATTGCTCGAATATGATCGGCGACGCCTGAAGGGCGTGGTGTTGGAAGAGGGCTCGCTAACCGCCCATGTTACCATCGTTGCCCGGGCCATGGGCGTTCCTGTTCTCGGCCGGGTCGCCAACATCCGGCGGCTGATCCATGAGAATGATGAGCTGCTCCTCGACGTAGAGGAAGGCTCAATCTTCGTCAGGCCTTCCGGCACCATGGCCGAGGTGTTCGACGCCAAACAGGCGCGCATGAAAGAAAAGCGCGCCGAGTTTGAGGCTCTGCGCGATGCGGCACCTGAAACCAAATGCGGCAAGCGGCTGACGGTGATGGTCAATGCGGGCCTGCGCGAGGATGTGGCCGCGGTAAACCTGGCCGGCGCGGATGGTATCGGCCTATTCCGCACCGAGTTTCAGTTTCTCGTATCGGCCACCCTGCCCCGCCGCGATGCCCAGCAGAAACTCTATAAGGACGTGCTTGATGCGTCCGGCGATAAACCGGTTATCTTCCGCACGCTGGACATTGGGGGCGATAAGGCCGTGCCCTATTTGCGCACAGATGCAACCAAGGAAGAAAATCCAGCCATGGGCTGGCGGGCCCTGCGCCTCTCGTTAGACCGCGAAGGGTTGATGAAGGTTCAGGCGCGGGCACTTATCGAAGCGGCGGCGGGCAAAACATTGAACGTGATGTTCCCGATGGTCTCGGAACCTTGGGAGTTTGATGAAGCACGGGCTCTGTTCGAAGCCCAGCGCGTCTGGCTTGAAGATCGTCATCACATGTTGCCGCATGATATTCGCTATGGCTGCATGCTCGAAGTGCCCGCACTCGCCGAAGTACTCGATCAACTTCTGCCGCGGCTCGACTTTATCTCTATCGGCACGAACGACCTCACCCAGTTCCTGTTCGCCGCTGACCGCGCCGATCCGCGCATCGCCGATCGCTATGACTGGCTCAGCCCCGCTATCTTGCGTTTTATCCGCCGTATCGTGCGGGAAACCGCAGCGGCGGGGATCCCGACAACGATTTGCGGAGAGATGGGCGGCAGGCCGATTGAAGCGATGGCACTGATCGGCCTTGGCGTGGAACAACTCTCGATCACGCCGGCAGCCGTGGGATCCATCAAGGCCATGATCCGCTCTCTCGATGCCGATCAATTGCGCGGCAAGATGGACGAATGGCTAGCCGAACCGCCGCACGATATGCGTCAGACTCTTCTTGACTGGGCAGAACAACGGTCGGTCGCAATCGCCTGATTTTCGGCAATTGGCATCGAGGAAGTCCTTGACATAAATGACGGCAGCTTGCGAAAGCTGTTGAGCACGCAGCCAGCCAATGAGCGGCGTCTACAGGGAACGCAAATGTCAGAAGAAAGTGGCGAAGACGCCGCATTGTTCGAATCACTTGTCGGCAGCAAACTTCGCGATGCCCGCGAAAGCCAGGGTATATCGCTCGAAGACATTGCGAAATCGACACGTATCCCTTTACGCCAACTCCATAATATCGAAAATAGTGACTACGAAAAACTGCCTGCGCCGACATATAGCACCGGCTTCGTAAAGGCCTTTGCGCTGGCCGTGGGGCTTGACGGCCCGGAAACAGCCGCCGCCTTTCGCGAAGAAATCAATTATCGATCCACAGGCCAATCCACTGGAGATTATTTCGAACCAACCGACCCGGCGCGCGTGCCTCCACGCAGCCTTGCCTGGATCGCTGCTGGTATCGCTATCTTACTGATCATTGGCTACGCGCTCTGGCGCAGCGGCATGTTTGGCCTTGATGCCGATGATCGGGCGCGCATGGCAGCGGGAACGGACGCTCCGACCGCCAGCGAGAGCACAGACGCCGGGACGGGCCAAACCACGGCCGCTCCCGCGCCTCCTCCGACCCAGGGCACAGTTATGATCGAAGCGACCGATACGGTCTGGCTGCGCATCTATGAATTGGACAGCGGCGATCGGATTTACGAAGCCGAATTGCAAGCTGGCGAGACATACGAAATCCCATCGGATGCCGTTCAACCAGCGATCAGAACAGGCCGTGCTGATGCGCTACGTGTAACCGTTGCCGGCCGAGCGGTCGACCCGATCGGTCCGCCGCAGACGGTTGTCAGCGATGTCAGTTTACTACCGGCGGATCTTGCCCGTCCTCGCCCTGCCGCAGGAACGCCGCCAGCCAACTAACAGCCAATGCCCGCTTCATGTTGGCGACAGGAGCCGTGAGCGGTATAGGTGCTGATACGGGTCAACGGAGGGAAAACGCCATGCGTCCTATGCTTATCGCCGCACTGTTGGTCACAACCGCAGCCACGCCAGCGCTATCGCAAGGCGCCGAAATGGATCGCCGGATCGACCGGGTCGAGCGCGAGGTTCGCGCCCTCCAGCGTCAAGTTTTCCCCGGCGGAGATGTCGATTTCTTTGAACCGGAAATCCAGTCAGGCACGGGAAATACGCAAGCTGGCAACCCGGCCTCTGCGCCGATTACCGATCTAACGGATCGGGTGAATGCGCTTGAGCGTCAGTTGGCGACGTTAACCGGACAAGTAGAAGAAAACAGTTTTGAGCTGCGTCAACTCCGTTCGATGGTCGAGGCACTGCAAGGGCCAGGCGCCCCAGCGGCCGAACCGGCAACATCATTGGATATCGGCACAGCCAGCATCGGCACAGAAGCGGAAGCTCTCCCTGAAGATACAGCGGTTGTGGACACACCGGCTGAAACATCAACCGAAACACCGGCCCCAATAGAGAGCGGCGAAGCCCCGCTTCCCGATGATGCCGGTGAAGCTTCCTATGTGAGCGGATACCGCCTGTGGCGCGACGGCGACTATGCTGCGGCCCGAACACAGCTGCAGGAGACGGTCGAAACCTATCCGGGCCACCGGTTCGAAAGCTATGCGCGCAACCTGCTGGGCCGCGCCTATCTCGACGATGACAAACCCGCCAATGCGACCGAGATATTCGTGCGCAACTATCAGGAATTACCCAATGGCGAGCGTGCTGCCGACAGCCTGTTCTTCCTTGGTGTCGCGTTGACTGAACTCAACTATAACGACCGCGCCTGTCTCGCTTTCGATGAACTTGAAGAGGTTTACGGCGAAAACCTGCGTAGCACGATCCGCGAACAGGTTCCCGGAGCGCGGGATACTGCAAGCTGCAGCTAACGGTTTCGCTTTTGGCATAGGGGCGGCTAGGATCGATCCATGCCCACACAATCTCTTCTGGACCGGTTTCGGGCCGAAACCGAGCAGCTCACCGGTATTGAGCCAACGGCCGATGACCGGCTTGGTCTCGCGGTATCCGGCGGCCCGGATAGCCTGGCACTGCTGACGCTCGCCGCAGAGGCTTATCCCGGGGCGATTGCGGCCATTACTGTCGATCACGGCCTGCGCCCCGAAGCGGCTGATGAAGCACACTATGTCGCATCGGTTTGTGCACAGCTGGGCGTTCCGCACACGATCAAGACACCGGCGCAACCAATCACCGGCAATCTCCAGTCAGCCGCGCGGGCATCGCGCTATGCATTGCTGGAAGATTGGTCTCAGCGCGAAAATCTGTGCTGGATTGCAACGGCGCACCATGCCGATGATCAGCTCGAAACCGTATTGATGCGATTGATGCGCGGCAGCGGGATCGATGGCCTATCGGCGATCCGTACGGTGAACGGCAAGATCATCCGCCCACTGCTCGGAGTCCGCAAGGCAGATCTGGTTGCTCATATCGAAAGCAGCGGCCTGAAGGCGATCGCAGATCCCAGCAATGAGGACGACGCCTTTGATCGGGTGCGCTTGCGCAAAACACTGTCGGACTTTCCCGACTTTGATCCCGAACGGCTGGCACGCAGCGCCAAGGCAATGCGAGAAGCCAGCGACGCGCTACGCTGGGCCTGCAAGCAGGAATCAGAACGGCATGTAGAACGGCGTGATGATACCGTAATATTGACGCGAACGGACTATCCAGCGGAGCTGCTGCGCAGGATGGTCATCATGTGCCTGAATCGGGTCGAACCAGCGCATGCGGCCAGTGGTCCAGCTCTCGACCGGCTGATTGTTGCGCTCTCTGGCGGCCAAAAACACACGATCGGCAAAATTCTCTGTGTGGGCAAGAGTTCCGATAATTGGCAGTTTTCAGTGGCTCCGCCCCGTAAAACGGGCTGAAACGCCCCGGCCATCAGCCACTCATGCGTGCTCGCCAATTGTCTTTTGGCCGTAAAATCCTATTTTGGGCAGAACAGAAGGGCCTACACGCGATGAACGACGACAAAGAACCTCAAGAAGGCGGAACCAACCCCTGGATGAAGAGCCTCTTCATCTGGGCAGGCATATTGGTCGCGCTGATCCTTTTCGTCACGATGTTCGACAGCGGTAGCGATGAAACGGACAACACGCTCGCCTATTCGGATTTTCTCAACAGCATAGAACAAAATGAGGTTCAGCAGGTCGAGATCAACGAAGGCTTCATCAATGGTACGCTGACAAACCAATCTACGTTCCGCACCGATCTGCCGCCGCGCGTCGCCGTTCCGATTGATGAGATGCGCGATGCGGGTATCGAGATCAGCGGCCGACCGGCCGAACAGACCAGCATATGGGCCTATGTGTTGCTCAATCTTCTGCCTTTCATCCTGATCTTCGGCATTGCCTTTTTTATCATCCGCCAGATGCAGAAAAATGCGGGCGGCGGGGCAATGGGCTTTGGCAAATCCAAAGCCAAGCTGCTGACCGAGAAGCAGGGCAAGGTGACATTTCAAGACGTAGCCGGCATTGATGAAGCCCGTGAGGAACTTGAGGAAATCGTCGAATTCCTGAAAGATCCCGGCAAATTCTCGCGCCTCGGCGGACAGATTCCAAAAGGCGCTTTGCTAGTTGGTTCTCCGGGCACCGGCAAAACGCTGCTCGCCCGTGCAATTGCTGGTGAAGCGGAAGTTCCCTTCTTCTCAATTTCCGGCTCGGATTTTGTCGAGATGTTCGTTGGCGTTGGCGCAAGCCGCGTCCGTGACATGTTCGAACAGGCCAAAAAGAATGCGCCCTGCATCGTCTTCATTGATGAAATCGACGCCGTCGGCCGGCATCGCGGCGCGGGCCTTGGCAATGGCAATGACGAGCGCGAACAGACGCTCAACCAGCTGCTTGTCGAGATGGATGGCTTTGAAGCGAATGAAGGCATCATCATTATCGCTGCCACGAACCGGCCCGATGTTCTTGATCCGGCCTTGCTGCGCCCCGGCCGTTTTGACCGTCAGGTTGTCGTGCCGCGCCCGGATATCGATGGCCGCGAGAAGATTCTCGATGTGCATATGAAGAAGTTGCCACTGGCGCCCGACGTTAAAGCACGGACGATTGCACGCGGAACGCCGGGGTTTTCCGGCGCCGATCTTGCCAATCTTGTCAATGAAGCCGCTCTGCTTGCTGCGCGCAAAGGCAAGCGCCTAGTCGCAATGGCTGAGTTCGAGGAAGCCAAAGACAAGGTCATGATGGGCACCGAACGCAAATCAATGGTCATGACTGAAGATGAAAAGCGGATGACCGCCTATCATGAGGCGGGCCATGCGATTGTTTCCGTCCATGAAACAGCGTCGGACCCGATTCACAAAGCCACGATCATCCCCCGTGGCCGGGCACTCGGCATGGTCATGCGGCTGCCTGAACGCGACAATTACAGCTATCATCGTGACAAGATGCACGCGAACCTTGCCGTGAGTATGGGCGGCCGTGTCGCCGAGGAAATCATCTTCGGTTATGACAAGGTATCAAGCGGTGCATCCAGCGATATTCAGTATGCGACCAAACTCGCCCGTGACATGGTCACGCAATGGGGCATGTCGGATGAGATGGGCCCACTGCAATATGAGGAGCCTCAGGGTGAGACGTTCCTCGGCTATTCCCAGTCGAAAAGTGTAAACATGTCTGACGAGACGGCCAAAAAGATCGACGCCGAGATCCGCCTTCTGATCGATAACAGCTATTCTCGCGCCAAACAGCTTTTGACCGATCATGAGGATCAACTTCACGGGCTCGCCAATGCTCTGCTGGAATATGAAACCATGTCCGGCGACGAGATTGATGAATTGATCGAAACTGGCAAATTCGAACGGCCCGACGGAGAGACAGTCAAACCATCGACAATCCCGCCCGGCGGTTCAAGCATTCCAAAGTCAAAGCCGCGCAAACGGCCCTTTGGAGATGCAGCGCCCGAAGGCGCATAGCCAGACATCAAATGGAAAACGGAAAGGCTCGCTTTGGCGGGCCTTTTCTTTGCCTGTCTGCGTTCAGCCAAGCGCGCCGATGCCGAGAAGCAGAACAAAGAAGATAAACGCCGTGACAAAGCAGAAACCAGAGAGGATGAAAGTCCTCAACAATCCGGTGATACGCCCTACGCCATAGGATCCGCGCAATTGCTTATACATGTGGACGAAGGGAATGAAGACCGCCGCAAGCGGTATCCAGGGAGCCCCCACCCCCGCAAATCCCAGTACTGTGAGCGCAATCGCAAGAAGCGACATGAACGCCAGCGAATAGGTCACGAAAACGGTGTGATCATACATTTTGAACCGCCGCGTGTAGAAAAACAGAATCCAGACGAACGGAACTGAAAGCGGAATCAGCAGCCAGGAAAATTTGTAGAAATTGGCCTGCAACTTGTAGAGCGCGAGATTGGGATTATCGTTGATTTTGGCCAAGCCGCTGTCGAGCCGCGCCCAACCCGTATTCGGCAGTTCGACACCCGAAAAACCCAGCACTTCCTGGCTCGTTTCAGTACCCGCAATGATTTCTTCGAGCCTCGCCGCATCCCGTTCGAGCTCCGGCAACCGTACATCTCCGCCCGGCTGACTTTCGGCAATTGCGATCTGGCGCATGGTACCGGCAAGCTCTGCGCGTGCATTGACCATTTGATTATCCAAATGGCTTTCCGCGGCTTCAGTTGAAACATTGTCGACATCTATATTGGACAGTGACACCCCATAGACTGTCAAAATCCCGAACATCAGGAATACACCGAACAGGAACATGCCAAGCGGCGACACAAATTTCGCGCGCTCACCATGGATATAGCGGCGCGTCAGCTGGCCGGGCCGCAAGATCAGAAGAGGCAAGGTGCGCCAGAATTTTCCGTCGAGATGCAGCACGCCGTGAATCAGGTCATGGCCGATAGCCGCTATACTTCGGTGGACGTGCTTTTTCTGTCCGCAAAAGTGGCAGTGCGTACCGATCAACTCCGTAGAACAATTGGAACAATGGGTTTCCCCATAATCCGATCCGCCCTCACCATGCGCGGATTCAACCGTCCGAGCCGCCAGTCCGCCGGTAATAGCGTCTCCGATCCCTTCGATGCCATTGTCCATCACTTGCTCCCCTGACCGCACATAGCCGCCCATAAGCCGGTTCGTCGATAGGCGTTCACGCCCGGCTCCGGGCGTGATATGCCGCGCGGCAATGAACGATCATCGCACCATTCAAGCGCCTGAAGCGCTGATAGCCAATATGGGTACGCGTGCCCGTGCGGCTGCCGCTATTGTCGCACAAGCGCCAACGGAGGCGAAAAGTGCGGCATTGCGGCATGCTGCAGACGCGCTGCGTGAAGCCAATGATGCGGTCCTCGCGGCCAATGCGGACGATATGACACGCGGCGAGGCCAATGGCCTGAGCAATGCGCTGCTTGACCGGCTCAAGCTTGATTCGGACCGGATCGCAGGAATCGCGGCCGCGCTCGAATCCGTTGCAGCGCTCCCAGATCCTGTCGGCGCGATCATCGACAGCAGCACACCGCCAAACGGGTTGGAGTTGAGCCGCGTCCGCATTCCGCTCGGCGTGATTGGCATCATCTACGAGAGCCGCCCCAATGTGACCGCAGATGCAGGTGCGCTTTGCCTGATGGCCGGCAATGCGGCGATATTGCGAGGCGGGTCGGAAGCCATCGAATCCAGCCGAGCCATCCATCTCTGTCTCGTCGCTGGGCTAACAAAGGCAGGCCTTCCCGAGGATGCAATCCAGCTCGTACCAACAACGGATCGTGCGGCCGTGGGTGCAATGCTAAAGGCGAACGGCCTGATCGACATCATCGTACCTCGCGGCGGCAAAGGTCTTGTTGCCCGGGTCCAGGAGGAAGCGCGCGTTCCCGTGCTCGCCCATCTGGACGGGCTTTGTCACACCTATGTGCACGCAGCGGCAAACCCCGAAATGGCGCGGAATATCGCCGTCAACGCCAAGATGCGGCGCACAGGTATCTGCGGCGCAATGGAAACCTTGCTGATCGACGTAAAGTTCCCGGATGTGGCCGGTCTCGTCGCCGCCCTTATCGATTCCGGATGTGAAGTTCGCGGAGACGCCGCGGTGCAGAAGCTCGATGGCCGGGTTGGGGCGGCTGAGCCGGCGGACTGGGATACTGAATATCTCGAACCGATCGCCTCCGTCGCTATTGTCGCAGGAATGGACGAAGCGCTCGCCCATATTGCTCGGCACGGTTCCGGCCATACTGACGTAATTGTGACCGATGATGAAGACGCCGCCGCGAAATTCCTCGCGTCCGTCGACAGCGCTATCGTGATGCACAACGCCTCGAGCCAGTTCGCCGATGGCGGAGAATTCGGGCTTGGTGCGGAAATCGGCATTTCTACAGGTCGCCTGCACGCCCGCGGTCCGGTCGCGCTGGAGGGCCTTACGACCTATAAATGGATCGCGCGCGGCAAAGGCACAATCCGGCCATGAGCGGAAAGACGCTGTTGATCCTGGGCGGCGGACTTTCGGCAATCGCTGCTGCGCTTCACCTCGCGATCATTGTTGGCGGACCGACCTGGTATCGCTTCTTTGGCGCAGGCGAACCCATGGCCGAAATGGCGGCGCGTGGGGAAAGCTATCCCACGATCATTACGCTGTGCATCGCAGCGGTCCTCACAATCTGGGCAGCCTATGCCTTTTCGGGCGCAGGACTTTTGCCGCGACTGCCGCTCTTGCGAACCGCATTAATCGCGATCTCGACCATCTATCTGCTGCGGGCCGTATTGTTTATTCCTTTCATGGCGATGATCAACACGCCAATCACCCCATTCGCAGTCTGGAGTTCCCTGATCGTACTCGTTTACGGCCTTGCTTATGCGATCGGCACATGGCTGCGCTGGTCGATGCTGTCGTCCGGCATAGGACAACCGGCCTCTTGATCCCGACCGGTCTTCTTGGCGGTTCGTTTAACCCGGCCCATGGCGGACACCGGGCGATCAGCCTGTTTGCGCTCGAAGCGCTGGGCCTCGAAGAGGTCTGGTGGCTGGTTTCGCCGGGGAACCCCCTGAAAGAAGGCGCGAAAGATATGGCGCCGTTGCACGCGCGCATGGGTTCAGCCCGAAAAATGGCGCGCGGCACGCGCATCCGCCCGACGGCTATCGAGCGCGAATTGGGCACAGTTTACACGGAAAAAACGCTGGAAAAGCTTATCCGGCGTTACCCAAACCGGCGCTTCATATGGCTTATGGGGTCTGACAATCTGGCCCAGTTCCACCGCTGGAAAAACTGGCGGCGCATTGCCCGGCATATTGTGATTGCCGTGATCGCGCGCCCGGGGTATGAGGATGATGCCTTGTCCGCTCCGGCCATGGCTTGGCTGCGGCGCTTCGTCCGGCCCGCAAGCCAATCGCGTAATTGGACCGATTGGAGACCGCCAGCGCTTGTGTATTTGCGCTTCCGACCCGATCCCCGTTCCGCCACTCGCTTGCGGCGTGACAACCCGCAATGGCATCTTGCATTCTCAACCACAGCTTCGCGTGATCCAGTTACGCGACGGCGCATCTCATAGGAAAACCCTTTGCCCGCTTCATCAGCAGCGACGCTCTCGAACACTAAAGCCTATACGGCCGAAGACCTTCACCAGCTCATTTTGCAATCCCTCGACGACGATCAGGCACAGGATGTGACCTCGATCCCGCTCGCCGGAAAATCATCGATTGGCGATTATATGGTGATCGCCAATGGCCGGTCGACGCGTCATGTCTCCGCGATTGCCGAGAAACTGGCCGAAGCGGTGAAGTCAGCTTTCGGTATTCCGACGCGGATCGAAGGTTTGTCAACGGCGGACTGGGTGTTGCTCGATACCGGCGACGTGATCGTTCATCTGTTTCGTCCCGAAGTCCGCAGCTTCTATAATCTGGAGCGCATGTGGGGTTTTGGCGAACCGGCGGAAGGCGACGATAGCGCAGCAGAGGACGATAGCTGAGCCTCTCGCTTCACATTATCGCTCGCGGGAAAATCGGCCGTGGGTCAGAGGCAGAGCTCGTCGATCGCTATATCCAGCGCATCGGCTGGCCCGTTCGCCTGACCGAGCTTCCCGATACCGGCGGCAAAATCCCGCCCCTCCCCCCGGCAACCAAAATCGTCACGCTGGATGAAACCGGCAAACAACTCGGCTCCGTCGAACTGGCGCGGCAGATCGGCGGCTGGCAGGATCAGGGCATTCGCGAAATCCGCTTTCTGATCGGTGCTGCCGATGGCCTGACGGCCGAGGAGCGGAGCAGCGCGGACCTGTCGATAGCGTTCGGCAAAGCAACATGGCCGCATTTGATGGCCCGGGCGATGCTCGCTGAACAGCTTTGGCGAGCAAGTTCGATCCTTGCCAACCACCCCTATCATCGCGAAGGATAGCCGGATGATAGTGCGCCTCCTCGCCATGCTCACGCTTTTTTCGGCAATTCTGGCTCCCTTCGCGCTCGCCCAGCCAAGCAGAAGTGGGAGTGAAGCCGAAGCGCTGGAAGAGGCACTGCGCCAACGCACCATTGCCCAGCAACGGGTCACGCAATTTGAGCAACAGGCCGAAAACGCCGAAAACCGGGCGCAGCGTGCCGCCGCTGATGAGGCTGCCGCCGCCGCGCAGGTTCAGGCCTCTGAAGCCGATCTTACTGCCGCACAAAGCCGCATCCGCCTCATTGAGGAATTGCGAACCGCGCAACGTGCAAGACTGGCCGAACGACAAGGAACGATCATCGGGCTCACCGCGGCGCTGCAAACCATGGCACGCCGCCCGCCAGCACTGGCGCTTGTTCATCAGGGGAGCATCAGCGATCTCGTTCATATCCGCTCGCTCTTCTCCACCACCCTTCCTATCGTCCGCGAACGCACGGCGAGCCTGCGTGCCGAAGTCGTACGCGGGTCGAATTTGCGCCTTCAGGCTGACCGTGCCGTCACGGTGCTCGGTCAACGGCAAGAAGATCTTGAAGAACGCCGGGCCCAGCTGGCGTCACTCGAGCAGGGATCTCGGCAGCAAGCAGAGCAATTGGGGCGCTCGGCAATGCTCGAAAGCGACCGCGTCATGGCGCTTGGCGAAGATGCGCGCGATATTCGCACGCTAATGTCCGAACTGGATCGGCAGGCCGAGATTCGCGAAGACCTGATTGCCTTGCCCGGGCCCCGGCTGCGCCCTGCACAACCGGGCGAAGCCAGCACGCCGCCCCAACGCACCGCCGACAGCCGCCGCAATCGGCGCCCGCCTTATCGTTTGCCCGTGATGGGTGAGGTTGTGGAAGGGCTTGGCGAAGTATCAACCGCAGGCATTCGTTCACGCGGCCTGACTATCGCTACCCAGCCAAGCGCGCAGGTTATCGCGCCAACTGCAGGAAGGGTCAGCTATGCTGGCGATTTTCGCGGCTATGGCCAGATCGTGATTATCGACCATAGCGGCGGATGGACGACCTTGATCACCAACCTTGCATCGATCAGCGTTCAGGTCGGTCAGATGGTGCAACAAGGCGCGCCAATCGGCAGAACCGGCGATGATCGGCCAACGGTCACCGTAGAGCTGCGGCGCGGCGGCGAGCCGGTTGATATTTCTTCCCTTGTAAGCCGCGGTTAAGGCAAATCAGCATATGCTTTGCCGATCAACGGAATACCGCTATCATGCGGGCATCAGTTTAGAGAGTTAAAGCCATGGCAAGACCTTTTATCAGTGCGATTGGTGCCGTCAGCACGCTGGCGCTTATCCCGGCCTTCACCGCCGCCCTCGCAGCCGTCGATGTCGACACATATCGCGAGCTTGACCAGTTCATGGATGTTTTCGAGCGAGTCCGCGCAGAATATGTCGACGAAATCAGCGATGAAGACCTGATGCGCGGCGCAATCGGAGGCATGCTTTCCAGCCTCGATCCGCACAGCTCCTTTCTCGATGAAACCGGTTTTGAACGACTGACGACACAGAGCCAGGGCGAATATGGCGGCCTCGGACTAACTGTGACGCTGGAAGACGGGGCGGTGAAAGTCATCGCACCGTTTGAAGATACACCTGCCGACCGTGCTGGCATCCAAGCCGGTGACTATATTACCCATCTCGACGGTGAACTCATTTTCGGCGGAACGCTGGACGAAGCCGTTGAGGAAATGCGCGGCGCACCGGGGACGTCCATCGACCTACGCGTCGTACGTCCGGGCAATGATGAACCGCTGGAATTCACATTGACCCGAGAGGTCATCGAACTGCACGCAGTTGAATGGGAAGTGCAAGACCGGGTCGGCATCATCAATATCAACACGTTCAACCGCAACACCGGCGAAGAAGTACAAGCGGCAATCGTTGCGATCAATCAGTCGATCGGCGGCGCGCCAACCGGCTATGTGATTGATCTGCGGTCTAATCCTGGCGGCTTACTTGATCAGGCAATCGCAGTTTCCGACGTATTTCTCGAACGCGGTGAGATCGTGTCCCAGCGTGGCCGCCGGGCCAATGATATCGATCGCTACTATGCGCGCGCTGGAGACGATACGAACGGCCTTCCAATCGTTGTAATCGTCGATGCCGGCACTGCTTCAGCGTCCGAGATCGTCGCGGGCGCGCTGCAAGACCATCGCCGCGGACTGATTATCGGTGAACAGACTTTCGGCAAGGGTTCAGTGCAGACGATCCTGCCGCTTTCCGAAGACACGGCGCTGCGCCTCACAACCGCACGCTATTACACGCCGGCAGGCAATTCGGTGCAAGAAGGCGGCATCGAACCGGATCTTAACGTGCCGCAGCTGACCAACCCGAACTGGCGTGATGCACCGCGTTTCCGCGAAGCCGATCTCAGGCGTCATCTGGTGAATGAAGCGGCGGTGCAAGAGGACGTGATCGAGGATGATGTTCGTGACGATCCGCGCTTCTCGGCAACGACCGAAGAGCTGGCCGAACAAGGCATCACGGATTTCCAGATGCACTATGCGGTAGAAACAATTGCGCGCCTCGCACGAGAGCAAACGCCTGTGGCAACGGCTTCGGCGGGCAGCCGCTAATCCAATCGGCAACATAGGGTAGCTTGGCAATGGGTTCGATAGGTCTTGCACGGACGCTTGCGCTGGCAGTGCCGGTCGCATTGCTCGCGGGCGCTCTCGGTTCACAATATCTGGGCGGGCTGTATCCGTGCGAGATGTGCCATTGGCAGCGCTGGCCCCATTATGCCGCGGTACCGCTCGCACTGCTTGCCATCATCCTGAGAGACAAAAGCGCCGGAACACTCTTGCTATGGCTCGCTGCGGCGGCGATTTTCGTGAGCGGCGCCATCGGGATATTCCATGCAGGCGTCGAATATGGATGGTGGGAAGGCCTGACACGATGCGCGATGTCGCCAAGCGGAGGCGGTGATTTTCTGACTGATATTATGGCAACGCCGGTCATTTCCTGTGACCAGCCTCAATGGACATTATTCGGCATTTCTCTGGCCGGATTTAACGCGATAATCTCAATTGGCGCTGCTATGGTGATCGCATGGCTGACACGCAAGACGACGCGCTAACCCTTCCCGGCGATCCTCGCCCCGATGTGGATTCGATGATTCGAGTCGATCAGGCCGGCGAATATGGCGCAACGCGCATCTATGCTGGCCAGCTCGCCATATTGGGCGATCGCAATCCTGTGGCGCGTTCAATTGCCCGGATGGCTGAGCAAGAACGGCGCCATTGCGAGCAATTCGACGCGCTAGCCGTTGAACGCGGCGTACGCCCGACCTTGCTCCAGCCGATATGGGATCGCGCTGGTTTTGCGCTTGGTGCAGCATCCGCCCTTCTTGGGCCCAAAGCGGCCATGGCGTGTACCGCCGCCATCGAAACAGAAATTGATCTCCACTATAGTGAGCAACTTGAGGCACTGGGCGATTCAGACCCCAAGCTCAGCGCCATGATCGCCGAATTCCAGGCCGAAGAGGTCGAGCATCGCGAAACCGCGATAGCTGAGGGCGCGGAACAGGCACCAGGCTATCCGTTCCTGTCCGGCGCAATCCGCCTAGGTTGCCGCATCGCTATCGCGGCCGCCAAGCGAATATGATCGTTTTGACCAGTTCAGCATCGGGCAATATTGATTAAGCCATCTTGCAGAGACCCAGCCAAAGGCTGTAGCGTTGAGGCTGCAATAGGAGAAGATAATGACGCGTTTGCTTACCGCTACGGCACTTGTTGGGGCCTTGGCCGTTATTCCCTCCGCGCCTGCTGCCGCGCAGAATGATGTTCGGATGCAGATCGTCTATGGCGATGAAGAATGCTCAACCAGCAATGGCGAGATTATTGTCGTTTGCGTGCGCCGCGATGAGAGCGAGCGCTACCGCATTCCCCCCGAGTTGCGCGACACGCGCGATCTGGCTGCAAATGAGAGCTGGCTTTCCCGCTCACAAAGCGTCGAATATGTCGGCAGGGGCGGCACGATGAGCTGCTCACCCGTCGGCCCCGGCGGCTTTACCGGCTGCACACAGGAACTGCTCCGTTCAGCCCGTGCTGAACGCGGCGCGTTGCTCGAGTTTTAGCATTTAAATAAACCGCCGGGCGCTTAGCCTTCCTCTGCCGCTTCTGCCAATTGCGCCGCGATCCAGCGATCAATCTGTCCTTCGAGAACATCAAGCGGAACCGAACCCTGCCCGATCACGGCATCATGAAAATGCCGGACATCGAAATTCTCGCCAAGCGCCTCTTCGGCCCTCGCCCGCAATGCGCGGATCCGAAGCTCACCCATTTTATAGCCAAGCGCCTGACCCGGCCATGAGATATAGCGGTTCACTTCGGCCTCGATATTCGCGTCTGTCAGCGCCGTATTTTCGCTCATAAACGCGATGGCCTGCTCCTTGGACCACCCCAGTGCATGGATGCCCGTATCGACAACCAGCCTGCACGCGCGCCACATCTCATAGCTTAGCCGGCCCATATTCTCGGCGGGCGTATCATAGATGCCCATTTCGATCCCGATGCGCTCTGAATATAGCCCCCAACCTTCGACGAAGGCGCCAAAAAAGGCGAGGTTTCTGCGCAGCGGATGCATCTCCAGCTCCTGCTGCAGCGCGATCTGATTGTGGTGACCGGGAACCCCTTCATGGGCGGAGAGCGCCGGGATTTCCCACAACGGCCGCTGATCAAGCAGCGATGTATTCACATAATAGGTGCCTGCGATACCGCTCTCGGGGGATCCACCACTATAATAGGCCGTTGTCGTGCCTTCTGCGATCTCATCCGGGATTGCACGGATACCATAAGGCAGGCGCGGCAAGGTCGCGAACATGGTCGGCATCAACCCATCCAGTTCCTTCGCCTGCAGCGCAACAGCCCCCATCAGTTCTTCAGGCGTCGCGGCATAATATTGCGGATCGGTCCGCAGATGCTCAATAAAGGCTTCCCGTGTTTCGAATCCGGCTTCTGCGCTTACCTCTTCCATCTCCGCGCGGATCCGGGTGACCTCGGACTGTCCGATATCGTGAATTTCCTGCGCGCTGAAATCAGTCGTCGTCATCTGCCGTACACGGAACGCGTAATATTCCGCCCCGCCCTCTTGAGCCGAGATACCGACTTCTTCGCTGCAGGCGGGCTGATAAACGTTCAAATACCAGTCCAGATGCTCGGCATATTCGGGTGCCAATATGGTGGTGATGATTTCCTGCGCCCGGGCCGCATAGTCCGCGAACGCTTCCTCGCTGACGCCCGTCGGACGCGGCCGGGTGAACGGTTCGTAGAAACGGGACGCCAACGGGTCATCGCCGATCACGCCCGAGATTGAGTTCTCATAGCCATCAAGGACTACGCAAGGCAGCGTATAGCCCTGCTCGACCGCCTGCGTGCTGATCGCGATCGCCTCGTCATTGATCGTCGGATACAGGCTGAGGCGCGTGAGATAGCTCTCGAAATCGGCGGATGTCTGGAACGACAAAGCACTGGGCAGGCTAGCGAAACCCTGGTGCCAGCCGCTAAATGTGGTGAAAAGCATCACGCGCTGAGCGTAACCATTGCCCTCAATCGATTCGCTCAACATGCGTTCGAGAATGCCGTAATTGGTCCGTCCATCGCCAGAGAGCTGATCTTGCGGAATGGCGCGCAGCTGATCGAGATAGGCTTGTGCCTCGGCGGCGCGGCGATCTTCGGCGGCAAGGCTATTATCGAAAACGCGGTCATCATAGTCGCGCACACCAACACGGGTAGCCATCACCGGATTCTCGCGCAGGGCAGATGCCCAGACTTCATCCATCAATGTGCCAAGATCGTCATCTGGTGCAGCCCAAACGGGTGCCGCTGTTCCAAGAGCAAGAGCCAATATCAATGCACGCATTCTGCCGTCTCCCCTATTTTATTGCCACATGAACTAGGCGGGGCCGCGCGAGTTAACCAGTATCGGCTCGACGAACCGGCCTGCGTAATCTGCAGGCTTCCCGTTGCACCGCCCAAGTGGCAGCAGCTCACTCTATGCAAAGCCTCTCGCCTAGCACTCTTCGCCCGGTGCTTTCATCAAGGTCCAATATCCGGAGCGGCGTTGCGGCCGACCCGCCCGCTGCACCGATCGCCAAGGTTGCCAGGCCAAAGCCTTGCTGGGTCAGGCCGCGCACCAGTGTCACCGACTGTACTTTGGCAAGCGGAAGGATCGTCACACGCGGCCGCCAAAAGCCGCGCCGGACAAACAGGATATCCTTCTTGAAACAATAGCCATGCGCGCGATATTGCAGCACCGGCGCAATGAGTATGAATGGCGCGAGCGCTATAAGCGATGGCCAGCCGCTCCAGAAGAAAGATGCGATCACGACTGCAATGGCCAGTGCCGTCCCGTCTTGGGCCCAACTCCGCCAAATCAGCTTTGATGATACACGGGTAAAATCGTCAACAGGCGGCGGCGGTGGCAGGTTTAGCGCATCTAGAATGGGGATGAGATCATCAGGCTTTGCCAGAGGCGCAACAACATGATGGGTGCCAGCATCGCCATCACTGCCCAGGCTCTGGACCGACAGGCCGCTCCAACCAAACAAACGCTTGATGACCCCGGTCGAGACAATCCCTGCCTGCACACGGCGAAGCGGGATCACGACATCCGTTCGCGTGAACAGGCCACGCTTCCTGCGCAGCCCCGTTTCCGTCAGCGTGAGCCGAAACCCGAAATCCCGGGCAATGGTCCGCATCAACCCCGTCACGACACCAACTAGCAGCAGAAGCATTACGAACGACACGACCGAAAGAGCGGAAACCAGGCCAATCGCCTGTTCGCGATAGTCGCCAATCCACCGGCTCGGATCGAGATAATCAGCCGGCAGATAGCTGCCCATATATTGCCAGACACCACCTAGAATCGCGAGAAAGACGAGCGAGAAATTGAACAATCCGGCAACGACCAAACGCCCGAAGGTCATGCCATAGAGCGGCGGCGGCGCGGCGGCCGTATTCTCGTCAATGGCATCTGCCGACACCGCAGTGTCAGCCCGATAGGCCCGAATTCGGTCACGAAGACGATCGGCCTCCTCGCGGCTAACGCAGTTCAGTTCCCCCTCATCACCGCCGGAACTCCCGGTCTCGATCCGCACGATGGAAACCCCGAACAGTCGCGCGAGCAGTTTCTGCTCAAGGCTGATATCCTGAATCCGGTCAAACGGAATGGTCCGCCGATTGCGGTTCAAAATGCCGCTCTCGATCACGAGTTGTTCCGCGCTGACCCAATAGGTGAAACGCCGCCAATAGATGAAAGCGAACAGCATCGAGGCGGCGAGCCCGACCACAGCCAGAAGCAGGGCCACAAGAATCCCGGAATCGCCGATGAAATAGGCTGCTGCCGGCAAGCCCAGAACCAGTTGAGGCAGCCGCTCAACGGCGCGGATCGCAAGCGTTGCAGGATGCAACCGCGACCAGCGTTCAGGCTCTTCGCTCACGCCAGATCCTGGCTTATATGGGCGCGGATATCATCGCGCATCCGATTGGCATCGTCGATAGCGAGCCCCGGCAGGTCGACAGTGCTGTTATAACTTCCCGCCGTATGCAGCGTCAGTGTGGCAACGCCGAACACGCGTTCAATGGGGCCCCGCGAAACATCGATATGCTGGACGCGGTCGTAGGGTACCACCGTCTCCTTCCGAACCAGCAAGCCGGACGCGATACGGATCGCGCGCTCGTCGGTACGATAGCCCCAGCGGCGATACCGCCTCCCCGGCAGCGCAAGCACGGTTAAAATGTACAGCACAACGCCGAGCCCAATGGCCCAGCCGAATGGAAAACCAAATTCTCTGTTGAGCATGAAATCGCCAATAGAAAGCAGCGCCAGCGGCACGAGGCCGGTTAGCATCGCCCGAATGCGCAGCACATTTTTTTGCCGAGGGTCGAGATCTGTCAGCCCGCCCTCCTCGACACGCCCGGTTTCCAGATGGTCAGACATGCTTTTCCTTCGCGGGCGACGTGCCCAACCCTTGAGCTAGTGACTAATGCCCGGAGAAACAATCAGCTCACTATTCACTTGCCGCACGCGACAGTCGCTCTAGTCTGCGCAAAAATATTGCGGGGGGAGATCGCATAATGAGCGTGGGCGAAGCGAATGAGGCTGTAGCGGCCATGGAAGAACCGATCAGAGACCGGTCTTTTCTCGGCCATCCCAAGGGCCTTGGTTATCTTGCCTTCACCGAAGCTTGGGAACGCTTCTCCTTTTACGGAATGCAGGCGCTTCTCGTTCTCTATATGGTCAATGAGCTGTTACTGCCCGGCCATGTCGAGAATATCGCCCTTTTTGAGCAATTTAGCGCTCTTTATGGCGGCTTGCAGGGACAGGCACTCGCTTCGGCCATTTTCGGCACCTATGCGGCTTCGGTATATCTAACGCCGATTCTGGGCGGTTATCTCGCCGATCGTATCCTCGGCAAACGGCGCACCGTGCTGTTGGGCGCGGTTACCATGGCGCTGGGCCATTTCCTGATGGCATTCGAACAGAGTTTCCTGTTCGCTTTGCTGTGCCTGATTCTCGGTTCGGGCATGTTCAAGGGCAATATCGCAAGTCAGGTCGGCGCGCTTTACAAACCAGATGATCTGCGCCGCGCAGATGCGTTCCAGATCTTTTATCTCGGGATCAATGCTGGCGTGATTGCTTCGCCGCTGATCGTCGGTACGCTGGGCGAAACGGTCGGTTGGCATTGGGGCTTTGGCGCTGCCGGTGTTGGCATGTTGATCGGGCTCGGCATTTATGTGGCGGGTCAGAAATACCTGCCCAAGGAGCATTTCGAACCGCAGGGCGCCGGAGCGTCGGTTGAGAAGCCGCCGAAGTTGACCAAAAAAGATTGGCCCGCTCTCATCGCCTTGCTGATGCTCATTCCGGTTCTCGCCATCGCGATCGTTCCGAACAATCAGATTTTCAACGCCTATCTTGTTTGGGGAGATCAGCAATTCGATCTCAACTTCTTCGGCACCCAGCTGCCAACCACATGGCTGGTGACGCTTGATGCTATTGTCAGTGTCAGCTTCCTAGCGCTCGTCGCCCTGTTTTACCGCTGGTATGGCAAGCATTGGCAAGAACCGGACGAGATCACCAAGATCATCATCGGCTCGCTCTTTTCCATCGGCGGGATGTTGTGCCTGTTCATGGCCGCTTCAACCCAAGCAGAAGGCGAGAAGATCGGCCTGTTCTGGCCCGTCACCTTCCACATCGTGAACTCGATCGGCTTTGCCCATATGCTGCCGATCAGCCTCGCGCTGTTCGCCAAACTCGCGCCCAAAGCTGTGAATGCGACGGTGATCGGTCTCTATTACATGGCCTTTTTCGTTGGCAACTCGATGGTCGGCTGGATTGGTGGTTGGTATGAAACCATGCCGACGACAAGTTTCTGGCTCCTACACGCAGGCTTTGCTGTGGTATCCGGTGTTTGTTTCATCCTGTTCAAGCTCTTTGCAGGCCGAATATTGGCAAGTGATGGCTCGGACGCGGAGGCGACCTCAAGCTAACACCTGATGGGATGGTGCAAACAACCAGCTAGAAGGTGAATTCCACTCCGCCAAGGATCGTCTGCGGTTTGCCAGGGCGCAAACCTGCAGGCCGGCGCGCTACGGCATATTCCTCATCGAACAAATTATCGACGCGGGCAAACAGGCCAATCTGATCACTAATCGCGAAGCGCGCGGCGAGATCGAAAACCCAGCGGCTCGGCACACGTTCCAGCGTCGGGATCGTGCCCTGCCCGGCTTCCGTTCGCACGGAGCTTGCATAATTCCCGCCAAAGGTCAGCGCCATCCGGTCACTTTCGATACCCATCGACAGATAGAGCTGATGCTCAGGAATATAGGGCAATGCATCGCCCGACACGACGTTGCCAAAAAAGTTGGAATCAAACGATTGCTGAAATTCCGCTTGGGTATAGGTGTAAACTGCGCGGACCGGGATGCGGAACGTACCGTTGATCGGGAAAGCCCCGCCCACAACGGCTTCGAGTCCCAGAACATCAACTTCACCGCCGTTAAACTGGTCCCCGATATCGCCTGCGGTACAGCCGGTCGCATTGGTGCAATCGCCAAGCAGGTTAGAATAATCGCTGAAGAAGCCAATTGCCGATGCTTCCCAATTGCCTCTCGCAAAGCGGATACCGGCTTCGTAATTCCAGCTCTTCTCTGGATCAGCGGCTGACCCCGGGCCGGGCGGTGAAAAACCGCGGCTGAAGCTGGCGAGCAACAACAGGCCTTCATCAAGCGCATAAGTCGCGCCGAGCGCCGGGAGGACGGCCTCAACAAAGTTGCGACGTACGCGCGTGGGCCCAGCCGAACGCGTCGGATCAGCCCCGGAATAATCGATGCGTGTCAGCTGAACGCCTTCATAGCGCAGGCCCGGCGTTACAGTGAGCGGCCCTGCCTGAATGACGTTCTGGATATAGAACGCAAAGGCATTGGCCTGCGCCTGCCGATTGGCGTTGCTGCCCAGTGGATCGACCGATGTGCGCACAAGCTGTCCGCCCAGAATCTGGAAACGCTCATAATTTTGGAGTCGGTCTTCCTGATCCTCATGATAGCGAGCGGAAACGGTCAGCACATTTTCGACCGATCCGATTGCCCAAGGCAGCGTCATCGCGGTTTGAACGCCAAAGCTATAATATTCGCGGTTATTGTTGCGCAGGCGCAATGCGTCAGGCGCCGTGTCGGTTTCACCGCGTAGAACCGACAGGCCAAGATCGCTCGTCGCCGTACCCGGATTGTTGAAGAAACTGTTCGGGCTGACGAACCCGTTACCGTCACCGATATCGAGGTTTTCCAGCTTGAACCAGTTACGGGCGAATTCGTTGTAATAGGCCACGGTTTCGATCTGGGTGCGGCCTGCCTCAATCCTATGGGTCAATTGATACTGGTAATGGGTGGACGCAAAATTATCCGCCGCGCTTGCGATGTAACGACGAAACGGATCATTCGCGAAATCAGCATCCGAAAGCCCGAGATAGGTCTCATTGGCTTCTCGATTGGTGTGGCCGAACTTGAATTCGAGGCTCATCGGTGTGGCCGATCCAGCCGGCGTCTGCCAGCGAAGCCGCGCGAGATAATCTTCTACTTCGAACCCGGTATCGCCGCCGCCATCAAGCTCTTTGAACCCGTTGCTGCCAGACTGATAAGTTTCGATAAGCGCGGAAAACTGGCCAGCGGTACCACCTGCCCAGCCATGCACGACATAGTTGCCGTCTTCGCCAATCTGGCCGGAAAGATAACCGGCATATGGCGCATCGGGGATTTGCGTTGAGCGCAAGTTGATCGCGCCGCTGATTGTGCGCGGACCATAACGAACCGCCTGAGCACCCTTCACCACCTCGATCGACTGCATCCGGCCGATCTGCGGGAAATAATAGGCAGCGGGCGCGGCATAGGGCGCTGGTGCGATCAGCACGCCATCTTCCATCAACGTGATGTTGGAAGAACGCTCGACCGAGCTACCGCGCAAACCGATATTGGGGAACAGACCCGCCCCGTCTTCCTCCTGCAGATTAACGCCGGGAACCTGGCGCAATATCCGGTTGGCATCGCCGTAGCGGAAGGTTGCGAGCGCATCCTGATCAAGCACCGTCACCGAGCCCGGAACGGCGAAGGGATCAAAGCGGTTACCGATAACGAGAATGGACTGAATCGCCGACGGGTCTGCATCGGTTGCCGTTGCAGCAGCGGCCGTTGTTACTGCCGCGCCCGAGCCATCCTGCGCGACTTGCGCTTGAACTGGCACCGCCAGCATTGCCGCACCTGCAAGAAGCGAACTCGAAACCGTGATACGCACACATATTCCCCTACAAACACTTTGTGTGGGGATCGATTAAACGCGCTGCGAATGACTTGCAATAACAAACAACCCTTGCGAGCGCTTTTCATTATCGTTCCGTGCCCGTGCCATCGATGCGCGCAATCCAAGGCCCTCGAAACAGCCAAAAAGGCATTATTCAGCCGCGAGAAGCGTTTCCGCGCCGCCCAGATCGACCGATACAAGGCGACTCACACCGCGCTCAATCATCGTCACGCCATAAAGGCGATGCATACGCGACATCGTCACCGCGTTATGAGTGACGATCAGATAGCGTGTATCTGTTTCCGCTGACATTTGGTCCAGAAGCTCGCAGAAGCGCTCGATATTCGCATCATCAAGCGGTGCGTCAACCTCATCCAGCACGCAGATAGGTGCGGGATTGGTCAGGAACAGGGCAAAGATAAGCGCAACCGCCGTCAGCGCCTGCTCCCCGCCCGAAAGCAATGTCAGTGTCGCCAGCTTCTTCCCGGGAGGCTGGGCCATGATCTCAAGCCCGGCTTCCAGCGGATCGTCAGAATCGATCAGTGCCAGATGCGCCTGCCCGCCTTGAAACAAGGTACCGAACAGCCGCCGGAAATGGATATCGACTTCCTCAAACGCCGCGAGCAACCGTGCCCGGCCTTCGCGGTTGAGATTACCGATAGACCCGCGCAGCCGGTTGATCGCCTGACCCAGCTCCTCACGTTCGGCAAGCGAACTGCTGTGTTCGGTTTCCAGCTCTTCCAACTCGCTCTCAGCAACCAGATTGACCGGCCCGATCCGCTCGCGGTCTGCTTTGAGCTTGTCGAGCTGCGCGGATTCCCGTTCAGCTTCTTCAACCGCTTCCGCGTCAAATTCCAACTTCGCTGCAAGTGCGCCCGGCGCCGACTGAAATCTCTCGCTCGAAACGCGCTCAAACTCGCGCCGCCGCGTCTCGGCATTTTCAAAGCGCGCTTGCCCGCCCGCGCGATTTTCACGCGCCATAGACAATGTTTCGATTGCCTCAGCAGCCAATTTTTCGGTTCCGATAACGCGCTCTTCGCCGGTTCGTTCTTCGGCCCGTGCGTTTTCGGCCAGCAACTCCGCCTCAGCAACGCGCGTCTGCAACGCGGAGATATTCACTTCGATCGTTTCGGGCGCGTCAGCCAGCGCCTTGGCTTCTGCTTCAGCCTCAGTGGCGCGCTTCGCCATCTCCTGCACGCGGCGAGCTGCTTCGCCAGCTCTGTTTTTCCAGCTGCTGGCTTCCGCACGGGCAGCGTCAAGCCTGGCCTTGTCGGCATCGATGGCCTGACCGATGGTGGCTGCCTCTGCCCTTGCCTCTGCAAGGATTATCCGGGCCGCTTCACTCGCCGCCTTCAGTCGCTCAACAGTGGCATCGGAGTCCCCGCTATCGGGAAGTTCGGCGATCCCGGCCTCTGCCGTTTTCAGGCCATCTTTTGCTTCGGCAAGTTCAGTCCGCGCTCGGTCCCGTCGTTCGGCAAGGCCCGCCTGCTGATCCGCAAGGCGTTCAATGGCCCCGCGCGCCGCATCCTGTTCACGGATTGCCGCGCGTGCTTGATTTTCAGCCCCGCCCATCGCTTCGCGCGAATCTTCAAGGACCGTCCTTGCTTCAGTAACGGCAGCAACGGCAGACGTTGCGCGTGCTGCCGCGTCTTCAACCTTCGCGCGCGCTTCTGGCAGCGCGGCTTCCAGTGATTCCAACCGATTGGCCCGCACCAGCCGTTCCGCCGCTGCGGCGCCTTCACCGCGCGCAACATAGCCATCCCAGCGCCTAAGCCCGCCTTCATGCGTCACGAGCCGTTGCCCGACGGCAAGCTCTATTGAACCGGTATCGGAATCGACAACGCCAATCTGGGCAAGCCGGCGCAGCAACTGGGCAGGCGCAGTCACATGATCGGCAAGACACTCGGCACCTGCGGGAAGTGCGGGATCGCCCTCACTGGAATTCGATCCGGCCCAACGGCGCGCCCCGGTTTCACCGAGGCCGGCCTCAAGATCATCGCCTAAAGCCGCAGCAAGCGCCTTCTCATATCCCTTGGCCGCGCGAACATGGCCAAGCGCCTTATCCTCAACCGCATCGTCCATGCCCCGTGCCAAAGCTTGCGCCTCAGAATCGAGAGCTGCGAGCGCCGCACGGGCGGCGGCTGTTTCGCTTTCGGCTTCATCGCGCGCTGTGGTTGCCACCCCCCGTTGCTCATCCGCCAACTCAATAGCAGCCCGCAATTCAGCGACCCTTGCCTCGGCCGTGTTGCGGGCAGTTTCGGCTTCGCGATACGCCGCTTCCAGCGGGTCGACATCGCCAAGCTCGGCAAATTCCTCACCTATCCGGCCTGCCTCGACTTCGGCGCGAGCAAGACGCTGATGCGCGCCTTCCATATTGACCTGCGCCACGCGAACATCGGCCTGTTGTGATGCCTGAGCGGCAAGCGCGCGCGCCATCGCCAGTTCGGCATCCCGGGAAACAGTTTCGGCTTCCTGCAGTTTACGCTCGCTTTCGGCGCGGCGTTCATCTGTGCCCTCAAGACGGGCCGCAATCTCTTGCTCCTCCGCCTCAAGCCGCTCCAGCGCGGCGGCGGCATCGCTGGCCAGCGCATCTTCGCGGCCACGGTCACGCGACAGGTTTTCCTGCTGGTTCGCAAGTTCATCGATGCGCCGCTCGAGCGCGCTGCGTTCGTTTTTCAGTGCCGCCAGTTCGTGGCCAAGCGTTGCCGCTGCGGCTCTCGCCTCCTCAGCCGCGCTGCGTTGCTCCGCCAGTTTACGAGCAGCATCGGCCTGATGCACTGCGGCCGCCCGCTGGCGTTCGGCTGCCTCTGATACCTGTGCCTCGGCCTGTTCGGCTTCTGCTTTGGCCGCTTCGGCAGCCGCGGCGGCATCGCGCCAGCGCGCAAATACGAGCCGCGCTTCGCCCAGTTCGATTTGATCGCTGAGCTTGCGATATCGGCGCGCCTGATTGGCCTGGCGTTTCAGGGCGCGGATCCGGCCATCCATATCAGCCAGTAAATCATCGAGCCGCGACAGGTTGGTTTCGGTCGCACGCAGCTTCTGTTCGGCATCCTTGCGGCGGACATGCAGCCCGGCAATACCGGCCGCCTCTTCAAGCATCTGCCGCCGTTCAGCGGGTTTCGCCGAAACAACAGCGCCGATTTTGCCTTGGCTCACCAATGCCGGTGAATGGGCGCCGGTTGCCGCATCCGCGAAGAGCAGCGCGACATCCTTGGCGCGAACATCACGGCCATTCACCCGATAGGCAGAGCCGGCACCGCGCTCGATCCGCCGAACAACCTCGACTTCGCTTTCCAGCGCCACGGTATCGTTATCAGGGCGATCGCCTTCGCTCCGTTCAGCAAGGATAGAGACTTCGGCAAAATCGCGGGCGGGCCGGGCATCTGTTCCGGCGAAGATCACATCTTCCATACCGCTACCACGCATGGACTTGGGCGAGCTTTCACCCATCGTCCAGCGCAATGCTTCAAGCAGGTTGGATTTGCCGCACCCATTGGGGCCGACAACGCCGGTCAAACCCGACTCGATCCTTAGCTCCGTCGGATCGACAAAGCTTTTGAAGCCCGCAAGTTTCAGGCGCTTTATCTGCATCGACTATGCCTGCCTTGCATTCGCCTGCTTTGTGCCCCCAATATCTTCAATCTACTGAACCATCTCCTGGAGCCGGGCTTCGAGCTGCGGCCAGCTGGAAACGCCGTTTGCAAGCTCACCGTTGATCAGGAAAGCGGGCGTCCCGGATATATTGTAATCATTCAAAGCGGTGTTTCGCATTTCTTCAAGCTCCTCCACCGCAGCAGTATCGGCAAGGCACTGACGTGCCTGCTGATCAGAAATACCAAGCCCGCCGACCAATGTGATCAACCCAGCAGCTTCCGCAAAACCAACAAAGGTTCGCCCGCTCTGTAACGCTTCGGGTGTAGCAAGCGCCTGAAGCGATGCCTGATCCGCTCCCTGAATCGTTTCGAACATTGCGCCCTGATTGGCGAACAGCCGTTCATTGAGCTGGAAGAAAGGTCCCTCACCGTTGCAACGCGACAGCAATGCTGCGCTGAGATCCAGCGGATCGCGAACAAAGTTGCGGACTTCGAAATTGACGATGCCCTGCGAGACATAATTTGCAGTCAACGGCTCGAGGCTTTCTTCGGCGAAAGTCGCGCAATGGCTGCAGGTCAGTGATGCATATTCGATGATCGAGATCGGCGCGTCGGGATTCCCCATCAGGAAACCGCCATCTTCAGTCTTCGAGACCATCTCTACCCAATTTTGCGACGTATCGGCTTCCACCGTGCCAGTCGCCGCGCCGCCATTGGCAGATGTTTCACCGCCGCAAGCAGCCAAAGTCGCCGCCAATGCGATCGCGGATACCTTCAAAAAATTCGTCATTACTCACTCACTCCATTTACTGTGTCGCGGCCAATATCGCCGAGACGCTTAACCTGCAATTGCCGGGGCGGCACTTGATTATCGACCAACGGCACGCCTTCTGTGGCAACGACCGTGGCAGCCAGCCCTTCAAGGCAGGCGCGCAGTTCGGGGTCCGCAATCTCTCGCAGAGACGCGCCGAGTGCCTCGGGAACGGGCCGGAGAGAAGGCGGTGCAGGCGGCCGCTGGGCCGGTTTCTCGGTTCTGCCCTGCTGAATTGATATCCGCGAGATCGCCGGATAGCCAAAAAACCGGTTCACCCGTTCGATGATTGTCGGCTCAATATGCTGCATCATCGTCGCATGCGCGCCTGAGACATTCAGCCGCAGCACACCGTCAGATCGTTTACCGAAAGGAAAGCGAATCGATTCGGGGGTAGACACTTCGGCATAGCGTTCGCCGACAATTTCCGGCCAGCGCGAAACGATCGAGCTCTGGACGAAACCAAAGCGCCGAAACGACGCTTTTCCGATCTGCGGCAACATATCGCCGACCGCACGCGGGCGCCGACTGCGCCCTGCCCTTCGGTCAGACGGATTGGACTTGCCACGTCCTGAAAAATTGCGGGTTTTCGCCATCCCACTGCTCATGCCATAGGCCCCCAATGGCTGCCATAAAAAACTACAGGGCAATGTGGATAATCCGCACGACCCAGGAATCGACCTAAATGGCTGAAAAACGGCTCAGCGATGTGCTTTTGCGGTGGTACCATAGCCATGCTCGGGAGCTGCCGTGGCGGGTGCCGCCGGGCGAGACTCCGCCCGATCCGTATCGCGTCTGGCTTTCCGAGATCATGTTGCAGCAGACAACAGTTGCAGCGGTTATGCCCTATTTCGCGGCCTTCACCCAACGCTGGCCAACCGTGGAAGCGCTTGCCGCCGCCGCCAATGAGGATGTCATGGCAGCATGGGCCGGGCTTGGATATTATGCCCGGGCTCGAAACCTCCATGCCTGCGCGCGAGTGATTGTCGCCGACCATGGCGGGGAATTCCCGGAATCCGAAGCTGAGCTGCGAACGCTCCCGGGAATCGGCGCCTATACCGGGGCTGCAATCGCCGCGATCGCCTTTGGCGGGCCAGCGACTGTCGTCGATGCAAATGTCGAACGAGTCGTAACGCGCCTTCACGCCATTGAAACACCGTTGCCGAAAGCGCGGACAGAAATCCGTGCCATCGCCGAATCGCTGACCCCGGAAAAACATGCCGGTGATTTCGCTCAGGCAATGATGGATCTCGGTGCCACGATCTGCACGGCCCGTAACCCGGACTGCGACCGCTGCCCCATACAGGGTGTTTGCTCAGCATTCCAAACAGATGATCCCGGCAAATATCCGATCAAAGCACGGAAAAAACCCAAACCCGTCCGCCGCGGAACGGCGTATTGGATAGAGCATGATGAAACGGTGTTGCTGGTTCGCCACCCGGATCGCGGCATGCTCGGCGGGATGCGCGCTCTGCCGAGCGATGGCTGGCAGGAGAAGGTCGCCAGGCGCGGAGAGGCTCCGTCCGATATCGATTGGACCAGCTACGGGACCGTCAGCCATGTTTTTACGCATTTCGCGCTCAAACTCGATGTCGTCGGGAGACGCGCCTTGACGGATGAGGGGCACGAAGGCGAATGGTGGCCAATCGCTGCGATCGAAGAGGCTGGCCTGCCGGCTTTGTTCGCTAAAGCCGTCGCCCTTGTCGGGGCACAAAGGGAGAATGCTCAGTGAATACGCCTTTTCGGCCCGGCCTGACCGGTTCACGCCTCGACCGCGCCGACCAAATTCGGGTGAAGGATGAGTTACTGGCCGAAGTGCGCGGAAACTTGCGCGCGCGGCTGTTGAAGCTGAATGATCTTGATCCTGAAATTAACCCCGACGGAACATTGGTCTGGGGCTCGATGGCTGACCGCCCGGATAATGCAGATCTGCTTTTTCTCGGGCTCGACGATGGCATTCCCTGCTTTGCACCGCTGATCGAAGACCAACCACCAGCCGGCCAACGCGCCTATGCCATATGGCGCCATCTCGACATCATGCCGCCGGAAGAAGCCGCAACCTATGCCGCTGCGCGTTCACTCATCGAATGGCATCGCGGTCACTTATTCTGCAGCCGTTGCGGCACACGCTCAGTAGTGGCCAAGGGAGGCTGGGGCCGTAAATGCACTGAATGCAAAGCTGAACACTTTCCCCGTGTCGACCCGGTTGTGATCATGCTCGCGACATTTGAGGACAAGGCGCTCGTTGGCCGGCAGCCACTATTCCCGCCAGATCGTTATTCGGCGCTGGCAGGCTTTGTCGAGCCCGGAGAATCTCTGGAAGGCGCGGTCACAAGAGAATTGTTCGAGGAGGCAGGCGTGCGGGCCACGTCTGTTCGCTATCTGACCAGCCAGCCCTGGCCGTTCCCGAACACAATGATGATGGCCTGTATCGCGCCCGTTGAAGATGATGCGCTGACGCTCGACCTCGAGGAACTCGAAGCAGCCAAATGGGTGACGCGGGCCGAAGTGCAGGATGCCTATGACGGCGCGGTTGATGCAGCCTTTATCGCGCCGCCCCATTTCGCAATCGCGCATACTTTGTTGCGCGCATGGGTTGATGGGAAGTGATTGTCCGCTTGCGATAATGCCCGCCGCTCTTTAAAGCACCGCGCAAGCAATCCGGGCAGACGGGAAACAAATAGAATGAGTCAGTTCAACACCTTTGCAGGCTGGTCTTTAGCGGGCGGTATCGTGGCACTCGGCACGTCGATCGTGGTTGGAGAGATTTTCCACACGGAACGACCAGAGACGATGGGCTATGTTGTCGAAGGCGTAGTTGAACATGGCGGCGAAGAAGAAGCTGAAATGACGATGGCCGCGGCATTCCCGTCGGTAACCGTTGAACAGGGCGAAGCGGTATTTCGCCGCTGCGCAAGCTGCCACACGATCAATGAAGGCGGCGCTAATGGCATCGGTCCGAACCTTTATGGCAAGGTCGGCGCCGATATCGCATCAACGGCAGAGTTCAGCTACTCGGGCGCTTTGAGCGAAGTCGAGGGCAACTGGAATTTTGACAATCTATCTGACTGGATCGCAAACCCGCGTACTTTTGCGTCGGGCACAACGATGAGCTTTGCCGGTCTTTCCGACCCGCTCGATCGCGCGGCGTTGATCCTGTATCTCAACGCCAATGGCTCAAATATGCCACTGCCAGAACCTCCCGTAGCGGAAGAAACCGAAGCAGAAGACGAGGTGATTGAAGGCGAGGAAGCCGCCGATCCCGAAGCAGAAGCCGATATCGAAGGCGGCGCGGCTGAAGAAGCCGAAACCGACGCCTAGTCGAGGTTCAGCACCGTTGGCTCGGATTTCCAGCCGATGGGTTCCTGATAAAATTCGGTAATCATCTGCCACGCTTCGTCTGCCGTTTCGACGAAGCGAATGATGTTCAGATTGTCTGGTGAGATTGTGCCTTCTTCGGCCAGCGCCTCAAAATCGATTATCCGGGTCCAAAATTCCCTGCCGAAAAGCAGGATAGGCAGCGCTTTCATCTTGCCCGTCTGCACGAGCGTCAACAGCTCGAACGTCTCATCGAACGTCCCGAACCCACCCGGAAAAACTGCGACCGCACGGGCGCGAATGAGGAAGTGCATCTTGCGCAGCGCGAAATAATGGAACTGAAAGCTGAGTGACGGCGTCACATACTCATTGGGCGCCTGTTCATGCGGAAGAACGATGTTCAAGCCAATCGATTCGGCGCCAACATCCGCCGCACCGCGATTAGCGGCCTCCATGATCGACGGGCCACCGCCGGAGCAAACGACAAACTGCCGCTTGCCGTCTTCATCGCATTCGCACTGGCTGGCGATTTGCCCCAACTTACGGGCTTCGTCGTAATATTTCGCCTTGGCCTGCAATCGTTTAGCAATGCGTTTTTGCAGCCCTTCGGGTGCAGCCTCAACCGCAGCATCTGCCTTTGCCTGTTCGGGAATGCGCGCCGAACCGTACATCACGAGCGTCGATCCGATATTGGCTTCGTCGAGCAACAGCTTGGGCTTCAGCAGCTCGAGCTGGAAACGGATCGGCCGCAAATCCTCGCGCAGCAGGAAGTCGGTATCTTGAAAGGCGAGCTTATAAGCCGGATCCTCCGTCTGAGGCGTCGAGATGACCTGGCGCGCATAAGCAGCGTCTTCGCCAGAGGAATAGAAGATTTCGTCGGGAATAGTTGGATCGTTCATGATCACTATCTTAGCGGCAATATGGCCCGCGGCTACCCATATCGAAGTGAAAATGATTGCGATGATCGGCATTGGCATCCGGGCCAAGCACAATCTCAAACCGCTCACAGGCGCCGCGATGGAGATCGCGCAGGAAACGCCGCTGGCGGCTATCCCCATTATTCCAGCCTTCCAGCACCGTTATCCGCTGGCCATCCGACAGATTGAACGCGGAAATATCGATGGCATTAGCCTTGGCATGTTCCGAAAGCCGCCCGGTTCCCGCGATGTTCCGGCAGCCATAGGTGCCGAACGTTTCGACCAGCGAAACACTCGACCCAAAATGGCGTTCGGCGGCTGGCTGCAACACTTCTCGTGTCCAGCGGGCATAGCGATCAGCAAGCGGGCATGTCATCGCGCCGAGATTGCGTGTTGGTGTGCCGACCTCAATCAGCTGAACCGCGCCAATCGCGCGGCAACCGTTCGAAAAATTGCGGTCTGGAAGGCGGCGATATTCGACGCCTGTATTCGAAAGATCAGCAAGGCATTGGCGGGTTTCGCCACTTGGCGCCGGGAGCCGTTGAGTACTCTGCGAAGGGCGAGGCCCATCTGTGCTGCCGTCAATCATCCCGCAGGCGGAGAGCAGCAGGAGGATCGGGAGAATAAGGTAACGCCGGTACATGGCGGTATTTTTACCGTCTCATGGTTATCGCAAGGTTAACGCTCGATCGCTCCGTCCTGCAAATCCTTCGGGCAATCTCATGCGTTCAAATTTCGCAGTCATCCACATCTTCCGTGTTGACATGCTGCGCTGCAATACGCATTGCGGCGCCGGGCCACGCTGCCCCAACGCAGCGCTAACTCTCTGTGAGGAGAGCATATATGACTAACGAACCTACGGTCCGTCCGGGCCGCCCGTTTTTTTCTTCCGGACCCACATCCAAATTCCCTGGCTGGTCACTCGATAAATTGAGCACCGAATCGCTTGGCCGATCGCATCGGTCAAAGCTTGGCAAGGGTCGTCTTAAATACGCGATTGACCTGAGCCGTGAGATTCTTGGCATCCCTGACGACTATCTGATCGGCATCGTTCCGGCCTCTGATACAGGCGCGGTGGAACTTGCCATGTGGAACATGCTTGGCGCTCGCCCGACAACCGTTGCAGCATGGGAAAGCTTCGGCAATGTCTGGATCCAGGACGCTGTAAAGCAGTTAAAGCCTGCAGGCCTGACTGTGCTCGAAGCCGATTATGGGGAAATCCCCGATCTCGCTTCGATCGACAAGGGTGATGATATCGTCTTCACTTGGAACGGCACGACCTCGGGCGCGAGAATCCCGAACACCGACTGGATCGCCGATGACCGCGACGGTGTAACGATCAACGACGCGACCTCCGCCATCTTCGCGCAGGAAATGGATTGGTCCAAGCTCGATGCGACAACCTTTAGCTGGCAGAAGGTTATGGGATCGGAAGCCGCGCACGGCATGCTGATCCTCAGCCCGCGCGCCGTTGAGCGGATCGAAAGCTATGATCCGGCATGGCCGCTTCCCAAAATCTTCCGCGTCAAAAAGAACGGCAAGATCAACCGGGTCATCTTCGAAGGCGCGACGATCAACACGCCGTCCATGCTGGCAACCGAAGACTATATCGCGGCGCTTGAATGGGCACAGTCGATTGGCGGCCTTGCCGAATTGCAAGCACGCGCAGATCGCAACGCAGCGGTTGTCCAGGAATGGATCGATGCCACGCCGTGGATGCGCAACATGGTCTCCGATCCGGCCAAGCGCACCAACACTGGTGTCTGCATGGTGTTTCAGGGCGAATGGTATGAAGGCCTTTCCCCCGATGATCAGGCCGCTGTACCGAAGAAAATCGTATCGATGCTCGAAGAGCGTGATGTCGGATATGATTTCAACGGCTATCGCGATGCCCCGCCGAGCCTGCGCATCTGGTGCGGATCGACCGTCGAAACAGACGATGTCGCCGCGCTGCTGCCCTGGATCGAATGGGCTTTTGCCGAAGTCAAAGCGTCCCACTCCTAATTCTGTCATCCCGGCACGCGCCGGGGTTTCGGGATAGAAGCGCTACGCAACCCTTCCCGAAATTCCTGGATCAAGCCGGGATGATGCAAACCCAAGAAAGGGTTTCGTCATGCCTAAAGTACTTATTTCCGATAAAATGGATCCCAAAGCCGCCGAAATTTTCCGTGCGCGCGGCGTCGAAGTTGATGAAATAACCGGCCTTTCCAAGGAAGAGCTGGCCGAAATCATCGGCAAATATGATGGCCTTGCTGTTCGATCTTCAACCAAACTCACGCCGAAAATCCTTGAATCCGCGACCAATCTGAAAGTGGTCGGACGCGCTGGGATCGGTGTCGACAATATCGATATCCCCGCTGCGTCCGCAAAAGGCGTCGTGGTCATGAACACGCCGTTCGGCAACTCGATCACGACGGCAGAACATGCCATCGCGATGATGTTCGCCCTCGCGCGGCAACTGCCCGAAGCCGACGCTTCGACACAGGCTGGAAAATGGGAAAAGTCCAAATTCATGGGCGTCGAGCTGACCCATAAAACGTTGGGCCTTATCGGTGCGGGCAATATCGGATCCATCGTCGCAGATCGTGCGCATGGCCTGAAGATGAAGGTTATCGCCTATGATCCGTTCCTGACCGAAGATCGGGCTGTTGAACTCGGTATTGAAAAAGTCACGCTCGACCAACTGTTCGAGCGGGCGGATTTCATCACGCTGCACACACCATTGACGGACCAAACCCGCGGTATCGTTTCACGCGAAGCGCTCGCCAAAACGAAAAAGGGCGTGCGGATCATCAACTGTGCGCGCGGCGGCCTGATCGATGAGGCGGCGCTGAAGGACGCACTCGAATCCGGCCATGTCGCGGGCGCGGCTCTGGATGTTTTCGCCGAAGAGCCGGCCAAGGAAAACGCTCTGTTCGGAACGCCGGGGCTCATCTCAACGCCGCATCTCGGGGCTTCGACAAGCGAGGCCCAGGTGAATGTCGCGATCCAGGTTGCCGAGCAGATGGCAGATTTCCTTCTCGACGGCGGTGTATCCAACGCGCTCAACATGCCATCGCTCACGGCTGAAGAAGCACCGAAGCTCAAGCCATATATGACGCTTGCCGGAAAACTCGGTGCGCTTGTTGGGCAGCTGGCGCATGACGCGGTGAAGGGCATCTCGATCGAAGTCGAAGGAGCTGCCGCTGAATTGAACCAGAAGCCGATCACGGGCGCTGTGCTCGCTGGCTTCATGGGAGCCTATTCAGACAGCGTGAATATGGTCAACGCGCCGTATCTGGCAAAAGAGCGCGGCCTTGATGTCCGCGAAATTCGTCATGAACGCGAAGGCGTCTACCATACACTGATCCGTGTCGCGGTGATGACGGATGAAGGCGAAAAGTCAGTCGCTGGGACATTGTTTGGCGAAGATGCGCCGCGTCTAGTTGAGATTTTCGGAATCAAAATCGAAGCCGACCTCGACGGAGACATGCTTTACGTCGTCAACGAAGATGCCCCCGGCTTTATCGGCCGGATCGGTACGACTTTGGGCGAAGCAGGCGTCAATATCGGCAATTTCCATCTCGGCCGCCGCGATGGCGGTGGTGACGCCGTACTTCTGCTGTCGGTTGACCAGCAGGTTGATGAGCCAATGCTGAAGAATGTCTGCAGCATTGAAGGCGTAAAGACCGTCAAAACGCTAAGCTTTTAGGCCATGCTTCTAGACAGGCGAAAAAGGGACTAAGAAACGGCCATGAGCAAAATTCCACCCGGCCTCCTTCCCGAAGGACTGCGTGATCGGCTTCCCCCAGAAGCGGAGGCCGCGGCGCGCCTGTTGCGCTCGATAATGGATAGCGTCTCATCCTATGGCTATGAACGAGTATCACCGCCGCTCGCAGAGTTTGAGGAAGGGCTGGTCGGTCAGCTCAAATCCGATGGAGCGCAGGATTTGCTGCGGATCATCGACCCCGTCTCGCGCCGGACATTGGCTCTGCGCCCTGACATCACGGCGCAGGTCGGGCGGATAGCAGCAACCCGGATGGCCGGGCGCACGCGGCCCCTGCGGCTGGCTTATGGCGGAGATGTGCTGAAGCTCCGCGCCACCCAGTTGCGACCAGAACGCCAGTTGCTTCAGGCTGGCGCTGAATTGATAGGTAGTGACAGCGTAGCGGCCGCGAGTGAGCTTTTGTCGGTGGCCGTCGACGCGCTAGGCAACGCTGGCATCACGGACATCACGGTCGACCTGACCTTGCCTGATCTTGTGCAGACGCTGGCTGCTGGCCCCTTCCCGCTTGATGCCGGTCTCATCGAGCCCGTCCGCGCCGAGCTTGATGAAAAAGATGCAGGTGCAATCGCCGCCTTGGGTGCAGACGCCTATCTGCCGCTGATCCATGCGGCTGGTCCTTTGGATATGGCGATGGAACGGATGCGAGCGATTGATGCAGGCGGCGCACTGGCGTCGCGCCTGGACGGGATCGCAGAGATTGCAGAAACGCTGCGCGGCCGGGCCACCATCATGCTGGACCCTACAGAACGCCATGGCTTCGAATATCAAAGCTGGCTTGGCTTTTCGCTCTTTGGCACCGGCATAGCGGGCGAACTGGGGCGCGGCGGCAGCTACACCATCTGCCATGCCGATGGCTCAGAAGAAGCGGCCATGGGCTTTTCGCTCTATCTCGATCCGCTGGTGGATGCCGGGCTTGGCGTGAAAGAAAAGAAACGCCTGTTCGTGCCGCTGGGAACCGATGCCGGTCTTACTAGCCGGTTGCGATCCGAAGGTTGGCGCACGGTTGCCGCGCTTTCTGAGGGCGACTCAGCCGATGCGCTAGACTGCACCCACCAGCTCATAAATAATGAGCCCGAAGCCCTGTAATCATGTTCCTATCCAGTGCCTTTTGAATAGTAGCGTGGACGTGCCTGCCCGAGACAATTAGGAGCAGGGCGTAACCAGCAAGCGAAAGCAAATCCGCATGGCCAATGTAACCGTAATCGGCGCCCAATGGGGCGATGAAGGCAAAGGGAAGATTGTCGACTGGCTCTCATCCCGAGCCGATGTCGTTGTCCGCTATCAGGGCGGCCATAATGCCGGCCATACACTCGTCGTCGGCAATGAGGTTTACAAGCTCTCCCTGCTGCCATCCGGCATTGTCCGCGGCACCTTGTCGATCATCGGCAATGGCGTGGTTCTGGACCCTTGGCATCTCAGAGAAGAACTGGAGAAACTGCGCGGCCAGGGGCTGACGATCACACCGGAAAATCTGCACATCGCCGAAACCTGTCCGCTGATCCTCCCATTTCACGGCGATCTGGATGGATTGCGCGAAGATGCCAGCGAATTTAAAATCGGCACGACCCGGCGCGGCATCGGCCCGGCTTACGAAGATAAAGTTGGCCGCCGCGCAATCCGCGTATGCGACCTCGCCCATCTCGATGATATCGATCCGCAGATCGACAGGCTGTGCGCGCATCATGACGCGGTTCGGGCCGGATTTGGCGAAACCCCCATCGATCGCAATCGCCTGAAGCACGATCTGGAAGAGATCGCTCCGACGATCCTGCCTTTCGCAAAACCGGTATGGCGCAAGCTTAACGATGTCCGCCAACGCGGCGACAAGGTCCTGTTTGAAGGCGCGCAGGGCATGTTGCTCGACGTTGACCATGGCACCTACCCCTTCGTCACATCGTCAAACACGATCGCGGGCACGGCGGCTGGCGGCTCCGGCGTTGGCCCGCAAATGACGGGTTTCATCCTCGGCATCGTCAAAGCTTATACGACCCGTGTCGGTGCCGGTCCTTTCCCGACCGAACTTAACGATGAGAACGGTCAGAAGCTGGGTGAGCGCGGACATGAATTCGGCACCGTCACAGGCAGGCAGCGGCGCTGCGGCTGGTTTGACGCAGTTCTCGTGCGTCAGTCGATCGCCATTTCAGGCGTAACCGGCATCGCCTTCACCAAGCTCGACGTGCTTGATGGCTTCGAGGAACTGAAAATCTGTACCGGCTACCGGCTCAACGGTGAAGTCTATGACTATCTGCCTCCCCATCCCAACGACCAAGCGTCGGTCGAACCGATCTATGAGACCATCGACGGGTGGAGCGAGTCGACAGCAGGCGCGCGGACCTGGAACGAGCTTCCGGCCCAAGCCATCAAATATGTGCGGCGGGTGGAGGAATTGATCGGTTGTCCGGTGGCGCTGGTATCGACGAGCCCCGAACGCGAAGATACCATCCTGGTGCGGGATCCGTTCGCCGATTGATCGCTGACAGCTATGTCAGTAGACTGATCCGCAAATAGGGAGGATCAGACATATGAAATCCATCGTCGCCATGGCTGCCATGCTGCTTGCATCGACAAGTGCGTTCGCCGCCGTCCACACCGTAGAAGCCGGGCCGAATGCTCAGGAACGGCTACAAGGTGCGCTTATCGAGGCTCAGCCGGGCGATACCGTTGAAATTGGCGCGGGCCGGTTTGAGCTGACCGATGGCCTCTCTCTCGATGTCGACAATGTCACCGTCCGCGGCGCGGGAGCCAGCGAATCGATCCTCGATTTCACCAATCAGGTCGGCGCAGGCGAAGGGTTGATGGTGACATCGGACGATGTTGTCCTAAGCAATTTCGCGGTTGAGAACAGCCGCGGTGACGGGATCAAATCGAAAGAGGCTGACCGGATCACTTATGATGGCCTCCGCGTTGAATGGACAAACGGGCCGGATGCAAGCAACGGCGCCTATGGCATCTATCCGGTCGAATCGACGCATGTCCTGGTTCAGAATTCACAGGTCATCGGAGCATCGGACGCAGGCATCTATGTCGGCCAGTCCCAGCAGATCATCGTACGCCACAACATCGTTCGCCAGAATGTCGCCGGGATCGAGATCGAGAATAGCTATTTCGCGGATGTGTTTGAGAATATGGTGACCGAAAATACCGGCGGTGTTCTCGTGTTCGATCTGCCGAACCTGCCGCAAATGGGTGGGCATACGGTACGTGTGTTCCGCAATATGATCGAGAACAACAACACGGCCAATTTCGCCCCTGAAGGCAATATCGTTGCTGGCGTGCCTGCCGGAACCGGTGTGATGGTGATGGCCAACCGCAACGTCCATGTGTTTGAAAATGTCATTCAAGATCATGGATCCAGCAATGTCATGCTGGTTTCCTATACCGAAGCGTTTGACGATGAAAATTATGAACCAACGCCGCGAGATGTGTTGGTCCAAAATAATGTCATGGGCGCGGCCGGTCATGCCCCTGACTTCCCCGGCGGCGCAGAGCTTGCTGCAGGCTTCGGTGGCGAAATACCGCCGATTATTTGGGACGGGACGGGAACCGGCATCGTCGTCAATCAGGACGTGCATATTTTATCACTCGGGCTGACAGCTCCCGGACAACCCCTGAGCGAAGCCCAACCCACCATTGCCAGCTTGTCCAGCGATGATACGCCTGAAATGCCGGATGCAGTAGTGCTGCCGGAAAGCATGGTGGCCGCCGCTCAGTGATCCGGGCCCTGTTAGCGTTTTTGGGTTGGCTGGCATTCGTCAGTGCGAGCGCGTCCACACCTTTCTCGGCACCCGTAGCGACCGATCTCATCACGGGCGACACTCTCCCCCGGTCCCTGTCTGAATTTCACTTCTTCACAGACGGGATCGGCCAGACGCCTAATGACCGCGTCATCGGTTATAATCTCAATACGCCGCTCTTTACCGATTATGCGGCCAAGAACCGGTTTGTTTACCTGCCCGAAGGCCAGACCGCGCGTTACACTGAAAGCGGAGTTCTGGAATTTCCTGTCGGATCAGCCTTGATCAAGAGCTTCGGCTATCCGGCCGACTTCAGAGACCCGGATAGCCCGGTCCGCTGGATTGAGACGCGCGTTCTGCTGCGCCGGGAAAGCGGCTGGGTCGCACTTCCCTATATATGGAACGAAGATGGCACCGACGCCGTCCTTGCCCGCGCCGGACGCCGTTTGCCAGCAAGCTGGATCAACGCCGAGGGGGAAACGCAGGAGATCAGCTACCGTGTCCCCAACCAGAACCAATGCAAGACCTGCCACGCCCGCGACGGAGAGATCGCCCTGATCGGGCCGAGCGCACGCAATCTCAATGACGGACAGCGGCTCGCACAATGGGTCGACTGGAGTATCCTCGACCGGGCGCCCGATGACGCACCACGCGTGCCGCGTTGGGATGTTGAAAGCGATGGAACGCTGGGCGAGCGCGCCCGCGCCTATCTCGATGTCAATTGCGCCCATTGTCACAATGCTTCTGGCAGCGCGAGCAATTCAGGGCTGTTCCTCACCTATGAGGAGAGCAATCCCGTTACGCGCGGCATATTGAAACGGCCTGTCGCCGCAGGGCGCGGCAGCGGCGGTTTCGATTTCGATATCGAACCCGGCCATCCTGAACGCTCTATCTTGTTGTTTCGGATGCAAGCCAGCGATCCCGGCATCGCCATGCCCGAACTGGGGCGGGAATTGTTGCATGAGGAAGGTATCGCGCTTATCCGCCGCTATATCGCTACCATGGACAATCAAGGGTAGGCCGACTGCATGACATCGCGCGAATCTACCCAATTGCTGCCCCGCGCCCATGCGGACGAGGCGCATTTCGACCGCGAATGGCGGGATTGGGCCGCACTTGTTGGTATCGGCGTGGTCCAATGGCCATGGCTTCTCAGATCGCTCCGCGGCGGTACCAAGGCCGAGAAACGGCGATTGCTAGATAGGCTGGGACTGCCGCATGATGCGCTCCCCAATCTCGGTAGCTGGAAAGCCGATACCAGCCTGCTCCACAAAATCGCCGATCGCATATTGGAAGCGAAGCCGCAGCTCGTTGTCGAGTTCGGCGCAGGCGCGTCGACGTTGATCGCCGCGCGCGCGTTGCAGATGAACGGCTCGGGACGGTTGATCAGTTTCGATCAGCATGAGGACTTTGTGATCTCGACCCGGCAATGGCTGAGCGAACATGGCCTCACATCCGATCTGCGCGCCGTATCTCTTGTCGCGTCGCCCGATAGCTGGCGGGGCCTATGGTATGATCATGGCTCACTGCCCGATAACATCGATCTGATGCTGATCGACGGCCCATGCTGGACGATCCATCCATTCGGGCGGGGAGCGGCCGCCAGCCTGTTCGGCAAGATCGCTATCGGCGGCATGGTGATGCTGGATGACGGCGCCCGGCCGGGCGAGCGTGTCGTCCGTCGCCGCTGGGCAAAAATGTATCCGAATTTCGACTTCGAGCTGGTCAGCGACGGCACCAAAGGCACCGTCATCGGGATACGCCGCAGTTAAACCTATAACCTAAACATCGTCTGCCGATATCATTTCTTCGCGATCGATTTCACCGGTCATCGCTGCAACCGTTGTTGCAACTGCCGCATCGCCAGACACGTTGGTTGTCGTCCGCATCATGTCCATGATCCGATCCACACCGGCCACGAACGCGATCGTTTCAAGAGGCACGCCCACAGCTCCGAACACCAGCGCCATCATAATCAAACCGGCCCCCGGAATGCCCGCAGCGCCAATCGCGCCGAGCGTCGCCAGGATCGAAATCAGGAAGTACTGACCCAGCGTCAGATCGACCCCGAATATCTGGGCCCCGAACAGGGTTGCGAGGCCAAGATACATCGCCGTGCCGTTCATGTTGATCGTCGCGCCAAGAGACACAACGAAGCTAGATACGCTAGGAGACACGCCAAGGTTACGCTGCGTGCAGCGCAGGGTAACAGGTAGCGTCGCGTTGGAAGACGCCGTTGAATAGCTGACTGCTATGGCGTCGATAATCCCGCGGAAAAAATCGATCACCGGTAGCTTCGCGAGAAATTTGATCATCGCCGAGTACAAAACGAGGATGATCAACAGACAGCCGATATAGTTGAGCGCCACCAGCTTGGCGAGCGCCAACAATGCATCGAGACCCAAGGTTCCGGCAACCCATGCCATCAGCGCAAACACACCGAACGGGGTCAATTCCATAACCAGGATCGTGACTTTCTGCATGATGATCGCACCGCTATCGAAAATCTTCTGAACGGGCGCGCCATCTTCCTTGGCCATGAGAATACCGATGCCGATAAGCATCGAAAACACGATAAGCGGCAGCACCGCTACGTCCGCCATAACCTGTACCGGACTTTCAGGCACGATCGAGAGCAGCATATCGCGCCACGTTGTCTCGTTAGGCGGTGGTATCGGGCCCATTTCGATGGCGCTCGTATCCACGCCTTCACCCGGCCCGATGAACGTACCCAAGGCAAGGCCCAGCCAGACGGCAATCTGGCCGGTTACGATGAACAGCAGCAAGGCGCGCCCGCCCACCTTACCGAGTTTGCGCAAATCGCCGATCGCAGCGACTCCGGAGACAAGGCTAAAAAAGATGAGGGGTACGACAAGCATCTTGATCGCGGCGACAAAGACATCCCCGATGATCTTGATACTTTCGGCGTTGGGACCCCAAAACCGCCCAACAATGATCCCGAGGATCAGTGCGGCGACAACCCGCTGCCATAGCGGGATCTCAAACCATTTCCTAAGCACGCACCATCTCCTCACCTCTTCAGGCTGCATGTGCTATCGCCCGCAGGGCCGCACGGCAACACCCTCACGCGAACAGAAAGGCGATGGTGCAGCAGGTCGTAATGCCAACCGCTGCCGTCAGCGGCAGACCCGCTTTGATGAAATCCACGAAACGGTAATTGCCAGCAGCATAGACAATAGTGTTGGTTTGATAGCCGATCGGTGTCGCAAAACTCGCCGAGGCGGCGAACATCACCGCAATGACAAGCGGCCGGGGATCAACGCCGAGCTGACCCGCCAGGCCAATCACAATAGGCGTCACAATGACCGCGACGGCGCTATTTGTAACAATCTCTGTCAGCAGTACCGAGAGAATATAGACTAGGAATATAAGCGCCCAAGCAGGCACCGTTTCAAGGAATGGGACGGCAGCACCCACCATCAGGGTAACGCTCCCGGCCTGTTGCAGTCCGACGCCAACTGCGAGCATCGCGAAAATCAGTATCAGCACGTTGCCATCAATCGATGCCCATGCCTCTTCGGCGTCGATACAGCGGGCCGCAAGAATTGCCCCCATCGCCAAAATCGCTGCAACCGCCAGCGAAACCACATTGAGAGCAGCGAGCAAGACAACCGCAGCCAGAGCAAGAATAGCAATCGGCGCGCGATCTCGCCGAAATTCGCGGGTCCGCGTTTGGCCGACACCCAGCAGGTTGGGGTTTTCGTACATCCGCCGGATGGCGTCTTCAGAGCCGGTGACAAGCAAATGGTCTGCCGCGCGCATACGGGCGTTCGGCATATCCGGTCCGGGCAGTTGGCGATGACGGGTTATCCCGATGATCCGCACCCGCAACCGGCTAAGGAAGGGAATATCGCTGAGCCTCCGTCCGAGGCTGGGATGCGTCGGCGCAATCGTTGCCTCGACAAGCGCTTCGCTATTGGCGCTTGGGCCGTTCTCACCAGCAATGCCCATCTCGAACTGCCGCGTCCGGCGAAGCGAAAGCAGCTCAGTCATGTCCGTCCGGATAATGAGATGGTCACCCGCCATGGCAACTTCTTCGCCTATATCCTGTTTGATGAACTGATCGTCGCGCTTGATCGCAAGCACCTTGAGCCGGGCCGGCCTTAAGGCGGAGAGTTCTCCATAGTTCCGGCCGATCACATCGCTATCGTCGAGCACAATCAGCTCGGTCAGAAAATTGGTATCTTCAGTGCTGCGATAGAGCGACGATGGATCCCCCTTTGGCAGGAGCAGTGGACCGAAAATGGCCAGCGTCACCGCGCCTGCAAGTGCGGCCATCAGGCCGTACGGTGTGATTTCGAAAATGCCGAAAGGTTCTAACCCCTCCTGACGCGCAACCGCATCGACAATCAGGTTTGTCGAGGTCCCGATCAACGTCATCGTGCCGCCGAGAATGCAGATATAGGATAGCGGGATGAGCAATCGCTTGAGCGACATCCCTGTCGCATCGGCCAACCGCGCCATGATCGGAATGAGAACAAGCACAACCGGCGTATTGTTCATGAAAGCCGAAGCGACGAACGCACCGGCGAGAAGCTCAACCAGTGCAAGCTTTGGCCGCTTGGCCGCCCGGGCGACGATCCCGGATGCCAATGCATCGATCGTCCCGGTTCTGAGCAGCGCGCCGGATAGCACGAACATTGCACCAATCGTTATCGGAGCAGGGTTGGAGAATACGGAGAGCAAGCCGTCTGAATCGAGAATACCGAGAAACAGAAAGGTACAGGCACCAAACAGGGCGACGACCGCCGCAGGGAACCGTTCGAACAGGAAGGCAACGAACATCACAATCAATATGACGAGGCCGAGCACCGCCTGATTGGCTTCGATAATGAGCCGTATAGTTTCCAATATTTACCCCTCAGCCAACCCGCTTATCAGCCGCATTGCGCGCGGTGAAGCAACTTCTGATCGGCAAGGACCAGCGCCATCATCGCTTCAACAACCGGCACGCCGCGAATGCCCACACAGGGGTCATGCCTGCCCTTGGTCGATATCTCGCTGGCCTCGCCCTCACGCGTCACCGTTTGCAGCGGCGTCAAAATTGAGCTCGTGGGCTTGAAGGCTGTGCGGCAGATGATTGTGTCGCCGTTGGATATCCCGCCAAGCACGCCGCCTGCATTGTTCGAAAGGAAGCGTGGGCCTTCATTGCCCGGCGCCATCTCATCGGCATTATCACGGCCAGTGATCCGAGCTGCCTCAAATCCGTTACCGATTTCCACGCCCTTTGTAGCGTGAATAGACATCATTGCCGCGGCCAGTTCTGCATCCAGCTTCGCATAAACGGGAGCACCCCAACCGGCGGGAACGCCCGTCGCGACGCATTCGGCGACCGCGCCTAGCGAATTGCCATCCTTGCGCGCAGCATCAACAGCGGCTTCCCATTCGCCCGCAGCGGCGGGGTCGGGACAGAAAAAGCTGTTCGTATCAATCGCGGCATCGTCAAACCGATCACGATCGATACCGATACCGCCAAGCTCTGTCAGGTACCCACGGATCGCAACTCCATCGCCGAGTATCTTGCGAGCGATAGCGCCCGCGGCAACCCGCGCTGCAGTTTCCCGCGCCGAAGATCGCCCGCCGCCGCGATAGTCGCGAAAGCCATATTTGGCATCATAAGTGTAGTCCGCATGGCCAGGTCGGTATTTGGCTGCGATCTCCGAATAGTCCTTTGAGCGCTGGTCGACATTTTCGATCATCAGATGGATCGGTGTGCCCGTTGTCTTGCCCTCGAACACGCCGGACATAATTTTGACGGTATCGGGTTCACGGCGCTGGGTTGTATGGCGAGATTGCCCCGGGCGGCGCTTATCCATCCAGGGCTGGATATCACTTTCCTCCAGCGCAATGCCCGGCGGGCATCCGTCTACGACGGCGCCTAAGGCCGGGCCATGACTTTCACCCCAAGTGGTGAACCGGAAAACATGGCCAAAGCTGTTGAAGCTCATAGATTCTCCGAACGGGCAAAAGCGGGAGCATAGTCCGCCTTGCCTGCCTTCGGAAGCACCAATATGTCATCCAGCACGATCGCCTGCCAATAGGGACCGGCATAGGGCGAGGCGAACGACCGTGCGGCTTTCGCGGAATAGCCGAACCGAGAATAGTAGCTCGGGTAACCTAGCAGAAAGATCATCTGCCAGTCAGCTTTTTGGGCCCAATCATGCGCCGCAACGATAAGCGCACTACCAATTCCTTTGCGCTGATACTCGGGAAGCGCGGCAACCGGGCCCAGGCCAAGCGCGCGAATAGATGCGCCGTCTGCTTCTGCCCGCATCGGGCTCAGCGCGATATGGCCTATGAGCATTCCATCACGCTCAGCCACATGCGAAAAGATGAGATCGCCGTCGGCATCAAGCATGGCGACTAGCTCGGCCTCTCCGTCATATCCGCGTTCGGATGCCGAAAAGGCCTGATGGTGGAGGGCTAAAACGGCTTTCCGGTCTTCGGAGCGTTCGGCGCGGAGTTCTATCACTTCTCCAGCGCGATATCCGGTGCGTCCTCGGCCTTCATGCCAATGACGTTATAACCCGCATCGACATGATGGGTTTCACCGGTCACCCCCGAAGACAGATCGCTAAGCAGGTAAACGCCTGCCCCGCCAACATCGTCGATAGTAACGTTACGGCGAAGCGGCGAGTTCAACTCGTTCCATTTAAGGATGTAGCGAAAGTCACCGATGCCGCTGGCGGCCAGCGTCTTGATCGGCCCGGCTGAGATCGCATTCACACGAATATTGTCGGGACCAAGATCCATCGCCAGATACTGCACGCTGGTCTCAAGAGCCGATTTTGCGGGGCCCATCACATTGTAATGCGGTACGACTTTTTCAGCGCCATAATAGCTCAAGGTCAGGATGGAGCCGCCCGCTGGCATCATCTCGCTAGCCCGCTTGGTAACGGCAACCATGGAATATACCGAAATGTTCATCGTCATCAGGAAATTGTCGAGGCTGGTATCGACATATTTGCCGCGCAGCTCATTCTTGTCGGAAAAGCCGATTGCATGAACCACAAAATCGATGGTTTCCCATTTCTCTTTGAGCGTCGCAAAAGCGCTATCAAGCGCATCCATGTCGGACACATCACATTCGATCAGGAAATCCGAACCCACGCTCTCGGCCAGAGGCCGGACGCGGCGCTCAAGCGCTTCGCCCTGATAGCTGAACGCCATCTCGGCGCCCTGTTCGTGCAACTGTTTGGCTATGCCCCATGCCAGTGATCGGTCATTGGCGAGCCCCATTATCAGCCCGCGTTTCCCTTCCATCAGTCCCGTCATTAAGGTTCCTCAACTTCAGTTTCTGTCCCGGTATCTTCTATGAGCTTCCTTAGCTCGCTTTCAGGCACTTCCGCCAGTGCTGCGTTGAGATATGCTCCAACAACAACCCCAAACCCGATGACGAAAAAGAACATCATCGACAGCATGAAGCCCGCCAGACTGCCATAGGTTAGATCGTAACTGATAATGTTTGCGAGTATGACGGGCATCAAAGCCGTCGTACCAAGCCACCAGACGGTAACGAGAAGCGCACCGGGCCATTTCGGATAGAGCCGCGCGCGATATTGGCGCGGCATCAGTGACCAGAACATCAAATAGAAGCCGATGAAGATCGCGATCGCAGGAACCAGCCGAGAGAGAGAGACCAGAACCCGATAATCCTCGAAAAAGGGCAAAAGGCGATAAATGAACTGCTCCACGCCGGTCATCAGGAATTGCAAGGCAAAGGCGAGCAACGCCAAAGCGACAGAGATGATGATCAGGCCAATCGAAAAAAGCCGATATTCGTAGAACGGCCGGCCGTAGGGCGTGCCATAAGCCCGGCGCAGAATTTCCCGCACGGTTTCGATAAAGCTGGCGGTCGTCCAAAGCCCAATGGCAGCGCCGATCCAAAGAAGGTTTCCCGTGCGCGCGGAAAGGACGCTGGCAATTGGATCTTCCAGGGCGGAGGCAACGCTTGGCGGTACATTCTGCAGGAAGATCGCAACAGCCTGCAATCCATCCTCCGTCCGTCCTAGGCTCTGAGCGATAGCGGCCAACACGATGAAGAAGGGAAAGAGCGCGAGAAGCGCCATGAAGGCCAGATTGCCCGCATGGATAAAGCCTTCCGCGTAAACGCCTTCGGCGACGCGCTTTAGGGTTGTCCATCCCCAGGTGCGCGGGGCGGGCCGATCAACAGGCCGACCCTCCCTGATGCGGATCTCGTCCAGCCTGCGGCGCGCCTCCGGCGATTGCGAGGCTTCATGCGTCAATTGTCAGACACCAAATTCGGAGCGCGGATTTTGCGGCTTTCCGGGCGTCCAACCTTTTACGAACTCCGCAAGTTCCGCATCATCTTCCGGTAAATCGATCTCAAGCTTCACCAACTGGTCACCCCGGCCACTGCCTTTTTTGTGGAAACCCTTGCCTTTCAGCCGGAGCGTTTTTCCGGACGCGGCATTTTTGGACACGGTCAGCATCACCGGTCCATCGACCGTCGGCACTTTGATTTTCGCGCCAAGCACGGCTTCATCGAGGCCAATCGGAACATCGAGGCGGATATTATCGCCATCACGTTCAAAAAATTTGTGATCCTGAACGAAAATCGTGACGATCGCATCGCCAGCTCCGCCGGGGCCTTCCTGCCCCTGACCCGAGAGCCGCATTTGTGTCCCGCTCTCGACGCCACGTTTCAGTTTCAAATCGATTGTCTTACCGCTCGACAAGGTTATCCGCTGGTCATCAAGCCGGGCCGCGGCCTCAAACGGCACGGCAAGGCGATAGCCCATATCCGCGCCCTTGGGCGGCGGAGCCTGGCGCCGGCCAAAGGGTCCACGCGACGATCCGGCCGTACGTCCGCCGCCTCCGCCGAACAGCCCTTCAAAAATATCTCCGATATCGCCGCCCTCGGAAAATTCGAAAGACGAACCGCCCTGCCCGCCGCCAAAACCGCCGCCCCCAAAAGGATTGGTCGGATTGCCGTCGGCATCGATTTCACCGCGGTCGAACTGGGCGCGCTTGTCCTTGTCACAGAGCAGATCATAGGCCTCTGTCGCCGCCGAGAATTTCTCAATGGCCTTCGGATTATCCTTGTTTCGGTCCGGATGCAGCTCCTTGGCGAGCGTGCGATAGGCCTTTTTGATTTCGTCCTCGCTCGCGCCGCGCGCGACTCCGAGAGTTTTGTATGGATCTGATACCATGGTGTCCGTGTCGTATATCATGTGCCGTTAGCCAACTGTTGCAGTATTACAACAATCGAAATGGGATGATTTCCCCTGAGTTTCAAGCGGCGTTGCGCGCTCCATGGATCCGCCGAACGATCAGGTAAATAAACAATCCAAACGGCCCGAAAATAAAGGTGGCCAGCAGAATGGGTGCCTGCACGATCCGAGACAGAGATATCTCATCTGCATTGCGCGCAACCCAAAGGCCGACGAACAGGTCAAACGCCAGATAATGCACCCAGCCAAGCGTAAGGCCCATATCGGCTGCAAATGCCGTCCGAACGCCCTCTATCGTCGAAAAATCGGGGCCTCCGCTACCCGATGATGGAGCGATGAACAGCAAATAGATGAGCATGGAAGCGTAAAAGAGGCTGAAAAGGCCCACCACGCCGTCGAACAAAATCGCGTAAATCGCCTCGCGCCGTGGCCCGAAAATCAGCACTATCCATGCAAGCATCGCAAACAGGTTTGCCAGTTTGAATATTGTCGGCCAATCCATCGTCATTCCCCCGAAACCGATTTGATTTGGGTCATTGATAGACGATGTAAGACTGCCCTAGAAGCCCTGTCATGACAGATGATCCTCACGCCCTATTCACCGCCTGGGCTGCCGAGGCCCGGGCCAGCGAATTGAACGATTCGAACGCCATGGCGCTCGCGACCACAACGGCCGATCACCAGCCTTCTGTGCGCATGGTTCTGCTCAAGGGCCATGATGAGCGCGGTTTCGTCTGGTACACAAACCTTGAGAGCCGCAAGGCAGGCGAATTGCTCGCCACCAACAAGGCGGGCCTGCTATTCCACTGGAAATCTCTGCGCCGTCAGGTGCGGATTGACGGGTTGGTCAGCCGCGTATCCGACGAAGAAGGCGACGCCTATTTCGCCACGAGAAGCCGCGACTCGCAGCTGGGCGCCTGGGCATCCGAACAATCCCGTCCGCTCGACAGCCGCGAAACTTTTGAATCGCGCTACGAAGAAATGCGTGCCCGGTTCGAAAATGGCGACGTTCCCCGCCCACCGCATTGGTCTGGTTTTCGTCTTGACCCGCAACGCATCGAATTCTGGGAAGACGGCGCGCACCGGCTCCATAGCCGGCGCCTATTCACGCGCACGGAAGGCGGCTGGGACGAAGGGCTGCTTTACCCCTAATCAGATAATCGCTCTTCGCCGCGGGCCTTTCGAGCGATAAAGCCCATCCCAGCGAAGGAGCATGTCATGCCGAAACTGCCTTATTATCATGTCGACGCGTTTGCCGAACGGCCATTCACCGGAAATCAGGCCGCTGTCATGCCTCTGAAAAGCTGGCCGGATGACGATATGCTGCGCGCGATCGGCGACGAGAATAATTTCGCCGAAACCGCTTTTTATGTGCCGGACCACAGCGGCGAAGCCGACTATGAACTGCGCTGGTTCACACCGACCGACGAAATCAGGCTTTGCGGTCACGCGACGCTAGCCAGTGGCCACATCCTGCTGACGGAAAATCCGGATCTTGACCGAGTGCGGTTCCGGACGCGCAAGGCGGGGGTGTTGGAGGTCTCACGCGAAGGAGATCGCTATGCTGTGGCACTACCGGCAAACGCGCCTGAGCCAGCCGCCTTTCCCGAAGCAGAAGCCGCTTTAGGTGGCAAACTGCTCGAGACGCATCGGCATCCCGATCATTACAATGTGTTTCTCTACGAAACCGCCGAAGAGATACTCAATCTCGATCCCGATATCCGCGCGCTGGGTGCATTGGGGGATGACAGCTTCACTGTTACCGCGCCGGGCGTGGATACCGATATCGTCAGCCGGGTGTTCGTGCCCGGTGCTGGCGTGGATGAGGATAGCGTGACGGGCTCTGCCCATTCCGTCCTGACACCGTTTTGGGCCAAGCGATTGGGGCGTGACAGCTTCACCGCCTATCAGGCAAGCAAGCGCGGCGGCTATCTAAGCTGCAGGCTGGACGGGGATCGCGCCATTCTGATCGGCGATTGCGTTACCGTTGTCGAAGGCAGTTTCACTATCCCCGACTAGGCCAGAAGCCGCCGCGCCTGGTTCCGGCTCTGACCACACCGAACTGCTCAGGCAAGGTGACGAGAATATCGTCAACTTCAACGCTGCCGCGCTGGACCACCAGTTCCTGATGGTTGCGCTGGGCATCGCCGGTTTCGGCTTCGATACAGTTGCGCCCGTCGCACTGTTCGCGGAAGCGATAGCGGAGGTAGGAGACCAGTTCGCCGGCCGTGATATTGCCATCGGCATTATCATCAGCCTGTCCGCCCACACCGTCTGAGAAGAAGCGGGCGAGATAGCCGCCAGCGTTAAACTCGGACGCAACAAGGCTGGTGAGATCTTCTTCCGAGCTGAAAAGCCCCATCATATTGGGCCGCGTGATCAGATCGCGCTCAAAGCCGCCTGAGAAACAAGAGTCGAGCACAACCATCGTCGTTCCCGCGTTAACCTGCGCGAACATAGCCGCAAGATCGTCATCGGTCAGTTCCTCGCCATCTGCAAAGACAAGCGTTTCATCACGGCCATCAAGCTCTCCGCGATCATTCGGATCCTCGATCTGACTGCCATGTCCCGAATAGAAGAAGAGGAAGATATCGTCAGGGCCGGCCTGCGCCGCGACCTGCTGAAAGGCACGGCGAAATTCAGGCAGCGATGCCTGTTGATTGGTGAGCAGGATGCTCTCCTCTCGCAGCATGCCAAGCTCTTCGAACTTCTGATACAGCTTGGCCGCGTCAGTATCGGTGTAGGTGAGGTCAGAGGTATTTCCTCCATAATCAGCAATCCCGACCGAAATCGCGAACACCTGACGCTGCTGTGCATTGGCCGGAATGCGCGTCGTCCCCTCGCTCAGGGCGAGCTGGAAGCGCCCGGTTGCTGCCGGTGCATAAGAAGTCGCGACAATCGTATAAATGCCGTCTTCTTCCAGCACGCGTTCAAAGCGGCTGTTGAGGGAGTCGCCCGTATCGTCGATGTCGATCTGTTCGCCCGACGGGGTTCGCAGCATCAGATAGGTGTCGAAATCATCCGAACTCAGAGCAACGGTAACCGGCTGGCCGCGGCGGCCTGTAAAGCTGTACCGCTCCAGATATTCTCCGCTGTTCAGCGTATCATCATCCTTGCCGAGTTCGCTCGTCAGGGTCCGGCCAAAGGCCAGTGGCGTGGCGTCCGCACTCATAAATTCGGTGTCCGCGACCCCGCTGCGATTTAGTCCGGTTGCCAATTCATAATTGCCAGTATCGCCGCGGCCATAGCTGGTAACGGCAATCGTATAGCGGCCATCGGCGGGTAAAGTTGCGAGCAAGCGGCTGTTTAGCGTCTGCGTACCAGCGGTTGTGTCGTCATCGTTGCGAACCGAATAATTGTCCGGGCCCGACAATGTCAGCATCGTATCAAAATCACCTGAAGCATGCAGGTCAACACGCTGGCCGCGCGTGCCTGTAAACACATAGCGGTCGGTATAGCGCCCGGCGACATCGCTATCGCCTTCCGAGGAAAGTGCGCCATTGCGCGATTGACCGATTGTTATAGCTTGTGGCGGCGTGGAGGCATCTGCGGCCATCTGAAGCGATTCCGTCGATACCAGCCTGATACTGTACGCGCCGCTCTCCGCCGGCCGGAAGGCCTGCGCACGCACCACAATCCTGCCGGTGCTCGGGACGATGACATCCAGGCGGCTGTTCGTGATTTCGGGAACCCAGTGATTGTCGTCATTAACAAGGGTCGTGCCATCGGGGAGCCGTGCCTGAACTTGGGTGTCAAACGCATCGGATTCCATGATGATGGACAAACGCTGACCCGCCGTGGCGCGGACGCTCCATTCGTCATAATATTGCTGCTTGCCCCCTGAGACCTGATCGCCCTGGGCCAACTCGCCCTCAAATGTCCGGCCAATCGTGAGGGCGCCATCCTGCGCCTGACTCTGGACAGGTTGCGAAACGGCCAGTGCCGCCAAGGCAACACCCAGTCCAGCGAGCATCTTCGATTTCATCGTCATCATCTTCCCCAATTCGCAGACCCGCATATCAAATAGCGAGGCAGCGGTGAAGCGGGGCTGAACAACGACAAAGCGATTGCGACCCGCGATATGAGGCTGCAATGCCATGATCGCGGGGCCGGTATTATGATCTGGAGCACATTATCCGCTGGTTTCTAATCCAACCGTTTCGAATATCCGGGCAAGCCGCATGACAACGGCTCCGCGCAATTCTCCATCGGGCGTATTGCCCAGCCGCACAACCGTCAGCCCTTGTTCGGGCGATACCATGACATATTGGCCAAGATGGCCATTGAAGGCGAAAAGCGTATTGGGTGCCCGGTCGGGGAATAACACGGGATTATCATAGGCCCCGCCCGGCCGGTTCAGCCATGTCTGGCCGCCATATTCGCCATTGCGCGGTGATGGCGTCAGCATGAATGCGCGCCATTCGGGTGAGATAATCTGGGTGCCATCGGGCCCCTGCCCCGTTCGCATGACCTCGCCAAGAGCTGCCCAATCCCGCGCCGTCGCATGGATCAAGCTGCCACCAATTTGCGTCCCCCGTGCATCGAATTCGAAAAAGACGCTCGATATCTGCGCGGGGTCAAGCAGCCGCTGTTCGGCGAACCGGCGATAAGACGCAGCCCGTTCGCCGGGGTCATTCGAATCTGTCAGCGCATCGGCGATGATCCGCGCAAGTATTACCGTCGTTGCGCTCGAATATTCATATTTTTCCCCGGGATTGGCTTCGAGCGGCCGTGAAATCGCATAGGCAGCCATATCGTCAGTCTCGGTTGAGAACAGCATGCGGTTCGTATCCGAATCCCAGATCGGATCATTGACCTCAGTATGATCGAGGCCGGACGCCATATGGAGAAGATGGCGCAAGGTAATGCCCCGCCGCGCATCATTCTCGCCCTGCCATTCAGGGATCGGCGCAGGCGCATCCAGTTCGAGCACGCCGTCATCGACGAGAAAACCGATCAGCATCCCGGTCACCGTCTTCGCCATCGACCATGAGATATAGCGCATGTCCGCCGAGTATCCGGGCGCATAGCGCTCTGCGATCAGTTCGCCATTGTGCATCACCAGAACCGCGCGAGTTTCGCCGACGCCTTCTTCGGTGAACAGGGCATCAACAAGCGGCGCGATATCGGCGCGTGCGATCAGGGGTGCGGCTTCGGAGGCAGCATCGCCCTCTGGGCTTTCCAGTTCAAGGACGGGAGCAGCGGCGCTCGCGAAAAGAGCCAATGCCGGGGCGAGGGGGATAATCCATCTTTGCTTCATCATCGCATCAGGCTACGTCTGGAAGCCATGAAAGTGAAGCGCCCTTTTCTCACCGGCACGATTATCGTGCTACTCATCCTTCTGATCGCTGCGGTGGTTTATGCGATGCGCATGAAGCCAACCGTCGAGCTGGGGGTCGGTTACGGCGCCCATGTCGTCTGCTCCTGCCGCTATATCGGCGGGCGCGATATGCAGAGCTGCTACAATGATTATGAGCCAGGCATGGAGATGATCTCAGTGAGCGATGACGAGGAAGAGAAGCGCGTCACGGCGAGTGTCCCGCTACTTGCAAGCCGCTCAGCCCAGTTCCGCGAAGGCTTGGGCTGCGTGCTTGAACCATTGCCGGGCGAGCAGAATTAGGAAGACGGACATGGCGCTCAACGATTGGCACTTCCCAAAAGAAACCCTGCCGTTTCTCAGGGCACTCAAAAAGAATAATCAACGGGAATGGTTCACCGCCAACAAGGATCGCTATGAGCAGTTCGTAAAAGAGCCGGCGGAAATTTTTGTCGAGCTGATGATCGTGGAACTCGAACGGCTAACCGGCCAGCCGCACAAACCGAAAATCTTCCGTATCTATAGAGACGTGCGCTTCTCCAAGGATAAGACACCCTACAACGCGCATGTTCATATAACCTTCTTCCCGATTGGCGGGAAAGACGGCGTTGGCTGGTTCTTTGGCCTCAATACCGATCAAGTGACGCTAGGCGGCGGAGTGTTCCAGTTCGGCAAGGAAGACCTCGATACCTATCGCATGCGCGTCGCTGGATCGGACGGAGAAGAATTGGTGACGATCCTTGACGATCTGTCCGCTAAAGGCGGGTACATCAACGAGCCGCCGCTCAAACGCGTACCGAAACCTTATGAGCAAGATCATCCCCGCGCCGAGCTGTTGAAGCGCAAGGGATTGGTCGTGTGGAAGGATATCGGCGCGGCCAGCACGGCGATCAGCGGCAATCTGATCGAGAAATGCGATGAGGTTTTTGCCGAGATCAAGCCAGTGGTGGATTGGCTGTCATAAAAACCGGGGTTTCAGATCGCTGACCTCGACTACGCCGGTCTCAACACTGTAAGCGGGCGTTCATCTGCCCTGCTACATCTGCCCCAATAGACACCCAACACTAATGAACTTGACCGCGCATACTATGTAACGCGCAGCGCCGGAGCGATTTTTGCAGTCGATTCATTCTCTATCCGGTCAATCTCCATCCGGCACCTTGGCTGAACGGGTTCGCGAAGCGTTCGGACGGCGGGCGATGGCAGTTGTCCTGGTGGTGCTTGTCGAAGCGCTGCTGCTGTTCCTGCTGCTGACCCTCAATCAACCCAATGCGGAGGAGGAACGGGAAGTCGTTCCCATGTCCACCTTCACCCTGAACCCGGGAGCGGAGGAGACGCCGTCACCGGCGGAGGCTGGTGAGCAAGACCCGCAACAGGCCAGCCCGCCTGAGCCAGCGCCCGAGCAGGAGGCCATAAGGCCGGATGATACGCCAGCCGAACGCGTCCCCCCGCCATTGCTCCCGTTTACCCGTCGGCAGGCGGCTTCACCGGACATTGCCAATGTGCCCGCGCGCCCGGCCACTCCCGCTCCGGCAAATGGCGAAATGATAGGCCCACCCGCGCCGCGCGCGCGGCGCGGAGCAGGCGACTCGCAGCGGGTTGAAGGTGCTGGTCCGAATGGAGAGCCGCTCTATGCTGCGTCATGGTATTATGAACCCCGACCCGATGAATTGGATGGCTATCTGGATACCGCCAGAGGACCGGGCTGGGCGTTAATCATCTGCCGTACCGTGCCCGAATATCGCGTCGAAGATTGTGAGCTTATCACCGAATATCCCAATGGGTCGAATATTGGACGGTCTCTGCTTGCCGCAACATGGCAATTCCGCGTGCGTCCACCCCGGATTGGCGGAGAATCCCAAGTCGGTGCCTGGGTCAGAATTCGCTTCGATTATGATGACCGCCGCCGTCGGTGAAGACTGCTCGCTAGTCACCCCGTGAACAAGCCGGGCGCCGACCACACAACACTTACTCGACGAGGTCGTACTGACAGTCTTGCGCTCGGCGGCAGGCATGGCGCAGCGCCCAGTTCAGCACATGCGCAGAAACGATGGTCAAGCTTCCCAAGGCAGTAAGCAGCGTGTCCCAGGCGGTCTCGGGCAGCAACAGTGCCGCTGCGATGAGCAGCGCAAGTCCAGAGCTCCCGGCGAGCAGCGGCCTGATATCGTGATGGCTTCGATAACCGGACAACAGAGCCAGCCCGGCCGCAGGAACGACAAAGCCGAGCAGCCAGACATGCGCCTCTTCCGGGATCGGCATGACATTGGCGAGAGCGGGAAGCATCGCAATGGCTATGGGCAGAGCCAGACAATGGATTAGGCACAACAGGGAGGCCCCTATCGCGACACGTTCCATCCAGTCCTGACGCGCTGTCGTGTGACATGTCATATCTCACTCCAATAATAATATGATATACCATTACATAATAAGCGTGAGGCTAATGTCCACCACTGGCTGACCGGCTAAGCTGCCAACGCCTCTTCCGCCGCTACCGTTTCAGCAATCCAGCCGCCGCCCATAACCCGGTCGCCCGCATAGAGCACCGCTGCCTGCCCAGGCGCGACGCCGAATTCAGGCGTATCGAAAACCACCCTCTCACCATCAAACCGGGCCCGTGCCGGTTTGGATAGCGAGCGGACCTTGGCTGTCATCTCGCCCGAAAAATCATCTCCAAGCCAGTTCAGATCCTCGATCCGCGCTGCGCTAATCGCGAGCGCTGATTTTGGCCCCACCACAACGCGCCGCGTCTCAGGTTCCAGCCTGACCACATAGAGTGGTTCGGGCTGGCCGCCGATCTCAAGACCGCGGCGCTGGCCGACGGTAAAGTGAATAAGGCCCTGATGCGCGCCTAGCACTTCGCCGGAACGCGTCACGATCTCCCCGCCCTCACCGGCCTCGGGGCGGATCTTCTTTACGATCTTGGCATAATCGCCATCCGGCACGAAGCAGATGTCTTGGCTATCAGGCTTGAGCGCGACACCAAGGCCGAGCTCTTTGGCAATCTCACGCACCTCAGTCTTGGGCATCCCGCCCAGCGGAAAACGCAGATAGTCCAGCTGGTCCTTGGTCGTCGCGAACAGAAAATAGCTTTGGTCGCGCGCCGGATCGAGCGCGCGGTGCAGCTCGGCTCCGCCCTCGCCCATCACGCGGCGAACATAATGGCCGGTCGCTAGGCAGTCTGCATCAAGATCACGCGCCATGCCGAGCAGATCTTTGAACTTCACGCTCTGGTTGCAGCGGATGCAAGGGATCGGCGTCCGCCCCGCCATATACTCGTCCGCAAAATCGTCGATCACCGATTCCCGGAAGCGACTCTCATAGTCGAATACATAATGGGCGATGCCAAGCTTTTCGGCGACAGCGCGAGCATCGCGGATGTCCTGCCCGGCGCAGCAACTACCCGTCCGGCCTGTCGCCTCGCCATGATCATAAAGTTGCAGCGTGATGCCGATCACCTCAGCACCTGTCTTCGCGGCCAACGCAGCGACAACGGACGAATCGACACCGCCGGACATGGCGACAACAATCCGAGATTCGCTCGCTGGACGATCAAGATCAAAATCTGCGTTCATCATAAAGGGCCATTTAGGGTTTCGTAGCGCCGGGCGCAAAGGGCAATCCGCCAAGCGTTACGGCTTCGATAACCATGCGGGGCATTCGCGCGCCAATTCGTCACCAAAGCGTTGCCAACGCCTTTACCACGTTTTCAACCTTCTACCCTATTACCCTGTTCCATGGACATGAGTTTCACATCCTTTGGCAATCGCATGGATGCCGCCGGCAAGATCAAGCCGGACTTCCACGCGCTTGTTGCCTTTCTGGCCGCAGCGCAGGCTGCGCAGCCAACCGGCAGGCTTGCAACGCGCCTTGCATTGAGCGGTGATCGCCAATTGGCCGCAACCGAGTCACTCATCACGCTTTTCGCACCGCGACCACGCAATGTCATGGAGCAAGGGCAGGCGCTGAAGGGATGCTTCAATCCCACTGTGCCGATTTCGCACATCCCGGTAACCAAAAAGAAGGAATGGTAAAGTGCCTGTTTACCTTGGCATTTCAGCCTTTTTTCAACGATCTTTGCTTATAAGGCATTCATTGTAATGCTGACGACGAAGCAAGGATCGCACGATCCCATTGAGGAAATAATGATCGAGAACCAAAAGATACGTCCGGCGCAAGTCATCGGCCCCTTGGGAGAGCCGCTCACGCTTAACTCCCTTCCGCCGCCTTCAACGCGCCGCTGGGTCGTTCGCCGCAAGGCTGAAGTCGTGGCTGCGGTCAACGGTGGATTGCTGAGCGTCGATGAAGCGTGCGAGCGCTATGACTTGACGGTAGAAGAATTTGCCAGTTGGCAGCGCGCCATCGATCGATCGGGTATGCCGGGGCTGCGCGTCACGCGGATCCAGCATTACAAGTCGCTCTACGAGCGCCAACAGAAATACTAGATCTGAAATAGACGAAATTGTCGCACGGCCGATCAGCGGCCGTGAGCGAGCAACGGGTTCCCCGGTCGCCATCTCCGTCGGCGGCCGGGGAATTTGTTTTTGGCCTCAATGCGACTAGTCTCTCCTACACAAATCGATTCGTCCATCGGATCAGAGATATCTGACCATCCGAACGCATCACATTGATTTGGTGTTTTTTCGTCGATCTGACGGAAACAAAAGGGAGCATCATATGATTAACTTAATTATCGCACTGGTTGTCGGCGGCGTCATTGGTTGGCTTGCAAGCCTGATCATGAACCGCGACGCATCCATGGGCATTTTCTGGAATGTTGTTGTCGGCTGTATCGGTTCGGTACTCGGCCGCTTGTGCTTCAACTGGTTCACAGGCGCGACAACGGGCCTGCGCGACACGCCCTTCCAGCCAATGACATTGCTGGTTGCCTTTGGCGGCGCGGTTGTCCTGCTGGCAATCATGAACCTGATTCAGCGCGGACGCGTTCGGTAACCATCGAACCAAGACCGAAATATCGGGGCCGCGCGAGACAATCGCGCGGCCCCTCTTTTTTATTGAAGCTCAAACGTTACGGAAACACTCGCTGTCAGTCGCTGCTCTCCCGCCGCAATCTGCATCGGGGCCGATTCGACGACGCCGCTCATCATTCCTCGTCCGTCCATCATTACCGAAGGCCGCGCCGCGCCGGCTTCGCTTATCGCCACGATCCGCACGACCCGCATTCCCGCGGCTGTCGCGTAGAGTTCGGCCCGCTGCCGGGCCTTGCCAATGGCATCGCGCCGCGCTTCGTTCATCGCCGCTTCGGGCGCGTCAATCTGTAGGCTAGGGCCGTTAATCTGGTTCACGCCCTGCGCGACCAAAGCATCGATGATACCGCCAGCATTATCGATATCGCGAAAGCGGATCGTCAACTGGTTAGAGGCTGTATAACCGAGCAGACGCGGTTCGCTGCGGTTCGAATGATCATAACGTGCATTCAGATTGATCGACGAGGTTTGGATATCGCGTTCGTCTATGCCCGCCGCATCCAGCGCCCGAAATACCGCCTGCATTCGGCGATTATTGTCCGTGAGCGCAGCCGAGGCGGACGGCGCCTGCGTTACGACGCCTGCGGTGATAACCGCGATATCGGGCACCTGCCGGGATTCGCCCGTCGCAACGATATCGAGTCGCGTTCCTTCAAATGCCTGCGACGGGGACACAATCTGGGCCCCGGCAGCAGGTCCAAGCGATAAAACCGAGCAAGCGGCGGCCATAACCAGGATCTTGTTTCTCATCATCATACTCCCAAATTCCATGCACAGAGATATATGCTCCCATTCGGAGCAGATTGTTGGTTTCCCTTCGATGAACGGTCGAATCCCTACGGCAGTTTGCCTTGATTTTGCAGTGCAATAAAACGTAAAGGAATGGCAGATTCACTTCCGGCTTGAGCCTTGTGTTATATTCATGTAATACAGTATAGCAGTAAGGCACAGCGGAGTAAGGCCAAGGTGGCAGATATGAATATTGAACAGAGCTTCACGGACGGGGTTTCAGCACCGATGAACGAATTTGAAGAAGAAGAACGGCGGGCCGATAAGCGGCGCCGTTTCATCATCATCGGTACGGTGGTCGCCGCGCTCGCGATCTTTGCTGCCTATTTCATGTTCCAAGGCGGCGCTGGCGAAAATGCCGGTGCAGCTGGCGGTGAAGGCGGCCCAGCACGGGTTTTGCCAACGGTGACGGTTATCGTGCCGGGATCGCAAGCCATCTCGAACACGATTTCGGCAAGCGGCACATTGGCGGCACGGCGCGAAATGCCAGTCGGCGTAGCGGGTGAAGGCGGCCAGATAGCTCGTGTGATGGTCGATGCAGGAGATTGGGTCGGTGCCGGACAAGTGCTGGCAACGATCGATAGCTCAGTTCAATCGCAGCAAGTTCAGTCAGCGGCGGCACAGCTTGAGGTGTCACGCGCAAACCTGGCGCTCGCGCAGGCCAATCTTGATCGCTCACTCCAACTCGTTGAGCGCGGTTTTATCAGTCAGGCCGATATCGATCGACTTACCGCGACCCGCGATGCCGAACGAGCACGGGTCAATGTTTCCGCAGCACAATCTAGTGAAATCCGCGCACGCGCAGGTCGGCTGGCGATCCGTGCGCCCGCTGCTGGCTTGGTCCTCGCCCGTAATGTTGAGCAAGGTCAGGTCGTCAGCGCAGGAAGCGGTCCATTATTCGTGATGGCGCAAGGCGGCGAGATGGAAATGAACGCGCAGGTATCCGAGTCCGATCTTGCGCGGATGTCCATTGGTCAAACCGCGACGATCACGCCTGTTGGAACGGCGGAAAGCTATGAGGGCCAAATCTGGCAGCTTTCTCCAACCATCGATGGGCAAAGTCGGCAAGGTACCGCCAGTATCGCCCTTGCCTATCAGGAAGGATTGCGTCCCGGCGGGTTCGCCAGCGCCGAAATCGTCAGCGGGTCAATTGATGCACCGATGTTGCCGGAATCTGCTGTGCAGAGCGACAGCCAAGGAAATTACGTCTATATTATCACCGAAGAAAATATCGTTGAGCGCCGAGATATCACAATCGGTGCCGTCGGCAGCGCGGGCATCACCATTCGTGAAGGCCTGCAAGGAAATGAGCGGGTCGTGCGCTCGGCCGGCGCGTTTCTCAATCCCGGCGATGAAGTTATCCCGCAACGCCAGACCCAAGACGACGACAGCTAGGAGCTACGCATGAGTTTCCGTACCGTATCGACTTGGGCGATCAAAAACCCGACGCCGTCGCTTGTTCTGTTTCTGGGGCTAATGCTGGCAGGGATAATCAGTTTTGCTCGGTTAGACGTCAATGACAGCCCTGAAATCGATTTCCCGGCCGTGCGCGTTATCGTTGCGCAGCCCGGTGCGGCCCCGACCGAGATGGAAAATCAGGTCACCCAGCGGATCGAAGCTGCGGTGCGCAATATCAACGGCGTCAATACTATCCAGTCATTCGTCAATGAGGGAAATTCGCGGACCTTTGTAGAGTTTACGATTGGCACACCCGTTGATCGTGCGGTCAATGACGTGCGCAATGCGGTGGCACAGATCCGCGGCGATTTGCCCGACGGCATTTTGGAACCTCAGGTCCTTCGTGTCGAAATTAATGGTGGGGGAACGATCGCCTATTTCGCGGTTGAAAATGTTGACATGACGCTCGAGGAATTGAGCTGGTTCGTCGACAATACAGTTGCGCGCCAGCTGCTCTCCGTGGAGGGCATGGCCTCAGTTGATCGCGGTGGCGGCGTAAGCCGCGAGATCCGGGTAATCCTTGACCCCGCACGCCTACAATCGCTGGGCATCACGGCTAGCCAGGTCAATGCGCAGCTGCGTGCGACCAATATCAATGCAGCGGGCGGCCGTGCTGAAGTGGCTGGATCCGAGCAATCGGTTCGCGTTCTCGGCAACGCTGAAACCGCCTATGAACTGGGCCAGACTGATATTTCACTGGGCGGCGGACGAACAGTAAAACTGTCTGACATTGCCGAAGTGCGCGATCTCTATGGCGAGCAGCGCTCGCTTTCGAAAATGAACAATCGCCAAGTTGTGAGCTTCGGGATTGAGCGGGCCAAGGGCGCGTCCGATGTCACCGTTTATGACAATGCCGAAGCCGTTCTCGAACGGATCGAAGAAGCCAATCCAGGCGTCACTTTCACACGGCTGTTCACGTCCGTTGAATATACCCGCGAAAATTATGAATCGGCAATGGCGGCTTTGGTTGAAGGCGCGGTTCTTGCCGTTATTGTCGTCTTCTTCTTCCTGCGGGACTGGCGTGCAACGCTGATCTCCGCAATCGCCATCCCGCTTTCGGCCATTCCGACCTTCTGGTTCATGGATCTGTTCGGTTTCTCGCTGAATTTCATCAGCCTGCTTGCGCTCAGTCTGGTGGCGGGTGTCCTTGTCGATGATGCGATCGTGGAGATCGAGAATATCGTCAGACATATGCGCATGGGCAAATCCTCCTATCAGGCATCAATTGATGCGGCGGAAGAGATCAGCCTTGCGGTGCTGGCGACGACCATGGCAATTGTCGCCGTGTTCCTGCCGGTTGCGTTGATGCCCGGCATTTCCGGCCAGTTCTTCATTCAGTTCGGCATGACAACGGTTGTTGCCGTGTTGATGAGCCTGGCCGTCGCACGTCTTATAACGCCCTTGGTCTCCGCCTATTTCCTCAAAGCCGAAGGTGTGCGCGAGCATGGTGAAGGTCCGATGATGGAACGATATATGGCGATGCTCCGCTGGTCTCTGGTTCATCGCTGGAAAACGGCACTTATCGGTGGCGGCGGCGCAATGGTTGCTACAGTCATCGCGTTTAGCCAACTGCCGATGACGTTCCAGCCGGAAACAGATGACGATTTCAGCCGCGTCACTATTGAAATGGTCCCGGGCACGACATTGGAGGAAACCGAGCAGGTTTCTGATCAGGTCGCGGCGATATTGCGCGAACAACCTGAAGTCCTGACAGCCTTTCAGCGGATCGATCCGGGTAGCGGCCGGATCTTCATGACGCTGCGTGACGACCGGGAACGCGAGAGCACCCTGTTCGAGCGCGAAACCGCTCCGCTGCTGCGCGCCATCCCAGATGCTCGCGTTACCTTCATGTCGCAGCAAGGCGGCTTTAGCGGCCGGGATATCTCGATGACTCTTGGCGGTAACGATCCCGTTGCTCTGGAAGCGGCGGCCAATGAGTTGGTTGCGCAGATGAGCACATTGGATACGATCATTGCCCCGCGCATCGATGGTGATCTTCGTCGGCCAGAAATTGTTGTCACGCCGCGCCTCGACCTGGCGGCCGACCTTGGAGTCACGACAGCAGAATTGAGCCGTGCCATTCGCATCGCCACGCAAGGCGAAATCGATCAGAATGCAGCGCGCTTCTCGCTGAGTGACCGTCAAATCCCGATCCGCGTGGCTCTTGCCGAAGAATCTCGGCGTGACCTCTCCACGATCGAGAATCTGCCAGTAGCGACCGCGAACGGGGGCTCTGTGCCGCTGCGCCTCGTTGCCGAAATTGGTTTCGGCTCGGGGCCAACCGAAATTCGCCGTTACAATCAGCGCCGTCGTATCGTGATCGGGGCAGATCTGTCTCCGGGTCTCGTGTCCGGTGAAGCGATGACACAAATCAACGAACTGGAATTTTGGGACAACATGCCCGCAGGCGTTGATCGCGTCATCGCAGGCAATGAGGAATGGCAAGCCGAAATGCTGTTCAACTTCCTCGTCGCCGTCATCTCAGGCGTGCTCCTCGTGTTTGCGGTTCTGGTTTTGCTTTATCGCAGGATCATGGCTCCGCTGGTGAATATGGGATCACTGCTTCTCGCGCCGCTTGGCAGCGCGATAGCCCTCCACATTGTGGGTCAGCCAATATCGATGCCTGTGTTTATCGGCACTTTGATGCTGCTTGGCATCGTCGCCAAAAACTCCATCCTGCTCGTCGATTTCGCAATCGAAGAAATGGATAGGGGCGTCGACAAAGACACCGCCATTCTCGAAGCGGGTCACAAACGCGCTCAGCCGATCGTCATGACGACTGTCGCGATGACCGCAGGTATGGTGCCGACCGCATTGGCCCTAACCGGCGATGGCGCATGGCGGGCGCCAATGGGCTGGACAGTGATTGGCGGTCTGCTGCTTTCGACTGTGCTCACACTGGTTATCGTACCGGCCTGTTTCAGCCTTGCCGACAGCACCGAAAAACGCCTGCGGCGATTCTTCGGCCGACTTGTCACCTACAAGCCGGGAGACGAAGATAAGGCGACCATACAGCCCGCCGAATGACATCGCCTCACCGATCCCGGCCAATGGGCCGGCTAGGCGCGGCGGAAGATCGCGGCAAGACTATGCGCCGCACCGCCACCGCAATGCTGTTCCTGATGGCGGGAATATTCGTCCTCGCGCATACTATGGAAGAGAGCCATGCGGCCTGGGGCTTTGTCCGCGCCTTTGCCGAAGCGGCGATGGTTGGTGGGTTGGCCGATTGGTTTGCCGTAACCGCCCTCTTCCGTCATCCGATGGGCATTCCGATCCCGCACACGGCGATCGTGCCAAACAATAAGGACCGGATCGGCGAACAGCTGGCCTGGTTCCTGAAAGACAATTTCCTCACACCCTCTATCGTCGCTCGGCGGATGAAGCGGTTCGATGTTGCCGGCGCTATCGGCACCTTCCTCACCGATCCATCAGGCGGCGAGGGGCGGATGCGCGGCGGCGCATCCCGTTTGGTCGCTATGATCCTTGAGTCGCTCGACCATGAGCGGCTGGGCGGTACGACCAAGACAATGATCGCAAACCGGCTGCGCGAGCTCGATAGCGCGCCGCTCCTCGGCCAGTCGATCGAGGCGGCAATGCGCGAAAACCGGCATGTGCCGATCATTGATGGGATAGTACGCTGGGCCGCCAATATTCTCGATTCGAACGAAGAAATCGTCCGCGCGATGGTCCATGAGCGCGCCAATGGTTTCATGCGCTGGCTGGCCATCGACGACCGACTGTCGGACTCCATCATCACCGGACTTCGCCGCCTCCTCGTGCAGATGGAAGGCGATCCGCACCACGCGCTGCGCGATCAAGCCAATGAGGGTTTCGTTCGTCTGGCGTTCGATCTCCAGCATGATCCGGAGATGCAGGCGCGGGTCGAGCAATTCAAATCAGAAATGATCGACAATCCGGCGGTCGCCGACTGGCTAGATGGAATATGGGAACAGGCGCGCGAAGCTCTACTAAGGGCCGCGCGCAATCCCGATGCCGCGATGGAAGGTCAGTTCGGCGATGCTCTGCGCGAGCTGGGTCACACATTACAGAATGATCCCGATCTAAAGCGCGCAATCAACAGTTTTGCACGCCGCGCGACAGTGGGCGCAGTTGCCGATTATGGGGACAGCATCGTCAAACTGGTTTCGGACACGGTGAAGGGCTGGGATGCGAAAACGATTACCGACCGGGTTGAAAATGCCGTCAGCCGTGACCTTCAATATATCCGGATGAACGGCACGATCGTTGGTGGACTGGTGGGGCTGACAATCCATACCCTCATCACGATTTTCTGAATAAAAATGCCGCCGTTCGGAAACGGCGGCACAGGTGGATCATTTTGGGTTTTGGAAGGTTGGTCTAAACTTCGTCGGGTTCGCCATCTCCATCATTATCGAGCGCATCAGGACGGCCGTCGCCATCCAGGTCCCAGGCATCGGCACGGCCATCGCCGTCACGATCCCAGGCATCCGGCGTGCCATCGCCATCTGTATCAATCGTCGGTGGCGGCACGTCACTTTCCTGAAGAGCGGCCAGCGCAGGCCCCGTACCGATCATCAGTGCGACAACCGCCGGAACGATGAGTTTGCTATTCTGCATGGATATAATCCTTCGCGTTGCGCCCGCCCGCTCGCAACTCTCTGAAAGGATTACAGGACATCGCCAATGGCGCTGCGACCATGAGAGGGGGAAATGCGGTGTGCGACAAGCGGCGAACGGCCGGTCGTTGATCTCGCTCGCCCGGTCTCCGGCGTAACGATCTAGCCTTCGCTTACCCGCTCGATATCCGCGCCGACGCCGCTCAGCTTATCTTCAAGCCGCTCATAGCCGCGATCGAGATGATAGACGCGCAGCACCTTGGTTTCGCCTTTGGCAGCCAGCCCGGCGAGCACCAGGCTCATCGAAGCGCGCAAATCGGTTGCCATGACATTGGCACCAACAAGCTCGTCAACGCCTTTCACGACAGCCGTTCGCCCGCGAACCTCTATATCCGCGCCCATCCGAGCAAGTTCTGGAACGTGCATATAACGGTTTTCGAAGATCGTTTCCGTCAACATGCTCGTGCCATCGGCGAGCGCCAGCATAGACATGAACTGGGCTTGCATATCGGTTGGGAAGCCGGGGAAAGGAGCGGTTGAGATGGTCGCGGGCTTGAGCGGCCCATTGGAGCTGACCCTCACGCCGTCATCCAGTTCCTCAACCCCAAGCCCGACATCGCGCAGTCCGGCAAGAATCGAAGCCATGTCATGGGCATCTGCGCCTTTGAGCATCAGCTCTCCGCCGGTAATCGCGGCGGCGCAGGCATAGCTGCCTGCCTCGATCCGGTCCGGCATGACGCTATAGGTAGTGCCGTGCAGCCGGTCCTTGCCATGGATGACAAGTCGATCGCTGCCGATATCTTCAATCTCTGCGCCCATCGCGACAAGGCAGTTGCACAGATCAACGATTTCCGGTTCGCGTGCGGCATTCTCGATCACTGATTCGCCGCGCGCGAGCACCGCCGCCATCAGCGCATTTTCGGTTGCGCCTACCGACACTATTGGGAAGGAAATCGTCGCGCCTTTAAGCCCGCCATCCGGCGCGCTCGCTTTCACATAGCCCGCCGCGAGCTCGATATCCGCGCCCAGAGCTTCAAGCGCTTTCAGATGCAGATCAATCGGACGGTTCCCGATAGCGCAGCCACCCGGCATCGAAACCGTCGCCTCCCCTGCCCGCGCTACCAACGGCCCGAGTACAAGGATCGACGCGCGCATCTTGCGCACGAAATCATAGGGCGCGACCGTCGATGCGATCGACGCGGCCTTCACCGTCATCTTGCGCCCGCCGCCATTGTGCCCGCCTTCAAGCATCGTCGACGCGCCATGCTGGTTAAGCAGGTGCATGAAATTGTCGACATCAGCGAGGCGAGGCAGGTTTTCGAGGCACAGCGCTTCATCCGTCAGCAATGCACAGGGCATAAGCGTGAGGACGGCGTTCTTCGCGCCGGATATCTGCAGGGTTCCTGAGAGGCGGTTGCCGCCGCGAACTACTATACTGTCCATGACCGGCTTCTACCGAAACTTGGCGGGCGTGCAATCCCGCAACCCACTGGCGCTTATTACAGAGCCCGAATTACTGCGCCCCGATCAGTCAGGCTTTTTCAAGGGTGCATTGCAACGGATGCTGATTCTCGCGTGCAAAATCGATCACTTGAGTAACCTTGGTCTCGGCGACTTCATAGCTGAATACACCGCACACGCCGACGCCGCGCTGGTGAACCTGCAGCATGACCCGTGTCGCATCATCCATATTCATGCTGAAGAAGCGCTGGAGGATAAGCACGACAAATTCCATCGGTGTGAAATCGTCATTCAGCATCAGCACTTTGTAGGGCGAAGGCTTTTTCGTTTGCGTGCGCGTTTGCGTCGCTACGCCGAGACCGGACCCGCCGGATCCCTCATCGCCATTGTCATCATCATCGGTGCCGGAGGCAAGAATTTCGTCGCTTTGGAGCATGGTTCTCGGAATATCGTATTGCGGGGCTGCTAAGCAAGGGGTTGGTTTGATGAAAAAAGCGTAACCAACCGAAAAAGCCGGGTATGGCGGGCGGTATCAACAAAAAAAAGGGCCGCCCCGCATGATCGCGGAGCAGCCCCTTTTTTCGCGTTCAAGCGAAAAGCTTAAGCAGCGATCTGCTTCACTTTGTCAGCAGCAACCGCAAAACGGTTGGAGATCGGCTCAGCAACTTCGCCAGCAAGCTTCAGCCATGCTTCGCTCATCTTCGAACCTTCCTGAACCATCGATTCGAATGCGCTCTTGGCGTAATCGTTCTGGATCTGGAAGAATTCGGTCGGCGATTTAACAGCAGCAACCTGCTTGAACGTGCCGGTCATCGTTTCAAAACGCTGACGGCCAAGCTCAGCAGCTTCGCGAGCGATTTCGCCGGTGCCTTCAGCAGCGATACGAGCGGAAGCAACCATGGCTTCAACGTTACCCTTGTTGAACTCGCCGAGTTCGCGAGCAACTTCGGTGCCCTTTTCAACGGCGGTCTTGGTGCGCTCGTTGATGTCACCAAACATTTCCTTGGCGCGCTCGGTAGCGGCTTCAGCGGTCTTCTTGACGGTGTCCTGTGCTTTTTCAGCTGCATTCGTCATAATCGTTCCTTTCTTGGTGGCTGCGGTTTTGACGGCAGCCTTTTTTGTCACGGTTTTCTTCGTGTTCGATTTCGGGGCCGTCTTTGCGGCAGTTTTCTTGGCCGGGGTCGCTTTTGCGGCAGCGGCGGTCTTTTTCGTGGTAGCCATTGGTAACTCCGTACGTCCATTTATCCGTATGTTGCAGTGCACAATATAGAAATGGATTCGGAATTGCAAGCACTTTTTGTGCGCTGCACCATAACGCGATTAGCGCGTACTTCACAGTGGCATAAGGCCATCATGCTTGTGGTTGTAATTTCTAGAGAAAATCCCAGCTTAGCGGGTTTTTACGTAGCTTCCCGGCGCGTCTTCGAGCGCCTTTAACTTCCCTTTTCCAGGCTTGCGCGCGCCCTTTACTTCGATTTTTTCGCCCGAATGACCATCAAGCCATTTGAGCCAGTCCGGCCACCAGCTCCCGGGCGTTTCCTTCGCGCCTGCAATAAAGTCATCCAGCGTGTCCGCGTCCTTCTTGTTTGTCCAATATTGATATTTATGCGCGTCAGGCGGGTTCACGACCCCGGCGATATGGCCAGACCCGGCAAGCACAAAGCGCAATGGCCCTTTGAAATGCTCGGTAATCTTCCAGACGCTTTCAGGCGGAGCGATGTGATCCTCACGCCCTGCCTGCACATAGGAAGGCGTATTCACCGTGCTGAGATCGATCGGCACATCGTCAACCGACAGGCCGCCCGGCGTCGCCAGCTTATTGTCGCGGTAGAAATCATTCAGATAGTTACGATGCCATTTTGCAGGCAGGTTGGTTGTATCGCCGTTCCAGTGCAGCAGATCGAACGCCGGATAATCCTCGCCCAGCAGATAATTGCTGACGACATAGTTCCAAATCAGATCGCGCCCGCGCAGCATGTTGAACGTCGCCGCCATATAGCGGCCATCGAGATAGCCCTCGCCTTGCCCCAGCTGTTCGATCAACTTGGCCTGAGATTCATCGATAAAGAGGTTGAGATCGCCAGCCTCGCTGAAATCGACTTGTGCGGTAAAGAAGGTTGCGCTCTCAACCTTGTCCGCCTCGCCCTGGGCGGTGAGATAGGCCAGCGTCATCGCCAGCGTTGAGCCGGCCACACAATAACCGATGGCATTGACCGACGGCACATCAAGCAATTCGCGAACCGTATCGATCGCGTCGATCTGGCCGCGCACGACATAATCATCCTGAATCACATCGGCCATGCTCTCGTCCGCCGATTTCCATGAGACGACAAACACCGTGATCCCCTGCGCCACGGCCCAGCGGATAAAGCTCTTCTTCTCATTGAGATCGAGAATGTAGAAACGATTGATCCAGGGCGGGAAGATCACCAGCGGCGTTTCAAACACCTTCTTCGTCACCGGCGTATATTGGATCAGTTGATAAAGCGGCGTTTCCTTGACGACCTTGCCCGGCGTCATGGCGATATTCTCGCCCAGCTTGAAGGCATCGGGATCGGTATGGGTGAGCTGACCTTTATCAAGATCGGCCAACATATGCTCAAGGCCCTTGAGGAAGCTCTCGCCCTTCGTCTCCATCGCCTTTTCAAGGACCTGCGGATTGGTCAGCGCAAAATTGCTCGGGCTCATCGCGTCCACGAACTGCTGCGTCATGAAGCGCGCTTGTTCCTTCTGCTTCGGATCGACGCCATCAATCGTATCAACGCTGCGCAGCATATGATCGGCGATCATCAGATAGCTTTGGCGGATCATGTCAAAGACCGGATTGTCCTGCCATTGCGGCGCGGCGAAACGGCGGTCCTTCGTCTTGGGGGCCTTTTCGCCCTCCTGCTCACCGTTCCCCGGATTGAGAAAGCGCGTCCACAACTGGATACTGCCTTCCCAAAAGTCAGACTGCGCCTGAGCAAAACGTTCGGGGTTCAACGTCATGGCAGAAAGGCCGGCAAACATGGCGGGTAGCTGATCCGCCTTGGGCATGGTGTCGGCGAGGGCATTGGGATCAACCGCCTTGGCCCGCTGCATCTGGCCTGCCGTATATTCCAGCATCATCTGCTGCGCGCGGCCAAGCACGCCGGTCCAGTGCTGCATATCCTCTAGGCTGGGTAAATCAGCACCTGCCATCGGGCCATCTTCAGTATCTGCCATGATCCCTATCCCCTACGAAGCCCCAGCCTATCCGATGCGCGCACAGGCGCAAGGCATGGCCGGCTATAGTCCGCCCTCATAAACAATGATTGCGACACCATTGGGATCGGTCAGATAAAGATAATGCGATCCCCATGGCCGCTCTACCGGCCCGCGCCGCTCCACATCCGGATCGAGAGTTTCGACAAAGGCGGTAAGGTTCTCGGCCTTGAATTGCAGGCTTAGCCCTGAAAAATCATACGCCGTCTCGCCATCGTAAATCTCGAGGAACGCCTCGTTCTTGCCGTCCCTAAACGCAAGGATCACGCCCTTGTCATCCGGGCTGTTCCATTCTTCGGCAACCACCATATCGAAAATGCGGATATAATAGTCCCGCGTTTCGGCCAGCCTTGGCGTGGTGATCTTGGTTTTGAGCGAAAATGCCATAAGCGCCCCTCTCTCGCGATATTGCTCCACCAAAATTGGCAATGACATTGGCGATCCATTGCTTATAGGGAAAGGGCTATGAACACTGATTTTTACCGCATCCGCCGCCTGCCGCCCTATGTCTTCGCCGAAGTAAACGCGATGAAGGCGGAGGCGCGCGCGCGCGGCGAGGATATTATTGATCTGGGCATGGGCAATCCCGATAGCCCGCCCGCCCAGCATGTGATCGACAAGCTTTGCGAAGTCGCCAACGATCCGACGGCGCACCGTTATTCAGCCTCCAAAGGCATTCCGGGCCTCCGCAAGGCGCAGGCCGCCTATTATAAACGCCGCTTCGATGTGGACGTTGATCCCGATAGCGAAGTCGTCGTCACACTTGGTTCCAAGGAAGGCCTAGCCAATCTTGCGCAAGCCATCACCGCGCCCGGCGATGTCGTGCTCGCGCCCAACCCCAGCTATCCGATCCACACCTTCGGTTTCATCATCGCGGGAGCAGCGATCCGTTCTATCCCTGCAAAGCCGGGGCCGGAATTTTTTGACCGGTTAGAACATTCGGTGGCGAATAGTGTGCCAAAGCCTTCTGTGCTGGTCATCGGCTACCCTTCCAATCCTACGGCCTATGTCGCCGATCTCGATTTCTACCAGAAGGTCGTCGATTTCGCGCGTAAGCATCAAATCTGGGTGATTAGCGACCTTGCCTATGCCGAACTCTATTATGGCGACACGCCAACGCCGTCGCTTTTGCAAATACCCGGCGCAAAGGATGTTGCGGTTGAATTCACCAGCATGTCGAAAACATACAGCATGGCCGGCTGGCGCATGGGCTTTGCGGTCGGCAATGAACATCTGATCGGCGCGCTGACGCGGGTTAAATCCTATCTCGATTATGGCGCCTTCACGCCGATCCAGGTCGCGGCCATCGCCGCGCTCAATGGACCGCAGGATCATATCGACGAGGTTCGCACCCTCTATCGCAACCGCCGCGACGTGATGGTCGAAAGCTTTGCACGCGCAGGCTGGAATGTCCCTTCGCCCGAGGCCAGCATGTTCGCCTGGGCCCCGATCCCCGAACAGTGCGCGCATATGAGCGCGATGGAATTTTCTAAAGAGCTGCTCCAGCACGCCAATGTCGCGGTCAGCCCCGGCGTCGGTTTCGGTGAAGAAGGCGAAGGCTTTGTCCGGATCGCGCTTGTCGAGAATGAACAGCGGATCAGGCAGGCGGCACGCGGCATCAAGAAATATCTGGATGGGTTTCGATCGAACAGCGCGGGTTCCGAAGCCGACTGATGTCGCCCTTCACCCATCGTTTCCGGGTGCGCTATGCAGAGGTCGATCCGCAGTCGGTCGTCTTTAACTCGCGCTATCTGGAATATGCGGATCTGATCATCACCGAATATTGGCGGGCGATTGATCTGCATTTCAGCGGCGATGATGCGCTGGAATTCCATGTCGTCAAAGCGACCGTCGAGTTCAAACAGCCGATCCGCGCGGATGAAGAAGTTGACGGCACGGCCGTGACCACGCGCATTGGTTCAAGCAGTGTAACAACTGAAGTTCGCTTCTATGGAATGGGCGGCGAAGATGATCTGCGATCGATTGTCGAGCTCATTCATGTCCATGTCGATCTGGAAAATGGCAAGCCAATCCCGATTTCCGACGATGCAAAGACACGATTGCTTGCAAAGTAGGAAATGCGCTGAGAGAGTTGCGCAACAAATATATACCTGCCGGTTTTCCTGAGCGGTTCATTAATCCGATCCAGCCAAAGGTCACAGTGAAAAACAGGGAGTCTACATTTTTCAATGGTTTGAGATGGGCGATGACCCCCGCCCTGTGTCAACCAGTGTCAACCTGACCGCTGGGCATTGATAGGAAGGACTGATCTTATGGCCAAAGTGGAATTCTTTTTCGATCTCTCCAGCCCCTGGACCTATCTGGCGTTTCACAACATCCAGCCGATCATTGCGGAAACCGGCGCAGAGGCAACATGGCGGCCGATTCTGGTGGGCGGCGTGTTCAACGCGGTCAACAAAGCGGTTTATGCTGCACGGGAAGACAGCACGGGCCCCAAGGCCGCACATTATTCCAAAAGCCTGAAGGACTGGGCTGCATGGTCAGGCGTGCCGATGAACTTTCCGTCGCAATGGCACCCGGTTCGCAGCGTTCATGCGATGCGGCTATGCTGCGCGCTGGAAGACGATCAGGACGCACTGGCACGGTTTGTTGAGGCCGCTTTTGTCGCCTATTTCGGCGACCAGCAAAATCTGGACGACCCGACCGTCCTCCAGGCAATCACTGATAGCATCGGTATGGATGGCGCAGCCCTACTCGCGCAATCGCAAACGGACACCGTCAAACTCAGGCTGCGCACCAACACCGATGAGCTGATCGCTCGCGGCGGCTTTGGTTCCCCGTCCATTTTTGTTGATGGCGAGAATATGTATTTCGGCAACGACCAGCTTCCATTGGTAAAAAAGGCTATCGAGTCAGCTGGATAGCAATAAGGTGTGTTAGTAGACAAATACACCTTTAGTTCGTGATCGCACTGCTGTAGGATGCCTCCACACAAACAAGGATATTACCCGTGACTTCCGAACGCACCCCCGAGCCCGATCCACGCAAAAAACGCGCGCTCGTTATCGGCGGCATCATTGCAGTCGCAGCAATCGGTTGGAATATTGAAGAGTGGAGCGACAATGATCCTCCCGTTATTATTTCAATTGATGGCGACAGGGACGAAGCCCGCGATGTCGTTCGCTCAGTGCTTCGTGAAGGCTTTGGCAACGACGAGGAAACGGGCCAAGAAGACGCCGATGACGACGCTGGCGATGAAACCACGGATGAGGCTGCCGACGAAGAAAATGCGGATCAGAGCGCAGACGATGAAGCTGCAGCTGAAGACACCGGCACGGGTGAACGACGGCTAGTCGAAACGGATTCCGGCGATAACCAGCGCAGTTTTCGGATCGAAGGCGATGATGGCCGCGGCGTGACGATCAGTGTGGACACGGACACCGAATAGCCCCTGTAAATTGCCGGAACCCATGCACCGCACTATGAAGGAGGCATGCGTTACCCATTCGCCTATCTTGCCGGACCGATCACCGCACTGCTGATCGTCGCGAGCTTTTATGCGGGCGGCATCTGGCTTCTGGTAATGCCGATAGTCTTCTATTTCCTGCTGCCGATTGGTGACACCGTAACCGGCGTTTCGCTTTGGCCTTCTGAACACAGGATCGCACGCTTCGATGAGCGCACAAAGCGGCACTATGACATAGCCCTCTTGATCGCGGCATGGTCCATGCTCCTGCTGCTCGGCTGGGCGGTTTATGCGGTGTCGGTGACCCCGCTTACCTGGTGGGAGTTCACGCTTCTGGCGGTTATCATCGGCGAATATGGCGGTTTTGTTGGCATTGTCACCGCACATGAGCTGATGCACCGACGATCAGAAGGCAAACTCCAATTGGGCTTCCTGCTCATGGCGGTCACTGCCTATAGCCATTTTTGTATCGAGCATGTTCACGGCCATCACCGCCGCGTCGCCACGCCGGATGATCCGGCGACAGCATTGGAGGGGCAATCCCTTTTCGCCTTTCTCCCGCGCACAGTCTTTGGCAGCTTCCGAAGTGCCTGGCGGCTTGAGGGGGAACGACTAGGGCGCAAGAAACTGGGCTTCTGGTCGCATCACAACATTCTTTTGCGCTGGCAGATTTTTACGATCGCCCTGACGATCGCCATTTATCTAGCACTCGGCCCGATGAGTTTGCTGTTGTTCGTCGTACAGGCCGTGTTCGCGATCTTCGCGCTCGAGACGATCAACTATGTCGAACATTACGGGTTGCTGCGGAGCCAACGGCCGGATGGCAGCTATGAGAGTGTGAAACCCATCCATAGCTGGAACTCGAACCACATTCTCACCAATATCAGCCTGTTCAATCTTGGCCGACATTCCGATCACCATCACCAGTCGAGCAGGCCCTATTTCAAGCTTCGTCACTATGACGAGGCACCGCAGCTACCCTATGGCTATTCTGCGATGGTGGTGCTCGCCATGATCCCGCCGCTCTGGTTCCGCGTGATGGACCGGGAGCTGGAAAGCTTCCGCAAAAGAACGCCCAGCGACTATTCAGCCGCGAGAAGCTCCTCCGTCACCCGGTAAGTCCGCTCATTATCAACATCGATGGCAAGCCGCCCATCATCAAGCACATGAGCGATCACGCGCACACCGAACCGTTTCGACAGCCGGTCCATCGCGCCATAGAGCGTGCCCATGCGGAAGCGGAAACGGATGAGATTCCATAGGCCAAAGGCTTTGCGGATCGCGCCCGGCGTTTTGATGAATTGCCCGCCGCCACGAAACGCCTCGGCTGCCTGCAGTGATTTCTCATTGCGCAGCCAATAAATGTTGCAATTGGCGATCGCGATGTCCTTGAACTCATAAAATTTCCGCTGGCCGTCGGGATGGGCCGCCTGAATATCTTCGCGGCGCGCAAGGCCCAAAACAGCATCCGCGCTGCGATCATGCCCGGCCGCATTGACCGCGCGTAAAGCGTCAACCGTTGTCAGCACATTGTCACCCGTGGTGATCAGCAGCGGAAAACCGCCCTGAGCTGCCGCTGATTCGACGCTTTCAACGATACCGTGCTGGGCAACGGTCATTTCCAGCCGACCCGCAGCTTTCAGCCGTTTCACCTCTTCCACTTCGTCAAGAACGGACGGATCATGGATCGAAATCAGGATCTTCGCATCATCCCATGCCGCTTCCAGCGTCTGCAGGACATGGCCGATCAGCGGCTTGCCCGCGATGGGCACAACGGCCTTGTGGCTAACGCCAGCGCGCTCGGCGAGGGGATCAAGCTTGCCGTCACGTTTGCCGGCGAGCACGAGGATGGTGGGTGTCGGGTGGTCGGTCATCATATTTGTCCGGTAGCAATTGAACCGGGACACAATTAAGGCCTTTCGAGCATTAGTTAAAGGGCAGCTGAAATGAGCGAAGCATTGCGCGTGGCGCTTGCAGGATTGGGAACCGTTGGTGCGGGCGTTATCAAACTGCTCGACGAAAACCGTGAATTGATCGAACGGCGCGCCGGGCGGCCCATCGAAATTACTGCCGTATCCGCGCGGGATCGCAGCCGGGATCGCGGCGTCGATCTCTCGCCCTTCGCCTGGGAAGATGATTCCGCAGCGCTTGCAGCGCGCGATGATGTCGATGTGGTTGCCGAGTTGATCGGCGGATCAGATGGCCCCGCCCTCAATCTGGCGCGCGATACACTGACAGCGGGGAAATCCTTCGTCACCGCCAATAAGGCGATGATTGCGCATCATGGACTCGAACTGGCCGAAATGGCGGAAAAGGCGAAAGTCGCTCTCAAATATGAAGCGGCGGTTGCAGGCGGCATCCCGGTTATCAAGGGGCTGCGCGAAGGCGCGGCGGCCAATGCCATCACATCCGTTTATGGCATTCTCAACGGCACCTGCAATTATATCCTGACCGAAATGGAAGGCGCAGGCGGAGATTTTGCCGATGTGCTCGCCGAAGCACAGGCGCTTGGCTATGCCGAGGCCGATCCGACTTTCGATATCGACGGGATCGATGCGGCGCATAAGCTCGCCATCCTTGCGAGCCTGTCTTTCGGGACAAGGCTTGATTTCGGCTCCGTTGCAACGAACGGTATCCGGCAAGTTATCGCCGAAGACATTGCCGAGGCGCGCGCGCTCGGTTTCAAGGTGCGATTGGTCGGCATGGCCGAGGCAAGCGGCGACAAGCTATTCCAACGCGTCCATTGCTGCCTCGTGCCGCGCAGCCACCCGCTCGCCCATGTCGCGGGCTCGCTGAATGCCATTGTCGCGCAAGGCAATTTCGTCGGCCGGCTATTCTTCGAAGGCGCTGGCGCTGGCGAAGGCCCGACCGCGAGCGCTGTCGTCGCTGACCTGATTGACGTGGCCCGCGGGGAATATGGCCCCGCATTTGCCATGCCGTCTGCGCGCCTTACGAATTCGGGGCCGGTGGACGCAGGCCTACGTCGCGGCCGCTCCTATCTGCGCTTTGCTGTGCACGATCGCCCCGGCGTGCTGGCTGAAATAACTGCGGCCATGCGCGATGCCAATGTCTCGATCGAAAGCATGATCCAGCGTGGCGGCGCCGATCCGAGCGAAGACAGTAATGATGTTGTCCATCTGATCATCGTCACGCATCAAGGGCCGGAACATTGCGTCACCGATGCACTGGAGCGATTGCGCGGATCACAAAGCCTGGCGGGCGAGCCCATGCTGATGCACATATTGGATCTGTAAAGCCGCTGCCTACTGCCCAGCCCGCCGGTTGCCGCCTAGCTGAGGCCGCGCGCTTCCGCCAAAGCCATATCCTACACTGACACCCACGCTGCCGCAGCCGACCTGAAAATAGGAGCCGCGCTGGCAAGTGCCGGGATCTGCCTGAAGTCTGGTCCGTTCAGCCCATACCCCTTCATCATCCGGATCGCCGGGAATGATGGTCTCGAACGGCAGGCGATACCGGTCATCCTCATTCTGCTGTGCGCACACGACAATTTCGCGTCCGGCGCTCTGGCATTCAGTGTCAGTCACCGCATATTGCGCGTCCGCTTGTGCGATCAACGTTTCTGCCGTTACTTGGGCGTTCGCCGAGATCGCCTGCACAACAAGAACAACAGAAATCGGCAGTGATATTCTCGACAATGTCATGGTGCTGGCTTATCGCGCCCGAAACATGACTGAAGGATGACCCGACAATGACGCAGCCCAGCGAACTACTGGATAGAGTACTCGTTCTCGAGATGGTGCGCGTCACCGAAGCGGCGGCAATCGCCGCCTCATACCTGATCGGCCGCGGCAATGAGAAGGCAGCCGATGCCGCCGCCGTCGAGGCGATGCGAACCGCATTCAATGGCCTGGATTTCGACGGAACGGTCGTCATCGGCGAAGGGGAACGCGACGAGGCACCGATGCTCTATATTGGCGAAAAAGTTGGCCAAGCAACGCCGGGCAGCCCCAAGGTCGATATCGCGCTTGATCCGCTGGAAGGCACGACGATTACAGCAAAGGCTGGCCCCAATGCGCTTGCCGTTCTGGCCATCGCCGAAGAGGGCTGCCTGCTGAACGCACCCGACACCTATATGGACAAGATTGCGATCGGCCCCGGCTATCCAGAGGGAACGATCGATCTCTCCAAATCAGTCACTGAAAATATCGAAGCAATCGCCAAGGCCAAAGGTGTGAAGCCAAACGAGCTTATCGCCTGCGTTCTTGATCGCTCGCGCCATGAAGCGCTGATCGCGGAACTGCGCGGCATAGGGTGCGGCGTCCAGTTGATACCCGATGGCGATGTCGCCGGCGTGATTGCGACGACCGATGAAGACACAACGATTGACGTCTATATGGGGCAAGGCGGCGCACCTGAAGGCGTGCTAGCGGCAGCGGCCCTGCGCTGTGTCGGCGGCCAGTTCCAGGGCCGGCTCGTCTTCCGCAATGACGATGAGAAAGCGCGGGCCCGCAAATGGGGCATTCCCGATGAAGAGTTCGACCGCATCTACACACTGAAGGAGCTCGCCAAGGGCGATGTTATCTTCGCAGCGACCGGCGTGACCGACGGCTCAATGCTGGATGGAGTCAAGCGCCTGCGCAAAGGCTGCATGACCACCGAAAGCGTCGTAATGCGCGCCTCATCGGGCACCGTGCGCTGGGTAAAGGGCGAGCATTACAAGACCTGACAACGCCTCGCCGCACAGAAATGAACCAATAGAAAAAGCCCCGGGGAGGGTTGCAGTTTCCCCGGGGCTTTTCTGTGTCCGTTGCTATGGAGGCTTACGGACGACAAACGAAAAACATGCTCAAGATATCGTGTGGCAGGCGATGCGTTTCGATGCTGGCAAAACCGGCATCTTTGAGCATCGCGAGCGCCAGCTGCTCACCCCAAGCCGCGCCGAGCCCGACACCGCCCTGTGCCAATGAAACCGTCATGCAGTGCATGCAGGAGATCGTATAGGTGAACGTACCCAGCGGGCTGTCAATATTGTCGGCAACCGACGTCTGCGCATCGATTTCCTGTATCAGATAAACGCCGTCTTCGCGGAGCAATCGGCGAATATGGCTAAGCACGGCCGCCGGATGCGCCTGATCATGCACCGCATCAAAGGTACAGATCAGATCAAACAGACCCTCGCCTTCCAGCAAGGTCGCGTCTTTCGTTTCAAAATACACGTTATCGAGACGAAGGCTGGCCGCTTCGGCCCGCGCCAATACAACCGTTTCCTCACACAGGTCGAAACCGGTGAAGCGGCTATTGGGGTAGAGCGACGCCATGCGGTTTAGCGCACGGCCAACGCCGCAGCCGATATCGGCCACGTCAATGCCCTGTTCGAGCCGCTGGATCAGTCCCGGTGCTAGCGGCAGGATTGATTCTTCGAGGGCATCCACGACCGTCACCTCGCTCTCGTCGGCCATACATTCATGGAACCGGTCATAAGCGGAGTAAGGCACCCCACCGCCATGCCGGAAGCAGTCGACGATCCTGTCTTCGACGCTACCGAGTACTGCGATAAACTGGAACGTTCCGGCCATATTGGCGATCTCTGCATTGTCACCGAGAAAGGCAGCATGATCGCCCGGCAAGGTATAACGATTGCTCGGCACGTCGAGCACGACGATCTTCGCCGTCGTCATCGCACCCAGCCATTCGCGCACATAGCGTTCGTCAAGCTTGGCCTTGGCCGCCAGCTCCATACTGGTTAGCGCCTCGTCGCCCTGCATCGCATCGAACAATCCGGTACGGTAGCCGACCGAAATCATCAGCGACGCAGCGGCATTGTTGACCGTCTCAAGCAGTCTGGCGGAAAAGGCTTCCTGGCCCGGTGTCATGCCCGAGGGCACAGCGACTTCCGGTGTCATGGTCATGGTATTGCACATATTGTTATCCTATATTTCAAATGGTTAGTAGGAACTGGTTCAAGAGCACGACCTGCGAAAGCAGTATCGTGCAAAAGGCGATCGATTCACGCTTAGCCACGTGTCATTCTCCGTTGATTGCTAGGAAGATGCCGCCTGTTCGCACCCGGGGGTTGGAACGATCGTTTGAATCAGCGTAGAAACGTATCCCGGCACAGTAGAAATTTGCGGGCGAACGCCATGGCGGAACGGTCAGTTGCAGGAACGCGGCCGAAGATATCGGTTTCCCTTCTCGGGCCGTTGTCGCTTGCTTGTAACGGCGAAGCTCTCGCCTTGCCCGCTTCGCGGAAAACCCGGGCACTGTTCACCTACCTCCTGCTAGAAAACCGCACGCACCGCCGCGAACGGCTTTGCGAGATATTTTTCAACGTCCCCGACGATCCGCGCGCCGCCCTGCGCTGGTCGCTATCAAAGATCCGGACGATGCTCGGCGATTGCGCCGATGCACTGAAGGGGGACCGGGAGACCGTTTTTCTCGATCCGGGTGCCTTTGACCTCGATATCGACGGACTGGATGGTATCCCCGTAAAAGAAGAGCTGACAGCCGCGCTAGAAAGCCCGTTAACCGGCATCGCCTGGTCCGGATCGGACCATTATGACGCATGGCTGGGGGCGGAACGAGCACGGATAGACCGGCTCCGGCTCGATTGGCTGCGCCGTGCCGAAAGCAACAGCCAGATCGACGAACCCTTGCTCAAACGGGCACGGCAAGAGGCTGGCCTTATAGCAGCCGATATCGGTGAAAGCCCGTCCATAGCACCCGCCCCTTTCGATCAAGCCATCCAGTATTGCCACGCCGAGGATGGCGTTCGCATAGCCTATGCCACATTTGGGGAAGGCCCCCCGCTGGTCAAAGCGGCAAACTGGCTCAACCATCTGGAGCTCGACTGGCGAAGCCCGTTCTGGGATGGCTTGATCAGCAATCTCGCCAAATTTCGAACCCTTCTGCGATATGACGAACGCGGCAACGGCATGTCTCAATGGGATATTGAAGATATCAGCTTTGAGTCCTTCGTCACCGACCTTGAAACCGTGGCGGACCGATCAGGCCTTGAGCGGTTTCCGCTGCTTGGCATCTCGCAAGGGTGCGCAGTCTCGATCGAATATGCTGCCCGCCACCCCGAACGCGTAAGCCAGCTGATCCTGCTCGGCGGTTATGCCAGGGGCTGGCGGCATTTTGCCGACGAAGCGGAGGCTGCGCGGCGCGAAGCTATCATAACCTTGGTTGAACATGGCTGGGGACAGAATACACCGATCTACCGGCAACTATTCTCACAATCGTTTTTTCCGGATGCGACGCTTGAGGAGCTTGACCAATTCAATGAATTCCAGCGCAAGATGGTAAGCCCCGAAAATGCCGTGCGCCTTCTTCAGACATTCTCAAATATCGATGTCCGGCACCGACTGGCGGACATAAAGGTTCCCACACTCGTCATCCATTCCAATGAGGACCAGCGCATACCGATAGAACTCGGTGTCGAGCTGGCAGCGAATATTCCCGGAGCCTCGTTCGTAACACTGGATAGCAGGAGCCATGTGCCGCTCGCCCGCGAACCGGCAATGACCCGACTTCTGGACGCGATACAGTCCTTTCTGACCTGATACGCACGCCCATGCGGGTCAGAAGACACCCATCTCCAATCCTGCCGCCAATGTCAGGCCGATTTCGCGGCATTTGGCGAGATCAGTCTCGTCAATCTGCTTCTCCGCCAAAATCTCTTCCGTCGTCTGCGCATGGGTGCAGATGATCGGCGTGTCAGCAATCTTCTTGAGTCGCCAGCCGGTTGCGATGCGTTCCAACTGATTGCGCGCATTCTCCCCATCAGACCCTGCGCAGATCATCGCAGCATAAGGCCGGCCTTCGATCTTGCCGAGTAGCGGATAATAGCAGCGATCGAAAAAAGCTTTCATCGCGCCTGCAATCGCGGCGAGATTTTCGGGTGTCGCGAACAGATAGCCATCGGCGTTGAGAAGATCATCCGGCTCAGCGTCCGGCGCTTCTTTTACGACCACCTCTGCGCCATCGGCCTGTCGCGCAGCTTCCGCTGCGGCCTCGGCCATCTGCCGGGTCCCTCCGGTCATGCTGTGATAGACGATCAGCAGACGCGCCATCCTTACTCCTTCAGCCGATAGCCGGTCCGGAAAATCCAGATGACCACCGCAAGGCAGACAACGAGAAAGGCCGCCGTAATGCCAAGACTTACGCCAATAGTGACATCGCCCTCACCGTAGAAACTCCAACGGAAACCGCTGACGAGATAGACGACCGGGTTGAACAGGCTCACATTCCGCCAGAATTCGGGCAACATATTGATCGAATAAAAGGCCCCGCCCAAAAAGGTGAGCGGTGTAACGATCAGCATCGGGATGAAGGACAATTGCTCGAACCCGTCTGCCCATATTCCGATGATGAAACCGAATAAGCTGAACGTAACCGCCGTCAGTACGAGAAACAGAATCATCACCAGCGGATATTCGATCCGCACATCGACGAAGAGATTGGCCGTCGCAAGAATGATCAACCCGAGCATGATCGATTTTGTCGCCGCCGCGCCGACATAGCCCATGACCAGTTCGATGGGAGACATGGGTGCGGACAGCATCTCGTACACTGTGCCGCTGAATTTGGGGAAATAGATGCCGAAGGATGCGTTGGAAATGCTCTGCGTAAGCAGAGACAGCATCATCAGCCCGGGCACGATAAACGCACCATAATCCACGCCGCCAATATCCTCCATCCGCGACCCGATCGCGCTGCCGAACACCACAAAATACAGCACCGTCGTAATCACCGGCGTGACGATACTTTGCCATAGCGTCCGCCATGTGCGCTGCATCTCATAAGTGTAGAGCGCCCAGACGCCGCGAAAATTCATGCCGCCGCCTCCTGTTCCGCATTGACGAGGCCGACAAAAATATCCTCCAGCGAGCTTTTCGACGTGTCCAGGTCCGCAAAACCGATGCCGAGATCACTCATCCGGCGAAGCAGCGAGGGAATGCCAGTACTCTCATCATTGGCATCGAAACTGTAAATCAGCTGATGTCCCTCATCAGCGAGCGACAAATGCCAGTCGGACAGGCCTTCGGGCACGACGTCCATCGCCTCGGTCAAAGTCAGGGTGAGTTGCCGCTTACCGAGCTTGCGCATGATCGCGGCCGTTTCCTCAACGACGATAATCTCGCCGCCCCGGATCACGCCGACCCGGTCAGCCATCTCCTCCGCCTCTTCAATATAATGGGTTGTCAGGATGATTGTGACGCCGCGTTCGCGAAGACCGCGCACGAGGTTCCACATGGAGCGCCTGAGCTCCACATCCACACCCGCCGTCGGTTCATCAAGGAACAGAATTTCGGGTTCATGGCTCAGCGCCTTGGCGATCATGACGCGGCGCTTCATCCCGCCGGACAATTCCATGATCTTCGCGTCTTTCTTGTCCCATAGCGAAAGATCCTTGAGCAATTGCTCAATAAAGCCACGATTGCGCGGCTTCCCGAATAAGCCGCGACTGAAATTGACCGTCGCCCAGACGGTTTCAAACGCATCGGTGCTGATTTCCTGCGGCACGAGCCCGATTATCGCTCGCGCTTTCTTGAAACCGCGAATGATATCATGCCCGCCCGCCAGCACAGTGCCCGATGTTGGCGTCACGATGCCGCACACCGCGCTGATCAGTGTCGTCTTGCCCGCGCCATTCGGGCCGAGAAGGGCGAAAATCTCACCCTTATCGATATCGAGGCTAACAGAATTCAGGGCTTTTACGCCGCCATCATAGATTTTGCTGAGATTCGTGATTGAGATAATCGGCTGCATGATGGTTCTCTGCACGTCCACTCGAGCCGGTTCAAGCGGGGTTGCGGATGAAAGACGAGGCGGTGCAAATTTGCTATTCGGTGACCGAAGAGCATGGTCCGTAACAATATGGAGCGGAGAGGCGAATACTAACCATGGAAGCGGAACATATGATCGCGGCGCTGGCGCTGCTCTTCGTCGGCTATGGCATTTTCTCCAAACCTCTGGGGTCCACAATTGCGCCCGCACCATTGGTTTTTGCGCTTGCCGGGCTTGGGTTGAGCGCAACCGGACTTCTGGTCTTCACTATCGATCCCGGTTCCGAAACCCTGCTGCTTTTTGCTGAATGCACGTTGGCGCTGGTGCTGTTCGGAGACGCTTCACGGCTGTCGCTGCGCAAGGTGATCGGCATGAATGTGATTGCCCAGCGCATGCTGCTGATCGGCCTGCCGCTGGCGATCCTGTTTGGCATGGTGGCCGCGCTCGGCCTGCTTCCCGGATTGTTCTGGATGGAAGCAGCGTTGCTTGCAGCCATGCTCGCGCCAACCGACGCAGCACTTGGGGCTGCGGTTGTTGAGAATGAAGATGTTCCAATGCGCGTCCGCCGTGCGATTATCACAGAATCCGGGCTGAACGACGGGCTGGCTGTGCCGCCCGTACTGATGTTTGCGGCGCTGGCCGGCTATGTCGAATTGGGCACATTTGGCGATTTGACCTTCTGGGTCAGCTTCGCCGCGCAGCAGATTGGTTTAGGGCTGGTCGCTGGTCTCGTTGTCGGATTTGCCGGAGGATTTGCCATCGTTCAGGCCGCACGCGCCAACTGGCTTGATCCGCGGTTCGAAACGCTGGCCTGTGTCGGCGTCGCCGCCGGTTCCTTTCTCGCCGCCGAAGCGATTGGCGGGAATGCTTTTGTTTCCGCCTTTGTCGCCGGACTCAGCTTCGCCGCGGTCTGCGAAGAACGCACAGGCATGGTCGCCGAATTTGTCGAAGAAGAGGGCAAGTTTTTCAGCCTGACGCTTTTCTTCATCTTCGGCCTTGTTCTGGCACCGGTCGCGATTGCCGAATTCCAGTGGATCTATCTCGTCTATACCCTGCTCAGCCTTACCGTAATTCGCATGGGCGCCGTTGCGATATCGCTGATCGGCACCGGCGTGCACTTGCCAACAATCCTGTATCTCGGCTGGTTCGGGCCGCGCGGGCTCGCGACCATCGTATTTGTGCTGCTCGTGTTCGGCGAAGGCATTATCAGCGAACCCATCCGCGCGGTCGCCTATCTGACCGTATTGCTCAGCATTATACTGCACGGCATCACTTCGGCGCCGCTTGCCGCCCTCTATGCCCACAGCCAAGCCGCCAAGGCCGATGGCAAGGAATAAGCTCGCCCGCTACAGCGTCAGCCATGAAACCCGCACTCGACATCGCCAATTCCATCTCCGGCCAACCTTGGCATTGGCGCGGAGGTGCGATTGACGGGCTGAGCGGCAATTTCCAGCCTGATGATCTGGTAACCGGCCTGCTCCTGTCTCGGGGCTGCGCGCGCGAAGATCTGGACATTTATCGCACGCCCACGATCCGCAACTTCATGCCGAACCCATCGATCTTTCGCGATATGGATCAGGCGGCGGCGCGCATCGTGCGGGCAATTGAGGATCAGGAACAAGTCACGATCTTCGGGGATTATGATGTCGACGGCGCGACCTCCGCCGCGCTCCTCATCCGCCTGCTGCGCGATCTTGGGCTGGATGCCGGCTATTATATTCCGGATCGGCTGATGGAGGGCTATGGCCCGTCCGGAGAGGCTCTGGTCAAGCTGGCCGAACAGGGCTCTTCGCTAATCGTTACGGTCGATTGCGGTGCGCAGGCTTTCGAGGCGCTGCAGCAAGCCAAGGACGCGGGCGTCGATGTCATTGTCGTCGATCATCACAAATGCGGGGCTGAGCTTCCCGTGGCGCACAGCCTCGTCAATCCCAACCGGCTCGATGAGGATGAAGGCGCAGCGCATGGCCATCTCGCCGCTGTTGGTGTCGCCTTTTTGCTCGGTGCCGCGATCATTCGGCAATTGCGCGAGAAAGATGCGTTCAAAGACCGACCCGAGCCCAAGCTGATCGAGTTACTGGATATCGTGGCGCTGGGAACGGTGGCCGACGTTGCTGCCCTGCACGGCCTTAACCGCGCTTTTGTGGCCCAAGGCCTCAAGGTCATGGCAGCGCAGCGCAATATTGGAATCAACGCCCTGCTCGAAGCCTCCCGGCTCGACCGTGCGCCGATAGCATCCGATCTTGGCTTCCGGCTCGGCCCGCGTATCAATGCAGGCGGCCGCGTCGGCAAATCCGATCTCGGTGTGCGGCTTTTGACAACGCAAGACCCGGAAGAAGCTCGAACCATTTCGGCCGAGCTGGAACATTTCAACGAAGAACGCCGTGCCATCGAAGCCGCCGTCACCGAACAGGCGCTGGAAGCGGGCAAGGGGCAGGATAACCGCGCCGTCGCACTGGTTTCCGGTAAGGGCTGGCACCCCGGCGTGATCGGCATCGTCGCCAGCCGGTTGAAAGAAAAACTGGGTCGCCCCGCGATTGTTATCGCGCTTGATGATAGCGGGATTGGCAAGGGCTCGGGGCGTTCTGTGGGAGGCGCGGATCTGGGCGCGGCCGTGCTGGCCGCCAAGGATATGGGATTGCTGATCGCTGGCGGCGGGCATCCGATGGCCGCGGGACTGACCATTGCCGAAGACAAGATTGACGCGTTCGCAAACTTTCTGGACGAGCGCATGGCCGATGATGTGACCAAGGCGCGCGGCAAGCGAACGCTGCAACTGGATGCGGTCGTTGCGCCCGGCGGCGTAACGCCCGCCTTTGTCGAGGCGCTGGAGGCCGGAGGGCCCTATGGCATGGGATGGCCAGCCCCGCGCATTGCCACCGGACCGGTGCGGATCATCAAGGCCGATATTGTCGGCACTGATCATGTTCGTGCTATCGTTGCAGGCGAAGATGGACGCAGCCTCAAGACCATCGCGTTTCGCGCCGCCGATACGCCGCTCGGCCAAGCCGTGCTCAGCGCAGGAAACACCCGCAAGCTGTGGGTCGCGGGCCGCGCCAAGATTGACGACTGGGGCCCCCGGCCTGCCGCCGAACTGCATCTCGAAGATGCGGCCTGGGCCGACTAAACAGGGCGTTCGCTAAAGGAGAAGACATGTTCGGACATATCACGCTTGGCTGCGATGACTGGGAGCGTGCGAAACCCTTCTGGTCCGCAGTGATGGACGTGCTTGGTCATCCGATTTTCATGGAGAGCGACGGAGGCGCTGCGTTCGGGACACCCACCGGACAAAAGAGCTTCATCGGCCCGGCCTATAACGGCGAGCCCGCTCAGCCCGGCAATGGCGTCCATATCGCCTATCTCGTGGACAACCGAGCGACGGTTGATGCATTCTACGCTGCGGCCTTGGCCAATGGCGGAACGGACGAAGGTCCGCCCGGTCTACGCCCCCATTATCATCCCAATTATTATGGCGCCTATGTCCGCGATCCCGACGGAAACAAGCTGCAAGCGGTCTGCCACAGCGCAAAAGGATGACGCACTGCAACAACGTGGCTTGACCCGCAAAGCACCCTCGCCTATTGGCCCACGCGCAGGATGGCCCCTTCGTCTAAGGGTTAGGACGCGGCCCTTTCACGGCTGAAATACGGGTTCGAATCCCGTAGGGGTCACCAGCAATTTTTCGCCGCGGCGAAATCAGCATTCGACAACGTTGACGGCGAGGCCGCCTTGGCTCGTTTCCTTATATTTTGATGACATATCGAGCCCGGTTTGGCGCATGGTTTCGATCACCTGATCAAGGCTCACCAGCGTCTGTTCGTCGCGGTGCATCGCCAGACGAGCCGCGTTCACGGCTTTGACCGCGCCTATCGCATTGCGCTCGATGCAGGGGATCTGGACAAGACCGCCCACCGGATCACAGGTCAGGCCAAGATTATGCTCCATACCGATTTCAGCGGCGCTCGCGACTTGAAGCGGCGTTCCGCCCCACACAGCCGCCAGCCCGCCAGCCGCCATCGAGCAGGCAACACCTACTTCCCCCTGACACCCCATCTCAGCGCCCGATATCGACGCGCGCTGCTTGTAAAGCATGCCGATACCCCCGGCCGTCAGCAGGAATTTTCGGATCGCTGCGGGATCAGCCCCGTCGCGCTTGCAATAATGGCGGATGACGGCCGGGATAATGCCAGCCGCCCCGTTTGTGGGCGCTGTCACGACTTGTCCGCCAGCTGCGTTTTCCTCATTCACCGCCATCGCATAGACATTCAGCCAGTCGAACAATTGTTCCTGCTCATTCGATTGGGGATTTGCGCATAATTTGGCCCACAGATCCGGCGCCCGCCGTTTGACCTTCAGATGCCCGGGCAGGATACCATCCCGCTTCAGGCCACGGTCGATACAGGCCATCATCACTGCGGCGATTTTGTCGAGCGCCTGATCCGTGGATGCGCGCGGTCGCCTTACATCTTCATTGGCGTAGATCAGATCATGGATCGCCAAATCTTCGGCTTTGCATGTGTCGAGAATTTCCTGCGCAGAGCCGAAAGGATAAGGGACGGGTTTGCCGACACGGATCATATCGTTCTTTACCGGTCGTTCAAGCTGGCGGTGCGAGGCTATAAAACCACCGCCGGTCGAATAATAAGTCCGCTCGGTAAGCGGATCGCCATTGGCATCAAAAGCCAGCATCCGCATCCCATTGGGATGCAGAACCGGAATCTGGTCATAGGCGAAGATGATATCCGTTTCCGGATCGAAGGCGATGGAGAAACCGCCGCTCACAGCCAGTCGCTTTTCGGCGTATATCGCAACGACGGCAGCATCAGCGATTTCCGGATCGAGCGTTTCTGGCTTGAGGTCCAACAGTCCCAATATCACCGCCTTTGGTGTGGCGTGGCCAGCACCGGTAAGCGCGAGGGAGCCTTGCAGCTCGACCTGAATATGAGCCGTCCGTTCAAGGCAGCCCCGACGCTTTAAACTGCTCAGGAACCGGCGGCCGATGCGCATCGGCCCAACCGTGTGAGAGCTGGATGGCCCGATACCGATACGAAAAAGATCAAGAACAGAGAGCATGGCGTAACAAATCCTAGGGAGAGTTATCCCATAGCGACTTGTCGATCAGCCCGCCATCGTCATGCACCGATGGCCCCGCGCGCACGGCTTACTCAATCCGGGTGCAGAGCATTTCATAGGTAATGGAAGACCAAGTGGCACCATCATCGTCGGATCGCGTTGCGCTCATCCGGAAAGAGTTGGGCTGGATATCATAATAGCGCTCGCGGCCAATAAATGAGCCATTCGGCCCGACATCGCGCGTTTCGACGATGAATTCTCCATCGGTAAATTCTCCGGTCGATTCCGTCCATACTTTGCGAAACGTATAGTAATTGCGCCCGTCCCATTGGCCGGTCTCGGGATTGAACGAGCGAAGTTCTGTTCCGGTGGTATAGGGCCCGCGCCATTCCTGCATGACGGCATGACCATCCACGACCCAATGATTATGCCAGCGCGCGCCATAGGAAATGGCGTCTCCTTGAGGCGGGTGCAAAGTGAGTGCGATATCCCAGTCGCCAATAAGAAATTCGAGCTGCTGAGACTGGGTAGGCGCATCCGGATTGCGCTCGCCGATCGGAGAATCGGGATCAGGCTGGTAAATGATCGGAGGTATGGGCTGAGTTTGCGCTATTGCGGGCATTGCGATGATGCTTGCCATTAGCGTGCCAGCCAGAATCTTGCTCAACATGTTCATCCCAGTTTCCCCTTTTGCCGGTGTCGGTGCGAAGCGACAGAGACTGGTCGTAACGTCCTGATTTGGCGGAGACAGGCCCCCTCGATAAACGGTCGACAATCGACGATCACAGGACAAATGCGTTCGACAGGGGGAATTGAGAGAATCTTCCCTTTGGCCAATGCCCGCAGAGTCGGTAAGGCCTTTGCATGCCAATGCCCCGCCTCGTCCTGTTCACGCGATACCCTGAGGCAGGAAAAGCAAAAACCCGGCTCATCCCGGCTCTGGGCGGTGCAGGCGCAGCCGCCGTCCACAAACAACTGGCCGAACGGACGGTCAGCGTGCTGCGCGAGAGCGGGCTTCCTATCGAGATTCGCTTTACCGGAGCACCCCAGGCCAAGTTTGAGAAGTGGTTGGGTGCGGACCTGGCTTATGTAAAGCAGGGCGACGGAGATCTTGGAGATCGCTTGCGTGATGCGAGCAAAGACACGCCCGTGATCTTCGTTGGCGCGGACTGCCCCGACCTTCAACCAAGCCTCCTCCAGCAGGCCGCTGCGGCGCTCAAAGGCAATGACGTGGTGATCGGCCCTGCCGAGGATGGCGGCTATTGGCTGATCGGCCTTGCGGCTCCGCACGACCGGCTATTCTCGGACATGGAATGGGGTACGGATGCCGTGCTGCCGGAGACGCTGAAGCGGCTCGATGCGCGGGGCATAACCCCTGTCTTGCTTGAGACACTTGCCGATTGTGACAGACCGGAAGATCTGGGCCGCTGGCCATGGCTGACCGCATGACGGCCCGGACGCGCAGCGAAGTTGCGATTGTCATTCCGATGTTCGACGAAGAAGCCGCGCTGCCCGGTGTCATCGCAAATATCGCTGCCCTCGATCCTGCACCGGCGGAAGTCATAGCCGTTGATGGCGGGAGCAGTGATCGCTCAGTGGAGATCGCGCGCGCGGCGGGCTTCCATGTCGTCGAGCATGGCCAGAAAGGCCGCGCAGTCCAGATCAATCGCGGCGTTGAAGAAACCAGCGCGCCGCTGATTTGCATTCTCCATGCTGACACTCAGCTGCCGACCGATGCACTCGCCATTATCGAACATACGCTTGCGAAGTCGGGCCGCGTGCTTGGCGGATTCACCCCGCTTCTAACCGGCACAAAGACGCGTTGGGGTACAAGTTTTCACAATTGGGCCAAGACCTATTACGGCCCGATTCTGCTCCGCCCGCATCTGTTCGTGCGCGGGCTGCGCCTGTTGTTTGGCGATCACGCCATGTTTTTCCGCCGCGCTGATTTCATGCGCATAGGCGGCTGCGATCCCGATATGAACATTATGGAGGATGTCGATCTGTGTCTGCGCCTATGCCGGATCGGCAGCGTGAAGCTGATCCCCCGCATCGTCCGCACGTCTGACAGGCGGATCGCCGAATGGGGGCCGCTCAAGGCGAACTGGATCTATATGAAATGCGGGATGAGCTGGGCGTTCGGGCGCAAAAAGGGGCTGGATCGCTGGTATCCGGATGTGCGTTAGTTTGTCAGACTCTCACATTCGTTCGAGCGGCGCACCAGCCCGCTAAGGAAATTCTGACAAACTAAGCCAGTTCCACCGGAGTTACGCCAAATCCAGCCTTTTCAAGAGCTTCGACAAGCCGTTGGAGATGGGCCGGCCCGCGCGTTTCACATTCGATATCGGTGATCAGACCCTTGGCGGGCAGCGATGTGAAAATCCGTTGGTGATATATTTCGATGATGTTGGCCTGCTGCTCATCAAACACCTTGGCGACATGATAAAGTGCACCCGGGCGATCCTTGAGCCGAATACGCAGGCGCGCCAGCCGCCCGTCCCGCGCCAAATCGCGGAGCAACACATTGGCGAGCAGCCGTGTATCGATATTGCCGCCGCACAGAATCAGCCCGACTTTGCGACCTTTGAAGCGTTCCGGATGGCCAAGCATGGCGGCAAGGCCAGCCGCACCCGCTCCTTCAACCACTGTTTTTTCGATCTGGAGCAGGAGTGCTACCGCGCGTTCCAGATTGCTCTCAGGCACCAGTAGGATTTCGTCGACAATCTTACGGATCACCTCGAGCGTAAATTTGCCCGGCTCTTTAACTGCAATACCTTCCGCCAGCGTGTCGCCTTCGCACGGAAGGTTCAGCTCTTTCAGCTTCGAATAGGTAGACGGATAAAGCTCAGCCTCTACGCCGACGACTTCGAGATCAGGCTTCATGCCCTTCGCCGCCACACCCATGCCAGAAATCAGCCCGCCGCCGCCAATCGGCACAACAAGCGTATCGATTTCGGGAACATCTTCCAGCATCTCGATCGCCGCTGTGCCCTGTCCCGCCGCGATATCGGGATCGTCAAACGGATGGACGAACGTTAGCTCGCGTTCTTCGGCCAGCACATCGGCATGCGCTTGGGCATCATCGAAGCGTTCCCCGTGCAATACCACTGTTGCCCCATGGCCCTCGGTTTGCTGCACTTTCACGGTCGGCGTGTGCTGGGGCATGACGATGGTGACGGGAATACCGAGCCGAGCACCATGATAGGCCACGCCTTGGGAATGGTTGCCGGCAGAGGCCGCAATCACACCGCGTTTGCGTGCATTGTCACCAAGCATCAGCATCGCATTGAGCGCGCCGCGTTCCTTGAATGATGCGGTGAACTGCAGATTTTCAAACTTCAGCCAGACATCCGCGCCCGTCATTTCAGACAGGGTAATGCTCTTCAGCGTCGGCGTACGGACAATCGCGTCAGCAATTCGCTCATGCGCTGCACGGACGCTTTCCAGTGTGAGGATCGAATCGGGTCCGGTTTGTGCTGCTGTTGCCATAATCCGCCCGCCCTAGCCTATCTGGCGTCCCCGGCAAACACATCCTATGGATCGCGTTCGGCAGAAATTTTGGGGCGGCTTTCAATGGCAAAAATCGCATTTATCGGGCTTGGCGTGATGGGCAGTCCCATGGCCGGGCATCTCCTGAAGGCTGGCCATGAGGTTACGGTGTTCAACCGCACGCCGTCCAAGGCGAACGACTGGGTTGAAAGCTATGGCGGACACAGCGCAAACACCCCCGCCAAGGCCGCAGACGGAGTTGACGCTGTCATCGCCTGTGTGGGCGCGGATGCGGATATTGAAGCAGTCACGCTTGGCCCGGACGGCTGCTTTGCCGCGATGCATGAAGGCACGCTGTTTATCGATCACACGACCGTTTCGGCAAAACTCGCGCGCAAGCTCTCTGAAGCGGGCGAGCCGCTGAGCATTCATTGCATCGACGCCCCGGTTTCCGGTGGTCAGGCAGGCGCAGAGAACGGCGCACTCGCTATCATGTGCGGCGGAACCATGCGGGCGATGACGCTCGCCGAGCCGATCATGCAAGCTTATGCGGCTCGGATCGTTCATTGCGGGGAAGCCGGTGCTGGCCAGCAGACCAAGATGTGCAATCAGCTTGCCATCGCCGGAGTGCTGCAAGGGCTTTCAGAAGCACTGCATCTGGCCAAACGATCGGAGCTTGATCTCGACAAGGTGTTCGAAGCAATTTCTGGCGGCGCAGCACAAAGCTGGCAAATGAACAATCGCTGGAAGACAATGGCCGAGGGCGAGTTTGATTTCGGTTTCGCGGTCGATTGGATGCGCAAGGATCTGGGGCTCGCGCTCGACGAGGGCGAAGCCAATGGGGCAAAGCTGGAACTCGCGAAGCTGGTCGATGGCTATTATGCCGAGGTGCAAGCGATTGGCGGCGCGCGGCAAGACACGAGTTCACTGGTTAGGAGACTGGAAGAATGAAGCATTTCATCCATCGGATCGGACAGTTGGCCGCGCTCGCGCTGACGGCCTTTCTCCTTCCCTCGCCAGCGCAAGCCGATGGCGTGATCGACAATGCCAACGGCTATACGCTTGATGAGGATGGTAACCTCGTCCGGTTCACCGGTCTACTGATTGATACGGACACCGGCCGCGTAACCGGCTTGCTGCAACGCGGTGATCCCTATCCCGAAAACCTTGACGTTCGATATGATATGCGAGGCCGCACTATCATTCCTGGCCTGATCGATGCGCATGGCCATCTGATGGGGCTGGGCTACAACGCCATTCAGCTCGACCTTTCCGATACGACCAGCCTTGAGCAAGCGATGGCGCGGCTCGCACAATATAGCGCAGACAACCCCACTTTGCGCTGGGTTATTGGCCGCGGCTGGAACCAGGAAAGCTGGGGCCTTGATCGTTTCCCGACAGCGGCGGATCTGGATGCCGCCGTTCCGAACCGCCCCGTCTGGCTGGTGCGTGTCGATGGCCATGCCGGGGTCGCGAACAGCGTCGCGCTGTCCGCTGCCGGGATCACCGCTTCGGCCCAAGCTCCTTCGGGAGGGAGAATTGGACGCGACGGCAATCAGCCCAATGGCGTGTTTGTTGATGCGGCAATGGCGCTTGTCGCCAACGCCATTCCGACACCCGAACCCACTATCCGCGACATGGCCCTTCGCGAGGCGCAGTCGCTGCTCCTCAGCTATGGCGTAACGACCATGCACGATATGGGGACGAGCGCCGATGACTGGAGCACCGTCCGCCGTGCCGGTGACCGGGGCCTGCTCAACGTCCGCGTCATATCCTATGCCAATTCGCTCGAAACGCTGCTTGATATTGCCGGTGATGGAATGACGCCCTGGCTCTATGACGGACATCTGCGGATGGTCGGCCTGAAAATTTATGGGGACGGCGCGCTTGGATCACGCGGCGCACTTTTGAATGCTCCCTATGCCGATGCACCCGGCGAAACGGGGCTGGCGCTGATCGACAGCATCGGCCTGCGCAACCGTTTGAGCCGCCTTTCGCTGGACCGGTTTCAAGCCGCGATCCATGCAATCGGCGATGGGGCCAACCGGGACGCGCTTGGTGCAATTGAAGAATTGGCCGCCCGCTACACCGATGATCGGCGCTGGCGGATCGAGCATGCACAGATTGTTGACCCGACCGACCTCGCCCGCTTTGGCCAGCACGGCATCATCGCCTCGATGCAGCCCGTTCACCAGACATCGGACCGGCTGATGGCAGAGGCGCGGCTCGGGCCAGATCGGCTCATCGGCGCCTATGCCTGGAACACGATGCTGCGCAACGGATCGCGCCTCGCTTTTGGCAGCGATTTCCCAGTTGAAAACCCCAACCCCTTTCCCGGGCTGGCGGTCGCGATCAGCAGGCAGGATGCCAATGGCGAACCAGCAGGTGGCTGGCAGGCCCATGAACGCATTTCACTCCAACAGGCCTTCGCCGCCTTCACAACCAACGCCGCTTTTGCAGGCTTCGCAGAAGATGAGATCGGACGGCTTGGCGAAGGGCTATACGCCGATTTCCTGATCCTCGACCGCGATATTTTTGATGCAACGCCGCAGCAGATCCGCGAAACGCAGGTCGCCGAAACTTGGGTTGGCGGCCGCCGAACATGGGTCCGCGGAGCGGCTGATGCGCCGCCGATGGATGCGCCGATTGGACCGAGAGTTACCGAAGATGAGGATGTGGGGCGGTAATTCTCGAAGCAGACCGTCAGGCCGGATGGACTATCCCGATAAGTCGGTAAGCCTGCCCACCGTCAAAATCTGCGGGAGTATCTCCGCCTCTCCGCTCGGCGCATAATAGAGATAAAGCGGCACGCCAGACCGGCCATGGCTTTCAAGAAAGCGGCCAATGACAGGATCTCCATTTGTCCAGTCGCCGACCAGAACCGCTATATTCTGTGCGTCGAAATGATCGGTCACCGCCTCGCGGTTAAGCGCGCCCGCCTCATTGGCCTTGCAGGTGATGCACCAGTCCGCGGTAAAATAGACGAAGACAGGCAGCCCCGCTGCGCGCAATTCATCGAGCCGCACTTCGCTAAACGTCTCCGCATTGAGCGCCCCGCCCTCCGACTGGCTGGCTTGCACAGGCGATGAGGTCGGCACAATCGCAAGCGCCCCGAGTGTCACGATAATGGCGGGGACAATCGGCAGCCAGGCGCGTTTGCCCGCAACCTGCCGGTTGCCAGCCCACCATAACATCAGCGCGATACCCAGCGCCGCAGCAATCCCAAGTGTCATCCCGTTAACGCCGGTCTGACGCCCAAGCACCCAACCGAGCGCAAGCGCCGTCAGGAACATCGGAACCGCCATCAAATGCCGGAAACGCTCCATCCAAGGCCCGGGCTTGGGCAATTTCGCCCGTAGTGCGGGAACATAGGCAAGGATCAGGAAGGGCAGCGCAAGACCGAAACCAAGGCCCGCAAAAATGACCATCGCCACGATAGTCGGCACGACCAGAGCCGCACCGAGCGCCGCTCCCATAAAGGGCCCGGTACAAGGCGTAGCGACAAAGGCCGCAAGCGCTCCGGTGAAGAAAGATCCAGTCGCCCCGTCCTTGTCCGCGAAACGACCGCCGCCGGAAAAGCTCGGCAGTTCAAAAAGGCCTGCAAGATTAAGCGCCACCGCGGTTATGAGCAGCAACAGGAACAGAATCATGCGCGGATCTTGCAGCTGGAACGCCCAACCCGCGGCTGCCCCGCTGGCCCGTAAGGCGAGCAATGCAGCCCCAAGGCCCAGACACACGATTACAACGCCCGCGGTATAGGCGAGCGCATCACGGCGCACCGCGCGTTCCTCGCCGCCAGCCTTGGCCAAGCTCAGCGCTTTCAGGCTGAGGATCGGGAAAACGCACGGCATAATATTGAGCAGAACCCCGCCCAATATCGCGCTGCCCAGTGCGAACAAGATGGTACCGATATCCGCGCCCATGGCCGAAGAGACGACCGGCTCACCCGAAATCGGTTCACCCGCTGCGGGCACGGTGCCCGGCACCGCAGCCAGCATCAGCCCGTCATGTTCACCAATTTTCAGCAAACCTTCGATCGATGCCGCCGCACCCGCGTCGCTATCCGCCGGTACTTCAACGACCAGCACATCGCCATTGCGCGAGATGCGCTGTTCGGCACTGTAATCGAGCACGCGGTCAGTCTGTGAGAAGAAATAGGGTGCGGATACGCCAGCGCTTTGAGGGAAAGGAATGCCGAGCCGCAGCGTTTCACCGACAATCTCGAACGTTGCCTCGTTGCCAAGCGGACGCGGCAGACGGGAGCGATATTCATCGAATGCCGCTGCATTGATTGCCACCCCCGATCCTGTCACGAGATCGATACCAAGCGCTCCGCCTTCCGGCACACAAATTTCGTCCGTGCATGCCAACCATTGGCCCGCAGCGCGGAGCGGCAGCGCGGTTCCCGGCGTTATGCTTTCGTCGAGCGTAACTTCGGCAAGGAGCGCATATTCGCCGTGGTAAATATAGTTCATGATCCCGCTGATCGAGAGCCGTTCGGGCACCGGATAGCGGAGCTCTCCAATCGATACGCCGTTCGGCAGATCCCATGTGAAACTGTCAGGCCTCCCCGCCTCTCCGGGGTTCAACCAATAGCCATGCCACCCTTCATCGGGGCGCATGCGGATTGCGATGGTGAAGCTTTGGCCGGGTGCAGGCGTTTCAGTTTCGGCCAGCAATGCCGTCTTGATGGCATTTTCGCGCGGTACTTGTGCGGATGCTACCACTGGCATCAAACAGCAAAATGCGGCAATCAAACCGAAGACGGTCTTCATAAGGGAAAATCGCACCTATTTGCTCCTTCGCGAGCGCGCTATAGCAGCGGCATCCGCACCGTGCACTATCAAGAGGATATCCGATGAAATTCGTTCGCATCGCAGCTCTGGTTACAGCTTTATCCCTGCCTTTTGCGGCCTTTGCGCAAAGTGAAGAGAGCGCGAAAAGCGCTGAATCATCGCCGCCGCGACTCGTGGTCGCCATCTCGATCGACCAGCTCAGCGCCGATCTCTTCGCTCAGCATCGTCAGAATTTCTCCGGCGGTTTCGCGCGGCTACTGCAAGGCGCGGTATTTCCGTCCGGCTATCAGGCGCATTCCACCACCGAAACATGCCCAGGCCATTCCACGATCCTTACCGGATCCCATCCTGCGCGCACGGGCATTATCGGCAATCGCTGGTTCGATATGAGCGTCGAGCGCGATGATGCGCGCGTATATTGTATGGAAGATTCGAGCGTCGAGGGTTCCTCATCCAGCGACTACACCGTTTCCACCCGTCACCTGCTCGTCCCGACGCTGGGAGATCTTATGCAGCGCGTGAACGAGGCAAGCCGCGTCGTTTCCGTGGGCGGGAAAGACCGTTCGGCCGTTTTGCTTGGCGGCGAACATGCCGATCATGTGTTCTGGCCCAGCGATGCCGGCTTTGCGACCTATGAGGGACGGGAAACCCCTGAAGCGCTGACACGTATCAATGAAGCCGCGATGCAGGCAGCCGTATCGAGCCGCGCGCCGCTTCCCATTCCGCAACAATGCGCGGCCTATAATCGCGCAATTCCCGTCGGCGAAGGCGCGACCGTAGGTACCCACGTGTTTTCTCGGGAGCCGACAACCAGCGGCCGGGCGATCCTGACTTCGCCCGAAGGCGATTTGCTGACGCTAGTCCTCGCGGCCGATCTCGTTTCCGAACTGGAACTGGGCCAGCAGGAAACGATGGATTTGCTCGCGATCGGACTCGCTTCGACCGACTATATTGGCCACGCCTACGGCACTGAGGGCGTCGAAATGTGCGTTCAGCTGATGGCGCTCGATGCGATGCTCGGCGATTTCTTCGAACGGCTCGATGCTCGCGGGATCAGCTATGTCGTGGTGCTGACCGCCGATCATGGCGGTCTCGACCTGCCTGAACGCCAAGCCGAACAGGCCGCGCCGCGCGCCGCCCGGTTGCTACCCGGGTTTGAGACACTGGATGCGCGCCTTGCCGAAGAAACCGGTCTGGAAACGCCCATCTTGCGCGCCGACAGCCCGTTTGGAGATTTCTATGTCGATCGGTCCGTGCCCGATGGTCGCCGTGCCGAAGTCATGGACCGCGCCACCGCGATGATCTCCGCACATCCGCAGGTCTACCGCGTCTATGGACGATCGGAAATTCTGGCCCAGCCGATCACAAACGCCCCACCTGAACATTGGACAGTGCTTGACCGGGTCCGCGCCAATTTCAACGCTGAGCGATCAGGCGATTTCATTGTCGTCCTGCAACCGCGCGTGACGCCGATCCCCGAGGCTATGCCCGGTGCTTATGTCGCAACCCATGGCAGCGTCTGGGATTATGACCGGCGCGTACCGATCCTCTTCTGGTGGCCGGGCGCAGAGCATGTCGAGCAACCGCTTGGCGTAATGACGGTTGATATCTTGCCGACACTGGCTTCGCTCATTGATCTCGATATCAGCGAGTTGACGATTGACGGGCGCTGCCTGGATCTGATGCCGGGGGTTGGCGAGAGCAATTGCAACTAGGGGCGCGGCCATCATGATGAAAATCTATGGCTCTAGAATATCCTATTATACCGGTAAGTTAGAGGCTTTTCTCCGGTATAAAGACATTCCCTATCAACTGCTTGGAACCGAAGAGCATCGGCGGAGAATTCTCGACAATGTCGGGTCTCTCCAGATGCCTGTCGTCGAACGGGATGACGGCCGCTGGATGTCTGACAGCACGCCGATATTGCTCCAGCTTGAAAAGGAGCATCCGGCGCCGTCGATCCTTCCCGCAGATCCGGCCGTGCATTTCCTTGCCCTGCTGATGGAAGATTATGCAGATGAATATCTGTGGCGCCCGGCAATGCATTATCGCTGGAACTATTCCTATGACCGCGAACTCGCCTCCAGCGTGCTGACCGATGAACTGCTAAACCATATCCGCCTGCCCCGCTTCATGAAGCGTCGAAAAATTCAGCAGAGGCAGCTTGGCGGGTTTGTTACCGGAGACGGCGTACGGAAAGAAACCTGGGATCATGTAGAAGCCGGTTATCTCAACGCACTTTCCGCGATGACCCTTTTGCTGAAGGATCGCCGGTTCCTGTTGGGCGATGCTCCTTCGCTGGCGGACTTTGGTTTCTTTGGGCCGATGTTCCGGCACTTCGGTCAGGACCCAACTCCGCAGGAAATCATGCGGGAACGCGCGCCAGATGTGTTCGCCTGGGTCTCGCGCATGTGGAATGCCCGATCGGAAACAGCCGCCCAAAAGGGTGAAGCCCATTTCGTCACTGAACCGCCGACCGAAATCGCGCCATTGCTGAAGGAAATTTGCGAAACGCATCTTGAACAGCTCACCGCCAATGCCGCTGCCTATGCGTCCGGCCCAGCCCGTTTCAGCATGACCATTCAGGATTGCAGCTATGCCAATATGCCGGTTTCCCGATACCGCGTTGCTTGCCTAGAGAAATTGCGGGCGGCCTTTGCCGCATTGAACCAGACCGATCAAGACAGGGTGCGCGGCCTGCTCAGCTATCCGCAGGCCGAAATATTATGGCAACCCGATATCCCTGCCGCGTCTGGCTATGATTCGGAAAATGCAGCGCCGTTTGGAAAGGCGATCAACGTGTATGCCAAAGGCATACCGCAATGATCCCGGCGCAAATGATCATATCCCATTCTTGCGACTAGGCCGCTGTGCGTTTCCGCCTTTGTCTGCGGTAAATCAGCAATATGATCGGCGCGGCGATGATCCCGCCGAGCAGCGCCAATATCCACCAATAGCGGCGGAGGATTGGCCCTCGGCTATGCTCCTGCAGAGTCTTTACCGGGTCATAACCCTCGGGCATTTCGAGCACGCCATTGTCCTCCGCCCAAGCTTCATAACCCGCCTGCATTGCGGCAAAGCGATCAGGATCGCTGGCTGACAGATCATTGGTCTCGCCGGGATCAACCTCAAGATCATAGAGCCGCCAGATATTGTCTCCGAGCGGCAGGCCATTACGGACGATCTTGTAGCGGCCCTGATAAAAGGCGCGGCGTCCGGCGGTCTCGATGCCGAAACTATCATCTGGCCCGTAGATATCACTTTCATCTCCCGCGAGCGCCGATTGTAAACTGCGCCCCGTCATCCCTTCGCCATCAGCACCGGCAAGCGCCGCTATCGTCGCCGGAATATCGCTGATCAGGCCCAGTTGCCGGGCCATGCCGCCCTCGCCGATGCCCGGCCCGGCGAATATCAACGGCACGCGCGTTCCGCCTTCATTGGCGTAGAATTTGAAAAGGCTGTTCGGCGAAGCATTCGCGCTTGCCCATTCCGGCCCGATATAGCCCCAGCTGCCGCGCTCACCCAAAGTCTCAATATCCGTCGAATATCCAACCATCCACATCCAGGCTTGCATGATCCTGCTGCCTGCGGGTGAATTGCCCTCTGGCCCATTGTCAGACGTCACGATGAAGATCGTATTGTCATATTCGCCCGTGCTGCGCAGATGAGCGATTAGCCGCCCAAGGTGATGGTCCATCGCTTCCAGCATCCCGGCATTCACTTCCATCGCACGGGCATGCCAGGCCTGTTCCTCAGCCGTCAGATCATCCCATTGGCGAAGATCCGCATGGATCGCGCCCAGCGGAGCGCCTGCCGGGATGAGGCCCGCCTCAATGGCTGCGGCATGGCGCTCTTCACGGTGCACCTGCCAGCCGCGATTATAGACGTCACGGTAACGCATCGTATATTCGCGCGGCGCTTGCACGGGGATATGGATGGCCTGAAACGCAACATAGGCGAAGAAGGGATCATCACTCTCACCGCCGATAAAATCGATCATCCGGTCGATCAGAAATTCCGACGAGTAAAAATCATCGGGCAATTCATTCACCGCCTCACCATCGGCGAACCATTCGGCACGGTCATAATAGGGCAGATAGGGGCGGTGTTCCCAATTGTCCGCGCCGGTGGAATCAACGATGAAAGTGCGGTCGAAACCGCGCGCGCTGGGCAGGGTTTCAGGCGTATGCCCCAAGTGCCATTTGCCGGTCATATAGGTGCGATAGCCAGTGCGGTGCAAGCGGCTGGCGATGGTCGGCAGCCCGTCTGCAAGCAAACCGCGATAGGCAGGCGATCCGCGATGTTCCGTCGGGGTAGTTTCAGGCAGATTGCCGATCCCCGCACGATGATTGCTCACACCTGTCATCAGCATCGCACGAGAAGGCGCGCACATCGGGGTTGCGTGAAAATTGGAGAAGATCGTTCCGCGCCGCGCCAGCGCATCGATATTGGGCGTGTTGATCTCGCTGCCATAGGCACCCAGATCGGTGAAGGCCACGTCGTCAGCGACAATCAGAACGATATTGGGGCGGACGGATTCCTGCGCGGCAACGGCAGCGGGGAGAAACGCCAATAGCGGGGCGATCAGACAGAGTAGGTTTCTTTTCATCGGCGGACTGTCTGCAAGCACAGCCGGGAAGTCAATTTGCCGCCTACCGACTATCGAAAACCGCGATCCCCTGCCCCAAGGCGTTCTCTCCGATGCTCAGCGGTTCGCCGCTCCAATCGACCACGAACCATGTGTTTCGGCGCACGCCAGAGGCCAGTGACGCCTCATTCCCGGCGATCACCAGGCCGGCGCTGCTATTGCCGCCGCCCTCGGCGGACACCGCGATAAAGGCACTCCAATTTTCCTTATTCTCGCCCTGCACAAAGATGTTGTTGGTGATTGAACCAACCGCGCCCGAGGGCAGATCAATCATATAATTGGTGGCGTCGCCCGCCGTATCGTCAAAACTGGAATCGGTGATGCGCACCTGCGCGGCATGGCTTTTGACATAATGGCCGCCCGTCCCGCGTTCGAAGCGTGACCGGGTTACTTCCAGCGATCCATAGCGGCCGATATAGATGCTGTGTGCGCAGCTATGCCCGCCGCCGCACCGGCCAAGGCCGGAAAATGTTGAACGATCGATCATGATCGACGCGCCGCGATCCTCGGCAGAAAGGATGCCCTGCTCGCTGTTGCGGAACATGGAGTTGTGGACTTCGAGATTGCCCCGTTCGATCCGTATCCCCGCGCCATTGGCATCAGGGACGGAGATGTTCTGGAACACCAACCCATCCACAAGCGCCGCCTGCCCACGCAGGACCAGCACGGCCTTTTGTTCGCATGCAGCGCCGTCGAAAATGGCAGTGCCAGACTCTGCGGCGCGGTAGGTGATCACGCCAGCATCCTGCACCGCACATTGGCGATAGGTTCCCGGTGCGATGATAATCGTTCCCTGATCGCCGCCGATAGCGTCCACGGCTTGATCGAGGCGGGAGAAGCCCTGCCCTGTTTCGTCAATGACAAAGGGTGCGCTAGGCTGCTGGGCCGCAAGCGGCACACCAAGAGCAAGTAAAACAGCAAGGACAATGATTGGCGAAATGCGCACGAAACTCTCCCAAAGGAATGCCTCGCGATGCGCTTTCAACGGTTAAGAAAGTCCGACATTTTACAGTTAATATCGTATTTTCAGCGCGTTAACGATCTTTTTGGATCGATATCAGCTTTCCAGGTTCGGCCTTAACCAGCGCTTCGCGATATCCAGATCGACAGCGCGGCGGCCCGCATATTCCTCAAGCTGGTCCTGCGCGACTTTGGCGACACCGAAATATTGCGATTGCGGGTGGCCGAAATAGAAGCCCGAAACCGCAGCGGTTGGCCACATCGCGAAGCTTTCGGTCAGGTCAATCCCGGCTGGGCCGTTATGTCCCGACCCGCCGCCGAGCAGTTCAAACAAAAGCGGTTTGAGGCTGTGATCCGGGCAGGCAGGATAGCCCGGTGCTGGGCGGATGCCGTCATATTTCTCACGGATCAGTTCCGTGTTCGAGAGACTTTCGTCAGGTGCATAGCCCCACAGATCCGCGCGAACATGGGCATGCATACGCTCGGCAAAGGCTTCGGCCAGCCGATCGGCCAACGCCTTCAGCAGGATATCCGAATAATCATCCGTGTCCGCCTTGAAGCGCGCGATATGCTCATCAATACCATGGCCCGAACAGACCGCAAAACCGCCGATCCAGTCACCCACCGGATCGATAAAATCGGCAAGGCACATATTGGCGCGGCCGGACCGTTTCAGGACCTGTTGACGCAGCATCGGGAGGCGGTGTTCGTTGCCGCCGTCCATAACGATAATGTCATCGCCGTCCCGGTGGCATTCCCACAGTCCGGCAACCGCGCGCGGCTTCAGCCAGCCTTCTGCAATAATGGTATCGAGCATCGCCTGACCGTCCTTGAACAGATCACGCGCGCTTTCGCCCACCACATCATCCCCAAGGATCGCTGGATAATTCCCCGCCAGCTCCCAGGCGCGGAAGAACGGCGTCCAGTCGATGTAATCGCGCAGATCCTCCAGCGGCCAATCGTCGAAAACATGAAGGCCGGGCTTGGCTGGCGCAGGCGGCTTCAGCGCCATATCGGCAGCAAAACTGTTGGCCCGTGCTTCATTGAGAGAGACGAGCTTGCTCGCGCCCCGCCCCTCACGCGCCGTGCGGATCTCGTCATATTCATTGGCTGTTTGTTCAACGAACGGCGCGCACTGGGTCTGGGAAACCAGTGTTGAGGCGACGCCCACCGCGCGGCTCGCATCAAGCACATAGATTGTCGGCCCGTCATAGGCGGGTTCAATCCTAAGCGCAGTATGCACCTTGCTGGTCGTTGCCCCGCCGATCAACAGCGGAATCTTCAGGTCTGCGCGGTCCATTTCCTCGGCCACGGTCACCATCTCATCCAAGGATGGCGTGATCAGGCCGGACAGGCCGATCATATCGGCTTCATTCTCGTCAGCGGCTGTCAGGATATCGCTCCACGGCACCATCACGCCAAGATCGACAACCTCAAAACCGTTACATTGGAGCACAACGCCGACGATGTTCTTGCCGATATCATGCACATCGCCTTTGACGGTCGCCATGATGATCGTGCCCTTGCCTTTGGCTTTCTCATCCTTCTCTTCCTCAATGAAGGGAAGCAGATGGGCGACGGCTTTCTTCATCACCCGCGCGGATTTGACGACCTGAGGCAGGAACATCTTGCCGCTGCCAAACAGATCACCAACAACATTCATGCCGTCCATTAGCGGGCCTTCGATCACTTCGATCGGCTTGCCTCCGCGCGCAAAAATCCCCTGCCGCGCTTCCTCGGTATCGGCGACAACATTCGCGTCAATGCCTTTGACGAGCGCATATTCGAGGCGCTTGATAACATCCCAACTGCGCCATTCTTCGGCTTCTTTTTCGGCTCGTTTGTCAGTGCCGCGATAGTTCTCGGCCAACGCGATCAAGTTATCGGTCGCATCGCCGCCTGCCTTGGGTGTGCGATCAAAGATCACATCTTCACAGGCTTCCCGCAGTTCGGGATCGATCGCATCATACACGTCCAGCTGCCCGGCATTGACGATGCCCATATCCATTCCGGCCGGGATTGCGTGAAAGAGGAACACGCTGTGCATGGCCCGGCGCACCGGTTCGTTGCCCCGAAAACTGAACGAAAGGTTTGATAGACCGCCAGAAATATGGACGCCCGGGCAGCGTTCGCGAATTTCGCGCGCCGCCTCGATAAAGTCGATCGCATAACGGCGATGCTCATCAATGCCGGTCGCAATCGCAAAGACATTGGGATCGAAGATGATATCTTCGGGCGGGAAACCGTTTTCAGTGAGGAGCTTATAGGCGTGCGAGCAAATCTCGACCTTGCGCTCCTTGGTGTCGGCCTGGCCGGTTTCGTCAAACGCCATCACCACAACCGCTGCACCATAGGCCCGGCACTTTGCGGCATAGGCAAGAAACTCTTCCTCGCCTTCTTTCATCGAAATTGAATTGACGATGGGCTTGCCAGACACGCATTTCAGCCCAGCTTCGATGACCGACCATTTCGAGCTGTCGATCATGAAGGGCACGCGCGCGATATCGGGTTCGGCAGCGATTAGTTTGAGAAAGGTCGTCATCGCCTTTTCGGCGTCGAGAAGTCCTTCATCCATGTTGATGTCGATGATTTGCGCGCCATTCTCAACCTGCTGACGGGCCACTTCCACAGCCGCTTCATAATCATCATTGAGGATGAGTTTTTTGAACCAGGCGGAGCCAGTCACATTGGTGCGTTCGCCAATATTGACGAATGTTGCGGTATTTTTGGTCATCGAAACTTTCAGGCAGCGAGCGTCATCGGCTCAAGGCCGGTGAGGAAGGTTCGGGTTATCGGTTTGGCGACTTTGCGGGGCGATTTGCCTTCAACCAACTGAGCGATCGCCCGGATATGTTCAGGCGTTGTCCCGCAACAGCCGCCGACAATATTGACCAGCCCCATCTCAACCCATTGGCTGACCTTTTCACTCGTATGCTCAGCATCTTCATCATATTCGCCAAGATCATTGGGGAGCCCGGCATTGGGATAGCCGATCACTAATGTGTCAGCGATCTCGGAAATGGCCTGCATATGGGGACGTAGTCTGTTCGCTCCGAAGGAGCAGTTGAGCCCAACGGCCAGAGGCTCGGAATGGCGCACGGCAGCCCAGAAGGATTCGATCGAATGACCAGACAGGTTACGCCCGGACATATCAGTGATCGTCATGGACAGAACCAGCGGAACCGCCACTTCATGCCGCTCACCGGCCTCATGCGCCGCCATGATCGCGGCCTTGGCGTTCAGCGTATCGAAGATGGTTTCGACGAGGAGCATGTCGACACCGCCTTCGATCAGTCCGTCAATCTGCTCGCCATAGACGGTCTTCATCTGATCGAAATCGACTTCGCGAAAACCGGGATCATTGACGTCGGGAGACAGTGACAGGGTCTTGTTAGTCGGGCCGATCGAACCAGCAACAAAGCGCGGTTTTTCTGCGGTCGAGGCATTGTCCGCTGCACGCCGGGCGATACGGGCTGCGGCAAGGTTCAACTCATGGACCAAAGCCTCATCGCCATAATCGGCTTGGCTAATGGTGGTGCTGCTGAACGTGTTCGTTGAGATGATATCGGCACCGGCATCGAGATAGGCGGTGGTAATCTCCTCGACGATTTCAGGCCGAGTCAGGCAAAGGAGATCATTATTGCCCTTTTGATCGAGCCGAAACTCCCGGTCACCGCGATAACCCGCCTCGTCGAGATTGTAATTCTGGATCGACGTGCCCCAGGCGCCGTCGAACACAAGAATGCGCTCCGCCGCGATGGCGCGAATCCGGTTTGCCGCATCGGTCATGAGTTCGGCTCCTGCACTTGCGGCCGCATACCGAGCAGATGGCAGATGGCGTAAGAAAGCTCTGCGCGATTGAGCGTGTAGAAATGGAACTCTCGGACGCCGCCTGCATAGAGCTTGCGGCACATTTCCGCCGCGACGGTCGCAGCGATCAACTGGCGCGCGGCAGGCAGTTCATCAAGCCCTTCGAACAGCCGGTTCATCCAAGGCGGGATTGCCGCGCCGCACATGCCCGCGATCCTTTGCGTGGTCGCAACATTCGAAACCGGCAGGATACCGGGCACGATCTCTGCATCGATCCCCGCTGCCGCCACATCATCCCGAAAGCGGAAGAAATTATCGGCCGAGAAGAAGAATTGCGTAATGGCACGCGTCGCCCCGGCATCAAGTTTGCGCTTCAGATTATCGAGATCGGTTTGCGGGCAATCGGCCTCAGGATGCACTTCGGGATAGGCGGCCACAGACACTTCGAACGGCTTGAATGCCTTGATCCCCGCAACCAGTTCGGCCGCGCTCGCATAGCCTTCGGGATGCGGCTGGAAGGCCTCAAAGGCGTCGCCCTTGCGTGGCGGATCGCCCCGCAACGCCACAATATGCCGCACGCCCGCGTCCCAATAATCGCTAATAACCTCTTCGATCTCCGCCTTGCTGGCATCGACACAGGTCAAATGCGCAGCCGCCTGGATCGGTGTTTCTTCCACAATCCGGCGAACCGTCGCATGGGTCCGTTCCCGCGTAGAACCACCAGCGCCATAGGTAACCGACACGAAACGGGGATTCAGCGGCTCCAGCGTCTTGACCGAATCCCAAAGCGTGGCTTCCATCTTAGCGTTTTTCGGCGGGAAGAATTCGAACGATACTCTTGAATCACCGGTGATATCCGCAAAGAGCGGGTCGTCCGTCGCGCGCCGTGCTTCTTGCAACTGGTCCACCGTCAAATTCATGCCGCCACCACCTTCAAACGCGGATCAGCCAACCGGCGGCCGGACCATAGTTTCACTGTAAGTTCACCGCCTTCAAGCTCATCGACCAACCCGCCTTCGATGCGAGCGGCTTCGAACCATCTTGCGATCTGCTCTTCGGAAAAGCCGAGCCGGGCATGCGCATTCTGACTGCGTAAATCCTCGCGCCCATGCGCAGCAAAATCGGCAATCAGCAAACGGCCACCCGTATCGAGCAACCGTGCGGCCTCGGCAATCACCGCCGCAGGCTGCTGCGCATAATGGAGCACCTGATGCAGGATAACCGTATCGGCGCTGCCGTTCGGCAGCTCCAGCGCATACATATCGCCTTGTCTGATTTCAGCCTTTTCAAGGCCGACTTCAGCGAGCTTGGCACGTGCCAAGCGAAGCATTTCCGGGCTGCGGTCTATGCCAATCGCATTCCCGGCGTCTCCGCCAAAAAGTTCCAGCATCCGGCCGGTGCCTGTTCCGATATCGACAAGCCGGCCTATCGCATCTTTGCCAAGCGCGCGGCCCATTGCTGCCTCAACTTCGCTTTCCGCCACATGCAGCGAGCGAATGGCATCCCATTGTTCTGCATGAGCGGCAAAATAGGCTCCCGCAGCGGCCTGACGGTCTGCGCGAACCGCTTCAAGCCGCGCAATATCGGCACGGGTCCAATGGTCTTCACCGGATTCAGACCAGCCATCAATTGCGCTGAGCAAAGGACGCACCCGTGCCGGATTGCCCAGCCCCAGGAAAACCCAACTCCCTTCCTTGCGGCGTTCGGCAAGCCCGGCGTCGACGAGGATTTTGACATGGCGGGATACGCGAGGCTGACTTTGCCCCAGAACTTGGGCGAGTTCGCCGACGGACAACTCCATCGCCCGCAAAAGCGCAACGATTCTGAGCCGTGTAGGGTCGGCAAGCGCCCTGAAAATTTCGAGTTCAGCTCTCATTTATGAAGATATAAAGATATCTTTATATGCGGTCAACCACCTATGATTTGGCCGATTTTTGGCAGTATGGCAGCGTTTTTAGGCCGATCATGTCGATTTGGGGCCACGGGATATTAATCTTCAAATGACTCGACATGAGCGATCGTCCGAGGCATTTCATGCGCCGCAATCTCATGTACATCGGAGAGTGTTTTCTTGCGTAAGCTTTTGATTTCATTATTGTTAATGCTGTTCTTGAGTGCCTGCGCAACGACGATGGCCGGACCGAATGGTATGGCCGACCGTGATCAACATGAAGAATTCAACCGCGATATGTGGGCCGTCAATCAAGGCATCGATAATGTATTGATCAGTCCGGTCGCCGATGTTTATCGCACCGTAACCCCGCAACCCGCCCGCCGCGGCATTGCCAATGTCTTTCGTAACCTCTCTGAACCCTGGTCGTTCATCAACAACCTGCTCCAGGGTCGGCCTGACCGGGCATTGCGTAATCTTGGCCGGTTCATTGTAAATTCGACAATCGGTATCGGCGGGCTTGCCGATCATGCGACCGCAATGGGCATCGCACCTGCGCCGGAGGATTTCGGACAAACACTGGCTGTATGGGGCGTCGGCGATGGCGGATATGTCATGAATCCACTTCTTGGTCCTTCGACACAGCGCGACACGTTCGGCGCAATCGTCGATTTTGTGGCCAATCCTGTTTCTATATTTTTCAGCCGCAGTCTCAACCTTACGACACAGGAACAATGGGGCATAAGAGCCGTCAGCATCATTAGTACGCGAGCGGAACTCGCTGAGGGCGGCGTCGACGCCTTTCTGGAAAGCAGCGCCGACCCCTATGCCGCAGCGCGCTCCGCCTTTTTTCAGAGCCGTGAAGCTGCGATACTCAACTATGATACGGAGAGCCTAGCGGGCGATGGAGATGACCTGAACGCCGCAGAAGATGCGGCCTTTGAGGCGGCATTCGACGATCTCGAAGAATTTGAAGTAACGGCGCCTGAAGAAACCGAGACCGGTGAAATCGTTTCTGAAGATATCGCACCGGAAGAGATCGCTCCGATCCAACCCGAATAAGTAGCGATTCAGCTAAATATTGCTTTAATGGCCAATGAGCTGTAAAAAAATGCCCGACTGGTTTCGGGGGACGCCCCTCGGGGGCCCAAGTCTTTAAACTAAAATTTTAAACCACTGGGAGAACGACCCATGACTAAAACTTTTGTATTGCCTTTGGCCCTCGCCGCTTCGCTTGGCCTCGCTGCATGCTCGGGCGCAGAAGACGCGGCTGCTGACGCCGTTGACGCTGTTGAAGAGACCGCCGAAGATGTAGGCGCGGTTGCTGACGAAGCTGCTTCCGACATGGCTACTGCTGCTGACGGCGCAATGGACGAAATGGAAGAAATGGTCGACGACGCTGGAACAGCTGTCGACGAAGCCATGGGCGGCGAAGAAGAAGAAGCTCCGGCTGAATAAGGCGCGCTCTTATTTCAGACGAATAAAAAAGGCCGCGCCCGGCATCTGGGCGCGGCCTTTTTCTTTGGTAACGTCCCGCCTAAAGACACAGGTCTGGCATGGTCGTCTTGGGGGAGAGAATTACATGGTGAAGCACCGCACTGCCCTGCCCATGGCAGCGATCATCCTTCTGGCCGCATGCAGTACCCCGGAAGGAGAGGCCGGTATAACCAGTTCGGAAGAACGCCAGCTCGACGAAGCCGCAGCAGCGCTCGACGAGTCCCAGGCCGATTATGAAGCTGCGATCCAGACGCCCGATCCAGCCCAAGCTACCGAAAACGAAACAGAGCGCTAGACAGGCAGCTCTCCGATCAAGAGCGGCTTATTCTCGCGAATGACTTGTTCGGCAAAATCCATAAAGGCACGAACGCGGGCCGTGCGGCGCAGATCATTGTGCGTCAAAACCCAGATATCGCGCGCTGGCTCCGGCTTGCGGTTCGTCGCGCGGATCAACCCTGGTTCAACATCACCAATCATGCAGGGCAGCATCGTCAATCCCAACCCTGCCTTGGCCGCGGCTACCTGAACTGACGGCCGGTCGAATGCGCCCCAAACGGGTACGCGCGCGAATTCCGAATGCTGCGTCCAATCGGGGTAACGGCCTTCGGTATCATTCCAACCAAGCCATCTGCCCGTTTCGGGTTCAGCAACAAGATCATGTTTTTCCAGATAGGCCGGGGCGGCATAAATACTCATATGGTATGGAAAATAGCGTTTCCCGACCAAGGTATCGGGTGGATTATTGTTCATCCGTACAGCGATATCAGCCTCACGGCGGGAAACGTCGAGTTCCTCATAAGTGACGATGATATTGAGCTCGAGACCGGGATAGCGATCACTGAATTCGGGCAGGTGCGGTGCAAAAATACCCGTTGCCAGCGGTTCTGCCATTGTCACAACGAGTTTGCCGGGAAGCATATCATCCCGCCCCGCAATTCGCCGCGTGATTGTGTTCAGATCATTGCCAAAGCCAGCGGCAATGGCGGCCAGTTCTTCCCCCGCCTGGGTAGGCGCATAACCTTCCGGGCGGCGGTCGAAGAGCCTGACCTTCAACGACTGTTCGAGCGCTTCGATCCGGCGACTCACAGTTGAATGATGGACACCGAGATCCCGGGCGGCATTGCGCACCGTTCCAGCCGCCATCACGGCGTTGAACGTCTTGATGTCCTCCCAATCGGGATTGACGGTATGCGGCATCAGATGAAGCTTTTCATTTCGTGGCTAATTAATGCACCAATAAGGTGCATATATATACTTAGACGCTGTGTAATTGCACCACTAAGCCTCAAGAAATACGCAGTCAACTTAATCTCGAAAGGACGAACATGCCCCTTCCTATTACCGCCGCGACCGTGGCCGCGGTCATCCTCATTCTCCAGATGGTGTTGATGGTGCTGGCAGGCGCCCATCGTGCGAAAACGGGCATCGGTGTAGGTGACAGCAATGATGACGGCGTTGATCAGGATCTGACGCGTAAAGTTCGCCGCCATGGCAATCTTGCCGAAAATAGCGCACTTTTCATCGTGGCCCTCGCGTTGGCCGAGCTGGTTGGTGCACCCGCAAATGTGGTCATGGGCTTTGGCTGCGTTTTCATTATTGCGCGCCTCTCGCACGCCCTTGCCTTCAGCTCGCTTGCAGGATCGCATGGCGCAGAAGGCAGCAAGCTGTTTACACTGGCCCGGATCATCGGCGCCTTTGGAACATTTCTCTCCGGCGTCGGGCTCGGCGGTTATCTTCTCTATCTGCTCTGCATGGCCTAGCCCCTCCCGGCCAGCCAGAGCAGCCTCGAAGGGCCGGAAGCAAGCGCCTCCGGCCCTTTCTTTGTGGGCAATCGCTACATCAAGGTATCCAGCTCGATCACATCGCTCTCGGCCGGCAGGCTGAACAGCATGCCATCGCGCGCCATGACGATCGCTCTGCGCATGACATTTCTTCAAACCGTCTCGAGTGGAATAGCATGCAGTGCCGCACAAGATAGGGTGTGGGCGAGCACCCGGGTTGGCTTTACTCTTTCCCTATGCTCGGCCAGATACCGACTGAAGGGCGCGATAACGCTCTACCAAATATGGGGGCGGGATATGAAGCACACTCTATTCTTCTGGGTCATGACAATGGCTGCGCTGGCACCAGCAGCGGCCCAGACGCCCGAAGCCGATTTGATCCTGCACAATGGCATTGGTCTGACCATGACCGGCCCGTCGGACCGCGCCGAAGCTATCGCAATAGACGATGGGATCATCATCGCCGTCGGATCGGACGAGATGATCATGGCTCACCGCGGCAACGATAGCGAAGTCGTCGATCTTCAAGGCCAAACCTTCATGCCCGGCTTTATTGACGCGCATGGCCATCTTTTCGGCGTTGGTGTGATTGCCGGAATCGCCAATCTCTCTCCGCCGCCAGTAGGTGCTGCAACCGATATCGCCTCGATCCAGCAAAGCATGCGTGACTATATGGCGGCGGGCAGTTTTGATGACGGCGATTGGATTGTCGGCTTTGGCTATGATGATTCCCTGCTTGCCGAAAATCGCCATCCAACCCGCCATGATCTCGATGCGATCTCGGCAACTCGCCCTGTCCTGGTGACCCACACGTCCGGCCATTTGGCGGTGATGAACAGCGCCGCATTGGCAATTGCCGGTATAGATGGTTCCACCCCTGATCCTGAAGGCGGCATCATCAGGCGTCAGGAAGATGGGCAAACGCCCAACGGTGTGCTCGAGGAAACCGCCTATTTTGCTCATATGAGTCTGGCGACCTCGACCGACCCCGTCGTGCTGTTGGCGGCGCTGCAAAGGGCCCAGGACATTTATGTGGAGAACGGGATCACAACGGCACAGGATGGCCGGGTGGCACCGGGCCAGCTTCAGCTGATGCAGGCGGCGGCGCAAAATGGCATGTTCCGCATTGATGTCGGCGCGCTTCTTGGAATGGGCGATGACTGGGGCGACATGACGGCGCTGGATATTGGAGGCGCTTATGAAGGGCGGTTCCGGATCGCTGGCCTGAAGCTGGTCCTAGATGGTTCGCCACAAGGCCGAACGGCATGGTTGCATGATCCCGTGCCCATGCCGCCAGACGGCCAGGAAGCTGGCTATAGCGGCTATCCAACGCTGACCGATGAAACACTCGCTGAATATCTGGGCCTTGCGGCGGAATATGGCTGGCAGGTCTTCGCCCATGTGAATGGCGATGCTGCTGCGCAACAGTTGATCGATGGCGTTGCAGAGGCTGGCATAGCGCCGGATGCGCGAACCATCGCCATCCATAATCAGGTGGTCACGCAGGCGCAGTTGACCCGGCAATTAGAGCTTGGGATTCAGCCCTCTTTCTTTGCCGCGCACACGTTTTTTTGGGGCGATTGGCACCGCGATGTCGCGCTGGGGCCGGAACGTGCTGATTTCATCTCTCCCCAACGAGCCGCGCTCGATATTGACCTCACGCCAACCATCCATAATGACTCGCCGATCATCCCGCCAGATATGATGCGTCTGATCTGGTCATCGATAACGCGGCGCACGCGTTCTGGAGATATTCTCGGGCCAACCCAGCGCGTCTCTCCCTATGAAGCGCTGACGATGGTCACGCACAATGCGGCCTGGCAGATTGGTGAAGAAGACAGCAAAGGACAGCTCGCTCCCGGCATGCGCGCGGATATTGTCATACTGTCCGCCGATCCAACGAGCGTGGAACCCGATGCGATTCTGAATATTGAAGTGGTGACCACCATCAAGGATGGCGAGATGGTCTTTTCAGCAACCGAAAGCAGCGAAGACTAGCTTCGCGCCTATCACACAGGCAATAAAAAAGGACCGGAAGCTCTCGCTTCCAGCCCTTCTTTGTTTGGCTGACGCCGGACGGGTTTAGAAACCCATGCCGCCGCCCATGCCGCCCATGCCGCCCATATCGGGCATGGCAGGAGCGCCGCCAGCACTGTCGTCAGGAAGTTCGGCAACCGTGGCTTCCGTTGTAACCAGCAGACCGGCAACGGATGCTGCATCCTGCAACGCTGCACGAACAACCTTTGTCGGGTCGATCACGCCGGCTTTGACCAGATCTTCGTAAACGTCGGTCTGGGCGTTGAAGCCGAGCTTGTCGTCCTTGCCGTCAAGCAGCTTGCCCGAAACCACCGCACCATCATGGCCGGCATTTTCGGCAATCTGACGGACCGGCGAGTAAAGCGCTTTGCGGACGATATCGACGCCGCGAGTCTGATCGTCATTTTCGCCTTCGAGACCCTTGAGAGCCTTGGTGGCGTAAAGCAGAGCAGTTCCGCCGCCCGGGACGATGCCTTCTTCAACAGCAGCGCGGGTTGCATGGAGCGCATCGTCGACACGGTCCTTGCGTTCCTTGACTTCGATCTCGCTGGCGCCGCCAACCTTAATCACGGCAACACCGCCGGCAAGTTTGGCGAGACGCTCTTGCAGCTTCTCTTTGTCATAATCGCTGGACGTGCCTTCGATCTGCTGACGGATCGCTTCGACGCGGCCGGCAATTGCCTTCTTCTGGCCAGCGCCATCAACAATAACGGTATTGTCCTTGTCGATGGTGACGCGCTTGGCTTCGCCGAGCATGCCCAGAGTTACTGTATCCAGCTTGATGCCGAGATCTTCGGAGATCATTTCGCCCTTGGTCAGGATCGCAATGTCTTCGAGCATCGCCTTCCGACGATCACCAAAGCCAGGCGCCTTGACCGCAGCAACCTTGAGGCCGCCGCGCAGCTTGTTGACCACGAGGGTCGCGAGCGCTTCGCCTTCAATGTCTTCCGCGATGATCAGGAGCGGACGGCCGCTCTGAACAACAGCTTCGAGGATCGGCAGCATGTCCTGCAGGCTCGTAAGCTTCTTCTCGTGGATCAGAATGTACGGATTTTCGAGCTCGACATTCATCTTTTCCGGGTTGGTGACGAAGTAAGGTGAGAGATATCCACGGTCGAACTGCATGCCTTCAACAACATCGAGTTCGAATTCGAGACCTTTGGCCTCTTCCACGGTGATCACGCCTTCTTTGCCGACGCGGTCCATGGCTTCAGCGATCTTCTCGCCAACTTCACGGTCGCCATTGGCGGAAATCACGCCAACCTGAGCAACTTCGCCCGAGCTTTTGACATTCTTCGAACGCTTCTGGATGTCTGCAACCACTTTGGTGACTGCAAGGTCGATGCCGCGCTTAAGATCCATCGGGTTCATACCGGCCGCAACCGATTTCATGCCTTCGCGAACGATGGCCTGAGCGAGAACCGTTGCGGTCGTCGTGCCGTCGCCGGCGATGTCATTGGTCTTGGAAGCAACTTCCTTGACCATCTGCGCGCCCATATTTTCGAACTTGTCTTTCAGTTCGATGTCCTTGGCGACGGTAACGCCGTCCTTGGTGATGCGCGGTGCGCCGAAGCTCTTGTCGAGCACGACATTGCGGCCCTTAGGACCGAGCGTGACCTTTACGGCGTCGGCGAGAATGTCGACACCCTTCATGATGCGCTCACGCGCGTCGCGGCCGAATTTTACGTCTTTAGCTGCCATGATAGCTTACCTTTATGTTGTGATGGTCTTGAAAGAAAAAGCGCCTGATCTAACAGTGATCGGCCTCAGCCAACGATGCCGAGAATGTCGCTTTCCTTCATGATGATCAGATCTTCGCCGCCAAGTTTAACCTCAGTGCCGGACCATTTGCCGAACAGGATCTTGTCGCCTTTTTTGACATCGAGCGGCGTAACCTTGCCATCGTCGGACTTGAGGCCCGAACCAGCGGAAACGACTTCGCCTTCTTGCGGCTTTTCCTGAGCGCTATCCGGAATGATGATGCCTCCGGCAGACTTGGTGTCAGCCTCTACGCGGCGAACAAGCACGCGATCGTGCAGTGGACGAAATCCCATTGTAATTCCTTTCTTCTGTTACCAATTCAAAGGCGAACGCAGAGGCGTTTCTTCAACGAAACGTCCGATCGATCGCCAGATCTCGCAAAAACAGTTATTAGCACTCCAAAAGCACGAGTGCTAATAGAGTTGCATTTAGGCCTCGATCGGCGGCTTTCAAGGAAAATTTTCGGATTCTTCCATTTTTTCCGCCCGTGGCCTGTAACCGATTGGGGCACGCGCACGAACTGGCTAGTGAATAACCGAGCCCGCGCCATGAATACTGTCTTTTCCCCTCGATCAATAAAATTCCAAAAAGCCTGCAGGCTGCCCCCGAGCAGGCGCTATGGAACCGTACGCGCGAACAATGCCTCCCAGCGCAATCGGACGATCGAGGGCCGGGGAATCGTTCGGCAACCACAGTCTGTGGGTCGCAACACGTCAGACGATTCCCCACCCCTTTCCGCCGAAACAACAATCAGGCTGCACAGCGCGAATTTGCGTGCTAGATCAAATCCGTGGTTGCCGACGACGAGACATTGGTGCGCCTCATGGCGCTCGCCCAAGATGGCGATAAAGGGGCCTATCGCACGCTACTTGGCGAGTGCGAGACCTGGCTCAAACGCTATTATGCACGCAAGATCGGGCCGCATGTGCTGGAGGATCTCGTGCAGGACACATTGATCTCCCTCCACCGCAAGCGGGCATCCTATGATCCCACGCGTGCTTTCCTGCCCTGGTTGGCAGCGATCGCACGGTATCGCTGGATCGATCATTTGCGCAAAGCGTATCGCACGAAAGAGGTGGAGCTGAACGAAGAGCTGGCGGCTGATCCTTCCGATCCGGCAGTTGCAGCGAAGATCGGGCTTGAGCGACTAATGGGCCTGATCCCCGAAAAACAAGCGCTGGCGATCACGCTGGTAAAGATACAGGGGCTGACGATTGCGGAAACCTCGCAAAAAACCGGCCAGTCTGAATCGCTGGTTAAAGTGAATATTCACCGCGGCATGAAACGCATGGCCGCGGCGATTGAGGAAGAATAATGCCCAAGGGTTTTGATCTCGATAGCCTTGCCGAAGAGCTGACGCCGGTAAAACCGCTCAGTGCGAACAGCGCTATGGGCGGCATAATCTTTCTGACCATTGTCGGCGGCATATTCATTATCGCAACGCTGGGATTCCGCGACAATTTTATGGATGCGACAGCAACCGACCCGATGTTCCTGATTCGCAGCGGTTTGCTCTTAGTACTCGGCGCTGCCAGCCTGAGTGCGGCCACGAGCATGGCCCGGCCAGCCGTCGGTATCAGCCGGACAGGATGGCGCTGGGCAGCTGCGGCGGCCCTGATCATCCCTATTGCGGCCGCTACTGCGGCGCTGGTTAGCCGTACTCCGGTTGCCGAGCGCCTTCATCCGGCGAACGGCGTCGAATGCCTGACCTATTCAATCGGTGTCGGCCTTGTTCTTGGGGCGGCGCTGACATGGTGGCTGAGGCGCGGCGCGCCGACATCGCCCGAACGCGCAGGTATCGTAACCGGCCTTGCAGCCGGCAGCCTTGGTACGCTCGCTTACTCGATGCACTGCCCGCATAACGATATCGTCTATATCGGCCTGTGGTACACATTGGCGACTGGCGTGACGACGTTGGCCGGTCGGTTGCTCGTCCCGCGCCTCATCCGCTGGTAGAAACACCCATACCGCCCGACGAACTATATTTGTTTCCAGGCGCTTCCATCCCTAAATAGCATCTATCGGATGATAAGGAGTATGTAATGCGGCTGTTAAGCGGTGCCTGGAGAATTTTGGTCGGGATCAAGGACGGGCTCGTCCTGCTGCTCCTGCTGCTCTTTTTCGGGCTGCTCTATGCTGCACTGACATCGACCCCCAATCCGGTCGTTCCGGGCACAGGCGCGCTCCATCTCAATCTTGATGGCGTGATCGTTGAACAACCCGAACAGATAAACCCGTTCGACGCGCTGACCGGCAGCGAAACCATTCCCCAGCACCGCCTCCGCGATATCGTCCAGGCGCTGGAAAGCGCAGCCACCGATGATCGCGTCACGTCCGTTGCACTTGATCTCGACGGCTTTCTCGGCGGCGGGCAAACCGCCATCGCCCGGGTCGGCGACGCCATCCAAACGGTGCGTGATGCGGACAAGCCGGTCATCGCCTTTGCCACCGGCTATGGCGACGATGCCTATGCGCTTGCTGCCCATGCGAGCGAAATCTGGGTCCACCCTATGGGCGGCGCACTGGTCCTCGGCCCCGGCGGCAATCGGCTCTATTATGGCGATATGCTGACGCGATTCGGTGTGACAGCCAATATCTTTCGCGCGGGAACCTATAAATCTGCGGTCGAACCTTTCAGCCGCGCAGACCAGTCTCCTGAATCGCGCGAAGCCAGCCAGGCGCTTGCCGACACATTGTTCGAAGCATGGCGCGAGGATGTTTCGCAAGCCCGGCCAGATGCCAATCTCGATGCGATCATCGCAACGCCTGCGGACGTTGTGGAAGCGGCCAATGGCGATCTCGCCACCGCCGCGCGCGATGCCGGGATGGTCGATACCATCGGCACACGCGGCGAATGGGAAGCACGGATGGCAGAGGTATCGGGCGAAGATGCGAGTACTGGATTCCAGTCGATCCGCCTCGCCAGCTGGATAGCGGCCAATCCGCGTTCCGGTGGCAGCACCAATATTGGCGTCATCACGGTCGCCGGCACGATAATCGACGGCGAAGCGCCTCCGGGCACGGCAGGGGGCGAAACCATTGCCGAGCTGCTGCGCAACGCTGCCGAATCCCATGATTTCTCCGCGCTCGTCCTGCGTGTCGACTCCCCGGGCGGGTCGGCGCTGGCATCCGAACGCATCCGCCGTGCAGTGCTTGCTTTTGCGGAGGAAGAAGGCGGTATCCCAATCGTGGTTTCGATGGGCAATCTCGCCGCATCGGGCGGCTATTGGGTCGCAACGGCAGGCGATCATATTTTCGCCGAGCCCGGCACGATCACCGGCTCAATCGGCGTGTTCAGCATCATCCCGAGCTTTGAGGGCACGCTCGCTCAACTCGATATCGGCTCGGATGGCGTCCAGACGACGCCGCTCTCCGGCGAACCCGATATTTTTGGCGGCATCTCTCCCGAGGCCCAGCGGCTCTTCCAGTCGGGCACCGAGGATATCTATCGCCGCTTCCTGACTTTGGTCAGCGAAAATCGCGACATGCCCCGTGAGCGGATTGCTGAACTCGCCGAGGGCCGTGTCTGGGCCGGCGCGACTGCGCGTCAGCTCGGGCTGGTCGATCAGTTTGGCAATCTCGACGATGCCATCGCCGAAGCCGCAAACCGCGCCGAAGTGGAAGCTGATGATGTTCGCGTTCTCTGGATCGAGCAGCCACCCGACCCCTTCGCCGAGTTTGTCCGCAACTGGACCAGCGAAGACGATGCCGAACAAACGGCCGCGCCGCGCGATATCTGGACGATGCTCGCCCCCGACCCGCACGCGATATTGGCGACGGTAACAGCTGAAATGCAGCTGCTAATGAACGGCCCGGCAATGCAGCTACGCTGTCTGGAATGCCCGATGGAGATCGCGCCGGGGCGGGTTAGCAATGCGGAAGCGGGGACGGTTCAGGCGATGGTGCTGAGGTGGATGCTGGGTTAAGCTGATCGCGTGTGGTTGGTCGGCCGCTCGTCCCGCAGAGCCGACATCGCAAACTTGATCAGCAACGTCCGCTTTCGACCCATTGCGGGCATTGGGTGCCTCGAATAGCTTTTCACTTGGCTTTTCCGATGCTGTACCTGTGATTGACTCCGTATTGTTGTTATAATACAGTATGGCGCTCGATTTCAATGGATAGGAATGCACTCATCATGGCAAGAACAGGTTCTTTCTTGGCCGCAACCCTGATTGCGACCGCATCGATAACCAGCGGCGCAGCCGCCCAATCGACATCGACTGCACAGCCTGTTGCCGAGACTTCAACTGTTGAAAACGAGACGCGTGACTATGCCGCAATCCTTACAAGGTTCGATCAGATCGTTGGGCAGATGTTATTTGATCCCCGCATCTTGACCGAGCAACGATGGATCAATTTTCGTGCGCAGTTTGGTGCGCTTAGTGAGGATGCGCAGACGGATGCCGAGTTTGAGGCTGCCTTCGACACCGCGCTCGCAAATGCAGACCTGTTTTCTCACTTGTCGCTGCACATTGATGAAAGCGCGCGCGCGAACCAGGCTGAACCGGACACGGCCAGTGCCAATGCAGAACCCTTGGCCCGGTTTGAAAATCTGGGCGATGGGATTGGATTGATGCGTATTCGTTCCTTTCAGGGAGAGGGGCTGCTCGAATTGCTCAATCAGGTTTTCGATCAGGCGATCGAGTCGGGAGTTGCCACTTTGATCATCGATCTAAGGGGCAATCCGGGCGGTAATTTTTCAGCTTGGCCTGTTGGAACGCGGCTTATTCGTGAGCCTCTCCAATTTGGCCAGCTCGTCGCGGGGAAATGGTATGCAACTCACAGCGCTCCCCCCACTCTGCAGGAGATTGCCGACGCGACCCCTATGACGGTTCCCGACGGCCCAACCCTTGTTGCGGATCTCATGGATGATGGGCTCTCGGTATTTGCAGCACTGCCTCAAGAACCTACCTATTCAGGCCGCGTTTTCGTGCTGATCGATGAAAGAACGGGAAGCACCAGCGAGATCGTGGCCGCAGGTCTTCAGCGGAGCGGTATTGCGCAAATAGTGGGTCAACGTTCGGCAGGACAGGTTCTCAACGCAAATCGGATCCCTCTGGCCGAAGGCATATCGCTGCAATTGCCGATTGCCGATTTCATGCTTCCCGACGGCAGCAGGCTAGAAGGTGTCGGCATAGTACCGGATTTTCCAACAGCCAGCGACGATGCACTCGAGTGCGCTATCACCATTTCCCATGGTGCAAACAACTGTGAGGCCGAAACGCCGCCCCAGTAACGGATGAGAGTTTTCTCAACTGGCGGTGCCCGCCATCACACCGCCGCGAAATTCCGCTAACCACCCATTGCGGACAGATTTTGCCCAATGCTACTTCCTGTTTTGCGGAAGCGCTCAGTGCATATGCCCCGAAAGCTTTTCAGCCAGAAAATCGAACACCCTTCTGACGCGAGGATTTGTTTTCAATTCTGAGTGGGCAGCGAGCCATACGGGCAATGATCCGATCTCGCCTTCCAACTCAATTTGGGAAACCCTTGGTTCGGCCTCACCTACCCTAATTTGGTTGAAACCCAGGCCATAACCCTCGACAACCATGTTCCAGCATACAACTGGATCATCACTTCGAAAGGCGAAGAATTCGCGTTCGACATGAACGCCGAAACGTTTGATCCCTTCAATAATGAATTCGCTTCGGTCAGCTCCGACCACAGCGTGATCGAGAATTTCGAGCATCGTTTTGGGAGCGGGATGCCGCTCGAGATATGAATGTGCCGCAAATACCCCAAGCTCAAAGTCTCCAACCTTGCGCGCAAAGACATCCGGCTGGGTCGGCCGGTACATGCGCACGGCGATATCTGCCTCTCGCCTCAGAAGGTTTTCGGTTTTGTCTGATGCCGCCAGTTCGATGTCGATTTCCGGTTCTTCAATCCGCAATGCGGCGAGGATTCGTGGCAATGTATATGTGGCAACAATCGTACTTGCTGTGATGCGAACGGTTCCAGATATGGAGGTTTCTTTTCCTTCAACCGCAAGCGATAATCGTCCGGCGGCATCAGCCATATCCGTTACATGTTGGAGTACATCCATTCCACGCTTTGTGAGCTCCACACCTCCAACTGTCCGATCAAAAAGACGCGCATCAAGTTGCTGCTCAAGCGCCGATATATGGCGGCTCAAAGTTGCTTGACTGCCCTTCGTTGCTCGCGCTGCCGCCGAGAACGAGCCGTGTTCACTGACAGAAACTAAGGATTGCAACAGGGTCCAGTCGAGGTTTGACATCTGGCGCTCCATTCATATTTGGATGGCAATATGCATATTAGGGCAATTTTCAATCCAATATCGGTTAGGCATATGGGGTTTGTCAACAAGATTTGAAAGGAACTCCAAATGCTAAACCAGACCGCACAAACCAAAATCACTGCAGCTGTTGCCGCACTCATCTCAACCATGATCTCTCTTGCAGCCAGCGTGGGTCCGGCGGTGAACACTGCCATCCCCTTTGTCATCTGAGCGCCGTTGTTGAAGGGCGCGGGCCGTCTGAGCTGTAAAGACGAATTCGTTGAGCGATGCCCTCACAGTAACTCATGACGCATGAGTTTGGGTGGGATATTACAGTGCGAGGCAACCAATCTCTTTTGATCGCCATCGCTTTCCACCCTGAGCCGCCAATGACTGCTCTCCACCCATAGCAGGCGTTAATGGAGCGACTGGCATCAAGCCATGGTGGCAAGCTTTGGCACTGCTATGATTGACAACAGCGAAAGAGAGCGGCGCTAACCGCCCCGATACACCGGTAACGCCAAACCCTTCCAGATCGCCAGCGCCCGGAGCGCGAAACCAGCCAGCGCGGATACGCCCGCCGCAATCGGTAGCATCACGCCTGCCCCGCTCAGCACGACGAATAACGCCGCAGCCTGTGCCGCCGCTGTCACATATAGTTCGGGCCGCAGGATGATGGATGGCTCGCCGGCCAGCACATCGCGGATGATGCCCCCGAGGCAAGCGGTGAAGATGCCCATCATCACAGCGGCGACGGGCGGGACGCCGACGCTGAGCGCCTTGGCCGCGCCGAACACGGCATAGGACGCCATGCCGATCGCATCGAGCCAGTCCAGCGTCTTGCCGCGCCAGAATTTGGCAGGCGTGATCCAAACGAGCAGCGCGATGACGAGACAGGCGATGAGCGGACGGGTGTCCACGACCCAGAAGACCGGCACACCGATCAACAAATCCCGCACCGTGCCGCCGCCCACGCCCGTCGCCAGCGCGAAAAAGGCGAAAGTAACCAGCGTCTGCTTAGCCCGTGCCGCCGCTACTGCGCCGGTCGCCGCGAACAGGCCGATCCCGGCAATATCCAGCGCAGAGAGCACAGGGCCGATGGGGAAATCGATAGGGATGTCGATGGGCGTCATTGCTTTTTCTTGCGCCGTTTACGCACATAACGCCAAGGAAGCACAATCGCGCCAAACAGCGCCATCAGCAGCGCGAGCACGGCCGAGCCGATCAGGATCGGATGGCTCGTATCTTCGCGCTCTCCCAAATCCATGATGTGCAGGCCCCACATGAAATCGAATGCACGCCAAAGCCGGGTGCGGATTGCCAGCACATCGCCGGTCTCCGCATCGACATAAACATGATGCGTGTCGCCAAAGCGGGCCTGCCAGGCGGGGCGCCCACGGCGCAGGTCCATCGGGTTGGCATCGGCCTCGAAGCGCTGCATCTGGGCAAGCGGCTCGTCCCCCGCATAGGCGGCTTCCGCGATCCGCACGGCTTCTTCGCTCGTGATCCGGGGCGCAAGATAAGCGCCGGTTTCAATCGACGCACGCCGCCCCCCGCCATCGGCATAGCGGATGATCCATTGTGCCCCGCCGGGCCGCTGGGCAAGTTCGACGCTCTGGACGGCGCGAATATTGCTGTCGATCTGCGGGAAGACGGGCGGGTTTTCGGGAGTCGCGACAACGGGCTCTTCGGCGCGTAGATGGGTTCCGCGCACCGTCTCAATTGGCTGTGCGACCATGAACAGGCCGGATATTATCCAGAGCAGGATCGGAACACCGGCCAGCCAGCCAAGCCAGATATGGTATTTCATCAGAGTCAGGCGCATCGGATCCCCCTCCAACCCCTCTTACGCCTTATCTCTTTGATAGAAAGCGTAAATAGGAGATTTTCAAACCTTCACCGATACCCCGCTGAGTGTAAACGAGATCATCACCCAATCAGATATGAATCGGCTTGCCCTGCACCGCCATCGCCGCTTCCTTCAAGGCTTCGGCATGGGTCGGATGAGCATGGCAGGTATAGGCAATATCTTCGCTGGTCGCGCCGAATTCCATAGCCTGAGCGGCTTGGGCAATCATCGTTCCGGCAAGCGAGGCGATGATATGCACGCCCAGCACCCGGTCAGTCTCCGCATCAGCGACGACCTTCACAAAGCCGTCGGTGTCGCGGTTGGTCTTGGCGCGGCTGTTCGCCATCATCGGGAACTTGCCGACCTTGACCGCGTGGCCGCGTTCTTTCGCGTCTTCGGTTGTGAGGCCAACCGAGGCGATTTCCGGCATGGTATAGACAACCGACGGGATCACATCATGGTTGATGATGCCGACTTCTCCGGCGATCCATTCGGCCACCGCCAGGCCCTCGTCCTCGGCCTTGTGGGCCAGCATCGGGCCGGGCACGACATCGCCGATTGCGCGGACGCCGTCGACTGATGTGCGGAATTCGCCGTCGATCTCGATCTGGCCGCGCGCATTGGTTTCAAGCCCGATGGTCTCCAAACCCAGTCCGTCCGTATTCGGCCGCCGCCCAATCGAGACGAGTACGCAATCCGCTTCGATTGTCTCGGCGTCGCCGCCTTTGGCGGGCTCAACGGTGAGCGTTGCTTTGGTCTTGGTCGCCTTGACGCCCGTGACTTTGGTTCCTGTACGGATGGCAAATCCCTGTTTCTTGAAAAGCTTGCCAGCTTCCTTGCGGACTTCGCCGTCCATGCCGGGCAGGATCTGGTCGAGAAATTCTATGACGGTGACTTCAGCGCCCAGCCGCCGCCAGACGGATCCGAGCTCCAGCCCGATCACGCCGCCGCCGATCACGACCATATGCTTGGGAACCTTGGGCAGCTCCAGCGCGCCGGTGGAGTCCACCACGACATGCGCGTCATTGTCGATATCGACACCGGGAAGCGGTGTGACCGAAGATCCAGTCGCGATGACGATCTCTTTCGCCGTAACCGCTTTGCCATCAACTTCGACCGTGTTCGCGCCGGTAAATGTCGCGCGCCCTTTGAGCCAATCGACCTTGTTCTTCTTGAACAGATATTCGATGCCGCCCGTCAGTTCGCCAACCGCTTTGTTCTTCTCGGCAAGCATCTGATTCAGATCGAGCTTTGTGCCCGTCAGTTTCACGCCGAACTTCTCCAGCGCGCCGGAATGGGCTTCTTCATAGAGCTCAGACGCATGCAGCATCGCCTTGGAGGGGATGCAGCCGACATTGAGGCAAGTGCCGCCCAGCGTTTCGCGGCTTTCCGCACAGGCCGTTTTCAGCCCCAACTGCGCAGCGCGGATCGCAGCGACATAGCCACCCGGTCCGGAGCCAATGATCAAAACGTCATAGTCGTAAGTCTTGTCAGCCATCATATTTCCTCGAGCGTCAGCCGCAAATTTTACAGATCGATCAGAAGCCGCATTGGGTCTTCAAGCGCTTCCTTCATACGGACGAGCGCAGTCACAGCCTCGCGGCCATCCACCAGACGGTGATCATAGGACATCGCCAGATACATCATCGGCCGCGCCGCGATGGAGCCATCGGGCATAACAACGGGTCGCTGCTCAATCCGGTGCATCCCGAGCACAGCGGACTGGGGCGGGTTGATAATCGGTGTTGAGAGCAGCGAGCCAAACACGCCGCCATTGGAGATCGTGAATGTGCCTCCGCGCATCTCATCCATCGAGAGCGCACCGTCTTTTGCGCGCTGCCCAAAATCGGCAATCGTTGTTTCGATCTCGGCAAAGGTCATCTGATCCGCGTTGCGAATGACCGGAACAACGAGACCGTTGGGTGCAGACACAGCGACCGATACATCGACATAATCGTGATAGACGATCTCATCGCCATCGATCTTGGCATTCACCGAAGGCACATCGCGCAGCGCGAGACAGGCAGCTTTCACAAAAAAGCCCATGAATCCCAAGCGGATGCCATGCTTCTTCTCGAACAATTCCTTATACTGCTTCCGCGCATCCATTACCGCAGTCATATCGACATCGTTAAAGGTGGTGAGCAGCGCCGCAGTGTCCTGCGCTTCCTTCAATCGCTTGGCGATCGTTTGGCGCAGACGCGTCATCCGCACGCGCTCCTCGCGGCGTTCGCCGGTTACGGCTGGCACAGCCGCGGCAGGCTCAACCCGCTCCATGCTTGGTTCGCGAGCCTCGGCCTTGTCCGCTTTCGCAGCCGCGAGCACATCATCCTTGGTCAAACGGCCATCCCTGCCGGAGCCTTTGATCTTCGAAGGGTCCACACCATGTTCGAGAACCAGGCGGCGAACAGACGGTGACAGGGTAAGGGGCTGGCTATCGGGATCGGCTGCTGCGGACTTTGCTTCGACCGGCGCCGGTGCAGCTTTGGTCAGCGCTACTTTCGCAGCTTCCGCCTTTGCTGGCGCAGCGCCTTTGCTATCGCCGATCCGCGCGATAACCGCGCCGACTTCGATGGTATCCCCGACCGCAACGACATGTTCTTGCAGAACGCCTGCGATGGGCGAGGGCACTTCTATGGCCACCTTATCGGTTTCCAGACTGGCGATAGGCTCATCACGGCCCACGGCATCGCCCGGTTGTTTCAGCCATTCACCAAGCGTCGCCTCGGTGATCGATTCTCCCAGTGCCGGGACCTGAACGTCGGTTGCCATGCTATTTCTTTCCCTGGCTGTGGCCTAAAGCGGCGGCGACAAGTGTTTCTTGCTGTTCTTTGTGGCGTTTTGCGAGACCTGTTGCTGGTGAAGCACTGGGTTCACGTCCCGCATATTCGGCTCGATCGGTGCTGACACCGGCTTCTTCGAGACTTTCCTCAATATAGTGACGCGCGAACATCCATGCACCCTGATTTTTCGGTTCTTCCTGAGCCCAGACAACGGTTTCTAGATTGCTCATGCGCTTCAGGCGGACAACCAAAGGCTCACCGGGAAACGGATAGAGCTGTTCAAGCCGAACGATGGCCGTGTTCTTGTCCTTCGCCGCATCGCGCGCCTCGAACAGATCATAAGCCACTTTGCCCGAACACAGGACGAGGCGTTTTACTTCCTTGTCCGCTGGCGCGCTGGGATCGGATTTGATGCGCATGAAATGGCTCTCGCCCAAAAAGTCCTCCACGCTAGAGACTGCTGCCTTGTGCCTGAGCAGTGATTTCGGCGTCATGATGATAAGCGGTTTGCGGAATGGCCTCAGCATCTGCCGCCGAAGCGCATGGAAATAATTGGCCGGCGTCGTGATATTGGCGACCTGCATATTGTCACCCGCGCATAGCTGCAGGAAGCGTTCAAGCCGCGCGGAACTATGTTCTGGGCCTTGTCCTTCATAGCCATGCGGCAACAGCATCACGAGACCATTGGCACGCAGCCATTTCGCCTCACCGCTCGCGATGAACTGATCGATCATGATCTGCGCGCCATTGGCGAAATCGCCAAATTGCGCTTCCCATAGCACCAGTGTTTTCGGATCAGCGAGCGCATAGCCATATTCGAAACCGAGCACGCCATATTCGGATAATGGGCTGTTCAGCACCTCGAATTGCCCGCCCCGCACATGTTTGAGCGGCGTATAGCGTTCCCCGCTTTCTTGATCGAGCCATTCGGCATGGCGCTGGCTGAACGTGCCACGGCCCGAATCCTGGCCCGAAAGGCGCACGTTATACTCTTCGTTCACGAGCGACCCATAGGCGAGCGCTTCCGCCGTCGCCCAATCAAAACCTTCGCCGCTTTCAAACATCGCGCGCTTGGCATCGAGAATACGGCCCAGGGTCTTGTGGATATGCACATCGTCAGGAACCGTCGTCAGAATATCTCCAATCGACCGTATTGTTTTTTCTTCGACACCGGATCCGATTCCGCGCCGCGCCGTTTCTGGATCGGCTGGCGCGCCGAGTCCTTCCCAACGACCGCCAAACCAATCGGCCTTGTTCGGCAGGTAGTTGCTTCCCGCCTCAAACTCATCCTCGAGCAGGGCGTTAAACTCATCGATGGCGCCATCGACCCATTCTTCGTCGATCACGCCTTCTGTTACGAGACGCTCGCCGTAGATTTTGGAAACCTTCGGATGTGACCGGATGGCCTTGTACATGACCGGCTGAGTGAAACTGGGTTCATCGCCCTCATTGTGGCCAAAGCGGCGATAGCACCACATATCGATGACTACATCGCGGCCAAATGTCTGGCGGAACTCAATCGCGAGTTTGCAAGCGAAGGTCACGGCTTCAGGATCGTCGCCGTTCACGTGCAGGATCGGCGCCTGGACCATCTTTGCGATGTCAGACGGATAGGGAGACGAGCGCGCGAATTGCGGGCTCGTCGTAAAACCGATCTGATTGTTGATGACGAAATGGATGCAGCCGCCGGTATTGTATCCGCGAATGCCGGAAAAACCGAAGCATTCGGCCACGATCCCCTGCCCGGCAAAGGCCGCATCACCATGCAGCAGGATCGGCAGAACTTCTTTGTGCTCTTCCAGATCATCCCGTATCACCTGCGTTGCGCGCACCTTGCCAAGCACAACAGGGTCAACCGCTTCGAGATGCGAAGGGTTGGGGACGAGCGACATATGGACACTGATTCCGTCAAATTCGCGGTCCGTGGACGTGCCCAGATGATATTTGACATCACCCGAACCACCAACATCTTCGGGATTGGCTGCGCCGCCCGCAAATTCATGGAATATCACGCGGTACGGCTTGGCCATCACATTTGCGAGAACGTTTAGACGGCCGCGATGCGACATGCCGAAAACCATCTCTTTGACGCCGTCGGCCCCGCCATATTTGATGATCGCCTCAAGCGCCGGAACCATGGATTCGCCGCCGTCTAGCCCGAAGCGCTTGGTGCCGACATATTTCTTGCCGAGAAATGCCTCCCATTGCTCAGCCTCGATCACCTTGCGCAGGATCGCCTGCTTGCCTTCGGGCGTAAATTGAATGGTAGCTTCCTGGCCTTCCATCCGTTCCTGAAGGAAGCGGCGCTCCTCCAGATCATTGATGTGCATATATTCCAGACCAACCGGCCCGCAATAATTCTCCTGCAGAATCGCGACGATCTCCTTGACCGTTGCGCTTTCAAGCCCAAGCGCACCGCCCAGAAAGACGGGCTTGTCGAAATCGCTCTCGGCGAAACCGTGAAACTCGGGTGTCAGATCCGCAGGCAATTCACGCTCATGCAATTTCAGTGGATCGAGATTGGAAGCAAGATGGCCGCGCACACGGTAGGTGCGGATCAGCATCATCGCCCGGATCGCGTTTCCGGCCGCGCGTTCGACTTCGTCCGAAGATAAGGGCTTGCGAGAATAGGAGGGAGCGGCTGGCGGATGATTGAGATCCGCAATCGTCATCTGCGTCGGATCGAGACCAGAGGTCAGCGCATCGGTATGGGCGACGGGCCAGTTGGGCCGCTGCCAACTCGGGCCGCTCGTGGTTTCTTCCAGCCCTTCGAAAAAAGTCTTCCAGCTCACATCTACGCAATTCGGATTGTCACGATAGCGCCGATACAAAGCTTCAACAAAGGAGGGGCTAACGCCTTCCAACTCTTCGAAGTCCAGGCCCTCATAGCCCATGAAATGCGATCCTTAGCTGTCCCACACCGTCAAACTGACGTTGGGAGCCATCCTTATCAACCTTTGAGCAAAGCTGCGAGGGTTGTGCCCAGTTCAGACGGACTTGGTGAGACCGAGATACCAGCCGCCTCCATCGCCGCGATCTTGTCGTCAGCACCGCCCTGTCCGCCAGAGACGATCGCACCGGCATGGCCCATGCGCCGGCCCGGAGGCGCTGTGCGGCCTGCGATAAAGCCAACGGTCGGTTTGGAACGGCCAGCTTTGGCTTCATCTGCAAGGAACTGCGCCGCCTCTTCTTCCGCGCTGCCGCCAATTTCGCCGATCATAACAATCGACTGTGTTTCGTCGTCCGCAAGGAACAACTCGAGCACATCGATAAAGTTTGTGCCGTTGACCGGATCGCCGCCAATGCCAACCGCCGTCGACTGGCCGAGGCCAACCGCCGTGGTCTGATGCACGGCTTCGTAGGTCAGAGTGCCGGAACGGCTGACAACGCCAACCGAACCTTTGGAAAATATGCTGCCGGGCATGATCCCGATCTTGCATTCGTTCGGAGTGAGAACGCCCGGGCAGTTCGGGCCGATCAGCCGCGAACTGGATTTTTCCAGCTTGGCCTTCACCGTCACCATGTCGAGCACCGGAATACCCTCAGTAATCGCGACGATCAGCGGGATTTCCGCCTCAATGGCTTCGATGATCGAGGCCGCAGCGAATTTCGGCGGGACATAGACAACGCTGGCGTCAGCGCCCGTCGCATCGCGCGCTTCGGCAACGGTATTGAACACCGGCAGACCGATATGCTCGGTTCCGCCTTTGCCCGGCGTGACGCCTGCAACCATCTTGGTGCCGTAATCCAGACCCTGTTGGGTATGGAAGGTTCCGGTTTCGCCGGTCATCCCCTGAGTGATAACCTTGGTATTTTTATCGACGAGAATGCTCATCGTGCTGGCTGTCCTGTTTTTTTGGAAGAGTTAGGCGAGTGAACCGTCGAGACCCTTACAGACCTCAAGCAATTCTCTCACCGCGTCGACCGAGACGTTGAAATTCGTGCGTGCTTCGTCACCAAGCTCGATCTCGATCACCCGCTCGATGCCCCCCGCGCCGAGAATGACCGGTACGCCAACATAAAGGTCATCGACACCGTACTGGCCGGTCAGATGCGCTGCGGCGGGGAGAACCCGCTTCTTATCCTTCAAATAGCTTTCGGCCATCATGATCGCGCTGGTGGCCGGCGCATAATAGGCGCTGCCATTACCGAGCAGACCGACAATCTCACCGCCGCCCTTGCGCGTGCGATCCACAATCGCGTCAATCTTGTCCTGCGTCGACCAGCCCATCTTGATGAGATCGGGGATCGGGATACCGCCAACCGTGGAATAAGCCGGAACCGGAACCATGGTGTCGCCGTGACCGCCCAGAACAAACGCCGTGACATCTTCAACCGAAACGCCAAATTCGTCAGCAAGGAAATGGCGGAAGCGCGCGCTATCCAGCACGCCAGCCATGCCGCAAACCTTGTTGTGCGGGAGGCCGGAAAATTCGCGCAGCGCCCAAACCATCGCATCGAGCGGGTTGGTGATGCAGATAACAAATGCGTCGGGAGCGTGCGTCTTGATGCCCTCACCCACCGATTTCATCACCTTGAGATTGATACTGATCAGATCGTCGCGGCTCATGCCCGGCTTGCGCGCAATACCAGCGGTCACGATGCAAACATCGGCATCGGCAATATCGGCGTAATCCTGCGTGCCTTTCAGCGTGCTATCATAGCCATCAACGGGGCCAGCCTGTGACAAATCAAGCGCTTTGCCTTCCGGCATGCCCTCGGCAATATCAAACAGGACGACATCGCCCATTTCCTTCATCGCGGCGAGATGGGCGAGCGTACCGCCAATCATACCTGCACCAATAAGCGCGATCTTTTTGCGGGCCATGATCATCCTCTTGTCTGCTGGCTAACGTCCCTGAAACGCGCCGGGCTTAGACCGTGAAAGATGAGTCGGCAACCGTTCGCAAGTGCAAAAAATGCGATCAATTTGATCGAGGCACCAGAGCTAGTCGGCAAGGGTACGGATGAGGTCCGTCCAATGGTCAATATTGTCGTACAGACTCTGCACCGGCAGTCGCTCGTCGCGGCCATGGGCGCGCGCATCTTCAGGCATCACAGCCCAAGCACCATTGACACCATAGGTTGGAATGCCCGCAGCGCGGAAGAACAGCCCGTCGGTTGCACCAGTGCTCATATCGGGAACGATACTAGCCTCAGGATGACGGGCATGCACGGCTGCGGCAAAAGCTGCCATGACATCATCGCGAAGCGGCGATGCTTCCGTAGGCCGCGCTTCTTCAAGCGGTTCGACCGTGATATTGTCCGGCTCAGCAATTTCCCGCAGCGTCGCTAATACGCTTGCCGGATCAACCCCCGGGAACATCCGGCAATTGACGGTCGCTTGCGCCATCTGCGGCAAGGCATTGTCCGCATGGCCGCCGGCAAGGCGCGTTGCCACGCATCGGGTGCGCGTTGACCCGACTTCAGTCGGCGCGGCTTCGACTATATCGGCGGCCTCGCCGTCAGTCTCATCGGCAAGCCAGCGCAAAATCGCGTCGCGCAGTTCCGGCTCTGCTGTTTCAGCCCGGGCCGCGAAGGAGGCGCGCGTGGTATCGTTGAGCATCGGTTCGAAGCGATGGGCCTCCAGACGGTCCAGCGTATGCGCGAGTTCGTAGATCGCGTTGTCGGGCCGTGGACGCGAGCTATGTCCGCCGGGATTGGTCGCTGTGAAGGTGAAAGTCTGGTAGATTTTCTCGGCGGTCTGGATGCCAAAACCCACTAATGTTCCATCCGCAAGATAAGCCCCGCCACCGGCATCGGCGTTCAGCGCCATCTCAACTTGCGAAAGGTCTAACCACTCTGATGTTGCAAGTTCAGCGCCCTGCTGTGTCGTTTCTTCATCGCCCGTGAACAGAACGATGATATCGCGAGTCGGCGCAAAACCTTCCGCCCGGAGCCGCAACATCGCGGTGGTCAGCGCCACTACGCCCTGCTTGTCATCCGCCGTTCCGCGCCCGTAAAAATAGCCATCCTCTTCGACGAAAGTGAACGGATCGCGCGACCAATCCTCGGGCAATGCCTCGACGACATCCATATGCGCAAACAGCACGATCGCCTTTTCACCGGATGGATTGGCGGCAGGCCAGCGGACAATCATCGATTGCGTGTCCGCATGATCATGCACGGTGACATCATCAATACCACCGGCCTCAAACTGCGCCTGAAGATAGGCGACCATCTCATCCATCTGTCCGCGCCCGGCAACCGTGGGGATTTCTATCGCCGTCCGATAAATTTCACGCCCGCGCTCATGCCAAGGGTCAGTTGTCGCGGATGCTGATGTGCTGGCAAGTAGTGCGGCGGTGAGAAGGGCTAGGCGCATGGACTGTCTCCGAACGATGATCGAGCCCGACCTTTGGCAGTTTCAACATGCACGTCAATATGCGGCGAGGCTCAGAGCGTATCAGCCCGCGCCCGGCAACTGCTCATAGAACATCAGCGCATTGCCATCGGGGTCATAGAAAGTCAGCAGCCGTACGAGATTTGGAATATCCTGGATCGGCCCGTCTTGCCGGATCCCCTTGCGGTCGAGTTCAGCCTTTGCAGCCTCGATATCTATCGTGCCAAATGTTGGCGTTACACCCCCGCCAACGCCGACTTCCTCCACCTGCGACAATCCGAGATTGACCTTGGCGACGGACGTCGAAAGCTCGGCCCAGCCTATGTCATCAACCCGGTAGAGAAGGCTGAAGCCCAGTGTGTCGCTATACCAGTCGATCGCTTTGCCCAGATCGCTAATGCCAAGGGTGCAGGTCAGGCCGCCATCAAACTCTATCGTCATCATTCATCTCCCGATTTGATAGTCTTGATTTTATACTATATATAGATTGAGTCAAACGGGTGTGGAATTTCGCTATGTTATCGATGCAAGATATTCGAATTTTGGGAGAGCGGCGCTGGTCGGTACCGGTACTCGCTGCTCTGGCAGCGGAAGGCGGCGGTGCTCGCTTTGTCCTGCTGCTCAACCAGGTCGGATGTGCACGGTCGGCACTTGCAAGTACGCTAGACCATCTGAAAGCAAGCGGATGGATCAAGCGCAATCCAGGCCATGGCCATCCGCTTCGACCCGAATATCTTCTCACGGCTAAAGGTGCGGTGATTGCTGGCCAGGCGCAAAGAATCGAAGCGGTATCGACGGAACTCGGCCTTGGGCCGAAAGCGCTTCAACGCTGGACCCTGCCGCTCGCCTTTGAATTGCGCGCATCGCCGCGCCGTTTCACCCAGCTGAAAAGCGGACTCATACCGGCGACCCCGCGCGCGCTTTCGCTCACCTTGAAACAGATGATGGTGCAGGATCTCGTTTCACGCGCTGTCGTGGACAATTTTCCACCTGCGCCGCTCTATGATCTGACAACTCGCGGACGAGAGTTAGCGCAGGTTATCTAGGACCAGAATTCACAGTCAAACCCCGTGGCCAGCCGCCATATAATCCTGCGACTGCATCTCGATAAGCCGGGAAGCCGTTCGTTCAAATTCAAACGCCCCATCGCCTTCCCCGTAGAGATTTTGCGGGTCGGCATCGGCCGCCGCCAGCAATATGACATTATGCTCATACAGCGCATCAATCAGCGTTTTGAACCGGCTCGCCTCGTTGCGTTTGTCCGGCTCCATTACCGGGATACCGACAATCAGGACCGTGTGAAACTTCCGGGCGATGGCCAGATAATCCGCAGCTCCGCGCGCTTCTGCGCATAAGCGCTTGAACGAGAATACCGCCACCCCTTTCAGCGATTTCGGCACATGCAATACCCGGCCGCCCGGCACTGCGATGTCTTCACTGGGGACATTTGCGGCATCGTCGGGCGAATAATCTGTCAGGCGGAAAAAGGCCTCCCGTAGCTCCGCCGTCGCCCCCTCACCATTGGGCACATGCCAAGTCGGCATGCCGCCCAGCCGCTCCAATCGATAATCGGTTGGACCATTGAGTGAAACGATCTCCAGCCGCTCTTCGATCAAGCCGATAAAGGGCAGGAACAGCTCGCGATTGAGGCCATCCTTGTAGAGGTCGCTCGGCGGACGGTTCGATGTAGTAACGACCGTAACCCCCTTTTCCAGCAGCGCAGTGAACAGCCGGGAGAGAATGGCAGCATCGGCGGTGTTGTTTACCACCATTTCGTCAAGCGCGAGCAGCCGCGCCTCATCGCGGATCGCATCGGCAACTGGCAATACAGGATCGCCCTTCTCCTTGGCCCGCTCCACACGCAGCCGATCATGAATTTCAAGCATGAATTCATGGAAATGCACGCGCCGCTTGGACGGCATGTCGAGGCAGGCATAGAACAGATCCATCAACATGGATTTGCCGCGTCCAACTCCGCCCCAAAGATAGACACCGCGAACTGGCTCAGGCTTCTTGCCCAATGTCCGCCAGAGCACGCTTCCACGGCGCGGCGCTTCTTCCAGTTGTTCCGTCAGCCGGATTAGATGATCGACAGCGTGCTTCTGATCGTCATCGGGCCGAAGCTCTCCTGCCTCGACAAGTGCCTGATAGCGCGCGGTGAGCGCGGTCATCTTGGCGGGCTGGCCTTGCGGATCGTTCCCGAAAAGGCCGCGATCTTCACCGTATCCTGCACCACCAGACCGCGCAAAAATACGAGGCGGCCGGTTTCGCGCAATATCTCAACTTCCGCGTCGAGTGGTTTTTCGAGCGCGCCCGGCGCCATGAACTGACACGACAGATCAACGGTCACGGACCGCCCTGCATGCAGAACGCCCAGCATCCGCGAACCTGCAAACAAAGAGATATCGATAAAGCTCATAACAACGCCGCCATGGACAACATCGGCGAGATTGCTGTGAATAGGCTGCGGCCATATACGGCAGCGTGCCATGGTCTCGCTTTCCTTACGAACGCGGAACGGCCCCAAAATCTTGTTGAACCGCTCTTCTTCCGTGATCTCCCAGATCATCCAACCGGGGTTTTCGGGATCAGGCTCGTAGCGAAATTTGGAATCGGACAAGAAGCTGCGCTCCGCTCAGACTGTACGTTCGAGCAGCATCTTCTTGGTTTCCGCGATTGCCTTGGCCGGTGACAGGCCTTTGGGGCAGACATTGGCGCAGTTCATAATCGTGTGGCAGCGGTAAAGCCGGAACGGATCTTCGAGTTCATCCAGCCGTTCGCCGGTATGCTCGTCACGGCTGTCCGCGAGCCAGCGATAGGCTTGCAACAAGATAGCGGGGCCGAGGAACTTGTCGCTGTTCCACCAATAGCTCGGGCAGCTGGTCGAGCAGCAGGCGCACAGGATGCACTCATACAGCCCATCGAGCTTTTCGCGATCTTCGGGCGACTGTAGCCGTTCCTGACCCGAAGGCTCAGGTGTTTCGGTTTTCAGCCAGGGCTGGATCGATGCATATTGCGCATAAAAATGAGTGAAATCGGGAACCAGATCCTTGATCACATCCATCGCGGGCAGCGGCGTGATCGTTACTTCCTTGCTCTTACAATCTTCGATGGACGTGGTGCAGGCCAAGCCATTCTGTCCATCGATATTCATCGAACAGGATCCGCAAATGCCTTCACGGCAGGAACGGCGGAACGTGAGCGAGCTATCCTGCTCGCCTTTCATCTTGATCAGCGCGTCGAGCACCATCGGGCCGCATTCGTCGAGATCGACTTCAAACCGGTCATAATGCGGGTTCTCGCCGGTATCGGGATCATAGCGATAGACTTTGAACGTCTTTGTGCGGGCGCCATCCGATTTATGCACCTTGCCCTGCTTGGTGATCCTGCTGTTCTTCGGAAGCACAAATTGAGCCATGGTTCGTTCATTTCCCTCGCGGTTTAAAGCGGGATAGCGCCTCCTTCGGCCATGCGGAAGGGGGTATTGAGGCTCATTTTCATCAACCTGTGAAAAAATGACATCCAGCTAGCCGGGTTCGGTGCCCGATTTACCCCAATCGAGGTTCCGCGTCACATACATGATCGCCGCCAGAGCCACGAACAACAGCAGCGAACCGATCAACAGCGAGAAGGTTTCAAGGCTGAGTAGGATGAACATCACGGCATAGAGCGCCGCCAGCAATCCACCGATATAGGCGGCCCGACGCCAACTCTTAAGCACGGCCGCAGAGTAGCTGGTGTTAAGCCCGACAATCGCCGCTGCAGCGACCACAAAGGCCCAGCCGAAACCGATCAGCTCCGCGAACGCTAGCAACAGCACAAAAAACAGCACGAGCGCGCCGCCGACGAGCAAATATTCAACTGTCGACACCCGCACACCCGCGATCACATCGAACATCAGATAGGCGAGGAAGGTGAAGCCGATAATCAGAAAGCCATATTTCACCGAACGATCAACTTGAGAATAGAGGTCAACGGGTAGAACCAGGCTAACGCGCGTTTCATACTCTCCAGCCGGGATATCATAGGCGAAACGCCCCGAGGCCATAGGCGCGTTCGGGTCCTGCCTACCGGCAGGCTCGCCTGTCGCGACCAATGATCGCCCGAGTGCAAGATTCGTAATCCGATAAGTTGCGCTAAAGCCGTCTGCGGACACTTCGGAGGCATCGGGGAGAAAGCCGCCCTGAAAGGACGGATGCGGCCAGCTTGAGCTGACTGTCCATTCTGTTTCGCCGGCCAAGGGTTGCAGGGATAACCTTTGGTTACCGCGGAAGCCCAGCGCGAAGGAAGCATTGATGGGAGCCTCGACGAGGCCCGAAGCATCAACAAAAGTCGAGAAACCCGGGCCATTTGAACCGCCACCGGATCGCAGAGCGACCTCCTCACCGTTAAACTGAATATCGGCTTCCTGGATACCGCGCATGTCGGACAGGCCAAAGCGCAACTCGGCGCGCTCAAGTACCAGCGCAGAGGATTCTATACCCAGCCGTGCGAGATCGTCAGGCAGTGAGAACGAAGCTTGGCCTGACGTGCTGGCGCGATACACAACGGCCTCATAAATCGAGCGCGCCCGCCGTTCCGGCGCCAGTTCCGTCTCAAGCGCCAATGTTTCCGGTGCCAGTGCCAGCTCGCGCCAGACCAACCGCGTGCTCGTTACAGCCTGGCCATTCTCTTCAATCGTTTCTGCAATTTCCGCCTGATAGGGAATGATCAGCTGCGGCCCGGATAATATTTGAGGCCCGCCCCAGCCTTCCGCGATCGACGCCAAGGCCGTCTGGGATTGCTGCTCGCGATCATAAACGAGCAGCCAAATCATAAAGAGCGGTATCGAGAGCAGAAACGCCACAAAAAGCACCAGGGCTAGTTTGGCTCCGGGCGACCGGTCATTCGCTGTTTCACTCATTACGCGCTCCACTCAATTCATCGACAAAAAATACCGCTTCACCGGCGGCTGTGAGATGACGTGCGTGAATGCCCGCTTAATAGATCAATGGCCGATAAGGCCGCTGCGTTGCAGGCTATCGGCCAAAATGGTTTCGATCAGTTCGCCTTGGGTCAACCCGGCGAGCTTGGCAGCGCGGCCAAACACTTTTTCCGACCAGAGATTGCAGTTGAGATTGACTTCCAAGAACTGCACTTCGCCCGATTCGATATCCAGCCGAAATTCGAATCGGCCATAGTCAAACGGCCGGAACTCGCGGAACAGCTTGGCCGTCAATTCCGCGATCTTGGGAACCCATTCCGCGTCATCAAACGCATCAAGCGAGTATTTTTGCGCCCGGTCGACCAGATCGCGCTTCTCATAATAGGTGCGCAGATGTGTGGGATCGGCCTGCTGGAAAATCAGCATCGGCAAGATTTTGGGATCGCCAATCGTGACGACCGGTACCTCAACATCGCTGCCGCTAAGGAACGGCTCCACGATCGCATCATGGCCCTGATTATGGATATCCGCGACAGCATGAGCCACGCCGTCCCAAGTCGTCGCATCCTGAACACCCCAGGAAGCAGAGGAAGCATTGGGTTTGATGACGAGCCGGTCGCCCTTGGGGCAATCGGCTTCATCTACTGGCGCGCCGCGGCGATAACAGGTCCAGGGCGATGTCGGCACGCCCGCGCGCACGGCAACGAGCTTGGACAGATGCTTGTCATCGGACAGGCCGCGAATAATCGGGCTCGCGCCTAGATAGGGTATGCGGTGCATATTGCAGAGCAATGGGCCCAGCATCTCGGAATTCACGAAGCCGGCGCGGTTCAGCAGTGGAAAGACGAAATCGACATCGGGGCGTGTGATGAGGGCATCGAAACTGTTGGCGAGTGTCAGATTCAGTCCCAGTTCTTCGAGAATCGTCCGCGTCTCATGATGATACAGCGCGTGATTTCCATCTTCTGGGTGAAGGCCTCCATCCCAAAGCGCGTGCTTGGCGATGAACATTATACGCAGCCGCTCTTTTGCTTCCTGCGGAATCGCAAGCGGTTCAATGGTTTCGTACACGGATTTATCCTGAATATTGCGTCCCCTGTCGGCGCTTGTAGCCGCGACCGGGGCCCTTCGCCAATAGCTGACTGTGCAAGATTGGGCAGTTGGGTTAGAGCGTGCCGCTATGCGGTTGAAGGATTGCCATAATAGTGAAGATTTCAGGCGGCTGGCGAAGCAACGCCTACCCAGCCCCGTATTCCATTATATCGATGGCGGAGCCGATGACGAAGCGACGCTCCGCCGCAATTGCGATGCGTATAATGACTGCGATCTAGTCCCTAATGTTCTGGCAGGCGTTCAGGATATCGACATGTCAACGATGGTTATGGGCCGCAAGATCGCCATGCCGCTCTTCCTCTCGCCAACCGCACTCCAACGGCTTTTCCATTGGCAGGGTGAACGTGCAGTCGCCCGTACCGCAGAAAAGTTCGGCACCTATTTCGGCATTTCCTCTCTGGCGACCGTCAGCATCGAGGAGATGGGAGCGGACTATACATGCCCCAAGATGTTCCAGCTCTATATCCATAAAGACAAAGGCTTGAACCAGGCGATGGTCGCGCAGTGCAAGGCAGCAAAGTTCGATGCCCTGACACTCACTGTCGATACAATCGTCGGCGGCAACCGTGAACGCTGCCTGCGTACGGGCTTCACCTCGCCGCCCAAAATAACGCCGCTTTCCTTTCTGAGCTACGCTGCCAAACCGGCCTGGGGTTTGAATTATTTCCTGCGCGAAAAATTCGAACTGCCCAATCTCAGCGGCCATATCGCCGAGGGCAGCAATGTCGCGCTTTCGGTCGGCGATTACTTCTCAACGATGCTCGATCAGTCTCTCGATTGGGAAACAGCCGCGCAGATCCGTGCAGAATGGGGCGGTGAATTTTGTCTGAAAGGGATCATGTCCGTCGAGGATGCCCGCCGCGCCGCCGATATCGGCGCAACCGCCATCATGGTCTCCAATCATGGCGGCCGCCAGCTCGACGGCAGCCGCGCACCATTCGACCAGCTCGCCGAAATCGTAGATGCGGTTGGCGACAGGCTGGATGTTATTTGCGACGGCGGCATTCGGCGCGGGAGCCATGTGCTCAAGGCACTCAGCGTCGGCGCAAAGGCCTGTTCGGGCGGGCGTCTATATCTCTACGCCTTAGCAGCGGCAGGGCAGGCAGGTGTCGAACGGGCGCTAGGCAATCTGCGTTCCGAGATCGAACGCGACATGAAATTGATGGGCGTCACGTCTGTAAGCCAGCTCAACCGCGATAATCTGCGCTGGCGCTAACGCGAAACGCCGCAGCTATGCGCGCGCCGTGATTAGCCAAACAGCACCATCCATCGCCAGCGATCCGTTCGCATCAGCATAGGGAGACAGCGCTTCGCGAATAGCGCCGCGCGCCTTCTCCCGACCGGTTTCATCCAGCTCCGTCATTGCGCGCGAGCCCGGGCCAATCTGACAGGCAAAATCCGTGGCGTCATCCAGGCCGGTAGAACTGAGCAGGATCGGGATCTCATGCCCTGCGATGCTGACGTCGCGGAACCCTGCTTTGCTGAGGATATCCGTAACGCGGCCCGGATCGGCAAAGGCGAACGGCCCGGGCGCATGCGGGTCAGGCCGTGGCGCATCCGCTAGCAACAGCATAACAGCCTTTGCAGGAACCATTGCCCATGGATTTTGATCCGGTGCCTGCCAGCAGACGAAGAGGAGTCTGCCATTCGGCTCCAGGTTCGCGTGAATATTCACAAATGCCGCGCAAGGATCATCGAAGAACATGACACCGAAACGGGATACGGCAGCGGCGTAAGGAGCATCGCCTCGAAATTTGCTTGCATCAGCAGCATGGAAAGCCAGATTTTCTTTCACCCGAAACTGAGCGCCAGCGATCATTGTCTCGGCGAGATCGATGCCCGTCACCGCGGCGCCCTGCTCCGCAAGCTGCTCCGAAACCGCTCCGGTCCCGCATCCGATATCAAGCATTCTTTCGCCGGGATGGGGAGCAGCGGCATCGACCAGAATGGAATCTACCGGGGCAAGCATCACATCGAGACGCGCTTGATGTTCCACCCATTTCGGGCCAGCCTCTTCGTTCCAATATTCGCGCTGATCATCGTTTGGCATGTATCGGAGTTCCTTCGGTGAGCGGTAATGTCATCAATCAGAAAAGTTAGCGCCCGCCCCGCCGCGACCGAGCTGGAACATCACCAGCCGCTGGCCTGCCAACGGACTGCGTAGCGCTCCGCGGCATCCGGCTTTCAAGCGCATCAAGCCAGCCACTCGCCTGCGTCCCAATGCCAATCTGGGGCTCGGACGGGGTTGTTCCGATCTCGGTTTCCCATTGTGCAATCTTGGTCCGCGCCTGTCCGAATGCATCTGCCAGACTTTGAGGGCGCCGGAGCGAACGATTGATGAATGCATCGCCAAAATAGGTCCAGTCGTTAGTCGCGGTGCATCCAAAGGATGTGCGATCGGCCGCAGATGCCGTCACGATGGCACTGGTCGGCGAAGAGAGGCCACGGACAAAAGTGCCCGAAAAACAGGCATTGATAATCAGCAAGCGGTTCGTAATCCTAAGCTCACCCAGCAAGGTCGAAAGGCGCAGCGGCGACATGGTCCCATAGCCCTGATCGCCATAATAATAGACGATACCCGCCGGAAGGCCGTGGCTGGTGGCGTAAAGCACAAGCACATCCTCCGCCGGATCCATGATTTCGGCGATACGCGCCAGAACGATGGATAGCGTAGTGAATGAGCCGCGCGGGAGGCTGTCATCGCCATTGCCATCGGCAGCGGCAAGCGTGATCGTCCGCCCCTCGGCATCATATCGCCGGGCTAATACGTTTGCGGCCTCCCGCGCCTCACGCCCGAAAATCGGATCGCTATCAAGCGCAATCGAAAGCACATAGGCATCGACGGTGCCGGGCCGTTGGGGGGCCAATGTTTCAAGGGACCGCGACAAACGCAGATGATCGTCCAGCGCCATACGCGCGCCGAGATCATATTCGATCTCGGTTCCTGCATTGGCACCAAGCACAACTTCGTGAGACTGAAGTCGGGAGAGGAAGGAGGGCAGCGGCCGGGTATGGCTTACCGCGCCATTGCCGCCAGATTGGGCAATCGACATTTGCGGCGTGAACATAAGGGCGGCAACAAAAAGAAGCGCGGCGCGCACAATCATCAAACGGGGTGGCAGGACCGGCAGCGGCACTCTCCTCAGACCAATAGCCGCAAACTCTGTTTCCAGCGTCCGAAAGAGTCAAGCTACCGGGTTTGTGCCCCCTAGCGATCCTCAGCAACAAGTCGCGAAATAAGGATCGCTGCGCGCTGCGCTTGACGGCGTATGCTATCGAGATGGATCGTCTCGCCGGGCGCATGGGCGCGTTCACCCGATGGCCCAAGGCCAGCCAATCCATCGGCCAAATGGGCGATGAAGGAAATGTCACCTGCCCCGCGCCGCATTGGATCAAGCTCCTCCTGCGGCTCTAGCCCAAGATCTCTGTTCACTTCATTCAACCGGGCCAGCAATGCACGATTGCCGTCCGTCGGTGCCATCGGTGGATAGCCTTCGTCAAAGCTGATCGTTGCAGTTGTTCCCGGTGCATTTCCAGCGACAATAGCCTCCATCCGCTCACGCACCCGCGCCGTTTGTTCGGGCGTCAGCGTTCGGAAATCACCGCGCGCAATGGCAACAGGCGGGATGATATTGGTTTTGCCAGAAGCCGATAGGCTGAGCAGATCTTCGGCGAAAGCTGCACTTTGGCCCGAAGCCATAAGACCAACATTGAAGGTTAAGCTGGGTTCCGGAAGTTCGGTACGGAAACGGTGGATGATACGAGCCAATTCGAAGGCCGCCCCGTCACCCATATGTTCACTGAAGATGCCCGAGCTATGCCCTTCATTGCCGGTTGTCCGCACCGTCCATGCATTGGAAGACCGCCGGGCCACAACGCCCATATCGCGCCCGTCCTGAATAGAGAGACTCTCGAAATCAAAAGCGATATCGGCCCATTCAGCCGCAGCGAGCAGATCAGCGCGCGAGATACTGCCCGGTTCACCAAAATCTTCCTCATCACCGGTAATGGCAACCACGATATTGGCACCCTCCAGCGTTCCCGCATCATGCATGGCGCGCAGAGCCGAGAGGATAATCACTATTCCGCCCTTATCGTCATAAATGCCCGGACCGGTGGCTCGGTCACCATCACGCACGAACGTCTGGAAATCTGAATCCGCTTCAAAAACTGTGTCGGTATGAGCGATAAGCAGGATTCGCTTGTCATTGGCCGCGCCTTCACGACGCGCAAAGAAATGCCCCGCGCGCTCTACCTCATCCTGTGGGATCAATTCGACCGTAAAGCCAAGCGCTTCGAACTCAGGTTGCAGCATCGCCATGACAGCGCGGTTTCCCTCGATATTGCGGGTACCGCTATTCTGATTGGTCAACCGTTCGAGCAGAGCCACCGAGCGTTCATATTCCGCCTCAACCGTTGCCGACATCTGTTGTTCTGCATGCGAAAGTTGCGCGTGCGCCGGGGCCACGAGCCCAATGGCGCTTAATGCCAAAATTGCCGCGATGCCAAGTCGTTTCATGTAATTCTCCCCGTAGATCGGAATACCTGACGCTCAGAGCAAAACCGCCAAAAGAATAGCGAGTGCGGCAAATTGCACCATGGCAATCAGGATGATCGTGCCGCGCAAACGCCGGGCCCGCGCTTCGCTCTCAGCATCAAGCGCGGCGATGGCTTCTGCCAATTCTTGTTTTGAGGGCAGGCTTTCCATCGCTTGGCGGAGTAATTCCGCATCCGATGCCTCTTCAAGCGGTGGCAGGATTTCATTTTCTGTATCGGCTTTGCGCTTGCCCAGCCGATCCGCCAGCATTCCGCCCGCCTTGGTCGCCGCTTCGATGCCCGCGCGCCGAACCTGAGGATGAGCCAGCGCGGAGATGATCCATGCTGGCCAGGCCATTAGTAAACGCGCGCTTTTGGTTTGATATAGTCGATATCGTCGGTCAGCGTGTAATCATGGACCGGGCGATAATCGAGGGTAACATCGCCGTCCTTGCCGCCCCAGCCAGCAAACCATGACAGGCTGTGCTTCATCCACTTACCATCGTCGCGATCAGCATAGTCATTGCGGGCATGCGCGCCGCGACTTTCCTTGCGAACGATGGCGCCCTTGATCGTGCAATGGGCTTGGGAAATGAGGTTATCGAGTTCAAGCGTTTCGATGAGATCGGTATTCCAGATCAGCGAGTGATCGCTGACATCGATATCCTGCATCTGCTTGTAGATGCCATCCATCTTCTCGACGCCTTCAGCCATGATCTCTTCAGTGCGGAAGACGGCGCAATGCGCCTGCATCGTTTTTTGCATGTCGAGCCGAATCGCCGCGGTCGGCGAACCGCCCTTGGCGTTGCGGAAATGGTCAAGCCGTTCCAGCGCCATATCAGCGGCATCCTCGCGCAGCGGCTGATGCGTGGTACCCGCCTTGGTGATCTCGTTGACGCGCAGGCCAGTGGCCCGGCCAAACACGACAAGATCGATCAAGGAATTGGAACCGAGCCGGTTCGCGCCATGAACTGAAACGCAAGCCGCTTCTCCGATGGCGAAGAGACCGGGAACGACATGATCGGGATTGCCGTCTTTCAGGGTTACGACTTCGCCGTGATAATTGGTCGGGATGCCGCCCATATTATAATGAACCGTCGGTACAACCGGAAGCGGCTGGCGGGTCAGGTCGACGCCTGCGAAAATTTTGCCGGACTCGGTGATGCCAGGCAGCCGTTCGGCGAGAATCTTCGGATCGATATGATCGAGATGGAGGTGGATATGATCCCCCTCCTTGCCAACGCCGCGCCCTTCGCGAATTTCCACAGCCATCGAACGCGAAACGACATCGCGGCTAGCCAGATCCTTGGCAGATGGCGCATAGCGTTCCATGAAACGCTCGCCTTCGGAATTGGTCAGATACCCGCCTTCGCCGCGCGCGCCTTCGGTAATGAGGACGCCTGCTCCATAAATGCCGGTCGGATGGAATTGAACAAACTCCATATCCTGCAAAGGCAGGCCAGCACGCAGCACCATGCCCCCGCCGTCACCGGTGCAGGTATGGGCGGATGTGCAGGAAAAATAGGCGCGGCCATAACCGCCGGTTGCCAGCACCACATTGTGTGAACGGAAACGGTGGATGCTACCATCTTCCATGCACATCGCGATCACGCCGCGACATTCCCCGGCTTCCATGATCAGGTCGAGCGCGAAATATTCGATAAAGAAGTCAGCATCATATTTCAGGCTCTGCTGGTAGAGCGCGTGAAGCATGGCATGGCCAGTGCGGTCCGCCGCGGCGCATGTGCGCTGGGCAGGCGGGCCTTCGCCCATATTCTGCATCATCCCGCCGAACGGACGCTGGTAAATCTTGCCCTCGTCGGTGCGGCTGAACGGAACTCCGGCATGTTCGAGTTCGTAAACGGCAGCGGGCGCTTCGCGCACCAGATATTCGATCGCGTCCTGATCGCCCAGCCAGTCCGACCCCTTAACGGTATCGTACATGTGCCAGGTCCAGTGATCAGGCCCCATATTGCCAAGGCTGGCCGCGATACCGCCCTGTGCCGCAACGGTGTGCGAACGCGTTGGGAAAACCTTGGTTATGCAGGCCGTGCGAAGGCCGCCAGCGGCGGAACCCATGGTCGCGCGCAGGCCGGAGCCTCCAGCGCCGACAACAACAGTGTCATAGGTGTGATCGATAATCTTGTAAGCGTCGGCCATTATGCGGCGCTCCCGAATGCTATTTTGGCGATAGAGAAGATGGCAACAGCCGCCGCACCGATCGCATAAAAATTGAGAAGGACGATCAGCCCCAGTTTCGAGGCTTCATTATGGACATAATCTTCAAGGACAACCTGCAAACCAAGCCGCAAATGCCAGAAGACATTGGCCACGAGCACAATTGCGGCAACGGCAACCAATGGCGAGGACAGCCAATCGGTGACAATCGCATGGCTGAGGTTTGGAAGCCTGATCAGCGAAATGATGAACCAGCTGACCAACAGAAGATTTCCAGTAGCCGTAAGCCTTTGCATCCACCAGTGATGCGCGCCTTTCTTGGCAGAGCCGAGACCGCGTACCCGACCCAATCCGGTGCCCGTACCCATTAGCCTTCTCCTCCAACGAGGCCCGTAATCACGGGCCAGAGTAACCATCCCCAAAGGACAAGCGTTACGACGATCCCGCCGGCCACCACCGCAATCGCCGAGCGGCGGTTTGTCTGAAGCTCATAGCCCGCACCAGCGTCCATCACGAAATGCCTCAGGCCGTTAAAAAGATGCGTAAAAAAAGCCCATGTAAGACCGATGCCAAGCACTGCGCCCACGATATTAATCGCGCCGCTCTCAACCGTCAGCAATCCGATAAAGCACGCATAGGTCTCTTCGCCGCTTGCCGCCGCGAAAAACCATCCGGCCAACACAAGCCCACCCACTGTGGCAAGGCCGACGCCCGCCATCCGATGGAGGATGGAGACCAGCATATTCGCGCCCCATTTCCAGTGGCTCAGATGCGGCGATAGGGGGCGAGAATGATTGCGTGACATAGGGTTTCTCTATGGCTTTCCTGTTATGCCTTCCTCTTAGACGAACCGCGTCTTCATGCAACCGGTCGTTGATTCGAAATCCGCGAGACTAACGCGCTATTAACCAATCTCATTTATGCCTGATAATCGTAGCATTTTAGTGGGCGAGATCGGAAAACCATGAGCACTCTGGATCATATTGCCGTTTTTGATCATGACGGTTCCTTGGAAGTCAGTATCCAAAAGATTGGCAGCCTTATCCAAGGGCATGAGCGTGCTCTTGCAGAGGAATTTTGGGGTCGATTTATCGCGCTTAATCCGTCGCTTGGCGAAATGACCGCAGAACAGCACGAAAAGGCAATCGTCTATTCCACGGAATATAGTGTAGAAAAACTCAACCGGCCCTTTAACCAGCGTTGGATCGATATCGCCGGTGCACATGCCAAACGCATTCTCGTGGCAGGCATATCTCCTAAAGAGCTTTTCGCATCGCTATCCGCGGTCAATCAAACCGTTTTAAAGCTCGTTCATGGCGCAACGGACGGGGATTCTGATCTTTTCCTCAAACTCTCGCAGGCATTCTTGGTTTTTACCGCGCTTGAATTCGATATCACCTCATCCTTTATCAGCGATATTCTCCTCAAGCAGGAAGATGAGAAACGCCAGGAAAGTAACCAGCTGTTTCGCGAGTTGATCGAACAGACGGTTACAGACGCTACCACAGACAGCATGGCCGTGATCGCCAATACGAACGACGCGTCGCAATCTGTTCAAGGTATGCTGGGCAAAGCATCCGAAGTTGCTGCAGCCGCCGAACAATCGGCCCTTGCAATGCGCGAGGCGGCTCAAACAGCTGCCGGACTGATCCGGGCCATCGAAGAAGCGCGCAGCGAAGTGGAAACATCTGCCGATATCGCAACGCGCGCCTCCGAACAGGCTCAAGAAGCCGTGCGCGTCAACGAGGCATTGTCCGAACATACGGTTTCCATCGAGTCCATTCTTGGGTTGATCCGCGATGTTGCCGGTCAGACAAACCTGCTTGCGCTTAATGCGACCATCGAAGCCGCCCGAGCCGGAGATGCCGGCCGCGGCTTCGCCGTAGTTGCACAGGAAGTGAAGTCACTGGCCAACCAGACAGCGCAAGCCACCGATGATATCGCGAACAAGATCGCCGCAATTCAGTCGGCAACGGCTCAAACCGTCGAAACAAATGAATCGATCCGAGCGACGGTGACTGAAGTGCAAGAATCGGCAACACGCATCCGCCACGCAATGGAGCTGCAAGCCGAGACAGTGACAACCATCACCGCCGCCGTGGACGAAACTGCGCAAGCCGCCGATTCCATGTCGGGAACGATTGCTGCAATCCGTGAAGACAGCGAAAGCGTCTCATCGGACATCGGCCGCGTTTCTGATGGCTTTAGCGAAGTGGATGGTCATCTCCAGAAACTCACCGGAGCCACGGGCGAATTCGTGCGCCGCATGGCGGAGAGCTAAGAGCTTTCGCTCGATCCGCAGTCCGCCTATCGAAGGCGGATGACTGATACGAAACCCAAACATGTCCTGATCACCGGCGCACGGCGCGGAATAGGCAAGGCTGCTGCTACAAAACTGCTGGAAGCCAGCTCCCGCCTTGCCTGCCATGCTACACAGTTTGATGATGGCATCGCTATCGCCAGCGATTTCGACAATCCCGGTGCGGCGGGAGACACCTGGCAACAGGCGCTTGATCTGCTCGATGGCCGGATCGATATTCTCATCAATAACGCAGGCGTGTTCGAAGCCTCTTCGATAAACCAGAGCGACGAAGCATGGCGCGCCGATTTTGAGCGGACAATGCGCATCAACCTGGAGGCAACAGCCGAATTATGCCGCCTCGCCGTCCTACATTTCCGCGAGAATGGCAGCGGCAGGATCGTCAATATCGCCAGCCGCGCGGCCTATCGCGGCGATAGCCCGGATCACTGGCATTACGCCGCGTCAAAAGGCGGCATGGTGGCGATGACCAAAACGATTGCGCGCGGCTATGCCGCCGAGAATATCCTCGCCTTCGCGATCTGCCCGGGTTTTACGATGACCGGTATGGCCGAAGACTATCTGGAGAGCCGCGGCGGCGAGCAATTGCTGCGTGACATTCCGCTGGGCCGGGTTGCCACGCCAGAGGAGGTCGCTGAAACAATCCGTTTCTGTGCCCTCGACGCGCCACCCTCAATGACCGGCGCAGTACTCGATGTGAACGGCGCCAGCTTTGTCCGTTGAGATGGAAAGCTGGAAAGTAACTCTGCCCTGCACGCGGGCCGAAGCGGAAATCCTCAAAGAGGACATCACGCCCTTCGCAATGCTGGATACCGTTCCCGTTTTGATGACAAGCGAAGTCGATGCCACTCGCCCCAATGATTGGCGGTTGGACATCTATTTTGAGGAAGAGCCATCCGGACAGACCGTTGCAATAGCCAAACGGCTGGTACCGAGCGCCAAAGGCACTGAAGCCGTCGTCACCAAATTGGACGCTGAGGACTGGGTTGCCATCAGCCAGGCCGGGCTGGAGCCGATTTGCGAAGGTCAGTTCTTCATCCATACACCCGTACATCGTGATGAAGTTCCAAGTGATGCGCTGTCCTTCGAAATTGACGCGGGACAGGCCTTCGGGACGGGCCATCATGAGACCACTGCCGGGTGCCTTGCCGTCTTGGCCGGGCTCAAAGCGCGGGGATACCGGTTCAGGAACGTCGCAGATATCGGAACGGGAACGGGCTTGCTTGCCTTTGCCGCACTCGCGCTTTGGCCAAATGCGCGGGCCATCGCTTCGGATAACGATCCACTCGCGATAGATGTGGCAGAGCAAAATGCGGCGATCAATACGATCCGAATGGGCAACCGTGCCGGGCAGCTCGAACTCGTGATTGCGGCGGGCATGGTGCATCGTCGTTTGCGTGCTCGCAGCCCCTATGATCTGCTGATTGCGAACATATTGGCCGGGCCGCTGATCGATCTTGCTCCCAGTTTTGCCAATGCAACCGCGCCGGGCGGAACGCTTATTCTAGCCGGCTTGCTCAATAAGCAGGCAGATGCTGTTACAGCGGCCTATCACAGGCAGCGTTTCAGGTTGAGTGAGAAGCTCAACCGCGGAGAATGGTCGATCCTCAGGCTGGAGAAGCGGCACGTTCGCGGGCATAGGCCTGCGTTCCGCGCGTAAGGATCCGATCACCCTCGGCAATATCATCGGGCGCAAAATCGCTGGCACTTTCCAAATCGCGATAGAGCGGCGCAAAATCGGTTTCTACCGTGAGGCGCAGCAGTTCCTCATAGCTGGGAATGACGAAATAGACCTGCTGAAAATCGTCGATCCGATAGTTGGTCCGCATCACCCGCTTCATATCAAAACCGATCCGGTTCGGACTTGGGTCGTCGAGCGAAAACAGGCTCTCACCATGGCTGGAGACAATACCAGAACCATAGATGCGCAACCCATCGGCTTCTTCGATCAGCCCGAATTCCACCGTATACCAATAAAGCCGCGCCAGATGATCGAGACTGTCATATTCGAGCGCCCTTAGTCCGCCCCGACCATAGGCCTCCATATAGTCGGCGAAAACCGGGTTCGCGAGCATCGGCACATGGCCGAATACATCATGAAAGACGTCCGGCTCCTGCAGATAATCGAGCTGTTCTCGCCGCCGGATGAAATTCCCGGCCACGAAACGGCGATTGGCCAGATGATCGAAAAACACATCGTCAGGCACCAGCCCGGGGACCGCAACGACCTGCCACCCGGTTTCCTTCATCAATATTTCTGACAATTCTCCAAAATCCGGGATGCCCGGCTTTGAGAGTTTCAAGATGTCGATGCCGTCGATAAAGGCCTGGCTCGCCCTTCCCGGCAATTGGGCAACCTGACGCTTGAACAATATGTCCCAGGTTTCATGATCCTCGGGCGAATAACTGTTCCACTCCTGCGAGATGGTCCAATCTGTGCCAGCGCCTTCAGGCGGCTTTTCCAAAACATGCGTGTCTTCTGTCATGCGCATCAATATAACAGGAAAGGACGAGAAGGACGAATGATCGAGATCAAAAATATCGGAAAAAGACGATGATGCGGATATTGCGCGGCATCGGCCGGGCGGCATCGGTGCTGTGCCTTGTCTTCCTCGCCTATGTCCTCGCGGGGATCGGCGGATCACTTATCCCCAGCAATGCCAATTGGCAGGAACCCGATACGGGGATCACAATCTATGTGCACGACAATGGTGTGCATACCGGGCTCGTCCTTCCGCGCAGCAATCTGATTGCCAATTGGAGCGATCTCGTTCGCCCGGAACATCTGATCGATCCGCGCTATGCCAGCGATCACCTGCTGTTCGGCTGGGGCGACCGGACATTCTATCTGGAAACGCCGACATGGGGCGATCTTCGCCCCTCAACCGCCTTCGCCGCGCTGTTCGGCAGCGAAAAAAGCCTCGTCCATGTCGATCATATCGCGACTCCTCAAACGGCCGATGATCTGCGCGCGATCCGGGTAACCCCCGATCAATATCGGCAAATCGCATCGACTATCCACGCCCAATTCGCGCTGGACGATGCCGCGCGTTCACAACCGGTAACCGGCTATGGCCGCGCGGATGTCTTTTACGAAGCGCATGGCCGCTACAATGCGCTCAAGACCTGCAACGAGTGGGTGGGATCGATCCTGCGCGATGCAGGGGTGCGGGTTGGCGTTTGGACACCGTTCAATTTCGGCGTGATGCGATGGTTCGATGCAACTCAGGTTGACACTCGTTGACACAGGTCGGGGGTGAAAGCGGAGTGCAGGACATGGCCCGATAACATCAGAGACGGGCACAAATAGGACAGGCTTTTCTGCACCAATGCGGGCAATAACCGTCATTCCCGTGAAAGCGAGAATCCCGCTACCCGATCATTCCTTCAAACTATCGAACATGCTCACCCAGCTGCAGCAACAATCTCTGCCCAGCTGGCTTCGTCGATTACTTCGATCCCAAGATCGGCCGCCTTTTTGAGTTTAGAACCAGCCCCCGGCCCGGCCACAATCAGATCCGTTTTCGCGCTCACCGACCCTGCTGCTTTCGCACCAAGTCGTTCGGCCTGCGCCTTGGCCTCGTCCCGGCTCATCGTTTCGAGCTTGCCGGTGAAGACCACTGTCTTGCCGGACACCGCGCTTTCAGTAACCTCGACGATATAGGGCGGCGGCGATATTTCGGAAAGCATATCGCGCCAGGCTTCGCGGTTATGCGGTTCATGGAAAAAGTCAGTCAGCGCCTCGGTAACGATCGGCCCGATGCCATCGATCCCTGCAATCTCTTCGCGCGCCTCGTCTTCTTCATGAGCGCGGATAGCGATTGCTTCCAGCGCTTCGGGGGTTGCGAAGGCCTTCATCAGATCGCGCGCCGTCACCGCGCCGATATGGCGAATGCCCAAGCCAAACAAGAAACGGGCGGCATCTGGCTCACGCTTTGTTTCAATCGCCGCGAGCAGATTGTCGACCGACTTTTCTTGCCAACCTTCGCGCGCCAATATTTCGTCGCGCCGCTTCCGCAGTCTGAAAATATCGGCCGGACTTTCGAGCCAACCAAGATCGTAAAATTCACGAATGCTCTTTTCGCCCAGCCCATCGATATCCATCGCGACCCGGCTAACGAAATGGATAAGCCGCTGGACGCTCTGTGCCGGGCAGATCAGCCCGCCCGTGCAGCGCACATCGACCTCGCCCTCTTCAGCCACGGCCTCCGATGCGCAACGCGGGCATTCTTCGGGAAAGGCGAATGCATCCCGTGTCTCGTCCCGTGTGAGATTTTCAACGACCTGCGGAATGACATCACCCGCCCGCTGGATGACCACCCGGTCTCCTGGCCTGACACCAAGCCGCTCGATCTCATCGCGATTGTGTAGCGTCACATTGGAAACGACCACACCGCCTACCGTCACCGGCGTCAACCGCCCAACCGGCGTCAGCTTGCCCGTTCGGCCGACCTGAATATCGATGGCCTCGAGAACCGTCTCCGCGCGTTCGGCGGGGAACTTATGCGCGAGGGCCCAGCGCGGCGCCTTGGCGACAAACCCAAGCCGGGTTTGCCAGTCGAGCCGATCTACTTTGTAAACAACCCCGTCGATATCGTACGGCAAATCCGCGCGTTTATGCTCAATCGCGCGATACTGGCCGAGCAACCCCTCTAGGCCATCGAACTGCTGCAGATCTTCGGACACGGGAATGCCCCAACCTTGGATAGCCCGCATCACAGCGATCTGTGTCTCGCCGGGCACGGCGCTCGCCACGCCCCAGCCATGAGCTAGAAAATTCAACTTGCGGCTTTCCGTGATCGCCGGATCGATCTGACGGAGAGAACCGGCAGCGGCATTGCGCGGGTTGGCGTAAATCTTCTCGCTCGCCTCTTCCTGACGTGCGTTGAGGTCCGCAAAGGCTTGTTTCGACATATAGACTTCACCGCGTACCTCAAAGATATCGGGCGCGCCGGGCGGCAATTCCTCGGGAATATCATCAATGGTGCACGCATTGGCGGTGACATCCTCGCCGGTCTGCCCGTCGCCGCGCGTTGCCGCGAGTACAAGTTTGCGGTCTTCATAGCGGATGGACAGCGAGAGCCCGTCAATCTTGTCCTCCGCCGTCATCGCGACAGGCGCGTCTTCCGCAAGATTCAAATAGCGCCGGACACGGGCGACAAACTCCCCAATATCCTCATCCGAAAAGCCGTTATCGAGCGAATAGAGACGCTGCTCATGCGTGACTTTGGAGAGCGGTGAATGGGCGATGGCCGCGCCGACCAATTTCGATGGGCTGTCATCACGGATCAGATGCGAAAATTGCGCTTCGAGCTCCGTGTTGCGGCGAATGAGCGCGTCATAATCCGCATCCGAAATTTCAGGCGAATCCTCGGCATGATAAAGCCGGTTATGCTTGGCGATCTTCTTCGCCAGCCGCATTAGCTCATTGGCTGCGTCTGCTTCGCTAGTCACACGCCCTCCAGCAGCCGGTCCGCCTGCGCCCGTGCCTCGTCGGTGATCTCAGCGCCAGACAGCATGCGGGCGATTTCCTCGCGGCGTTCGCCATCATCGAGGCGCTGAACGCCTGTGCGCGTCACCAACCCGTCAGAGCTTTTCGCGATCTGCCATTGATGGCCCGCGCGGGCCGCGACCTGCGGGCTGTGCGTTACCACCAGCAATTGCGCGCCTTCGGCCAGCCGCGATAGTCGTTCGCCGATAGCGCTTGCCACTGCGCCGCCGACGCCGCGGTCGATCTCGTCGAAAATCATCGTCGCCGCGCCCCCCTGTTCGGCCAGCGCCACTTTCAGCGCGAGGATGAATCGGGAGAGTTCGCCGCCCGAGGCGATCTTCGCGAGCGGGCCGAAAGGCGCGCCGGGGTTGGTCGAAATCTCGAATGCGACCCGATCCTGCCCACCAGCCGTCCATAGAGCTTCGTCCAGCGTTTCTACCGCCGTGCGGAATTGTGCGGCATCGAGCTTGAGCGGCCCCAGTTCGGCGGCGACCGCCTTGTCGAGCGCTTTGGCGGCGGCCGTGCGTTTCTTGCTCACGCCGTCGGCCTTGGCGACATAGGCCGCCCGCTTAGACGCAACATCGGCCTCAAGCGCGGCAAGATGCGCGCCGCCAGCCTCTATTCGTTCGAGTTTCGCCGCCATCTCTTCGGTCAATGCGGGAAGCGCGTCCGGCTCAACCCGGTGTTTGCGGGCTAGTGCGCGGATATCGAATAGTCGCGTTTCAGCTTCATCAAGCCGAGCAGGGTCGAAAGCGAGGATGTGGCCCGCTTCGGCGAGTTTTTCTTCCGCCAAATCCGCCTCGATCAACGCACTGTCCAACGCGGCCAAGGCCTCACCGAGCACTTCGTGCTCGCCAGCGATACGATCTGCACGGCGGGCGGCCTGACGCAATTTTGCGAGCCCACCGTCGGAGCCATCGAGCAGCTCTGCAATCTCTGACAAATCGTCCGAAATCCGGTCACCCTTCTGCATCGTCGCCCGGGCTTCTGCGAGAGCCGCCTCTTCGCCTGTTTCGGGAGACAGTGACCGCAATTCCTTCACGGCATGATCGAGAAATTCCCGGTCCCGCTCGGCTTCTTCCACTTCGCTGCGCGCATCGGCAAGCTGATCCTCGGCTGTCCGCCACGCATCCCATGCCTGCGCCAAGCCCTTCAGATCAATATCGCCAAAACTGTCGAGCAGGGCGCGGTGCCCTTTGGGGTTCAGCAATCCGCGGTCATCATGCTGACCGTGGATCTCGACAAGGTGCCCGCCAATCTCCCGCAGCAGCGCCGCAGATACCGGCTGATCATTGACGCTAGCCCGGCTACCGCCGTCAGCCTTGACGATTCGGCGCACGATAAGCGGCTCGCCGGGTTCGGCATCCAGCCCGCTTTCGGTGAGGAGTAGACCGACAGGATGGCTGGCCGGAATATCGAAGGTGGCGCTGACCACCGCGCGCTCTGCACCCCGACGCACCAACCCGCTATCGGCGCGAACGCCAAGCGCGAGACCCAGCGCATCGAGAAGGATGGATTTGCCCGCGCCTGTTTCACCGGTCAAAGCGCCAAGCCCGTCCGAAAAAGACAGGTCAAGCGCTTCGATTAGCACGACATCGCGAATGGAAAGGCCGGTTAGCATGCTCTAGCTTTTACCGGAATTTATGGCTTAGGCCAGCGCCCTTAATCGGTGCCGGTTGCCTGCACACCGCCATGGCGCTGCATCAGGTCAAACGCGCGGGTATACCATTGCGATTCGGGATAGTTGTTCCCGAGCACCGAAGCAGAACGCCGGGCTTCCTCGACAATGCCGAGCGCCAGATAGCTTTCCGTCAACCGCATCAACGCCTCAGGCGCATGGGTGGTTGTGTCAAAGGAATCGATGACATTGCGGAACCGGATGGTCGCAGCAAGCCATTGACGACGGCGCTGGTAGAAACGGCCGATCTCCATTTCCTTGCCGGCCAGATGATCATTGACCAGATCAAGCTTCAATCGCGCATCAGCCGCATAAACACTTTCCGGATAGCGGCGAACAACCTCGTTCAGGGCGACCTGCGCCTGACGCGTAACCGACTGGTCCCGCGTTATATCCGATATCTGCTCATAATAGCCGATCGCTATCAGATAATAGGCATAGGGTGCATCGCGGTTACCCGGATGGATCGAAATGAATCGCCGCGCAGAGGAAATGGACTCTGGATACTCGCCCGCCAGATAGTAGCTGAATGCACCCATCAGCTGAGCCCGCCGTGCCCATGGCGAATAGGGATGCTGACGTTCGACTTCCGAGAAGATCGCTGCGGCCAGGCCATATTGGTTCCTGTCCAGCCTGTCCTTCGCCAGATTGTATAATGTGTTGACGTCACGCGCGACATATTGAGTGTCGGCTCGGGTTTGGGCGCTCGGACCGGCGCACGAAGCGAGCGGAACGAAAGCGGCAGCGACTAACAACAACGCTGCGGGGCGGGACTGGATACGCATTCCACAGCCTCTAGCGCAGCCAATCGCCGACGCCAAGAGAGCAGATTCTTCTATTGCGGAGAGGGTTCCGATTGGCGGATGTTCAGCTATAGCCATGGCATGCTGCGCGTGCTGACCCTTGCGACCCTGTTTCCGGATGCATCACGGCCGACTTTCGGCGGTTTTGTCGAACGGCAGACGCGGGGATTGGCGGCACGGGCTGATGTCCAGCTTGAGGTAGTGGCACCGATCGGCATGCCACCCTGGCCGCTCAGCAGACATTCTCATTATCAGCGCTTCGCCGACATACCTGAAAAAGAGGTATGGAAAGACATCATCGTCCATCGCCCGAAATTCCGCCTTGTCCCTCGGTGGGGAGGCCCGCTGGCACCGGCGGCGATCACAAAGGCTGTGCTGCCGCTCCTCCAAAAGATCCGCGAGCGCTTTCCTTTCGACATCGTCGATGCCGAATTTTTCTATCCGGATGGCCCGGCTGCCATGCACCTTTCCGAAGCCCTAGATCTGCCCTTCTCGATCAAAGCGCGGGGCGCGGACATCCATTATTGGGGCAAAAAGACAGGCTGCGCCTCGCAGGTGCTTGAGGCCGGGCAGCGCGCTGGAGGATTGCTGGCTGTCAGCGAAGCGATAAAGCGGGACATGACAGCGCTTGGCATGGCGCCAGATACTATCACCGTCCATTATACCGGCATCAACAAGGATCGGTTCCACCCGGTCGACCGAACCGAAGCCAAGGCAGCGTTGGGGATTTCCGGACCGTTGATCGTGACGATCGGCGCCCTGATTCCGCGCAAAGGTCAGGCGCTGGTTATCGAAGCGCTAAAGCACATTCCCGAAGCAAGCCTCTGGTGCATTGGTGAAGGAGCGGATCGGCATGCGCTTGAGAAACTGGCCCGCAATCTTGGCTTAACTGAGCGCGTGCATCTACCCGGCAACTTGCCGCATGAGGAGGTGGCAAAGCTGGTCGCTACTGCTGATGTGATGGCGCTGCCCTCTGCATCGGAAGGCCTTGCCAATGCCTGGGTCGAAGCGCTGGCCTGCGGAACGCCAATCGTGATCAGCGATGCCGGCGGAGCTGCCGAACTGCTTGATCGGCCTGAAGCGGGCGCCATAGTCGCACGCGATCCAGCCGCCATTGCCGCCGCGATCCGCACGATCTTGAGTGATCCGCCGAGCCAACAGGCAGTCCGCAGCACGGTCGACAGGTTTTCATGGGACCGGAATAGCGAGGCGCTGTTCCAGCATTTGTCAGGCTTGGTTGAGCGGCAATAAGGCAGCGGCAATCCAGCGCCCTTCATTGCGCAACATCCCCCAGCTGCGCGCCGCCGCGCGGCTATCCATTGCCTCCACTCCGATATTGCGCGCCTCAACAGCAGCAACAAAAGTTGGCGAAGGGCGGCGCAGCTGCGCGCCGGTACCAAGCAGCAGAAATTCCGGAAATGGCTCAATCGTCAGCAAAGGCTCCAGCCCGTCCGCTTTCAGCGCATCCCATGCGGGGGCTTCCCAGCCGCGCGCCCATTCCGGCGTGAGCCAAAGTCCGCCATCGAATATCTCGTCGTCAACACGAAACCCCTGACCGGCAAAGCCAGTCAACAACGGACCGGAAGCAGGCTTTTCGCGCTGAAGCGCAACCATTAGCGGCCGTACCCCTCCTTATGGACTTTCTGTCCAGACGGGTTGGTTTCTTCCGGAACGAAGGTATCGGGCCCAACGTTGAGCCAGATCAGGATAGGCGAAGCCATATAGACCGAGCTGTAGGTACCAATGAAAACGCCCAGCAACATTGCAACTGTAAACCCGAACAGCACATCCGGCCCGACAAAAATCAATACGGCAAGCGCGATTGCCATCGTCAAGCTAGTCATCACCGTGCGGGCAAGCGTTTCGTTGATTGAAAGATCGAGCAACGGAACAATTTCCATCTTGCGATATTTGCGCAAATTCTCTCGAATCCGGTCATAGACAACGATCGTATCGTTCAGCGAATAGCCGATGATCGTCAGCAAGGCGGCAACGATGTTGAGGTTGAATTCGAGCTGGGTGAGCGCAAAGAAGCCGAACGTCAGCGCGACATCGTGGAACAGCGCAAATAGCGCACCAACGCCAAACTGCCATTCGAAACGAAGCCAGATATAGAGCGAAATCGCAACCATCGCGAGGCCAAGCGCCAACGCGCCAGCCTGAAACAGCTCGCCAGAAACCTTGCCCGAGACGGAATCTACCGCATCAATCCGTGCGCCTTCATGCTCACTCTCGATCATCTGAGTCACGCGCGTGGAAACGGCACTTGCTAGCGCCGGATCATCGCCAGCCCCCTCAGTAACCCGCATCCGGATAGACACCTGGTTCGGATCGCCGAAGCGCTGGATTGAAGCCCCTTCAACGCCAAGCGCGTCGATATCTTCACGCAGCTCGGCAATGGGTGCCGCCTCATCCTGGGTGAAGGTCACCTGGATCATCTGGCCACCGGCGAAATCGACACCAAAGTTCAACCCGCGCGTTGCGGTCAAGGCGATGGAAGCGACTGTCAGAATGATCGACAATATGATCGCAATGTTGCGCCATTTGAGGAACTGGATGTTCGTGCTGTCCGGAACAAGCTTGAGAAGACGCATCATACATTCAGCTCCTTCGGGCGCTTACTTTTTATCCAAACGGCCACCATCATGCGGGTTATGGTTACGGCCGTGAATACCGAGGTGATGATGCCGATCACCAGCACAACCGCAAAACCGCGAACTGGGCCTGAACCGAAGGAGAACATCAGAACCCCGCCGATGAAGTTAGTAATGTTCGCATCAAAAATTGCCCGGCTGGCTTCCTTATAGCCGGTCTGGACCGCGTCGATCACTTTGCGCCCGCGCCTCTGTTCCTCTCGTATTCGCTCATTGATGAGCACATTCGCGTCAACTGCTGCGCCCACCGTCAACACGAAGCCGGCGATACCCGGTAGTGTCAGTGTCGCGTCAAGCAACGCCATAATCGCGAGAATCAGGAACAGGTTCAGCCCCAGCGCGATATTCGCATAAATTCCGAAACGGCCATAGGTGATGAACATGAAAGTCATCACGGCAACGGTGGCAATAAGACCGGCTATCCCGCCCCAGCGGATTGAGTCTCCGCCGAGCTCCGGCCCGACTGTACGGTTTTCGATCACCGCGAGCTCAATCGGCAGGCGACCGGAACGCAGCGCAATTGCCAGCTCATTTGCTGATTGCACCGAGAAACTGCCACTGATCTGGGCATTGCCGCCCAGAATTGGCTCGTTGATATTGGGTGCCGAAAGCACCTCACCGTCAAGAAGGATGGCAAAAGGCCGGCCAACATTTTCTTGGGTCACCCGCCCGAATTCGCGCCCGCCGACACCGTTGAATGTGAGGTTGACCGTTACCTGTCCGTTCCGTTGATCAAAGCCCTGCTGCGCGTTGACTAACTGATCGCCCGAAACCATCACACGCCGCTGAACGATAACGCAGCCTGTGCCATCTTGCTGGTCGGCATAGGGCATTGCTTCGGATCCGATTGGTGCCTGGCAAGCCAACGCCATATTCGGATCGGCTTCATAATTGACCAATCGAAACTCAAGCGACGCAGTACGCCCGAGCAGGGCCATCAGCGATTCCGGACTATCGAGACCGGGAACCTGGACCACGATCCGCTCGTCACCTTGACGGATAATCGTCGGTTCGCGTGTACCAAGCTCATCGATCCGGGTCCGCACAACCTCGGTGGCAGTGTTCACGGCGATGTTTACGGCTTCCGTATTGCCAGCCTCTGTGGGCGTAACGACAATTTGCAGCGAATCTTCATTCTCAACGCTAAAGTCGCGCTGCCCGGTAAAACCTACTGGCTGGGTCAGTGCACGCACGCGCTCCATTGCATCATCAAGCTGGGCTTCGTCGCGCACTGTGAAACGCACCGCACCGGTGCTACGCGACAAACTGCCTATTTCAATGGTTGGGCCATCATCCTCCATCGCATCTTCAATACGATCGGAGAGGGTCTGGATTCGCTGCTCCTGAAATTCTTCAGTTTGCGCTTCAAGCAGGATGTGCACCCCGCCAGAAAGATCAAGGCCCAGATTGATTGACGGCTGAGGCAGGAAATCAGGGATATAGGCGCGCTGCTCTTCGGTCAGCAGGCTTGGAATCGATAGCAGGACGCCAATGACGAGCAACGCCGTAAGCATCCAGACCTTCCAAGGAGGAAAATCATTCATGGGTACTGTCTGTCCTAGTCGTTCGCTGCGGGAGCGTGAGGATTGCGGACATCCGAGAGCGTGCCCTTAAGCGCGGTTACTTTCTGTCCGCCGCCAAGATCAATCTCGATCTCCTCGTCATTCACCTTGGTCACCTTGCCGAGCAGACCGCCGCCGGTAACGACGCGGTCGCCCTTTTTAACGGCACCGATCATTTCGCGATGTTCTTTCATCCGCTTTTGCTGCGGACGGATAAGGAGGAACCAGAAGATCACGAATATCAGGATCAGCGGAACTAACTGGATAATGAAGGAGCCTGCGCCTCCGGTAGGGGCGGCTGCGGCGAGAACGGGTGTGACGGACATGGGCTGGACCTGTGATCTGTTTAGCGGGGCCTAATATCGGAAACGCCCCTGTTAAGTGGCGCGCCTCTATCATCTAAGGTGCGTTTCGCGCAACTTCCATCCGCAAGCGTCATATTTATTTGCATCGCCGCCATAGAGCGTTAGCACCTGTGCAAAGCACGAAGAGGAGAGGAAACATTATGATTATCGTTGAAGGATGGGTTCGCATGGAAGCAGGCGAATTGGAAAGGCTTAACGATATGGCGATCACCATGATCACCGAAACGCGCAAGGAAGCTGGCTGCATTAGCTATTCTTTTGGCCGCGCGATGGAAGAGCCAGACGTCATGCGCCTCGCCGAAATCTGGGAAAGCCAGGAAGCGCTTACAGCGCATATGCAAACCCCACACATGGCTACCTTCAATCAAGGGCTTGCCGGGGCCAAAATTCTGGGCGTGAGCGTCAAGAGCTATGCGGCCGAGACCGGGCAAACGCTGATGGGTGAAGACTAGCGTTAGGGCCAGCCGATCAGGCAAGGCCAATAAGGCTATCGACCGAGCTTGCATTGCCGGGCCATCGGATTTACATCGCGCCCCCTCGGTCGGGGCGTAGCGCAGCCTGGTAGCGCATCATACTGGGGGTGTGGAGGTCGCTGGTTCGAATCCAGTCGCCCCGACCAGTCACCCCACTCCTTCTTCAATCAATCTCTTCATAGCTATATCGCGTGATATTCAGCGCCGTATCGCCTTTACGGATATTTTTCTGTCCTACAGATAGCCATATAGGTTATTTTCACGCGTATCGATTCGCCATGGAGATGCACATGTCTATTCTAACGGGTCTGTTAGGCCCCCTTTCAACCGTTATTGATCGCGTCCTGCCTGATCGCGAAGCGCGGGACCTAGCCAAACTTGAGCTGCTGAAACTGGAAGGAACGCAGGCGGCAGAAGCGATCAGCACTCAGCAATCGGCAATCATTGCAGAGGCCCGATCCTCTGACCCATGGACCAGCCGCGCCCGGCCAAGCTTTCTCTATGTGATGTATATTCTGCTGCTCTGGGCGCTGCCTATGGGGCTGCTGGCAGCATTCCGCCCCGAAGCCGCGCACAATATCGCGGCAGGAATGAACGCCTATCTTCAAGGCATACCCGAACCGCTCTATGCGCTCTTTGGGACCGGTTATTTGGGCTATACAGCGGCGCGCCAATGGGGAAAGATAAAGGGCGTAGATTGAACTGAGTCGGGCCTTGTCAGGAAATTCTGATCTTTGGCCCTCAACGTACAGCTGTTTTTGTAAAAGGATGTAACCGTCTTCACAATCCAGACGAACCAGCTTAGCTACGAAACACAAGGGAGAGAATAATGACTGTTAAATCCGAAAAGAGAAGCCTGGGATCGATGCTTGCTGTTGCAGGCGGCCTCGCACTTGCGGCGCCGGCTCTGACGGCCTGCGGCGAAGCTGCTGCGCCTGCCACCGAAGAAGGCGGCGAAGAAGCCGCTGCTGGCTGTTGTGCCGCAGCTGACCATGAAGGTTGCTGCGCCGCTGAAGGGTGCTGTGCAGCCGCTGATCATGAAGGCTGCTGTGCCGCAACCGAAGAAGGCGCTGCTGAAGGCTGCTGTGCCGCCACTGAAGAAGCCGCCGCAGAAGGCTGCTGTGCCGCGACCGAAGGCTGTTGCGCAGCACACTAACCGACGATCCTGAAACGACGCTATTTGCTCTTACTGAGCAGATGGCGTCGCAGGGCGTCTCACTCGTTCCTCGTGTCGTTCCGCCAGAAATCGATTTTCGGCAATGGACGCACTATCCCGAAAAAGATGCGATCAGCCCGTCAACCAAGGCGCGCTGGTTCTATCATGCCCATCCGCCTGAACAGCGGGAACCCGGAGAACATGGGCATTTCCATCTGTTTCTACCGCTTGATGCCTTTGAAGGCATAGAACCCCGCGCCAAGCCCCAGCCCAAGAATAAGAAGGGCAAGACTCCGGCCAAGGTCGTCCATTTCATTGCTTTGTCTTGCAATATTCAGGGCATACCCACCCACTGGTTCACGACAAACCGCTGGGTGACCAACGAATATTTTATGAGTGCCAATGAGATAATCGAGCGGCTGGAGCAGTTCGAGGTCAGCGATGCCAACGGCGACCCAATGGTCAATGGTTGGCTAACGGCTGCCGTGGCCGTCTTTCGCGAGCAGATTGCGGAATTGATCCAGCAGCGCGACGCGGCCCTTGTCGATCAATCACTGGATGACCGGGCCCTGGAAATACTTTCAACCGGACCGCTCGAAATCTAGCCGGTCCAGCTTTTCACGCAGCCTTGCTGATAGCGGCCATGGTTTCGCACAGTTTGGCCGAGAGCGTGTCACGCTTATACGGTTTGGGCAGGATCGGAAATTCACCCCCCTCGCCCCGTGCCGCCGCTTCACTATAGCCGGTCGCAAGCAGGATCGGCAGCATCGGCTTCTGAGCGCGGACTTTGGCCGCCAACTCCAACCCGCTCTGCCCCGGCATGACGATATCGGAAAAGATAATGTCAAAACCATTGGGTTCATTATCCAATGCGACAAGCGCTTCTTCTGCGCATTTTGCATGAACTACCTCGCAGCCCAACTCCTCGAGCAGCGATTGCGCAAAAACAGCAACGGTCCGGCTGTCTTCAACGAGCAAAACGCGCGTACCTGGCGGCACGGCACTGCTGACATTTTCTGCAAGAGGCAGGTCGCGAGCATCCGACTTACTTTCGGTGCGCGGAAGAAAGAGGCTTAGCGTCGTACCTCGGCCTACTTCGCTGCTAATTTCCAGTCGCCCGCCCGATTGCGCCGCAAAGCCATAGGCCTGGGACAAGCCCAAACCGGTGCCTTCACCTGGCCCCTTCGTCGTAAAGAAGGGTTCGAACACGCGTTCCAATATTTCTGGCGCTATCCCGGATCCTGTATCTGAGATCGAGAGGCAAACTTCCCCGCCAGCGGCGCTACGGACGTTTTGCGTAGCCAGCGTCAATGTGCCAGCCCCCTCCATTGCAAAACGCGCGTTAATCGCAGCGTTGAGGATAAGATTTTCCAGCTGCGTCGGATCAGCTCGAACCGCCCAGAGGTCGACGCCCGGCGTCTTGAGGATACTAACGCCGCCGCCAAGTGTTCGCTTCAGCAGTTCGGTCATATCGAAAATCACGGAATTCAGATCAATGCGCTTGGGCTGGAGCGGCTGTTGCCGGGCGAAGGAAAGGAGCTGCCCCGTAAGCTCAGCAGCGCGGTCCGCCGTTTCCACAATTGCGTCGATATGACGAACTTTCTTTTCGGCAGACAAGGTCTTGCTCTTCAAAAGCTCTGCCGATCCCCGAACGACGGTCAACAGGTTATTAAAGTCGTGCGCAATCCCGCCGGTCAATTCACCCAGTGAGCGCAGTTTTTCGGATTGCCCGAGTGCTTCCTCGGCGGCTGCCAGATTTTGCTTTGCCTGATATTGTTCGGTGATGTCGCGCGTGATTGCTCCGAATCCGGCAATCTCGCCGCTCTCGTCACGAATTATCTGAATATGAATCTCAGCGCGAAACTGTTCACCATTGCGACGCACGCGCCACCCTTCTTCACGGTACCGTCCGGCGATGCGAGCTTGTTCGAGAATCTGGTTGGGTACACCGCGTTCACGCTCTGCCTCTGTGTGGAAAACAGAAAAGTGCTGGCCTACGGCTTCATCAGCCGTAAAACCTTTTATCCGTTCAGCGCCCGCATTCCAGTTCGTTACATGACCATCGGTGCTGAGCATGAAGATCGCATGATCGTGCAATCCCTGGACCAAAGTCTGAAATGCTTCTTCGCTGGCATAGAGCGCGCGGTCGGCATCACGTTGCCTGGTCTCGTCATAGACAACGCCGACATAGCCGATATGTCCCCCGTCGGAATTCAACCTCTTGAGGATGCTGAGCCGCGTCCAGGCATGACTACCATCCCAGCGTTTCCGCCATCCTACGGTATCTACGCGCCCCTTATCGGCGGCGGTTTCCAGGTTTTTCCGGTAATTGCCAGATTTTCGGTCTTCGTCCGTATAGAATTTCTCGAGTGAATGGCCGATCACTTCGTTTTCAGGTGCGATTTGATAGCTGCTCGAAATCGCTTTCAATTCTGTGCACACGCCCTCGACATCCAAAGCAAAAATGGCGAAATCGCTGATTTCGCCAAGCAGCTCTGCCACCTGCGGGTCGTCAATCAAATCCATGCCAGATGATCGCTTTGAACTCATCAGAATTGGGTAGCGTCGAATGGTTACTAGGCTCTTAAGACATGACGAACTTGCTAGATGCCAAAGGCACCATATATTCGGTCCTATGGAAGATAATCGAAGCAGCGCGCCGTGGCACGGCACAACCATTCTCGCAGTCCGCGATGCAAACAAAGTCGTGATCGCGGGCGATGGTCAGGTCTCAATGGGCCAGACTGTCATGAAACCCAACGCAAAAAAGGTCCGCCGACTTGGCGATGGTCAGGTAATTGGCGGTTTTGCCGGAGCAACGGCGGACGCGTTCACGCTGTTCGAACGGCTCGAAAGCAAGCTGGAACGCCATCATGGCCAGCTGATGCGGGCAGCGGTTGAGCTCGCCAAGGATTGGCGGACCGACAAATATCTCCGCAATCTCGAAGCGATGATGATTGTTGCCGACAAGGAAATCACCTTGATTCTTACCGGTAATGGCGACGTCCTGGAGCCGGCTGACGGTGTCGCAGCAATTGGATCGGGCGGCAATTTCGCTCTTGCTGGAGCCCGAGCCCTCAAAGATTATGAGAAAGATGCCGAAAAGATCGCGCGCCGGGCAATGACCATTGCCGCTGAACTTTGCGTCTACACGAACGATCAACTGACAATCGAGACGATCGAGAGCGACTGAAATCCCACCAATGCTCTGCCAGACAAAACCGAAAGAACGCCCGTAAATGAATGATGCCCTTACTCCCAAAGCCATTGTAGCTGCGCTTGACGAGCATATCATCGGCCAGAAGGATGCCAAACGCGCTGTCGCGGTTGCACTCCGCAACCGTTGGCGCCGCCAGCGCCTTTCCGAGGATTTGCGCAACGAAGTCACGCCGAAAAATATACTGATGATCGGCCCAACCGGCTGCGGCAAAACCGAAATCAGCCGGCGTCTAGCGAAGCTGGCGGACGCGCCCTTCGTCAAGATTGAAGCGACCAAATTTACTGAGGTCGGCTATGTCGGCCGCGATGTCGAACAGATCGCCCGAGATCTCGTCGAAGATGCTGTGCGATTGGAGAAAGACCGGCGAAGCGAAGCCGTGCGCGAAGATGCGAGCAAAGCGGCCATGGAACGGTTGCTCGATGCGCTCACTGGCAAGGGTGCGAGCGACGCCACGCGGGAAAGCTTCCGTCAGCGCATTATCGACGATCACATGAACGATACCGAGGTCGAGATTGAGGTCGAAGACGCGCCCAATATGCCCATGGATATCCCCGGCATGGGCGGCCAGGTCGGCATGATAAATTTATCCGACATGATGGGTAAGGCTTTTGGCCAACAAGCCAAGAAACGCCGCAAGATGCGAGTCGCCGATGCCTGGGACAAGTTGGTAGAAGAGGAATCCGAAAAACGCCTCGATCAGGACGATGTGGCGCGTGTCGCGCTTGCCAATGCCGAAGCAAACGGCATCGTCTTTCTCGATGAGATCGACAAGATCGCCGTTTCAGATGTGCGCGGCGGGTCAGTCAGCCGTGAAGGTGTGCAGCGCGATCTGTTGCCGCTTATCGAGGGCACAACCGTTGCGACAAAATATGGCCCGATGAAAACCGACCATATCCTGTTTATCGCTTCGGGCGCCTTCCACGTCGCCAAGCCGAGCGATATGCTGCCCGAGCTTCAAGGCCGTTTGCCCATTCGCGTCGAGCTGCGCGCCCTAACCGAAGAGGATTTCGTTCGTATCCTGACCGAAACAAAAGCCAATCTGCCCGACCAGTATCAGGCATTGATCGGCACCGAAGGCGTTGAGATTGAGTTTACGGAAGACGCGGTCGCGCAGGTTGCCAAGATTGCCGCAGAAGTGAACGGCCAGATCGAGAATATCGGGGCACGGCGTTTACAAACGGTGATGGAGAAACTCGTCGAAGAAATCAGTTTTGCAGCCGGGTCTGAAGAAGTTGAAGACGGCGCAGAGAAACTGGTGATCGACGCGGCCTATGTCGACAAGCAGCTCGCTGCCGTCGCGCGTGACACAGATCTGAGCAAATATGTGCTGTAGTTCCAGCTTTGGAAAGTAGCTCGGGCTGGTTACCAATATGGCCTAGCAGGCAGTTATCGGCGTGCTGAACAGATAACGGTCACCTGGCCCATAATAGACATATTCGATCTCTCCGCCGAGATCGATAAGCGAGCGCGTTTCAGCAGTTCCGCAAATGCTTTGCTGATTCTGGGTCGAAGCATATTGGCGGAACTGCGCTATCTGCGCAGCGCTAAACTCTGTTGAGATTTCATAGCGATATTGGATCCGGCTCCCCTGCACGCGGGCGGCAGTCACTGTCGTCAGTTCATCGATAGTGATCGGAACCTGAGTATTGATCTGCCGTACCGCTTCAGCGAGTCCGGCCTCTAATCCCGGATTGGCCGGGCGAGGATTGGTGGCGGGCGGACCCGGATCATCCTTATCATCCACTTCCGATGAACCTGCTCTCCCTGACGAGCCTGTTTCCGCGGGAAAATCCGACGACGCGACGGACGTTGGAGCATCGTCTGAATCTCGATCCAGCAATCGCGGAATCAGCAATACCGCAAGAAACACAACGATCGCCGCCGCCGCAATGATGAGAATATTCTTGTTCATCGTACAAATCCCCTGCCGATATGTATTTCACACCGGACCCGTGCGGCGCAAGCCCGATCACCCAGAAACACAAGATAATCTTCACCATCGCGAATAACTGTGATCTGGATCGTAACCTCGCAGCCGATTATCGCGAATACCAAGCCAGACAATCCTTCAGGAGCAAATCATGCGCGCCTTCACCATTGTTCTCATTTCCGCGGCGGCCACACTTGGCATCGCTGCCTGCACACAAGAAACTGAGACCGCAGCAGAGCCTGTTGAACAGGCTGCCAGCGAGCCGACGGACCATTCCGGGCCAGCGGTCGGTACAACCATTCCAGCGAGTTTCCTCGCGCGCGATACATCCGGCGCAGAACGAAATCTGGCCGATCTTGCCGGCGACAATGGCCTAGTACTGGTCTTCAACCGATCCGCAGACTGGTGCAGCTTCTGCCAAGGCCAGATGGTCGTTTTACGAGACATTCAGGACGACCTGGCGCAGCGCGGCTACACGCTGGCAACGCTCAGCTATGATTCTCCCGCCATACTCGCCGATTTCGCTACGCGCGAAGAGATTGGCTATACGATGCTGTCTGACGAAGGCTCAGCAATGATTGACGCGTTCGATCTTCGCGATCCGCAATATGGCGAAGAGAGCTTTGCCCATGGCGTGCCCCGTCCCGCCATCCTGGTGATCAGCACGGACGGCACGGTGCAAGCCAAGATGGTCGAGACCGACTATCGCATTCGTCCGGAGCCTAGCGATATCGTTGCAGCTGTGGACGCACTCTAGCCAAAGATTGCTCTAACTGTCAGCGGCCGGGTGTTAACTCTCACCCCCGGGCTTGCGGAAGCGATAGACAACCCGGTCGGTTTGGCCGCGAATTTCCGGGTTGAACACACCCATCTGGTGATCATCATCAGCGTTGCGGAGAAAGTCGCCTTCGCCATCAAGCACAAAGCCGGCTTCTGTCATCATGGATCGTATGACCGCCGGATCGATCCGGTGGGCGCGCTGCGTTTCTTCGGCGGGAGCGGAACCCGCTACTCCGACATGATCAACGATGCCAACAATGCCCCCAGGATTCATGCCGACATACAAACGCGCGAGAAACGCGGCTGGATCCGCCGAAACTGGCGGCGCACCTTCAGCCGGCACGAACCAGAAATCATGAAACACCATGTTGAACAGCGCAAAATCAATGCTGTTCGGCTCAAAAGATGTTTCGTCGACGGCATATTCATAGGAAATGCTGTTGGGGATGCGCGTGCCATATCCCCGCGCGTCAAGGCCCGGTCGCATCTGGAAACCTTCAATGAACCGTGGCGGATTGTGCGCGAGTACGAAACCATCTGGACCAACAGCGCGCGCCATTAGCTCAGAATAGTAACCGCCAGCCGCTACGAAATCGAAAACCCGGTCGCCTTGCTCCAACCCGAGAAAGCTTAACAGGCGTGCGGGTTGTCTGGTCGCGTCCTGTCCGCGATCCTCCTCGTTACGATCCGTGTTGGCCAATGCCGTTTCAACATCGGCAGGCGCTGCCGGAGCAATGGTTGGAATCATAAAAAAAACTGCGGCCCATATCGTCACCAGAAATTTTCGCATTGCCCTGTCCTTGTCCTTGGTTTTTGACATATCCACGCTTCGCACGCGCATTGATTAGGGCGAAACCATGGCACGCTCAGTCGTAATGTTCTCAAATTTTCGACCTATCGCAGTTTCGGGTCGTCGAATGCATGTTTCAAGCGGAGCGCATAATGGCCGAAACCTATGAACCACCTAGGCCGTGGATTATCAATATTGGTAAAAAATTGCGCCCGATGGTCGACTCTGTCGTCGCCAGGAATTCGGATGTGCCTAATGATCCCGTTCTCGATCCGGCCGATTTCCCCTATACGCGCGAACTCGAAAAGCATTGGGAGACCATTCGCGACGAGGCGCTGGCCATATCGGCAAAGCCTGAACGGGTGCCTGCGCTCGACGAAATATCGCCCGATCACCAAGGGATCGCACCGGCTGGCATGTGGCGATCATTTTTCCTCTACGGCTATGGCTATCCAGCCGAGGATAATATCGCCCGCTGCCCGAAAACGGCAGAGATCGTCAGCCGTATTCCAGGGCTCAACAGCGCCTTCTTTTCAATCCTGAAAGCCGGCACGCATATTCCCGATCATCGGGGCGTGACGAAGGGGCTGATCACCTGTCATCTCGCATTGTCTGTCCCTGAAGAAGGGGATTGCCGGATGCGCGTGCATGAGCAGGTCGTTCGCTGGGAAAATGGCAAGGTTTTGGTGTTCGACGATACCTATCGGCACGAAGTGTGGAACGATACCGAAAGCACACGGGTCATCCTGCTGGTCCAGACCAAACGCCCCACGCGCTTTCCGGGCAATATGATTGGCGGCCTGTTTTTATGGGCGGTCAAGCACACGCCCTTTGTAAAGGAAGCGCGCGCCAACATCGCCAAATGGGATGAAAACCTCAAAGATCTCGAAGCGGCGCGCAACGCGGAATAATCCGGCTGCGCGCCTGCTTCATTAGCGATTGAGCGCTCTAGCGTCCGCCCTGCCGCTGGACAGCACCGCGATGGGCACCAACGCCATTCTTGTTGCGATTCCGGCGACGCTTCTGGCCCTGCCCGGCATTTTGCTCGCCATCACGCTGAGGCCGTCGGCCATGAGGCGGTCCGCGGCGATTGCCACCGCCTGATTTGCCAGACTTGCGCGGGGCTGCCTTGGGGAGCTTGGCCGCCTCGGCCATGAAATCTTCCGGAAGCGGCTGAGGCACCAGTTTGATCCCGGTAAGCCGCTCGATCTGCTTCAGATAGGGCCGCTCGTCCTGATTATTGACATAGCTGATGGCGATGCCGCTTGCGCCAGCACGCGCCGTGCGGCCGATACGATGGACATATTGTTCCGGCACGTTGGGCATGTCGAAATTGATCACATGGCTCACGGCAGGAATATCGATGCCGCGCGCCGCAATGTCGGTCGCGACAAGATATTTGATGTTACCGTCTCGGAAGGAGCGCAGAGCCGCTTCGCGCTGAGGCTGGCTCTTATTGCCATGAATGGCCGCCGCCCCGATATTCGCGCCAGCAAGGAACCGAACGATACGATCGGCACCGTGCTTGGTGCGACTGAAGATCAAGGCACGTTCAATATCCTGATCGCGCAGCGTTAGCGTCAGCAGGGCCTGCTTTTCACCCTGATTAACAAACGTCACACGCTGTTCAACGCGTTCGGCCGTCGTCGCCTGCGGTGCAACCGAGACTTTGACCGGATCGCGCAGGAAGCCCTTGGCCAGCTGCTCAATATTTTTTGGCATGGTCGCGGAGAAGAACAAGCTCTGACGGCGATGCGGCAGCAGCTTTGCGAGCCGCTTCAGATCATGGATGAATCCGAGATCAAGCATCTGATCGGCTTCATCGAGAACGAAAATCTCGACTTGGTCGAGCTTAAGTGCGCGCTGATCAAGCAGATCAAGCAGACGGCCCGGCGTGGCGACGAGAATGTCGACACCCTGTTCAAGCTTGCGCTTCTGTTTGCCAACGGGAACGCCGCCAAACACCGTCTCGACAGAAAGCCGCATGAACTTGGCATAGCCACGGATATTTTCCGCGATCTGGCTGGCAAGTTCGCGGGTCGGCGAAAGGATAAGCATCCGGCAAGCCTTGTGCGGGCTCCGCATCGGATTTTCGGAAAGATAATGGAGCGAAGGCAGCGAAAAGGCTGCTGTCTTGCCCGTGCCGGTCTGCGCGATGCCGCACAGATCGCGGCCTTTCATCAACGGCGGAATCGCCTGAATCTGGATCGGCGTCGGCGTCGTATAATCCTTGGCGGCAAGCGCACGCTGGATAGGTTCGGCCAGGCCGAGTTGGTTGAATTGTGTCAAAATATATACTCACATGAGCGAATGCGAGCGCACACGATCATTCGGGCGCGCAACCGCATATCGCGGGTTGCGAAACGACCCGCGTGAAAAGGGAAGCCTCAAGAAAACGAGCGCTGGTTATCGGCTGGTCTCGCAAATGTGCGGACTCTCACGCTGCCGATTGTTGGGAGAAGCAGGATATCCGCTTCATGCTGCGCTGCAACACATATGGCGTTAGTTACACGAAAACGCAAGGTAATTACGCGACTCGCTAAAAAGCGACCCCAATTGAGTCAGAAACGAACCGCATTAGTGGAGCCGCTTTCTTGAATTGAGCCTCCACTTCGTCACCGAGTGTTTTGGACCGGGGGAGATTCTCATCGCCATCATGCATCGCAAAGCAGCCTTCCATTTCAGGTCTGCGATCAGCGCGTATCGCGATAGATCAGAAACACGGCCCCGCCATCGGGGCCCGGATCAACGTTTTACACGTTCGCTGATCGCATGAACCCGTGGAGCCATCTCCTCGTTAAAGTGAGGAGATCAGCACGCCGACCGCCCCCCTCTAACAATGCTTGTTGGCATTGAACCAGACGCGGTCATTATTGTCCGCAAGCTCATGCAGGAAACCGAAAACGCTTTTCGGGATTATTCCGTAAGCAGCGCCTATTCCGTTCCACCGCGCCGAGCATCAATGCTAAGCAAGCCTGCGCCATGGGCGTAGAGCATCAGGAAACCACCGGCGAGTGCGAGATTCTTCATAGTCGCCCCCATATCGCCCGGATGATACAAAACACCCGTCGCTACGCAAAACAGCGCCAGTCCAAGCGCCACATATCGCGTATAAAAGCCGGCAATGATCATCAAACCTGCGACAATCTCAAATATCGCGGACGGCCAGGCCATAAAGCCGGGCACCGGGCCGGTCTCCAGAAATGTCGTGAAACCCTCGATACCGGTGACTTTGCCATAACCGGCCAGCACAAACAGCGCGCCAAGCAGAATTCTCGCTACCAATACTATCATTGCAACTCTCCCCTGTTGTGTATTTGGGCGACAACCTGCGCTGTGACTGGTGTGTAAGTCAAATAGCCAAGCCATCACGCGACCAAGCAAAGATCACCGCTCGCCTCTTGATCGCGGGCGCGCAGAAGGCCATGTCCGGTCCATGCTTATAGAAACCGAAACCACGCCCAACCCGGCAACGCTCAAATTCCTGCCCGGACAACAGGTCATGACCTCCGGAACACGCGACTTTGCAGCACCCGAAGAGGCAGACGCGTCACCGCTCGCTGAAGGATTATTCAATCTGGGCGATGTAACAGGCGTGTTTTACGGGTCCGATTTCGTATCGGTTACCGCCGCGGCCGATGTCGATTGGGCCGGGTTGAAACCCGATGTTCTCGGCGTCTTACTCGATCATTTTGCCAGCGGCGCGCCGCTGTTCAAGGCGGGCAGCGCAGCAGAGATCGCAGTCCCTGCGGAGGATTTTGACGACGATCCTGAAGATGCCGAAATCGTGGCACAAATTCGTGACCTGATCGACACGCGGGTGCGCCCGGCGGTGGCGCGCGACGGCGGTGACATCGTCTATCGCGGATTTCAGCAAGGCAAGGTTTTCTTACAAATGCAGGGCGCGTGCGCAGGCTGCCCTTCATCCACGGCAACGCTCAAGCAAGGCATCGAGCAACTGCTCAAACATTATGTGCCCGAAGTGACCGAAGTTCGCGCCGTATAGCTGCCAACAGAACCAAGAGAGATTTCATGGGAACACCACTTTCCGACGACGCACTGGATACAATTTTCCGCACAGCGCGAACCTTTAACGGCTATCAAGACAAGCCGGTGAGTGACGCTCAGCGCGAGCAGGTTTGGGACTTGATGAAAATGGGCCCCACTTCGGCCAATATGCTGCCCGCGCGCATGGTTTGGTGCACCAGCACGGCAGCCAAGGAAAAGCTCGCCGCATGCGCCATGCCGGCAAATGGCGAGAAGATACTCGCGGCGCCGGCAACCGTGATCATCGGGATGGATACGAATTTTCACGAACTTCTTCCCGAATTCTTTCCCCATGACCCCACTGCCAAAGACTGGTTCGGTGATGACGCGTTTCGGGAACAGAGCGCGTTTCGGAACAGTTCACTTCAAGGGGCCTATTTCATCATCGCGGCCCGGGCGATTGGCCTCGATACAGGAGCAATGTCAGGCTTCAACAACGATGCCGTCGATCAAGCCTTCTTCTCCGATCAGCCCGCGGTCAAATCGAACTTCATCTCGACGATTGGCTATGGCGATCCCGAATCAATTTTCGAACGGAGCCCGCGCCCTGACTTTGCGAGATTCAACACCGTCATCTAACGCGGCAGACCGCTTGTGATCCTCGCAATAGATACGGCGACGGAAGCCTGTTCGGTGGCGCTCTTCAATGGCGCGGGACTTGTCGCGGAACGACATGAGGTCATCGGCCGGGGCCATGCCGAAAAGCTGGTTCCTATGATCGCTGATTTGCCAGACAACGGGCGTGCGGATAGCATTTTGGTGGATTGCGGCCCGGGTAGCTTTACCGGCCTTCGCGTCGGCCTTGCGACGGCACGCGCTCTCGGCCTCGGATGGCAGGCAGAGGTTCACGGGTTTTCATCCCTTGCGCTGATGGCTGCAACGGCCTTTTCCGATGCGAATGCACCCGATAGATTGGCTGTGACGATAGCCGGAGGCCATGGCGAGATGTTCGTTCAGCGATTTACCAAGACACCCTTTGCCGAAATCGCACCGCTGGCGTCGCTCACACCCGATGCAGCGATTGCCGAGATCGAGGAGCCACTGCTGATCGGCAATGCCGCGGCCGAAATCGCCGCCTTATCCACGATCTGCGAGGCACGGGACATCAGCCCGCGTGCTGCCAGCACGATGCTACTTCCCCAGGCATTTCGAGCGTTAGCGCCGAGCCCCCTCTATGGCCGCGCGCCAGATGCAAAGCCGCCGCGATGACCAGCACCGCTCCTCCAAACGCTTTCAACCGCAGCGATGAAGAACTCGACGACATCATGACCATAATGGAGGATTCGTTCGAACCGCGCTTTGGCGAGGGCTGGTCGCGATCCCAGTGCAGCGGCATGTTGTGCGACAAGAATAGCTGGGTCACACTCGCCAAGGAGAAAGATCAGCCGACTGGCTTTGCGCTCTCGCGCATGATCATCGACGAGGCTGAGTTGTTACTGATCGCTGTGCGGCCTTCCTATCGCGGTAAAGGCATCGGAGCGGCACTCATACAGCAGGTTTGCCGCATGGCTGCGACCAAGGGTGCGAAGCGTCTTCATTTGGAAGTACGGGACGGCAATGCCGCCACCAAGCTCTACCAAGCAACTGGATTCGAGACAATCGGTCGGAGAAAGAACTATTATAGCGGTGGAAACGGCGAGCGGTTCGACGCAATTACACTGGCACTTCAACTAGATCGACCGCCTCTATATAGACAGCGCCCGTAAATTGGTTGATTTCTCCATTATGAACCGACATCTTGTAAGCGTCTGCGTTTTAGTAAATCGACAACAAGAAATGAGCCACACGAATGACCGACAAACAAGACATGACTGAAGCCTTGATAACCTTGACCACTGATATTGTGTCAGCCCATGTGAGCAACAACAGCGTAGCGGTATCCGATCTGCCGGTACTTATTCAGAATGTTCATACTGCGCTCAGCGCACTCGACGAAGCGAATGCGCCCGAAGAAAAGCTCGTGCCTGCCGTTTCAATCCGCTCATCGATTAAGCCGGACTATGTTGTCTGTCTTGAGGACGGGAAAAAATTGAAGATGCTCAAGCGCCATCTGATGACGCATTATGGCATGACACCCGATGATTATCGCCGGAAATGGGGCCTTGCCTCCGATTATCCGATGGTTTCGCCTAACTATGCCGAGCAACGCCGTAAGCTGGCAAAGAAAATCGGCCTGGGCCGCAAGCCAGGCTCTCGCAACAAAGCGAAATAAATGAGAGGCGGCGGACACAATCCGCCGCCTCTCTCTTTTCAGCCGCTAGGTTATTCTCTAGACCGTAGTCATGAACCGAAAAATCGACATCGAAGCACTATGCGCGGAAAAGGGTCTGCGCATCACCGAGCAGCGCCGCGTGATCGCGCGCGTGCTATCGGAAGCCGATGATCATCCTGATGTTGAAGCGCTCCATGCGCGCGCCTCTGCGGTGGACAGCGGAATCTCAATCGCCACCGTATACAGAACAGTTCGGCTGTTCGAAGAGGCAGGCATTCTCGAACGGCATGATTTTGGCGATGGCCGGTCTCGCTATGAGGCCGCGGCAGATGATCATCATGATCATCTGATCGACGTAGAAACCGGCAAAGTAATCGAATTTGTCGACGAAGAACTCGAAGAATTACAGCGGCGCATCGCGGAGAAACTCGGCTATCGTCTCGTCGATCATCGTATGGAGCTGTACGGCGTATCCCGCGAACGCGACGAATAGGTTAGCCCGTTGCTGCGATTTCTGTTTCGCTTGACATGGCTGGTGGGTTTGATCCTGCTCTGCGTTCCGCTTCACCTGTTATGGCGACTTTTTCGGCGTGAATCCCCTTGGCCGCAGCGCTTTCTCGGCTGGTGCGCCCGAGCTTGCGGCATGCGCGCGACCATTATCGGAGAACGGGCGAAGGGCACGATCCTCTTCGCGTCCAATCATCAAAGTTGGATGGATATCCTGCTGATCGGCGGTGCCACGGGCGCGTCCTTCGTTTCCAAGGAAACCGTCCGCAACTGGCCAATCGCCGGATGGCTCGCGACGATGGTTGGCACAATCTACATTTCGAATAGTGATCGCCGGGCCGCAGGAGCCCAGGCTGAACGCATCAGAGAGGCGCTACACGCCGGCACTTCGGTAGCCTTTTTTCCCGAAGGCAAGCTCGACAATGGAACTTTGCTGCCGTTTCGCCCTGCCCTTTTTGGCGCCGTCATCCCGCCGGTTGACCACATCGCCGTCCAACCGATTGCATTGGATTATGGCGAACATCGGGCCGAACTTATCTGGCCGAGTGGTTCGCATGCGGCAAAGAATGCGCGCAAAATATTCGCACGCCGCGGTGTCGAAAATGTCACCATCCATCTGTTGGAACCGATCCCGATTGTCGAACAGTCACACCGAAAGGATGTCGCCGGGCAATGCCAGGCGGTGATTGCCGAGACGCTCGGACAAACGATCGAGCGCGAGCTGCCGTGAGTAAGGAGAGGCGGGAAAGCTATGCGCCGATAGGCTTTTTCGGACCGATCCGTTTCCTCTTCCGTTTTCTCGCCATGGCCGGTCTTTTGCTGCTCTGCCTTGGGCCGCACTATCTCAACAAATTGTTCGGCTATCCTTCGCCTTGGCCCTCGCGCTTTCTGTACGGCATTGCCTGGATCAGCAACGTCCGCATCGTCACCGAAGGAATCCGCCTGAAAGAAGATGTTTTCTATGTCAGTAATCATTCGAGCTGGCTCGACATCCCGATAATTGGGGGCATCACCCGCTCCGCCTTTATCTCTCAGGATGGGATCGCAAGTTGGCCGGTAATCGGCTGGCTTGCGCGGTTGAACAATACGATTTTCATTTCGCGAAATGACCGGGCGAGCGTCACCAAACAGGTCGAAATCATCGGCGAGGCACTCAAAGAACATCAGCCGGTCACGATCTTTCCAGAAGGAACGACGACGGACACAACCAGTTTGTTACCGTTCAAACCTACCCTTTTTGAAGTGCTGGCACCGCCGCCGCGCGGCATCCGGGTCCAGCCAATCTTGCTGGATTTCTGTGGTGAGGGCCCCGAAATTGCCTGGGTCGGAGAGGAGAGCGCCCCCCATAATGCTTGGCGCCTTTTGTGCCGGCGCGATGTTATTCCGGTCCGCATTCTATTCTTGGATCCCTTCGACCCGGCCGGTTGCAACGACCGTAAGGAAATAGCAGCCACCAGCCGCGAACAAATTCGCCGTGCTCTCTCCGCTTCTCTTGGCGGCAAGCCTGTCCTATAGCCGCGCCCCATGAGTCGAACGAACCGTCGGATCGATCCGAAAAGCTATTTCGTCAAAAGTTTTGGCTGCCAGATGAACGTCTATGATGGCGAGCGCATGGCCGAGCTTCTGGACGCTGAAGGCCTTGCGCCCGTGGATGATGCGGACGCAGCCGATCTTGTCGTGCTCAACACCTGCCATATCCGTGAGAAAGCGGCTGAGAAGGTCTATTCCGATATTGGCCGACTGCGCCGGAACGATGGATCAACGCCGATGATCGCTGTCGCGGGCTGCGTTGCGCAGGCCGAGGGTGCTGAGATCCCGCGCCGCGCCCGCGAAGTCGATATCGTCGTCGGGCCGCAGGCCTATCACAATCTGCCCGAACTAGTCGCCAAGGCGGCCCGCGGTGAAGATGCGCTCGACACAGATATGCCCGTCGCCTCCAAATTCGGCGCCTTGCCGAAACGGGCGAAACAGGTGCCCAGCGCTTTCCTTACCGTCCAGGAAGGCTGCGACAAATTCTGCACCTATTGCGTCGTGCCCTATACACGCGGCGCAGAAGTATCGCGTCCATGGAGCGCGGTGATCGACGAGGCCAAGGCTCTCGTCGATGCCGGAGCAAAAGAGATTACGCTGCTTGGGCAGAATGTGAACGCCTGGGAAGCGGACGATGATAGCGGCAAAAGGCAAGGGCTGGACGGCCTCATTCGCGCGCTAGACCGGATCTCTGGGCTTGAGCGCATTCGCTATACGACGAGCCATCCCAACGACATGACCGAGGGGCTGATCCGCGCGCATGGCGATGTTGAAGCTTTGATGCCTTATCTGCACCTGCCGGTGCAGTCTGGCAGCGACCCGATTCTCAAAGCCATGAACCGCAGCCACAGCGCGGCCAGCTATCTCGCAGTTATCGAGCGGGTCCGCGAGGTCCGGCCCGATATCGCGATCTCGGGTGATTTCATTGTCGGCTTCCCAGGCGAAAGCGATGAAGATTTCGAAGCGACGCTCGATATCGTGCGGGCGACCCGATATGCGCAGGCATATTCGTTCAAATATAGCGCGAGACCAGGTACGCCAGCGGCAGAAATGACGGACACATTCATCGCGCCGGAAATTGCTGATGAACGGCTTCAACGCCTCCAGGCTCTGCTGACCGAACAGCAACAGGCATTCAATCAAGACACGGTCGGCAAGCATACGCGTGTCTTGCTGGAGCGCGATGGCCGGAAACCCCGTCAGCGCATCGGCAAATCACCCTGGCTGCAGTCGATTCATATCGAGACTGATCAGCCTATTGGAACTATGCTGGACGTCGACATCCTCTCCGCCGGGCCGAGAAGCCTTGCCGGAGCGCTGCCTGCAGAGGAGGCCGCCTGATGCCAAAAAAGGCAGCACAAAAACCGCGTGAAGACCGCACCCGGCTCGATCTCGAATTCGAAAAACAGGATCTGCTGGGCGGACTGTTCGGGGAATATGATCAGAATCTCGTCGCCATCGAGAATAGGCTCGGCGTCTATATCGCCGCGCGCGGCAATCGGCTGACCATTGAAGGCGAAGAGGCCAATGCCGAACGCGCGCGCGAAGTGCTGACCGGCCTTTATAATCGGCTCGCCGAGGGGCAGGAAGTCGATGCGGGTGCCGTAGAGGCCGTCATCGCCATGTCCGCCGAACCGACGCTTGATGGCGTGGTTCGCAAGGATGTGTCCGAACCACCCAAAGTGATGATCCGTACGCGTAAGAAAACCATTGTTCCTCGCTCGCTGGCCCAGACCCGCTATATGGAAGCGCTTTCGCGTGAAGATGTAATTTTCTCGCTCGGGCCCGCTGGGACAGGCAAAACCTATCTCGCCGTCGCCCAGGCTGTGCACCAATTGATCACCGGTTCTGTCGACCGGTTGATACTATCACGCCCTGCCGTTGAAGCCGGTGAGCACCTCGGCTTCTTGCCCGGCGATATGCGCGAGAAAGTCGATCCCTATCTGCGTCCGCTTTACGACGCGCTATACGATATGCTGCCAAGCGATCAGGTTGAGCGCCGTATTACCAGCGGCGAGATCGAAATCGCGCCGATCGCTTTCATGCGCGGGCGCACGCTCGCCGATGCTTTTGTGATTCTGGATGAGGCGCAAAATACGACCCCGGCGCAGATGAAAATGTTTCTGACGCGCTTCGGCGAGAATAGCCGGATGGTCGTTTGCGGAGATCCGAAGCAGATCGATCTGCCCGGCGAAGGCGTATCGGGCCTCGCCGATGCGGTTTCGCGGCTCGAAGGCGTTGAAGGCATTGCAACGGTCCGGTTCGGTGTCGGCGATGTTGTCCGCCACCCAGTCGTCGGACGGATCGTCGAAGCTTATGAGGGCTCGGGATGATCGCAGTCGCGATTCAGCGCGAAGATCAATGGCCCGATGCCGCTGATTGGGATGATCTTGCGCTAAAGGCCGTCACTCAGGCAATCCGCCAGACCCCGCATGGGGACTTGGTGAACGAAGCCGTGACGCTCGAAGTCTCAGTCAAACTGACAGACAATGACGAAGTGCAAAACCTGAACGCGGCCTATCGCCGCAAGGATAAGCCAACCAACGTCCTTTCCTTTCCGATGGTGCAACCGGACATGCTTGGCGCAATCGCGAACAGTGATGACGGCGAAGTGTTGCTCGGCGATATCGTACTCGCCTTCCATGTCTGCCAAGCCGAAGCGGAAGAGAAACAGATTTCGGTCGAAGACCATGCAACCCATCTTATTGTCCATGGCACATTGCATTTGCTAGGCTATGACCATGAAACGGGTGAGGCTGAGGCCGATGCGATGGAAGCCATGGAGCGATCCGCGCTCGCGGCACTGGGCATCGCAGATCCTTATAAACCCGTAGTGACTTTGAACGAGGTATAGCAATTCAACTTTATGTCTGAAGATTCGCATAGCATCGCGCCTACCGAACAAAGCGGCGGGCGCTTTTGGAAAGGCCTTCGCGGCCTTGTCTTCGGAGAAAATGGCGATGGTACGCTCCGGGACGAACTGGAAGCGGCGATTGATGATCATGAGGATGAGCCGGTCGACAATGGCGACCTATCAGCCGTTGAGCGCCAAATGCTCAAGCGACTTCTGCATTTCGGCGAAACGACCGCAGACGATGTCTGCGTCCCGCGAGCCGACATTATCGCGGTTGAGGAAACGGATAGCTTTGACGCAATCGTAAAAGTGTTCTCGGAGGCTGGTCACAGCCGCCTGCCCGTCTATCGCGAATCACTCGATGAAGTGATCGGCATGATCCATATCCGCGACATCTTCGCAGCGCTGGTGTCTGACGAACCGCGCCCGAAAACCATCAAGTGCTTCATCCGCGAGCCGCGTTACGTTCCTGAATCGATGGGCGTGCTCGATCTACTAGCCGAGATGCAGTTGACGCGGACCCATATGGCCATTGTGCTTGATGAATATTCCGGCACCGAAGGCATTGTTACCATCGAAGATATCGTTGAAGAAATTGTCGGCGAGATCGAAGACGAGCATGACGAGGAAGCAAGCGAGCTGCTGGTAGAAATGCCACAAGGCCATTGGGAGGCGGAAGCCCGCGCCGAGCTCGACGATGTCGCAGAGATTGTTGATAAACGGCTTGGTGAGATTGAAGAGGATGTCGATACGTTAGGCGGACTGGCCTTTGTGCTTGCAGGCCGTGTGCCCGCTCAAGGCGATATGCTCGACCATCCCAGCGGCTGGCAGCTTGAAGTGACCGAGGGTGACAGCAAACGTGTGACCCGCCTAAAATTGCATCCGCCCAGCAGCGATGAACTAGGAAGAGATAAGAAATGACTCGCAAAAGACTGATCATGATCCTGTTCGCGCTGATCGTGCTTGGGGTCGTTATATGGCTGATGATTCGCCCGCATGAAGCTCGCCTGAGCGTCGAAGCGGTGAGTGGTACGACGCCGCAAATCACTGCGCCGCGCGAAGAAACGCTCCCAACGATCAACGTTGCCGAGGTTGCCGGCTGGAACGAGGGTGAAATGCCGACGCCCGCCGCAGGGCTAACGGTCAATCTGTTCGCAGACGATCTTGATCATCCTCGCTGGATGCTGACGCTCGATAACGGCGATGTGCTGGTTGCCGAAACACGGCAACCTCCCAGAGAATATAGCGGCGTTACCGGATGGTTCGAACGCCGTTTGATGACCCGCGCAGGCGCGCTCGGCCCCTCGGCCAACCGCATCACATTGCTGCGCGATGTGGATGGCGACGGAACGGCAGATCAGCGATCCGCCCTTCTTGGCCCCGATAACGGTCTGAATTCCCCGTTCGGCATGACGGTAACCGACGGCTTTCTCTATGTCGCGAACACCGATGGGCTGGTCCGTTTCCCTTTCGAACCCGGCCAGACGCAAATCGAAGGCGAAGGCGAGTTGATTGTTGAACTGCCCGCCAATGCGCCCAACAGCCATTGGACGAAAAATGTCGTTGCTCATCCCGACAACCCCAACCTTCTCTATGTTGCCGTTGGATCGACGAGCAATATTGGCGAGAATGGCATGGCGGCGGAAGAAAATCGTGCCGCTGTACTAGAAGTGAATGTCGCGGACCGCGCTTTCCGGATTTTCGCGGCGGGCTTGCGTAACCCGGTCGGGCTGGATTGGGAGCCCAATCGCAATCGCCTTTTCACTGTGGTCAACGAACGCGACATGCTGGGCGGGGATCTCGTTCCCGACTATCTGACCGAAGTTGTATTTGGGGCGCATTTTGGCTGGCCCGGTGTCTATTGGGGCCGTTATCTCGATGAACGCGTCGTCCCGATGACACCGCGCATGCTGGAATATGCGCGGGTTCCCGATTACGCGCTCGGGCCGCATACGGCGTCGCTCGGCCTTGAATTCGCGGATCGGGCGCGGCTGGGTACGCAATTCAGCGATGGTGCCTTTATCGGCCAGCATGGATCATGGAATCGCAGGCCCCGGTCCGGCTATAAGGTTGTGTTCGTGGCCTTCGAAAATGGTCGGCCAGCCGGTGAAATGGTCGATGTGCTGACGGGCTTTCTCAACGAAAATGGCGAAGCACGCGGCCGGCCGGTTGGCGTGATGACTGACGGAACGGGTGCGCTTCTGGTTGCGGACGATGTCGGCAACCGGATTTGGCGAGTCAGCGATCCTTCGGCAGCGCCTGTTGAGGCAGAAGGCGACGAAAGCTAGTCTTTGGCGAAAAGCTGATCGCGATTCCGAAAAGCTTTGAATTCCAGCGCATTATTGCTGGGATCAAGAATGAACATCGTCGCCTGCTCACCGGGCAAGCCTTTGAACCGTAGATAGGGTTCGATCACCCAGACGATTCCTGCCGCCTCCAACCGTGCGCGCAGCGCTGCAAAACCATCCCAATCGAGCACTGCGCCGAAATGCGGCACGGGCACATCATGTCCATCGACCGGATTGCTAACCTGCTGCCCCCCGCATTGCTCATCGAGATGCGTAACGATCTGGTGCCCGAAAAAATCGAAATCAATCCAGCGATCCGAAGATCTGCCCTCTGCGCAGCCCAGAATTTCACCATAGAATTGGCGCGCCTCGGCAAGGTCATGAACCGCAAAGGCTAGGTGGAAAGGCGGAAGATCTGTCATCACCCAATCATAGGGCAAAGCGGCCTGCGCGGAAACGCCCTTTCCGATAGCAATTGAAATCACAGCCAGCCCGCGCAATAGCCGTGTGATGCGCGCCTTGCTCCTCGCTTTTGCCGCCGGTGCGGTATCCGCCACCGGCTTTGCGCCGCTCGGCCTTTGGCCGCTCACATTGGCGGCCGTTGCGCTGCTGATGGCGCTGACATTGAATGTCGAGAGAATGCGCGGTGCCTTTGCGATCGGATACGTGTTTGGCGTTGGCCATTTCGTCATCGGGCTGAACTGGATCGCGACCTCCTTCGCCTATCAAGCCGCTATGCCCCCCTGGCTCGGCTGGCTCGCGGTGCTGATCGCCGCACTCTACCTTGCGCTCTTTCCCGGCCTTGCAACGGCGTTGGCATGGAGGATCGGCAAGGGCATGCCGGTGACCTTCGTCCTGCTGTTCGCAGCGACATGGATCGTCACGGAGTATCTGCGAGCAACGATCCTTTTCAGTTTTGCCTGGAACCCGCTGGCGGCGATTACAGTCGGCACGATGGGAAGCGATGGCTTGCTTGCTTCGAGCAGCCGCATTGTCGGCACCTATGGGCTTTCGGGCCTTTTGATTCTGCTGTCCGGCGCAATATTTCTGATTGTTCGCGAACGCCGCTGGCCTGCCCTCGCCATGCTTGTCGCTATTCCACTGGCTATCAGCCTGATCGGGCTGTGGACCTTCCCGTTACATGTTCCGCCATCCAGCGAGGATGATCGCCCACTTATCCGCGTTATCCAGCCCAATATTGACCAGTCGGAAAAATGGGAGCCCGAGTTCGCCGCGCGCAATTTTCAGCGACTTGTAGAAACTACGGGCGAAACCGGTACCGCGCCGCGCCTGATCTTCTGGCCCGAAGCCGCTGTGCCAGACTTTATCGAAGATGAACCCCTGGCGCGCTTCCGTATCGCGGCCCTGCTCGGCCCCGATGACATTCTGCTGCTCGGCGCGACCAAATTGATTATCGAAACCGATCCGGACGGCAATCGCCGCGTCGTGGGCGCCCGCAACAGCCTGTACGCGATGAACGCCGAAGCCCAGATGATCGGACGTTACGACAAAGCAAACCTTGTGCATTTCGGCGAGTATCTGCCGCTGCGAGGTTTTTTCGAAGCGGTCGGCATGTCGCGCCTAGCACCCGGGGATCTCGATTTCTGGCCGGGGCCGGGGCCGCAGACGCTCGAGCTTCCGGGTTTTGGCACGGTCGGCGGACAGATTTGCTATGAAATCAACTTTTCAGGTCAGGTAGCAGACCGGACTAATCGCCCCGATTTCATCTTCAACCCTTCAAATGATGCCTGGTTTGGCACTTGGGGCCCGCCCCAACATCTCGCCCAGGCGAGGCTCCGGGCGATCGAAGAAGGCCTGCCGGTGATTCGCTCGACGCCAACCGGAATTTCGGCGGTGATCGATGCCAGCGGGCAAGTTACCGACCATATTCCCTATCGCGAGGCCGGGACGATCAACGCCCGGCTTCCTTCCGCCCAGCCGCCCACCTTTTTTGCACGATACGGAAACGGTATCCCATTGTTTTTTGCTCTGCTGCTCGCCGGATTGGCATTTGCACTCATGCGCCGCGCCCGCTAAGAGACATAAGGAATTCTTTATATGTGGACCGGACGTGCCGAGATGGCCTCGCCGGTCTTTCTTTATTTGATTGAGGAAAAGCATGCGCAGCAATTATCTCTTCACGTCAGAAAGCGTTTCAGAAGGCCATCCTGACAAGGTTTCCGATCAGGTGTCGGACGCGATTGTCGATCTGATGCTCTCGAAAGATCCCCAGTCACGAATTGCCTGCGAAACCATGACGACAACCCAGCGCGTCGTTCTGGCCGGAGAGATCCGCTGCAAGCCGATGTACGACCAGCATGAATGGCCTGAAAATGGCGGCTGGGCGCCTGGCGCACGTGACGAGATCGAGCAGGCAGTACGCCATACGATCCGCGAGATCGGCTATGAGCAAGACGGCTTCCACTGGGAAACGCTGGAATTTGAAAATCATCTTCACGGCCAGTCGACGGAAATTGCACAGGGCGTCGATGCCGGCGCTGAAGGCAGCAACAAGGACGAAGGCGCAGGCGATCAAGGCATCATGTTCGGCTATGCCTGCGATGAAACGCCTGCATTGATGCCAGCAACCCTCTATTATTCGCACAAAATCCTTGAGCGTATGGCCGCCGATCGCAAAAGCGGTGCTGCGCCATTCCTCGAGCCCGACAGCAAGAGTCAGGTGACGCTGCGGTTCGAAAATGGCAAACCGGTCGCATGTACGGCCATTGTCGTCTCGACCCAGCATGCCAAGGGTTATCATACCGGCGAAAAAGAAACCGAGCTCAAGGCCTATGTTAAACGCGCCGTCGCTGAAATCATCCCCGCTGAGCTACTGTCCGAAGAGACCGTTTATCATATCAACCCGACCGGAGCCTTCGAGATTGGCGGACCGGACGGCGATGCAGGGCTAACCGGCCGCAAGATCATCGTCGACACCTATGGCGGCGCGGCTCCGCATGGCGGCGGCGCGTTCAGCGGCAAGGATCCCACGAAAGTCGATCGCTCGGCCGCATACATCACACGCTATCTGGCAAAGAACATCGTCGCGGCCGGTCTTGCCAAGCGCTGCACAATCCAGCTCGCCTATGCGATCGGCGTTTCCGAGCCGCTGTCACTCTATGTCGATACGCACGGAACCGGCACGGTGGACGAAGAAGCAATCGAAGAGGCAATCATGGCTATCCCGTCTTTACGCGGGCTGACCCCGCGCGGCATCCGCGAGCATCTGGGTCTCAACAAACCGATCTACAAAAAATCGGCGGCCTATGGCCATTTCGGACGCAAGGCCGAAGGCGACAGCTTCCCCTGGGAAAAAATCGATCTGGTCGACGCGCTAAAGGCGGCAGTCTAAACCGCAAGGCATGACGGCCAATATCTATGCCCTCTTCGCAGAGGCAGCACTAAAGGCGGGCGACAAGCCCCTGATTGTCGAGCGCGGCGATACGCGGCTGCGCTTTGACGAACTTGATGCTGTCACCGCGCGCTGGGCCGCTGCGCTCACGAACACCGGCGCACAGCCCGGCGACCGGATCGTGGTGCAGGTCGACAAATCGGTCGAGAATGTGTTGCTCTATCTGGCAAGCCTGCGTGCGGGCCTTGTCTATGTGCCGCTCAATACCGCCTATACCGCCGCAGAACTCACCTATTTTGTCAGCGATGCCGAGCCCAGCATCGTCGTCTGCGATCCGGCGAAGGAAGATGCGGTTGCGCCCATAGTCGGCGAAGCGGTTCTGCTGACACTCGATAGCGACGGCCAAGGCAGCCTGACTGATCGTGTCGCGGACACGGAAGCACCCACGTTCGATATGATTGCCCGCGCGCCGAATGATCTTGCCGCGATTCTCTACACATCCGGTACGACGGGCCTCTCCAAGGGCGCGATGCTCAGTCATGAGAATCTCGCCTCCAACGCGCTCGTGCTGAAAGACTATTGGCATTGGCAGCCTGATGACGTGCTGATCCACGCACTCCCCATATATCATGTTCACGGACTCTTCGTGGCGCTGCATCTGGCTCTGCTCGGCGGATCGACAATCCGCTTTCACGGTGCGTTCGATGCGAACGCAATATTGGCCGACATGCCGCGCGCGACGGTGCTGATGGGCGTCCCCACTTTTTATGTGCGCCTCGCCGCGCATCCCGAACTGACTCGCGAGACATCTGCGAATATGCGCCTGTTCATCAGCGGTTCGGCACCGCTCCTCGAAGCGACTTTCGCCGAATTCGAAGAGAAAACCGGCCACCGCATCCTCGAACGCTATGGGATGACTGAGGCGGGGATGATTACCTCCAACCCCTATGATGGAGACCGCATTCCCGGCACAGTTGGCTTCGCCCTGCCCGGTGTATCGGCGCGCGTTGCAGATGAAGACGGCGTTGAAGTTCAATGCGGCGAACCCGGCATTCTTGAGATCAAAGGCCCCAACCTCTTCCAGGGTTATTGGAAAAAGCCTGACAAGACAGCGGAAGAGATGCGGCCAGACGGCCATTTCATCACCGGCGATATTGCGACGATGGACGCAGATGGACGCGTCGCAATCGTCGGCCGCGCCAAGGATCTGATCATTGCAGGCGGACTGAATATATATCCCAAGGAAATCGAACTCGTGCTCGATGCTGTGCCGGGCGTCATTGAAAGCGCTGTTGTCGGTGTGCCGCATCTGGATCTCGGTGAGGCAGTCGTCGCCATCGTGGTGCGCGAAGACGAGGCGTTGGAAGAGGCCGCAATTCTATCGGCAATTGCTAACCAGATAGCCCGGTTCAAACAACCCAGACGCATATTTTTCGCCGGTGCCCTGCCCCGCAATGCGATGGGCAAGGTACAAAAGGCTAGGTTGCGCGCTGAGCATGACGGATTGTTCGCCCGCTGATGGCCGTCGATCCCGCCACGATCCGCCGTCTCTATGGCCGCTCCAAAGGGCACAAACTGCGCGCTGGCCAGCAGGAGATGCTCGAAACGATGCTGCCGGAAATTGCCGTACCGGAGGAAGGGCCGCTCAACGCGGAAATCCTGTTCGGCGATGCCAAAGGAGAAGAACGCCCGCTTGAGTTTGAGATCGGCTTTGGCTCGGGCGAACATCTCGCCGCACAGGCCGAAGCGCGACCCGAAATCGGATTTATCGGCTGCGAGCATTTCGTGAATGGCATAGTCGGCGCGCTCGGCCATATCCGCGGCGGAAACCTCTCCAACATCCGCATCCATATGGGCGATGCCCTCGACGCGCTGGAACGCCTGCCCGATGGCTCGCTCGACCGGCTGTATCTGCTTCACCCAGACCCGTGGCGCAAAGCGCGGCACGCCAAGCGGCGGATGATCAATCACGGGCCGCTGGACATGATCGCGGCCAAGCTGAAACCGGGCGGCGAGTTTCGGCTTGGGACCGACCATCCGGTTTACTGCCGATGGGCGATGATGATCATGCGGCAGCGTACCGACTTCGCTTGGCGGGCGGAAACACCGGCCGATTTCCTTGATCGACCCACAGACTGGCCAGAAACCCGATTCGACCGCAAGGCCCGGAAAAAGGGCCATGAAGTCTGGTACTTCCGGTATCAAAAGCGATGACAGATACGATTACCGGCCAATGCGTCTGCGGCGCTGTTTGCTTCCGCGTGGTGCAACGGCCGGATTATCTGAATGACTGTAATTGCACGCTGTGCCGCAGGCTTGGCGCGCTCTGGGCGTATTACCGACTATCAGAGGTTGAGATTACCGGCGAAACGACCGGCTATGTCCGCGAAGATTTGTCCGAACCGGCGATTGCCGCTCATCATTGCCCGAGGTGCGGAACGACGACTCATTGGACACCTCTTGGCGACGAACCCGATGATCGCATGGGCGTGAATGCGCGTCTTTTCGACGAAACAGCAATGGACGGCGTCGAAATAAAATATCCTGATGGACGAAGCTGGGATGGCTAAGATAGAACTGAACTTACGCAACAGCGGATTCGATCAGCTCATGAAAATATTTGCTCTCTTCCTCACGATGGTCCTCGCACTTACCTCCACTTCGGCGCCCGCTTGGGGTCCGACCGGACACAGGGTAATCGGGGAGCTGGCAGGTGACCGAATAAACGGCCGAACTGCGGAGCAGATGGCCCTTATCCTCGGCGTCGAAGATGCGGCGGAAGCATCGACATGGGCCGATGATCAGCGATCAAATCCTTTGCCCTTTTGGCGCTACGAAGCAGGCCCATGGCATTATGTGACGGTTCCCGACGGGCGCACCTATGCCGAAGTCGGCCCGCCGCCCCAAGGCGATGCGGTGAGCGTACTTGCAGATTTTACGGCAATTGTGCGCGACGAAAATGCAAGTAGGGAGGAGCGAGCCCGAGCGTTGCGATTCATAATCCACATCGTCGGCGATCTTCATCAACCCCTGCATGTCGGAAACGGCACAGATCGCGGCGGTAATGATTTTGACGTCACATGGTTCGGCCAAAGCAGCAATCTGCACCGCGTCTGGGATAGCCAGATGATCGATGGACGGCAGCTGAGCTATAGCGAATATGAAGCCTGGCTCGACCGCGCAATAACGCCGCAACAGGAGATCGAGTGGTGGACACCCGACCCTTTGATTTGGGTCGAAGAAAGCGCGGTTATCCGGCGCGGCATCTATCCGCATGAAAGCCAGACGGCTCTGGGTTACGGCTATGCCTATTGGCACCGACGGACAGCCGAGCGGCGGCTGCAACAAGGCGGCATTCGCCTTGCTGCCTATCTCGACTGGCTATTCGCTGAATAAGCCCGCGGCAAAGTTCACACCGCCCAGCTACACGTCGCGCCGCTGACGCACTTCCCGCTCGCAATATCGAAGCGGTAGCCATGCCACGGGCAGGTGATCACGCCAGCACCATCAGGTTCCGCATCGAGCGGCAAGCCAAGGTGCGGGCAATAGAGCGGCATTTGAGCCTCACTGCCGTCCGCGAGTTTCACGGCCCGTCGTTCGGCCAGCGCCGCCGACCCGCGTTCGACTGCACCCGCGCGGGCAATCATCATCGCCTCATCTTCATCATAGAGCATCGCGTAAAGCGCCGGATAATAGGCCGCAAAGCCTTCCCGCTGCGCCGGGTCGGCTTCAGGCAGCTGAAAGGTGATATCGACACGGCAACCATCTGTGCCGCTGGCGGTCGCATCGGTCACAATCCGGCCGATCAGCGTATCATTGGCAAAACTGTCAGTCGTCCAGCGCCCGATATCCCTTTCTAGTTCCAGATCGATCAGCAGCTCGCCACCGCCCACCATGCCAACATTCGCGCGCCAGCCGCTTGCCCGTTCCTCGACGATAGAGATGCTGCTGAACGTCCGCGCATGGACATGGGGCAGATGCTCCCAGTCCAATGCATTTTCGAACATCCGCTCTAGGCCTGCGCCGAGTTCGCGATGATATTCCGCGACTGTGACGAAATCAGGCATCAGCCCCCGGCCGTCAGACGGATCATCCGGCCTTCTTCTCCATCCTCAAGGATCCAGATCGTACCGTCCGGCCCTTGTTCAATCTCGCGAATGCGATTGTCGAAAGTAAAGCGGCCGGCTTCGCGCGCGGCATCCCCGTCAATCTCTACATGAATAATCGCATTGCTCGACAATCCGGCGATAAGAACATCGCCGTGCAGATCCGGGAACATATCGCCGGTATAGAAAATCATGCCGCCCGGCGCGATCACCGGCGTCCACCAGATGGCTGGCGCGCGAAAACTGGTGTCCGTGTCATGATCGGGAATATCCGTCCCGTCATAATGCTCGCCATTGGACACGACCGGCCAGCCATAGTTGATGCCCGGCTCAACCCGGTTGAGCTCGTCGCCGCCGGCGGGGCCGTGCTCCATATCCCAAAGCTCCCCGTCCGGCGCAAAAGCCAGGCCGAGTATGTTACGATGCCCATAGGACCAGATTTGAGCGGTTTCAGCACTGGCCTCGCCATCCATAGGATTGCCATCCGGCACGCTGCCGCCATCGTTGAGACGCACGATCGTGCCCAATGTGTTGGACGTGTCCTGCGCTGGCTCCATTGCTTGCCGGTCGCCCGAAGCAATGAACAAATAGCCGTCGGATGAGAAGGCGATGCGATGACTGTAATGCCCGCGCCCCTCTACCTTGGGCGCCTGACGCCAGATGACTTCGACATCATTAAGGCTCACGCTGTCATCGCCCGCCACGACCAATATGCCCCGCGCAACAACCGCGCCGCGCGTATCGTCGTCTCCGGCTTCAATATAGCTGAAATAGACAAGGCCGTTCTCGCTAAAGGCCGGGTGTAGCACGACATCGCCAAGGCCGCCCTGCCCGCCATAATCAACCGCAGGTATCCCGCTGACTGCAACTGGCGGTTGATCCGCACTCCACAGCTGCATCGTCCCGCTCATCTCGGTTATCAACGCCCGTCCGTCCGGCAGGAAAGTCATCGCCCAAGGTTCATTGAACGTTGCGACCTCTTCGACTGAGAAGGTCTGCGTCGCTGCAACGATTACCGGATCGGCGGCTTGGGCCGACACGTCGTCGGCAGCGCTACAGGCAACAAGAGAGAGAGAAAGGGCGCAGGCAATCACACGATGCGGCATGAGAAGGCTCCATTTGCAAGTTTCCGGCCACCTGCCCTATTGCTGTGCAAGCAAAGTTCCGAGTGACCACAAGGCTGATATTATCAGACAGGTTTAGATGATCACTCGCTTTTTGACCAGCTTGCCTCTTCTTTCGACGAGCCTCGGCGTTACTGCTCAATCGCCTGCCGTCGAACAGCATTGGTTCAACGAAATTGATAAAACGATGACTGTTTCGACAACCTCGCAAAGCAATCGGATCGGGCAAATGCGGCAAATGGCAACTAGCCGCTTGCCCCCTACACAAGCCCTGCCTATATAGCCCTTGCCTATCTCTACATCGGTAACGTTGCAGAGGCTGGTCCGAAGGTTCGGGCCGGCAGGGGCAAGACGTATACATGCTATGGAGACTGCATGGCGGATATTGCCGCATTGACGCAGATGATCGAACCCGAAGCCGAAAAACTCGGCTTTGCGCTCGTGCGCGTCAAGATGATGGGCGGCGAATCCGATCCGACATTGCAGGTGATGGCCGAGCGCCCCGATACGCGGCAGTTGAACATAGACGATTGTGCGACCCTTTCGCGGGCGCTGTCGGAAATGCTGGACGAAAAGGATCCAATCGACGGAGCGTACCGGCTTGAAGTGTCATCGCCCGGTATCGACCGCCCCCTCACCCGCCTGACCGATTTCGACGACTGGGCCGGGCATGAAGCGCGGATCAACCTGATCGAACCGGTTCTGGGCAGAAAGCAGCTCAAAGGCGTGATCAAAGGCCGGGACGGAGGAGCGATTTGCGCCGAAGTTCCCGGTAAGGACGATCACATTTTCGACTTCAAGAATATTCATGCGGCCAAGCTGGTCTTGACCGACAGACTCATTGCAGAAACCACGCCGCTTTCGACTGAAGGCGCAGAAACGATCAAGGAAGAAGGATAACCACCTATGGCCTCTGCCATTTCCGCCAACAAAGCTGAATTGCTTGCCATTGCCGATGCCGTGGCGCGCGAAAAGATTATCGACAAATCGATCGTCATCGAGGCGATGGAGGACGCGATCCAGCGTGCCGCCCGTGCCCGTTATGGCGCCGAAAACGATATCCGCGCGAAGATCGACACAGAGACCGGCGATCTGCGCCTGTGGCGCGTTGTCGAGGTGGTCGAAGAGGTTGAGGATTATTTCAAAACTGTCGATCTGAAAGGCGCACAGAAGCTGGATCCCAAGGCCGCACTTGGCGATTTCATCGTTGATCCGCTGCCTCCCATCGAATTCGGTCGGATCGCCGCACAAGCTTCAAAGCAGGTGATCTTTCAGAAGGTCCGTGAAGCAGAGCGCGAGCGCCAATATGAAGAGTTTAAAGACCGTGCGAACGAAATCATCACCGGCGTCGTCAAGCGCGTCGAGTTCGGCCATGTCGTTGTCGATCTGGGCCGCGCCGAAGGCGTTATTCGCCGCGATGCACAGATCCCGCGCGAAATTGTCCGCGTTGGTGATCGCATTCGGTCACTGATCCTCAAGGTCGTGCGCGAAAATCGCGGGCCGCAGATTTTCCTGTCCCGCGCCCATCCTGATTTCATGCGCAAATTATTCGCGCAGGAAGTTCCTGAAATTTACGACGGCATTATCGAAATCAAGGCCGCAGCCCGTGATCCGGGAAGCCGGGCCAAGATCGGCGTGATCAGCCATGATGGCTCGATCGATCCAGTTGGCGCATGTGTCGGCATGAAAGGCAGCCGCGTTCAGGCCGTCGTTCAGGAAATGCACGGCGAGAAGATCGACATCATTCCCTGGTCCGATGATCTGGCGACCTTTGTTGTCAACGCGCTACAGCCGGCTTCGGTTGCCCGCGTGGTGCTTGACGAGGAAGAAGAGCGGATCGAAGTCGTTGTACCCGATGATCAGCTTTCGCTAGCTATCGGCCGCCGCGGTCAGAATGTCCGGCTTGCCTCACAGCTTACCGGTTCGGCTATCGATATCATGACCGAGGACGAATCGAACGAGAAACGTCAGGCAGAATTTGTCCAGCGGTCCGATCTGTTCCAGGCCGAACTCGATGTTGACGAAACGCTCTCGCAGCTGCTCGTGGCCGAAGGCTTTAGCGAACTGGAAGAGGTCGCTTATGTCGATCCTGCCGAGATCGCAGCCATCGAAGGTCTTGACGAAGAGATCGCCTCGGAGCTGCAGACTCGCGCCATCGAAGGCTTGGAAAAACGTGAAGAAGCGGCCCGGAACCGCCGCAAAGAGCTGGGCGTTGAAGACGATCTGGTCGAGATGCCTTATCTGACCGAAGCGATGCTCGTTACGCTGGGTGAAGCCGGGATCAAGACGCTCGACGATCTTGCCGATCTTGCTACCGACGAACTGATCGAGAAGAAGCGCGCCGAACCGCGTCGCCGCGATCAGGCCGCACCTACCCGTCCGCAGCCCAAAGGCGGTGTGCTCGGCAAGTATGGCTTTACCGAGGAACAGGGCAACGAGATCATCATGGCCGCCCGTGCACATTGGTTCGAAGACGAAGACGAACCAGCGGCACCTGCAGAGGCATCCGGGGAGGACGCAGCTGCGGATGGCGAGCAATGAGATCTCAGACGGCCTGAAGCCGAACAAGCGCCGGGCGCCAGATCCAGAAAGGAAATGCATCCTTTCGGGCGAGGGAAAGCCGCGCGAGGCGCTGATCCGCTTGGCGCTATCGCCCGAAGGTGAGATTCTGCCCGATGTCCGCGCCAAGGCGCCCGGGCGCGGAGCATGGATATCGCCCAATGGGGATGCCTTTTCCGCAGCGCTGACCAATGGAAAGCTGAAGGGTGGGTTGGCCCGCGCATTCAAAACCGGCGAGTTTCGGATTCCGGACGATCTTGGGGACCGTATTGCCGATGCGCTCGAGCGAAATGCGCTCGACCGCCTGGGCCTTGAGGCGCGGGGCGGCAAGCTGATCACCGGATCGGAAAAACTGCGCGATGCAGCGCGGGCTGGCAAGGTTCATCTGCTGCTCCATGCTGCCGACGCTGCGGAAGACGGGCGGCGAAAGCTGGATCAGGCATGGCGCGTCGGCATGGAGGCCGAAGGCAGTGATATGAGGGGGTTGGTTATTCCGGCGAACCGCACCATATTGGCCGAGGCGTTAGGGCGAGATAATGTTGTGCATATCGCGATTGTGGACGAACGGGCCGCAATGCGTGTATCAGGCGCAATCTCGCGCTGGATGGAATTTTCTGGATCGAATGACACGACCGGTCCCGGCGGGAATAACTCGCCGGAATCGAGCGGTAATGAGTTGAAAAATAAAGGCTTAGAATGAGCGACGATAGTAAAAAGACACTTGGCACCCGAACACTCGGCGTAAAGCGCACCGTCGAGGATAAAGTGCAGCAGCAGTTCAGCCATGGTCGCAAGAACACGGTCGTGGTCGAGCGCAAGAAACGTCGCGTGCTCACCAAGCCCGGTGAAACCCCCGCACCTGCGCCCGTTGAGGAAGCCCCGGAAGCACCAGCGCCTGTTGCCCCTGCGCCCGCCGCTCCACCTCCACCACCTCCCCCGCCAGCCGCCAAGAAGAAAAGCGAAGCTGACGAGACGCTGAGCCGTAAGGAAATGCAGGAGAAGCTGCTGCGCGAGGCCGAAGAAGCACGCCAATCACAGCTTGAGAACCAGAGCCGCCGCGAGGAAGAAGCCAAAAAGCTCGCCACCGAGGGCGAAGCAAAACGCGCCAAGAGTAATCGGGAAGCCGAAGCGGCCCCCGATCCGGTGGAAGAAGAGAGCGCTGAGGCCGTAGAAACCGAAGATACGGCACCCGCTGCAGCCGATCCGGAAGCCGATAAGCCCAAGCTCGACTCGTCTAAGCCAGCGCCGCGCACATTTACACCGGTCGCCAAGCCAAAACGCCCGGAAAAGAAGAAAGACGATACGCGCAAGCCCAAACGCGGTGATCGCAAGGAACGCTCAAAGCTGACCGTCAACCGCGCCCTGCGCGACGGCGATGGAAGCCCCCGCTCGCGTTCGCTCGCCGCGCTTAAACGATCCCGCGAAAAGGATAAGGAAAAACGCGCGCATCGGGACGATGGCCCTCAGGTCAAACGGGTCCGCGATGTTATCGTGCCGGAAGCCATCACCGTCAGTGAACTCGCCAAGCGGATGGAAGAACGGGGTGCCGATCTCGTCAAATCCTTGTTCAAAATGGGTATGCCCGTCACCGTCAACCAGACGATCGATCAGGACACCGCTGAACTGCTCGTCACCGAATTCGGCCATAATATTCAGCGCGTTTCTGAATCAGATATCGAACTCGGCATGGCAGGCGATGAAGATAAGCCCGAAGACATGAAGCCGCGTCCGCCGGTCGTAACGGTAATGGGCCATGTCGATCATGGTAAAACCAGTGTGCTTGACGCTCTGCGCGGCAGCACGGTCGTATCCGGAGAAGCTGGCGGTATTACCCAGCATATCGGTGCCTATCAGGTAGAAACCAAGGGCGGCCAGAAGGTCACGTTCCTCGATACACCGGGCCATGCGGCCTTTACGCAAATGCGGGCACGCGGCGCGAACGTCACGGATATCGTCATATTGGTCGTTGCGGCCGATGACGGCATCATGCCGCAGACGATCGAGGCCATCAATCACACCAAGGCAGCCGGCGTGCCGATGATCGTCGCCATCAATAAGATGGATGTAGAAGGCGCCAATCCGCAAAAAGTGCGCGAACGGTTGCTTGAGCATGAGATCGTCGTCGAAGCGATGTCCGGCGATGTTCAGGATGTGGAAGTATCAGCGCTCAAGGGAGATGGCCTTGAAGAGCTGACCGAGAAAATCTTGCTTCAGGCCGAGCTTCTCGAACTGAAGGCCAATCCGGATCGTCAGGCAGAAGCCACAGTGGTTGAAGCGAAGCTCGACAAGGGCCGCGGCCCGGTTGCGACGGTGCTCGTCAATCGCGGCACGCTGAAAACCGGTGACATTTTCGTTGTCGGCGCGGAAAGCGGCAAGGTTCGTGCGATGGTCGATGACAAGGGTAAGCAGATCAAGGAAGCCGGACCATCGGTTCCCGTCGAAGTGCTTGGCCTGTCAGGCGTACCGCGTGCCGGCGATCCGCTGACCGTGGTGCCGGACGAAGCCCGTGCCCGCGAAGTCGCCGAATATCGTCAGGACGTAATTGATCGCGCCCGGACGACGCAAACCCCGACCAGCGTCGAGAATATGTTCTCGGCCATGGGCGAAAAGCAGGCGATCGAATTCCCGCTTGTCATCAAGGGCGATGTGCAGGGGTCGGTCGAGGCGATTATCAGCTCGCTGGAGCAAATCTCCACCGAAGATATCAAGGTCCGCGTCCTTCATTCGGGCGTTGGCGGGATCACCGAAAGCGATGTCACGCTGGCGGCCGCTTCGAAGGCACCGATTATCGGCTTCAATGTCCGCGCCAATGCCAAGGCCCGCGAAATCGGGAAGCGCGACGGCGTACGCATGCAGTTTTACGACATCATCTATAACCTGCTTGACGAGATCAAAGCCGAGATGGCTGGCGAACTCGGCCCCGAGCGGATCGAGAATGTCGTTGGCCGCGCCAATATTCAGGAGGTCTTCTCGGCTGGCAAACATGGCAAGGCCGCGGGCCTGCTGGTTACAGAAGGCTATATCCGACAGGCGCTCAATGCCCGTGTCATGCGTGATGATGTCATCATCTATAACGGCAAGATCACCTCGCTCCGGCGCTTCAAGGATGATGTCGACGAGGTTCGTTCAGGCCTTGAATGCGGCATCACGCTCGAAAATACGACCGACATCAAAGCCGGTGATATTGTTGAGACCTTTGACGTCGAGCTGCGCGAACGCACTTTGTAGCCATCATATTGTAGCTGTCAGGGAAACGGCCTAGACTTCTCTCCCCTACCACGAAGGAGAAAGATAATGGGCGACAAGAAAGATCCTGGCAAAGGCGGCGACAAGGGCGGCTATAAAGGCGGCGATAAAGGAAAAGGCGGCGAAAAGGGCGGTGATAAAGGCGGCAAGAAATAGGCCAGCCCTGACGCTGATATCGGCGGTCTCGGCGCGGCTTTGATCATCAAAACACGGCGAGACCACCGAAACCATATTAGCAATGAAAACCGAAGAAACTCAATCTGTTAGACTGCTGCGCGTTGGCGAACGCGTACGCCATGTCCTGTCCGAAATCCTTGCGCGCGGTGACGTGCATGACGATGTTCTGGTGGCGCATATGGTCAGCGTGACTGAAGTCCGCATGTCCCCCGATCTCAAACACGCCACCGTCTTCGTGAAACCACTGCTCGGCAGCAACGAAGAGGAAGTGCTGATCGCGTTGAAGAAGAATGTCCGCTATCTGCGCGGCGAAGTCTCCAAACGCGTGAACACCAAATATGCCGCAGCGCTAAAATTCCTGCTCGACGAGAGTTTCGACGAAGGTGGCAAGATCGATACTTTGCTCCGCAATCCTAAGGTTGCGCAAGATCTGGGCGAAGAGGAATAAATCGAATAATATTACCCGGGTGTATTGACACTTATTTTACCCGGACATAAATAGCCCTCCGTTCAGGAGGAAGACGATGAATAGTTACACCGCATTTGTGACCGACAGCTGGCTGGCATCCGGCACCCGCAACCATATTGTCGAGACTTTGCGGGAAATGCCGCAGGCCGAACGGGCATCCGACATATTGGTGTTTGATGATGAAACCGGTCAGCAGATCGATTTTGATCTGCGCGAGCTGGAGGAAGAACCAGCCGTGCCAAAACGCGGCCGTCCGAAACTCGGCGTCACATCGAAAGAAGTCACCCTGCTCCCGCGTCATTGGGACTGGCTCGCCAAGCAACCCGGCGGGGCATCAGCGGCGCTGCGCAAGCTTGTCGAACAAGCGCGCAAGGCCGGCTTGCCGGATCGAGCCAAGCGCGATGCGGCCTATCATTTCCTCAGCGCGATGGCGGGCGATTATCCGCAGTATGAGGAATCGATCCGCGCGCTCTATGCCGATGATAAGGATCGGTTCGATATGTTGACCGCGAAATGGCCGATTGCGGTTCGCGATCATGCAAAAGGCTTGGCTTGGGGTGGATAAGCTTGGCAGCCATCGGGATTCGGCGCTAAGCCAACCCGATGGCCAAGCTCTATTTCTACTATGCCTCGATGAATGCGGGTAAATCGACAACGCTATTGCAAGCCGCCTTCAACTATCGCGAGCGCGGCATGCGCACGATGCTGTGGACCGCGTCCATCGACGAACGATATGAAGCCGGCAAAGTCACATCGCGCATCGGGCTTACTGCCGACGCGCATCTGTTCAACCGCCAGACTGATCTGTTCGCTGCCATCGAAGCGTCGCATGCGGCAGAGCATATCGATTGCGTGCTGATAGACGAGGCACAGTTTCTGGAACGCGCGCAAGTGTTCGCCCTTGCCAAAGTCTGCGACACGCTCGGCATTCCAGTATTGGCCTATGGATTGCGAACCGATTTCCAGGCCGAGCTTTTTCCCGGCAGCGCCCATCTCCTCGCGCTTGCCGATTCTCTGGTCGAACTCAAGGCCGTCTGCGAATGCGGAAAGAAGGCGACCATGAACCTGCGCATCGATGAGGCCGGAAAGGCCGTGCGCGCGGGGGAACAGACCGAAATTGGCGGAAATGAGCGTTACATCGCACTTTGCCGCAAGCATTTCATGGAGAAGATGGCGGGATCAGCCCCAAATACTTAGCAGTAAAATTCGTACCAGACGCTTTTCTGTTCCCGGTGCGCTGTCCGTTCATACAGTGCCCGCGCGCCCTTATTGTCTTTCTCCGTGATCAACCAATATTCCGCTATACCGCGCTTTTTTCCCTCACTGCCAACAGCCTCCATCAGCCCGGTCGCCACGCCTTGCCGACGCCATTTCTTAGCGACGTCGATTTCCTCGATATAGATTTCGGCAGGTTTCTCGGGGAAATGGAAGATATAGGCCTGCGCCTTCCCCACCACCGCGCCGCCCGCAACAGCGACGATCAGTATCTGATGGGGATTGGCAAGGCAGGCCGCCAGAAATTCCGCTTTGATCGGCGCTTCGTACACACCCTTCTCGATATTATCGAGCAGGTCGACATTCTCCACAGTGATCAAATGATACTCTATTTCGGCCATGATTTTGCCTCCTGCTTTCGGCTATAGGCTAACCCATGACCGATCCTTTGAAAATGCTCGCCATCCCGCTTTCCGATGGCAATGTTCGCCTTGAGCTGCGCACCGAAGCACATCGCGAAGGTCTGCGCGCTGCCTGCGCCGCCGATCCCGACATCTGGGAGATTTACCCGATGTCGATGCTCGGCGCGCATTTCGACACCGCGTTCGACGCGATGGAAAGCTTTCATGCGACAAAGAACTGGATCAACTATGCTGTGCTAGACGGCGACAGGATTGTCGGTATGACCAACTATATCGGCGCCGATCCAGCCAATGGCGTGCTCGAAATTGGCGGAACCTATATCACACCGGACGTTCGCGGCGGGGCTTTCAATGGCACAATGAAGCGATTGATGATCGATCACGCGATTGCCTGCGGTTATAGCCGAATCGAGTTTCGCATTGATACGCGCAACGCGCGCTCGATGGCAGCAGTCCTCAAGCTGGGCGCGACGCATGAAGGCACGCTGCGCAAAAACCGGATCACATGGACGGGATATGTTCGCGACACGGCGGTTTTCGGTCTATTGGCGGACGAATGGACGAACTGGACGTAAAACCTGCCCTTCATGGCTGGATCATTCTCGACAAACCGCTGGGAATCGGATCGACACCCTGTGTGTCTGCTGTAAAGCGCGCTGTGCGCGAGGGCGGCTATGCGAAGGTCAAGGTCGGCCATGGCGGAACGCTGGACCCGTTGGCGACCGGGGTGCTGCCCATAGCGCTAGGTGAAGCGACAAAGCTCGCCGGACGAATGTTGGACAGCGACAAGATCTATGAATTCACGATCGGTTTCGGGGCGGAGACCGATACGCTGGACGGCGAAGGCGAAATAACGGAGCGATCAGACCATCGCCCTGCCCTTGCCGATATCGAAGCTGTGCTACCGCAATTCACCGGCCCCATCGAACAAATCCCTCCCAAATATTCGGCGCTCAAGATCGACGGTAAACCCGCCTATGCGAGAGCGCGGGCAGGTGAAAATGTGGAGATGAAGCTGCGCGCGGTGACCATATACAGCCTCACCATTTCCGCGCCTTTTGAGGCAGAAAACGTCTCCGAAATTACCCTCACCGCCCATGTCTCCAAAGGCACCTATATCCGCTCTCTCGCCCGCGATATCGCACGCGCGCTTGATACGGTTGGCCATGTCACCATGTTAAGACGGATCAAGGCCGGTCCTTTCACGCTGGAAGGCGCGATTTCGCTGGACAAACTGGGCGAACTCGCTAAGGAGCAGCGCCTTGAACAGGCACTCTTGCCATTGGCGGCAGGGCTGGACGACATCCCGGCTCTTTCCGTCGCTCCCGATCAGGCAAGGCAGCTCCAAATGGGGCAGCGGGTGATCGGGGTTTCCGCCACTGCCGGGCTTTATCTTGCAACCGACCAGTCTGTTCCGGTTGCTCTCGTCGAATGTGACGGGGTGGAGCTAAAGGTTGTGCGGGGTTTTAACCTCCAGTGAGGCGCCCTTTCCAAGGGCTCTCACACATGAATTGAAAGGAATTATGCGATGTCGATTACTGCCGAACGCAAGCAGGAAGTCATCAAGGACAATGCCCGTGAAGAGGGCGATACAGGTTCTCCTGAAGTACAGGTCGCGATCCTCACCGAACGGATCACCAACCTGACCGGCCATTTCAAAGGCCATCACAAAGATCATCATTCGCGCCGTGGGCTGCTGATGCTGGTCAACAAACGCCGCAACTTGCTCAGCTATCTGCGCAATGTGGATGAGACCCGCTATCAGGACCTCATCAAGAAGCTCGGCCTTCGTAAATAATTTTGGGAAACGGCCTCATCGATGGGGCCGTTTTCATTTTTGGACTGAGTGCAATTCGGCGCTCGGCCAAGCCAATGGGGGCGCGAAAGCTCCCAAACCGCGCAGGGCCGGTACTGCCCCTGCAAATGAGCGGCAATCACATAGGGTGGGCGCCGCGAAGAAAGTGAAGAAGAAAAGATGTTTGACGTAAAGAAAGTCGAAACACAGTGGGGCGGCGAAAAGCTGACCCTCGAAACGGGCCGTGTTGCCCGCCAGGCCGACGGCGCGGTTCTCGCGCAGCTCGGTGATACGGTTGTGCTGTGCGCAGTAACCGCCGCCAAATCAGTGCGCGAAGGGCAGGATTTCTTCCCGCTCACCGTGCATTATCAGGAAAAATATTCAGCCGCCGGACGCATTCCGGGCGGCTTTTTCAAGCGCGAAGGCCGTTCCACGGAAAAAGAAACGCTGACCTGCCGTCTTATTGACCGCCCGGTCCGCCCGCTCTTCCCCGAAGGCTTTTACAACGAGATCAACGTCATTGCACAGGTGCTGTCCTATGACGGCGTCAACGAGCCGGACATCCTCGCTTTGGTTGCGGCCTCCGCAGCGCTGACGATTTCCGGTCTGCCTTTCATGGGCCCGATCGCCGCAGCACGCGTCGGCTATAAGGATGGCGAATTCCAGCTCAATCCGAGCATGGAAGAAGTTGCCGAAGGCGATCTCGACCTCGTGGTTGCCGGCACCAGCAATGCTGTTTTGATGGTGGAATCGGAAGCGAAAGAGCTTCCCGAAGACGTCATGCTCGGCGCTGTCATGTTTGCGCATGAACAATCGAAGCCGGTTATCGACGCGATCATCAAGCTCGCTGAACAGGCTGCAAAAGAGCCTTGGGAAATTGCTCAAGCGGACGACCATGAAGGCATGAAGAAGACGCTTCGTGACTTGGTCGGCAAGGATATCGCCGCCGCATACAAGCTCACCGACAAATCGGAACGTTCCGATGCGTTGAATGCAGCCCGTGCCAAGGCGAAAGAAGCCTTTGCAGAGGAAGACGGCCAGACGCAGATGACAGCCGGCAAGGTTGTCAAAAAGCTGGAAGCCGAAATCGTTCGCGGTGCCATCATCAAGGACGGCAGCCGGATCGACGGACGCAAGCTCGATCAGGTTCGCCCAATCGAAGCCATGGTCAACTTCTTGCCTCGTACGCATGGCTCAGCCCTGTTCACGCGCGGCGAAACGCAAGCCATCGTCACCACAACGCTCGGCACCAAAGACGCCGAGCAGATGATCGACGGCCTGACCGGCCTCTCCTACTCGCCGTTCATGCTCCACTATAACTTCCCGCCTTATTCGGTTGGCGAAGTGGGCCGTTTCGGCTTTACCAGCCGCCGCGAAACCGGCCATGGTAAGCTCGCATGGCGCGCGCTCCATCCGGTTCTGCCTAGTACGGAAGATTTCCCATATACGATCCGTGTCCTGTCCGACATTACCGAGTCCAACGGCTCGTCCTCGATGGCGACAGTATGCGGCGGCAGCCTTGCGATGATGGATGCCGGTGTACCGCTCAAGCGTCCGGTTTCCGGTATCGCCATGGGGCTTATCCTTGAAGGCGATGATTTCGCCGTTCTCTCCGACATTCTCGGGGATGAGGATCATCTCGGCGATATGGACTTCAAGGTTGCCGGTACCAGTGAGGGCATCACGTCTCTCCAGATGGACATCAAGATCGCCGGTATCACCGAAGAGATCATGAAGGTCGCTCTGGAACAGGCTAGCGGGGGCCGTGCCCATATTCTGGGTGAGATGGCGAAAGCACTCGACACGACGCGTACCGAGCTTTCGGACTTCGCACCGCGGATCGAAACAATGCAGATCGACAAAGAGAAGATCCGTGATGTTATCGGTACGGGCGGCAAAGTGATCCGTGAGATCGTTGCCGAAACGGGCGCCAAGGTCGATATTGATGACGAAGGTGTCATCAAGCTCTCCTCCTCCGACGTTAATGAAATCGCCGCCGCGCGTAAGTGGATCGAAGGCATTGTCGAGGAAGCCGAAGTCGGCAAGATCTATACAGGCAAGGTCGTCAATATCGTCGATTTCGGTGCGTTCGTGAATTTCATGGGCGGCAAGGACGGTCTCGTCCATGTCTCAGAAATCAAGAATGAGCGCGTCGAGAAAGTCGCTGACGAGCTTTCCGAAGGCCAGGAAGTTAAGGTCAAGGTTCTCGAGATCGATCAGCGCGGCAAAGTCCGCCTGTCGATGCGGGTTGTTGATCAGGAAACTGGTGAAGAGCTTGAAGACACCCGTCCGCCACGCGAACCGCGCGGCGGTGGCGGTGGTCGTGGTGGCGATCGCGGTGGACGTGGCGGCGGAGGCGGCCGCGGCCGCGGACCGCGCCGTGACCGCGGTGACAGCAACGATGACAAGGGCGGCAAGGACTCCGATGGCGGAGAGCTTCCCGAGTTCATCACCAAAGACTAACTGCCGGATTATCGGTAAAGGGAAAGGGGCTCGCTTGCGGGCCCCTTTTTTTGAGTCCCGACCCCGCGCAGCTTTTCAGCACGGTTCAGAAACGGTTCAACCGCTGTTCTTATATTGGCCGGTCATTGGAATTGGCCGATACCGCAGGCGAAGGGGACAGGTTATGCGTTTTACGAAAATCAGAAACATCGCATTTTTAGCGGTTTCGGCGGCGGGCCTGTCGGCCTGCACCATTTATGATGGCTATGGCACCGGCTATTCCAGCAATCCCTATGCCAACAAGGATTATCCCGACGAATGCTATGACAAGGATGGTTATCTGTACGCGGATTGCGAAGATGCCAGCTATATCGCCCGCAACGGCTATGGCTATGGCAGCCTCTTCTACAATGATCGCTACGGACCCTATGGTTGGTATGATGGCTATTATTATCCTGGCCATTCCTATTACATCTATGATCGTAGAGGCCGTCGTCACAACTGGAATGAACGGCAACGCCGCCATTGGGAAGGGCGCCGGCAAGAACGGCGGGACCATGATGGCCGGAGCGGCAACCGGCGCAACCGGGACGGTGTAAATCGCGATCAACGGCGCGGTGATGCCCGTGACGATCGCCGAACCTCCCCGACGACAACAACGCCAAGAAACAGCCCCTATCCGCCATTGACGCCCGGCACGCGGATTCCAGGCGAGGGCCGCAACTCCGCCGTCGATGCACCGCAGACCAGAAACAATCGCGGCACCCGAAATCGCACGCCCCAGGCTCAGCCCAACGCAGCGCCCAGAAATGCACGCCCCCCTCAGGCCGACCCTGCTCCGCCTCCGGCGACAACGCCGCGATCAAACAGGCGCGCAGCCGAGCCTCAAAGACCGCGCAACCGCAATCGGGACGAACATCCCGAATAAATCGCGAAGATGAACAGAAACCGGTGTTCTCGGTCACAGTCAATTCATCTCAATTCGTCGATACTCTCTCTCGTTCCATCGACAGGAACACCGAGGAGATAATCGATGTTTCACGACCAAAATGCCTTTGACCCGGCCCGGTTGGGATTTCGCATCGTCTACCGTGCGAACGAGACCAACCATTGCCCCGGCTGCGGCCGTTCGCACTGGATTGTCGGACGGATGAGCGCCGAATGCGCTTTTTGTACTACGGCTGTTCCTCTCGAAAGAGGCCTTACTGTTGGCACCGGCCTGTTCCGCAATCGCGGCAAGGCCGATGCTTTCGCGCCGCTGGCGGCCTGATTTCACAGCAATTCACGTGGAAAGGGCTGTTTAACCTCCTTGCGCTATGTTCGGCGCATGGAAAAGCTGATCGCAGTTGTTGGAATAACCCTGCTCGCCCTCTCTCTTGTGGGCGGCGAGCGCGGGCCCGTAGACCAGCCAGTCGAACTGGCCTCGGCTGAATATAGCCCGCCAACCTCCATGGAAACGGAACCCGCACCTGCCGGAAACGGATCAGCACAATTCACCACCAGCCGCGCCGCCGATGGGCATTTCTATGCTGATGTCCGGATCAATGGCGCGACTAGCCGTATGCTGATCGACACAGGCGCAACCAGCGTAATCCTCTCTCGCCAAGATGCGCAGCGCGCAGGCATTCAAGCGCGGCCCGGAGAGTTCACCGCCATTGCGCAAACCGCGGGCGGCCAGATCGCGCTCAAGCCGGTAACAATTGACCGGATCGCACTGGGGCCCGTCGACGGCCGTAATGTCCAGGCGATGGTCGCCGAAACAGATATTCCGGTGTCTTTGCTCGGCCAGAGTTTTCTCGAGCGGGTGGGCACGGTTGAAATCAGCGGCAACGAATTGCGCTTGCGCTAACTTCCAATCCAGCGACCGCTGTCACGATATTCAGGCCGAATTTGCGAGTCCGGAAGCGCGCTCTCAATCGGCCGACTGCCGGGCAGATTATTGGGTTCACGCGCAACGCGCGTATTGGCCGCCGCTTCCCGTACAACAGGCGCAGGCGGCAGGCGATCATTTGGAACGACTACTGGATCAACGGCCGGTTCAACAGCAACTTCAATCTCCGTTTCGCGTGGCCGCCAAGGCCGCGGTGCGGGCTCACGCCCTGAATAGCGAACTGTGAAGGCTCCCGGTCCGCCAGCCGTGCCGCGTAACCGGTGGAACAGGTGGCGACCGATCATGTTCGTCATCGTCAAAGTCCGCCCCCAATAAGGCCAGACGTCGAGCGTGTGATAATGGGTCGCATAGCCGACTTCGCCAAAGGCGCGCCCATCGATGGCCTCGCGCGCGTAACGCTGCGCCCTTGCCCAGATACCGGCCACTGGGCGCCTTGCGAGCGCTCCATCACAGGTAAAGGTGAACTGACACCCCGTGCTTCGCTCGCTGCCCTCATAAACAACCCCGCAAATGCTGTTCGCATAGCCCGGATGGCGCACCCGGTTCAGCACGACCTGCGCAACGGCGCGCTGGCCAGCTTCCGGCTCTGTCCCTGCCTCATAGTATATGGCCTGGGTCATGCACTGGAGTGCGCGCTCACGATCGGCACTACCTGCTGTGCGAAAGGCAAGCCCGGCAGGAACCGGCCCTTCATATCCCGAATGCTGGGCGAGTTCCGCCTCGATTGCTGACCGGACGGCTTCCTGCTCTGCCGCAGTCAGGGTTAGCGGCAAAGCCGCTCCCTCTTCCCCCTGCCCTGCAAGAGCGGCAAAGGGCGTTGCTTCGGGCAGACGCACCGTCACGCCGGACTCTGGCACGGCGAGGCCAGCGGCACTCAGCGTGACCAGCCCGACTAGCGCCAGAAAGATAGCAGCAAGCCCGGACAATGCGGGGCGTGCCTTGCGCAGCGAAGGCCGCGCCACACGGTCCAGTTCCAGATGATCGGACATAACAGTTTGTGATTGGGCGGCTCGCGGCTGAACGGCATCACGAACGGGCTCAGGCTGCGCCTCTGCTGCACGCAAAGGAGCCTGGTCAGCCCATGGCCCCTGCATCCAGCGGGGCAAAGATGTCCCGGCATCCGCCACAGCGTTGCCCCTTTAACCGAAAAGTTTCAGCTTTCCGGCTAGGCGAATTTCGCGAAAAAGTACCAATGATAGGTGGTTAACCGGGCATCAGAGCCCAGCAAAGATGCTTAATCCGCCGCAGCTCGCCGGATCGGCAAATTGACATTGCAGACATCAACCGCCCCCGCCGGGCGGATAAACCAGCCGGTGCGGTTCGCGCGCGCATGGACAAATGCACGGAATGCATCACTATCCGTACGCATAACCTCGAAACTTGGCTGCTCCTCTTTGGGCAATTCGCTGGCGAGCTGTATGGTAGCAATCGGCACGCGCTGCTCAGCCTCTTCGTAGAAACCCAGCGGCCCCGTCCCGCGCGGCAGGCTGGACAAGGCTCCGATACCTTCCACTATCCGGCCGACCAGCGCGATGTTGCGATCAAGATGGCGCGGCGCATGGCCGATAACGGTATAGAGTTCAGCACCAGTCCCCGTGTCAGGGTTATTGCCGCGCCCAACGCCAACCATGCCATAGCAATGGATAAGCGTACCGCTACGCTGGCCATCTTCGCGCGGGGCATGGGCAACCGGCCATCCTTCCAGATATCCTGAAAAAGGCTCGTAATTGCCCTCCTGCACATCCTCGAAGCCCGCGATATGCGATTCCGTCATGGCGAAATCATATTCGGCCGGAGAACTCCTATCGACGGTTTCAGGCAACGGCTTGCGCTCGCTCGCATCACCCCATTGCACGACATAATTGTCCTGAACCCGGTTGATGCTGATGCCGTCATACCAGCCTGCACGCGCAAGATTGCGGATATTCGTCACATGGACAGGGGCGAAAATTGCGGCAAGCTCAATGAAAACCTCATCCCCGCTACCAAGCGTCATGATTAGCAAATTGTTCGGTGCAACAGGCCGCCAGTCCTCGGCAGTCGACGCGGCGATCACATCGCTGGGCGTTTGGGGTGTAGCGTTTGGTTCGGATGCCTGCGCAGCCAGAAGCAGCGGGGCGGCGGTGAGGAGGAGAAGCTTTTTCATAACCGCCCTTTTGCCATGCTCCAGCCCCTTGCACCAGACCGCAGGGCGCTCTAGGTGCTTCCGCTTGCCAGGATATGCGGAGCGGTGGCCGAGTGGTCGAAGGCGCACGCCTGGAAAGTGTGTATAGGGTAACCCCCTATCGTGGGTTCGAATCCCACCCGCTCCGCCATTAATTGCTTAAGTAATACGAAATTACAGTGTCTTATAACTCTACACTTTGATTATCCCCACTATTTTCCCCACAATGCGACATAATTTCCACCTCTCTGGCAAACATATCGTCGAACATCTCCTGAGCCAGTTCGGCGAAGCTGCTATCCGGCGCTATGTCCCATATCGGTAGAAGACATTCATCCACGACGCGTTCGATCAATTTCTCCAATCGAAGTTTATTGGCTCTGTGCTGTGCAGGAGTAAGGCCCCAGTCCATCGGCTCGCCGCGATAGTCGACGCCTTCTAACTTCATCCTGCAGACAATGAACTTGAGCATAAGGCTGGATCGATCAATATCGGCCCTGACCCTCACAAGGTCTCCATCCAGTCTAGCATTTTGCGATGACCGCGCCTTGCCCTCTCCAGTGCGCGGACCAGTAGACGATTCCCAAGGCCGCCAGCGCCTGATCGCCGCTGCTTGCCTTGCGCGTCTCTCAGGCGACCATCCGCAGCTTGTACCCATCTTTCAATAGTTCGCTTTGAATAATTTCATCGGTGTCACGCTCATCAAGCCGGTTCAACGACACGTGATCGATTGATGTACTGCCGTCTCGCAACATCATATTCTTCGAATTCTCTTCGCGCACTCCCGCCATCGAGCACACTAGCGGCTGGATTTTTAGGCGTCTTCGGCGCCGGAAAGTACCACCGGAGCACTTTGAGCGAGCGCGACACTTCTTCTGGTGTTCGGCCATTGGGCCTTGAAACGATGTTACGATGGGTCATGCGCGCCAGCCCGATTTTATACTCTACGCGACGCTGAATTTTTCCGATCTCGGACCAGTCCGCAAACACGTTCGTCCATCCTTTCATGAACAGGCGAAGCTCTGTCTCTCCTTGGCCGTTCCACTGGATTTCGTGGAGCCAACTCGCAACTTCGTACTCTAGACGTTTGAAGTTCTTATAACTTGGCTTGACGGTGACGCGTCCTTTGCGCCGTTGAAACCCGTAGCCAATAAATTCGAAGGGATCAGCAACGCGGCGGATTCTCGGTGTCTTTAGCCAAAAAGGACCGCTCTGGGCCGACGCAAACGCGTCGCGCAGGCTTTCAAACGCTCTCTGTACCGCGATCTTGGTCTTGCCTAAGATAATGATGTCATCGACCCAAGTGTAGATACGCACATCGGTTGGTGCGCCTTCCAGAATTTTGGCGATGACAGCCTCAGCAATGATCGGCGAACAGGAGGCACCCGTCGGAATGCCCAGGCGGCCATGCAGCATGCTTATAGTAAGGGGTAACTCACGCACGTAACTGATACGCTCAGCTTCCTCTTCATCTGTGTTGTTCCTGAATGTTTCGTATAGGCCTTCCTTCCTTTTCATCTTCCGTAGTTGCGCAGGGTCGATCTGCTTGTGCTTGAGATCGACATTGCTCTCGATAACCTGGTCCGGAAGCCTCAGAACGTCTGAGAGTGCGGCTGGGTTGATATTACTATAACAGTCTACGACGTCGGTAACGGCGACCCATTTGAGGTCGTCGCTCTCCAACTCATGTGCAATTTGTCTTTGAGCCACCCGCAAGCCTCTCACCGGGGCCATTTGGCCGGGATGCAATTGAACACGGTTCCTAAGCACCAATAGGATCATCTGGTGCCGCGCCCGGTATTCCATGCCGAACTGGTAGATACGCCTGAAGCCACCCTTTGGCTTTGTCTCGGCGCGAAGACCAATGGTCTCTTGGCATTCGGCCCATAGTTTGGTGTCCTCGGCGACCCGGATCACTTCACGCCAGTCGAGGTTCTGTTCCCAGTCGTTACCGGTTCGTCGCGCCGCTTTCCGCGCAAGGTCTAGCAATGCGATCTGGGCTCGGTGCGCGGCCCATAATCTGAGTGGCCATGAACGCAATAACTGGCGCTCGAGCGCTTTGGCCTTCGCATGTTCCTCTTCGCCTTCAAGTCGACGAATCTTGGCTAGGGTTTTTCGTGCCTCGACCTTGCACCGATGAATCGCTGAGTCGTAATCTGATCGGCTTCTGACCGGTGAACGGTTGCGGCGTCTCATTGTTGCCCTCCACCAGGATTATTGCACCCGGGTGCAAAACTGCCACCAGTAGGAAGCGACGCGATCCAATCGTTGAGGTCATCAACCTTCCAAGCGACACAACGTTCGCTGATTTTCACGGGACGCGGAAATTCGCCGCTCTTCATTAGCTTGTAGATTGAGCTTTTCTTCATCCCGACCAGCGTTTGGAGATCACGTATTCTCACGAGTTTCGATTCAGTCATTATACTTTCCTAGAACCCTTGGGGTCGTTTCAATCCCTCACGCACCATATAGGATCATAGGTTCGATGTGTCAATATAAACGTTGAATATCAGTGGCTTACTACGGATCCTTTGTCAAATCCTGCGTGCTCATTGATAGCGAAGCCTTTTCTCTCGAGCCTGGACGAACCGCACGATCCACCACATTGGTCAGGAGATGTCAGCGCTTGTCGTGACTAGGGTCATGCTCGATCGTTTGGCTTTTCCAACTCTTGTTCTGGAGATGGCCTCGCCGCCACAGCGAAGCCCAAGCGCTCGATCATCGAAATGTGACGCAATCGTGAATCAATAAGAACGCGTGTCTCGGAATCAATTACCCCGTGGATGGATTGTCCAGACCGCCATAACGCCTCGACCTGTGTCCATTCACGGGCATGATCGGGCATAGAGGCCGGAGAAAAATCGAATTGCAGGTTGAGAGTTTTCGGCGCGAAGTGACCGTCGCAGAGTTGCTGGAGTACGGCAACGATGACTGCAGCGCTGGGCGTCGCCGGTACGTGCACGGCAAGACGGTGCATCGAATAACCATTCTCCGATATACGCCGGTGAAAATCGGCTTGTAGCGTAAATCCAATTGGCTCGGGGGCTATGATACCATCGGTCCAGCGGCCTCGTTCACCATCAGCGAGCTTGCCTATCGCAAATTGAGCATGGTGTTTTGACATTAGACCTCCTTCTGCATCGAGAAGAAGACCGGCAAATGTTGGGAGGGCTCGCTTAGTTGCTTCTTCAAGCCGCATCCCGCTTTTGGCGGTAGCCACCTTGCCCGAGTTGGCAGGTTGGCGAAGACGTTGGTCTTCTCTTGATGCTAAAATGTTACTGGTTGCGATGTGGGTCTTGCCGAGGTGGTTTCCAAGGCGGGAAACGCACGGCCGCTCAAGAATGCATCCGGTACTGTTTGCGAATAGAAATGAACCCGGGTTCACTGACATCAGCCAAATCTCTGGCTTGCCCTAGGCTGCGCTCCAAGCGGACGGCCAGGCATCGATCATCATCCAAACCTTACTTTCGCCGGAGAATCATTTTGATGGGTCAGGCCAAATCCAATTTTGGTGCAATTTTCATCCGCACTAACCGCTTGGAATTTGGGTTCAGACAAATATTTTGCAAGGTATTCAAAAGCGAATTATTGCAAATCAGCAGGGAAGGTCCAGAGAATTGGATATAACGGGAGCGTCAGCTAACGACCCATTGCGGACGTTGTGCCTTGAAAGCGAGAGGCTTGGTAATCACAGGATGAAGTAGGTGATCGCAAGGGCTGTCATAACCACTATAGCAACAATATTGAGTGATTTGATTGCTCTACTTGGTCGGGCCTCTTCGGGTATCGCGCAGCGCGTAATGACTAGGTGATTCAGCAAGGCGATGATTGGTGCACCCACGAATGCTGCGCTTGTCGCAAGGTCAAGCATTGCAGTGAAACTGCGTGTAAACAGGAATAACACCAAGACGGCGCTCGCCACGAGTAGAGGGATGGCGGTCCTATAAGTCTGGTCGAAAGCCTCACGGCTGCTTTTGCCGATCGTGTGCTGCCATGTCGTAGCAACATGACGGCCTCCGATGTCGATTGCGGCGAGTAATGTGGTCAGCATTACCGAAAGAGCTGCAATAGCAGCCAAATAGGCTGCCCCTTCGCCGAGCACGGAACTGTAAAGATCGATGATCTGTTTTGCGAAGCCGGGCGCACTAGTTTCGGGAGCTATGCTATCTGAATGCATGACACCTGCCCCCATGATACAGAAGCAAACAGCCAGCACGGCTGTCAGCCCATAACCCGTCAGAAATGCATTTCTCACTTCGGCAAGGGATACCGGATCTTCGCTATCCTGCCTGTCTTCTGCCTCAGCCGTCCACATGGATTGGGCGACCGACACATCGAGTGGATTCGGCATAAAGCCAGCGAGCGCAACGACGAACAGGATCGCTTTCGGATCGGATATCCAACCGGTGTCGGTTATCGTTCCCCATTCAACGCGCGGTAAAACCATCACAGTGGTTGCGAGTGTGGAGACAAGTAGAAATATCACAAGGACCCTGTTCACCTTGTCGAGCCAGTCATATCCGCCTGTGAGCAGAATTGTTGCAACGACACATAGCAACGCCAATCCAATCACAGGAACGGGTATGGAAAAACCAAAAACGGCAATGAAAATGCCTGCAGTGGCTGCCGCCAGCGCTGCATAGATGATCGGAACAATCGTAATGGTAACAGATGCAAATAGGAGAGGCGCCCATAAACCAAGCTCACGATAGCCTGCCACCAGAGAGCGGCGCGCTGCGTGACCATAGTCCACGCCAAACCGAAAAGCGGGATATTTCAGCAGGAAAGAAACGAGTATCACGATTACCAATGCAAGGCCGTAAATCGCTCCGGCTCGAGTGGATTGGAAAAGATGTGAGGTGCCGATTGCTGCCCCAGCAAACAGAAGCGCCGGACCAATCATTCGCCACATATCTTTTCTCCCAAGGCTAGCGACTACCACAAACTGGTTTTGCGACAATCGAAATGTGAGGTTTGAAGAAGGCTGCGAATTTCGAATAGCCGCTTTCCACCCATTGCGGGCATAATCTGCAATTCACGGAATCCCGATAATCGCCCTTATGTGCAACGTCTGTTTTCGACCCAGAGCGGACGTATATTGCTAGCTATCGCCATGCGTACAATGCGGTTGTCTTCGAGCTTCCTCGTAACGAGATATTGCCAAGCGATCGCCATTCATTGGTGTCCAAGTGAGTCTTGGCGCACTCCAAAACACGCGCTGAAACGACCATGGTCGCGTCCTTATCCTTAGCAACAGCTTCAATTCGAGAAGCCTCGTTGACCGGACTTCCCAAAATGCTGAACTCCAAACGCCGTTCGTCACCGATGGCACCAACAATAACTTCGCCGGAATGGATTGCGATTACGACGCGTACTGCCTGGCGATCTTTCGTCTCGCGCGTCTCGTTCCATGCAAGTAGTTTTTGCAGGGATTCTCGACCAGTGCTAATCGCCCCTTTCGCCGCCTTTTCGATATCACCATCAAGGCCAAAGACAATCAGGGCACCATCACCAATAAACTTGTCGACTACACCGCCATATGCTGCTGCAGCTTCGGTAATGCGAGAACGAAATACTCCCAGAAAGGCGCTGATGTCAGCGGGAGACATGGCTTCGGACATCGCGGTGAAACCTCGGATGTCGACAAACATAATTGCCAGTTCGGCAAGGCGACCAGCACGCAGTCGTTCGATGTCACCATCAGTCATCTGGTCCGAAAGTTCGTCGGGCATGAACCGGGTTTGATTGACCCGAATTTCGGTTTCCTGAGCAATATCATTGAGAAGCAAACGGCCGCGCCAAACCGATAGCGCGGCGATCGCCGTAACAAGGATCAACATAATTACACGGATGAAATTGGGAATGCCTGCGTAGGTCGCAGCCAGATAGCGAAGCGTCTGCTCACTCGGGCCATCCGATTGACCAGGGGCGGTTAGCAGGATGATGATGACGGCAATAATCAATAGTAATGAAGTCGTTATCTGGAATATGAGTCGATAACGGAGCGTCTGAAGTACCAAAAAGACAGCGAGCAAATATCCGGCGGGAGAGGCGAGAGCGGTGAGCGAACTTGCTCCGGCTACAGTCATGGCAACATAGATATTCAGCGAAATCAGAATGATCTCGGCAAATGCCAATGTCCAGGCGATCCAAGTTCGATAGAATCCCAGCCGCACGACGAGCACTGAAAAAGCACCAAGAGAGAAATAGGAGCCCAGGACGAATGTCGCGATGCGCAAACCGCGAATGCCCTCCGCTTCGGTTGGCATGCCCTGCTGGGCCACCAGCAGAAACGCTGCGAACGCCAGAATCGTGGCGACTGTCATGCGGGCGATGCCGATCAGGGCCTCTGCTTCAATTTCAGCCTTGCGAAAGAGACGATCAGCTTGCGACATTCGGATTAATCCCCGCCATTGCCTTGTATCCCGCGAATGGCAGAAAGCAGGAAGGCGGTGGTCAGGCTGAATAGAATAAGGCCGTTGGCCGCTATGAATCCAGATAGAAGCCGCCATTCTTCACTAAGCAGCATGTCACCAAATCCGAGTGTGGTGAAAGCAACAAAGGAAAAATAAAGCGCCGGTTCGAGCGCCTCAAATTCACCGATTGCAAGGAAGGCTCCGGCCCATATCCAGACCGCGAAAGTCAGTGCGCCCAGCATCCAAAGGGTCATCGCCGTCGTGGTCACGATGAGTTTTGCAGTGCGATGGCCCTCCGACAGCCGCGAACCGATACGACGCAATACCGCCACTGCACCGCCGATAAATGCCGCTTCGATCAGGATCGTCAACGATATCAGAACTGAACCCAGAAATATTTGGGCAATCATGAGCTCTACTCCCCAGGCACAGCTTCAGCAGGACGCCAATCTCCCCCGAGCGCAAGGCTGAGATTAACATATTGTGCCAAGACGCTGCTTTCGATGGCCACAAAACTGCTCCGACTTCCGAAAACGCGCTGCTGGATATTGAGCACATCAATGAGCTCATTCTCGCCTTCATCAAAACGCAATTGGGCGATCCGCAGGGCTTGGCCCGACGCATTATTTGCTTCGGAGAGCGCATTGTAACGCCGGCGGAGCACCTCACCCTGATCAAGAGCACCCTCAACTTCGGAAAAGGCATTGAGTGCCAGATCCGCATAGCTCGCAACCGCTTCTTCCTGCGCGGCCGTCGATATTTCGACCTGGGCACGCCTGCGCCCACCATCGAAAATCGGTGCAAGTAAATTGGTAGCAAGGCGCCAGATCACATTTGCCGGATCGAGCAGATTGGAAAGCTCATTCGATGCGCCACCCAAAGATCCGGTCAAGCTGAACTGGGGTAAGCGGGCGGCTTGCGCTTGATCGACGCCGGAAACAGCGGCTGCGATGCGGCGTTCGGCAGCAACAAGATCGGGTCGACGCTCCAAAATCTGGGATGGCAGACCGGCTGGCGGCGGCGGCGGCGCACTGGGAAACCCGTGTCTGAGTTCAAGCTCAGCGCCAGGATAGCGCCCCAACAGCACCTCAAGAGCGCGCACTGCATCGCGCTGCCCCAACTGAGCGCTGAACAAGGTATCGCGCGCTCCCTCAAGATCTGTTCGTGCTAGCGCCGTATCTTGCGCATTGGCATAACCGTTCGCAAAGCGGACCTGCACGATGCGGTCAATCTCGGTCAGCGCCGTGACGATATCTTCGGCCACAACAACCTGTAATCCGGCCTCGATTGCGGTGAAGTAGGTGCGGGCAACAGCTGCCGCGAGGGAATGTTGGGCATAGCGATAGTCGGCCTGTGCAGCCTCTGCGCTCTGGAAAGATGCATCGACATTGGATCTTACCCGGCCCCACAGATCGACTTCCCAGCTGCTTTGCAAACCAAGGGTCAAGCTATTGCTGGTTGGCGTGCCTTCAAGCGGGCCCGATCGCGCCGCACTGCCACTGAGATCAAGGTTTGGAAACAGTTCGGAACGAGATTGGCGCAACAAGGCATAAGCGCGATCAACATTGGCTGCAGCAGCACGCAAACTACGGTTATTCTCTTGGGCTTCGGCAACAAGATCGGCGAGTATCGGATCGGCAAAAGCATCGATCCAGCCGATATGGACATCGCCGACGCTTTCTTTCACCACAAGCCAACGATCGGGAATTTCCGGCAGGCTGCCATCGGCCAGACGGCCCGCTTCGGTGCGAGATGCTCCGCTACTTGCGCATCCGGTTACAAGCAATGCCGAGAGCAAGGCCGCCGACAGCGCAATAACTGTTCGCTTGCCCTGGATCATGCCTTCTCCTCCTGCATCGTTTCACTATCTTGGATGCCAAAGAACATGGTGTAGAGAACCGGGACGATAACGAGGGTCAGAATTGTTGCAAAGCTGAGACCAAAGACCAGAACAACCGCCATCGATCGGAAGAAGGCGTCGCCGAACAATGGGATAACGCCCAGTACCGTCGTGATCGCGCCCATAGCCACAGGTCGGACGCGGCTGGCAGCTGAATCAATTACCGCGTCATAGCGCGGTTTTCCAGAGCGTATCTCGATATCCATTTGGTCTACGAGAACGATACCGTTTTTGATTAGCAAGCCGGAAAGCGAGAGCACGCCAAGCAGCGCCATAAACTCGAGCGCAGATCCTGTGAGCAAAAGTCCGACCACCACGCCAATCAAGGCAAGCGGTACGACAAGCCAAATAATCAATGGCTGGCGCAGGGCGTTGAACAACAAAACCACAACCAGCACCATGGCGAGCAAGCCCATCGGCAGGGTACTCATAAGGTTGCTATTGGCTTCCGCACTGTCTCCGAACTCCCCTCTCCATGTCAGCGAGTATCCCGGCGGAAGTTCGATTCCCTCAATCTGCGGACGAATGCGCTCAAAGGCTGTCGAGGCCAGTTCCCCCGGCATGGGATCGGCCTGTGCGCGAATCGTCCAGACACGATCGATCCGCCGCAACAGAGCGTCGCGCCAAACTGTTTCGAACCCGTCTACCGTTTCAATGAGTGGAACTGTTCCACCTGTAACTTGACTTGGGATCTGGACGTTGGCGAGGCTCTCGACGTTGCGGCGTTCGCCAATTGGAGCACGTGCGATTATTGGGATTAGCGTATCGTCTTCACGATAGACTCCGACATTTCGCCCGGAAAAGTTGGTACGCAACGCGTTGGCGAGATCCTCGCGAGAAATCCCGAGACGGCGGCCTCGGGTCTCCGAATAGACGGGTTGAATAACACTTACCCTTTGCCGCCAGTCATTCTTGATCGCTGTCAGATTGCTATCGGCAGCGTACAAGGCCTCTGCTTCTGCTGACAGCTGGCGCAATATGGCTGGATCGGGACCGGCGAATTCCGCTTCGATTTTCGATCCCCCGCCCGGGCCAAGCTGGAACCGCCATACCTTCGCCTGTGCGTCGGGAAAACTCTCGCCGATATGATTTTGGATTTGCGGGATCAGTTCGTCGATCCGGTCATAATCTACCTGGAGTAACAATTGGCCGTAAGACGAGTTTGTACTTTCAGGGGGATAGACCAGCATATATCTGAGCGCGCCCTGACCGACCAACGTGTTGACGCCTTCGACACCATCCATGGCCGCGACGGCCTCTTCCAATTCGGCCATATTGGCATCGGTGCGTGAGAAATCGGTGCCTTGAGGTTGCCAGAAATCGACAACGAGTTGCGGCGTCGTTGATGCGGGGAAAAAACCTGCTTTCACGAAACCAAAACCGACCATCGAGAGGGCGAACAGCCCAACCACGACGCCAATCGCTTGCCATCGAACAGCAATGACACGGCGCAGAAAATCCTTGTACATGGTTATGAAACGACCATCGGTCGGAGGTTCAACCACGCTGTCACCCGTTTCTTTGAACAATAGATCTGCGAGCAGCGGAACAGCGGTGATTGCAAAAAACCAGCTGAACAGCAGTGAGATCAGCACGACCCAAAAGAGATGGCCTGTAAACTCAGCAGTGGAGCCTGGCGCCAGGCCAATCGGGGCAAAGGCGATGATGCCAACCAGGGTACCACCAAGCAGCGGCCAAATGCTTCGCCGAACAATTTCCTTCGCGATATCGAGCTTTCTTCGTCCCTGTTGGACTCCAACCAGGATGCCTTCCGTCACAACGATCGCGTTATCGACAAGCATGCCAAGGGCAATAATCAGCGCACCCAATGAGATCCGGTGCATCGGGATGGCATACAAATACATCGTGGTCAGAGTTGCCGCGATGGTCATCACGAGCACCGCGCCGATAATTAGCGCCGAACGCAGGCCCATGAAAAAGAACAGTGTAACAAGTACGATCACGAGCGCTGCCACGACATTGATGGCGAAATTTCCAACCGCGATGTTGGTCACCTTACCTTGATGATAATATTCGTGAATTTCGATACCGAGCGGACGGCGGTCCTCCGATCCTGCGATTGTTGCATCAATCGCCTCACCCATCGCAACGACATTCGCGCCGGTTACGTTGGATATACCCAATCCGATTGCAAATTCGCCATTATACCGGTTCAAGAATGACGGCGGATCCTGATAGTCCCGGCGCACTGTGGCTACGTCGCGCAGATAAACGATGGTGTCCGATGACTGCGTCGAGACCACGATATTTTCAATGGCGCGCACGGAATCGACCTCACCGGTCGGCTGAATAAGGACACGAAGATCCCCAACCTGAACATCACCGGCGGAAACCACGGAATTTTGTTCTGAAAGGTCCGCATATATCTGATCAACGGATACGCCGAGAGACGAAGCGCGTTCGCTCGAAATTTCAACATAGATTGCTTCGGATTGCTGCCCCTGAATAGCAACTTTGGCAACATCATCGACAGCAAGCAGTTCCGTCCGCAGATCGCGGGAATATTCGTAAAGCTCATGCGGCGTGTATCCGTCGCCCGTGATCAGATAGTAGATGCCATACACGTCACCGAAATCATCATTCACGATCGATTCCAAAGCGCCCGGAGGCAGTGCGCTTTGCGCGTCCCGCACCCGATTGCGAAGCTTGGTCCAGATCCCCTGCAGCGCTTCACGAGTCTGGGAATCACCATATTTGACTTCAACGGTGATGCGCGAAAGTCCGTCTGACGAAACCGATCGAACCTCTTCCACTTCCGACATTTGCTGGATCTGGGATTCCAGCGCTTCGGTGACTTCATTGGCGACCTCTTCAGGTGTGGCGCCGGGATATTGGGTGATGACGACCGCTTCACGAATAGTGAATTCGGGATCTTCGAAGCGCGACATATTGCCATAGGCAATCCAGCCGCCGATCAGCACACCGATAATGACGATGAAGCTGATGAGCCGGTTCTTGATCGCAAATTCGGCTGGATTCATGACGCCGCCCTATTCCTCATAGGGCCGAATAAGCATGTCCTCATGCAAATAGGCCGCTCCAGCAGCAACGATCACATCGCCTTGGGACAGCCCCTCGCTGATCGCGAGCAATTCGCCAACCTCTGACGCGACCACCACGTTACGCCGGGCCACACGCATCGTTTCCTCGTTGACCAACCAGACATATTGGGTTTCGCCATCAGCCTGGATCGCCGCGAGCGGGATGGATACGCCTTCGTTCACGACGTCCTGCCCAACGTTCGCGAGGCGTGCACGAGCGGTTCCCGTCATGCCAGGCAAAATTAGCAATCCTGGCGGCGGCGTGAAATTAAGCCGCATTTCAAAGGTTTGGGTGGAAGGATCGGCTTGCGTCGATGTCGAGCGTATGCTTGTCGGGATGCGAATATCGGGAGCGGCATCAAGCGTCAGAACCGTCTCCACCGGCCTGATCTGACCCGAATTGGCGACGAGACTCGCTGGTACCTGGATAACCGCCTGTGCGCTGCCTAACGTCTGCAGCGTCACGATCTCTTGCTGGGCCGCGATATTCTCAAACCGCTCAACGTGCGTCACCGCAACAACGCCAGAAAACGGGGCGCGAAGCACGGTATCGCTCAACGTCACTCGCGCTGTATCGAGCTGCGCACGGGCCACGGCTCGCGCGGTGCGGCGTTGTTCATATACATTCTGAGCGATCGCATCTTCGGCAACCAGTCTGCCGGCACGCTCATATTCAGCGTTGGCATTGTCATATTCCGCCTGGGCGGTCGCAAAACTGTTGCGGAACGTACGCGGGTCAAGCCGCGCGATAACCTGCCCACGTGAAACCTCATCTCCTTCACGAACGAGCAACTCCTGAAGCGTGCCGTTGACCTCAAAAGTCAGATCGGATGATCTCGCCGCTTCGATAACGGCAGGCAAGTTTTGGGTTCGAATGTCATCGATCTCGGCAATCTCAAAAAGCTTGGCAGGCCGTCCTCCGGCCTCTTCTTCTTCCGCTGCGCCAGAGCAGCTCGCTAAGGCGAGGCTGAGGCCAATACCAATTGCTGAAATGTATCTTCTTATGATGACAAGCCTTCCCTTGCTTGATCGTCGCGGTACAAAACCCGTGTCGAGCAATATCGAGACATCCCAGTCAGTTCGTGTCAAGTCAATCGTGCGAGCCCATAAAATTGGTCGGGTCATCGACCGCAAGCCCCTTGCTGCCCATTTCAGCAACGCGTAGGTTTTTGGGCTCGCGGCCCCTTGGCCATGGAATCATCAAGGTTTGCACGATCTGGCGTTTCTCAACCAATGCCAGATTTTCAATTCAACCAGGAGTTCCCGATGAAGCTCATTTCACACCTATTGTTGATCCTCGCCATCCTGTTGCCGACGACTGTCCACGCTGAAGGCTTGGGTGACATTCAGGAGCGCGGTGAAATCGTTGTCGGCGTTTCGGCTTTTGCCCCATGGACTTATCGAGACAATAGTGGCGCGTTGGCTGGCCATGAAATCGACCTGACCAACAGCATAGCCACCGATCTTGGGGTCGAAACCCGTTTTGTATTGCTCGAGTTCGACGCTGTCTTCGCAGCGTTGGCGCGCGGAGATGTCGACATGGTCGCTGCCGGTGTGGCGATCACACCCGAACGGGCACGTAGTTTCAATTTCTCCAATCCCTACATGTCATCCGGCATAAATATTGCGATAAACGTCAACATGGTCGCCGCGGATGTCGGTGTTGCAGATCTCAACACACCGCAGACGACCATAGTTGTCGTCGAAGGCAGTTTGGCAGATGGTATCGCTCATCGCCATTTCGATCAGGCGGTAGTCACGCGTTTTCCGACCCCGGAACTGGCGGAGGCTGCGATTCTTGCGGGTAGCGCTCATGCCTATGTGGCCAGCGTGCCCGAAACTCGCATTTTCGCGCTTCGATATTCTCAGACCGTTGCGCTCCCTTTGGCAGAGCCGCTGCTGAGGACCGTTGCCGGTTTCGCGGTGAGAAGAGAGGAAGATGAGTTGCTGCATTTTCTAAACTCTTGGGTCCACGTTCGCGAAGCCGATGGTTTCCTAGAAGACCGGTACAGATACTATTTTCACACGCTCGATTGGGCTGTTGGGTTAGCCCAATAACCTACCGCCATCTCGGTTGGTCGAAGCGACAATTGACTGTCTGGGGTGAGAGGATCAAACTGTAGTTCGGTGCAGCGCGTTGATGTGATCGAGTGAGCGTATGAATCATACCAGAATTGATCGATGAATCGACTGTTTGGAGAAGCTGAATGAAACGAACGAGCATAGTTTTGGTGTCGCTCGGTGTCGCTCTTGCCCTGGTATCGATCAGTCCGAGCTCAGCCCAGTATAGCGATGATCGCTACGATTACTGTCGTGAGCGAGCCGAAGATATCAGTGGATATGACGGGAGAACTCCCAGAAGTCATCGGCGCGGAGGTGTCGTCGGCGATGCAGTTCGCGGGTCCATCCGCGGCCGCGTTTTGAGTGGGATTTTTGGTGGCAATCGAGAAGAGCGGGAACGCGCAGCCCGGCGAGGCGCGCGCGGCGCTGTCATTGGTGGAGCTATCCGACGGGGCGTTGAGAGAGGTCGCGAAAGACGCGCCCGGCGCGACTATCGCCGGGAACTCGACCGATGCATGGAAGGCCGTTGAGAACAGTTTCAAGGATTGAACGAAATCAAGAATAGAAGGACAAACGCGGTATGAACATTTTCCTCAACTCCACCATGGCCGTCGGCATCGCTCTGGCAGTCGTAAGTTGTTCGGCTCCGGAATCTGCAGAGGCCCCGGCATCAGAAGACGTCGAGAGTGATCCACAAACCGAAGTGAGCGCGGAGCCGGTCGAGCCCACATCTTTTGAGATGGATGCCATTACATGCTGGGATCTCACGACAACCAGTGAAGAAGAACAAGCATTCGCGGCAACGCTCCTCTATGGATACGCAGCCGGTGCGGCTGGAGCCAACGCGCAGACATCTGACGGTATGGAGGCGTCAATTGGCGCTGCATTCGAATATTGTGATGAGAATCCCGACGCCACCGCGTTGAGCGCTTTTGCCCAGGCCGAAGGATAGACGATCAATGCTATCGACGAATAACGCGAAGCTTGCCGCCGTGCTCCTAACAACATCGCTGATGGGTGGCATGGCCTATGCGCAACCCGAGTCTGAAGATGGTTTTGTGCTCGATTTTGACACATTGGAATGTCGCGAACTCACGCTCGCCGGAGAAACCGAGCAGGCCAATGCTGCTTTGCTTTTTTACGGTTATACGTCTGGAAAAGATTCGCGGGCGCGCCATTCGCCCGCCGAAATCGAGGCTGGAATTCAGCAGGCTCTGGACTATTGTGACACCCACCCGGAAGCTCCCGTGCTGAACGGATTCATGCGGGATAGCCAATGATCAAAACGCGCGATTTAGCTCGAAGAAGATGGCTCGACATAAGGTAAAGGTGCGGCTGGCGGCGCGCAGTTCAACATAGATCCTACGCCTTTAAGGTAAGACCGACGCGCTACACCGCGAATATGGAGTTCGCGTAACTGTCGCTCACGCGATGCCGCGCCAGAGACTGCGCGCACTACTCCTCGGAAAGGTAGAACAAGACCACTCAGGGTTGACCCAACCGTATTCCGGACGACTTCTCCCGTGTTGTCTGAATCGTTCAAAGCCTCATCTGCGTCTGCCCCCAAGACTTCCGTGAGTTCTGCAATTTCACGTCCAATGGCAGCACAAGAACGGGTTTCGATGGGCTGATAGGGCGAGCGGATATTGGACAGGACTTCAGGGATCCGGCGGCGCCGAAGATTGAGATCGCTGAGCGGGGTTAGCGCAACCTCACCAACCGCCTCGCCGACCTCGCGAGCAGATGGGCCGCCAGAGCTCTCGTCATCCTGGCTAGCCGCCTGAGCTGGACCAAGGGCAACTGAGGCAGCGACTGCAGAGGCGAGGAAAAGCGTCAAATTCCGTGAGTTGCTTCTCATAAAATTCTTCCTTTGCGTTGTGCTCAACCCGACATTGCCGTCATGTAGTGCAACCGAGGCGAGATTGTTCTGGCTTACACTCCGCAGAACGAATGTCCAAAGCTATCGAGTCGATCCCATCGACAACATTGCATCAATGTCCGCTTTCCACCCATTGCTGACATTCGCGGAAACCCTGTCAAAGTGGATATTTGTGACACTCCTAGCGGTTCAGTTATAGTCTCAAAATGAGCAATGAGGTTAGTTTCACAGAGGAAATTGTGTCTCGGCTAGGCACGCCTCGCGATCCAATTGACTTGGAGGGCATCCTCGTTCTTGCTGCTATTGGATTAGCTTTTCTTGTCTACTGCTTGATTGAGTATGGAATCGCCTCAGCCATTGCACGATTGTTTTCACGCATCGGGCGAAAGCCACCAGACAATTCGTCAAATGATACTGTGTCGGTTGACCAAGTCCCGCTGGAGAAAATTGTCCGCGTGACGTTTTACAAGCGTGACGAATTAACAACCGACCTCATTTGCTGCGACGTGGATCTCGGCGAAACGATCCTGTTTTTCCACGAAGGGCTTGATGGATGGCAGGATCTAGTTGCGCATCTCTCACAGCTCCCAGGCTTCGATATTGATTGGTATCGCAAGGTTGTTCTCCCCCCATTCGCGGAGAACCGCTTGGTTGCCTACGCGCACTAGTGACTGGGTGCCGACCTACATCCGCTGTCGGCCGGAAACGGGAGGTCCGCTTTCCACCCTTAGCGGACGTTCACCTAGACGCGATCTCGACGCCCCCATCAGGAACACAATCAACGAAGCGGCGTACGTCCGCTAACCACCCATTGCGGACATTCGATTTACATCACATCAGGGACCATCGACTGTACGTCGAACACACACTCCAACGAGCTCTTCCTCCGGATTGAATATCCATAGAGTCTCGACAGTCGTCCGCAAAGGACCCCAGAAGTCCGCAACAATTACAGGGACGGCCGACCCGCCGTCGCCTTCGCAGTCACCGAGATAATGTGGTTCCCCGGCATCTAAGATATGGATTCTCCGCCGCTTAAGATCCCAGCCACGCCGCTGAGCCTCCAACTCGAGATCATCAACGGACGAGCCCTGAGGCACTATTTCCAGCAGCCGGTTCGCAGTCCTTTCATTGTCACTCGAGACGTATGAAGGGCCGCAACCAACCAGCAGCAATATGGATAGCGCGAAATTCAGTCTGAACCACATTGGCTCAGCCATAGGGTACATTTAGACGCCTCTCAATCCAGTCTACTTTCCGCGCTATGCAGACGATCTGATAATTGTTCCGGCAGAGGTGGGCGGTTTTCGGAATTGCCAGTCTCGAACAAGCTTCCCTGCGCCGAACAGATAAAGCGAGATTCGTTCGGTGGTTCTTCAGGCCCAATCAAATCTGTGCGGAAAACCGTACCCCATTCGCTGCCGACTGTGACGAGAATACGAACCGTTTCGGATAGCGACATGGTCGCGATCCGATTGGCCCGCTCAGTACATTGACGGACGACTTCGTCGTCATAATCAATGACGATGATCTCTTCTTGGGATGGGGCGCTTGGTGGATGATTCAGATCTTCAGCAATGTCGTCTGCGAAATTGTTGCTTGCAATCCCTAGCTCATGGGATCGTTCTGACATCTGTTGATTCAATTCCGCAATGCGCTCGGCCGAAGCTGTCCCTTCCCGAATGAGCTGTCCATTTTGAGCGAACAGTTCATTGATTTCGGTGTGGAGCACGAAATACTCGTCATCTTCAATCAAGGTCGCATATTCGACGAGTTGTTGCCGCCTATATGCGCGCGATTGCTCCAGCATAACCGAATAAGTCTCAGAATCTGGTCGGGTTCCAACATCCCAACCGGGATTGTAGTCAGCGGTCTGAACTGGACGCCAAGCATCAATCATATCTAGCATTCGATCACGTTGTATCGGATCGCGATACAGCTCGTCTGCTCCTCCTCCCCCAGCGTAATAGTAGATGAGGCCATACAAAGCGGTTTGTGTCGACAGGTCTTCACTGGTCGCCGGAGGCATCAACGAGAGATCGGTCAATGCTCTAATCTGACCTGCCGCAATCAGAAAACTGCTCTCCACCTGACTTTCCGTAACGAGACACAGGACGCCCGCGTAGATTAGATCAGAGGCACTTAACTGATTGGCCCTCGCTATCTCCGCTTCGCAATCTGCTTCAGTGACCTCTTCGGTATCAATCGACTCCAGTCGTAACAGATGTTCTTCCACTGATCGCTGTGCGCCTGCGGGCATCGACCAGACGCTAGCTAGTATTGCTATGGAGAGGATGATCCGCATTCTTGCAGGCTAGGCGAAGCCATGACGCCTGTCAGCCCATGTCCGCTTTCCACCCATTGCCGACGATCACTCTCGAACCTGCCTCGACTAGTAGTTACCACTTCATTCTTAGCTAACGTTCTCTTGATCCTGATCTCCTTGGTCAACCTGACCAATCAGGAGATTAGCAATGGATTACTCAAAATTTGACACCGAACAACCGCGGCCGGTTTGGAACAAGGGGCGCAAAATAGGTGCGAAACGTGCGCTGAAGCAGAAGGAAGTTTGGGCAATTCGCTTCTGGCTTGAGCAAGAACACCGGACGCGAGACCGCGCTCTCTTTGACCTCGCGATCGACAGCAAACTTCGCGGCTGCGATCTTGTTCGAATCCGCGTCGGTGATCTCATTAGCGGTGATGAAATTAGAACCCGGGCCACTGTTGTGCAGCAAAAGACAGCTCGGCCGGTACAATTTGAAATCATGGAGCCCACACGAACGTCTTTGCACTACTGGCTTGAGCACCGCGGGAGTGATGCTGACGATTTCGTGTTCCCCAGCCGGATTGATCACGACACGAACCTGAGCACGCGCCAATACGCGCGCCTTGTCGATGAATGGGTCGATGCAATCGGATTGAGAAGCCAGGATTATGGCACGCATTCACTTCGAAGAACCAAAGCTTCAATCATCTACAAACAAACCGGCAACCTTCGCGCTGTCCAAATTCTGTTGGGTCATTCGAAGATAGAAAGCACAGTCCGGTATCTTGGCGTTGATATTGAAGATGCTCTCGAGCTTGCCGAGGCGATTGAAATCTAAGATTGTTGAGGGTGCCGATAAGGTGCGTCGGTGCTCTCAACGGCCGCAATGGGTGGATAGCGGACATAGAATAGAGATCGCTTGAATGTCCGCTTCTGGGCCGTTTGCTGACAGTCGGCTCTTGGCAATCGGCCTATGGAAAGCAGAAGCATTTCGGCGATGATGGGGATGGCTGCTAACGACCCACTAGCGCTCATTCAGACTGCGCTGACACTGTTTCCACCTTTGCGCCGCGCAATCGCCACTACTGAGCAGGCCAACAACGCAAAAATCAGTGAATCCATCGATGATATCTGCGTGATGCCCACAATGCCCATTTGCGATGAAAAGCCGAAAGCCGAAGCACCAGCCCACACCGCGAGCATGGAAAGATCAAAACGAGATTCCTTTGTCAGTCCGTCCAGGTCAAATACAAATCGCCGAATGAAACAAGCATTGACGACATAAATGGCTCCGATCGGCGGTATGATAACGCCCAGAACCAATAGGAAATCGATCAGATAGGATTGTGCTGGAATCAGAGCTATCGTGGTTCCCAGAATTCCGATTCCCACAATGATTTTTGCGAAGCTGGCCTTTGCGTTCATCGTCGCAATCGAGAGGCCGGATGAATATAGGCACAGCACATTGCTGGACCAGCCTGCAATAAACAACAGAATGAAAGCTGGAATGGCGAGCCCAAGAACGCCCATAACCACCATCAGGTTCGAGTTGCCTGTCGCCATCGCTGGCATAGCAGACAGCATCATGACAACCGGAAATACAACAGCTAACGCGATGAACACCGACCAAATCGCTCCGCGCGTCGATGCTGCGAAGCGGCTGTAGTCGGGTTGGATAATCACACCGGCAATATACGAACCGATCACAGCAGACACCGCAGTCTGGAACGAGAAGGCACCCGACAGTTCAATCTCGCCGACCCGTTCAAGCGAATAGCTCTGAAAAGCGGCGTATAATATGAATGCCAGCATCGCAGGCACAAGGATCAACGCAAGGCGGTCTATCCCCGTGAAACCGCGCGCTGTAACGTAGATCATCAGCAGGCTGGTTGCGATAACGGTGACATAAATTGGCACGACAAGACCGAAAGAGCTTTCGATAAATTGCTGCAGCGCCAGACCGATTTCATTGCTGATCACCGAATACCAGCCGATCAACGACAGAGCGATTGCCACATTCACAAATTTTGCGCCGTCTCGGCCAAAGGAAAACTCGGTGAGAAGATATGTCGAAAGGCGTGATCGTGCTCCGACATAGCTCGTCGCGGCACCCATAAGGCCCAGCACCATGCCGCCGATGCCGAATGCCATAGCACCGTCACTATAACCCAATGCGCCACCGATCTGTGACGCAACGATGAATATAGAAAAACCAATCGTGCCGCCGATCAGGATCAACGCAAGATGCAATCCGCTTGAGCTTTTCTGCTCAGGAACGGCTTCGCGCGCAAAATCATTTGCGCTTGTCGTTGCGTTGCTCGCCATGGTTAGGTGTCTTCTTTCCGAATTAGGATTGGGACAGCTCGTTCTTGAATACTTGGCCGTCCTTTATGATGATTGGTATGGAGGCGCCCTGATTTTGAAGCACCTCCAGATCTTCGAGCGGGTTTCCGTCGAGGATCAAAATATCGGCAATCGCACCAACGGAGATTTCTCCAAGTTCGCCGGTCCGCTGCAAGATTTCCGCGTTTGTACGGGTCGCCGCACGCAGAACTTCTCGCGGAGTTTCAACTTCTGCGCGGATCAGGAGTTCGCGGGATTGTTCGTGAAAACTATCGCCCAACAGGTCGGTACCAAGGCCAAGCCTCACGCCAGCAGCTTTGCATATACGGATGCTCGACAGCCCGGCCTGTTTTACAACATCCAGCTTTTCCAGCATCTCTTCGCTCCAGCCGTTCTTGCGGCCTTCCTCTTCCAGAACGGTATACGTAACCAATGTTGGAACCATGTAGGCTCCTTTGGCTGCGATTAGCTCTGCGGCTTCTTCGTCGACCAAATTGCCATGCTCGATAGTCCGCACCCCATTGGTGACGGCCATCTTGATTGCACTCGCACCATAGGCGTGGGCCATGACATAGGTTCCGCGCTTGGCTGCTTCCGCCACCGCAACCCGGATTTCTTCAGGGGAATATTGGTCACATTCCAACGGATCATGCGGCGATGATACTCCGCCTGAAACCATGATCTTTATCTGATCGGCTCCTTGCCGCAATTCTTCGCGAACGGCCTTGCGAATTTCATCTGGACCGTCAGCGATCTGCCCGGTCAGAGCCAGCGCGTCCCCGCATCGGCAAGGTACGCTATCATCCGTTCGGCGGCGCGAATCCCCGTGGCCACCAGTCTGCGAAAGCGCGCGCCCAGCGATGAACATTCGCGGCCCGATAACTTCACCCTCTTCGACAGCCTGTTTAATCCCCCAATCGCCGCCTGCTGCGTCACGAATAGACGTGAAGCCACGCATCAGCATACCCCGCATGATATTTGATGCGCGTGCCGCCATGAGCGTCAAAGGAACTTCATTCAGCCGGGCTAGATTGGTATCAGCGAGAAACGGGTGCGCATGGCAATCGATTAGGCCAGCCATAACAAAACGGCCTCCAGCGTCGATGACATCCGTACTCTGTTCGCTAAGATCAGAACCGATCTTGGTGATACGTCCTTGTTCGATCAGGATGTCGAGTGGACCTGAAGGGTCTTCGATTTCCGTATCGATAATTCTAGCGTTTTTGATGATCAACGGCGTCATGGAAGCTCCCGAATATTCACGATGAGGTCCGCATCATACTTCAACGCCGTAGATTTCGAATGCACGTTCTGGTTGGATATACCCGTTCTTGATATCCTCGAGAACTTGATCGCGGGGCCTATCTTCGGGCTTACCATAACCCCCGCCATTCGCCGTCACCACATGCACGACATCATCCTTTGCGATCGGCAAGGCTGTGCAGGACGAATAGCGCTTCTTTTTGCCATCAGAACGAAGCACTTCGATGTAATTTGTGCTTCCTTCCAAGCCGCCGTTCATGCCCCACGGGCCAGTCTCTGTTCGGACATAGGCCATGGTGATCCACCATTCCTCGCCCACTACGCGGTAATCGAGATTGATGCCGCGACCGCCGATATACTGGCCTTCTCCGCCAGGGGCATCATTCAAGCTTAGCCGATCAACCATCAGACCATTGCGCTGTTCAGTCACCTCGACAGGGACATTGAAAGTATCGCCGTGTTGTCCGGTGTAAAGTGCATTGATGCCATCGCAATCAATACTCGCGCCCCAGCCGCCCAGTTGAGGCTCAACAATCGAATGGTGTTTCCCGCTATCGGGATGTTTTCCGCCTAAGAATGTTCCGCAAATCGATCCATAATGACCGGCCGTCAGATGTTCAGGCATCGCCGGTGCAAGAGCTTTCCAGATCAAATCCATGGCCAGCATGCTGGTCTCATAATACACGCTCATCGCAGCGGGATATTCCGCGTTGAACATCGAGCCCTTGTCGGTTAGCACAATGACCGGCTTGAACGATCCGGCATTGGCAAAACTTTGCGGATCAGTCAGCGCCTTGAAGATCATCTGCGCGTCGACAATCGTTGCATCGCGTGACGAGTTGAGAGCGTTTTTATCCTGCTCTGGATTGCCTCTGAAATCGACAGTAAATTCATCATCGCTTATCGTGACAGTGACTTTAACTTCGCGACCATCTTCAAGAATTTCATTGGCATCATAGCTGCCCTTGGGAAGGTTTTTGAGCGCCGCTCGCGCCACCTTTTCTCCGAGCTCGATATAGTCGGCAACCGCGTAGACAACGGTTTCAGAGCCATATTTCTCTGCCAGAGCGAGCAAGCGTTTCTCGCCAGCCCGCATCGATGCAATGCCCGCCCAGAAATCGCCAACTGTAATGTCTGGCACGCGCGAATTGATTGCCATGATGTCGATTACGGCCTGATTTGGCGTGCCGGATTCGATGACCTTCACGCAAGGAAGTTGCAAGCCTTCTTGATAGATGTCGACTGCATCAACGCTGATACTGCCGGGGAATGTCCCGCCCACATCAACCCAATGCGCCTTGTTCGCCAACCAGCCGATAAGCTTCCCGTCGACAAATACCGGCTGCATCAACACAACATCGTTTAGGTGGCTGACACCGCCATCGTGCGGGATGTTCGTCGCAAATACGTCGCCGCGCCGCACCTGTTCTGGCTTAAATTTGCGCTGGACCGATTTTATGCCGGGGCTGAGCATGCCGACAAACCCTGGAATACCAGATCCAGAGCTTGCCAATTCGCCGTCCGCATCCATCATCGCGACGCCGAAATCGAGCACCTCATAAATGATGGAACTCATCGCTGTTTTCCGCATCGTCGCGAACATTTCATCAGTGATCGCGCGCAGCGAGCTTTGAATAATCTCGATCGTGATGGGATCGATCTCTGCGGTCGCTGCCGTCTTTGCTGCTGTAGCCATGTCAGACGGCTCCTAAATTGCGATATGTAGATTGCCATAATCATCAACCGTCATCGACTGGTCGGGGAACATGACTGTGGTGGCTCCGGATTCTTCTATGATCGCTGGTCCGGCAATCTGCGCTCCGGCGAACAGCTTGTCGCGGTCATAGATGGTCGTTTCAGCTACGCCCTGCTCGTCGAAATCGACCGATCTAGTCTGTTTGATAGCGTCAGCAATGACACCATCGGTGCTGAGTTTGGACAGTTCTGGCTTTTCAATTCTGGCATATGCAGCGACGTGGTAGCTCACGATTTCCACTTCATTGTCGAGCCGGTATGTATACTCGCGCTCATAGACATCACTAAAGCTGGCTTTGATGGCCGCAATGTCACTCTCGGTGACCGTAGATGACTGTACAGGAATGCGAACGCTGTGTTCCTGACCTTCATATCGCATATCCAAGAAACGCTCGAAATAGATACGGTCAGGCGCAATTTCTTCGCGTTCAAAAGCGAGCAGAGCTTCATCTTCCATTTCCGTCAACGCGGACGAAATCAGAGCCGCAGAATTTCCGTCCAACGCAGTCGGGCTAGTGCGGATATAATCACGCCTTAGATCGGACATCAGCATGCCCCACGCAGAAAAGACTGCTGAGTGGGCCGGAACAATGACCTTTGGAATATTCAGATCCTTGGCCAGTGCGGCTGCGTGCATTGCGCCGCCACCGCCAAAAGCAATCATGGTGAAGTCGCGTGGATCATATCCGCGATTAATCGACACCAACTTCAATGCGTTGCTCATATTGTGGTTGGCGATCCGGACTATACCGCGTGCGGCCTCAACCTCACTCAAACCAAGCTTTGATCCGAGCTCTGCAAACACTTTTCCAACGGCGATCATGTCCGCTTTGATCTCACCGCCGACGAAGTAATCGGGATTGATCCGATTTAACATCAAATTGGCGTCGGTCGTGGTCGGTTCTGTCCCGCCTTTGCCGTAAGCTACGGGACCAGGCTTCGCGCCAGCACTTTGCGGGCCGACATGCATTTTTCCGTGGTCGTCTATCCAGCCAATGGAACCGCCACCATTGCCGATTTCGACAATATCGACGACCGGTGTCATGATTGGATATCCAGCGAATTTATCGGTCTTCTCGATCATGTACTGGCTGGTTACGGCCACGCGGCCCTGATCAATCAGAGAGCATTTCGCAGTCGTCCCGCCCACATCAAACGCGATGATGTTATCAATCCCAAGCAGCTTGCCCAGAGCCGATGCACCAAGCATGCCGCTCGCCGGGCCAGATTCCACCGCGGTGATAGGGATTTCCTTTACGGATTGGACCGTGTCGATGCCGCCGTTGGATCGCATGACGTAAAAGGACCCGTCAAACCCGCTACCTTCCAACGCTGTTTCCATGTTGGTTAGATAGTTTTCGGCAATCGGCTGAACATAGGCGCATAGTGCGGCCGTGTTCGTGCGTTCATATTCGCGCCACTCCCGTGACACCTGATGCGACGCTACAATCGCAACCTCTGGCCAAAGCGCTTTTACAGCTGAAACGACTTCCTGTTCATGCGCTGGGTTCACATACGAATGCAGTAGGCAGACAGCTATCGCCTTGACGCCCTCGTCCTTGAAGTAGGCGATTATCGGGGCGAGTTCGTCAACCGCAACAGGCGTTAGAACTTGCCCCTTGTAATTGAGCCGCTCGCTGACCTCGTGGCGCAAGTGCCGGGGAATAAACGACTCGGGCTTTTTGTACTTCAAATTGAAGAAATCAGGCCGATTGCCGCGGGCAATTTCGAGAATGTCCCGGAACCCACGCGTTGTTATCAGGCCAGTTTTAACGCCCTTGCGTTCGGTAAGCGCGTTTATGACGACCGTCGAACCGTGGGCAAAAAACTCAATGTCACTGAAGGCGATGTCAGTGTCATTTAGCGTGTTCAGAACGCCTTGCTCAAAATTCGGCGGTGTTGTGTGCGCTTTGCCAGAATTCATTGACCGGATCGCACCAGTTTTCTCGTCTAGTTCGCAATAGACGAGGTCTGTAAATGTGCCGCCAACATCAGAAGCTGCCCTGATTTTCATTCCATATTATCCGATTACAAATTTCCGGGAATGCAACCGAAAGGGCTGAATTCCGTCACAGGACCTACGTTGAAACGACCAGTGTGACTGGTGGAGCATCTTGTAGACGCCCCACCAGTCATGCAAGAGCTCAGAAGTTGAACCGGGCTTCGACACGCCATATTCGGGGATTTCCCGCATGCGCGAAACCGCCGGCCACCCATTCCGAATTGTAGACTGAATCAGTGACATTTTCGACCGATCCAATGAGCGACCATGCGCCGTCCATGTCTTCGATGCCGGCCCGGAAACCGAGCAGATCGAAGGCATCGCGCTCCGTGATATTTTCAGGTGTCCAGAACTGGCTGCCGCGCCGCTCATAATCCATCCGACCGAAAAAGCCGACAGAGCCCGCAATCCGAGTGCGATACTGCACGCCCGCATTGAAGGTCGCATCAGGCACGTAAGGCGCATTATTGCCAACGGCTGCAGGGTTTAGCGAATATTCTTGGATCTCGCTGTCACTAATGGCTAAGCCAAGATTGACGTCGAGCCCTTCCAACAAGTTGGCGTTGAGTTCAAGCTCACCACCAATGATCTCGACCTCATCGATGCCCACCAAAATCTGAGCTCCAATGCCACCGACAAACACAAAGTATGGCGCATTATAAGTGGTGGTATGATAGATCGCGCCCGACAAGCGCCAACGGCCGTCGGCGGAAGCGACCCTTAAGCCAGCCTCGAAGGTTTCAGTGTTTTCTTGATCGTAAACATCAGCGACACCGACAAGCCCAGCACCCGCTGCGGCTACGGACACGCCGTTTTGGTTGAACTGTCCACTCCGGAAGCCCCGTCCCCAAGAAGCGTAGGCAGCGATATCATCGGTGAAGAGGTATCGTGCACTGACCTTTGGCTGGAAACGAGAAAACGTTTCGCGATTGGTTACGCCGGGCGTTCCCGCAAAACCTACCAAATTCCCCGCATCGTCATAAAATCCATTTTGCGGATCGACGCTCTGAACCCGCTTATCCTCATCATAACGGCCTGCGACAGCAATTTCGAGCTGGTCGGTGACGTCATAGGCAAGGTTGAAGAACAGTGCCCAGGCATCATTGTTGTTGTCATCGGCGGTAAAACTGGTTGTTGGATTAGTCGGATCACCGAGCAGTGGTGCCCGAGCCACTGGCAAAATACCTTGATCCAAATCGCTACCGACCGTTGATGCGATGAACCGATCTGTAGTCAGATAATAACCGCCGAACATCCAACGCAGCTGCTGATCGCTTGGCGAGGTTAGTCGAATTTCCTGACTGATAGCCTCTACGTCAATAAACTGAGTTTGCGTGCCGTCAAAAAAGGATATGCCTGGGTTGAACGTCGAGTTAGCGGAATATGGAAATTGGTCGCCGCCGGTTGACTGCTCAATATCGTCCCATGCGGTCGTCGACTTTAATGTCGCAAAGCCCAAATCATATTCGATCAGCAACGAAGCCTGAGTGACCGTACGATCGTCGAAACCGGGGTTGTTGGCCGAAAACTGACGCTGAACAACATTGGAATCTTGAATGCCAGGGAAGCCATCGACTTCGCCCGTAAGTGGATCGGTTGATACACCTTGGAACGTAAAGTTCAGAGCATCACCGTCATTCTCGGTATAGCTCACGCGCAAATCGATCGTAAGGTCGGGGTTTGGTGTGAAGCGTAGATGCCCCTTCACGTTGATCTCATCGTAAAACCCGACTTCATCATCCAGCGCTACGTTATCGAAATAACCGTCGCGGGTGTAATATCGTGCAGAAATCCGAGCGCCCAACGTGTCCTCAATTAGAGGTCCAGCAATCGAACCTTCGACCGAGTATTCGTTGCCGGTCCCATAGCCACCTTCGACATAACCAGAAATTTCATCACCGGGGTTCCTGGTGTTGATGATGATCGCGCCGTTCGTGGCGTTGCGGCCATACAATGCACCTTGCGGCCCACGAAGAACCTCGATGCTTTCAAGGTCATAGAGCGGTTGGTCAAAGCTGCGGGAGTTGATCTGTAGAACACCGTCGATAACAACCGCTACAGGCGCTTCACCGTTACGGGTTTGCGATACGCCGCGAACTGTAATGAAGTTTGTTCCAGAGTCTTGGGAATTGGCAATGGTGATGCCCGGCGTCAGGCCGATAAAGTCGTCTACACGCTCAATTCCGGAATCGATAATTGCTTCGTCGGTAAAAACCGTCTCAGACAACGGAACTTCGATCAAGCTCTCATCCCGGCCACGCGCGGTGACGATGATGACATTCCCGTCATACTCATCTTCCGCTGACTGATTTTCCTGCGCATATGCAGGGACCGATGCACATAGTGCAGTGCCGACCAATAGACTTGCGTTCAGCGATCCTACAAACGCATGAGCTTGTGACTTTTTCATTGGCTATCTCCCTAAAACAAAGGCCGTCTGCTGACCCAGCGCCCGATATGATCGGTACGCTCGGTCGGAAGACGGAGGCAATGAAATTAGAGGGTAGCCGGCAGCGTTTTCAGAGTAGTGTTGCAGGAAATGCCTACCCGTTCGGGTAGCCTAGGAAGAAGCCATTCCTAATGGTGCGCAACCTTAAACTAATGTTGCACTTAGTATGGCGATTTCTTGAGTTAGAATTTCAGCTGCTTCACGCTTGGCATAAATTGCACTGAGAGTGTCAAAACCCACCGTGACCTCTCCAAATGCGGCAAACCCCAGTCCATCCGGGTGACGGGCGCCCCCGTGATCAAGCGAAGGCGTATCCTCCATGCAAACAAAAAAGCTCCCATACGTCTGGTTCGGTTCAAACCGGGCGGCAGAAACCGACCATTTCTTATGCGAGAGCCCTGTTTCCAAAGTGGCTTCATGCCGGATCGGCGCCACTGGCTGAACATCGGTGTCTTTGAGGCCAGCTTGAATGACTTGTATCGGTGACACTGCGCGATGTTCAGCGTTGTCCAGGCCCACAATTCGATAGATGGAGGTGCCATCAAAAGACTTGGTGGACACCAATGAGCGAAAATACTCCGCCGTAACGGGTGCTTGCGCTGCCAAAAACCGGATTGAGAAGGTCCCCAGGCTTGTACGAAATTCTGCTATTGCCGCGTCTTCTCTTCGGTCTTTTATCATAGCAATCCTAAGCTTTGGCTGGCGCTAATGGCCTGTGTGCGTTTGTTTACGCCCAGTTTGTAGAATATCTTTTTGAGGTGATACTTCACTGTATTTTCAGTCAATTCTAGATTTTTGGCGATCTGCCTGTTAGACAAACCGCTTGCCAAAAGTTCTAATATTTCTTGCTCGCGCGGGCTCAGAATGCCCGCCGTTCGCGAAGCGTTCAGTGTGTCGAGCAAACGGATTGCAAAGTCGCCAGAAATAATTTCCTTTTCGTCCGCCCTCAATGCGTCACGGACATGTCGTAACGGGGCAGTCAGGTCAGGATTCAAAAAGGGCTCAATGAACTTCTGTCTGGAAGCCAGTATCACCGCCTCCTTCAATTCATCCAGCGCCTTTTGATCCGGATTCTCTTTGTCAAAGTTTGAGGCAAATGCAGCGCCCAAACGGATAGATTGAAACTGAATGGAGTGACGCTCTATGAAACTGCAGGCACTCTTTGCGGCGTTCGCAATTTCTGGATATTCGTCCATATTCACCGGACCGAATTTCTCCAAGGCTACGCAATAACTAAACCAATCTAACGGCTGTTGATTTAGGTCGAGATTCCTAAACCAAGCCAGCAGTTCTACATCCAATTTTTCCGTTGCGTCTGCTTTGGCCGTCTTACGTTCAAAATCCAGTGTCAGTATTTTTACAAACTGCTCCAATCGAACTAGCCCGCGCTTTTCTGCGACATTCCGAAACCGATTCAAGAGCTCACCCGCGAAGGCCAGCTCTTCGTTTTTTAGCGCAAGATGATAGGCTGCATCCAACCCCAAGATATATACCTCGGCCCACCCATCAAATTCTTCCAAATAGGACAGTTTTTCAGAAAACGGCTGCAGATCATCAACGCCAATTTCCCCCTGCCAATATTTCAAAACATATTGCAACACGTTCGCGAGATGGGTGAGCCCGCTGTCCGAACCAAAATTGTTCTCGGCCAGCTCGTTCGCTCGGCTGATATGTGCAGTTGCGGCCTCAAAATCAGCTTTGTGGAATGCTAAAACGGCGGCATGGATATAGCAGTAATTCAAGCCAAGGACGGAACCGCTGGCCCGCATGGAACGGAATGCGAGGCCCAAGCAATTCTCTGCGCGGCCTAAGTCCCCTTTCGCAAAGCTAACGAGCGTGGCCTCGCACATCAACGTACCTGCCTCTAAAGGATCGGCTGCCTGCGACGAAAAGGCATCCCCTTCTTTGTCAAAGAGGATACGTTCCCACCCGTCAGATTCGACATACAATTTGACGAGTGCTCCAACGACACAAACATCACGTTCAACTAGAGCTTTTGGATTTGCCAATATATCGGCATACTCATGCTCGTTTACATCTCCAGCTTCTGTCACCGCGAGATCAAAGAGTTCGCGGGCTTCGATAAGCTCGCCATCCTTGCAATGGAGATAGGCTCTCGCCAGCAGCATACGGGGTTCTTCAGCTGTCACCTTTGAAGGAATGTAGCGAAGCATACCGCGCAACTGACCGATGCTGTCAGTCAGAATGATCTTCCAGCCGCCCGCAGCTAAAATCCATTCTGTGCACGTCTTGTAGTCTCCGGCTTGCGCTGCATATTTTACGGCAAGTAAGGGTTCCTCATTGCTTTGATACCAATGCGCTGCCGCTAAACATACTTCACTCACGCGCTCAGGATATTCTCCTCTTAGCCGGTCAAAAAGATACTCCGCGAACAGATGATGCAAACGAAACCAATCGCCTTGCGAATCCAGAGGTATAAGCAATGGAGTAATCGCTTGAAGGCGGTGCAACAGACTCCAGCTATCCGTCCGTCCCCTTATATGATCCACCAGCATAGGGCTGAAGCGGTCGAGCACAGATATGTTGAGCAAAAATTCTCTGATATCATCATCAACGCCGGATAGGACCTGACCGGTCAAATATTCTGCGATTAACCCGCCAGAATTGGTCGCCGTGATCGTCGAGTCGGGATTGGCTGCAATCTGAACGCGCGCCAGCTGTATGGCGATCGGCCACCCTTCTGTTTTTTCATAAATACCTTGCAGATTGCTCGCGTCGACTAAGTCACCAAGCATCTCTTGAGTTTCGTCGGCAGTCAGCCGCAATTGGCTGGGCCCAATTTCAATTGCCGCCCCTTCCGCGATGAGGACTGGCGCGTCTATCGAGGGCAGTTTTCGACTGTTCACAACGATGGTGACGTTGTCCGGGAGCCCTTGAAGCAAGCCGACCAAAAGCGCGTTGATCTGCGAGATCTCAGCAAGATGGTAGTCGTCCAAAGACAAAACGATTTGCTTCGAATATTGCCTAAGCAAACGGTTTAAGCTCACAGATATGGACCGTATCGAAGAATCTGCAAAACCGTTTTGAGCCCCAACTTCCAGCTCATTTACCGGCAGGCCGGCAAACGCCAGGGCTAGAACGATGCTTGAGATAAACTGTTGAGGGTCACCCTCGTCCTCACTCAGGTTGAGCCAAGCACAAAAGATACCGCGCTTGTCGAGCTCATCATACCATTGATGCATGATGGTGGACTTGCCGAATCCCGGCGGCGCAACGACCAAAGCGAGTTTTCGAGTTAGCGCATCATCAAGCTTCGCCAGCAGGCGTGGGCGTTCCACAAGAGCGATATTGGGCCGACCGGGTTCAAATTTGGCGATACTCATTTCAATATGCATAGGGGAACACCAGACGGCTGCAATGATTTGTCAATCGGCGATACGATCAACGAACATATTGTGATGATAGCAACCCTATCCTTGTGTCGGTATGAAACCGGGCGGCCGTCGAATTTTCCGTCAATCGATAACGATCTAATTCGTGCTTTAGAAATTTGGTTGAGCCGAGATCTAGGACCGCTTCCCACCCCAATTGTAGCCGTTTAGCCCATTGCGAAATTGCGTCCGCTTTCGGGAAATGACTTAACGGTCGCGAATGACCGAAAATAGGGCGCAAAGCAGAAGATCCTCTGATCCTCACCCGATTTCCGCAATGGGTGGAAAAGCGGACGTCATGCCGGCCTTGCCTAGGAAAGCTGTTCATGTCTGGTAGAAATTTGGAGGTGTAGACCGGCAACACGGAAGACAGTCGGGGATGCATGACATGAAATATTGGGTTCTGGCAGCGGCTATTTCCATTGTCCCTAGCCTAGCGCACGCGCAAATAGCCGATGTTTCCGTGGAAATCGTCGATCATTTTGCAGATACGTCGGTCAGAATCGTTGATCATTTTGAAGATGAAAGATGGGAGGTGGTTGGCGCATGTTCGTCCATTCCCACGCTGGCAATCGAAATCGTCGATCATTTCGAGGACCTGAGAGTAAAGATCGTCGATCATTTTCCCGATCAGCAAGTCTGCATCACCAACGTGGATAGGCTGGATGAAGAGATGCGTCATATGCTGCATCTGACTGAGTGACGGGTTAATCGCGTCAATCCATCCAAAGCGGATGACTGTCTAGGTAACACGGAATGTCCGCTTTGGGTCGTTAGCGGACGTTGAGCATATAGCGCATTATCGGGATCGGCCTTCACGCCCAGAACAGTCGGCAGCATGGCCTGACAGACCAGAAAGAACTCGCGCTATTGCCCGATCAAAGCGAACACGACGTTTCATGAGTCTCTGCAGCCAATGATATGTCCTGCAACTGATCGAAGGGCCTGGGGCGCAGAATTAAACCAAGTTTTTGCAAGCAGTAAGAAATTTGGCCCATTCCTCCATGAGCGGTCGCCGCTTCTCAAGAAAGTTCGTTCGCCTGTACGCCGCCTCAACCTTGTTCGGATTGCTGTGTGCCAGTGCTGTTTCGACGATCTCGCGAGGTGTGGTCGTCTGCTCTGCAGCCCAATCTCTGAAAGTTGATCGCCATCCGTGAACGGTGAACCTGGGTGCAATTTCTTTGAGCGCTTTCGAGACAGCCACATCACTTAGCGCCTTTCCCTTCACGTTAGGGAATATCAATCCCTGTTCATTCTTGATCGAGGGGACGCTTTCAAGAAGCGAACAGGCCTCGTTTGATAGGGCTACCGCATGCTCCGTGGCGGTTTTTGTCCTTTCCGCTGGAACGGTCCAGGACTTGTTCGCCAGATCAACTTCTTCCCAGCGAGCGCCGCGAGCTTCTCCCGAACGTACACAGGTCAGGATCGTAAATTTAAGCGCATTTCTTGCTGTGCTGTCTGCTTTGGCGTTCAGTTTCCGCCAGACTTCCGGAGCATCACCAACGGCTACAGCAGCAAAGTGCGTGCTTTTCTTTAGTTGGGGAGGCAGTGCGGCACGAATGCCGTTGGCCGACAAATCATGTTCGCGGTAGCCTCGCGCAAATGACCAAGCCGTTACAGCGTTTATCCGCTGTAGCACTCTGCGTGCCGTCTCCGACTTTTCAGTCCAGATAGGCTCCAGAAGACGAATAACTTCAGAATCTCGAACTTCGCTGACCGGCAACTTGCCGATCTTCGGGAACGCATAGCGCTCCAATGTTTTGAGCCATTGTTGGCTATGCTTTGCATTGCGGTAGGTGGCCTTTCTTCCGTCATGAACTTGCCGTGCTGCTTGTTCGAAGGTGGGGACGGCGGTTTTGGTTTTTACGGCAACAGGATCATCCCCTTTCCGAATGGTAAGTTTGCTCTTGGTGACCTCTTCTCGTGCTTCCTTGAGAGAGACGTCCGGATATGTTCCAAGGCCGATATCCCGCCGACGTCCATATACATCGGTAACCCGAGCGATCCAGGAACGGTTTCCATTCGCACCGACAATCAGGATCAAATTCCCGCCAATCGAGTGTCTCCCGGGCTCTTTCAGAGCTGCGACCTGTCTATCAGTCATCTTTGTTCGCCTTGATCCCATAATATCCCCACAAATATACCCACAAAAAACAACGGATGTCATCGGAAGGAAACGGGCCTTCCCGGACAACCTATGCTACTGATCCTTAGGATATATAGGATTTCTGATACCATACCGGAAGGCTTTGGACCAGCATTTGGCGGACACCCGCTCCGCCATCTTGCTGTTTTCCAGAAGTGAGCAAAGAGCTGTCTGAGATTGCGAGACCATCCGTTGGCTCGCCAGATATTGTCTTGGCAGCCCCATTCAGTCTAGGCGTGGCCGTTCAGGAGCGCGCGCATATGGACATTGAGAACGGACAGTCGGACATCACATTTTTGCGGCTCTTGTTCAGCCCCGTAGCCGTCCGTCGCGCCCTCAAGGTATCGGTAATCATCGGGACGCTGCTGGTCCTGATCAATCAAGGCGATATGATTCTGGCCGGAACCATGCCGCCCTTGTGGAAAATCCTACTGACCTATTTCGTGCCCTATGGTGTCAGCAGTTATTCGACTGCGGCGTTGCTCCGTGACACGAACAAGGCCGCGAAATGAGGCCTTTGCCTTTCCCGGTTCTTCTGTGTGCAGTTGGATGGTTAGGAGCCTGTAGTGAGGAGTCGTTCGAGCGCACCGATACATCTGCACCGTCAGCAGCTTGCATCGATACCGCGCCGGACATGCGGACCACGATACCGGCTGGCCGGTTCGTGATGGGCGAAGATCCGCGCTATCCGGAAGAAGGCCCGGCGCGCGAAGTTGCCGTCTCCCGTTTTGCGATGGACGTCCATGAAGTGACCAACGCCGAGTTCGCTGCCTTTGTGGACGCAACCGGCTATTCCACGCTCGCCGAACAGGACCCGCCACCCCTTCCCGGTGCACCGCCCGAGATGCTGGAGCCGGGGTCGGCGGTTTTCCAAGTACCGACTTCAGACAATCCGAACTGGTGGCGCTGGGTTGTCGGTGCAAACTGGCAGCAACCTGAAGGGCCAGGAAGTTCTATCGAAGGGCACGAAGAGTTTCCTGTGGTCCAGATCGCCTATGCCGATGCGCTGGCCTATGCGGCATGGGCTGGGGGCATGCTGCCCAACGAAGCGCAGTGGGAATATGCGGCAGGGGCAAACGAATCAGCACCGGCCATACCGCGCAACGCCGACGGCACGCCGGCGGCGAACTATTATCAGGGCATCTTCCCGCAGCGCGATCTGGGAGAGGATGGGCATGAGGGCCGCGCGCCGGTTGGTTGTTTCTCGCCCAACATGTTTGGCCTTTACGATATGATCGGCAATGTTTGGGAATGGACATCGGACCCCGATAGGCGTGCGCCCGGCAGCGCGGTCATCAAGGGCGGCTCCTTTCTCTGCGCGGAGAATTACTGCGCGCGGTACCGCCCTTCAGCCCGCCAATTTCAGGAACGGGGCCTTGGCACCAATCATATCGGCTTCCGCCTAGTCTATCCGGCGGATGACGTGCCGGGCTAGCGCGCTATCGTTCGATCTGCTCCGCCAGCCACGCTGCGGCTGCGGATGGACTTACCTTCTCCTCATCGCGATCAACCATGTAATTTGCCTCCCGCATGACCTCTACCGGGATCGCATCCAGCAACGGCGTTAGGGCGGAAACGAAGCGCTCCTCATCGGCCCGGCTAGGCGCAACCATCAGCACCGCATCATAATTCGGGACTGCGCCGCGCGGATCGGAAAGGACGAACAGATTGCTGGCGGCAATGCGTCCGTCCGACGAAAAGGCCGTGATAACATCGGCCCGGCCGCTTTCGACGGCGCGGTACATAAAGGTTGGCTGGTAGGACTGGGTTCCGGAAAAGGCGAGCCCATAGGCGGTGCGGATGCTGGCCCATTCCGGCCGGTTCAGAAACTCGACATCAGTACCCATGGTGAGCTGCGGCGCCACATCGGCCAGATCGTCCATGGATTGCAAACCATAGCGCTGCGCGGTTTCCTGAGTGACCGCGAAAGCGTAGGTATTTTCAAAACCCAGTCGGCCGAGGACGCGCGCACCTCGCGTATCGGAAACCCAGTCGCTTAGCTGCGCCAGCATCTCGTCACGCGGAGGATTATCCTCGCGGCGCATCCCATTTGTCCAAAGCGTTCCTGTATAATCGACATAGACATCGACATCTCCGCGCACGAGCGCCTCAAAGGCTATCGCCGATCCAAGGCCCTCTCGATAGCGAACCTCATAACCCGCGCTTTCCAGCCGATCACCGATCAGGCGCGCGAGAATATATTGTTCGCTGAAGCCCTTGGCACCGATGGTCACCACCTCGGCCCGCGAACTTGTCATGACCAGCGGCGCAAGCGCCACGGCCACACCCATCAGCAGGGCAATCAAGCCCGTGCCGATCTTCCAGCGGCGCCGCTGCGCGATACCGCTCTCGATTAATCCCAGCAAAGCATCCGCCGTGAGAGCAAGCGCCGCTGCCGCAAGACATCCAACCAGCACAAGCGTCCAATTCTGGGTCTGGAGCCCGGCAAAAATCATATCTCCCAGACCGGGCTGACCGACGGTCGTCGACAGGGTCGCCGCGCCGATCGTCCAGACGGTTGCCGTACGGATGCCGGCCATCACAACCGGCGCGGCAAGCGGTGCTTCCACCAGCCGCAACTTCTGGCGCGGTGTCATGCCGACGCCGTCAGCGGCCTCGATAATCGCCGGATCGATACCAGCGATGCCGGTCACCGCGTTGCGCAAGATCGGCAGCACCGCATAGAGCGCGAGCGCCAGCAATGCGGGCAGGAAACCCAGTGCGGGCAAGGCCACGCCCAGCGGCGCCAGCAGAGAGTTGAGTGCTAGCAGGAACGGGTAGAAAAGTGCCAGCAGCGCTAACCCCGGGATCGTCTGGACAAGGCTAGCCGCGCCAAGGGCGATCCGCCGCAGCCGGTCATTACGCGATGCACCCACCGCAAGTGGCAGAGCGACCGCCAGTCCAAGCAGCAGCGCCGCAGCCGATAGCAGCACATGATCAGCGAGCAGCGCCGGAACTTGCGCGAAGGCCTCTTGGAGCCGGAGATTCACGAGCGCTGCTCAAGTTGACGCAGCTTCGCCATTTGGCCCTTGGGCACGGCGATAAGCGCATTGGCTTCCTCACCGCCCTCGCCCGCGAGCAAAGCTTCAGGCGAGCCATCGGCAACAATCCGGCCTTCGCTCATCACAAGGATGCGGTCCGCTATGATCAGTGCCTCGGCCATATCATGCGTGACCATGATCGTGGTGAGGCCGAGCCGGTCATGCAGCGCGCGATAGGTTTCGCCAAGCTGATCCCTGGTGACCGGATCGAGCGCGCCAAAGGGTTCGTCCATCAGCATCAGACCGGGTTCTCCGGCCAGCGCCCGGGCCACGCCGACGCGCTGCTGCTGACCGCCAGACAGTTCGCTGGGTAAGCGCTCGGCGACATCATCGGGAAGGCCGACAAGTTCGAGCAATTCGGGCACTGTGTTGACGATCTCGTTTACGCCCAGCCGGGGTATAATCATGATATTTTCCGCAACACTCATATGCGGAAATAATCCAATATTCTGAAATACATATCCGATATGACGTCGCAAATCTGCCGGATTTTGGCCGGCAACGGGCACGCCGGCAATCGCGGCCGTGCCAGCGCTCGGATCAACGAGCCGATTGATCATCTTGAGCAGGGTGGATTTACCCGATCCGGATTCGCCAACCAGCGCGACGAAGGATCCGCCCGCAATCTCAAGATCAAGACTCTCGACAGCAAAGCTCCCGCCGCCATCGAAACTCTTCGCTATGCCGTCAAAGCGGACGGCGGGGCCATTTTTCCTGTCCATCACAGCAGAGCATCGCCGCCCAGACATTTGGGGTCAACAGCGACGGCCCGGCATCAATAGAAGAAAGTGTTTGCACTCAGAGGCGAGTCTCGTTGTAAGTAGCAAAGAAAAACTGGAGAGACAGAGCCATGACAACCAAATCCATTTTCATCACCGGCGGCGCATCGGGCATCGGGCGCGCGGTTGCACAGTATTTCGGCGCGCAGGGCTGGTTCGTCGGGCTTGCCGATATCAATGAGGCAGGGATGGAGGAAACCGCGGCCGGGCTGCCGCAAGGGCAATTCTCGATCCACCGGCTGGACGTGACCGATCGCGCGCAGTGGAAACAGGCCATCGCGGCGTTTGGCGAGCGCACCGGCGGGCGGATGGATGTGCTGTTCAACAATGCCGGGATCGGCCTTGGCGGCCCGCTTCAGGAGATGAGCGATGAGGATATCGACCGCTCCATCGCGATCAATTTTACTGGTGTCGTAAGCGGAACCCGCGCGGCGTTCGACATGCTGCGCGATACGCCCGACAGCTGCATCCTCAACACCAGTTCAGCAGCCGGGATTTACGGCGCATCAGGCCTTGTCGTATATAGCGGAACGAAATTCGCGGTGCGCGCACTTACCGAAGGGCTGGATATCGAATTCAAGCCCTATGGCATTCGTTCACGCGCGCTGATGCCGAGTTTTATCGAAACACCGATCCTCGATGGCCCCTTAACCGGCGGAAACTCCTCCGTGCGCGATATGATCGCACAGGCAGGGCTGGAGATCACACCGGTTCAGGAAGTGGCCGAGGCGGCATGGCAGGCCGTCCATGGGGACAAAATCCACACCACCGTGGGCAAGACAGCCAAGAAGCTGGCCTTTGCTGCACGCTGGACCCCAGGCCGGTTGCGCAAGAGCCTCGGCATGGCGCGCAGCGTAGAGTAATCACAGGGCCAGTTACTCTGCAAAACCTTCCATCGCCTTGGCCATCGCTACGTCATTCTCAGACAGGCCATCGGCGTCATGCGTCGTCAGCGTTACATCTACCTTGTTGTAAACATTGAACCATTCGGGATGATGGTCCATTTCCTCGGCGAGCAGCGCAGACCGGGTCATGAAGGCAAAGGCTTCGCTGAAATCGGCAAATTCGAAGTGCCGCGAAATCGTTCCGCGTGCAACATCATGTTCCCAGCCTGAAAGTGCCTCCAGCGCTGCCGTGCATTCGCCGTCGCTCAACTTGTTGACCATTATCCGTATTCCTTCTGATCTTCCAATTCAGGTTTCGCTTCCTATCTGCCGGAATATGCGTATCGACGAAAGCAATTCAAGCCACATGCCAGATGCCAATGCCATGGAGGCAATGGCGCGCCGTTCGCTGAACACTCTGCCACTCGAATTTCGGGAGCAGATGGGCAATGTGGTGCTGCGTGTCGAAGAATATGCAGATGGGGACTCGCTCAAAGCGGTTGGCCTGACCCATCCGATGCAGCTATCCGGCCTCTATACGGGCCGTCCGATTGGCGACAAAAGCATCTCCGACCCCTCCAGCTTGCCCGACATGATCCACCTCTATCGCCAACCCATCCTCGCCGAGGCGGCGCAGCGCGGCATCAGCGTCGAACGGCTGGTCCATCATGTGTTGATCCACGAAGTCGGCCATCATTTCGGGCTGAGCGATGCCGATATGCATGCGCTCGAAGATAGCCCAGACTAATCGAGGAAAGGCGCATAAGGTTTGAGCGCGGTCGCGCGCTACCCTATAGGCGACGAACCTTGCATTGACTGGAACCCTGACTTGCACGCCATACTCCCCTCCCACACCGGAATGCGCGAAGATTAATGGCGGCGAAGCTGCGTCTTGAATCTTTGGGCTGTGTCCGCGGTGATCGAGCTCTTTTCACCGGACTTGAACTGGCGCTTGGTGCCGGCGATGCGGCGCTGGTGACCGGACCGAACGGCGCTGGAAAGACCAGCCTGTTGCGCGTGATCGCTGGGCTGTTACCGGCGCAATCGGGCACGGTAGAGATTGAAGGCGCGCTTGCCTTTGCGGGCGAACAAACTGCTCTGGACCGGGAGCAACCGCTCGAACGGGCTTTGCTGTACTGGGCGCGCCTCGATGCGCAGGATAGCGCAGGCGTTCGCGCGGCGCTGGACAGCATGGCTCTCGGAAACATCGCCGATGTCCCGGTAAGGATGCTCTCGACCGGCCAAGCCAAACGCGCTGCACTGGTGCGGGTGATTGCCGGCAATGCCGATATCTGGCTGCTCGACGAACCCAGCAACGGCCTTGATACCGATGCCCGCGCGCGGCTGGAGGCGGCGATTGCTGGCCACCGGGCGGCGGGCGGCATCGTTATCGCGGCAACGCACCAGCCGCTGGATATGCCGGACGCAGTAAATCTCACTATCGGAGAGGCGGCATGAACGCGTTCTTCGCGATTGCCCGGCGCGATCTGGCGCGGGTCTTTACCGGTTCCGGCTGGGCATTGCCGCTAGTCTTCTTCCTGCTGGTCGCGACGCTCTTCCCCTTCGCGATCGGCCCCGATCCCACGATACTCGGCCGGGTCGGCGGCGGCGCGCTTTGGACGGCGGCACTGCTTGCCGCGCTGCTCCCGATCGACCGGTTGATCGCGCCAGACCGCGATGCGGGGGTTCTCGATCAATATGCCGTGCGCGGAATCAGCGAAGAGGTTGTCGCCATCGCCAAAATCAGCGCGCACTGGATCGGATTTGGCCCACCACTGATGCTCGCTGCACTACCCGCTTCCGCCCTGCTCGGCATGGATGCGGAGAGCCTTATGAGACTTGAGCTGGGGCTGGCGATGGGCAGCCTCGGGCTGGCGGCGCTGGCTGTTACCGTTGCCGCACTGGTGGCGGGATTACCGAGCGGCGGCGCGCTCGCAGGATTGCTGATGCTGCCCCTCGCCGTGCCTATCCTCATCTTTGGTGCAGGCGCGCTCGATGAACTGCAGCGCGGTGCCTTTTTCCTGCTTGCCGCATCAGCGCTATTGCTGCTCGCGATTGCGCCCTTCGCAACCGGCGCTGCAATCCGGATCATGCGGGAATGACAGTATCTGCGGCGCGCCGCGGCTAAGGCGCGCCTGCACCGATCGATATGCCGGGCGCGGCCGAATGCGCAAAAAGCAGACCCCCGAGTTCATAGTCCAGCGGGCCGACATCGCGGACCACCCGGTAGGCGGGCACACTGCCCGTCAATCCATCAAGCCGATAACCAAGCGCGATATGATCGGGCGTACGCTCGTAGAGCAGGCCGCCGACATCATAACCGATCTGCGGGCTACTCTGCGGAGCCTTCTGTGGATCAGGCGCCGGGCTGTAGCTGAAATTGGCGATATCATAGGGCAGCCTGTCAGCAGCCAGCGCGGGAAAGGCGATGGCGGCGACGGCAAGCGCGGAAACGACTCGGATAACCATTGGTTAACCATGAACGGCCCGGTTGATTTTGTGGAGTCCGGCGCTGGCGCTGTCCTATCGGGGGACGTTTAACGCGACCAGCGTGCAAATATGGCAGTAGGGAGGGTGAGGCTGCGCGCTTCCTCACGCACCGCCATCTCACCGCATTCAACCGTTCCGCCCAGATGGCCGAGCGATTGCGATACCAGCTCGCCGATCGCTAGGGCCGACATGCGCACCGCATAGGCCGTCAGCACGAGAAACCTGCTGTCGCTGTCCAGCAGCTGCGCGCAGTCCCCGATCAAGCCGGGCAACCCCTCTTCAAGCTGCCAGAGCTCCTTTTTGGGGCCGCGCCCGAATTTGGGGGGATCGAGCATGATCCCGTCATAGCGCCGCTCCCGCCGGACTTCGCGCGCCGCAAATTTCGCGGCATCGTCCACCATCCAGCGGATCGGTTTGTCGCTCATGCCCGAAAGCGCGGCATTGGTTTTGCCTGCCTCTACCGATTTCTTCGATGCATCGACATGCGTGACCTTCGCACCCTTGGCAGCAAGAGCGAGACTGCCGACGCCCGTATAACCAAACAGGTTGAGCGCTTCGCTCCCCTCACCGACCCGTTCCCGCATCCACGACCAGTGAGATGCCATATCCGGGAAGAAAGCGAGATGGCGGAACGGCGTACATTGCGCCTGAAAGCGAACATCTTCCCAACCGAGCGGCCAGCCGTCTTCCGGCACATTCCCGTCCAGATGCCAGCGCCCGCCGCCATCCTCGTCCGATGCGGGAATGAACTCGCCATCCGCGCGCCAGTTTTCCGATGCCGGCGCCCACATCGCCTGCGGTTCAGGCCGGATGAAGCGGAAGCGACCATAGCGTTCAAGCTTACGGCCATGGCCTGAGTCGACAAGGCCATAATCGGCCCAGGGTTCGGCGATCAGGGTTGTGAGCGTCACGAGCCTGTTGCGCGCTCGGCAATATAGGCTTCGATTGCCTGCAGCTCGCCCGGCAGCGTGTCGTAGCGCTCCTCGCGTTCGAACAGCCCCGAAATGCGGGCCGGGAGCACCGGCCGGTGGCCCGTCGCCCGCTCCACCGCATCACGAAACTTGGCCGGATGCGCGGTGGCCAGGGTGACGACGGGAATATCGGGCGCAAGGTCAGTCCTCATCGCTGCCGAGAGACCAATAGCGGTGTGCGGATCGATCACCTCGCCCATTTCTTCGGCAGCATGGCGCATCGCCAGAGACATCGCATCATTGTCAATCCGCGCTGAGGAGAAGAGCTTGCCGATCCGGCTATGCGCGCGATCATCCAGTTTGAGCGCGCGGCTCGCTTCGAAACTTTTCATCACGGACGACAGCATATCACCGTCGCGATCATAAAGATCGAACAGCAAGCGTTCGAAATTGGAGCTGACTTGAATATCCATGGACGGCGCAGGCGTCGCCGTCAGCTCGCCGACCGAATAGTCGCCCGCGACCATCGCCCGGTGGAGAATGTCGTTCACATTGGTCGCAACAATCAGCCGCGCGACAGGCAGGCCCATTTGTGCCGCTGCATAGCCAGCGAAAACATCACCGAAATTCCCGGTAGGCACCGAAAACGCGACCGATCTATCCGGCGCGCCAAGCCGGACGGCGGAATAGAAATAATAGACGATCTGCGCCGCAAGCCGCGCCCAGTTGATCGAGTTGACAGCCGACAGGGTGAAACGGTTCGCAAACTGCGCATCGCCGAACATTGCCTTTACGAGCCGCTGGGCATCATCGAAATTGCCGTCAATCGCGATGTTGTGGACGTTCGGCGCAAGCACCGTCGTCATCTGCCGGCGCTGGACCTCGGACACACGGCCCTTTGGATGCAGCATGAAGATATCGACCTTCTCGCGCCCAGCCAGCGCATCGATTGCGGCCGATCCGGTATCTCCGGATGTTGCGCCAACCACCGTCAGATGGCGATCCTTGCCCGATAGAAACCGCTCGAATAGCAGACCCAGCAATTGCAGGGCGACATCCTTGAACGCCAGTGTTGGCCCATGAAACAGCTCAAGGAGCCAGTTGCGCTCGTCGAGCTGAACCAGCGGCGTGACGCCCTTATGCGAGAACCGGCCATAAGCTTCTTCGCACAGACCGCGCAGCTCCTCTTCGCTCAGCGCATCGCCGACAAAGGGCGCGAGCACTCGCACTGCAGTTTCAGCATAAGACAAGCCGGCGAGTGCCGCGATATCGTCGCGTGAGAATTGCGGCCAACTCTCTGGCACGTAGAGTCCGCCGTCGGACGCGAGGCCCGCAAGCGTTGCTCCTTCAAAACCAAGCGCCGGTGCGCCACCCCTTGTGCTGATATACTGCATGAGTGAGGGCCTTAGTCAGGCTCTGCCGACCCCGCAATATCCGATTGTCCGGAATCGGGAAGCGGAGCGGGATTCGTCCACAAGGCTTCATTGCCGAAACCGGTTACTGGATCGTCGATCAATGTGACGGGCGGGATCGATTCTGGGACATAATCGCCATTGTACCAGGATATCCGCGGTGCATCTTCCTGCACCTCGGTATCCGGATTGCGGGGTGGACGATTGCCATCATTTTGCCCAGGCGGAGTCTGTTGTGGTTGTGGTTGTGGTTCTGGTTGTGGCTGAGGCTGAGGTTGTTGAGGTTGAACCGGCGGCGGGCCTTGCTGCGCGATACCCTGTGATGCGAAGAGGCAAAGCGCGAAGACCATGATCGCTTTCATCCGCCCGCGCATCATGACAATTCACGCAGCCTGCGCCGTAAAGCGAGCGCATAGATAATCCCCGCAGCAGCTGCGAAGAAGAACCATTGGATGGCATAAAGCAGATGATTGTTCGGGATATCCTCTGGCGACGGCAACGCTACTGCCTGCAGCCCCGCTACCGGCTCTTCCGAAATCAACCGCAGGCCAAATTCCGGATCCAGCGTGATGATACCGGTAACTTGCCCACCTTCCCAGTCGTCCGGCGAGTCCACGGACCGTGACCAACCCATCACAGCCTGCATCCCCGGCCCCTCGCCGCCGCCCGTGCGGCACGCCGCAATATGCCGCCAGCCCACTTCGCCAGCGCGGTTCTGCCCAGCAATCGCGCGCCAGCTCACAGGCTCCAGGCAAAATCCCGTCGCCCGGCGGAAGAGCAGATCCATATCCGGCGTTTCCGGCCATGCGACGGGCGGTAAGGTCACAGCCTCTGCATAGCGATCGAGCAGCGCTTCTTTTTCAGCCTTGCGTTGCAGTTGCCAGACGCCGAGCCCGATCATGCAAGCCATAGCGACCGCCACGAAGACTGTGGGGATGAGCGGAAGCCTCATGCGCTTGATTCCTCATCCACAGGCTTGTCGCCTTTGATCCGGCCTTCCCGCGCTGCGTTGCGATACTCAAGCGACAAGAGGATGCCCTTGCCGACGCGCAGCCCAAAAACCACGGCGGCCGCGGTAAACGGAATCCAAAGCAGGATATGAACCCAGAAGGGCGGCGCGAAGGCGAGTTCAACGGTCATAGCCAGCGCGACAACAAGCGCACCGATGATGAGCGTCAGGAACGCCGCCGGTCCGTCCCCTACATTAAAACCCGCATAGTCAAGATTACACGCCGTGCAGCGCTCTGCAAAATGTACAGGGCCATCGAACAAGGTGAGAGCGCCGCAACGCGGACACGCGCCTGCAACACTCGATTGAAGAGGTGTGGGCTCGCTCATCGCGCGAACCCGCCGTCTTGATTAATGGACCTCGGCGCCTGCGCCACCCCAGACATAGACGGCGACGAAGAGGAACAACCATACGACATCAACGAAATGCCAATACCAAGCCGCCGCTTCAAAACCGAAATGCTGTTTCGGTGTGAAGTCACCCTTGTAGGTACGGATGAGGCATACAGCGAGGAAGATGGTGCCAATGATAACATGGAAGCCGTGAAAACCCGTCGCCATGAAGAAGGTGGCGCCATAGATATTGCCCGAGAAATCGAATGCGGCATGAGCATATTCATAGGCCTGGATCGCGCTGAACAACAGGCCAAGCAGGATCGTGAGCCACAGACCAGCTTTCAAGCCGTCACGATCACCTTTGAGCATGCAGTGATGCGCCCAAGTAACCGTTGTGCCCGAGCAGAGCAGAATTAACGTGTTGAGCAGCGGAAAGCTGAACGGATTGAAGACATGAATGCCTTCTGGCGGCCAAGAACCGCCAAGTGCTTCGTACGGGAAGAGCGCGGCGCCGAAAAAGGCCCAGAACCAGCCAACGAAGAACATGACCTCAGACGCAATGAACAAGATCATGCCATAGCGCAGATGCAGCTGCACGACCGGCGTATGATCGCCAGTATTGGCTTCACGGATCACATCTACCCACCAGCTGAACATGGTGAAGAGAACAGCGCCCAGACCGGCAAAGAAGAGCCAACCACCATAGGGCAGCTCATGCATCCAGCGGATTCCGCCAGCGGCCATGCCAAGCGCTCCCATCGCGCCGATCAGCGGCCAAATGCTTGGTTTTACCAGATGATAATCGTGTTCGGGGGCGGCTCCAGCCATTGCACTCAAATCCCTTTAGTGAAGCGTGTGATTCAGGTCTCTAACCTTAGGACGCGTTTTCGTCCACGGGGTAGAAAGTATAAGAAAGCGTAATTTCCTCGACATCGCCGATATCGGGATCGTCGAGAATCGCCGGATCAACAAAATAGGTGACCGGCATCCTGACGATCTCACCCGGTTGCAGCGTTTGTTCGGTGAAACAGAAACATTGGATTTTATTGAAATACTGGCCTGCCTCGAGCGGTGTGACATTGAATGTCGCCGTGCCGGTTACAGGCCGCGTGCCGAGGTTTTCAGCGCGGTAAAAGGCAATCTGACGTTCGCCGATACCGATCCGGTTTGTGTTCCGTTCGGGCGCGAAATTCCACGGCAAGTCACGCGATGTATTGGAATCGAAACGGATTGTGACCGTCTCACCCGTTACAGCAAGGTCAGCTGCCATCATCTCAACGCGCTGGGTCGTACCGCCAAAACCCGTCACTTGGCAAAATATCCGGTAAAGCGGCACCGAAGCGAAACCGAGCGCGATCATGCCCGCGACGAGCAGCGCGGCCATAGCGGCGCTGCGCCGGTTCTTCTGTTGAAGAGCAACGCTCATGAAGCGACTACCAATTTGGTCAAGGTGATCAGATAGAACAGTAGAGCCAGCCCACCAAGGATCAGCCCGGTAACAATCGCGCGGCTGCGTTGGCGCTGGCGAATGATCTTTTCTTCTTCTGGCGTCATGCACTCGCTCCCATAGCCTGCCCTAGCGGCACCCAGGCATCGACGACTAACGCGCCGAACAGGGCAAACAGATAGAGTATCGAAAAGAGGAACAACCGCTTCTCGGGTATCATTTTGGCCGGTTTGGTCGACGGATTACGGACAACGGCAATCGTCAACGCCAGGAAGATCGTACTGAGCAGCGTCGCCGTCACGCCATAGATCGGCCCGGCAAGCCCCAGCGCCCACGGCGCGATCGCAACGGCGGCCATCGGCAGCGCATAGATCAACATCTGACGGCGAGTGGAGCGCGGGCCAGCGATGACGGTCATCATCGGCACGCCTGCGCGCGCATAATCCGCGTTAACGTATAGCGAGAGCGCCCAAAAATGAGGCGGCGTCCATAGAAAAATCAGCGCGAATAGCAAGATTGGCATCAGGGTAATCTCACCCGTCGCCGCTACCCAGCCGATCATCGGCGGGAATGCGCCTGCGGCTCCGCCAATCACAATATTTTGCGGCGTGCGGCGCTTGAGCCAGATCGTGTAGATGCAAACATAGAAAAGGATCGTCACGGCAAGCGTAGCTGCCGCGAGCCAGTTGGTCGCGATGCCCATCAGCAAAACCGAAAAGGCGCTGAGACCAACACCGAAATGCAGTGCGGTGTCGCGGTCCATCCTGCCAGCAGGAAGCGGACGGCTTTCCGTGCGCTTCATCTGCGCATCAATATCGGCTTCATACCATTGGTTGAGCGTTGCTGCGCCGCCATGGCCAAGCGCGATCGCAAGGATCGCGGTAAACGCGAGGACCGGGTGGAGTTGCACAGGAGCAGCCAGCATGCCGGCCAGCCCCGTGAATACGACAAGCTTCATCACGCCGGGTTTGGTCAGCGCGTAGAAATCGCGCCAATCGGCGATAACCGGCCCTGTGGCCGATGTGGCCGGGCGAGAGGCGGTTCGTGTGGTCATCTAATCCAATCCGGGTCTGCCGCCCGGCAATGCTGGGCGGCAGGCTCGTTCTAATCGATCTTCGGCAGCGTGTTGAACTGGTGATAAGGCGGCGGGCTCGAAAGTGTCCATTCGAGCGTTGTTGCGCCCTCGCCCCAGTAATTGTCCGCGGCCTTTTTGCCGAAAGCCAGCGACCAGGCCATGTTGACGAAGAAGATCAGCATGCCGACCCCCATGATTATATAGCCATAACCGGCGATTTCATTCCAATAGGCTTGGCTGTCCGCATAATCCGGATAGCGCCGCGGCATGCCGTCTAGCCCAAGGAAGTGCATCGGGAAGAACAGCACGTTTACGCCGATGAAGAAGACCCAGAAATGCAGATGGCCGAGAAACTCGTTGTACATTTTCCCAAACATCTTGCCGAACCAGTAGTACCAGCCCGCAAAGAGACCGAACACGGCGCCCAGCGACAGCACATAGTGGAAATGGGCAACCACATAATATGTGTCATGCACATAATTGTCGAAGCCGCCATTGGCGAGAACAACGCCCGTGACGCCGCCAACCGTGAACATGAAGATAAAGCCCAGCGCCCACATCATTGGCGTCTTGAAGCTCACCGAGCCGCCCCACATCGTTGCGATCCAACTGAAGATCTTGATGCCTGTCGGCACCGCGATCACCATCGTCGCAGCCGTGAAGTAGAGTTTCATGTTCAGGCTAAGCCCCACCGTAAACATGTGGTGCGCCCAGACGACAAAGCCGACAACGCCGATCGCGACCATAGCATAAGCCATGCCGAGATAGCCGAAGACAGGCTTTTTCGAGAATGTAGCCACGATCTGGCTGACGATACCGAAGCCCGGCAGGATCATGATATACACTTCAGGATGGCCGAAGAACCAGAACAGATGCTGATAAAGCAGCGGATCGCCGCCGCCGGCCGCATCAAAGAATACCGTCCCGAAATTACGATCCGTGAGCAGCATCGTGATGGCTGCCGCAAGCACCGGAAGCGCGAGAAGCAGCAGAAACGCCGTCACCAGCACCGACCAGACAAAGAGCGGCATTTTATGCAGCGTCATGCCCGGTGCACGCATGTTGAAGATTGTTGTGATGAAGTTGATCGCGCCAAGGATCGAGCTTGCGCCAGCCAGATGGAGCGACAGGATCGCCATATCCGTTGCCGGGCCTGAGGCCTGGGTCGATAGAGGCGCGTAGACCGTCCAGCCCGTGCCGCCACCCATGCCTGTCGAACCCATCACCTGGGTCGAGCCCATCAGCAACAGGAAGGCAGGAACCAGCAGCCAGAAGCTGATATTGTTCATCCGCGGGAAGGCCATGTCCGGCGCACCGATCATCAGCGGCACGAACCAGTTACCAAAGCCGCCAATCATGGCCGGCATGACCATGAAGAAGACCATGATCAGGCCATGGGCCGTGATCATCACATTCCAGAAATGGAGTGCGGCGTTGCCGGTTTCGCCCGTCCATTGTTCGAGATACTGGATGCCCGGCTCGGCAAGCTCCATGCGCATCATGCCCGAAAGCGCGCCGCCGATAATCCCGGCGAAGATCGCGAAGAGCAAGTAAAGTGTGCCGATATCCTTATGGTTCGTCGACATGAACCAGCGGACAAAAAAGCCCGGCTTGTGATCGGCATCGTCGTGAGATGCGGCTTCTAAATTGGCCGGAGTGGCTGCTGTATCGGTCATCAGTGCGAACCTTTAGCTTGCTGTTGCGGCGGCGTTGGTTGCCGCAATTTCGGCGGCGTCTTCTGCCGTCTCTGTTTCATTGCCTGCTGGAGTTTCCTCAGCAGTTTCTTCGCTGGCTTCTTCGCTTCCAGGCATCGACCCGCCCTGCAAAATGACCCAGCGTTCAAAATTTTCCGGCGAAACCACTTCTACGGCGATGGGCATATAGCCGTGCCGCGCACCGCAGAGTTCGGAGCATTGTCCGAAATAGACACCTTCGCGATCAACCCGCGTCCAGCCTTCGTTGAGACGGCCGGGAACGGCATCGATCTTGGTCCAGAAAGCCGGGACAGCGAAACTGTGCAGAACGTCACTTGCGGTCACGAGGAAACGGACATTGACCCCAGCCGGGATAACCATCCGTTCGTCGGCAGCCAATAAGCGCGGACCATCAGCATCCGTCCGGAAACGGGATCCTTCGTTTTGCTCGCCTTCTTCTTCCAGCATGTTGGACACGAGGAGAATGTCACCATGATCAGGATATTCATAGGTCCAGTTCCACTGGTTACCCGTGATCTTGACGGTCACCGTCTCGCCTTCAGGCAAGTTGTACTGCGCCTGCAGCAAGCCGATGGACGGTACTGCGATAAACACGAGGATGAGTACCGGGACGAGCGTCCAGATCACTTCTAGCGTCGTATTGTGCGTTGTTTTGGACGGTGTGGGATTGGCGCGGCGATTGAAACGCGCGGCGATCCAGAACAGCAGAAACAGCACAAGCAGCGAAACCGCTGTGATGATCGGCATGAGCAGCGCATCATGGAACCACCGCGCCTGTTCGCCGACTTCGGAAAACTGCGGCTGGAGACCAAGACCGCCCGTTGGCATGCCAACGCCTTCGGTTGGCACAGCATATTCAAAGGCCGGCGCGGCGTCTTGCGCCGACTCAGCCGCATCAGCCTCCACGCCGGGCGCAGTAGCCAATTCGGCTTGCGGTGCCGGTACAAGATCCGGTTGCGGCGCGGCGGCATTCGCCCCGGACGCTACGGAAAGCGAAGCGATGGCCAATCCAGCGGCCAGCATCAGATTCGTCACAATACGCATTTTGTCCCCATTGATTCCGCCGCGGAGCGTTCAAAAAAGCTCACGCCACCGTGAAACTTGCGCGCCTTATAGTCACGAGGTTTCAAGGCCTCAAGCTCCACGTTCCCGAAAAAGATGGTCGCGAACCAGCCGGGTTGAAGCCATCTGCGCAGAGCCCTATGTCGCGGACCGCAAACAGGGAGCGATCCGGGCAATGACCGACGACAATATTCTTTCCGAATTCCGAGCCGCACAGGCTCTTCTCGAAGGGCATTTCATCTTGTCGTCGGGCAAGCGCAGCGCGCGCTACCTGCAATGCGCCCGGGTGCTGATGGACCCGCTGCGTGCGTCGCGGCTCGCCTCTTCGCTCGCGGCAAAGCTTCCCCGCGAACTGCGTAGTGAAATCGATGTCGTCGTCTCGCCCGCTATGGGCGGCGTTATCATCGGCCATGAAATGGGACGGGCCCTCGGCCTGGAAGCATTGTTTCTCGAACGCCCGGAAGGGACGTTTGAACTGAGGCGAGGTTTTGCGCTGGAGCAAGGCCAGAAAGTGCTGATGGTTGAGGATGTGGTGACCACAGGCCTGTCATCCCGCGAAGCAATCAAGGCCGTCGAACAGGCTGGCGGCATCGTAGTCGCCGAAGCTGCGCTTGTTGATCGTTCAGGCGGCGCAATCGATCTCGGCGTGCCTTTCGTACCGCTGCTGTCGCTGGATTTCCCGGTTTATGATCCGGATAACTTACCGGAAGAACTGGCCGCCATCCCGGCCGTAAAACCGGGCAGCCGGGCCAAATAATGCTCCGTTGGCTCGCCGCGCTGCTCGCCCTGTGCGGCCTTGCTGCGGTGAGCCATGCCCAAAACATCGATCCGGCCCGCTTCGATCCAGCCCGCATCGATGCGCTTGCCGAATCCCGAAATTTCCCTGGCGTCATTTTGATCTCGCGCGGTGATGCCATCGTCTATGCCCGCGCGCTGGGCGAAAACGAGCCCGAAAGCGGCGAAGCCCACCGGCTCGATCGGCGCTGGCGCTGGGCGTCGATCACCAAGCAGCTGGTCGCAACAATCACAATGCAGCAGGTCGCGGCAGGGCAGATGGAGCTTGATGCACCCGTCAGCCGTTACTGGCCGGATTTTCCGAATACGGCGCGCGATGCCATTACGATCCGGCATCTGCTCCAACATATGTCTGGCCTTCCCGATCCGGAAGATACCCCGCGCCTGCCAAGCGGCCTTCCTGCTTTTTATGGCGATGATTGGGCCCCCGATGCGTCTGCCGAAGGTTATTGCGCCGGTCCGTCTCGCCGGGAAGCAGGGCTCGAATATCATTACACAAATTGCGACTATATCGTCCTTGGCGCATTGCTCGAACGGGTCACTGGGCAGGCAATGGACGCCCTTGTAGCGGCCCTTATGCCGGGCACCCAGGCATTGTTCCCTCAGGGCGAGCCGACAGTGGCAGGCTTTCACAACGGCCAAGCCGAACCAGCGATCCGGTTTGCAACCTATGGCGCAGCGGGCGGGCTCAATGGAACAATATTCGATCTATGGCGGTTCGACCGCGCGCTGATGCGCGGATATCTGCTCGACCCGGCAACGCGCGAAGAGATGTGGACCGGCAATCCCGCTATCGGCTATGCCGCGCTTGGCCAATGGGTGTTTCCGGCGCCGCTTGCCGGATGCGAGGCATCCGTGCGGCTTGTCGAACGACCCGGCGCGATTGGCGGCGTGCAGGGGCGGAATTATATCTTGCCGGAACTGGACATGGCCGTGATCACTTTCACCAACCGCAGCGAAGCCGAATTCCCGCTCGGCAATATTATAGACGACCGCCACTTTGCTTTCGACCTTCTGTCTGCAGCTGTGTGTCCGGAGCAAACGCCATGACCCCCCCAAAGCTGCGCCTCGGCGTCAACATCGATCATGTCGCGACCATTCGGAACGCGCGCGGCGGTAATCATCCCGATCCGGTACGCGCAGCCGCTGATGCCGCGCGCGCAGGCGCAGACGGCATCACCGCCCATCTGCGAGAAGACCGGCGGCACATAACCGATGGCGATATCGACCGGCTGGCCGAAGCGCTGACCATCCCGCTCAACCTCGAAATGGCGGCGACCGATGAGATGCTCGCCATCGCTCTGCGCCATACGCCGCATGCCGCCTGTATCGTCCCTGAAAACCGCGAAGAACGGACGACCGAAGGCGGTCTCGATGCGGCCGGTGGGCACAACCATCTCGCACCCTTTGTTAGCGAGCTCAGGAACGCCAATATCCGTGTCAGCCTGTTCATTGAACCGGACCCGGCGCAGGTTGAGGCGGCTATCCATCTCGGCGCACCCGTCGTTGAGTTTCACACCGGCCGCTATGCACATCTCGAAGGGGAAGCGCGCGCCGAGGAACTCCGCCGTATCGCCGACGCCGCCGCACTGGCCGTAAAAAACGGGATTGAACCCCATGCCGGGCACGGGCTGACCTTTGACAATGTCGGGCCGATAGCCGCGATCCCGCAAATCGCCGAACTCAATATCGGGCACTTTCTGGTGGGCGAGGCGATTCACACCGGGTTGGAAGCCAGCGTGAAACGAATGCGCGAATTGATGGATCTGGCGAGATGAGGCTTGTTTGTCAGACCCTCGATACAGCGACTTTCTGCAAAAGAAATTCTGACAGGCAAACCCCATGATCATCGGCATCGGCTCAGACCTCTGCAATATCGAGCGCATCCAGAATTCGCTGGACCGTTTTGGCGAACGGTTTGAACAGCGCGTTTTCACCGAGATCGAGCGCGCCAAGGCGCAACGGCGACCGTTCACCATCGCAGGGACTTATGCCAAGCGCTTTGCCGCCAAAGAGGCTTTTTCAAAGGCCGTCGGAACCGGTTTTCGTCAGGGTGTGTTCATGCGCGATATTGGTGTAGTGAATGCGAAATCGGGCGCGCCGACACTAAAGCTTGAAGGCGGGGCGAAAATGCGGCTTGACGCGTTGACGCCGCCCGGCCACCGGCTGGAGGTACATTTGACGATGACCGACGATCATCCCTGGGCGCAGGCTTTTGTTATTCTCTATGCCCGGCCCCAATAATCGACCTATAATAAGCGAGTGAGTGAATTGGATCAGGAACGCGCAAGCGACGACGACGACGAAGCTTTGGCATCTGCTTTGCAGGCCAGTGAAGACAGCGCGTCCGCATCGGCCGACGAGGACGAAAAGAGGCCGACCGATTGGTGGGGTGAGATCAAGGGTATTTTCTGGCTCGTTCTCGCCGTGCTTGGCTTTCACAGCTTTGTCGCCAAACCTTTCTACATTCCATCTGAATCGATGATGCCCGGCCTGATCGAGGGTGACCGTCTGGTCGTGACCAAATATCCCTATGGCTGGTCCTATGTCTCACCATCCTTCCACCTGCTGCCATTTATCGAAGGCCGCTTGTTCGGCCGGATGCCCGAGCGCGGCGATATCGTAATCACCGTACCACGCGGCGGCAGCGCGGATTACATCAAACGCGTCGTCGGCCTGCCCGGTGATACGCTTGAAGTGCGCGGCGGTGCCGTTTTCCTGAACGGTACGGCTCTGCGCCGCGAACAACGTGAACCGGCAATGATCCCGATCGATGCAAACATGACCTGCGGCGAAGGCCCCAATGACAGCGATTTCGATCTGCTGCTGGGCCACTCTACCGTTGGCAGTGACGGCATTCGGTACTGCCGCTTACCCATATTCCGCGAATATACACCCGAAGGCCGCTATTATGACACGGTCGATCTGGGCTCTTCCCCGGCCGACTATTATGGTCCGGTAACGGTCGCTGAAGGCCATGTTTTCCTGATGGGGGATAATCGCGATCAGTCTGCCGATAGCCGCGCTCCGCTTGCCAATGGCGGGCTGGGCGGTCCGGTGCCAGTTGAAACCCTTGGCGGGCGCGCGGAATTCATCACCTTCTCGCTCGACGGTACATCTGAGTGGTATAACCCGATCAGCTGGTTCACCGCGATGCGGGGTGGCCGCGCGGGTACTGGTCTGCATCCGGGCCGCGAAGCAGCGGAATGAGCAAGCGGGACGAGCTTCCCGGCCCCTATGACGGGCAAGCCAGTCCGGCGGAAGTCCGCGATCCTATTATCCGGCAAGAGCTGAAACGTGCCGCCGCTTGGGCGATGGTCGCGGTTGCCGTGGTGCTTATCTGGCAGCTCTCCCAGGCGCTGCTCCTGATCGTTGCCGGGCTGGTATTCGCTTCGTTGATTGACGGCGGGACGAAGTTGTTAAGGCCGATTATCCCATATAGCCGCACATTGCGCCTTATCGTCGTTGTTTTGCTAATTGTCGGCGGTCTTGCTGGAATCGGCTGGCTCGCCGGAATCGAGATCGCCAATCAGGCGGAAGAGCTGCGCAATACGCTCACTGATCAATCTTCTCGGCTGCTGACGTCCTTGGACGAACTCGGCATGATGCCGGGCGGCACCGAGATCACTCAGATATTGCGCGACGTTCTGGGTTCTGTCGGCAGCCTGACATCGGCACTGGGATCGGCAGTCAGCGGTATCGCGACGCTCTTCCTCGTGATGGTGATCGGCCTGTTCATTGCGATCGAGCCGAACATCTATGATCGCGGTGTTCAATGGATGCTTCCCCGTGGAAGTCGGCCGGAATTCCGCCGGACAACAACGCGCATGGCGAAAACACTGCAACGGCTGCTCGCGGGCCGCGTGCTCGGCATGGTCTTTGAAGGGTTCATCACCTGGCTGGCGCTGACGATCGTAGGTGTACCAATGGCGCTTCTGCTTGGAATATTGGCCGGGCTTTTGGCGTTCATCCCCAATATCGGCGCCTTTATCACAGGCGTATTGATGGTTGCAGTTGGCCTGAGTGCGAGCCCCGAACTCGGTCTTTACGCCTTTTTCGTCTATCTCATTGTGCAAACTATCGACGGCTATGTCGTGATCCCGATGGTCGCCAAACGGACCGTCGACCTGCCCCCCGCGCTCACATTATCAGCGCAGATCCTATTCGCCGCCCTTTTCGGGATTATCGGCTTGGCATTGGCTGACCCGATTGTCGCGATGACCAAAGCAGCCCTTGAGCGTCGCTCCGAACATAATGATGAAGAAGACGAGGAAGCCCAGCGCCGCGCCGCCGAAGCAGGCGCCACGCCAACCGATCCGGGATAAGCCAGTTTATTGCGCGGGCGGCGGTGCCATGCCTTCCGGCTGAACACCCATTTGCTGCATCTGTTGCTGCATTTGCAGCTGCATCAGCTCTTCACGCGAAATGAACTCAAGCAGCTCGACATCAAAGACGATCACCGAATCCGCCTGAATAGGGCCACCCGGAGGCGGAGTTTCGCCATAGCCAAGAGCGGGCGGAATCCAGAACCGATAGCGCGCGCCGCGACTCATTTCCTGAATGCCCTCAGCCCAGCCTTCGATTACACCATCAAGCGGAAGCCCCTGCTGCTCACCAGTATCGAAAACCGTACCGTCGACGAGCCGCCCCTCATAGTTGACGATAACCCCGGCACCGGGACCGGGGCTGCCTGCCTCGTCACCCGCTTCGAGGACCTGATATTGGAGACCGCTATCCGTGGTCACAACGCCAGACTGACTGCCATTCCAACTGAGAAAATCTTCCGGAGTGCCATTCATGGCGATCGAACGAGCCGTGGAGCACCAGGCGAAGAGCGCGGCAGCAGCGAGCAGCACGAAAACGCCGATCCATAATTTGATCAATGTACCCTTCTGAATCGGGCGAAGCGGAACGGTGGTGGTCGACATGGATTTTTCCCAACAGGTTGCGCGTGCGCAAAATAGAATGGGCCACCCCTATGGAGCAGCCCCGAGAAAATCCAGATGTAAATGTATCGCGGGCGGTATTGCCGCCCTAATTTACCGAAGTCAGGCAGCGCGGCGTTCGAGCGATGACAACCAGGAACGCGCCTGTTTTTGCGCTTCGGCGATCTCACGTGCCGTCATCTCGTCGGAGATTTCAGCGCGGCAACGCTGAGCCTTGTCATGACCGCGAACCGCAGCAAGATTAAACCATTTATGCGCCTCTATCAGATCGATATCGAGACCGTCGGTTCCCGCCGAATAGGCAATACCAAGATCAAAATAGGCATTTTCATCGCCAGCAGCCGCATCTCTCAGTCGGCTTTCAATCAGAAAATTCGCGGTTGCGGCACTGTGCGCCATGACCCTGTTCCCCTTATTCACTTTCGTTAAAAAGAGGATTGGCGGCTTATGGCTAATAAAAGGTTAACGCTGGCGGAGTTTCTTTGCTGGGAAATCAGTTTTTGTCTGAATTTCCTTGGCAGGAAATCGCCGCACCGGCCCGCTGCCCCCTCTCCACCGCGATATTATCGATCAACCGCGTCTTTCCGATCTGTGCCGCCGCAATCAGCCGGGCCGGGCGTTCGAGCGTCGCAGCCGGCTCCAGCGTTTCCGCGTCGCGCAACTCGATATAGTCAACTGCAGCAAAACCGGCTTCGAACAGCCTGGCCTTGGCCGCGATGATAGCAAAGGACACAGTTTCTCCGCCAATGATCGCCGCTGCCGCCTCACGCATTGCATTGGGCAGCGCGGCGGCCCGGGCGCGCTCATCATCGGTCAGATAGGCATTACGAGAGGATAAGGCCAAACCGTCTGCCTCACGCACGGTCGGCACGCCGATAATCTCGATATTGAAGTCCAGATCGCGCGCCATGCGCCGGATCAGCGTGAGTTGCTGATAATCCTTTTCGCCAAACAGCGCATAATCAGGCCCAATTTGGTTGAAAAGTTTTGCGACGATAACGGCGACCCCGTCAAAATGGCCGGGGCGCGATGCGCCGCAGAGCCCTTCTGTAACGCCCGAAACCCTTATCGCAGTCGAAAACCCGTCCGGATAAACCTCATCTGGCGTGGGAGCCCAGAGCAAATCGCATCCGGCACTTTCTAGCTTGGCGCGATCTTCTTCTTCCGGCCGCGGATAGGATTCCAGATCTTCACCCTCGCCAAACTGAGTCGGATTGACAAATATCGATGCAACGACATGATCGGCAACCTCATTTGCCCGTGTGACCAGCGAAAGATGGCCGTCATGCAGCGCGCCCATTGTGGGCACCAAAGCGACCGTCCCGCCATCGGCGCGCAAATCGCGTATTGCAGCGCGAACCGCGATTAACCGTCTCTCCAATTGCACCTGTACCCTACCTCCGATATGTCAGCGGTGCTTTTGATCGGGCGGGGGCCGCGAATCAAGCGAGTTAATCTTTTGGGGGACCTACCACCTTGGCCGATTGCCATTTCATCGTATTCGCCAATGAGAAGGGCGGCACCGGCAAGTCAACGACGGCCGTGCATGCGGCAGTGGCCCTCTCAGCAGCGGGACGTAGAGTCGCCGTGCTCGATCTCGACAGCCGCCAGCGCACCACGACACGCTATCTTGAAAACCGCACAGCCAGCATGGCGCGGCTCGATTGCGAACTGCCAACGCCGCGCTTCATGGTCAACGAAGCAGACAATCTGGTCGGGTTTGAGCGCAGCCTTGATGCGCTTTGCGAAGACAGCGAGTTCCTGATCATCGACACTCCGGGCCGGGACGATCATCTCGCCCGCATTTCCGCCGCCCGCGCCGATACGCTGGTCACACCGATCAATGACAGTTTTGTCGATCTGGACCTGATCGGCGAGGTCGATCCGGAAACCTATGTCATCCGCAAGCCGAGCTTCTATTCAGAAATTGTGTGGGACGCGCGCAAGGCCAAGGCACAAAGCGGCGGCGAGGTTGATTGGGTCGTGTTACGCAACCGGCTCCAACATATCGGTGCAAAGAATATGCAGCGCGTGGCGCGGGCGCTCAACGACCTGTCCCGCCGCGTCGGTTTTCGCGTCATCCCGGGCCTTTCAGAGCGCGTCATTTTTCGCGAGCTGTTTCCGAGCGGCCTGACCTTACTCGATATCGATCATTTCGAAAAAGTGGGTCTGAGCCATATCGCCGCTCGGCAGGAATTGCGCGAGATGGTGGCATCTCTCCAGCTCCCTGAAGAGGGAGTTACACAAGACATGTTCGAGGCTGTATAGAAGATCCATGCACATCGTCCTGATAATCGCCGGCGCTGCTGCCCTTTGGGCCTGGAAAACGGGCCGCCTTAGGGGCAGCGATAGCGGGGACTGGGCAGCAATCGCAGCTGTTCTACTCGGCCTTAAATGGTTCGCATCCGGGCAAGCCATATTGGCGCTGACTTGTTTTTCCGGCGTCGCGCTTTGGGCCGCCTATCGGTCCCAACAATTCCGCCGGGCTAGAATGCCAATAGATGAAGCCCGTGAACTTCTTGGCGTGGACGAAAATGCTGACAAGACGTCAATTCGCAACGCGCATCGCCGCCTAATCGCGAAGGTTCACCCCGATGTCGGGGGTTCCGCAGAGCTGGCGCGCCGGGTCAATGCGGCGCGCGACATCCTGCTCAGCGAAGTTAGAAATCGGGTGCCCGATCATCGCCAATAGGGCGGTTTATCCTTGCGAACTCACCATAGGTGAGCGAAGCCGCCGACGAAGCCCGGTAGGCAATCAACAAGGACAATTCATGACCCATCAATTCCACCCGACCACGTTGCGAGAATATGACATTCGCGGCATCGTTGGCGAGACGCTCGGTGAAGATGACGCGCGGGCAATCGGCCGCGGGTTTGGGACATTGATCCGGCGTGCAGGCGGCAAACGGGTCGCTGTTGGCTATGACGGGCGGACAAGTTCCCCAATCCTTGAGGCAGCGCTCGTTGAAGGGTTGAATGCAAGCGGCATCGATGCGGTGCGGATCGGGCTAGGCCCGACACCGATGCTCTATTTCGCCGAGGCGACGTTAGAAGTTGATGGCGGCATAGAGATAACCGGCAGCCATAATCCCGCCAATTATAATGGCTTCAAGATGGTCTTTCAAAATGGTCCTTTTTTTGGCGCGGACATCCAGCGGCTCGGTGCCATGGCTATCGCTGGAGACTGGGACACTGGCACTGGAACCAGCGAGCAGGTCGATATCGCCGACGCCTATGTCGACCGCCTCGTGGCGAGCCATGCGGGCGGCGAGTTTCGGATCGGTTGGGATGCTGGAAACGGGGCGGCTGGCGACATCGTCGAAAAGCTCGTCACACGGTTGACCGGCGAGCATTTCACCCTTTTCACAGATATTGACGGGTCTTTCCCCAACCATCATCCCGATCCCACTGACGAAGCAAATCTTGCAGACCTCAAAAAGCTCGTCGCGGACAACAATCTCGATTTCGGAGTGGCTTTTGACGGCGATGGGGACCGGATCGGTGCAATCGATGGCACGGGCCGGGTGATTTGGGGCGATCAGCTTCTTTCTATCTATGCGGAACCGGTACTCAAGAAAGACCCCGGCGCCACGATTATCGCCGATGTGAAGGCAAGTCAGGCACTGTACGACCGAATCGCGGAGCTGGGCGGCAAGTCTCTGATGTGGAAGACCGGCCATTCGCTGATTAAGTCCAAAATGAAGGAAACAGGCTGCCCACTTGCTGGTGAGATGAGCGGCCATGTGTTTTTCGCGCAGGACTATTACGGGTTTGACGACGCTCTGTACGCAGCCGTCCAGCTGATTTCCGCCGCGCATACACTCGGCAAAAGCGTTACCGAATTGCGCGGCGAGATGCCCGACATGATCAACACGCCCGAAATGCGCTTTCAGGTCGATGAGAGCCGCAAATTCGCGGTGATCGATGAAGTGCTCGCGCGGCTCAGCGCGGACGGCGCGAATGTTAATGATACCGATGGCGCACGCGTGAATACCGAGGATGGCTGGTGGTTGCTGCGCGCGTCAAACACGCAGGATGTGCTCGTCGCCCGCGCCGAAGCGAAGAGCGAAGCGGGGCTGGAACGGCTGATGGCGCAGATCGACGCACAGCTTGCCGCATCCGGGCTGGAGCGCGGACCGCAAGCCGGGCACTAGATCAATCAATAATTTGTGCTATCTTTCGCACGCACTGTTCGCACACTTTAGGGGGATCACCGCGCATGGAAGATGTTGTGGACGTGTTCAGAAGCAGCACGGAAAAATGGCTATTCGGCAGTTTTTCGGGTTGGCTGACACTGCTGGTCTGCTTCGGCGGACTGGCTCTGGCTGCCGTTTTTGAAATGCCCTGGTTCCTGCTTCTGTCATTGGCCGGAGTTCTGAAAATCGGCCATGTATGGCTGACCTATATGGCCGCAAAATATGAAATCACGAGCCAGCGGCTGATCGTAAAACGCGGCATCATTTTCAAGAATATCGATGAGGTTGAACTGTACCGCGTCAAAGACGTGAAGGTTGAATTCTCTCTGCTGAACCAGCTTCTCGATATCGGCAAAATCACCCTGATCTCTAGCGATAGAACATCAAAAAACGGGCCGATCATATTGCCCGATGTTCATCAGGCACGCGAACGGAGAGAAGTCCTGCGTGATCTGGTGCAAATCGAAAGGGTCAGGCGCGGCGTTCGTGAAATCGATTATGAGCCGGACGCGCTCTAAACCGTATCGAGAAGAATGATCACTGAGCCGGATTTTCAATCAAACGCCGTCGAAGCGAAATTTGCGACCTACCCGAGCGAGATGCGAACGCGGCTGATGGAATTGCGCCGCCACATTTTGGATGTTGCTGCGGAAACGAACGATGTCGGGCCGCTCGAAGAAACGTTGAAATGGAATGAGCCTGCGTACCTGACGACGCAGAGCAAATCGGGCACGACGATCCGGATCAACGCCCATAAGCGATCAGACAGTGAATATGGCCTGTATGTAAATTGCCAGACTGATCTGCTTGATCGCTATCGGATGCTATATTCGGATACTCTGCGGTTCGAAGGCAATCGGGCCATCCTCTTTACCGGTGACAATCCATTGCCGGCTGAGCCTGTTCGGCACTGCATCGCCATGGCACTCCTCTATCACCGCGAAAAGCGGGTGAGCACACCGGCTGCTTAGAAGACCTCACGACTGCATTTCTTGCAACGTACAAAAATCTTTTCGCACTTGCAGCATTTCTAGTATGGCCACATTAAGTCATTGCCTTTTCAGGCATCCTCTCCAAACTTTAGAGCTGCTCCTAACGGGGCGGCTCTTTTTTTGCGTTCGTCTAACGCAGTGCAACAAAGCTGGTTTCTTTCGCACAGTCAGCCCATGCTGCGCCCCCGAATGGCCGCGTCGAGCGCGGTATAATCTGCAAATCCGGTTTCCGGTTCGACTTGTTCGGCCCATGCCGCATCAATCAGGGCAGAAATTTCGGGTGAAAGCTCCTTTTTATGCCCGCCGACACCGCCTTTGCGCACCTTTGCCGAATCGCTGCCCGGCGGGAAGCCGCAGCGCTCTTCGGACAATTCAAGCAGCATCGGATCGGAGAATTTGTCTTTATGCTCGAGCATATAGGCAAGCGAGGATCGTTCGAGCGCCAGCGCCAACAGCTGATCGTCGAACGCGATTCCGCAGAAATCCGCCAGCATCCGGACATGCGCTTCAGGCGTCTCAATCATATGCTCGTAGGTTAGCAGCAGCACATCCGGGTTGTCGCGCTGCCGCCACCAGCTCAGCAGGTGATCCCAGTAACTGCTGCCCTGCGGCCCCGGCGTTATCCAGCCCTGGTAGAAATGCTCCATCGGCACCGTGCCCGGTTCGATGAACCATCCCTCCATAAAGCGGAACATGGAAACGAAAGCATCCTTGGGATTGCGAAACGCGACGACATAACGCGCGCCTTTGGGAAGGGCATCATAGGAGAGATGGCTCTTGAATCCGCGTGGATTGGCTTTTTGTTCGGCGTTGATATCCAAGGCCAGGCTCGGTGCGGTTTCAATCCAGGGCACAACGCGCGAAATATCGTCAAAATCCATATCACCGACCGTTCGCAGCGTGTGGAAAGTCTGCTGCAGCCAGGTAGTCCCGCATTTCCCATAAGGCGAAATCACGACATCGGTCGGTCGCGGCTGATAAGGAAGCAAAGCTTCTGCGCCTTTGGTTGGCGCGCCCAGACGCGCCATCAGTTGACCGAATTCTTCTAACGTTTCCGCCCGTCCGGATTGCGCGTTCGCCATTGCCTTGATCTCCCCAATCTCTGGAGGAATCTTTGGACGGTAGATGCCGAATCGGCAAGTTTACTCGCATCGGCGAACGATGTGGTTAGATAGGAGCAATGGCCGATGCCTCCGCTCCCTTCTTGCCGCAGCCACTCGTCCGCTGGTTCGCCGCGCGCGGCTGGACGCCCCGCGGGCATCAGCACGACATGCTGCAGGCTGCACGGGATGGGAAGCATGCACTGCTGATCGCGCCCACCGGAGCGGGCAAGACGCTGGCTGGTTTCCTGCCCAGCCTCGCCGCACTAACCGAAGCGCCCGGCGAGGGTCTCCACACTCTTTATGTGTCGCCGCTCAAAGCGCTGGCGGTGGACGTACAGCGCAACCTGCTCGCACCGATAGAGGAAATGGGTCTGCCGATCCGGGTCGAGACACGCACCGGCGATACCCCCTATAATCGCAAAGTACGGCAACGGCAGCGGCCACCGCATATGCTGCTGACCACGCCGGAATCGCTCAGTCTGCTGATCTCCTATGCCGACAGCGCTGCCTTGTTCGCAGACCTGAAGACCGTGATCATTGACGAAGTTCACGCCTTTGCAACGCAGAAACGCGGTGACCTTCTCAACCTTTCAATGGCCCGGCTGCAAAGGCTGGCGCCGGGCTTAAGGCGAGTGGCCCTCTCCGCCACTGTCGCTGATCCGCAGGCCTATGGCAGATGGCTCGCGCCCAATGGCGATGAAAACAGCGTCCAGATCGTCAAAGGAGATCCGGGCGCCGAGGCGGAAGTCTCAATCCTGTTGCCAGAGGGCCGCGTTCCCTGGTCCGGCCATTCGGGGAGCTATGCGACCGAGCAGGTGATGGAGATCATCGCCGCACACAAGACCACGCTAGTATTCTGCAACACGCGCGGGCTGGCCGAGCTGATCTTCCAGCAATTGTGGAAAGTGAATGACGGCCAATTGCCGATCGGCATTCATCACGGATCACTATCCCGCGAGGCTCGCCGCAAGGTAGAAGCCGCTATGGCGCGCGGCGCACTGCGCGGATTGGTGGCGACGGCAAGCCTCGACCTCGGCGTTGACTGGGGCGATGTCGATTGCGTCGTACAGATGGGCGCGCCCAAGGGAGCTTCCCGCTTGCTCCAGCGGATCGGGCGCTCCAACCACCGGCTCGACGAGCCCTCCAAGGCTATCCTCGTTCCCGGCAATCGTTTCGAATATCTGGAAGCACGAGCAGCGCTGGATGCTGTCGCCAAACGCGAACTTGATCCCGATATCTTCCGGCTCGGCAGCCTCGATGTCCTCGCTCAGCATATCATGGCCTGCGCCTGTTCCGGGCCGTTCGAAGAAGCCGAGATGCTGGCGGAGATCCGTTCAGCAACGCCCTATCGCGACCTGCCCTCGGCCGAATTCACCCGCGAGCTCGATTATATTGCAAGCGGCGGATACGCGCTGCGCGCCTATGACCGGTACAAGAGGCTGGCGAGTAATGTGGACGAGGATGGGCAGACGGTCTGGCGCGTCAGCCACCCCAAATTCGAAAAGCAGCATCGGCTCAACGCGGGCATCATTGTTGATGCGCCGATTCTCGACGTTCGTTTCAAGAACGGCCGCAAGCTGGGAACGGTGGAGGAGCATTTCGCGGCCACCCTGTCCCCCGGCGATACGTTTTTCTTCTCGGGGATGAGCCTGGAAGTGCTTGGCATCAAGGATACCGATCTCACTGTCCGCGCCTCATCGCGCCCTGCTCGTATCCCGACCTATGGCGGCACGCGGATGCCGCTCACAACCAATCTCGCCGACCGGGTCCGCGGCTTTCTAGACAATCCGGCCGAGTGGGAGGGATTCCCCGAAGATGTGGAAGAATGGCTGCGCGTCCAGTCCGAACGGTCCGTACTGCCCAAACCCGGAGAATTGCTGATCGAGACCTTCCCGCACGAGGATCGTCACTTCATGGTCGCCTATAGTTTCGAAGGCTGGAACGCGCACCAGTCGCTCGGCATGCTGATCACGCGGAGGATGGAAACGGCAGGGCTCAAGCCCATCGGCTTTGTCGCCAATGATTACAGCTTCGCCACCTATTCGCTCGAACGTGTCCGCGACCCTGCCCCACTCTTCTCAGCCGATATCCTTGAAGACGAATTTGTCGACTGGGTACAGGGCAGCCATCTCCTGAAACGCGCCTTTCGCGAAGTCGCGGTCATCGGCGGGCTGGTCGAGCGGCAACATCCGGGCAAGCGCAAGACGGGCAAGCAAGTCACCTTCTCCACCGACCTGATTTATGACGTGCTGCGCCGCTATGAACCCGATCATCTGCTGCTTAAGGCCGCCTGGGCCGATGCGCGGACCAAACTCACCGATGTCGGGCGACTCGCCAGCCTGCTCGACCGCGCGGCGCAGACGATGGTGCATGTCGATCTTCCGCGCGTTTCTCCGCTCGCGGTGCCAGTACTCATACTGATCGGGCGTGAACATGTTGCGCAGGGCAGCGTCGATGATGCCTTGCTGATAGAAGCAGAGGCGCTGGCAGAAATTGCCATGAAAGACGCTTAATTATTCCGAATCGGTAGAATTTACTGCCATTTATCGATGTTATTGCGACATTTGTCGTTACGAATCGGTTTATCGACAATTTCCTGCTGCTCGTCGAAACTGGGGCGACATTACTGTATTGCCAATCTAATACACTCGAACTCGCCCAATTCGAGGTGGGTGCAATCACATTGGTTCAGGAGTGTATTATGCTTACGAAAATCAGCACAAAAACCCGTCTCGTTCTTGCCGCCTTCGCGCTTCCCGCCGCTGGCATGACTTTGATGGCCGCCCCGGCTGCTGCCCAGTCAGAATCTGCGAGCGCGCAGCAACGCGCCGAAGCCCTTGTCGCCGCCCTTAATGGCAGCGGTGGACAACGGTCTCGCTATGCCCGCGATAATTTCCTCTCCAACGGCTCTTACCGAATGCGCGTTCAGCAATTCAATCAGCTTGCCCGGCGGACGGGGGAACTGACTCTGCTCAGTGTTGCAGAAGCCGATAATGGCATGGTGGTACAGGTTCGCGATGAAGACGGACGCACCAAGGCGATTAACGTTGTCATGGACAGCCGCCGACCAGACCGCATTCTCGGGATTGGCATGCGTGGGCTCTAGGCTCCCATCCAATCCCTAACGGGTCGCCGCTCCAGCGATCCAACACCAGCCGCCGAACCTGCGCGTTAGATATCGTGCAGGCTTGGCGGCTGGACTTTTTTTGGCCGGGACTTCGAAAAAAAACCGCGCTAGGCTTTCCGCTCACCAACAGAATAATGGGGATGAGAGACATGCGGGCATTCGGGATCAAGCTGGGCATAACTGCTGTTCTGATGGGAAGCACGGCAATGCCGCTGGCGGCCCAGGACACCGCATCGGAAGGGTCCAAACCAGATGCGGTCCATGATCGCTTGCTAACCCTCGACACCCATCTTGATACGCCGTTCCATCTGGCGCGGCCCGGCTGGAGCATTGCCGAGCGCCATGATTTCGTCACCGATAACAGCCAGGTCGATGTCCCGCGCATGATCGAAGGCGGGCTTGATGGGGGCTTTTTTGTAATCTGGACCCCGCAGGGCGAATTGACGGAAGAAGGCTATGCGCGTGCTGGTGCAATGGCCGAAGCACGGCAGCAGGAGATCCTCGCAATGCTCGCCGCCAATCCCGAAACCCTTGAACGTGCGGACCGGGCCGACGACGCGGCACGGATCGCGGCAACCGGCCGTCGCTTCATTTATCAGAGCATCGAGAACAGCTATCCATTCGGCGAAGATATCAGCGCGTTGCAGCGCTTCTACGACAATGGCGTCCGGATGGTGGGGCCGGTCCATTCCTCAACCAACCAGTTTGCCGATAGCGCAACGGGGGAGGAACGCTGGGGCGGGTTAAGCCCTCTAGGCCGTGCGTTGATCACCGAAATGAACCGGCTTGGCATCATTCCCGATGGCTCGCATGCTTCCGATACTGCGTTTGACCAAATGGTTGAGCTTTCGGCTACTCCGATCATTCTTTCCCACTCCGGTCCCAAAGCCGCTCATGACCATCCGCGCAATCTCGATGACACGCGGATCGCGCAGCTCGCGGAATCGGGCGGGGTCATCTCGGTTAACAGCATCTATCTCGCGCCGCGCAGTAGCTCACCCGAATGGCAAGCCATCGGCGCGCGCTTCATGGAGATGTTTTCAGAATCGGCCGATGTTCAAGCCGCCTATGTCAGTGACTTGAGGACATTAGAGGCAGTAACGCCGCGAGAAGATGCCGATTTCGAGATGTTCATGGCGAGCCTGATGCACCTGATCGAGATCGCTGGTGTCGATCATATCGGCTTTGGCGCGGACTGGGATGGCGGCGGCGGGGTTGAAAATATGCGCGATATCACCGCCCTACCAATGATCACCGCTCGCCTGCTCGCTGCGGGCCATGACGAGGAAGACCTGAACAAGATGTGGAGCGGGAACGTGCTCCGGCTGCTACGTGCGGCTGAGGCCCATACCGCCATCACAGCTGAATAGAGAAGTCCATGCTTCGCTCAGCCACAACGCTGATAATCGCCGCCACGATGCTCACTTCCGCGTCCCATGCCGCACCGGACCAGCGCGCCATCGCTGAGGGGCATGATGCCGCAGTGGGCGTCGGCAGGACGCCAGCGGCGGCCGTTTCCATCGAAAGCTGCGAAACTGTCGCTGGCCGACCTGGCTATGACTGCACGTTCAGCATCAGCGTATGTTTCGATGGCGATACGCCGATCCCCCAATGCGATGATCCCGGCTATTCAGAGCGCGCCCTGTTCGTCGGCGGCGACAATGGTTGGATCGCGCTCGATATCCAATATTCATCCGAAACCGCGCCGCACGTTCCGCTCGATCCCAGCTCCCCGCTTATGTCCGACCTCACGCCGCAATGGCTGGAAGGCTATTGGAATTTCGACAATTGTGAGAATGACGGCGGGCTGACCTTCGATCGAAATGGAGGTTATGCTGTGATGGGCGGCATCGGACGCTGGAACCTTGCGGAGAATATTCTCACAATCACCCTGACCCATGAAATAGATGTTGGGGTAACCGCTGACCATGAACCGATTGCCGAGCCGAGGACAATCCGATGGCCGGTAGATTGGATTGGTCCGAATACCGCCAATATCACATTGGAAAATGGTGAGAATCGGCAGATAATCAGGTGCTGACAGACCCAACAATGCGGCTATGAGCGACACCGCGAGCTGGCGAGAGACGCTTGCCGAGGGACGCTGGTCGAGCTTTGCGTTGGTCATACTCGGCATCTGGCTGATGGCCGCCGATGCGCTCGTCACCTCCACAATCATGCCAAGCGTCGGGCGCGATCTGGACGGTTATGCCTGGTTCGGTTGGGCAACATCTGGCTATCTTGTCGGGGTGGTTGCCGCCTCATCCTGCGCGGGCTGGCTGTCCGACCGGATAGGGCTGAGGCCAGCCATGATCGGATCGGGGTTTTTGCTCGCCATCGGCTGCATGATCAGCGCATTGGGGCCGGACATGCCGATCTTCATCGCTGGCCGAATGATACAAGGCATTGGCGCGGGATGGGTGGCAGGCTTCTGTTACGTCACGATCAACCTTGTGTTCGAGGATCGCTATCTCGTTCGTGTTTTCGCCGCTGCGACCGGCATATGGGGTATTGCGACCTTTGTCGGCCCGTTGATTGGCGGACTGTTTGCCGATGCCGGAAATTGGCGCGGGGTTTTCTGGCTCTTTGGCGCTCAGGCAATCCTCTTTGCACTGGCCGCGGGTTGGCTGATCCCGGCGAGCAAACGCAAGCGAGGCGAAGGCGGCCTGCCTCTGTTACAAATCGCGCTAATCGTGATTGGCGTGAGCGCGTTGTCGAGCGCGGGCGTTATCCAATCCGGCTTGATCCAGATTCTCATTGTCCCGCCCAGCCTCATTCTGCTTGCCGCTGCCGTCATCCTGGATCGCCGAGCCCGGGCAAGGCTCCTCCCGCACAATGCCGCGCGGTTCGGCACGCTGATCGGCGCGGCTTATGCCACGTATTTCCTGTTGCTTGCTGGGGAAGTTGGATTTGCGATCTACGCCCCGGCCATCCTTCAGTTCACAATTGGGTTGAGCGCGACGCAGGCCGGCTATGTCGTCGCTGTGGAAGCCTTAGCCTGGACGGTTGCCGCTCTGACTGTGGCCGGTTCCGGTTCTGTTTGGCGGCGACGCTGGATCGTCATCGGGGCCGCATGCGTACCGACGGCCTTGCTGCTGCTTAGCACCGTGCTGGCCAGCGGCCTGCTGATCCTCATCATTATAGGGGGCGCGCTTCTCGGATCAGGCTTTGGGCTTTGCTCCAGCTTCCTCAGCCGCGCCGTTATGGCCTCGCTCGACGAGGACGAACGCGCGACCGGATCGGCAGGAATTGGCGCAGTCCGCGATGCCGGCGCCGCCACTGGCGCAGCGATTGCCGGGATAGTAGCGAGCCTGACAGGTTTTGCCGAAGGCTTGACCGTGGAAAGCGTCACGCTGGCCGGTTTCTGGATCTGCGCGATCGGCGTTCCGGTGGCGCTGGTCGGCCTGCTCGCCTCGATCCGCCTCGCCCGGATCTCGCAAGACCTTTCCTGATCAGGCTGGGTTCGGTCAGGGCCGGGTTTCGGCTTCTTCGGCTGCCTGAATCTCCGCCCCGCGCCGCTGCATGTCATCGCCGACAAATTCAAGTTCAGCGCCGCAGCGCGTAGCAGCCTCCTGAAGGTTGATATTGGTCATGTTCCGCATCGCGGTTTCCAGCGGCTGAGTATAATCAATCTGGCGCGCGGTAACCTTGCCGATGAAATACATGACCGAAGTCATGGCCTGCGCCTCCGTCATCGCTCCGGCATTTTGCGAGATGATCAGCGTCGCAGCGAGGCATTCAATGTCCGATGCTTCGTCCGTGGCAACCTGAGCACCAGCAACCTGAGAAAACACAAGCGCCGGTAACGCGGCGGCGATCACAGCAATTCTGTTCAACGAATATCCTCCCGATAAAAGCCTTGCCGCTCTCTCTAGGCTGGCCTTATGGCAATGCAAATGGTTCGCTTTTCGTTCTCCGGTCACGAGTTTGTGGCACTGACACAAGCTGCGCTTTTCTGGCCCGCACGCAAAGCGCTGCTGGTAGCCGATCTGCATTTCGAAAAGGCAAGCTGGTATGCCCGGTTCGGCCAGATGCTGCCTCCCTATGATAGCGAGGCAACACTCACCGATCTTGAAACGCTGGTCGCCGAAACGGATGCGCACGAGCTTTGGTGCCTGGGTGACAGTTTCCATGACAGTGCCGGGAGCGAACGGCTCTCACCAGCCGCCCGCGCAAAACTTGAAGCGCTAACAACGCGTCTGGATTGGACATGGATTACCGGCAATCATGACATGGCGCTGGGCAGCGGTTTCGGCGGGACGATCATCGAAGAGGCTGAGGTGGATGGCTTGGTCTTGCGCCATGAGGCTGATCCCGCGGAAGCGCGCCCAGAACTGTCGGGCCATTTCCATCCGAAATTGCGCGTCCGTGTACGCGGCAAAAGCGTTTCGCGCCGCTGTTTCGTTGCCACGGACCGCAAGCTGATCCTGCCCGCCTTTGGCGCGCTGACGGGCGGGTTGGATGCGGGGCATGCGGAAATCGTTCGTGCAGTCGGGCCGGGCGCCGAGGCCCTGATACCCGTGAACGACAGATTGCTACGCTTTCCGCTTGCGGTTTAGTTTGTCAGAACGTTGCTGGTGCAACGCCGCCGCACCGCCCTCCGATGGCATCCAACGACGCTTCGCGCGGGCGGAGATGTCCGGCTAAGGAAATTCTGACGGATTAAGCCGCTGGCGTGCTCATAAATATCCTGGGGAACGTTGCCCGCAGATCCTCCACCTTCTCGACATCATGAGCGAGAATATAGGGGTGCCGGGGATTCCGGTTCAGGAAATTCTGATGATAATCCTCGGCGCGGTAAAAGGTGCCGCTTTCGATTTGGGTTGCGATCGGGCGCGAGAAACGGCCAGATCCATTCAGCAGGGCAATATAGCGGCGCGCGACATTGCGCTGAGCGGCGTTGCGCGGGAAGATTGCCGAACGATAATCGCTACCAGTGTCCGGGCCCTGGCGGTTTACCTGTGTTGGATCATGCGCAACCGAGAAATAAATGCGCAGCAACTGCCCATAAGTGACCTCACTTGGATCGTAGACAATACGAACTGCTTCGGCATGCCCGGTCCGGCCTGTGCCAACCTGCCGATAGGTGGCTGTCTCCGCAGATCCGCCAGCATAGCCTGATATCACGCTGCGCACGCCGCTGACATGCTGAAACACGGCTTCCATGCCCCAAAAACATCCGCCAGCGAACACGGCGATCTGATTGCCGTCCGTCACAATGACGTTGGTAGCAGGAGGAGGAATAGTGACCGCAGCCTCTACCGGCTGCTGCATACCGGGAAGTGTCAGTGCGGTGATCGCCGCGACGGCCGCACCGCCGCCGATTACGAAGGAAACAAGCTTTTTCACGATCATTGAATCAACTCCTAGCCGCGACGAAATCCATCGCCGCACCATTCATGCAATAGCGAAGCCCGGTCGGGCGCGGTCCATCGCGGAAAACATGGCCAAGATGCCCGCCACAATCAGCGCAATGCACCTCGGTACGGGTCATACCGAGCGTCGTATCGACGGTCGTTCCGATCGCCCCGGCAAGCGGGCGATAAAAGCTCGGCCAGCCTGTGCCGCTGTCAAATTTCGTTGCCGAGCTGAACAATCGATTGTCGCAACCTGCACAGGTGAAGGTACCACGTCGATGTTCCTCATCAAGCGGGCTGGAAAACCGGCGCTCCGTGCCATGCCCGCGCAAAATGCGAAATTCAGCCGGAGTCAGCCGTTCACGCCATTGAGCTTCGGTATAGCGAATGGGAAATGCCTCTCCATTCGTTGCCTCGGCCCGGCCGCTACATCCGGCCAATGTCGCCATCAAACCAATCGCGCCGCCGGTCAAAATCGACCGTCTGTCCATCATCATACGCCAATCCTCTTCACTCGCCCGGTTTCTGACTCGACTGGAATGAACCAATCCTGAAACCGGCCGTTACACGCCCCACTCCTTCATTCGGGCAGAGCGTAATTTTTGTTACAAAAAGCGTCTATTCTGTTTGCATTTAGATCGCGAAGCGGCTTTTGTGCAGTGCAATGCAACACAGTATTTCTCTTTCAACGCGATGAGCGATTTCGATTTTCAGCGGATCGGCCTTGTCGGCGCGGGCCTGATCGGCGGCGCAATTGCGGCGCGGTTGGCGCGCATAATGCCAGATACCGCGCTGATCGTGCATGATGCGAGCCCGGGCAACGCCGCCTATGTTGCAGAGCGCCATCCCAACGCCGGGATAGTAGCGGGAATTGCAGATCTCACCACGTGCGACGTGATTTTCGTTGCGACGCCAGTTGCGACAATTGCCCAGCAGGTCATAGCGCTGTTGGAAATCCCGAACTGCACGGCGCTGATCATTGATACAGGGTCCGTAAAGCAGGCGCTGGTGGATGCTGCCGCAAAATCGAACACCGATGCCAGCCGCTTCATACCCGGCCATCCGCTGGCCGGCGGAATCTCGGCTGGCCCAGGCCGATCCAGCGGCGATATCATTACCGCACGCCCGTTTGTGCTCACCCCGACCGAACACACCGATCCTGAGGCCTTGGCTGCCGCCCGCGCACTGCTAGAGCGGCTCGGCGCGGAAGTCATCGAGATGGCCCCCGATGCCCATGACCGGATACTCGCACTGGGATCTCATCTTCCGCATCTCATCGCGTATGCGCTCGCGGGTCTTGGCTCGGAGGAGCCGGGGGCGCTGCTGCCAACCTCCTATCGCAATATCGCCGCCTTTGCCGGATCAGACCCGCAAATGTGGGCGGATATTTTTCGCGCCAACGGCCCCGAACTCAAAGCGGTTCTTGGTGAATTTAAAAAACGGCTTGATCTGATCGCCGCCATGGCCGACGAGCCTGAGCCCGGAAATTTGCTGGACACGCTTACTGACGCAAAGACCCGGATCGAAGCGCTGGAGAATGATGGATGACCGCTGACACAATCGCCTATCTCGGCTTGCCCGGTACCTATAGCTATCAGGCAGCCATCGGCATGTTTCCCGAGGCCGAACATGTCGGCCTGCGAACCTTTGGCGAAATCATGGAGACGGTCGAAACCGGCGAACATAAAACGGCCGTTATCCCGATCGAAAATTCGACCAGCGGCCGCATTCCCGATGTCCATCGCCTGATGCTTTCGACCGAAATGGCAATCGTCCAGGAACGGATGCAGCGGGTCGAACATTGCTTGATCCAGGCACATTCCGGGCCGCAGCCGGTATCCGAACTCAGCAGCATCAAGCGCATTCTCAGCCATCGTCAGGGCTTCCTGCAAAGCGCGGGCTTTATCGAAGCGCATTGCCGCGACGTCGAACAGATTGAGACGGTCGACACGGCGTCTGCCGTCAAACAGGTGGCCGAGCTTGGCGATCCGAATGTCGCAGCGATCGGATCATCGGTGGCGGCGCAGGTATTCGGCGGCGTCGTGATCGAACGGGATATTGCCGACCAGAAGAATAATTACACCCGTTTCCTTGCCCTGGAAAAACCGGCTCTCGACCCGGATTATTCCAGCGCAACGATTACGACGCTGATCTTCCAGATTGATCACGAGCCGGGCGCGTTGATTGCGGCGCTCGCCGTGTTCCGCGATGCCGGCATCAATATCACGACGCTTGAAACCTATACGATCTCCGAAGAAACGGCGCTGCCGACCTTCTATATCGATATCGGCGGCGGGCTTGAGGAAGATGCCGTGCAGGCCGCACTGCGCGCGCTTGAGGAAAAGGCCCGCTACGTCAAACTGCTCGGCAGCTATGTCGCGAGCGATATCCGCAATGCCAATTCGGGTTTCCTGCCCGTCAAATCGGTCAAACTTTAAGGGAATTTCATGTTCGACAATGCCGTCGCCCGCCCGATCGATCAGATCATCGCCGTCACCCGCGCCTATCAAGCCGATCCGCGCGAAGACAAGGTCGATTTTGGGATCGGCGTCTATAAGGACGAAACCGGCCTCACGCCGATCATGCGCGCCGTAAAGGCGGCCGAACAGAAACTGATCGATACACAAAAGACGAAGACCTATGTCGGCGTTGGTGGTGATCAGACTTTTGTTAAACTGTTCGCGAATGAAGTGTTGCCGGACCATGTCTATGGCACAGACATGATCGGAATCCAGTCAATTGGCGGGTCCGGCGCAGTCCGCGTGCTTGCCGAACTGGCGTTGAGCCTGAACCCCGATGCCTGTTTCTGGATACCCGACCCAACCTGGCCCAATCATCAGGCAATCTTCGGCGCTGTTGGCGCGAAGATGGCGACATATCCTTATCCGAAGTTTTCGGCAAAGCCTGATATCGACGCGATCTTGGAAGCACTGGACGCCGCCTCGCCCGGCGATGTCGTTGTGATCCATGGCGGTTGCCACAACCCCACTGGGATTGATCCCGATCTTGATGATCTGGCCAAACTTGCAGAAGGCGTGGTTGAGCGCGGTTTGATCCCCTTTGTCGACTCTGCCTATCTTGGCTTCGGCAGGGGTTGGCAGGAAGACGCCGAACGCGTCGCCGTTGTCGCCGAGCGAGCCCCTGAAATGCTGCTCGCTCTGAGCTGTTCGAAAAATTTCGGCATCTACCGCGAACGGACTGGTGCGGCCCTGCTTGTCGGCAAGGGGCACGCCAATCTGGCGGCGGCGAATTCCAATTTGCTCGCGCTCGCACGTGCCAACTATTCGATGCCGCCCGATCACGGCGCGAGTGTTGTCCGCACCATCTTTGAGGATCCCGAGCTCAAGGCCGACTGGCTTGCCGAGTTGAAAGAAATCCGCGAGACGATAAACATTGCACGCGGCGCACTGGCTCTCGCGCTGGCACGCGCCAGGCAGGATCGCGACTGGACCTATATCGATAAAGGTCTGGGCATGTTCTCGCTGATCGATGTCACACCCGAAGCGGCCGCCAAGCTGCGCGAAGAACAGGGCGTCTATATCATTCCCGACGGACGGATGAATGTCGCTGGTATCGATATCAGCAAGATCGATGAGATTGCCGCCAAGCTTGTAACGGCTTTATAGGAGCGCCCCATGGCCTCTCTTCCCAACGTTCCCAACCTGTTTCTCGACAGCGAGAAAACCGAGTTCGATGCCGCTGTCGGCGATATCGCGTCAGGCGAAGCAAGCGTTTTCGCGCTGCGCTGTCACAATCTGCCTGCCAGCGCCGAACTTACAGAGACGCTGGCGGCGGCCTTCCTGTTTACCAACGCCATCCTGATGGCACGATCACGGCGCAAAATCGTCAAATTGGTTACACTTGATGTCGATGACGAACCACTCCGGTACAGTTATGCGAATAGCTTCCGCGCCCTGTTCAACAGCGAATTTTCGAGCCTCGACAATATCGAACGCTGGCACAGCTATCTCGAGGAGCGCCAGCATATCGCGGTTGGGGCGCTCGAAGACGCGCAAAAGGCTGTTGAATTTTTCCGCCATGCGGGGATCAGCCGATCAGCCAGCGCCTTGCACCGTGCCGATGTCTTCATGGGCATGGAGAATGTCGCAGTGACCAACAGCGCAGGCGGCCAATTCTCGTTCGATGATGGCAATATTTACGCACCTAGGCTTGTCGGCGCGAACAGCAGTACCGCCATCGCGCTCAAAAGCGTGTTTCTGGCCGATGGCGTGAAAGTGCGAACCGGCCGGCGCGGCCAGAATGTCATGATTGAGCTTGATTGCGCCCGCGCCAATGACGGCATCCGCGAATGGCTGGCCCATATCGAACGAATTCTGGCGCTCGATTTCTATCGACTCGGTGTCTAGCTCCAGACCCTAGACGAGCCGCGCTTTCATCAGTCCGCGCACGGCATTGCCAATCAGGAAACCATCGATGAGATCATCCCGGATCAAATCGTGCTCAATCGCGCGCCCTTCTTCGATCAGCGCCTGACGCAAGATGCCGGGCAGCAGACCGCGCGATAGAGGCGGCGTTAGCAACTGATCCCCGCGCTCGACGAACAGATTGGTGAAACAGCCCTCTGTTAGAAAGCCATCGCCATCTTCCAGCAGTGTTTCGAACGCCCCGCCAACCATCGCATCATCATAAATCGAACGCGCGGTCGTCTTGTGATTGAGTCTGAAATCCTGCGCATCGGCGCCGCGCGACGCAATCGCTACCGTCACTGGCTCCGCTGGATTTTCGGGCAGTGGCCGAATCTCAATCGCAAACCGACCATGCCGCGAGAGCAGTAAGCGGATTTTTGACAGCGCCTTCACCCGGAACGTCGCCGCCTGCAGCTCATTGCGCGCGGCGTGGCGATCAAAGGCAAAGCCAAGCGCCCGTGCGCTCGCTCTCATGCGCGCAAGATGCCTTTCAAGCTGCTCAATCCCCTCAACCGGATCAAAACGCATCGTTTCGATAATATCGAAGCGTGGCTGCCCTTCAGTCACAAAAGCCCCCTTGGCCAGGCATTCGCGCCATTCATCCTCCACATGGCTATCCGCGACAATGCCTGAACCCAGGCCAAGCGTCGCACTGGTGGCCCCTTCTTCGAGCACCAGCGTACGAATGGCAACGTTGAACGCGGCATCGCCGGATGGACCCATCCAACCCATCGAACCGGTATAAGGGCCGCGCGGTGCGCCCTCCAGTTCATCAATGATTTCCATCGCCCGGATTTTCGGCGCGCCGGTGATCGAGCCGCAAGGATAGATGGTGCGGATCAGGTCGATCGCGGATGTGCCCGAGGAGATATCGGCAGTGACGGTTGAGGTCATCTGGTGGACGGTCGGATAGGATTCGACATGGAATAGGGACGGCACGTCGACGCTACCGGGAGCAGCCACCCGCGAAAGATCATTGCGCAACAGATCAACGATCATCAGATTCTCGGCCCGCTGCTTGGGATCGCGCTGCAATTCTTCCCGAGCCGCCAGATCGGCCTTTGGATCGCCCTGCCGAACCGCAGTCCCCTTCATCGGCCGCGCCGTTATGCGCCCATCATCAAGCGAGAAGAAAAGCTCAGGCGACAGGGACAAAAGCCAATGCGCGCCTGTCCAGACGACGCCGCCATAGCCAGCCAGCGATCCCTTTCTGAGCTGCGCATAGATGGCCAGCGGATGGCCCGAAAACTTCACATCGCAGCCAAAGGTGAGGTTGGTCTGATAAATGTCGCCTGCTGAAATGAAGCTTTGAGCCTTTTCAAAAGCCTTTTCATACCCGCTTTGCGTGACACGAGGCGCAGGCACGCCAGCCCAACCGCCGGCCGGGTCCGGCAGCAATGCCGACACCGCATCGGCCGCAACCCGTTCCATGCGCTCAAACAGCCCAAACCACAGAAGCGGCGGCTCGTTCTCCGTGAGCGCATGCTGCAACGGTGCGAGCCTGCCTTCCAATGCAAGACCAGCTTCGTAGCTCATGAACCCGGCCGCATAGAGGCCCTGCGCCCGTGCATCCTCCAGCCGGTCCAGCGCCGCATCTATTTCGTCGTAAGAACGCGCCTCGATCACCGCGACAGGCTGCGCAAAGAGCCGCGCCGCTGCGCCATCGGCCCGTGCATCGTCAAGCAACACAAAAGGCGTTTCAAGGAAAATTGCGTCCGTCACCCCTGCCCCATGCCAAGCCTTGACGCACTTCGCCAGTTGCAAGCGCGTGGGGCAATTGCCATGTCACCTGCCATGACTGACACCGCACCTCTCAAAGCAGCGATCATTCCGGTGACGCCGCTCCAGCAAAATAGCACCCTGATCTGGTGCACCAAAACGATGCGCGGTGCTTTTACCGATCCGGGCGGCGATCTCGACAAGCTCAAAGCCGCCGCCAAACAGATGGGCGTGACCATCGAAAAATTGCTCGTCACCCATGGCCATCTCGATCATTGCGGGCAGACCAAGATCCTCGCCGAAGAACTGGGCGTTCCGATCGAAGGACCGCAGGAAGCCGATCGCTTCTGGATCTCACGGCTTGAGGATGACGGAAAAAAATGGGGCTTTGAGGGCAAGGTTTTTGAACCAGATCGCTGGCTGGAAAATGGCGATCAGGTAACGGTGGGTGAGCTGACGCTCGATGTATATCACTGCCCCGGCCACACGCCCGGTCATATCGTTTTCCATCACCCCGAATCGAAATTCGCGATTGTGGGCGATGTGCTTTTCCAGGGCTCAATCGGCCGCACCGATTTCCCGATGAGCAATCATCAAGATCTGATCGATGCAATCACGCAAAAGCTTTGGCCGCTGGGCGGAGAGACATCATTCGTCCCCGGTCATGGGCCGATGTCGACCTTCGCCCGGGAACGTCAGACCAATGCGTTTGTTTCAGACGCGGCTCTGCGCTGAATCCGTACGCCCCTAGCCGGCTAAGGTTGTGGTCGTCTCGATTCCCGTGAAAACGGTTCCCGAATATGCAATGAAAAGCGCGTAAATCGACAGACCAAGCAATATGAGCAGCGTCGACATCGTACCGACCATGCGCAGTTTGCCGATTCCGTCCATCCCGAAACCATGCGCGATACGGCCCAGAATAAAGATGATTGCTGCGCCCCAGAGCCAGACATTCGAGCCCCAAGCCAACTCGACAAGCGCGAGGAGGATCAAGAAAAAGGGCGTATATTCGACGAAATTCGCATGAGCGCGCATCCGGCGCACGACCATTTCATTGCCGCCATCGCCGACCGATACCTTTTCCGATGTCCGAACCCGGCCAACCCGTATGGCGAGCCAGATATTGATCAGAGCAGCCGCAGCCGCGATTATCAGCGTGATTTCCAGTTTCATAGCGATCCCCATTTATCGACCCGGTCCAAGGTTCCGTTTTTCGTAGGATCGGCCCTCGCATGCACTCACAAAGGTTGCAAGCCGCTGCCAATTCGCTATATGCGCCGGTCTTCACCGCGTATCGGTATCGAGACAATGCGGCAGCCTTGATGGTCGCCGGAGAAACTCGTAATGCCGTGGGTGAGACAGTTTTAGGCAATTGCTAGCTAATAAGGTGCCGACATGGCCGTTCCGAAGAGAAAAGTATCGCCCTCCCGCCGTGGCAATCGCCGCGCGCATGACGCGTTGAAGGTTGAAGCCTTTGGCGAATGCCCCAATTGCGGCGAATTGAAGCGTCCCCATCACATGTGCCAGGCATGTGGCCATTATAATGGCCGCGAAATCATGCCGGTCGACGCCTAAGCGAGGGCCGGAGTTAGCCGGATGACACAAGCGCCGCGAATCGCCATCGATGCGATGGGCGGCGATGTAGGTCCGGAAGTGATGGTGGGAGGTGCAGCTGCATCCCGTGCCGATTTCTCAGATCTCTGCTTCACTTTTTTTGGTAATGAAACCGCGATCCAAAACGAGATCGCGAAACACAAATCGCTTTCCGACAATGTCGAGGTGATCCACACCGACGGCGTAATCTCCGGCGAAGACAAGCCGAGCCAGGCGCTCAGGCGTTCCAAAGATTCATCGATGGGCATGGCCATCGCCGCCGTAAAGGCTGGCGAAGCGGAAGCTGCGCTGTCGGCAGGAAACACGGGCGCGCTGATGGCAATCGCCAAGGTAGCCTTGCGTACCATGGAAGGCATTGAACGCCCGGCCATTTCGGCACTGCTGCCGACACTTGGTAAAACCGATGTCGTCATGCTTGATCTTGGCGCGAATGCCGAATGCGATGCGGAAAATCTTGTCCAATTCGCCGTTATGGGTGCCGCTTATGCACGCACCGTGCTTGATATCCCTCGCCCACGCACTGCATTGCTCAATATCGGTACCGAAGAGTTGAAGGGCACAGGCATCTTGCAGGCTGCCGCAGCCCGCCTGCGCGCCGCCGACACATTGCCGCTAGAGTTTACCGGCTTTATCGAGGGTGATCGGCTCTCACGCGGTCATGTCGATGTGATCGTTACGGACGGGTTTTCCGGCAATATCGCCTTGAAAACGATTGAGGGCACCGCGCGTTTCGTGGCCGATCTTATCCGCAACGCCTTTACCAGCTCGCTCCGATCCAAATTCGGCTTTCTGCTGTCCCGCCCTGCGGCGAATCTGTTGAAGCGAACGCTCGATCCCAACAATCACAATGGCGGCGTGTTTCTGGGGCTGAACGGCCTTGTGGTAAAAAGCCATGGCGGCGCAGATGCCAATGGCGTGCGTAACGCAATTGGCGTGGCAGCGAAAATGGCGAAGGCTGACATCACGCGGAAAATCTCGAACGACCTCGAAAACTTTCCTAACCAAGCGATTGAGGACGCAGCTGAATGACCCTTAAATCGGCGATTCTCGGAACCGGCTCCGCTCTTCCCGTAAGGCGCGTCAGCAACGAAGAATTGACGGAAACCGTCGACACGTCAGATGAGTGGATCGTCGAACGCACAGGCATTCGCTTTCGCCACATTGCCGGCGATGACGAAACGACAGCGAGTCTGGGGACGCTCGCAGCGCAAAAGGCGCTGGGCGATGCCGGGATCGACCCTGCGGAGCTAGATCTGATCGTTCTCGCGACATCGACGCCGAATCAGACCTTCCCGGCCTCCGCGACCATCATACAAACCAATCTCGGCATCGATGATTGTATTGCTTTCGATGTGCAGGCGGTTTGCTCGGGCTTTCTCTATGCTCTGACGGTTGCCGATAATATGATCCGCGGAGGCAGCGCAAAAAACGCGCTCGTTATCGGCTCGGAGACCTTTAGCCGGATCCTCGACTGGGAAGATCGCGGAACCTGCGTTCTGTTCGGGGATGGTGCGGGCGCTGTCGTCCTCGGCGGCGAAGAGGGTGACCGCGGTATTCTCGCATCGAAACTGCACGCCGATGGCCGGCATAATCAGCTGCTCTATGTCGATGGCGGTCCATCGACCACCGGCACGGTCGGCAAACTCCGCATGAGAGGACCTGAAGTTTTCCGCCATGCCGTGGTCAATCTTGCCAGCGTGCTCAATGAGACTTTGGAGGCGGCTGAACTTGACGCGTCAGCGTTGGATTGGATCGTTCCGCATCAGGCAAATCGCCGCATTCTCGATGCGACAGCCAGGAAACTTGGCTTGCCGCCGGAAAAGGTCATCATCACGGTTGACCAACATGCCAACACCTCCGCGGCATCTGTCCCGCTGGCCCTCGACACAGCGATACGTGACGGACGGATCAAGCGGGGCGATGTGCTGGCGCTCGAAGCCATGGGCGGCGGATTCACCTGGGGTGCTTCAATCGTCCGATATTGATACGGGCCGCTGTATGATGGGATTTGCCCCTACGCCTTTGCTAAGTTAAGGATTGTTACGGAAAAACGACAATGGGGATTGTTGATGAGCGATACAGGAACTTTGACCCGCGCCGATCTGGCAGATTCAGTACATGAATCGCTCGGATTATCGCGCGCCGACTCGGCGCAGCTGGTTGAATCGGTGCTCGGGCATATGTGTGATTCGCTGGCCGATGGTGAGAATGTCAAAATTTCCGGCTTTGGAAGTTTCATCCTCCGCGACAAGGGCCAGCGCATTGGCCGCAACCCGAAGACTGGCGTTGAAGTGCCGATCGCACCCCGCCGCGTGCTGACCTTCCGGGCCAGCCAGTCGATGCGCGAAACGATCGCTCAGGGCAGCTGAATTCGGAACTGATGGCAAAGGACGCAAACGCCTTTCGCACAATCGGTGAACTTTCCAACCAGCTTGGCGTAGCGCAGCATATCTTGCGCTATTGGGAAACGCGTTTCCCGCAGCTCCAACCGCTGACCCGGGCTGGCAATCGTCGTTATTATCGGCCTGGCGATGTTGCGCTGGTTCAACGCATTCACCGCCTGCTCAATGAAGATGGCTATACGATCCGCGGCGTACAAAAACTGCTTGCTGGCAAGGCTGAAGAGCGCGAGCCTGTAGCGGCGCCCGCCTCGTCCCCGCAATCCGCAGTACCGGTAGATATGCTAGCTGAGCTCAAAAACCTGCGCGCCGCCCTCGCTGGCGCACTGGAGCATTAAAACCCGCTAGCCGGCCAATGCTTCGGCGATCAACTTACGGACATTGTCGATACCGTAGAGCGCCGCGAAGCTGCCCATACGCGGTCCCTGGCTTGTGCCAAGCAGCGTTTCGTACAGAGCCTTGAACCAATCGCGCAGCGGCTCGAACTCATGCCGCTTACCAATCTCGAACACGGCGTTCTGGATCGTTTCCGCATCGGCATCCTCAGGCATGGCGGCCAACGCCTCGTCAAGATCGCGCAGCGCCGCCGCTTCGCGTTCATCGGGCGCGCGCCGTTCAAGCGTGTCGGCCACGAAATCCCGAAAATATGCCAGAGCATGACCAATGAGCGCATCAAGCTTGGGGTCGGTTTCCGGTGTTGCCTCCGGCGCGTAGCGCTTCACAAAGCCCCAGATCAAATCCTTGTCATCCGTACTCGCCACGGCGACCAAATTTAGCAGCAGCGCAAAGCTGATCGGCATGTTCGGCGCCGGCGGATTCCCCGCATGAACATGATGAACCGGATTAGGCAGTTTCTGCTCGATGGGCTGTTCGGGATAGGCGCCAAGAAAACGATGATATTCGTCGACCGCCTTTGGGATGACGCCAAAGCTTAGCTGCTTCGCCTTTTTCGGATCACGGTAGATATAGAAGCTCAGCGATTCTTCCGGCGCATAGGTCAGCCATTCATCGATCGTTACGCCATTGCCCTTGGTCTTCGAAATCTTCTGGCCATTCTCATCGAGGAAAAGTTCATAGTTGAACCCCTCGGGCGGCTTGGCACCAAGGACTCGTGTGATCTTTGAACTTTGCGTAACCGAATCGATCAGATCCTTGCCGGCCATTTCATAATCAACGCCCAGAGCGGTCCAGCGCAGCGCCCAATCGACTTTCCATTGCAGCTTGGCCTGTCCCCCAAAGATGCAATGCTCGACTGCCTCGTCCGATGCTGGGTCAACAAATCGCACAAGCCCGGCCGCGGGATCCAATACTTCCACCGGCACTTGCAGCACCTTGCCGCTGATCGGTGAAATCGGCAGCACAGGCGAATAGGTCGCGCGCCGTTCTTCGCCGAGCGTTGGGAGCATGACATCCATGATCTTGTCATAACGGCTCAGGACAAGACGTAGAGCCTCATCGAACTTCCCCGAATGGTAACAATCCGAAGAGGCCAAAAACTCATAATCGAAACCAAAGCGATCGAGGAATTCGCGCAGGATCGCGTTGTTATGCGCAGCAAAACTCTCATGCTCGGTATCGAAGGGGTTGGGCACGCGGCATAGAGGTTCGTCCAGATGCTCAGCCAGCATATCGCGATTGGGCAGATTCTCGGCAACCTTGCGCATCCCGTCCATATCGTCGGAGAAAGCGATTAGCTTGGTCGGAGTGTCGCTTAGCTCTGCGAAAGCGTGTCGAACCATTTCGGTTCGTGCGACCTCTTGAAATGTACCAAGGTGGGGCAATCCGCTCGGTCCATAGCCGGTTTCGAAAAGGATAGGCGAACCATCGGGCTTGCCCTCGGGATAGCGCTTCAACAGCTTGCGCGCTTCCTCATAGGGCCAGGCCTTGGATTGTAATGCAGCGTCGCGCAGCGCGTTCATGTTGCTCTTTCGTTCCTGTTGGGCAAAGGATGGAGACCCGTGGCTGAATCAGCAGATCCTCTACCCTATCGCGCGCTCCATGCCACCCATGGCGGCATTTGGATAGCCTCAGCCGATGGCGAAATCCGTGAAAGCGGGCGAGGCGAGGCAATTGCCGCCGCCGCAGAAACGCCCATGATCGTCCTCAACGCGCCGATGACCGGCCAGCGGCTTGGCTATCCTGAGCTTTCCGGGCTCGACCTTCTCGAACTGTTCGCCTTTGTCCATCCTGCACGATTTACTGTTCCGACACCGGCCGGCATCGCCCGCACTCTTGGCTTAGCCGTACCCGAGAGCGACGAGGATGCGGCGATGCTGCTGCTCGAAGCCGCACGGCATTTGCTCGATACGCTGCAATGGGAGGGATGGAGCGAACGCGAAGGTGGATGGAGCGCCGCACAAAGCCTTGTCCGGCTTCGTTGGCCATGGGCTGCGCCAGTCGCAGAGCGGATTACTACGCCAGACAAGGCCGAGCGCTGGCTCTTCTCCCGGCTTCCCGAATGGGAAGACCAGCCGCCCCGCCCGGCTCCGCATACGGTGATGATGGACGAACGCCAGACGATCGACCAGCTTGAAGATCTGGTCGGCACCGATGCCGAGCGTCGCGAAGGACAACGTGACTATGCCCGCGCCGCCGCCCGCGCCTTTAACCCGCGCCCCGCGCCCGGCCAGCCGAACATGCTAATCGCCGAAGCGGGAACCGGGATCGGGAAAACGCTCGGCTATCTGGCCCCCGCTTCACTCTGGGCGAAGGAAGCAGACGGCGCGGTCTGGATTTCAACTTATACCAAAGCGTTGCAACGCCAACTCGACCGTGAAACCGAGAAATTGTTTCCCGATCCGATTGAACGGCGCGAAAAGATCGTCGTTCGCAAGGGCCGCGAAAATTATCTCTGTCTGCTCAATCTTGAGGATGCGCTGCAAGGCGGCTTTGCTGGGCGGGCAGCCATACTCGCCCAGCTGGTTGCGCGCTGGGCGGCGTACAGCAAAGACGGCGATATGGTCGGCGGTGACTTGCCGGGCTGGCTGACCACGCTGTTTCGCCGCGCCGGCGCAACCGCGCTGACTGATCGGCGCGGCGAATGCGTCTATGCGGGCTGCCCGCACTATCGGAAATGTTTCATCGAACGCTCGGCGCGAGCGGCGGAAGGCGCAGATCTTGTAATCGCAAACCACGCGCTCGTCATGATCATGGCCGAGCGGCGGCGTGAAGACAGCTCCGCGCTGACCCGGATTATATTTGATGAGGGCCATCACCTGTTTGATGCGGCGGACTCGACCTTCGCCGCCGCGCTAACCGGGCAGGAATCCATCGAACTCAGACGCTGGATCATCGGCCCAGAAGGCAAGCATCGCGGCAGGCGGCGCGGCCTTTCGGCCCGGCTCATGGATGTCGCCTCCTATGATCAGGCTGGCGGCGAAGCGATCGAGGCAGCCGGCCATGCAGCGGCGGCGCTTGCCGGAGAAGGTTGGCTCGGCCGGATTGCGGAAGGCATGCCGCTCGGGCCCATTGAGAAATTGCTCGCGACAGTGCGCGCGACGGTATTTGCCCGGGCCAGCGCGCAGGATGCTGGCTATGGGCTCGAGACCGAAGCGGCCGAGCTGGACGGCGCATTAATCGCCGCCGTCGGTACCGCGGCGGAAGCGCTGGAGGCTCTGCACCGGCCGCTCGCTATCCTGCGCCAGCGTTTGGAAGCCGTGCTCGAAGATGCGCCCGACTGGCTCGACACCCAAGCGCGCGCTCGGATCGAAGGCGCAATGATGGGCCTGATGATGCGCGGTCAGATGCTGGCGGCCTGGATTTCCCTTCTCGCGCGACTGGGCGGGCCCGCCGATCCCGATTTTGTCGATTGGCTGGCCATCGACCGCTATGAAGGGCGCGAATATGACATTGGCCTGCATCGCCATTGGCTCGACCCGACCAAACCGCTTGCCGAAACCGTCATCAAGCCCGCGCACGGCCTGATCGTCACCTCGGCAACGCTGAAAGGCGGAGAGGATTGGGATTCCGCCGAGATGCGCGCAGGTGCGCAGCATCTTGATTTTGCGCCAAAGCGCTTCGAGGCCGTAAGCCCGTTCGATTACGAAGCGCACAGCGAGGTTCTGATCGTCAATGACCTCAAAAAGGGCGACCTGCCAGCGCTGGCGGGCGCCTATGCCCGGCTGATCGAGGCCGCCAATGGCGGAACGCTGGGGCTGTTCACCGCAATTTCACGGCTCAAAGCTGTGCATGCGAGAATTGCCGATCGCCTCGCACGCAATGGGCTCCCGCTTTACAGCCAGCACGTGGATCCGATCGACACCGGAACGTTGATAGATATTTTTCGCGATGATGCGCACGCTTCCTTGCTGGGCACCGATGCGCTGCGCGACGGGGTTGATGTACCGGGAGAATCCTTGCGCCTCGTACTACTCGAAACCGTTCCCTGGCCGCGCCCGACTGTGCTCCATGCTGCGCGGAAACTGGCAAATGGTGGCAACGCCTATGTCGACCGCGTGGTTCGCGCGCGGCTCGCTCAGGCCTTTGGACGCCTAATTCGCCGCAAGGATGATATAGGCATGTTTGTAATGCTGTCCGCTGCCACACCTTCTCGCCTGCTGACCGCTTTTCCGGAAGGAACACCCGTATCCCGGGTTCCGCTAGATGAAGCGGTTGCGCGCGTTTCGGCGCGTCTTTCTTCTGTCACGGAAATCGGGCAACAGGCTTCGGTACCAAGTTCCACGGAGAGCAAATGAAGCGCCTGATCCTTTTGCGTCATGCCAAATCAAGCTGGGACGATCCCGTCGAACGCGATTTCGACCGGCCGCTCAATGCCAAGGGTAAGCGTGCCGCCGCGACGATGGGCGAACATATGCAAGAACAGGGCGTAATGTTTGACACCGCCATCGCATCGCCAGCGGTCCGGGTTGCCGAAACACTGGAAAGCGTTGCCAAAGGCTATGGCGAGGCGATTGACCCTGAATGGGATCGCCGTGTCTATCTCGCCTCCAACATGACGTTGCTCGATATCATTCATGAAGCCAATAATGGCTCTGACGCGCTATTGCTCGCTGGCCATAATTCGGGGCTAGAAGATCTCGTACTGCTGCTCGTACCGGACAGCAAAGGCGACAAGGCCCGGGCCGAGGTCGAAGAAAAATTTCCGACCTGCAGCCTCGCCGAAATGGAATTCGATGTGGAAAGCTGGGAAGATCTCGCCCCGGGGTCAGGCAAACTGCTTCGCTTCGTCCGCCCGCGAGATCTCGACAGTGAACTCGGCCCCGACGACTATTAGCCGCCGAGGCCGGTTCGGTTAGTCCGTCGAGCCGTGCACCGCAGCCAGATCAACGCCGCCTGGGCGTTCCCCGCCATTGGCTTCGATCCAATCGTAGATCTTCGTTTCCAGCACAGCCATCGGCAGTGCGCCGGTGTCGAGCACCTGCTCATGGAAACTGCCAATGTCGAAATTCGGGCCGAGCGCTTCCTCGGCCTGCGCGCGCAGGCCCTGGATGGTCAGTGCACCGATCTTGTAGGCCAGTGCCTGACTTGGGATCGCGATATACCGCTCAACCTCTGACGTGGCCTCGACATTCGTCATGCCCGAATTGGCGAGCATATAAGCGATCGACTGTTCGCGCGTCCAACCCTTGGAGTGCAGGCCGGTATCAACCACAAGCCGCATAGCGCGGAGCATTTCGTCATTGAGATGGCCGAAACGCTGATACGGGTCGGTGAACATGCCGAGTTCCGGACCAAGCGTTTCCGAATAAAGCGCCCAACCTTCAACGAAAGCGGTATTGCCACCAAAGCGCATGAAATTCGGTAGGTCTTCATTTTCCTGAGCAAGGCTGATCTGGAAATGATGGCCCGGTGCGCCTTCATGAAGGTACAGTGTTTCCATGCCCGGCGTCAGCCGCTCATCGAGATTATAGGCATTGTAATAGAAGACACCGGGGCGTGATCCGTCGGGTGTCCCGCCGCGATAGGAGCCCCCAGCAGCGGTCGCTTCGCGGAACGGTTCAACCGCGCGAATTTCAAGCGGGCTTGTCGGCAGGGTCTGGAACAGCTCGTTGATTCGGGCGTCGACACGCTCTCCGATCCGGTAATATTCTTCGCCCAGCCATTCCCGCGATTCCGGCTTGAATTGCTGGTCGGTGCGAATATGCTCGAAAAACTCGGACAACGTCCCCGCGAAGCCAACTTCTTCGCGAATCTGCTCGAAGCCCCGCGTAATCCGAGCGACCTCGGAAAGGCCGAGATCATGGATATAGTCTGGCGTCAGATCGAGCGTGGTCGTGTCGCGCACCATCTGGGCGTAGAGCAAATCGCCGCCCTGCATATGCGTCAGACCCACGCCTTCGCGCGCGAGCGGCAGATATTCGTCGCGCAGAAAATCCCGCATCCGCGTATAGCTATCAAGAATATCTTGAGTTCCCTGACGATATTCGGCGGTGAGGCGGCTCTGATCTTCGTCGGAAAAATCTTCGGGGAAGGCGAGAGCCGGCGCGAAATAGGGTGAATCGTCAACGCCTTGTTCCAGCTGTCCATCAAGCTGTTCGATGACGCGGCCAATCGTCATCTGGCTTTCGAACACACCCGATTCCATGCCTTCGCGGAAACGGGCAATGGCGCGGTCGCTAATAGCGATAAAATCGCGATGCCGGCTCAGATTGTTCGCATAGTCTTCGAGGCTAGCGAAGGGCACCGGTCCGTTTGTCGTAGCGATGGTCGGGTAGAAGGTGTGGAAACCTGAAAAATGATTGACCGGGCGGACGAGCGTCAGGGCAAGCATTTCAGGCGAATTATCTCGAATTTGTTCGATCCGGCCACGTTCGAAAATATCATAGGCAATGCGGTTGGTCGGTGTCAGCGCATCACGATCAATCTCGCGTAACGTGGCAAGCTCGCTCTCCGCAGCGGCTGTTTCCATCGCAATGAACTCGTCCGTGAGATAGTCACCAAGACGATCCGCATACCGCATGTCGCCGCGAAAAATGGCAGAGATAGGATTACGGCGAAGATTGTCCTCATCGCTTGCCGCGAACAGCGCGCGCAGGCTCTGGTCTTCGGTCATTTCGGCGTCTGACGCCTCAGCCTCTGGGGTTTCGTGATGATCGGCATATGCCGGCACGGCTATCAGCGCGGTGGACGCGAACAGAGCGGCGCTCAGATAGTTAAAGGGTTTGCGGGTCATGGTATATATTCTCCGAAGGAAGTCTTGAGGCCAAAGTGTATTAGTTGTCTAATACAGAACATTGCTGAAAGCAATCATGCGCGCCATCATGGATGTCCACCGGCTTTAGACGAGCGGACACGGGCCTTCCACGAAATGCAGCGAAGCGTGACTTTCGCACGTTTCAATATTGGCTTGGCTGTTCCCCTGGTGCCCAGGGCAGCTCGCGAAACCATTTTGTGATGATATGTTTGACGCCTTGGCGAACCTTCATGCCTTGATGAAGCGACCATTCATTGGGATCGCCTTCCGACGTCAGATTGTTCCAGCATAAAAGCTTCCCTTTTTCTGCATGAAACATCTTGCCGAGCCGTTTGAACCGGGTTGCGCCGCCAACCTGCGTATCGTTGAGAAAAACCATCGCGGTCCAGATACGCTGCCCGCCATTGTGCTTTTCTATTTTCCAGTAATCCTGATCCTGATAAAACCAGTCATTATGAGGCTTAAACTGCTGGCCGACTTCGTAGCGCTGACCCTGGATCGTCTCCCCATTTTCTTTCGCGATCCCCATGAAACGTGTGATCTTTTCTTCAATCGCGTCAATCGCCGGTTCCTGACGATTGAAATCCGTACTCGAACTTGTGCGAAACTCGGTATCGTCTGTGCTCGACAACAGGGTTGAGGGGCGCGCATCGCGGTCTATCTTTTCGACCAGTAACTGGCACTCGGCATCGTTCAGAAAGTTGCGGCAGAAATAGGCATCGATGTTGCGCGTCGGCGTGCGCTGTACATTGGGATGGGATTCAATATGCGCGATGATTTCGCGGTTGCGCTCAGCAAGTATGGACTTGTCGGTGATGCTCATACGCGATCTGCTATCAAAAAGGCCGGTTCGTGCAAAGCCCGGATCAGCCGAGTTGCAATCATTCGATCCGTCGTCCGCGCACCATCACATAATCGACATCATTGAGCACAGTGATATCGGCTTGAGGATCTCCGGTTACGGCGATGAGATCAGCCGAATAGCCGGGAGCTAGCCGCCCGATCTCGGATGCCATTCCGACAAGCTCCGCCGCATCAATGGTCGCAGAGCGCAAAACTTCTGTCGGGGTCATGCCAAGTATATCAACATACATGGCCAGCTCTTCTGCATTGCGGCCATGTTCGAACACTCCCGCATCTGTTCCGAAGACCACCGTGATGCCCCGCTCATGCGCGCGCCGGGCAGCTTGCCCAACCACCGACAGCGTTTCGCGAATCTTCGCCTCAACCTGAGGCGTATAAACGCCGGTGCCAAGCCGCTCGCGAATACCGGTATAGGCCATCAGGGTCGGCACAAAGGCCGTGCCGTTTTCTCGCATCGCAGCCAGCGCCGCATCATCAGCAAAAGTACCATGTTCAATAGAGTCGACACCGGCGCGCGCCGCCGCTTCGATCCCGCGCGGTCCATGGGCATGCGCTGCGACATGCATGCCAAGGCCGTGCGCCGTTGTCACAATGGCACGCATTTCCTCATCGGTGAAATGCTGATCAAGGCCTCGCGCCTGCTGGCTGAGCACGCCGCCCGTTGCCGTGATTTTGATGAAATCGCTTCCGCGCCGGCCCGCCTCACGAACGCGCGCCGCACATTCGGTTGGCCCGGTGCAGGTATTATGGCCATCAAGAACCGCGTTCACATCCTCACGAAAGCCAGAGACATCGCCATGCCCCCCGATGATCGAAAGGCCATGGCCGGATGATAGAATGCGCGGACCCGGCAGCCTGCCGTCAGCCGTTGCCCGGCGTAACGCGGCTCCGACGTCGTTTCCGACCCCGGGCACCCGCACAGTCGTGAAACCTGCGCGCGCTGTAATCGCCATATTCCTGACGCCGACTACAACGCCCCATTCATCCGAGTCGACGGCTTCGTTGCGATAATCGCCGCCCGGATCGCCCGACAGATGCGAATGGGTTTCGATCAAGCCGGGCAGCACAGTGTGGCCGGAAAGATCAACCAACGCCGCGCCTGCTTCCGGCGATGCCATGCCTTCTGATATGCTGACAATCCGTCCATCGCGCACGGTAATCGTCGAAGGCCCGCGCATCGGAGCGCCTGCTTCGGTGATGACACCGCCTGCGTGAATGATGGTCGTGCCTTCCTGCGCAAGCGCAACGGTAGGCACCGACAAAAGAACGAACAGCGAAAACAGACGTAGCATAGCGATCTCCCCTAGGCCGCCATGCTGCTGCCTTGCCTCGCGCATGGCAAGGCAAAAAGAAAACGGCCCGGAGCATATTGTGCTCCGGGCCGTTCCTTTTTTTGCTGTTCGTGAATTCTAGTAGAAGAAATCGTTGATCACATCGACGACATATCCGTTGCGCGTATCGATCAGCAGGACATCGTCATAGTAGCGGATCCAGCGATACGGGCCATAGGCATCCGGCAGGCGATACTGCCAAGGATCGTTGATCCAATAGCGCGATCCGAAAAAGGCAGCGCCGATATACAGGCCGATATCGAACCTCCGATAGCGATAGCCGCGATACGGGGAGTAATAGCGCCCGGCGCGATAGATGTTGCGATTATAGTTGCGATACTGCCGCCAGTTATAGCGGCGATCATTGCGCCATGCGCGCCGATCCCAGCGACGTTGCTGCTGGCGCCGATCTGCACGGCGATCCTGACGACGATCTGCACGGCGATCCTGACGACGATCTACGCGGCGCTCGGAGCGACGGTCCTGACGGCGGTCAACACGGCGTTCAGCTCTGCGATCTTGGCGCCGATCCGTACGACGCTCGGTACGGCGATCTTGGCGACGATCAACACGGCGTTCAGCCCTGCGATCCTGGCGGCGATCTGCACTGCGCTCAGTCCTGCGTTGCTGGCGGTTGGCTTGATTGCCATTGTTCTGCGCCCGATTGGTCCGGCGTTGCTGGCGATTGGCCTGATTACCGCGATTACCGGAACGCTGGCCGCGATTGGCGCGTCGGCCATCGCGCTGAGCCAGCATCGCTACTTCAGGAAGCGATGTTTCTGCATTCGGCCGGGCACCTTCTCGAAAATTCTGGGCTTGCGCCGGGGCTATGAGGGCCGGTGTTCCCGCACTCGCCGCCAGCAACAGAGCGATCATTGAGATACGCATAGGTTACAACTCCATCCATGGCGGCACGGGAATGGCCACCTCTGATGCCCTTCTAGAAGAGCCGTGATGAGGGGATCCTGAACTTATGAGTCAGGAAATAGCAAGTTTTCATTAACGACTGTGTGGGAAGCGCAATATCGCCTCAATCCGTGACGATCCGCCCGGGATCGGCAACGGCGTCTTCATCCGGCGGGGTTAAGGCATCGACATTGGCCGCCGCATCACCGGGATCAATCCCCGGCGGCGGAGCAGAAGCCAGCCGCTCTTCACCGCGCGAGACGCGCGCTGCAAGCCGAATTGCCTCCCGCATCCGCGGATAGGTGCCGCAGCGGCAGATATTGGTGATCGCCTCGTCAATCTCATCATCGCTGGGATTGGCATTGCCATCGATAAGCGCCGCAACAGCCATGATAACCCCCGACTGACAATAGCCGCATTGCGGAACCATATTCTCAATCCAGGCCTGCTGAACCGGATGATCGCGAGAACGGGACAGCGCCTCTATCGTCGTGATGAATGCGCCCTCGGCATCGGCAATGCTGATCTGACAGGAACGAACAGCCCGGCCATCAAGATTGACGGTGCAGGCACCGCACATGCCAATACCGCAGCCATATTTGGTGCCGGTTAGGTTGGATGCATCACGCAGGGCCCAGAGTAGGGGCGTACGCGGGTCCATCCTATAATGAACGGGCTGGCCGTTGACCGTCATACGGGTCATCGCAGAATCCTTATTGAGAGCAAGGCCTGGCTATTCCCGCCAGCTGGTATCGATTTTGTCGACCTGCCGCACCCAGGCATCAAACTCCGCCTTGCCCGGTTCGTCAGAAGCCTGAACCATATAGAGATCGCGCTGGTGCACATCGACAACATCCTGCGGGATAACGACAGGATCGCCGGCACGCATGGTTTCGAGCTGGATTTCGCAGGCGCGCTGCAAGGCCCAATATTGAATAACGGCCAGTGGCAAGGTTTTGGCGATCAGGACGGGGCCGTGATTCTTCAGCATCAAGATACGGTTATCGCCGAGATTTTCGAGCAAGCGTTCGCCCTCTTCCTCGCGCACCGTAACCCCTTCGAAATCATGATAGGAGAGCCGGCCGATGAAATTACAGGCGTAGAAGTTCACCGGCTGCAATCCGCCTTCCATGGAGCAGACAGCCGCCGTTGCCGTGGTGTGCGTGTGAATGATGCAATGCGCATCAGGGAGATGGCGATGAAAGAGGCTGTGCTGGACAAAACCGGCTTTGTTGACGCCGAAATCACTCTCGCTGAGCTTGTTCCCATCAATATCGATCTTGATCAGATTCGATGCCTTCACCTCCGAAAAATGGAGGCCAAAGGGATTGATCAGAAATGCACCGTCCTCACCCGGAACTTTTACCGTGATATGATTGAAGATCGCTTCATCCCAGCCCATCATCGCGAAGATTCGATAGGTCGCGGCAAGCTGTTGGCGGGCCTGCCATTCTTCATCGGTCATTTCATGATTTGACTTGGCAAGTGTCGTGGCCATCAGGCTCTTCCTTCATAATGCAGGATTTCGCTTGGTTTCGCCGATAGCCGCGCGAATGTCGAGAGCCAGATCATGTGCTTTTTGCTTGAAATCGGCTGCACCGGTTGCTAGCTGCCCATCCGAAGCGCTGCGAGACGCGAGTCTGCGGCTATATCGTATTTGTGCTATAAGATTTATTTCCGCCGGCGTAATCGGCCTGCGGAACAAGATGGTTCGATTGGAGACGTACGGGTTTATGCAAGTTTCAGTCCGCGATAACAATGTCGATCAGGCGCTCCGCGCGCTCAAGAAAAAGCTGCAGCGCGAGGGTGTGTATCGCGAAATGAAGCTTCGTCGGCACTACGAAAAGCCGTCCGAAAAGCGCGCGCGCGAGCACGCCGCTGCCGTCCGCCGCGCCCGCAAGCTTGAGCGCAAGCGCTTGGAACGTGACGGAAGCTAGAACGCTTTACCAGTTTCGAAGATTAAGAGGGCTGCCTGCGGGCGGCCTTTTTATTGTCGGAAACTTCCTGTCGGAAGTTCGCCGCACATGCCCGCTCCCGCAAACCCGCTCACTCCATTATATCGTTCGGCGCATTCCGGTACCGGTCGAACCAGGCGAGTATCGCGGAAGCCTTGGCCGCGCTTTGCGATGGCCGTGCGGCTAGCCCGCCATGGCTTGCGCCCGGCACCCGAATCAGAGCCGTCGGAACGCCTTCCATCCGCAGCGCCATATAATATTGCTCCGCCTCGCTAACCGGCGTCCGTTCATCTTCACCGCCCACCAAAACCAGCGTTGGTGTTTCGACATTGCCCACAATCGATAGCGGAGAGCGAGACCAATAGGATTCCTGATCCTCCCAGGGCAGCGCGCCAAACCAGTAATTGGCGACGAAGACCGGGATGTCTGAAATCAGGGCCTGGCTGGTCCAGTTAATAACCGGCTTTTGGGTCGCCGCCGCGCGGAAGCGATTCGTGTTGCCGACGATCCAGGATGTCAGCACGCCGCCGCCTGAACCACCGGTCACGAAAAGTTGATCCGGGTCGACATATCCCTGCCCGATCACACCGTCGACCGCATCCATGAGATCCAGATAGTCATTGCCCGGATAGGCATGGTGGATGAGGTTCGCGAAATCGGCGCCATAGGAGGTGGAGCCGCGCGGATTAACGGAAAGCACGGCATAGCCAGCAGCCGCATAGAGTTGATTATCCGTTGAGAAATGGGGGCCATAGGCAGCAAACGGACCGCCATGAATTTCGAGTATCAACGGATGGCTCTGCCCCTCGACATGATCCGGCGGCAAAGTCAGCCAGCTTTCGATCATCCGGCCATCAAGCGTTGCCGCAGTTTCCATCCGCCGAACCTGCCCCATTGTCTTGTGGCTAAGCAGATCTTCGTTGAGGCGCGTAAGTTGCCGCCTGTTACTACCGCGCACAAGCACCACATCTGCCGGGCTCGTCGCCGGGCCACTGGTAATGGCCAGCGTGCCATCCCGCGCGACGCTGAAACTGCCGCCCGAATAAGGCCGGTCGAGCGAAGCGCCGTTAAGCCCTTCGGCAACCGTGCTGATACCCCCGGAAAGCGAAACGCGGGCGACTTTCGTCTGCCCATGATCGTCATAGGAAATATATATGGAGCGACTGTCGCCAGACCAGATTGCGCTATCGACGCCGCGATCGAGACTGGTGGTCAGGGCCCGTCTGTTCGTCCCGTCACGGTTCATCACATAAAGAAGCATATTGTGATAACCGAGCCGCTGATCATCAAAGCCGAGCCAGGCGATGTGCCGACCATCGGGTGAGACAATGGGACGGATATCGGGCCCGTCGCGATCAGTAAGCGGTGCGATCACGCTTGTCGCAACAGTAAGCGAATAGACTTCGCCTTCAACTGGATCGAGTTCCCAGTCCGGTGTCAGATCGCCGCTGAAGAGAATCGTGCGTCCATCCGGCGTCCAGGAAAGTGGGCCGCCATGATGATAGTCACCGAAACTCAACTGGCGGGCAGTACCGCCATCGGCAGGCATGACAAAAATCTGATTGAAGCCCGGCCGCAAATAGCCCTGCCCGTCCGCCCGGTATCCGATCGCCGTGGTTATATCGAGCGGGTCCGCCCATTCCGCACCTTCCGGCGCATCAGGTGCTGTACCAAGCTGGGCCGACACTCCGGGGACGAGCATCGCATAAGCTATCTGACTGCCATCGGGCGACCAGGCGATGCTGCCCGGCGCATTGGAAAGCCCCGTCAGCCGAACGGCTTCACCGCTCGCCATCCAGCGGACAAACAGTTGCGAGGAGCCGCCTTCCGCCGACGAAATATAGGCAAGCCTGCTGCCATCCGGCGACCAGCGCGGACTAAAATGCGCTCCCGGCCCCGCTGCAATCGGTATCTGCTCGCCCGAACGCGTATCGACAAGCCAGATGGTGGAGCGAAAGCGGTCAGTCATGACATCACCGGACCGGCGAACATAGGCAACCCAGCGGCCATCCGCGCTGATCTGCGGATCGCTGGCCACTTCGAGGGAGAATAGATCGGCGCCGGTGAAAAGCCGTTCCGGCCCGGTGGCCTGCATGGCGAGAGCGGGAACGGAAAGGACCAGCAAAATGGCCGCACAGAGTCGCTTGAGCATAAAATCCCCCTTGGCGTTGTCGGTATAGCTAAAGCATATTGCCAGCCGGTCGACCATCCCGAGGCGGCGCATCGCGGTCCAAAAACCGCTCAGCCGGATTTCTTGAACGGCGTCATCTCACCCAGAAACGCCATCTCACGCTCGACGGCACTTCGCTCGGCAATGAGGAATTCCGCCACTGCTTGTCGAAAGCCCGCGTCAGGGAAGAAATGGGCTGACCATGTAGCGACGGGGCGATAGCCGCGCGCCAATTTGTGTGAACCCTGCGCGCCCGCCTCAACCCGTTGCAGCCCGCGCGCGATGGCCGCATCAATTGCCTGATAATAGCAGAGCTCGAAATGGAGAAAGGGGACGTCCATGACGCAGCCCCAATACCGACCGTAAAGCGTGTCACTGCCAATCAGGTTGAGCGCCCCGGCAATCGGCTCGCCATCGCGCCGGGCGAGGATTAGCAATGTCTGATCGCCCATCCGCTCCCCAAGCAGGGAGAAGAATTCGCGCGTCAGATAGGGCTGTCCCCATTTGCGTATCCCCGTATCCTGATAGAAATCCCAGAAGATGTCCCAATGCTCTTCGGTCAGATCGGTGCCGGTGATGTGCTCAATCTCGAGGCCTTGGGCCGCCTTGCGCCGTTCCTTACGGATCGCCTTGCGCTTGCGTGATGACAGCGCGTCCAGAAAGCCATCAAAGTCTGAATAGCCATCATTCTCCCAATGAAACTGGCTTCCTTCACGGATCAGCCAGCCTGCATTTTCAAACCAGACAATATCATCTTCCGCAATGAAGGTCGCATGGGCCGAAGAGAGAGAATTTTCACGCGTGATCGTTTCCAGTGCCGCGATCAGCGCATGGATCTGGTTCGAATTGCGCGCCAGCAGACGCCGCCCCGGCACCGGCGTAAACGGCACGGCGACCTGCAGCTTCGGATAATAACGCCCGCCGGCCCGCTCCCAAGCATCCGCCCAAGCATGATCGAACACATATTCGCCTTGGCTATGGCCCTTCACATAGGCCGGCGCGACGGCTTCAAGGTCGCCGCTAGGACCTTCAATCGACACCGGCACAGGTTGCCAGCCGGTTTGAGACGAGACGCTGCCGGACTCTTCGAGGATCGACAAAAAGGCGTGTGAGAGAAAGGGGTTGTCGGACCCTGCACAGGCATCCCACTCGGCAGCATCAATCGATCCGACGCCGTCTGAAATCCGCGCCACAATGGGCTCGGGGTCTCCCTCACTCATGGAATTTCGTAAATGATCTGATCCGCGCCCTCAGCCGCCGCCGTCCGCTCGCCGTCGGTGCGGACCGTCCATGTCACAACCGGCACATTCTTTGCGCGCAGCGAGTCCGCAAAAGCGGAGGGCAGATCACGCACATCATAGGCGAGGAAATCTGGTTCAGCCCGAAACACCGAGAGCGACCGTTGCATTGCACCCTTGATCCGGGCCGCAATTGATATTTCGTCATGCTCGGTAACCACCAAGCCCCGAACGACCGAAGGCGCATTCTTGGAAAACCAGCGGCCGACCTCCGGATTGAACGACATGACCGCCGCTTCGCCCTGATAGTCTGCCAGCGCCTCCGCCACCGAGCGGCACAGCTTTTTCACTTTGCGGCCTTTGGCTTTCAGCTCGATCATGATCGGTGCCCGGCCATCCACCAGCGCCAGCATCTCTGTCAGACGCGGCATGGTTTCTTCGCTATCCTTGAAGCGAATCTTTTCGAGCTTCGCGGCCTTGCGATCAATCACAAGGCCTTGCTTGCGGGTCAGGCGGTCCAGTTCATAATCATGGAACACCATCGCTACGCCATCTTTGCTGACCTGCACGTCGGTTTCGACGCCATGGCCGGCTGCGATCGCCGCCTCAAAGCCCGCGCGGCTATTCTCGACCACGCCATGCCCATGCAGCCCGCGATGGGCGAAGGGCGCGCGCGTCAGGAAAGCCAGATCAGCCATCGGAAACCGCCACTATCGCATCGATCTCAACTGCGACGCCTAGCGGCAGAACAGGCACGCCAACCGCACTACGCGCATGGCGACCGGGTTCGCCAAAAATTTCCTGCATCAGTTCGGATGCGCCGTTGGCTACCTGTGCCTGATCGGTGAAACGGGGATCGGAATTGACGAACACACCGAGCTTTACGATCCGCACGACCCGGTCGAGATCGCCAAGCGCCGCTTTCATTTGCGCGACCAGCATCACGCCGCATGCCCGCGCCGCATTTTGACCAAAAGCAATATCACGATCTTCCCCGAGACGACCAAGCATCAACTGCCCATCGTCAAAGGGAAGCTGACCGGAAATATAGAGGAGCCCATCATGCTCGACCGCAGGCACATATGCGGCAACCGGGGCCGCTGGCTTGGGAAGCGTCAGGCCGATTTCATTCAGCCGCGCGTCGATCGTTCCACTCATGCCGATTCTCCTTCCGTGATTCGATCAATAATCCAGTGCTGGGCCTCATGCCAGTCATCGATTCGTGCATGGGCATGGGTGGCGGGCGGCACACTTGGCGCGAGCGAAGGCTCTGCGATCATATGGAGGCGCCAAACCTGAGGGGCTGCGCTCGCCACGGATTCGTGATGCACACCAAGATCATCGACGAACAAGGCCAGCGATGGTGCATGATCCGCGAGGAGCTGCTGGACTTTATCGCCCTTGCCGCCCTGATTGGTGTGAACCGGGAAATCGATCCCGAACTTACCGAGCTGCTTTGCCCGCGCCGTGCGAAACTCGTCCTGCAAATTTGTGAGGATCACGATCTCGGCATGTTCTGAAATCGAGACCAGGGCCTCGCTTGCACCAGGAACGATCGTCTGGCGGTCCATCTCGGTATCGAAGAATCCGTTCAGGAGCGGCCAGATCTCTTCACCCTTGAGCGCAGGGCTACCGTCACGTGGGCGAACGGCGTTGATGAAATTGCCGCCTTCCAGAACGAAATCGAGATCATGCGCTTCGTCGAGCCAGTCGCCGAAATGGCTGACCATGTGGAGCAGCACTTCATCACAGTCGCAGATAACCAGCGGCCGATTCATCGTTCCAATTCCCTTCGCGCGGTAACAAGGTCTTGAGGTGAGGTGCCGATCGCCTCAGCGCAAGAGATCAGATCGGGCTCAAAGGCTTCAAGAAACTTTATCACGGCTGCGAGAACGGGCGGCTCCCCGATCGCTGCCCGCAAATGATCGGCGGTAAGCCCCGTCAAAGCGAGCAACCGCTGCGCGCGATCCTCCTCACCCAGCGTCCAGACGAGCGCGCGAAGCGCCAGAGCTGCGGCATCGAATTGTGCATCGCCATTTGTATCGCCGTTCCGCATCGCCTAGATATTTCCCGAACAATTGACCGGGGTGGGACGTGGCGAAAAAGGTGCTCGTTGTCGAGGATAACGATCTCAACAGAAAACTTTTCTGCGATCTGCTGCGCGCGCATGACTATGTGGCGGAGCCGGTTGCGGACGGGCGCGAGGCGCTGGCTGCGGCACAAGCTCAATCTCCCGATCTGATCATCATGGATATTCAGATGCCGCATGTTAGCGGGCTTGATCTGATTAGCGCGCTCAAGAGTGATGAAGCGCTCAAGGCCATCCCGATCATGGCGGTGACGGCCTATGCGGCGAAAGGTGATGAAGAACGGATCCGCGAAGCCGGAGCAGAGAGCTATGTCTCCAAACCGATATCAGTCATGAAATTTATCGAGGAAGTACGCACGTTGATCTGATCGGCGCAGACCCGCGGCTTGGTTTTCAATCGCCGACTCAGTATGCACTTTTGCGATGCGCATCGGCCAACCTATCAAACGTCCGCGCCTACAACGCTGGGGTCTGACTTTGGCGCTCTGCTTTCTCTTTGTCTGGCGCAAGCTCGGGCTGCCGTTCAAACCTTTCTCCCGGCAGATTCGTTTGATTTTGACCAACTGGACAGACGGGATGTTCAGCATATTGATCCGGTCGCGGCTCAAACGCGCATATCCGGACCAACCCTGCACGTTAAACCACCCCGCTACATATGCGCCCAAAACCGATGTCGCGGACGCACACAAATTGTCAGAGGAGGATATCCGACATTTCTATGAGAATGGCTATGTGAAGCCGTTTGATGCGTTCAGCGAAACAGAAATGTGCGCGTTCTACGAAGACATTGAGGTCGCGCGGCAAGCCAAGAGCCCGCATTACGGTTTCGTCACGGATCGCGATCATCATCTGAGTCTACCGAGTATGATGGAGCTCATCAGGCGCCCGGCCATTGTCGAACGCTGCGCTCAACTGCTCGGCCCCGACCTGTTGATGTGGCGCTCACAATTCTTTTACAAACCGCCCCGCGGCGATGCCATCCAATGGCACCAAGCCAGCACTTATCTCGTCGAAGATTATTTGTCGCCGGCGCTCATCCCGCCCGGCCGCGATGAACTGTTCCAGCTAACCATCTGGGTGGCGGTCGATCCGGCAACAATTGAAAATGGATGCTTGCGCGTCATCCCGGGAACCGCAGACGGCATCCGGACCATCACCTTCGGAGCGGGCGAGGCGAGTTTCTACGAGGCCAGCTATGCCAATGACTTCGATTTTTCAAAAGCCGAACCACATCTGATCGAAATGAAACCCGGTCAGGCGCTGATATTTAGCGAGCGCTCCATCCATGGTTCAGGCGCGAATACGACCGATGCCAGCCGAAGCGCGTTCAACTTCCGGGTGATCCGGCCCGATACGAAAGTGTATAAGGACAAGACGGTGCACCGCGCCGGGCATATGGGCGAGAAATATAATCTCGGCCGATGGGGCTGTGTCTTGCTGCGCGGCGAGGACAGATTCGGACTGAACCGAATGGTCGAAGGCGCCAAGCGCTAAAAAAGCCAGACCTTAAGGGCCCCGGCGGTTTCACCAAAGCCTATTTGATTTTGGCTTCTTTGAAATCAACATGCTTGCGAGCTCGAGGATCATATTTACGCATGACCATCTTTTCCGTCAGGTTGCGCGGATTCTTCTTGGTTACATAGAAGAAGCCCGTACCTTCGGTGCTGACGAGTTTAATTTTCACGGTCGCCGATTTGGCCATGACCCTAACCTTTTCATCAAAACAGCTATCTGGGGCGCGGTGACGGTGAAAATGCCATCGTCTGCCCGAAGCGCGCGCAATTGCCCGCCATGGTGCCAATTGTCAACCAGAACATGGCCAGTCACCCCCTATTAACGCTTTGCTAACCATAAGGGCGCACAAACAGGATCGCGATACCAAGGAGCCAGAACAATGCAGCTTCGCGAGGATTCCCGTCTACCGATTTGCGCCGATCTTTACATCGAGATCGAGCAACTAGAACAAGATTGCCGAGCGATGACGCTGCCTGCACTTCACGAGGCCATTGACGAGATTCGGTCCAAGGCCGCCGCATACCATCTGCTTGCCGTCGAAGGCATCGCCCACGCCTTTGAACGGTCGATTGCCCGTAACAGGCAGGCCACCGCCTTTGGCCTGTATTTCGATCAGCTCAAACTTGCGACCGGATGCACCGAAGTCGACGACGTGCGTGCACGGGACGCGATGCTTGCAGCTATCTCGGTGCGGATGACGGGTTAGCCCCCGCCTACATGGATTCCTTTTTCCTTCCTCTGGTTGCCGCCGCGCTTGCCGAATGGGGGGACAAGACTCAAATTCTCGCGATGCTCCTGGGCATACGCTTTGCTAATCCCGTACCGGTTTTCATCGGCATCAGTTTGGCAGCAGCGATCAATATGGCGCTTGCTGCCTTTGGCGGCTCCCTATTGGCCACCATTATCCCGCCTGATGCGGCCTTATTGTTCCTGACGCTGGGCTTCCTGTTCGCCGCAATCGGTACCTTTGTGCCGTTCCGCGACACCGATGCCGATTCCATCTGGGGCATGGGGGCTATCTTCACCAGTTTCGTGGGCTTTTTCCTCATTGAGTTTGGAGACAAGACGCAATTTATCGCCGCCGGTTTTGGCGCAGTCTCGTCCAATTGGATATTGGTGGGATCAGGTGCGGCGGTGGGCGTGGTGCTCGGCTGTGCACCGGCAATCGTCCTCGGCCAGACGCTGCGAGAGAGAGTGCCGCTTACCGGTATTCGCCGATCAGTCGGCGGTCTGTTTCTGCTGGTGTCATCGATTTTGGCAATCAATGTATTCTCATTGATCTAGTTTATCGATTATAGAGAGTGAGAGTTTTCCGCCGAAAGATCGCGATTTTCCGGGCCGGGATCGCTATATCAGTGTCATCAAACGATAGACACTCACTCGGAGGCCAAGATCATGACAGATGCCAATCTCGACAATAAGCGCAAAAATGTCGCCGATGCGCTGAACCGCATCCTCGCAGACAGCTTCGCGCTGTACCTGAAGACCAAAAATTTCCACTGGCATGTTTCGGGCCCGCATTTTCGCGACTATCACCTGATGCTCGACGAACAGGCTGCCGCCGTGCTCGCCACCACGGACATCATTGCAGAACGCGTGCGCAAAGCCGGCGGGACAACGCTGCGCTCGATTGGGGACATCGCCCGTCATCAGACGATCAGCGACAATGACGAAGATTTTGTCAGTGCCGGCGATATGCTGACCGAGCTGCGCGCAGACAATCTCACACTCGTTGAGGCTCTCCGCGACGCCAAAGAAGCCGCTGAAGCCGCCGGCGACAATGCAACCGATGGCTTGCTGGATGACTGGACCGATCAGGCAGAAGAGCGGGCATGGTTCCTGTTTGAAGCAGGCCGCGCTGGCTAAAATCCTATGGTAACTGGATAAAATCGGGCTGGCTCTTTCGGGGCTGGCCCTTTTTGATTCAGGCGCCTAGAAAGCGTGGTATAAAAAGAAGACCAAAAGGATTCCTCGATGCGCCTGATCATCATTATCGCTTCCCTGCTGCTGCCTTCACAGCTTGCCGCGCAGGATGTCCGATCGCTCGGTGAAGCCGCCTCCCCTCCCGCTACGTTGGACCAGATCGCCTGGCTCGCCGGAAATTGGGAAGGAACAGGTCTTGGCGGGGAAAGTCATGAAAGCTGGTTGCCTCCCGTCCACGGACAGATGGCCGGCGTCTTCCACCAAAGCAGCGAAGGCGAACTGCAATTTTACGAGATACTCCAATTTGTCGAACGCGACGGATCGCTCGTCCTGAGGCTCAAGCATTTCAATCGCGACCTTTCCGGTTGGGAAGACAATAGCGCTGGCTCGGCAATCGAATTTCCGCTCGTCGCGATTGAAGACAACGCTGCCTATTTTTCCGGGCTGACCTATGAACGCGTCGACGAAGGCAGTCTGCAGGTCCATTTGCGTCTACACGATGATGGCGAGACACGCATCGTGACGTTCGAATTTGTACGGATTGACTAGCGGACGAGGCAATATTCGCCCTGTAGCTCAGCGCCGGGATCCGCTGGACTCAATCTCAATGACAGCCCTTCCGCACAACGCCGCCTTCATCGCGATGTTGCGGGCGAGGATCGACTAGGCAATAGCGCTGCGATGTCCGCTTTCTCCTTCGCTGCATTGCTGATGATCGTCTCGGGAAGCCTCCACGCGACCGTCAACGCGATGATAAAGAGTGGCGGCGATCGCTATCTTCACGCCGCGCTGATGTCCTTTGTCAGCGGCATGATCGCTTTGCCCCTTCTCTTTTTCGTGCCGCTGCCAAGCGATGCCTGGGGTTGGCTCGCAATCGCGACTGTCTTGCATTTGATCTATTTTATTCTGCTCGCGCGGACACTCGACAAGGGGCAATTGTCCGCAGCTTATCCCATCTATCGCGGGAGCGCGCCGTTCCTCACAGCTCTGGTAACCATCGGATTACTCGGCGACGCCACCACGCTTAGCGCGCTTGCCGGGATCGCGCTTATCGGGGGCGGGATATTGCTGATGCTGCAGGGCCGCCATGCCAGCCGCGAGGTTGTTCTGCTTTCTCTTGCGACCGGCGCAATGACTGCGGCCTATACGATCGTGGGCGCTCAGGGTGTGCGCGCCGTTGCCAATCCCCTGAGTTTCATCCTCTGGCTTTTCCTGCTGATGGGTATCGGCAATATGATCCTGCTTCCGCGTTTCACATCCAATCGACTCGGCGAGGCCGTTCGGGCCTATGGCGGCAGCGCGGCGCTTGCTGGGCTGTTGTCACTAGGGACCTTTGGCCTGGCGCTCTACGCCTTGTCCCTCGGGCCTATAGCAGAGCTGGCTGCGCTGCGCGAAACCGGGATGGTTACAGCAACTGTGATCTCCATCACGGTGCTCGGCGAGCGCGTGACTATAAGCCGGATTGTCGCCATATCCGCGATACTGGTTGGTGCATTACTGATTTTGCTCTAAACCGTTCATCGATCATACAGAACGCTTCGTCGATAGCCGCCCTTGGGTCGCGGAGATGAAGGGGAGCGGAACCGCTCCAAATATCACAGGGAGAATTCGAATGAAGATCCAGCTATCAAAAATCGCCCTCGCCGCCGCGCTCGCCGTAGCAGTATCACCCGCAGCAATGGCGCAGACTGCGCTGCCAATGGACGGCGCCGTGCAAGGCGAACTGACGCGTGAAAGCGAGCGCGTAACCAGCAATGACTATTATCTCGACAGCTACACGATCACTGGCACCGCCGGAGACCGCGTTGCGATCGCAATGCAGGCAGAGTTTGATACATTGCTCGAAGTTGGCCGCACGGTCGAAGGCGAGTTCCAACAGTTGTTCATGGATGATGATGGCGGCGATGGCCTCAATTCCCGCCTCGTTTTCACCTTCCCTGAAACCGGGGAATTCACAGTTCGTGCGCGGACCTTCGGCGCAGACGCAACGGGCAGTTATACAATCGAAGTTAGCGAGCTCGCACCGCCTCCGCCGCCCCCGCCGCCGATCCGTATTCGCGCAGGCCGCACCGCACAGGGCATGCTGACATCCGACAGCCCAACCTATTCGCCGGACAGCTATGGCGGGCAAGATCGTCATTATGCGCTTTATGAACTGCGCGGGCAGGCTGGTGACACACGGGTCGTAACCTTGCGATCTGGCGATTTCGACAGCTTCCTCGAAATCGGCGCGCTCACCCCGCTAGGCTATGCGGTGATCGAAAGCGACGATGATGGCGCCGCAAATGACGAAGAGGAATCACAAGGGCTTGATTCCCGGCTGACCGTCACCTTCCAGCAATCGGGCACCCTGATGATCCGGGCGACGACGCTCGGCGGCGGTGCGACAGGCGAATATTCGCTCAGCGTCGAATAGCGCTACACCCAACAACGAAAAAGCCCGGCAGAATTCGCTTCTGCCGGGCTTTTCTTTTGTTTGCAGATGTTTGCGACTCGATGTCAGTGATGCATATTTGCACCACTACTCCTGCCCGGATTTGCTACAAAACGGCCAGAATGCGCCGATTCCGGTCATTTGCACGACAGCCGGTAAAAGTCTTGCCGAATCCTTAATCTAAGGCCAAAAAGGTGAGTATAAATATTGTGGGCAGACTTCCAGCTACGGCTATCTAAACTAAGGGGCATCGACAATGTCGGTAAAATCATCTCGTATTCTTTCACTCGCCACCACGACCGCATGCGGTGCAATGGCACTTGTACTTGCGACGTCGGCTCACGCCATCGTCCCGAACGATAATTTCACACCGGCGGACATTATCGATGAAACCGGCCCGAACGGCGTTGGCATGTTCTTCCGCAATGACGGCTTTGTCTGCACAGGCACGCTGATCAACCCGCGGACGGTGTTGTTTGCTGCCCACTGTGTGAACAGCAACCCCGCTACCGATTTTGAAACAGGCGTCGGTCTCTCGTCTGCATTCTCATTCGACGACAATGCGCTTCCGGGCTTTATTGACTGGATCAACAACGGCTTTGCGAGCAACCCGCAGCTGTTCGTCTACAATATTAGTCAGATCGTGTACGATCCGCGCTCGCTGGTCGATCCGAATGCGTTCGGATTTCTCGAAGCCGATGTCGCGCTGGCGACCCTCGACACGCCGGCTGGCAATATTCCGACCTGGGCCATGCTCTTTTCGGCGCTTCCGACCCCTGATGCAATCGATGACACGACCGGCACCGGCTATCACGTCAATATCACCGGCTATGGCCGTTCGGGCAGCGGCACAACCGGCGCGTCGCAAGGTATCGATTGGCGGCGCAGGCTTGCTGAGAACTATCTGGGTGCACTGACCTCGTTCGACGAGCGCAACCAGTTCCTGTTCGGCAACCCTTTCGGCGATTTGCCCCAAAGCCTGTACCGTCTCGATTTTGACGATCCGAACAAGACCAATCCGTTCGACTTTAACCTCTACAAGGACGAACCGCTTACAAATGAAGCCACCACGGCCGGCGGCGATTCTGGTGGCCCGCTGGTTCTCGATGCGGCGAATAATGATCTTACCGACGAGGATCTTATCATTGGCGTTCTTTCTGGCGGTAGCCGCTTCTTCGGCGCACAGGTCTTTTCGAGCTACGGCACGGAAAGCTTCTACCAGCCACTTTATCTCTATTGGGACTATATCGTCGCCAACAGCCCGTATCGCTATGTCGGGGCGACTGCCGGTGACGGAAATTGGGAAGACCCCAACCATTGGGTTACCAATCTCGACCCGGCTTTCCGGATCATTGACGCCGATGGCAATGTCGTAAACGGCCTGCCGAGTTCGCCGGGCCTTGGCCCTGAAGGCGGCTCGCCTGATTTCGGCGAAGTGTGTTTCGACCCTGAAGGGGCCAATCTAGGTGATGGGTGTCAGGATCTCGGAACGGGCGACCCAACACCGCCAGCGCGCGAAATCGGTGACACTCTGGTTTCGGGTATCGGGCAGGCCAATATAGATGGTCAACCGGCTGCAGCCGATGTGGATCAGGCGGCGGACGATTCCGTAGCCGTCACTCCTAACGCGGTAGCGGCATCGGAAAGCGCGCCGGCAGAACAGATCGCGTCGGCTTCCGCCCCTGGCGCACGCGCCAGCATGATCTTGGGTGCTGAACATCAGGCCCATGGCAATGGCGTGGATTTCGCCATCGAAGCGCCGCACAATGGTGTCGACCTGGCTGAGAATCAGGCGCAAGACGATGGAGCCGAAACGGCAGAAGAACAGCCGCAGGGAATAAGCGGTGGCTCACCGGAATTCGCGGCAGGCCCTAACCCAGCACCAACGCTGGACAACGGTTTGCCTGGCGCAACCGGCTTTGTACCTGATAATTTCGATCCTGTTGCCGCGGCTGGAACGCCCGGCCGCTATTTCGATGTTTCGCTAACAGCTGACGGCGTAACCACGCTTTCTAGCACGGTGACGATTGATCGCCTGACAGTTGGCGGCAATGCGGGTCTCGATGTGGCTGCGGCCGGCGACCTGACATCGCTGATCGATATCACGCAGGTTGGCGGCGGTATTAATGTCGACGGGACACTGCGGTCGGTCGGGGATTATCTGCTCATGGGCGGTATCCTGACCGGTACAGGCACCGTTCAAACGCCGTTCTTGACCAACATCATGGGCGGCATCGCTCCGGGCGGCGTCGGAACGGTCGGCACGCTGACCATCGACGGCAGCCTTATCGCATCTTCAGGTTCGACCCTGATGTTCGATCTTGGCAATGTCCCGACGTCCGATCTGCTTGCTGTAACGGGCGGAGCAAATCTCGGCGGTACGCTTGCCTTTGCTCCGATCGCCGGAACGACACCACGGACTGGAGACATCTACACGATCATCACCGCTGCTGGAGGTGTAACCGGCGCGTTCGATACAGTTGGACAGCTCAGCGCCATTCTCACAGCGGATGTGGCCTATAATGCGAACGATGTTCGCATCACCATCATCGCCGGAAACTATGCGGATGTGGTCGATGGTACGTCGCAAGTTCAAACATCGTTCGCCAATATCTTCGACGGCAATCGCGGAGGAGCCGGCCTTGGTCCGGTTTATGACTATCTCGACCTCGCTTCGGCAGCCGAGATTCAGCAGGTCTTCGAAAATCTGGCGCCGTTGACGGAATCGACACGTACCGGTCTCGGCATCGCGGCCTATGAACAGGCATCGCGCTTCACGCGTGATCGCCTGTCGACCATTCGCAGCAATGGTTACAATGGCGGCGGAACGATCAGCATGGTCGGTGAGCCGGTTCAGGTAGCAGCACTTGCGTCTAGCGGCACCGGTAGCGCGCCGTGGCAGAACCAGATTGCCTCAGACACCGATGCTGGAGGCAGCACCATGCATGACCATGGTATTGATGACAGCATGGCGATCTTCCTCGCTGGCGGGTTCATCGATGGTAGCCTCCGTTCGATGCCGGCGGCGATTGCCAATGGCCGTGACCAGTTTGACGGTTACTTCCTGGCTGGCGGTCTTGAGCATATGCCAAACCACAATTCGCTTATCGGTTTTTCGGTATCCTATACCGATCTGGACGGGCAGGCCTCTGCTGGTCAGACGGCCGAAGGTCAGCTGCTACAGGGAACAATCTACGGCTCAGTAACGACGGCTAGTGGCTTTATCGTTTCCGGTCAGACGAGCCTCGGTTCCTTTGACAGTAGTTCGCGCCGGACAGTCGCGATTGGACCGAATAACTTCAACCTCGCGCTGGAAGATGACGCGCTTACATTCTCGGCCGAAGCAATGCTGGGTAAGGATGTGGGTAGCGGGAACCTCTCATTGGTGCCGAACGTTGCCCTTCGTTATGGCATGATCGATTTCGATCGGGCCAATGAAACTGGCGGTGCGATTGCGTTGCAGTTCCAGCGCCCACCAAGCTCGCTGGATAGCTTCCAGGGCAGGGCTGGTTTCGATCTGGGCTTTGGCTCCGCATCGGTTCGCCCGCGCTTCAATGCAACCTATGTCCATGATTTCTCGGACAATCCTGCGATCTTCCAGGCAAACTTTGTGGGTGGCCCGGCGACCGGGAGAGCGCCTTTCGCTCTTGGTGTAGGCCAGGATCGGGATTGGGTAGAAGTCAGTGCCGGTATTCAGATCACCACTGGTTCGGTTGATCTCGACATCGCTGCAGACACCACTGTCTGGCGGAATGATGTGCGCAATCAGTCCTATCGCGCAACGGCAACCTTCCGCTTCTAGGAGCAGAGAGACCAACAAAAGGGCCCCGGCAGTATACTGCCGGGGCCCTTTGCTATGGTGATCATTGCTCCGCTGATACCGGCGCAATCTTCACGAATGGATTATTCCTGATTGGGCTCCAAGTTCACCGCAGCGTGCTTGCCGCGGCGATCAACTTCAAGTTCAAAGTTCAACTTGTCGCCTTCATTCAGCGTCGGCATGCCCGCCTTTTCAACGGCGCTGATATGCACGAAGGCATCAGGCTGTCCGTCATCGCGCTGGATGAAACCAAAACCCTTCATGCTGTTGAAGAATTTCACAGTGCCGCTCGCCTTTTCACCGGTGAGCTCGCGCTGCGGTCCGCCGCTACTCGCTTCGCTCTCGGGAACCGGCAGTGGATCACCGTCGATCACGAGATCGCTTGCTGAAACCTTGCCGTTGCGATCAACCAGGTTGAAGCCCAGCGGCTGGCCTTCAGCCAGGCCAGTGAGGCCGGCCTGCTCGACCGCGCTGATATGAACGAACACATCTTCTCCGCCATCGTCACGGACGATGAAACCAAAGCCCTTCTGGCCGTTGAAGAATTTGACGATGCCCTTGCCTTCGCCAACGATCTGAGCCGGCATCCGGTCTCCGCCACCGCGAAAACCTCCACCAGGAGCACCGCCGCCCGCATTGCCGCCGCCACGATATCCACCGCCGCCACGATTGTCATGGCCGCCCGATTCTTGGCGTCCGCCAAAACCGCTTGGTTCGTTGTAGCCTTGGTAGTTTTCGTCGCCGAAACTGTCGCGCTTATCCTTCCGGCGTCCGCGCCGGTCTTTGTCGAAACTCATTTTTCCTAAAGTCTTCCTGTTCGCCCAAAGCTTTCAATCAAAGAAGGCACGCCGGGCGGGCGCGACAACTTCATGGCACGAATCTTTCGTACCGTGATTCGGTATAGCTGAAAAACACCGCTTTCGCGAGCTATTTACGCCAACCATGTTCCAGGATTGGGCATCGGCTCTCGGTTCGAGGCCCGGATCAGAGACATAATCGACCGAACGAACACCCAAATGACTGCTAAAAAGAGCATCGGAAGGCCGATCAGCGCGCCGATAATCGTCAGAATCAGGATGAAGGAAAGTATCGTGGTTCCAAGCCACAACAGGAATGTCATGATGTGATACTGATAGTGAGAAACCTCCCAACCCTCCCCGGGTTCGGACTTCCAGACCAGTGCCAATATGAACGCAACCAAACCGGTCAAACCTATCAGAACGCTCGTCATATAGAGGATGGAAAGGACCATCGGTTTGTTTGTGCCTGATCCAGCAGCTGCATATTGGCGCGCGATCGGTTCTGGATTGCTCGTCTGTTCCGAGCTTTGCCTTGGCCCGCCTTGCCGGGGGCGCACCGTCTCGCGGTTTTCTGGTGATGGTCGAGATGTATTCGGCGGATCGAATTCCAGCTTGCCCCTTCTGCCGCGATCATCTCCCATTTTTGTCGCTCCTCTTGCGAATACCCTTGTCTGAATGCTTGCACCGTGGCCGCAGCCAAGGCAATGATCCCCCGATGGAAAGCTTACTCGCCGTCTTCACGGATCCCACAAACATTGCCGCACTTGTGACGTTGATCATCCTCGAGGTCGTGCTCGGCATCGACAATCTGATCTTCATTTCGATTCTGTCCAACAAATTGCCGCAGGAGCAGCGCAAAAAGGCCCGGCGGATCGGCATTTCTTTGGCGCTCGTTCTGCGTCTGGCGCTGCTGTCCATGATCGCATGGATAGCGCAGGCGACGCAGACCGTGTTTGATCTCGGCATTGCCGGAAGTCCCGGTGCCTATGGCGAACCGACTTTTGAAACCGCTTTTTCCTGGCGCGATCTTATCCTGATTGTGGGCGGCCTGTTTCTATTGTGGAAAGCGACCAAGGAAATTCATCATTCCATGGATACCGAACCGTCCGGCACAATGCTCGACAAAAAGGGCAAAGCGACGATGACCTTTACCGCGGTCATCGTGCAGATCCTGTTGCTCGACATGGTCTTTTCGGTGGATTCCATCCTGACAGCGATCGGCATGACGGACCTGTTACCGATCATGGTGGTCGCAGTTATCGTTGCGATTGGAGTGATGCTGATCGCCGCAGATCCGCTGGCCGAGTTTATTGATCACAACCCGACCGTGGTGATGCTCGCCCTCGCCTTTTTGCTCATGATCGGCTTTGTCCTCATCGCAGATGGGTTTGGGGTCCATATCCCCAAAGGCTATATCTACGCCGCCATGGCCTTTGCCGCCGGGGTTGAGACGCTCAATATTCTCGCCCGTAAGGCGCGGCAAAGGCGAATGGGCGAGGCAGATTCGGCGGCGGAGTAGCGCGGAAACCATTGAGCGACCGGCTCATAGCGCCTATGTGCGCTGGCATGACCGTATATTTCCATGAAGAAGACATCCCCGCAGACGCCCTGGGCAGCGGAGATATCGCCGTCGACACCGAGACTATGGGGCTGCACACTCCGCGTGACCGGCTTTGCGTCGTCCAGCTTTCCGATGGCGGCGATGACGAGCATCTCGTCCGTTTTTCCCCGGACAGTGATTATGCGGCGCCAAATCTGAAGGCCTTGCTCAGTGATCCCGGTCGCATCAAACTCTATCATTTCGGGCGCTTCGATCTCGCCGCGATCGAGCATTATCTGGGCGTTACAGCGGCTCCTGCTTACTGCACGAAGATCGCCTCACGGCTGGTGCGGACCTATACCGACCGGCATGGCCTGAAAGAGATTTGCCGAGAATTGCTGAGCGCGGATATTTCCAAACAACAGCAATCTTCCGACTGGGGTGCGCCGGAGCTCAGTGACGCGCAGAAGGACTATGCCGCGTCTGACGTACGTTTCCTGCATCGGCTAAAAGAGGTGCTCGACACCCGGCTTGAGCGCGAGGGACGTATGCACCTGGCTCAGGCCTGTTTCGATTTCCTCCCGCATCGCGCACGACTCGATCTTGCTGGCTGGCCCGAAATAGACATTTTCGCGCATGTCTGAGGCAGCCCGGGAAAGGCTGGATAGACGTCAGCACTGGGCAGCCCCGGGCGGACGGCATGATCGTCTCGTCAAATATTTGCAGATTATCCTGCCAGTCGCCATTGGTGTCCTTGCAGCATTTCTTACGATGGCTCCGTTGCAAAAGAGCAATGAACTGAGTTTTCTCCTCTCCCGTGACAATGTTGATATCGCGCCGGAGCGCCTGCGCGTAGAATCTGCCCGCTATAGCGGCGCTGATGGAGCAGGCCGACCGTTTGAGCTAAATGCCGCGTCGGCGCTGCAGCGCAGTTCCTCGACACCTATTGTCGAGCTTGAAGACCTGTCTGCTCAACTCGAACTTGACGACGGCCTCGCATTCATCGTCGCCAATCGCGGGCTTTATGATCTTGAAGAAGAAGCGATTTCCATCGAAGGGCCGCTCGAATTCCGGGCTTCCGACGGCTACCGGCTGCAAACAAGCAATGTTTTGATACGGCTGGACGAACGCGAGATGCGTAGTGCCGGCGAAGTTGATGGCCAGATCCCGCTCGGTATCTTCAGCGCAGAACGGATGCGGGTCGATCTGCCGACCCGCACTGTATTCCTGGAAGGCAACGCGCGCTTGCGCATCGTTCAAGGCGGGGGCAGATAGCAGTCATGACTCGATCTTTTCTCTTGCCGCTCGCTGCGGGATTCGCGCTGACGATGCTAGCCGCAGTGCCTGCATCCAGCCAATCGGCCCTTGGGGGTCTCAACACCAATGCGCCCGTCGATGTCGCAGCCGATCGGATCGAAGTTCAGGATCAGGCTGATCGCGCGATATTTTCAGGCAATGTGCAGGTTAATCAGGGCAATCTCACGCTTGAAGCCGCGCGCATTACTGTTGCCTATTCCGGTAGCGTAACGGGCGGCGTGGAAGTCCGGCGGCTCGATGCGAGTGGCGGGGTTTTCGTACGCAGCCCAAGCGAAACCGCGCGCGGCCAGTTTGGCGTTTATGATCTCAATCGGCGGTTGATTACGCTAATCGGCGGCGTCGAGCTGAATCAGGGCGGTAATATCATTCGCGGCGGTCGGCTGGTTATCGATCTCGATACTGGCCGGGCCGTTATCGATGGTCGTTCGCAGGGCGGCGATGGCATCGTCACTCAAGGTACGTCGACAGGCCGCGTCACGGGCCGGTTCACAGTACCGCAGCGTAGCAATTAGGCCGACAAATAGAGCGAAGCCGCCCTATTGAAACGCCATCCGCGCTTCCCAACATGCATAGATGATGCCAAAAAGCGAAGCGATGAACAAAGCCGAGACAATCGACCCCTCTGACGACCATTCCGGACTCGAATCGGAAGCCGAAGGGCTGTCCGTCGTTTCGATCGCCAAATCCTATGACAAGAAGCAGGTGCTGTCTGACGTGTCGCTGCATATCGGCCGCGGGCACGTCCTTGGGCTGCTGGGTCCGAATGGCGCTGGCAAGACGACATGCTTCTATTCGATCATGGGGTTGGTGCGGCCGGATTCGGGGCGGATCATGCTTGATGGCGCAGATATTACCGGCCTTCCAATGTATCGCCGGGCGATCCTGGGCCTGGGTTATCTTCCACAGGAAACATCAATCTTTCGCGGGCTGACCGTTGAGAAGAATATCGCGGCCGTACTCGAAATGAGCGAGCCAGACCGCGATGCCCGCACCGAACGGCTTGAACAGCTTCTCGACGAGTTTTCGATTGGGCATCTGCGCGATTCTGCTGCGATGTCCTTATCCGGCGGTGAAAGGCGGCGCTGCGAGATTGCTCGGGCACTGGCTGCCAACCCTTCGATCATGCTGCTCGACGAACCATTTGCCGGGATCGACCCGATTTCGATCTCCGATATCCGGGACCTCGTTGCCGATCTCAAAAACCGCAATATCGGCGTGCTGATCACCGACCATAATGTCCGTGAAACGCTGGGCATCGTCGATCAAGCCTGCATCATCTATGATGGCAAAGTGCTGTTTACGGGCTCTCCCGACGATCTGGTGGCCAATGACGAGGTCAGACGGCTTTACCTCGGCGAAGGGTTCACACGCTAAGGTGCCGGAATGGCCATAGGCCCACGCCTCGACCTCAGGCAGAGCCAGTCTCTGGTGATGACGCCGCAGCTCCAGCAGGCGATCAAGCTGTTGGCGCTATCCAATCTCGAAATTGAAGGTTTTATTGCCGAAGAGCTGGAGAAAAACCCACTGCTCGACACAGCTGGCGACGAGCAGGGCGAGGACGCAGCGCCCGTTGAAAGCGACGGCTTCGACGATGCATCCGGCCCGGCAACCGCCGACAATCTGATGCAAAATGGCGGTGCAGAGAATGAGGCCCGGCTCGATATCGAGGACAGCGCTCTTTCCGACGATACGGGTTCCGATGCCGGGATGGACGGCTCCCTCGGCATGACAGGGATACAGGGAAGCGCCGGCGGCGAAAACGACGGCCCCGACCTGGATCTGCTCGCCGCAGACGATCTGTCGCTCCACGATCATCTCCTGGCACAAGCCGGCAGCAGCCTTTCGGGGCAAGACTATCTGATGGCGAGCCAGTTGATCGAGCGTATCGATGAGACCGGGTATTTGCGGGCCGATCTGCTCCGCCTCTCCCATCAACTTGGCGTGCCGGTCACGGCGCTCGAAGATGCTTTGAAGATCATCCAGAGTTTCGAGCCCGCTGGCGTCGGCGCGCGCGACCTTTCCGAGTGCCTCGCGATACAGGCCCGCGAAGCCGATCGCTACGATCCGGCAATGGCCCGGCTGATCGACAATCTCGATCTTCTGGCGCGCGGCGAACTCGGTCGATTGAAACGCATGTGCCATGTCGACGATGAAGACATGGCGGACATGATCGCTGAACTACGCGATTATGACCCCAAGCCCGGCAGCCAATATGGCGGTGAGCCCATACAAGCCGTAGTGCCGGATATCTTCGTTGCGCCCGCCAAAAAGGGGTGGGCGATAGAGCTCAACAACGCGACGCTGCCCAAAGTCATCGTCAACCGCAGCTATTATCACGAAATGTCCGACGCGGGGGATGACGAAAAGAGCCGGGCCTGGCTCAATGAATGCCTGGCCAATGCCAACTGGCTAACCAAGGCGCTCGACCAGCGTGCGCGGACAATTATCAAGGTCTCGAGCGAATTGGTGAAGCGTCAGGCAGATTTTTTCCGCAAGGGCGTGACGCACCTCAAGCCCCTTACCCTGCGGGAGATTGCCGATGCAATCGACATGCATGAATCGACAGTAAGCCGGGCGACATCGAACAAATATCTGTCCTGCGACCGCGGAATTTTCGAACTCAAATATTTCTTCACCAGCGGCATCAAATCGGGTGATGATGGAGAATCGGCCTCGTCAGAGGCAGTAAAGAGCCATATCCAAACCTTGATTGAGGCAGAAGACAAGATCCTCTCCGACGACAAGCTCGTAACCCTGCTAAAGGAGAAGGGCTTCGATATCGCACGGCGTACTGTTGCCAAATACCGGGAGGCAATGGGGATCGGCTCATCGGTGGAGCGGAGACGCCAGAAGAAGCTTGATGGCCGCGCGGCCTAGCGATTTCGCCGGAACGGCCAGCGCGTGCGCGCATGCCAATAAAAATTCACGGTGCCCGCGATGAATGCCACAACCCCCAGTGCCACAAGCACCTTACCTAGAATCGTATCAAGCATCGGCATGCCGACCGCCGACATGACCCCGGCGGCGGCAAGACAAAGGAACATGCGGATGACGGGTGTCATGATGCCAGCGGCGTTCGGCTAGCCATTGCGTTTGGAACCACTGAGGAAATACCAGACGACATAGCCAACAAGGAAGAGCGCGACGCCGTAAAAGACCAGCGCCAGAATTGACTTAACGACGCTGACCGCGATGACCAGCAGAACGATAGCAGCGATGATGGATAGGATGATCTTTAACACGAGCATTCTCCACTAGGTGTATTACCTATATAATACATCAAGTATTGCTATTCAAGTAGCACCGGAATCGCTGGCTTTGGACCGCTGAGCAAGCAGCTTGTCGATCTTGCGGCCGTCCATATCAACAACCTCGAAGCTCCAGCCATCCTTTTCGAACAGCTCGCCCGTCGTCGGCAAATGTTTGAACACCGAGAGCGCAAACCCAGCCACAGTCGCATAGTCGCGGTCGTCCGGTAGATCGATTCCCATTTTTTCGGCCATATTGTCCGCCGATAGTGAGCCGGAGAACAGCCAACTGCCATCTGCGCGCTCGACAAAGGCCGGATCTGTGCCGACTTCCTGATCAGACACAAATTCACCTGTGATCGCAATCAGCAAGTCGAGCGGCGTCATGATTCCCTCGAAATGTCCATATTCGTCATGGACCAGCGCCATTGGAACGTCGGACTCGCGCAGAGCTTCCAGCGCATCCATCGCATCGACCTGATCAGGCACGATCGGCGCGTCGCGCATGAGCGCACGCAGGTCCAGCGAACGGCCCTCAAACAGGGCCGAAACGATATCGCGCGCCTGAACGACGCCAATAATCTCATCGACAGAACCCTCCGCTACAGGAAGCCGCGTATGCGGCGTCGCCAGCAGGGCTTCGCGAATTTCATTGGGACTCGACGAAGCTTCGATCCAATCAACCTCTATTCGCGGTGTCATCACTTCGCGCACGGGGCGATCTGCCAACCGCACCACGCCTGAGATAATCGCCCGCTCGCTTTCCTCGATCACGCCAGATTTTGTCGCCTCGGCAACAAGCATATGCAGTTCTTCAGCGGTAACCCGCGATAGCGGATTGCGGTTGAGCCGCATCAAGCGGAAGATCAGCGCGCTCGTCCGGTCCATCAACCAAACAAGGGGCGCAGTGAACGTAGCGAGCCAGCGCATCGGGAGCGCCACCCGCACCGCCACGCGCTCCGGATTGCGCAGCGCAAGCTGCTTGGGAACAAGCTCGCCAATTACGAGTGAGGCATAGGTCGTAAGGACAATCACCAACGCAAAGCCCAGCGTCTGCGCTAGCCCTGGCTCAATGCCAAACAGAGCGAGACGCTCGCCCACGGGGCCGCCAAGACTTGCCCCTGAATAAGCACCCGCGAGGATACCGATCAGGGTGATGCCAATCTGTACGGTCGACAGGAAGCGCCCGGGATCAGCCGCCAGGTCCAGCGCCGTCTGCGCACCCGAACGGCCATCTTTCGCCATTGCCTGAAGCCGCGCCCGGCGCGACGAAACGATGGCGAGTTCAGACATCGCGAACACGCCGTTCAGCAGGACCAATGCAAAAATGATGCAAAGGTCGAACCAGGGAAAGGGGGATAAGTCGGGTGGCATGATGGGGTTGTTCCCCCCATTTGCCCGCTTTTGCCTATCGGGACAAGCACACGATCAGCTTCTGTTCACGAATAAAGGGGAACAAGCACCGTCTGACGTCAATTATACAAGTTTAGTATCGGTATGGAGGAACGAATTATGAATATTTCAAAGGGGCTTTTGGCCGGATCGGCAATGATTGCGATGCTCGGAACAAGCGCATGCGTAACCAATCCGGAAACCGGCAACCAGCGCGTCTCGACCACAGGCGCCATTGGCGGCGTCGTAGGTGCACTTGGCGGCTATCTGATCGGCGATCTGGTCGGCGGCCGGAACGATCGCACCGAACGCATCCTTGGGGCGGGCATTGGCGCGATCGCGGGCGGCGCAATCGGCACCTATATGGATCGGCAGCAGCGCGATCTGGAACAGGCAACGGCTGGCACCGACACCACTGTGATTCGCGACGGGGACAATCTTTACCTGCAAATGCCGGGTTCGGTTGCCGAGTTCGATGTAAATTCCAGCACGGTGCGGCCACAGTTCCGCGCGACTCTCGACGATATCGCTGAAACGCTAAACAGCTATCCGGAAACCTATATCGATATTTACGGCCATACCGATTCGGATGGATCAGACGGATATAATCTCGATCTTTCGAACCGGCGTGCCCAATCGGTGTCCAGCTATCTTACCAGTCGCAGCGTCAGCCGGGCGCGGATTGCAACGGAGGGCTTTGGCGAGAGTCAGCCAATCGCGACCAATGCGACCGCCGCTGGCAAGCAGCAGAATCGCCGGGTCGAAATCCGGATCGTCCCGATTACGCAGCAAGATGTGAACTCTGCAGGCGACTAGGGTTAGGGCCATAATTACACTGACACGAAAGGGCGTCCGGCGAACACTGGGCGCCCTTTTTCAATCTCGCCGGCCGCGAAAAAAGTCCGTCAGCAGTGCCGCAGATCGATCTTGGCCCATGCCAGAATAAATTTCTGGGCGATGGTGGCAGGTGGGCTGGCCGAAGAATCGCGGTCCATGCTCAACTGCGCCGCCTTTCGGGTCAGGCGCTGCAAAATAGAGGCGAGCAATCCGTGCATGGGCGATAGCGCCTGCGCACATCGCGCACGGCTCAAGCGTGACCCACAGATCGCACCCGTCGAGACGCCCTGTACCCAGCACATCAAGCGCGGCGCGAATCGCCCGCATTTCGGCATGATCGGTGGGATCGCCGCTTGCCCGCATTCCATTGGCCGCCTCAGCAATCTGCTGCTCACCCTGCATGATAACGGCGCCAACGGGCACTTCCGATGCTTCCGCCGCCTGCTGCGCAAGGGCAAGCGCGCGTTGCATGGGAAAGGGCAGCGGAAAAGTCATAATTTTACCTAGTCTTTAGCACCCCGCATAAACAACTGGATTATACGGCCATCGCAATCCGGATTTCGGGATATCGCGACCCCCAGTTTCGATTGTCCCGGTTGACGAAAGCACATGATCGGGGTATTTGCCCCGCTTTCCGGGCAACCCCGAGATTTCAGGACCAAAGATTATGTCGCGTATTTGCGAGCTAACCGGCAAAGGCCGGATGGTGGGAAACAATGTGTCCCACGCCAAAAATAGGACCAAGAAAACATTTCTGCCGAATCTGCAGAATGTCACCTTGATGTCCGAAGCCCTTGAGCGGAGCTTCAAGTTCCGTGTGTCGACGAACGGTCTGCGTTCGGTTGAACATGTCGGCGGGCTCGATAACTGGCTGATCAAAACGGCCGATGACAAACTCAGCGCGAACGCCCGCAAGGTAAAGCGCGAGATTGCCGACAAACAGGCGGCCTAACGCCGTTCAAATCCGGCCTGTTCGGATTAACGCAGAGCAAGCAATTCGAACTGCAGCAGCAATGTCCGCTGCAGCGGGTTGAAGTTATCGTCTGACGCCATCCAGACAATTGTGCGCCCATCCTGCTCATCGATGGCCAGCGCTTCCATATTATCGATCGTGACAGGCGGATCGAGCCGAGCGATAATCTCGCCTTCCAGAATCGTACCGGCCGTAAGCGCATCAAGCGGGACTATGGAAACGATCACCGATACGCCTTCCACGATGCTGAAATCGCGATTGAGCACCAACAGCTGCCCATCCGGCAGCAAAGCAGCATCGGTAATCCGGTGTTCGCCCGGCGGTCTGTAGCCGAGCCTCAGCGGCGGCGGACCATCCTCAACGGGATCGCCAGCAAACAGCAGCACTTCGCGCGAATCGCCGGGTCCATCTCCGGCTTCGGAGAATATCAGGAACCGGCCATCATCTAGCCGGACCATGGCCTCCGCTCCGCCATTGGACGGCCAGTCCTCCATTGCCTCGGGCGCCGCGTCGGCGTCGGACCGTTCAAAGGCCGAATCGAACCGCCAGAAACCGTTCGCCCGCTCGAACGCCACCCAATAGCGGCCGGTGTCCGGATCATGTGCGAGACCTTCGGCATCCCGGTCGCGCTTCTCCACGTCGCCGCCATCATCGGGAATCGGTCCGGCCGATAACTGCGCGATGGCAGCGCGCGTGATCACGCCTTCATCATTCAGGGAAAAGCGGAACAGCCCTCCCGCATCGCCAATCGCAACAAATCCGTCGTCATCCAGAACCATGGCAGAAATACCGCCAAAATCGGGATTGTCACTCGTCAGCGCCCAGCCGCCGAGATAGCGCAAACCCCCAATATCGCGGCGCGCAGGATCTCCGCTATCGAGCATCACCGGCTCGGCGTAGATCGCAAACGGTCGGTCGGTCCGCTCACCTTGCCCTTCGGAAATAACAAGGGTCGAGCTCGCGACAAGGAAGATCAGGCAAGAGACGACGATACGGAGGAACATTGCCGTCTTCTACCATCGGCGTATCAGCGCGCACAGCCGAAAATCGCCGTAATCTGAACGGCAGACAACAGCGTCGTTCAGGCAAGGTTCCGCTAACCATCGCCATAAAGGAGCTGCGTTGGCGGAAACTGTTTGGACAAGAAACCCACCGCACCAGATTTGATGCGACTTTTTAGACGCTTGGGAGATTTTGAGATGGCATTGAAGAAAATTGCATTGGCAGCCCTCGCCGGAGCAATGCTGATCCCCGCAGCGGCCCATGCAGGCGATCGCCATCGCGACAATGGCTATAATGACGACCGTTATTATGAAAACCAATATGATGACCGCTATGACCGTCGCGAATATCGGCGCGGTGACTATTATGACGGGCAGTATGAAGGCCAGCGCGGCTATAGCCGCCGCGATGCCCGACGCGACAATCGTCGCTATGCGCGGCGCGATAACCGTAGAAATTATCGCGGACGCTGCCGTGACAGCGGCGCAGGCGGCACGATTATCGGCGGCATCGCCGGCGCGCTTCTGGGCCGCGAAATTGCCGGTGACCGTCGTGGACGGCGCGGCGGTGGAGACAGGGCCGCGGGCACAATCATCGGCGGTATCGCTGGCGCTATCACAGGCCGGGCAATCGACCGGGACTGCTAAAGCTCAACACAGATTACACAGTCTAGTCCTCGCGTAGTGTATCGAGGATGAGGGGGTCGGCGCGCGTATCTGCACCGGCCCCCGAAATTTTTTCAAACATCAGTGCTTTTTGGACGACTCGTCAAACAGGCCAGCCAGTTGCTCGACCATCGTTCCGCCCAATTGTTCGGCATCCATGATCGTCACAGCGCGCTCATAATAGCGGGTCACGTCATGGCCGATTCCGATGGCGCATAGTTCGACCGGTGAACGGGTTTCAATCCAGGAAATAACCTGACGCAGATGCTTTTCGAGATAGCTCCCTGAATTGACGGATAGCGTCGAATCGTCGACCGGCGCGCCATCGGAGATCACCATCAGCACCCGGCGCTCCTCAGACCGGGCCATCAACCGGCTATGTGCCCATAACAGGGCCTCGCCGTCGATATTCTCCTTGAGCAGCCCCTCACGCATCATCAGGCCCAGGCTCTTACGCGCGCGGCGCCATGGCTCGTCCGCCTGCTTATAGATGATGTGACGCAGATCGTTGAGCCTGCCCGGATTTGCAGGCCGACCATCGGCCAGCCATTGCTCACGCGCCTGCCCACCCTTCCAGGCGCGGGTCGTGAAACCCAATATCTCGGTCTTGACGCCAACCCGCTCCAGAGTGCGTGCCATGATATCGGCGGAGATCGCCGCGATCGAAATCGGCCGGCCGCGCATCGAACCAGAATTATCGATCAGCAGAGTGACAGTCGTGTCCCGAAACTCGGTATCGCGCTCGATCTTGTAGGAGAGAGAATGGGCGGGATTGACGATGACCCGCGAAAGACGCGCAGCATCCAGTGTGCCTTCTTCCTGATCGAAGTCCCAGGACCGTAGCTGCTGTGCCATCAACCGGCGTTGCAACCGGTTCGCGAGCTTCGTGACCGCGCCCTGCAAATGGACAAGCTGTTGATCCAGATAGGCGCGTAGCCGCGTGAGTTCTTCCTCGTCGCACAATTCGGTGGCGGCGATAGTCTCGTCATACTGGGTCGTGAAAGCGCTGTAATTAAATTGCGGCGATAGATCACTGAACGGGCGGTTCGGGCGAACGGGGAGCATCCCGTCCTCGCCATCATCCATCGGATCGCCGTCCATGTCTCCAGAATCATCATCCAGCGAATCGCCTTCGCCATCTTCTCCGGCTTCATCGGAGTCGTCGGAGCGGGCATCGGCTTGAGATTCGGCACCGGCATCGCCATCTTCCTGATCGTCGCTATCGTCATTCTCGTCGGGGTCTTCGCCTTCATCCTCATCGCCGCCCTCATCGCCATCATCGGGCTGGAGATCGCCATCAATCAGCTCAAGATCTTCAAGCAAACGCGTTGTCAGCTCGGCAAATCCGCGTTGATCGTCGAGCAGCATTTCAAGCGCATCGAGATCGGCCCCGCCCTTCTCTTCAATCCAGTCACGAACCAGATCGAGGCCAGCCTGAGCGCGCTCGGGTACCGCCTCTCCGGTCAAACGCTCGCGCACCATCAGCGCAATGGCCGAAGCCAAGGGAACCTCGTCGCGATTGCGGGCCTTGGATATCGGATCGGATTTGAGCCGCGTGTCGAGCGCTTCGGCAAGATTGGCGCGGACACCGGCATAACGCCGTGCGCCCAACGCCTCGACACGGGATTTCTCCACCGCATCGAAAACCGAACGCGCAATCGCGTCCCCCGGCTGAGCCGAGGCATGAACCGCATCGTCATGATAGCGCAGCATTAGCGCCGCCGCATCGGCAAAACCCCGCGCCTCGGCAACCTGATCGAGCGGCAGCGCGCGCGACGGCATCGGTACCTTTATATGACGGCCATTGGAGATCGGAATATCGGCGGTGAAGGCAAGCTCAACCTCCGGATCTTCCGCCATAGCGCGCGCCGCGCCGGACAAAGCCGCTTTCAATTCATCGAGAGGATTAGGGTCGGCCATCAGTCCGCTTCTATTCAGAGGCCCCCACAACGCTTTCCGGCAAATCCGTACCGAAGACGCGCTGATAATATTCGGCGACCAGTGCCCGTTCCGCTTCATCGCATTTGTTGAGGAAGGAGAGGCGGAAGGCGAAGCCGATATCGCCGAAGATCGTTGCGTTCTGGGCCCAGGTAATCACGGTCCGCGGGCTCATAACGGTCGAAATGTCGCCGGCCATAAAGCCCTGACGCGTCAGTTCGGCCACCTTGACCATATCTTCCACCGTCTTGTGGCCGGTCTCAGTGTCAAAATCGTCATTCTTCGACAGAACGATCTTCGCCTCTGTGGCGGCGGGCAGATAGTTCAGTGTGACGACGATGTTCCAGCGGTCCATCTGGCCCTGATTGATCTGCTGCGTGCCATGATAGAGGCCAGTCGTGTCGCCAAGTCCAACCGTGTTCGATGTGGCGAACAGCCGGAAATAAGGGTTCGGGCGGATCACGCGGTTCTGATCGAGCAGAGTCAACTTACCGTCAGCTTCCAGCACGCGCTGAATCACGAACATCACATCGGGCCGGCCCGCATCATATTCGTCAAAGACAAGTGCGGTCGGCGTTTGCAGCGCCCAGGGCAAAAGCCCTTCGCGAAATTCGGTAACCTGCTGGCCATCGCGCAAGACAATCGCGTCGCGGCCAACCAGATCGATCCGGCTGATATGGCTATCGAGATTGATCCGGATGCAGGGCCAATTCAGGCGCGCGGCGACCTGCTCAATATGGGTTGATTTGCCCGTGCCGTGATAACCCTGGATCATGACCCGGCGGTTGAACGCAAAGCCCGCAGCAATGGCAAGCGTTGTATCCGGATCGAAAACATAGCTGTCGTCGTGATCGGGCACACGCTCATCGGCCTCGCTGAATGCGGGCACTTCCATGTCCGAATCGATGCCGAAAAGATCACGCACTTTCACCATCTTGTCCGGCTCCGCCATGATTGGGTCGGCGCGGCTATCGGGCTGCGTGTTGGCAATGCTGTTCATCGTAATTCCAGTGTCTCGCTTATGGTGTCCTGATAGTGTCTGGACCAATTAGGAAAAGGCGGGTGTATCCTTGAGCTGCGTATAGGCGTCGATAACGCGCTGCAACATCTTCTCATGGCTCCGGTCTCCACCATTTTTGTCAGGGTGGTATTTGCGAACCAGCGCAGCATAGCGGCGCCGTAGCGTCTTTCGGTCAGCGTTCGCATCGAGACCCAATATCTGCAAATTTTCTCGATCACGGTCAGACAGCGGTTTGCCGTCTTCTCTCGGCATCCGAACCCCCGTGCGGAACCGCGCGCCGATCGCATCCAGCGGGTCGGTAAAATCGGACCAGCGCGGCGTGGGGCTGGCGCCATTGCCAGCAAAGGCGCGCGTTTCCCGGTCCCAGCCGGACCATGGGCGCTGCTGGCTGTAAATCTCATCCTGGCTCATGCCATCGAAATAGTCATATCCGGAGTTGAAGCTGCGCACATGATCGAGGCACAGCCAGAAATAGTCGCCCGGCCCATCAAAGCCGCCGCGGCGATGCCCGGTCTTGGGCGCACGAAACTCGCCCATCTCAGCGCATTCGGGATGATCACACATCCGTTCGCTGTCATTGAGCCGGCCATGGAATTTTTCATGTTGTGGATTCGAGGCCAAGGGTGCTCCTTTCGTGCAACCCACCTATATAGGAGCCATGAACCAAGATTCGAAAGGGCCTGTTGAGGCCGAAATAGAAAAACGTGTCACTGCGGCACTCAACCCATCCCATTTGCGGGTCATCAACGATAGCGCTCAGCATCATGGCCATGCCGGGGATGATGGCAGCGGCGAAAGCCACTTCACAGTCGAAATCGTAGCGGCCCAGTTCGAAGAAATGAACCGTGTCGAGCGGCAACGCGCCGTAAACAGGGCGCTGGGCGACCTGATGAAAGAACGCGTCCATGCCATGCAGATCCGCGCAAAGGCTCCAAGCGAGGTTGCCGAATAGCCAACCGCCGACACAAGGATCAAAGAAACAGGATGCCCCAATTCGACCAGCAAGAGATAACGCTGTCCACCGGCGTCACGCTCAATGTCGCAACCGCCGGGCCTCGCGATGGCCAGCCAATTATTTTCCTCCACGGCTTTCCCGAATCGCACCGCACATGGCGCCATCAGATCGCCGCCTTGTCCGATCGCTATTTCTGCATCGCGCCCGATCAGCGCGGCTTCGGCAAATCCGAAAAACTTGAAGGCGTCGAGAGTTACCAACCGCAAAATATGATCGCCGATGTTATGGCGCTCGCCGATGCGCTTGAAATCGATGCTTTCACGCTGGCCGGGCATGACTGGGGCGGGGCCATCGCCTGGGGCACCGCACTTAGCAATCCCAACCGCGTCAAACGGCTTATCATTGCCAACGCGCCCCATCCTCTGGTGTTTCAAAAAGGATTGATCGAGGACCGGGACCAACGCCTCGCCTCCGCCTATATTCGTGAATTCCGCAAGACAGAAAATAATGCTTTTGTCGAAGAGCATGGGCTTGCCGCTTTCCTGCGAAAGACGGTGGACTGGTCGCGCGCGCCAGGGCTTGAGGATGAAGATCGGGACATCATGCTGGCGGACTGGGCCCGCCCCGGCGCAGCGATTGCGATGCTCAACTGGTATCGCGGCTCGCCCCTAACCGTGCCGGAAGCCGATGAAGAAGTGGAGAGGCCAGCCTATCTCGACGCGCCCTTCCCGCGCATCACTATGCCGGTGCTTGTCACCTGGGGTATGGACGACACAGCGCTGCTATCTGGCCAGGTCGAAGGACTGGACGAGATTATCGATGACCTGACGCTCGTAAAAATCGACGCAGGGCATTTCGTTCCTTGGGAAGCGCCCGATGCCGTGAGCGCCGCGATCAAGGACTGGCTGCCGACCAGAGCTTTAGACTAACCACTCCACGGTCGCGCCATGCGGATGGCCATTAGCGAGATGGATTTCCTCGCCCGCTGGCCAGAGCGTCAATCGCAGTTCAAACGCCTTTCCCACATCATCGAATTCATAGGACAGCCAGCCGAAAGGCTTGTCCTCCGTCGCACATGCCCCTGCGGCCGCTATGGCGGTGTTAACACGCTGCTTCTGGTCCTCGGGTAGATATTGGAGCGTGATCGTATGGAACAGGACGCGCATCACGCCCTCAACCTGAGGCAATGACAGGCGCTCTTCGGTCCAGTCTGCCGCCTCTCCCTTATCGATGAGTGGGGGAAAAGTGCGCGCAACCTCTATTGCTTGTTCGTTGTGCGCAATCCGTTCGATCTGGTCTGGCCAAATATATGCCATCAGCTTTTCAGCGGCCTCGGGCTCCGTAAGGTGTATCGGATTGCGGTCGACCCCGCGCTGAGAATGAATGCGCACATCCATATCAGGCGGCGGCATACCCTTCCATTCCGGCGCAAAACGCACAGGCGAAACCGGATCGCCAACCTCCACGCCTCCCAGAGCGTAGCGATAACGGTTGAGATTGAGGACAAGGCCAGCGCTTGATCCAATTTCCAACAGCTCGATGGGCATCGGGTAGCGCGCGGCAGCGACCACCAACCCGGCCATGATATAGGCCGCCCTTGCCGGTTCATTGGTCTGCGGCGGCGAATCAAGCCATTCAACAAGCTCCGCGTCATGCGCGACCAGCGCGGCCGCTACCGCATCGGCAAGCTGGCCTTCGCCGCGATAGGCGGCCGCAAGAGTTTCGTCCCGGCCGGACCGGGCAAGCGCATGGAGCCCGCCGGTGAGCCTCAAGGCGATCGCTTCACCTGGCCCTTCCAGATTGCCTTCCATAGCGAGGATATGCGCGCCGACCGCGCCCGTCGGATTGATGTATCCGGCAATCGCTTCGAGAATATCTGCGGTCAGCGGAGAGCCATTGCCCCGGCAAAAATCGGCCTGCCGCTCAAAGGCAATTCGAATTTCAGAAATTTTATCGTGCATAGTCCTAGCTTGCCCGCCGGAGCGCCTCCAAGTAAAGCCCACCCGCCATGACCAGTCCGATAATCTTCGCCATCCCAAAGGGACGCATCCTCGATGAAGCGCTTCCGCTGCTCGCCGAGGCCGGAATCGTGCCCAATGACGATTTCCACAATAAGGACAGCCGCGCGCTGCGCTTTGGCACGAACAATCCCGATATCGACATCATTCGGGTTCGCGCCTTCGACGTTGCGACTTTTGTCGCGCACGGCGCAGCGCAGGTCGGCATTGTCGGTTCCGATGTGCTGGAGGAATACAGCTATTCCGAGATTTACGCGCCAGTCGATCTCGATATTGGCCATTGCCGACTCTCCATCGCCGAACCGGCAGATCTGGCGGCCAGCGACGATGTCCGCGAATGGAGCCATGTTCGCATCGCGACCAAATATCCCAATTTCACGCGCCGCCATTTCGAGGCCAAGGGCATACAGGCCGAATGCGTCAAACTTAATGGCGCGATGGAAATCGCACCCGCGCTGGGCCTGACCCGGCGGATCGTAGATCTGGTTTCAAGCGGCGGAACGCTGAAAGCCAATAATCTCGTCGAGGTGGATATCCTATGCGAAGTCACATCGCGTCTGATCGTCAACCGTGCGGCCTTCAAGACGCGGCCCGAGATTCGGCCCATGGTGGAGCGGTTCCGCGAGATCGTGGGCAGCGGTAATGCCGCTTAGGCTCAACGCCTCTGACAGCGATTTCGACGCCCGTTTTACCGCTCTGGTCGAAGCAAGGCGGGAAACGGATACCGATGTAGCGCGCGACGTAGCGGCTATCATCGCAGAAGTGCGGGTGCGCGGCGATGATGCGGTTGCGGATTATACGCAACGCTTCGACGGTTTCGATTTGGCCAGCACCGGATGGTCCGTTGCCAAAGACCAGCGGGTTGCTGCTCTTGACGGGCTGGATGGCGAGCTGCGCAGCGCGCTCGAACTGGCAGCAGCGCGCATCCGTGCGTTCCACGAAAAACAAAAACCGGAAGACAGCGAAACCACTGATGATGTGGGCGTAAGGATGGGATCGCGCTGGTCAGCGGTTGAAACCGCCGGGCTTTATGTTCCGGGCGGGCGGGCAGCCTATCCATCTTCCCTGCTGATGAACGCGATCCCGGCGCTGGTCGCTGGCGTCGACCATATTGTGATGGTCACCCCGACGCCAGGCGGAGAGATCAGCCCGCTGATACTCGCGGCCGCAGAGATCGCCGGTGTCGGCGAAATTTACCGGATCGGCGGGGCTCAGGCCATTGCCGCGCTGGCCTTTGGCACGGATACGGTCCCAAGCGCCGACGTGATTGTCGGCCCCGGCAATGCGTGGGTCGCCGAAGCCAAACGTCAGCTTTACGGAACCGTCGGCATCGACATGGTTGCGGGCCCTTCCGAAATCGTCGTGATCGCAGACCGGGACAACGACCCGGAATGGATCGCAGCAGACCTGTTGTCACAGGCAGAACATGACCCCACGAGCCAATCGATCCTGTTTACCGACAGCGCGGATTTCGCCGATGCTGTTGCGCAGGCCGTCGAAACGCAGCTCGGCACGCTGGCAACCGGCGAAACGGCACGGAGTAGCTGGGATGCTCATGGCGCAATCATCTGCGTCGATAGGCTGGAAGACGCACTTCCCCTTTCCGACCGCCTTGCACCGGAGCATCTCGAACTGGCAGTTGCCGATCCCGATGCCCTGTTCGCGCAGGTCCGCCATGCCGGATCGGTCTTTCTGGGACGTCTGACGCCCGAAGCCATTGGCGATTATGTCGGCGGTCCGAATCATGTATTGCCAACCGGGCGCCGGGCTCGCTTTTCTTCCGGGCTTTCAGTACTCGATTTCATGAAACGGACGAGTTTTCTCCGCTGCGATCAACAGGCTCTCGAAACGATTGGCCCGGCGGCGGTGCGGCTGGCCGAAGCCGAAGGCTTGCCTGCCCATGCACAGTCAGTCGCGATGCGGCTGTCACGACAATGACGACATATTAGGAAACGATCATGAGCATTTCACTGTACGACGCCATCATCCCGAGCAATATTCAAGTCATCGGTTCGGTTTCGGGCCTTGTCGACAAGGCCGCCGCCTTCTGTACTGAAAATGGTCGTTCGGAAGAAGATTTAGCCCAGACAAAACTGATCGAAGACATGCTGCCCTTCGCCTATCAGGTGAAAGCGGTCGCCGAACATTCGCTCGGCGCAATTGAAGGCGTGCGCGCGGGCAATTATTCGCCCGACCTCGGTGCCCCACCAGCGGATTTCGCGGGTTTGAAAAACAAACTTGCCGCGGCGAGTGCTGCGCTGGAGGCAATCGACCCGGCAGAAGTCGAGGGCTTTATCGGCAATGATATGCAATTCTCCTTCGGCGAAACGGTCATTCCCTTCACGGCCGAGAATTTCCTACTCTCTTTCGCGCAGCCCAATTTCTATTTTCACGCCACAACGGCCTATGACATTTTGCGTTCCGAGGGCGTTCCCATCGGTAAACGCGATTTTCTTGGCCAAATACGGATGAAAACCGCCTGATGACCCAACGTTCCAAATCCCGGTCCGCTGCCCGGCTGGCTGCTGTGCAGGCCCTCTACCAACAAGAAATGGAAGGCACGCCGCTTGCCCGGCTGCTGAAAGAATTTCATGACTATCGGCTCGGCGCAACTGTCGAGGATGTCGAATTTGCCGAAGCCGAGGTCGATTTTTTCGATGATGTGGTTTCCGGCATCAACAAAAGGCGCGCCGAAATCGATGCGTTGATTGAGGGAAAGCTTGCCAAGGGCTGGTCCCTCGACCGGCTTGATCGCCCGCAAAAGCAGATATTGCGCGCCGGAACCTACGAGTTGCTGGCGCGGCCCGACGTGCCAGTTGCCGCAATTATCGGCGAGTATGTCGATGTGGCCGATGCCTTTTACGACAAGCGCGAAAAAGGCTTCGTCAACGGGCTGCTCGACGCAATCGCCAAGGATGTGCGCGGCTAAATTTTCCCCCAGTCGTCAAGGTTTTGTAGAGATATTCCGCCAAAATCTCTGCTAGCTGAATGTGCATGACAAGCGAATCGGCCTTTATCGACAAACTGCGCGCCTTTGCGACCCACCCGGCGGCCCGCGGCCTTACCGACGACGCAGCGACCCTGACACATGGCGGGCGAACCCTGGTGCTCACCCACGACGTGATCGTTGAACATGTCCACTTCCTGCCCAGTGATCCACCCGAAGATATTGGCTGGAAACTGGCCGCCGCCAATCTTTCCGATCTTGCCGCCAAGGGCGCAAAGCCAACAGGCGCGCTTATGGCATACAGTCTGTCCGGCGATGCGACCTGGGACGCGCGGTTCGCGGCTGGCCTGGGCGAAGCATTAGTCAAATATGGATGCCCGCTTATCGGCGGAGATACGGTGCGCGCGCCAGAAGGATCCGCTCGGCAGTTCGGCATGACGGCCATTGGAGAAGGAGAAATCGTGCCAGCGCGCGATGGCGCATCTCCTGGCGATGACCTTTGGGTCAGCGGCACGTTGGGCAATGCGGGTGTTGGCCTTGCGATTGCAAAGGGCGAGCTGGAGGGGCCGGACGAGCTACTACAAGCCTATCGCCGCCCGACACCTCAGCTTGAACTCGGCCAAAGACTAGCCCCCCTTGTTTCCGCAATGATGGATGTATCAGACGGGCTGTTGATTGATGCCAAGCGCATGGCCGCGGCGAGCAATGTGGCCATTACAATCGAAAGCATCGATGTGCCGCTGTCATCAGCATTTACCAGCATACGCGGAGATACGCGTGCAGCTTCGCTAGAAGCCGCAACGGCGGGAGACGATTATCAGTTGCTCTTTGCGGTGCCACCTCGTTCGAGACGCCAGATTGAAACCGTGGCGGAAGACCTAAACGCCCGCATTCAATGTGTTGGCCTTGCGGAAGCTGGCGGCGGCTTAGTGCTACAGGAAGGTGGACGCCCCTTGTCACTTCCCAAGACGCTCGGCTGGGAACATTGACCGCAAACGGCGCAGTCCGGCGACGGCCATGAACCGGCTTGCAAAAACCCTAATTCTGGCTCTATAGCGCGCTGGACTCCGCTGCGTCCGTTTCCGGGCGCATTTTTCTATGCGGAAAATTGAATTCCAAGGGGGCTTTGAGCCAAATGATTATTGAACCGATGACGATTGTTGTCGCAGCCATTGTGTGCGGTTTTATTGCCGTTCTCTATGGTATCGTGACCAGCCGCCAGGTGCTTGCTGCAAGCGCTGGTAATGAGAAAATGCAAACCATTGCAGGCGCTATCCAGGAAGGCGCACAAGCCTATCTGGGCCGTCAGTACCGTACCATTGGCATGGTCGGCATTGTCGTAGCTGCCCTGGTTTGGTTTTTTCTCGGAAACCTCTCCGCCATCGGCTTTTTGATCGGCGCGGTTCTTTCGGGCGTTGCAGGCTATATCGGCATGAACATCTCCGTCCGCGCCAATGTCCGCACTGCGCAGGCCGCCAGTGACAGCCTCCAGAGCGGTCTTACCGTCGCGTTTCGCGCCGGTGCCGTTACGGGCATGCTCGTCGCCGGTCTCGCGCTCCTTGCCATCTCGGTATTCTTTTACGTTCTCGTCTTCACGATGGGCATTGAAGCCAATAGCCGCGAAGTGATTGATGCACTCGTAGCCCTTGCCTTTGGCGCGTCGCTGATTTCGATCTTCGCCCGTCTCGGCGGCGGTATCTTCACCAAAGCTGCTGACGTCGGCGCCGATCTCGTCGGCAAGGTTGAAGCAGGCATTCCTGAGGATGATCCCCGCAACCCAGCCACCATCGCTGACAATGTCGGTGACAATGTCGGCGATTGCGCGGGCATGGCGGCTGACCTTTTCGAAACCTATGTGGTGACCGTTGGTGCAACCATGGTGTTGCTGGCGCTCCTTCTTAGTGAAGTTGTAACCGCCGGTGTCCTCACCAGCCTAATGGTTCTTCCGCTCTTTATCGGCGGCGTTTGCATCATCACCTCGATCATCGGCACCTATATGGTGCGTCTTGGTTCGAGTAACTCAATCATGGGTGCACTTTACAAGGGCTTCCTGACGACCGCGATCCTTTCTATCCCGGCCATTTATTTTGCCACCCAATATACGCTTGGCGACATGAACACCGAAGTCGTTGCATCGTCGGAAGGCACTGTTGGCTTTAACGGTATGGACCTGTTCTGGTCGATGATGGTTGGCCTCGGCGTAACTGGGCTGATCATCTGGATCACCGAATATTACACCGGCACCGAATATCGCCCAGTCAAGTCGATCGCCAAGGCGTCTGAAACCGGCCATGGCACGAATGTGATCCAGGGTTTGGCTGTTTCGCTCGAAGCAACCGCGCTGCCAACTTTGGTCATCGTGATCGGCATTATTGCGGCCTATCAGCTTGCTGGCCTTATCGGCATCGCGTTTGCGGCCACCGCAATGCTGGCACTTGCCGGCATGGTTGTCGCGCTCGACGCTTATGGCCCGGTTACGGATAATGCCGGCGGTATCGCCGAAATGGCTGGCTTGGACGAAAGCGTCCGCAATAAGACTGATGCGCTCGACGCCGTGGGCAACACGACCAAGGCCGTGACCAAGGGTTATGCCATTGGGTCTGCTGGTCTTGCCGCTCTGGTGTTGTTCTCAGCTTACACCGCTGACCTGAATGAGTTCTTCCCGGACTTGACGGTCAATTTCAGCCTTGAAAATCCGTATGTGATCGTCGGCTTGCTGCTCGGCGCGCTCCTGCCTTATCTGTTCGGAGCCATGGGTATGACCGCTGTGGGCCGCGCTGCGGGTGACGTTGTGAAAGACGTTCGCGCACAGTTCGCTGCCGACAAAGGCATCATGGATGGCACGTCGCGTCCTGACTATGCCCGCACGGTCGATCTGGTGACCAAGGCCGCGATCAAGGAAATGATCGTTCCGTCGCTGCTGCCGGTGCTCGCACCGATTGTGGTCTATTTCGTGATCACTTTCGTTGCAGGCCAGGAAAACGGCTTTGCCGCCCTTGGTGCACTGCTCCTCGGTGTGATCGTTTCGGGCCTCTTCGTCGCACTTTCGATGACCGCCGGTGGCGGCGCATGGGATAATGCGAAGAAATATATCGAAGACGGCAATCATGGCGGCAAAGGTTCAGAAGCCCATAAGGCTGCTGTGACCGGCGATACGGTTGGCGATCCATACAAGGATACCGCTGGCCCGGCTGTGAACCCGATGATCAAGATCACGAACATCGTGGCACTGTTGCTGCTCGCTGCTCTCGCGGCTGGCGCTGCCTAAACCGAGGCAATCAAGGCCAAGAATCGAAAGCCCGTCCGGAGAAATCCGGGCGGGCTTTTCTTTGCGCGATTGCGATTGTTGCAATCACTGCAAAAATATGACAGCTATTCGGTTCCTGAACCTTGGCCCTGCTGGATTCGTCTGGCGGGGCTTTTTCTTTGGTATCGGGCTTTTCGGCGCGAAAATTAACCCTCTCCGCTAACCGCACCCTTCAAAAAATATTTAACCTCAACCGCGTACTGGTCTGTGCATCAGGTACCGGAGAATGAAGCATGTATGCGGGTGAAACCCATCCACTACCGTCGGAAACGACCCTCGCATCTCGGCGTGCTCTGCTCGGTGCAAGGACTCGCCCTATCAGCGTTACGGGTAGTTCAAAATTGATTTGTAGCTTTCAGTCACCTGATGCTCTGTCCGCAAGCATTGCAGCGCAATGGGTCGTTCTCGCCGATCAGGCTGCCGAACCCAATTGTTTTGCCGAACGCTGGTTCCTCCAGCCTTCGCTCGATCTGCTTGCTGAACCCGGCGATGTCCAGATTGCCATCGTTACATCGCATAGCGGGCTGCTTGTCGGAATGATCCCGCTGACCGTAAAACCAAGTTATGGCCGCATCCCCGTGGCCAATGTTCAAAACTGGATACATCACAATAGTTTCCTGGGCGTCCCGTTGGTCCGCAGGGGAATGGAAACCCAATTTTGGCAGGTTCTGCTGGATGCTCTTGATAAAGCTAAATGGGCCAAAGGACTCCTCCATATCAGAGCTCTGCCAGATAATGGGCGGACACTCCGCGGGCTCCAGGAAGCGGCTGCCTCTCTTGGTCGCCCCTGCGATATCGTCCACCGGACGAGACGCGCGCTACTCAAGAGCGAGCAGGCATCGCAGGAATATTGGGAAACCAATGTCCGCAAGAAAAAGCGCAAGGAACTGAACCGCCTTGCCAATCGGCTCGGTGAATTGGGCGAGATCAATTACGCCACGCTTGCACCCGGAGACGATGTCGCACCATGGATCGACGCCTTTCTCACGCTTGAAAAGAATGGCTGGAAAGGCAAGGCAGGGTCAGCGCTTGGCTGTGATCCGAAGCTCAGCAAATTCCTGGAGGTCGCGGCGGCGGGCGCGCATGCGGCTGGCAAACTGGACTTTCACCGACTCGATCTCGACGGCAAGCCGATCGCTATGCTGATCAATTTCCTGTCTGCGCCGGGCGGGTTTTCCTTCAAGATCGCCTTTGACGAGGAATATGCCCGCTATTCTCCCGGTGTGCTCATAGAGCGCTATAATCTTCGCATTCTCGAAAGCCGGGATATCGACTGGATCGACAGTTGCGCGGTTGAGAATCATTCAATGATCGACAGTCTGTGGAGCGAGCGCCGCGATATTGTGCGTGTGTCAGTGCCGCTCGGCGGCGCGGGTGCCGGCTTATTGTTTCGGGCTTGCCGCGCGGCAGAAACCACTGCGGCACAGATTCGGAAGAGAAAGGACCGACGCGATGGATAATCGGACAGTCTTCAATGATCGGGCCATCAAGAGGCTGCAAACAGCTTATCCCGAAGTGCCTTTCTTGCTCGATCATCAGCTTGGCGATCATCCGTTGCTGAGCAACGCCGCGCTGACCGAACTCGCGCGCATCATGCGACCTGTTGATGTTGAGTATAATCGCGCGGACTTGCCCGTGGGCATCAACCCGGCAGATGTGCCTGACAATGGCATGGGCATTGTCGAAACGATCGAAAATATCGCGACCAATGGCAGCTGGATGGTCTTCAAATTCATTGAGAAAATCCCCGCTTATCGGGATTTTCTCCACGAAACACTGGCCGAAATCGAACCGGCCGTACGTGCTATCACCGGCGAGATGATGAAGCTCGAAGGCTTCATCTTCCTCTCCTCGCCAAACGCGGTAACGCCATTCCACATGGATCCGGAACATAATATCCTGTTGCAGCTCAAGGGCAGCAAGACGATGACGGTGTTCCCCGCCGATGATGAGGAACTGGCACCGGGCGAGGCGCACGAGGCGTTTCACAATGGCGGTCATCGCAACCTTGAATGGCGAGACGATTTCGCGGCTCGCGGTCAGGCGTTCGAGCTGCCCGCAGGTAAAGCTATTTATGTGCCTGTCAAAGCACCGCACTGGGTTAAAAACGGTGCCGCGCCGTCCCTCTCTCTGTCGATCACCTGGCAGTCAGAATGGGCGTACCGCGAGCAATATGCCCGGTCGATGAATGCCACGCTCCGACGGCTCGGTTTAAACCCGGCAGCACCCAAACGCTTTCCGCACCAGAATCACGCCAAATCGCTGGCATGGAGGGCAATTCACAAAGTCCAACGGACAATCAACAGTTAAAATCTCTTGCGAAAGCTGAGTTCGACATAGCGGCCGCGCGCATCCAGATATCCAGGCTGGTAGCTCAATGGCACGTCGCCGTTCTGGTCCGTCACGCGCCGAACACCACCGAACAGATTGTCGACACGCAGTGACATTCGGCTATCGCCGAGGAACGGCACAGCCTCGACCAGACTTGGCTGGCTGTCGAAATTGAAAAACATTCGTGCGTTCATCGTGAACAAATCGTCAAAAAACAGGCTGTCCGTAACAGGCACTGTGTTTCCCTCGATCCGCGCTGATCCCGTATATTCGGCCGACACGCGCATGCCGATACCGCCCAGAAACACGCCGCCTTCCATCTCGACAGAATGCCGTGATACCGGACTTGAACTATCCGTCACCGAACCGCCAAGCAGATCGAGTTCGGGCACGCCCGGCCTGATGAGCACCGTCTCTTCGAGACGATAGGTATGATAGACGGACAATTGCCAACGGTTAGGTCGTCCGCGGCGGCCCGGGGGGCCGGACGCACGTCCACCACCCTGCCGCGCACCGCCGCCCGCATTGTCACCGCGCCGACCTTCACCGCGCTGACCTTCTGCGCGCGCGCCTTCGCCGCGCTCATCATCGCCGCTGCTAATCTCGCCCGACAGATTTACACCGTAGCGGATCCGTTCGGCATGGGTTTCGGCAAAGTTCACGGGCCGCGCATCAATGGCGACAAGGTTGCCCGCACCGTCACGCATTACGCGCCCGGGAAATGCCGCTTCGATTTCCGGTGTCAGGAGCGGGAAAGTCGCGCTGACATTGTCGCTATTGTTGTTGATATATTCGGCGACGAAACGCAGGTTGCGGGAATTGCCGGGCGCAAAATTTACGCCGACTTTGAAATCCTGACGATCCTCGGCGAGCAGCGCCGGATTACCGCCAGTTGTCCAGTCGATCAGCACGCTCGCGCCATTCGTGAAATCGAATATGCTGACATTGGGTGTTACGATCAGGGGATTGCCGAGTTGCTGTACCGTCGGCGCTGCTTGTTCGCCGATAACACTGGCGAGGAAGGTCAGGCCCTCAATCGGCTCCCAGTTGATGCCATAGCCATATTCGAGCAGCCCGCCAAAATCGCTGAGATCGGAATAACCGATATTGGCGTTGAGCGAGAGATCGCCGATGGCATCTAGAAAGCCTTCGCGCCGGCTGGTTAGCGGGATATCAAGACTTATCCGGCCGAAGCCGCTTTTCCGACTGAGATCGGCAATGCTCAGGAGACCCGACTGGGTCGAGCGGCTATCAATCGACTGCCATTCGACGCCGGTCGTTGCGCTGATGTTGAAGGCCCCCGCCGGAAGGTCGAACGGGCTGCCGGCGATGTTGAATTCCGCATCGGCATTCTGCCCCACGCTGCGAGACCGGTCGCGCGTGAAGCCAAGGCCTGCGCCAAGATCGGCGGCGAAGGGATTGATCGCCGGATCGCCCGCAGCAACGCGCGTCTGCAAGCCTGCAAGGCCGGATGCGCGTTCGGTATCGATTTCACTGACCGCGCGGCTGTAATTGCCGGTCAAGGCCCAGCGATAGGCACCGAGCGCTCCATTCACGGTGAGACCTGCCTCGGCATTTGTCGTCATCGAGAAGCGTTCCAGCGTCCCGCCCGCCGCGGGCAACAAGCGATAAAGCGTCTCGTCGGACGCGGACCGGGCAAAGGGGCTGGTGGCGGGGACCGTCAGACTGACATCCGGCAGGCCAAGCTGTGCCACACCGTCTTCCCGCGTATATTCGCCGCTCAGCGTTGCCGAAATGGTTTCGGAAAGGCGGCGGTTATAGGTAGCGTTTATCTCATAGGTTTCGCTCGCGCCGGTCAGCGTCCGAAAATCACCATTGTCGAGCAAGCCAAGGCTGTCACTTTGCGACTGGACGATATCGCGCTCGCTTTCGAGAATTGCACCACTTCGCTCATATTCGACATCGAGATTGAGTCGGCTCGATTCCCCGATCCGCGTCAATGTCGCTTCGATTTCGCTGGCGCCATAGCCGCCCTGGGTCGCGATACCATGCTCAACCTCACCGCTGATCGACGCGAAATTGGGCTTAAGGATGAAATTCACGACGCGCTGGTCAGGACGATAACCATAGCGGATCGCAAGTTCTTCAGGGAAAACCTGGACCCGCTGGATTGCCTCTGGCGGCAGATCGCGCACCTCGCGAAAGCTGGAGATGCGCTGGCCGTTTAGGAGGATGATCGGATGGCCGTCGCCGCCCCGGCCCCGTGCAGACCCAGTTTGCGGTGCGATCGCGTCAAGCAGATCTTCAATCGAGGATGCGCCATAGCTTGCAATATCCTCTTCACCGAGATCGAGTTCAGCGGGAATGTCACCCATAATTTGACCCCGCAGACTGCCGCCCCGAACGATAATCAACGGCTGTTCGCCATCGGATTCCAGCGTATCGCCCAGCAAAGGATCGGAATCCTGCGCGGAGGCAACGGACGGCGCGAAAATCAGAGCTGCGATCAATGCCGGGCGGGAAAGGGACGCAAGAGCTCGTGCCTTGGGAAACCGCGAAACGTGAGACATGGGGAGATAGGCTTTCTGTACTACGATCGGGCGTTACCGGTCTGGCGTTGAATTGCTACTGAATATCCCCAGTCTTAAGATCAAAATGTCTGTGAGATATGCCGATATCGACCAAAGCTGTCGCAATTTGTCGCAAGGCCAGCGCTCCTCTCGTCTTTAACCAAACAACCGCAATATCAATGTGCTGCGCGCATCTCCCCGCTTTCCCTTCCCTTTCCCGTGTGTCCCCGCTATGGCGGCGCGAAATTCCGGCATTATATGGACTGTTATGGCTAAAGAAGAACTTCTCGAGATGCGCGGGCACGTGATGGAATTGCTTCCAAATGCGATGTTCCGCGTCAAACTCGAAAATGATCATGAAATCCTTGGCCACACGGCCGGCAAGATGCGCAAGAACCGTATTCGCGTGCTCGTTGGCGACGAAGTACTCGTCGAACTGACGCCATACGACCTGAGCAAGGGCCGCATCACCTATCGCTTCAAATAAGGCGGGCAGCGCATCGATGCGCCCAATGAAATTGGTCCTTGCCTCTGCCAGCCCGCGCCGCCTTGATCTGCTCGCCCGGATTGGCATAGACCCCGCTGAAATCGATCCAGCCGACATTGACGAGACATCAGCGCGCGCAGAGCTGCCGCGCGACTATGCCGTGCGCGTGGCTTCCGAAAAGGCCGCCATCGTTGCACCGCGTCACCCGGGTGCACTTGTCCTCGCGGCCGACACGGTTGTCGCCGTTGGGCGGCGCATTCTGCCCAAAGCCGAAACGGAAGATGAAGCGCGCGCGTGCCTGACGTTGCTGAGCGGTCGTCGCCACCGTGTCCATTCCGCGGTGACGCTGATCGACGCGGACGGCCAGGCGCGCCACAAGCTCTCGACAACAATTGTCACGTTCAAACGGCTGAGCGAGCCCGAAATCGCTACCTATCTCGCAAAGGGCGAGTGGCAGGGCAAAGCGGGCGGTTATGCAATTCAAGGCTATGCGGAAAGCTGGGTGCGCTTCCTGTCGGGCAGCCATTCGGGCGTGATAGGCCTACCGCTCTATGAGACGAGGACCTTGCTCGAAAGCGCGGGCTATACCCTTGGCTGAGTGGCTCTACGAAGATGGTATCGGCGAGGCGCGAGCCGCACTTGTCGAGGGCGGCACGATTATCGCGGCCTTTGTCGAGCCAGATCAAACCGCAGCGCGACCCGGAGATATCCGCAGCGCCAAGCTGGCCGAAATCCTGCCCAATAAACGAATTGGCCGGCTGGAGCTGGAAGGCTGCGAAGAAGCCTTGCTCGAACCTCTGGCTCCCTACGTGACTGAAGGCGCCTCATTGCTTGTCGAAATCGTCCGGAGCGCCATTCCTGAGCCGGGCCGCCGGAAACGCGCGCGCGCATGGCCAGCCGCTAAGGGCAGAAGCGAGGGCCCCGCCCCCTCTCTTCGGGAACGCCTGACAGCCAGTGATGTGCCCGTCCGTACCCTTGCCAGCCATGAAAGCGATGAACTTGAAGCAGCGGGCTGGTCCGAACTGCTCGAACAGGCGGCAACCGGATCCATACCCTTTCCCGGCGGCGCACTTCGTATCGCACTGACCCCCGCAATGACGGTTATCGATGTCGATGGCGTGCTGCCGCCTGCAGACCTCGCCTGTGCAGGCGCAAAGGCGGCAGGCGAGGCGATTCGCAAATTCGATATTGGCGGGTCGACGGTGATTGATCTACCAAGCCTGTCGGTCAAAGCGGAACGACAAGCTGCGGTGGAGGCGCTGGACGCGGCCCTGCCCAAGCCCTTTGAACGCACCGCAGTCAACGGTTTCGGCCTGTTACAGATCGTCCGGCGGCGGCCCCGCCCGTCGCTGCTGGAATATGCGCAATATGAAAGCGCAGCGACGGCGGCCCGGGGACTGCTCCGACGCGTTGAACATGTGGCTGGATCCGGCGAACGCACCATGACAACCCATCCGGCGATTCTCACGCAATTCGCAGATCATCCAGACTGGATCGCGACTCTGGAACGACGGATTGGCGCTCCGGTCACCATGCAGGCCAATCCTGCCCTCAGCCTTTGGGCTGGCGATGTAAGCGCGGCCCATCCTGCCTGATGTTTGCGCGGCGCACATAATGTGCCAACGTGTCGGCAGGGAGAGTGACCATCATGCTGACTAAAGGCGACGATTTTCCACTACACCAGACGCCGGAGCCAGTGGCTTATTCGGGCTCGGACCGCAATTTCTATGACCGCTATTTCTTCAACGGTTATAGCGCAGACGGCAGCCTGTTCTTTGCCGCTGCGATGGGAATCTATCCGCAGCTCGATATCATCGATGCGAGCTTCTGCCTGCTGATCGACGGCGTGCAGCATAACATCCGTGCATCCCGGCGGATGGGCTCCGAGCGGCTCGATCTGGAGGTCGGCCCTGTCCGAATCGAGATTGTCGAAGCGCTTCAAACGCTGCGCCTCATCGTCTCGAACAACGAAAGCCCGGTCACGGCCGATATCACTTTCTCGGCCCGTCATGCTCCAATTGAAGAACCGCGCTTCATCCGCCGCAATGGTCCGCGCATGTTCATGGATTATACGCGCATGACGCAAAGCGGCAGCTGGTCCGGAACCATCAGTTGTAACGGTCAGGATCATGTCTTGTCGGGCGAGCAGCATTTCGGGACGCGCGACCGGAGCTGGGGCATCCGCCCGATTGGTGCCCCGGAATCCCAACCGCCACCCAGCGGCGCCCTGCCTCAATTCTATTGGCTCTGGGCTCCCCTCAACTTTCCCGATCATGCCACTTTCTTCCACAGCAATGACGATGCGGATGGCGCAGGCTGGAACCGGCGGGCCGTCGTCGATGCAATGGCGGATGGCCCTGATGATTATGACGAAACAGCCTATGAAGTCCGCTACAAGCCGGGCACGAGAAGGGTCGAATCCCTGAACGTGTCTCTTACACCCGATGGTAGCGCGAAGCTGCTGATCGAACCGGTCGGCCCGGATTTCCATATGTCCGGACTTGGTTATACCCACCCCGTCTGGGGGCACGGCATGGATCATGGCGACAGCGAGACCGCCTATGACAGTATCGAGGCTGCCGCCGCCAATCCGCAGGAACAACTGCACTGGCATATCCAGGCCTTTGTTCGGGCCACACTGACCCTCGATGGCAAAGAGCGTCACGGCCATGGCGTGCTCGAGCAATTGCTGATTGGCCCGCATGCACCCAGCGGCTTTGCCGAACTGCTGGATGGGGCATCCTAACAGTGACCGTAATCCCGACCCGTCCCGAACAATTCTCAACCGACTGGCTTGCGGACAAGCTTGAGGCGCCTGCGGGCGCGCTCAGGGGGTTTACGGCCAAAGCCATTGGCACTGGGCAGATGTGTGATAGTTTCCGCCTGACGCTCGATTGGGATGGGCATGACGGCCCGGCCTGCATCGTTGCAAAGTGCCCAAGCATGAACGCCGATAGCCGGCAGATTGCCAAGACGATCCACAATTACACGTTCGAGATCAGCTGGTATCAGGATCTTGCGGACGAAATTTCGATAGCCTGCCCGCCCTGCTATCATGCCGAAATCGCGGAGAATGAAGTCGATTTCGCGCTCCTGCTTGGCGATATGGCCCCGGCGGAGCAGGGAGATCAGCTTAAAGGCGCCGCGATCCCGATGATCGAAGCCGCCATTGCCGAAGCGGCGAAACTCCACGCACCGCTCTGGAACTCGCCCCGCCTTGATAACTATGCATGGTTTGGCTTTGGCGCGGCGAACAAGACGCTAGTCAGCGCCTTGCTCCCCGGTCTCTATCAAGGGTTCAAGGATAGATACCGCGACCGGCTCGATGCGAGCATCCTCGAGATGGGAGACGCCTATATTGCGCGGCTTGATGCCCATCTCGATCAGTCTCCCCAAACACGGACCGTGGTCCATGGGGATTTTCGCATAGACAATCTGCTCTTCCACCCGGAAACCGGCGCGGTGACCGTCGTCGACTGGCAGACAGTTGGCATTGGCGTCGGGGCGACCGACATTGCCTATCTGATCGGCACAAGCATTGCAGACCCGGCCCAACGCGCGGCCGAAGAAGAACGACTGTTCGCGAGTTATGTCGCACAGCTTCAAGCTCAGGGCGCGAACGCCGACCCGGACCAGTGTTGGACCGACTATCGCCGCGGCGCCTTTTCCGGGTTTGTCATGGCGATCTTCGCGTCAATGAATGTCGAACGCACCGAGCGCGGTGACGAAATGTTTGCAGTCATGGCCGAACGCCCCGCTCAGCAGATACTCGACCTCGATAGTCTTGCGCTGATTTGATTGTCAGAATTTCCTTTGCAGGAAATCGCCGCACCGGCCCACTCCCCCACCCGGCCTCCCACTCAGTGTATTCTATGGGAGGCCGGGTGGGGGAGTGGGCCGGTGCGGCGCTCGACCGTTAGGTCAAGTCTGACAATCAAACATCTCCAACACGCCAAATCCATCCTTGCCAGCCTATCTCCCTGCCCCATATGGTAACTGCTATGTCCCGTTCTTCCCGATCCAAAGGCTGCCCGGTTTGCGGCGCTGATCCCAGCGCCGGTCAAAAGCCATTTTGCAGCGAAGGGTGCCGCAATCGCGATCTGCTGAAATGGCTGGGCGACGGCTATCGCGTCCCCGGCCCACCCGCCGATCCGGAGCAGCTTATCGGGCACACAAACGGGCTGGACAGCGATAGTTGACCCAGCCTATAGGCGCTGTTCCCACACGATCTGCGCCGTATGATCCAGGGAAGTGCCCGGGTAGCTCAGTTGGTAGAGCACGCGACTGAAAATCGCGGTGTCGGCAGTTCGAATCTGTCCCCGGGCACCACTCACATTTTCTCGAACTAAGTCTCTTGGCCCCTGATCTGGATAAACGGCTGTTGGAATCTCCGGTCGCCAATTTTCAGCCCTATCGGAAACCACTCTCGCGATCGCACCGCAACAACGTAAAGTCGCGCCTATCAAACACATTTCTTCAGCTATATTCGAGTTTAACTGCAGTATATGGGCTAGTCATGAGTGTGCCTGAAGTCGAAACGGTTTTCGGCAAGGCTGGACGGGCGGATACTGCGACCGACCCTGCGCCGCTCGAAATGTTCGAGACCACGATCCAGTTGCGTCCGCGTGATGAATGGCGGCAGGGAATGATGATCGATACGATAATCGAGGAGCTAGACGCACGGCTGCAGATTCCCGGCCTCGCCAATGTCTGGGTTCAACCGAATCGACATGCTCGCGACCGTGATGTCGTGGGCTATGTGAACGAGGCTCGTGAGGCAGTTGCAGACGCGGTCGATCTGCCGCCCGGCTATTCGATTTCCTGGTCTGGACAGTTCGAATACGTGCAAAGAGCCGACGAACGCCTCAAATGGGTCGTCCCGGCAACCATTGGAATCACCTTCAACCTAGACCCGCGTATACAGGGCATGTGTCAATCGAGCTCGTTCATCGGAAACCCTTGGTTTCAAAAGCGGCCCAGCAGCTATCATAGTCGCTCTGCAGAAGCCCTCCGGTCATCGCGAATTCGGTGGGGCGGATGGGCAGGCGGGTTTCAAGCATAAATGCAAGTGTGTTATCGATCCTGTGCGGTCGCAGATCCGCCTCGGTCGCCTTGCGCGTCGTTCCCACATCCGGACCATGGGCACTGAATTGGTTGTGCAAGCTTGCTCCGCCACCCTCGAATCCACCGTCCTCTTTGGCATCATAGATGCCGTTAACGAGCCCCATGAACTCACTCATGACATTGCGATGGAAATATGGCGGTCTGAACGTATCTTCGGCGACCATCCAGCGCGGCGGGAAGATCACGAAATCGCAATTGGCAGTTCCGGCATTCTCGCTCGGACTGGTGAGCACGGTGAATATGGATGGATCGGGATGGTCGAAACTGACGCTGCCGATCGTGTTAAATTTGGCCAGATCATATCGGTACGGAGCAGTGTTCCCATGCCATGCCACGACATCGAAAGGACTGTGATCAAGGACGGTACGCCACAGCAAACCCTGAAATTTTTGAATGATTTCAAATTCGCCGTCGAACTCTTCAAAATCAGCAAATGGTGTTTGAAAATCCCGGGGACTGGCGAGACCATTTGCGCCAATCGGGCCCAGATCGGGAAGATGAAAAGGTAAGCCGTAATTCTCACATACATAGCCGCGGGCCTTACCGTCCACCAAACCAACCCGAAACCGTATGCCGCGTGGAATAACGGCAATATGACCTGGCGCGACCTCTAGCTTTCCGAACTCCGTTTGAATGAGTAGAGCGCCCAGCTGCGGAACGATGAGAAGTTCGCCGTCGCTATTTTGCAAGGCGCGTGCCTTCATGTCTTCATTTGCGGCATAAAGATGGATTCCGACGCCGCCGCCAGACGGATCTCCATTGCCACCATAGGTTACCATGCCAGCGATGAAATCGGTCGGTTCTTCCGGCATTTGCATGGAGTTCCAACGTAGTCGGTTGGGTGTGACATGATCAATCTCGAATGGCCCGGTGCGCCATAATTCGGCGCCAATATATGGCTCAAATGGTTTGTGTTCAGCGGACGGCCTAATGCGGTAAAGCCAACTACGTCGATTCTGGGCCCGAGGTGCGGTGAAAGCAGATGTTGAGAATTGCTCAGCGTAAAGACCGTAAGCGGGCTTTTGCGGACTATTGCGGCCGAGCGGAAGCGCGCCAGCCACAGCTTCTGTCTGGAAGTGGCTTCCGAACCCTGACATATATTTCATGACTTGGGTCCCATTCCCTTGCCGGCGTGATCAATCGCTTCTTCGATAACGTCCATATCGCCGATATGGTTGGCCAGAAGCAGAATTAGCTTTGCCGCTGTGCCCATGGCGGCGTCACTGGTTTGGCCATCATGTAGCGCAATAATCTTCTCATAAATTCGGTCAGGATCGCTCACGTTTGGATGTAGGATCAACGGCATCGGCTAATTTCCCATGCTCTTTTGCAGAGCATTTTTCAGGTTCTCTGATGTAGGGTTTTGAAAGCGGGCAGCGACGTACTGATCGGGGCGAAGCAAATAAGCAGTACCTGGTGCGAGGGCGTAGCGGTTGGAAACGAGTGCGCTATTGTCGTTGTCCGCTAGGTCGATCAGATCCACTCCTGGGGGAACCTTAGCCTCGATATCGTTGGCAAGAAGCGTGAAACGATTGCCCAGCCGGTCCATTAGCCATCCCTCGCCAAGGGGCGCGTCCAAGACGGGTGAACCAGGTGCAACGCCGCCGTCCCAGTATTCGATGTCGTGCGTAATCAAACTGCTGTTCGGATAGCTGACAGCGGTCGACAAACGCCCTGAATTGACGAACGATCGCGCAAAAGGATAATCGGTGGAAAGCTCCAGAACGGCATTACGAAACGCCATGCTGACATCGCCTTTAGGCGTCAGGAAATCGGTTGATCGTGAAGAATTCAGAATGTTTTCGTCCGCAGTTATGATGGCTTCTTCGTTGTAGCTTTCCAGCAAACGTGCGCCAGCTCTCCCGGACAATACCGCATCCAGCTTCCAGCCGAGATTGTCGATATCCGCTAAGCCCCCATTGCACCCGCGCGCGCCAAACGGCGACACAAGGTGCGCGCTGTCGCCTGCGAAGATTACCGGGCCATGCACGAAGCTCCCGATACGCCGGCATTGGAAGGTGTAAACGCTGTACCACACAGGCTCGTACTGCGCGTCTGCACCCAGCAGGGCACGTATGAGGGGATCAACATTTTCCGGCTTCGTGCAAGCATCTCGGTCGATGTCACAGCCGAGTTGAAAGTCGAGCCGCCAGATATCGTCTGGCTGTTTGTGAAGCAGAGCTGATTGCCCGGGATTAAATGGCGGATCGAACCAAAACCAGCGTTCGGAGGGTCGCTCTTCTTCCATTTTGATATCCGCGATCAGGAAATTATCCTCGAAAACGCGCCCTTCGAATTCGAGTCCCAACTGCTCGCGGACGGTCGAACGGCTGCCATCGCAAGCTACCACCCAGCGGGCACTTTGATTATATGTTCCGGAGGCAGTTTTCACTGTCATTTGTGCTCCATCTTCTTCGATGGAAACGGAATCCACATCGTGGCCCCAGCGCAATTCGACGCTGGGAAGCTCGGCCAGCCTCTGAATCAGTAGATCTTCCATGTGGTATTGCTGGATATTGATGAAGCCAGGCATTTTCTGGCTTTTCACCGGCAGCATGTCGAATTGGTAGACCGGTTCCTCCCGGTCTTGCCAGAACACTTTGCCCACGTTCCAGATCACACCTTTTTCAGCGGCCGCCTGACCGATGCCGAGCCGATCGAGAATGTCTAGTGACCGTTTAGAGAAACAGATCGCTTTCGACCCACCAGCGACAAAATCAAAGCGCCCAAGGACCACGACATTTTGGCCTCGCATCCCTAGATCGATAGCCAGTGCCAGACCCACCGGGCCGGCACCGACAATCACGACTGGTGCGCGGCGCCCATCGGATTCCGGTATCGGAGATGCTTCAAGTTCGCGCCAGATGGGAACCTCGTTTCGCCACGAGCTCGATTGTGCTTCAACGTCCATCAATCAGTCCTGCAGTTGAGCCCATACTTCACGGTCGCGCTCCATCGTCCAGATGCGGGGCCAGCTAATCCCGTCAAACTCGTCCCACAACCGCTGGACATTGAAAGGCAGACAGTGTTCGAAAATCGGCCATTTGCCGAATTTCGGCTCTAGCGCTTCATGTGTCGCAAGAAACGCGTCTCCGATCGTCTTGCCCTGCTTGTGTGCCTGGCCGACGTGCTCGATCATGCCGGTCAAGAAGCCTCGAGTCTGCTCGACTGCAGCGTCACATTCAGCGACCGAACGTGCCACCGCTCCCCGCCCCCCGACTAACTGTTTGGCGCGAAATGACTTGACCTGATCAAGCGTTGCCGATGCCCAATCCATATGAAATGCGTCGCCGGTGTACAACGCGGCCTGTGCTTCAACCAGATCGCCAGCAAACAGTGTTTTCGACTTGTCATGCCACACCACGATGTCGCCGGCAGTGTGGCCCCGGCCGCAGAATTTTAGATCCAGGTGCCCCCGATCGCCGCCCAGCTCAATCCGCATTTGATCCGAAAAGGTAACAGTCGGCCAGGTCAGACCCGGTATTTCGTCTGGTTCCTTGAACAGGCGCGGCATCCGCCCGAATTCACTGTCCCAGTCCTGTTGCCCGCGCTCCTCGATCAGTTTGCGTGTAACATCGCTGCTAATGATAGCAGAAGCTTTGAATGCGCTAGCCCCCAGAACTCGCACGGCGTGGTAATGCGTAAGAATGAGGTATTTGATCGGTTTGTCAGTGTGTTCACGCAGCTTGGACAACCAGTCCCGAGCTGCAGCTGGGGTCGCTCGTGCCTCGATGCAAACGACAAAGTCTTCGCCTTCGAAAGCGCCAACATTTGGGTCACCTTCCGCAGTCAGCGCATAGACGCCATCGTCAAGAACCTCGAACGTCTCGATTTTTTCGTCGACATCCGCGGACGATGCAAAAGGCTTGGACATACTCAAAACTCCATTTCTCGCCGCCCCGTTGTGGACTGGCTTTTGTCCAGACTATTGCGATGTGCGCGCACGCACGTCTATTGACCTACAGACATGATCGAGAATGAGGTATGGAGAGATCACGGTGACCGACGAGGTAACGCATCGCATCCGTCCACTAGACGCCGAGATTGGTGCTGGCCTGGTGGAAGCAGTCGGTACGCCGGACTTTTCCACGTTGCTTTTGAAAGCCGCGCGCGACCTTGATCAGGTTGATGAAGTGTTCGGTTATCTGCTCGAAAAAAGAAATGCGCCGCGCACGCTTGTATCGGCCAGTGTCCTTCCGGACTTCGATCTCAGGGTCCAGAATTACATCGAGCGTTTTTATCGCTACGATCCAGCGGTTCATGAGTTGTTTCAATTGGATCGCAGGCAGAGTTTTGTACAACGTATAGCCCGCGAAAAAATACTGCCGCATGATTATCGAAGACGTTGCTTTGATGAACCCGGCTTCTCCGAGAAATTGAGCTTTGGTTGGCGAGCTGAAGAATATATTCTGGTGCTTAGCTTCTACCGGGTGGGACGCAGTGACGAAGAGGCTTTGCAGAAGCTGGCCAGCCTTGCGAATCTCTCGCTTGCAATAATGGTAAATCGCCACGCGCCGGTAAGTGATGACCAGTTGGTTAGCAAAATTGAACGCAAGCTGTCGCGTGTATTCCCAGAACTCTCACCGCGTGAGATGCAGATTTGCGCTCGCTCAATTCTTGGTTGGACATCAACGGAGATCGGCAAGGAATTGGCTATCGGTGCTGGCACCGTCCTGACTTATCGCCAACGAGCTTACCAGAAAACGGACTTGCGGGGCTCTCAAGGATTTCTGCCTTTCTTGATCACTTAAAGCGTAGGCCAACGGTAAGCTCGCGGTAGCGGATCTTCCCTTGCGTCTTTACGTCTACAGACAGTCGCGTGATCGCGCACGGACCGGATAAGACCTCGACCGAAAGCGCGATGGCGGCCGACCTCCTACCGCAAAAGATCGACAATATAATGGCGTTCATGTTCGAAAGCTGTCTGCCAATCCGGCCGACGCAGTTCGCGATGGAAGGCGGTTTTTTGCAGGCCGATTATGACAGGCGCTGGGACGAATTTGAGAAAGCGGGACTGCCCTAGAGCTCAGCCAAAGCGATCACAGGTTCCGCCATCGTCATTTGCAATCTGCGCGACCAGCCGCAGCTCCCCTGTCATAACGCCTGTTGGTTCCAGGCTCGTCAGTCTGGTCCATTCGGACATGCTACCTGTGACGCCTTCAAATGCTCCAGTCCCGGCGATTATGGTGCCGTTCCCATCGGGCAAAGGGCCTGTCGCAATCCGCGCATCGACTTCACCCGACCAGCTTTCTCCACGAGAGACCTGCTCGAATATTGTCAAATGAGCCTCCGCGATAGCTTCGGTTTCAAAGCCAATGACTGTACCAAGGCCAGGAATTACCACCGTCCACCACGACAACCATTCGCCGCTCATTCCCTCTGGAAACTCTTCCAGCTCCGACGCAAATCCGATCACTTCCCCTTCGCCGTTCCGCACGACGCTGGTCAATGCCAAGCCTGTCTCGTTGGCTCCGGAAAGGGGCGCTATATCGGCTGGATGAAGGGCTAAGCCGACACTGCCACCATGCGTATTTGAGAGAATATCTCCAGGAAGGTCCATCACGAACACAACCTCACACAGGTCCTGAGCATTGGATGGCGTAGCGAAAGCCAATGCCGCTGCCGCCAGTAATTTCTTGCCGCCAATTCGCATGATTGAACTCCTCTCAATGGGTCTCGAATACTTCTAATCACAGCTCTTCAGGCAGAAAATTTTCCCGCCTGGTGCCATTTGCGTAATTCAGATTTGAGTATTTTTCCGGTCGCGGTTAGCGGCATTTTTTCGATCATGACGACAGTGTCTGGAAGCGTCCATTTCGCCACACGCGGCTGAAGCCATTCCAGCAATTTTTCTGCGGCAAGATTTGCTCCGGCTGCGCATTCCACAATCATAAACGGCCGCTCTTCCCACTTTGGATGAGGCACCCCGATGACTGCCGCGAGAAGAACATCGGGATGACCGCTCGCGATGTTCTCAAGGTCAATCGACGAAATCCACTCGCCGCCAGATTTGATTATGTCCTTACTGCGATCCGTTATCTGCATGAACCCGAGCGGGTCTATCGTCGCGATATCACCCGTTGGAAACCAGCCGTCCGCATCAAGTAATGGCTCCTCTTCGCGGCGAAAATAGGCATTTGCTATAGTCGGCCCTCGGACCCAAAGCGCCCCAGATCCAATACCGTCATGGGGAAGTGTTGCACCCTGTTCATCGACAATCTTCAGGTCGATGCCGAACTGCGCCCTCCCCTGTTTCGCAAGTTGCCCTCGACGCTCATCTTCCGACAAGGTGAGCGTTTCCGGCGTATCGGTGGCAACCGTGCCGAGTGGAGACATTTCGGTCATGCCCCATAAATGCAAGACGCGGACATCGTAGCTCGCCAATGCATCGATCATGCCTTGCGAAACAGCCGAGCCGCCTATCGTTGTTTTTTCCAGACTGTCGAGACGCATTCCCTTTTCCCGGAGATGTTCGAGCATCATCGTCCAGACCGTTGGCACACCGCAGGCGAAACTTACTTTCTCGTCGTTAATGAGGCCAACTATGTTTTCCGGGTCATGGCGAGGGCCTGGCATCACGAGCTTTGCGCCGGTCAATGCTGTAATATATGGCATCCCCCAGGCGCACGCGTGATAAAATGGGGCGATGGCTATCACAGTGTCTTCGCAACCAATGCCCATTGCACTTTTTTGGGTTGCCGCCAAAGCATGAAGGACTGTCGACCGATGGCTATAAAGTACGCCTTTTGGATCGCCGGTCGTACCCGATGTATAGCAAAGGCCGGATGCATATCGTTCATCGAATTCAGGCCAATCGATGATACTGCTCTCATCTTCGATCAAAGTCTCATAAAGCGTTACGCCGGACGGAATATCCCCGTCCTCAGCCAGCCCGAAGCACACTATGGTTTCAATCTCCGGTAGCGACGGGAGGAGTTTTTTGAGCAGGGGCAAAAAATCGGCATCGACGAAAACCACACGGGCGCCGCCATGATTAATGATATAGCTGATCTGCTCCTCGAACAGTCGAGGGTTCACGGTATGTAAAACTGCGCCAATACCAGAAACCGCATAGAATATTTCGAAATGCCGGTATGTATTCCAGGCGAGCGTAGCGACCCGGTCTCCTGTCTTTACTCCCAGTCGGAGGAGAGCATTGGCGGCCTTTGCAGCGCGCGCGGCGGCATCTCTATAGGTATATCGGAAAATATTCCCTTCGCAGGTTCGGCCTACAATTTCGCGTTCGGGATGATAGGTCGCAGCATAGGTCAACAGCGAGGATATCAACAAAGGTCGATCCTGCATGTTCCCGAGGAGCGGCGCGCCGAGCCCGCACTCTGCAACATTATTTGACAAGGCAAAGACCGCCATCAACCGCCACGGCCTGGCCAGTAATCATGCGCGATTCATCTCCAGACAAGAAATATACCATGCTCGCTATATCAGAGGCATCTTGGAAACACCTCAAGGGAATACTTTCCATGAATTCAGCTTGCACCACCTCGCGATCAACACCTCTGTCTGCAGCCATCTTATCGAACACACTGACTAGCATAGGGGTAAGTATCTGCCCTGGGTGTACAGAATTGCAACGAATGGAGTACTTCATCTCAGCGCAATGCAAGGCGACAGACCGTGTCAAATGTTCAACAGCCGCCTTAGACGCCCCATAAGCCACCATGAAAGGCATGGGGATCATCGAAGCAACCGACGAAATATTGGTGATCGCCCCTCCGCCCGACTTTGCCAATAATGGTATGGCATGCTTGCATCCCAGAAATGCGCCAGCAGCGTTTACCCTAAAAACGGCCTCCCAATCTTCAAGTGGCGTTCCTTCAGGATCGCGCCTGGCCTCCTGCGCTCCCTCGAAACCAGCATTATTAACCAGCGAATGAAGAACGCCCCACCTATCGGATATATAGCTGATGACATTTTCCCAATCACCTTCGCTGGAAACGTCATGATGCAAAAAATCGGCCCCCAGTTCCGTCGCTGCGGCCTCGCCCAGAGATTTATTGTTATCGGTTACGAGGACATTTGCGCCTTCAGCGATAAAGCGAGAGGCTATAGCCTTTCCTAAACCCCTTGCCGCACCGGTCACGAGAACCGTTTTATCAGTCATAGACATAGCCGAACCCGTCTCCCCAACGACACTACCGCGTTCCGAACGTGGGGTTATGTCCACAGCCGCCGAAAGATCAATGACGTGAAACCCCTATTGCGACTGGCGATGGACGCGTAAAAATAGGGGTTTCACGTCATTTTTACAGGGACTTATTGTGTTAGCTTTCATCATATTTCTTGTGGAGGCCAACTATGAAACTTTCTCGTGACCCATCATCGACCCTGACCGCTATCAAGCCGCTTCATCCGGTCTTCATGGACGCGGAACAGATACCATGGACACCCTGGGCAATTGAAGGAACGCATTTCAAACTCCTTCATGTTCAGCAGGAAACGGGAGGTTTTTCCATGTTATTGAAGGTGGATGCTGGCAATGAATCGCCTGTTCATGGCCATATTGGAGCCGTCGAAGTCTATGTGGTTGAGGGTGAGTTCGGTTATGAAGAGGACCGCGGCAAATCAGGATCCTATGGCTACGAACCACCAGGTGCAAGACATGAGCCGACATCGCCAAACGGCTGCATAATGTTTGCAGTCGCACATGGGCCGATTGTCGGCTATGAAGCAGATGGAAGTGTGGCTGGAGTAATTGACGGTCAAGCGATGTTCGAGATGGCAGAGGCGGGAAACGCTCATACTCATCTGGAATTTTAGCCGTTTGCGTTCTCGAGCGTATGGCTACGCTACCCTGACAACCCGCACCAGCATTTGGGCAACTCACTGAATTGTGGATTTCAATTGCTGGCAAAGGCAAAAGGCCGGAAACCTGACACATAAGATCAGGCGGCCAAAATGGGGAGAGCGATGATGGCAAGCATAGAGCGGGAAACGGAACAGGTCCTCAGTCTACAAGAACAAGCTTTTTCTTGTGGCGATTTTGAAGATTTGAAGCGCAAAGTTCTGGCACCTACTGCAGAGTTTGTGGATGCCGAAACGAGTTGTTTCCTTCAGCTATCGCAGGATGGTCAGTCTCAGGTGCAAATCGGCCGTACATTCGCCCACAATGTCTCTGAGCGCGCGCATGCAGACTATGTGTCACACTATTCTAGCAGCGATCCGGCGCTTGAAGCTGCAATGCTCCACCAAGAGGACACGCCATATCTGTTTTGCACCTCGGAAGTGTATGATTATGACCGGTTGACTCATAGCGAATTGTACAGCGAGTTTTTTCGACCCAATGATATTCATCACGTCATGGTCATGGCGTTGCGGCCCCAAGGGCGTCGCGGCGATACGCTGATCCTGGGTTTCCATCGACCGCTCTCGGATCGTCCGTTCGATGTAAAGGAAAAGCAAAAATTACAGCGCCTTTCTTCGGCGTTGAGCTGTAGCTTACGAGTGTTATGCCTTCAGGATTCGGTGTCGATGCGCGATGAAGCGCTTTCGGAAATCGGACGCGTATATCCAGAACAGGGTCTGGTTCTCTTCGACGAGCAAATGTCTTTGCTTTATGGAAATTCGACCGGGCTCCAAAACTTACAGATCGGAAAAAATCACGGCGCCTCATCACGATCTCGACTCGATCGTCTGAAACGTGCCTGTCGTGCCGCCAAATCTCTCGAAGACAGAATCGATGGAGTTTCGGCCGATTTTTCGGAGGGCGAAGATCTCATCGCCAAAGTATATTCACGTACGGATCAAAGCGGCCGCACGTTGTTTGCCGTACATACTAACCAGCGTATGGCCGAAGCGATATTCAGCGCGCGCTGTAGAGATTATGATTTTACGCCGCGGGAACTTGATATTACGCGCGCAGTTGCAGCCGGGCTATCGAATTTGGAAATCGCAGAGCAGTTGTATATCAGCGCAAGAACCGTCGAAAACCATCTACGGTCGATATATTCCAAGGCGAACGTCAATCGGCGGACTCAACTTCTGTGTCGCCTGAATGCTGCCGAGTAAGACGCAACAACCTTCCTATTCTGCAAATTCCCTTATCTTGGCTGCGGCCATATCCAGGCCTTCTCGTCCGGCGGCGATTTGGCTGGCAAAGGATATGAAGCCATGAATGGTACCTTCGAAACAGTGATGGGACGATTGGACACCGGCTGCACATAACTTCTCGTGATAAGCAAGCCCTTCATCGCGCAGCGGATCAAACCCGGCCGTGAGAATCAACGCCGGCGGCAGGTTAGTTAAATCCGGGGCGCGGAGCGGAGAGACGAGAATATTTTCTTGATCCGAGACATTGGTAAGATACATATCCTTCAGCCAGATGATATCCTGCGCCCCCAGAAAATATTCGCCTCCGCCAAACAGCTCGCGAGATGGAAAACGCTCCCCCTCTCCAGCGGCGTCGACCGAGGGATAAAACAAAATTTGACACGCAATGGCCGGGCCTCCGCGATCTCTAGCCGCAAGAGCGACGGCTGCGGCGAGATTACCGCCCGCGCTGTCACCAGCAACCAGAATAGGAGCTCCCGGCCCGCCGAGTTTGTCCCTATTGCTCGCCGCCCATAACAACACGGTATAGCAATCATCAAAACCGGCCGGGAAAGGGTGTTCAGGAGCCAGTCGATAATCCACTGAAACGACGCAAACCCCTGCCAAGCTGGCAATCGACCGCGCCATGGGCTCATGTGTTTCAATACTGCCAAGCGCCCAGCCGCCCCCGTGGAAAAGCAAAACAACTGGCTTGGAATCAGCCCCCTCAACACTGGGTCTATATATCCGAACGGGAATGGCGCCGCCTTGCCCAGATACTTCTGCATCTTCCGTTACAACACCATCATCCTGTCCATTCGATGGTTCGGTCAATCCTTCGAGAGCAAACCGCGCATCGGTAACTGAAAGAGCGTGTAGCGGCGGCGCGCCGCTGTCTTGCATGGCCGCCAACAACGCAGCGGTATCATTATCCAACTCGCTCAAGATGGAAACTCCCGAACCGGGTCCTCACCATTCCAATTTTCCGATGCCGCCCGGATGAAAGCAAACAACTCCTCGACCTCTGATTTTATCTCAATGAGTTCGATCATGCCGCCCAGCGTCGATCTGGTATCCATATAGCCGGCACGCGCGCCCACGGCCGCTACACCATATAAGGCCAGTTCAGCTCCACTCTCCTGGTACCGGGCGACATCCCCATCAAAATCTCGCGTTGACAATGCCCAGTGATGAAAGCCGAAGCCCCTTTCGTCGATCACGTCGCGATATACGGATGGGGCATCATTGTTCTGCTGGATGAGTTCGAAACACATCCCACCGGAATAGGCGAGGCCGATATTGACATCGAATTGTGTCGGTTGCCCCCGATATTGCGCATCGAGCAAGGGGAAATGCTCAAACTTAAAGAACGGACCAATGCCCAAATCCCGAACCCAGTGCTGCATTGCCTGTTCCAGATCTTCAACGGTGTAGGCGACCTGCATGATCTCGCCGAGCGGCTGTCCGAATTTCAGCATTTCCGTCATGGGCAACTCCTAACACCAACAATTTCAAATTACTCGACTAGCCACTGTGCTTGCTCGGGATTCCAGCAAGCTGTCCGCCATCGACGACGAGTTCCGCCCCAGTCATCATGCAAGACTCATCGCTGGCCAGAAATGAGATTGCAGCAGCGATATCTTCGGGAACGGCGACCCTGCCAAGTGGAACTTCTGCCGCCATGCCCGCCAGCATTTCTTGTCGATTGCCAAACTGATCGGCCACAGGGTCAAGCATAGGGCTGTCAACATAGGTTGGATGGACCGAATTGCATCGGACACCGGGAGCATGCTGTGCGCAATGCAGCGCCGCCGATTTTGTAAGAACAGTGAGCCCACCTTTCGACGCTGAATAGCCTGCAAGATCTTCGCCGCCGACAATTCCCGCAATCGATGAAACATTGACGATCGAGCCGCCATCTCCGCTATCCCGCATCAACGGTACGGCATGTTTGATGCCAAGAAAGGGGCCGGTAAGATTTACCGCGATGAGGCTGTTCCAATCGTCAAGGGTCAGTTCTTCAAAACTGCCTGCCACGCCGATTCCCGCGCAATTGACCAGAATATCCAATCGATGATGTTCTTCGCGAACGCTGCCAATCAAATCCGCCCAACTTTCTTCATCTGTAACGTCAAGATGGCCGGCAGCAATATTGTCGATCTGGGCAACCTTACCAGCAGCGGCAAGATCGACATCCGCTGCGACCACCCGCGCGCCTTCTTGAGCAAAGCGTAAACATGTCGCGCGACCGATGCCCGATCCGCCACCGGTAACAATCGCTACCTTTCTATCCAACAAGCCGCTAATTTTTCTCACTCCCCATCGCTGCAAAGCGCAGCCAAAAAAGGCGTCTAGAAGCGCACCCGCGCGGATACGCCGAACTCGCGCGGACGGCCGTAAGCACCCTCAGTCGTACCAAAACTGGCAAGTGCGGAAAGGCCGCTGGCCAGATATGCTTTGTCGGTCAAATTGGTCGCGAAAACAGATACTTCCCATCCCGAATTCAAGTTCTCATAGCTAATCCGCGCATTGACGAGCGCGTAAGCGCTTTGCGAGAGACTTGCCAGGTTTGACGCTTCCAAAAAGGCCTGACTCCGATACGCGACATCCCCACGCACGATCACGTTCGACGAATTCGTAATCGGAATCGTGTAGGCGGCGCCTGCAACTGCGGTCCAGCGAGGGACCAGCGGCGGACGCGTCTGGAGCGTGATATCAGTTACTCCAGCGGCGAGGTTTGTAAATTCGAAATCGGTATATCCCAACGACCCCGTTAGTGTCAGCCGGTCGGTCGGCTGAGCCTGCAACTCCACTTCAAAACCGAAAATTTCGGCGTCGCCAGCATTGCCAAGATCAAGCACTAGGACACCGGCTGCATTGGCGTTGACGCGCGACAGCTGAATATCGGTATAGTCATTGTAAAAGAATGCGGAATTGAAGCGCAAACGCCGATCGAACAAATCGGATTTGAACCCGATTTCATATGCTGTCACTTCTTCAGGATCGAATGGGATCGGTGGCGTGTTATCGGTTGTCGGGCGTCCGTTAAAACCTCCACCCTTGAAGCCTCTCGAAACCGATCCGTAGACAAGCAAGGATGGCGAAATCCGATAATCAAGACTAGCCATCGGAGTGAATGAATCCCAGCTATCGGATACCGTGGTCAAAGGAATAATCGGTACGCCACTGGCCGTCCGGGTGTGCGCTAGCGTATATTCCTTCTGCTCATGGCTAAAACGCGCGCCAACGGTCATGTTGAGAGAATCCGCAATATTAAAAGTGGCCTGACCAAATACGGCATAGCTCTCGATTTTTATCTGGTTGTAAATGTCGAAATCGAGATCAAGTGCCACGTTGATCGGATTGCCGAGCCCGCCAGGAGCCGTTGGCATCGCCAGCGGCGACCCATCAATCGGCCCCGGCAATGCTTCAAACGCACCAAAGAGCCCTGAAGCCAATGTGACATCATTTGTGTCAACGCCATATTCATCGAAATAGAAGCCACCGATGACCCAGTTCAACCTGTCGTCGAACGCAGTCCCCAAAAATTGAATTTCCTGGCTGAACTGATGTTGCCGCTGATCATTCAGCGTGGCGATATAGTCGACAGGGCCTCCATCGCCATCGCGACCAAAGCTCGCCGTCATATGCCGATAGGCGGTGACCGACTTTATGCTAAAGCTGTCGCTTGCCTCCCAGTTTAATACTCCAGAAACACCCCATGAATCGAGAGTATTTTCATTTGGCCCCGTCCCGAAGCTTGTGTACGGATCGGCCGAGATGAAAGCGGCCGAAATTGGAACAGGATTGGCGACAAATGCGTTCCAAAGTTGCGAAACAACTGACACGCTTTGGTCAAAAGATAACAACACTTCAGGGACCGATTGCTGCCGCCAGCGCGAGTAATCCGCAGTCAAATCTACAGTAACCGCACTGGATGGAGTCCAGCGCAAAGCCAGCCGGGCCGCTGATTGATTTTCATCACCCGGATGATCGATGACTTCACCCGTAAAGAAATCGCGCCTTGTCCCATAGCCGTCACGATCTCGAGACGAGAACGATACGCGCGCTGCCAGAATATCGTCGACAAGCGAAGTTTCTACAGAACCGCGCACATCAATGCGGTCATAGCTGCCGTACGTTCCTTCAATGTATCCGCCCGTATCGCCGGTAGGCGCTACCGAAGTAACACTGACCGCTCCCCCAATAGTATTCTTGCCGAAGAGCGTCCCTTGCGGCCCGCGCAACACCTCAACACGCTCAATGTCGAGCAAATCGAGGGTGCTGCCCAAGGATCTGGGATAATAGACGCCATCAACATATACGCCAACGGCTGGGTCGACTGTGAAAAGAAAGTCATTCTGGCCGACACCGCGGATATAGATTGACAGATTGTTTGCACCCCCGCTGCCCCCCGCGCCGGAGCTCATCGAAACATTTGGAACAAAATTACCCACTTGATCCAGCGAAGAAAGGCTGCGAGCTGCCAAATCTTCCGATGTCAGCGCCGTGATAGATAACGGCGTGTCCTGCAGATTTTCCTCTCGGCGACGCGCCGTTACAATGATGGGTTGGCTCCGCCCAGCATCAGCCGATATACCGTCCTGCGCTGCCGCCGAGGCTTCTCCGAACAAAAGAAAGGGGGAGGCAGCGAAAACAGCCACACCACATAAAAAATTCTTGCGCCGCGCATATACGCGCCCAGCATCACACCCCGGTTTATTCATAAATCTTCCCCGATTACGACGATTGACGGTTCACCCCGCTCTATCGTTCCTTTTGACATCGGGCTGGCTCAAAGAACAATGACGGGAATTACTCATTCGTAGTGGAGAACAACACCGTACCATGCCCGTGTGTCTGCAGAGTGCAGCTAAGACCTCGGCGTCATCGAGAAATTCGAACACGGTCTAAGGTACGCGAACAGCTATCCAATAAAGGCTCACACTTCAGTTTGCGCAGAAATTACGACACCGTCACGTTAACGTGGCGCAATACCCTTCCCTGTTCCGTCGAAAAAATTCCTTGTTCTGCGTTCTAAGGAATTCGGCCATTAGACCCCAGAAACAATGGATTCTCAGTATGCGGAAACACGCGAGACTAGCCCAAACCGCAGATTTTCCTTGTAGATTCCCGCAGAACAGGGAAATCGCGCCAGAGACCGGTTCGCTCCAGACTACCCCGGGCACCACTCACATTTTCTCGAGCTAAGTCTCTTGGCCCAATACGGCGCGATTTCGCGTTTGTTGGGCTGGCGCCGGGTTGATCTCTTGGCCCCTGATCTGGATAAACGGCTGTTGGAATCTCCGGTCGCCAATTTTCAGCCCTATCGGAAACCACTCTCGCGATCGCACCGCAACGGCCTTGTCACGTTACGCCTCAGGGACAACCAGTGCGCCAGCGCGCCGACTTGATAGAACAAGCGCCAAACGAAAAAGCAGGCTGACTATGCACCCAGCAGCAAGAAACCAGGGCGGAGACGCAGGCGTTGTGCGGGCAAAATGCAGATGTTCAACCAAAACAGAAGCCCCGCGATTTTATTGGTTTTTGTCATCGCCTGATGCCGACTGCGAGATGAAGGTAATGATGTCATTTGCGGTGTGCTCACAATAACATGGTCACTCAGCTAGCTGTCGGCATTGTCACAATAACTTGAGTAGCGGCCGAGCTTGCAAGTGACCAGTTGGAGCGGATGGAATCGATCTCGCCTGAGCATGCCCCTTCAAACTTCAAGTCCGAGGTGCTCCGCCCAATCCATTCAAAGGCTTTGGCGAAGCGTACGCCAATGCGCAGCAAGACGATCTCGATGAGCCGGTGTGGCAATGGCCATAAGGCTTGCAGCCCTCTCGTCCAGGGAACAACCGCGCAGATTGGCCACCCCGTTTTCGGTCACCACAAGATCAACGAGATCGCGTCCGATCGATACGGTCGGAGAATGCAGCTGCGAGACGATGCGCGAAACAGTTTCCTTCCGAGCTGTGGAGGCCAGGCCAATGATCGAACGCCCTTGAGGATTAAGCGCCGCGCCGCGCATGAACTCGGGCGCACCGCCGATCCCGCTGACGAGTTTTCCTTGCTGCCATTCGAGATTGCATTGGCCAAACAGGTCGACCTCCAAGGCTCCGTTGATTGCCGTGAAATTGCCTTCGCGCGCAAGCGATCCCGGATCATGAGTCTCCGATGCCGGCGCAAAGCGAACAAGCCGGCTATCCTCCAGAAAGTCATAGAAATGCCGGGGGCCGACCGCAAAGCCGGCGCGATGATCGCCGTGCGCGGCCAACGCCCCAGCTTCGTGAAGCGCAATGATCCGGTCATCGACAAGGCCTGACCGGATGGTCAGATCGCGATGCCCCGCAAGCGCCCCCAGTGCAGCGCCGGGAACGCCCCCTATTCCCGCCTGGACTGCGGCACCATTTGGCACCAGCTCGGCGATCTTTTGCGCGATGGCCGTGGCCCCCGCCGCGCTCGTTGCCGGCTCCTGAATGAGCAGCGGTTGATCGATCTCGATAACGACATCCGCTTCCGCCAGATTCAGGCTGGGCGAACCCTTGAGCGCAGGCATTGCAGTGTTGACGATCGCCAAGCGCTTTCGTGCCGCTGGCCAGACGAGCGGCCCGAAATCGGCCGCTATTCCGTACGAGCAGCGGCCCTGGGCATCCGGAGGTGCGCAATGCGCAATAGCCCAGTCGACATCGGCATGGCGCGTCAAATAGCGAACGATGCCGCCATAGCTTAGCGGCATCACCTGGACCTTGCCGGCTTCGAACGAGCCGCGCAAAGGTCTTGGCAGGAGAAACGTCGTCAGCCGGGCATCGGGGTGAAGGGCCGCATAATCGAAGCTGTTAATGCCCGGAATCAGACAGCTGATGAACTGAACTCCCGCGCACCGATCACACGCCGCTTCCAAAGCAGCGGAGAGGGTCGGCAGTTCACCCGTCGCGCCGGGCATGTATATTCTGATCCCGGGCTTCAGGATATCCAGCAGCGGTTTAAACATGTCCATCAGGGGCGCTCGAAGATCAGAACGATTTGGGCAAATCGAGGACATGTGTCGCCACATGGCTGAGAATCAGGTTCGTGCTGATCGGCGCCACCTGATACAATCGCGTTTCGCGGAATTTTCGCTCGATGTCGTACTCCTCCGCGAAACCGAAGCCGCCATGTGTTTGAACGCACATATCGGCCGCAGACCAGGATGCCTCCGACGCCAACAGCTTCGCCATATTGGCCTCGGCGCCGCACTTTTCACCGGCATCGAACAGACGCATCGCCTTGGCGACCATCTCCGCAGCGGCAGCGACCTCGACATAGGCGCGCGCGATCGGAAACTGGATGCCCTGATTCTGGCCGATTGGTCGACCGAAGACAGAGCGTTCCCGCGCATAGGCCCCAGCCCGGTCAATGAAGAAGCGGCCATCGCCAATGCATTCGCTCGCAATAAGGATGCGTTCCGCGTTCATGCCGTCGATAATGTAGCGAAAGCCTTTGCCCTCTTCCCCGATAAGGTTTTCAACCGGAACAGCCAGCTCATCAAAGAAGAGTTCGGTGGTCGCGTGATTGATCATGGTACGGATCGGCCTGATCGTCAGCCCGTTGCCAATCGCCTCCCGCATGTCGATCAGCAACACACTCATGCCGTCGGTTGGCTTGGCGGAATCCTCTCTCGCCGCGGTTCGTACGAGGAGTATCATCAGGTCGCTATGTTCGGCCCGGGATATCCAGATTTTCTGCCCGCTGACGATGAAATGATCACCCTCCCGCCGGGCGAAGGTCTGGATGCGGCTGGTATCGGTCCCGCTTGTAGGTTCCGTCACGCCAAAGGCCTGGAGACGCAAATCCCCTTTCGCGATACCGGGAAGAAAAGCCTTCTTCTGGTCGACGGATCCGTGGCGCAGCAGCGTTCCCATTGTGTACATCTGGGCGTGGCACGCCCCGCCATTGCAGCCCGACCGGTGAATTTCTTCCAGAATGGCGCCGGCCGCTTCCAGCCCGAGACCCGAACCGCCATATTCTTCGGGTATCAACACCGAAAGAAAGCCTGCCGCGCTCAACGCGTTGACAAAATCCGTCGGATAGATGCGTTTGCTGTCCAGATCCCGCCAATAGCTTCCCGGGAAATCCGCGCAAAGGCGGCGCACCGAATTCCGGATTTCGGGGAAATTATACTCTTCTTCCATAGCCACGGCGAGATTTCCTATCTTGATACTTTGTGTGTCGATTGATCGCTCGCGCGCATGAGAGGCGTCCCGAAATCATTTTGCGGTTCATATTCCATTGCGACCCTTCAGCTCCGCAAGATCTTCGGGGCGATTGATATTTACAGGTTCTTTCTTCAGCCGCACGGCCCTCGCGCCGCAGGCATCGATCCATCCCATCATTGCGCGTTTGTCCTGCCGGGCCATCCAGTCATCGAGAAGGGGCGCGAGATGCGCGGGCCACAGGCCGATCACAGGCTGGCCTTCGGCATAAGCAGGCGCTGGGGAAAGTTGTTCGGCAAGATCGGTGGCCAGGCCTGCGTTGTCGCAAGCGACGCTCAGCACCTCGGCGTGACCGCAATCGACCGCTTGGTGGAGCGCAGCGTTAAGGCCGCCCAGTGGCCCCTGATCGGGGCCGGGCCGGTCAGCGATAGAGGTCATGCCTTCGCGCTCGCGCCCACACAGGACGATATCGTCGCATTGTTCGCGTAAGCTGGCGAGCACGTGATCGATGAGAGGCAGACCATCAAGCATCGCTTCGGCCTTGTCAGAACCGAAGCGAGTGGACTTACCGCCTGCAAGGATAGCGCCCAATCGTGTCATTCAGGTGCACGGCCATAGGCATGGCTTAGGCCCATACAGCCCAAGACGATGGCAGAAACAGTGAGTGATCCGAGTTGGCGTGGCGATAGGGCCATTATATCCCCTTTCTTAGCTTATAGCGGGAGGCCCGGCTCCGGCCATAGCTATAATCGGTCTTCAAGCACTTTTAACGCGAGTCGCCAACTCACCAAGCGCACGATAGCCGAGAAGCAGTTGGGAGACGCTTGAATTGGGTTCTCAGCCCTCTTGGATAACGGCTTTGAATTCGCGGCCTTGCATCCCCTATTGTGATCGGCGCATAGTCTTTCTGAAAATAGGGGAGCGCGGCGATGATGAAACGCAGATGGAAACAATCAGGGGCGGTACTCGCACTGTCAGCGATGGCACTTTCGGCGTGCCAATCAAGCCCGCCTGAGCAAACAGCACAAGAGATTGCGACTTCGCCGGATGGCGGAACATCAGCCTGCCCCAGCCAAGTCTATTGGGGCGACACCCACCTTCACACGGCAAACAGCGCCGATGCCGTGTTCAATGGCGTAAGATTGACGACAGAGGATGCATTGCGCTTTGCACGGGGCGACGAGGTCCGGTCGACCACCGGCCTTGATGCGCAACTGGCGCGGCCGCTCGATTTTCTCATGGTGTCCGATCACGCCGAAGTGATCGGCATTGGCCGGCGGATTGCGGATGGCGACCCCGAACTCATTTCGGACCCGACCATCCGACGCTGGCATGACATGATGAACGAAAATCTCGAGCAATCAACCAGAGCGGCGCGCGAACTTATCGTCGGCTATGCTCAAGGTACGTTGCCTGAGCGACTGGCCGATCCGGAGATAGCCCGCCAAACAATCGCATCGACCTGGCGGGAACATGTAGAGGCTGTCGAACGCTATAATGAGCCTGGCACCTTCACCAGCTTCATCGGCTATGAGTTTACCTCCATGCCCACGGGCAACAACCTGCACCGCGTGGTCATGTTCCGTGATGGTATGGACATATTTGGTGACACGCTGCCATTCCCTGCAAATCAAAGTCAGAACCCTGAGGATCTGTGGTCCTATCTTGCCGCCTATGAAGAACGGACCGGCGGGCGGGCCATGGCGATCCCGCATAACGCCAATCTTTCCAACGGCCTGATGTTCGCGATGAACGATTTTGAAGGCGCACCGCTGACCAGCGATTATGCTGAACGCCGCCAGCGCTGGGAACCACTCATAGAAGTCACCCAGTTCAAAGGAGATGGCGAAGCGCATCCTTCGCTTTCGCCCGATGACGAATTTGCCAATTTCGGTAACACCGGTTGGGACACGGCCAATCTGGATGGATCGGCGCCCAAAGAACCGGAAATGTATGCCGGCGAATATGCACGTGAAGCACTGAAGCGCGGCTTGCTGCTCGAATCCCTTCTGGGCGTCAATCCGTTCCAGTTCGGGATGATCGGCTCCACCGATAGTCATACGGCGCTTTCGACAGCCGACGAGGACAATTATTTCGGCAAGTTCGCCATGGACGAACCCAATGCAAACCGCGCAGCTCATTCGATCGGGGCGACCCTCAGAGGCCGGGTCGGCTGGCAATATCTAGCGGGCGGTTATGCCGGTGTCTGGGCTGGTGCGAACAGTCGCCCGGCGCTGTTTGATGCGATGGCGCGGCGCGAAGTCTATGCCACAACCGGCCCACGGATGACGGTTCGCATGTTCGCAGGATGGGATCTTGCGGAAGCCGATCTGACGGCTGATCCGTGCAGCCTTTATGAGCGCGCGGTGCCGATGGGCGGGAACCTGACCGGCACAGGGGATGCACCGCGCTTCCTGGTCACCGCGCTTATGGATCCCGAGGGAGCCAATCTCGACCGCGTCCAGATCGTCAAAGGCTGGCTCGATGCCGATGGGGAATTGCATGAGCAAGTGTATGATGTTGCATGGGGTGATGCCGACGAACGGAGCATTGGCGAAGATGGCAACCTGACCCCGGTCGGTAGCACCGTCAATCTGGAAACGGCGAGCTATGAAAACAGCATTGGCGACCCCGAGCTGCAGACAGTCTGGACCGATCCTGATTTTGATCCGGCGGAGCGCGCTTTCTATTATGTTCGTGTTCTGGAAATTCCAACGCCGCGCTGGCCGGTATTTGATCGTCTGCGCTTCGGGGCCGAGCTTACCGACGACATAGAGCTTGTCTCGCAGGAACGCGCCTATGGGTCCCCCGTCTGGTACTCGCCGGAAGCGTAAAATATGGCTGATCGATGGAGAACTCTGGCGCGCGAGCCGCTCGTCCATTTTCTCATCGCGGGCTTAATCCTGTTCCTGATTATCGGGCGCTCAGGCGGGGTTGATCCGGCCAGCCGGACAATCCTAATCGACGAAGGTCAGATCGCGCGGATATCAGCGAGTTGGGAGCAAACCTGGCAGCGCCCGCCAACGGCAGACGAATTGGATAGCCTGATCGATGGCTTTATCCGCGAGGAAATCTATTATCGCGAAGCCCTGCGCATGGGATTGGATCAGGACGACACGGTCATCCGCCGCCGCCTCCGCTCCAAGATGGAATTTCTCGCTCGCGCCTCGGTCGAAACCACCGCGCCTGAGGAAGCCGTGCTTCAACAATGGCTGAGCGATCATGCAGCGCTCTATGCCCCTGGCGCGGCGATGAGTTTCGATCAAATCTATCTCGGCAACGAGATGGAGCCGGAACCGGTGTTGGCACAATTGCAGCAAGGCACAGATCCCGCAGATGTGGGAACGCCAATCTCCCTTCCCCGGTCCATGACCGATGCCAGCCGGGCGGAGATTGCCCGCCAGTTCGGCGAGGGTTTTGTACAGGCAATTGACACTGACCAGATCGGTGAATGGCAGGGGCCTGTTTCATCGGGCTTTGGCCAACATCTTGTGCGCGTGACAGCTCATCAAGCGGGTGACCCGCCCCAGCTCGCCGATGTTCGACAGCGGGTGGAAAATGACTGGCGCTCTGCAACCCTCGCCGAGCGCGAAGAACAAGCCTTTGCCATTCTCCGCGATGCTTATTCTATTGAGATTGAGGGTGTGGATTGAGGGCGCTTCTCCCCTTTCTGTTTCTGCTCCTCACCGCGCTGTCGACACCGGCCCTCGCCGATGAGATGCGCCCCGGATATCTTGATTTTACGCAAGAGAGCGAGACCGGGTGGCGCCTCGTTTGGAAAGCGCCAGCGGGCAATGGCATAGCGCCGGGCGCGCGGCCCGTTGTTCCAGCCGGTTGTACAATGGGCGAGCCTTTGCGGATGCCCGCACCCCGGGCGATGGTAACGCGATGGCCGGTTGAATGTACCAGCACCGTCATCGGGCAAAAGATTGGCCTTGCCAATTTTGAGGCCAGTCTCGTGGATGTGCTGGTGCGCATCGCGCCGCTGGATCGGTCGGTACAGGCGCTGCGGATTACCGCCGCCGAGCCGCTTGTCGTGATCGCAGAGCGCCCGGGTCGCTGGCAGGTTGCGGGCACCTATCTCACCATCGGCATCGAACATATTCTGTTCGGTTTCGATCACCTGCTCTTCGTGCTTGCGCTCGTCTTGCTGCTCAAAGGAGGATGGACGATCGCCAAGACCGTTACCGCCTTCACCATCGCCCATTCTATCACCTTGGTCGGCGTGACAATGGGCTTTTTCGGCCTCGCACAACGCCCGGTGGAAGCCGTTATTGCCCTTTCAATTCTGTTCCTCGCGGTCGAGATTGTGAAAAGCCGAGAGGGGGAGCCTCGGCGCCTGTCTGAGCGCATTCCCTGGCTCGTCGCCTTTCTGTTCGGCTTGCTCCACGGTTTTGGCTTCGCGGGAGCATTGGCCGAAATCGGACTTCCCGAAGGCGAAACGCCCATGGCTCTAGTCGCGTTCAACCTCGGCGTTGAATTCGGCCAGCTTGCCATTGTCTTTTCCGCACTTGGTATACTCGCACTGATCAATCGGTTCGCAGGGTCCGTCACGGCACCGGCGAAGCGGTTCGCCGCCTATGGCATCGGCATTACCGCCGGCTATTGGTTCATCGAACGGGCATTGGCGTGACAGAGTCTAGCCGGTGTTTGCTCCGTTCCACTACCGAGACCTGAACAACAGAAAAAATGCCAGTCCTAAAACAGCGTCGTCAATGTATAGAACAGCGCGCCGACCGACGCCGATGCGGGAATTGTGATTACCCAGGCGGTCATCACATTGCCCGCCACGCCCCAACGCACTGCGGATGCCCGCCGCGCCGTTCCAGCGCCAATAACGCAGCCCGTAATCGTGTGCGTCGTCGAAACAGGGATGCCGAACCAGGATGCGGCGAACACTATGATTGAGCCGCCGGTTGAAGCGCTGAAGCCCTGGTGTTGGGAGAGTTTGGTAATCCGTGTTCCCATCGTTTCGATGATTCTCCAGCCACCGGTCAGCGTGCCCAGCGCGATCGCGATATAGCAGCTGATCGCTACCCAGTGCGGCACATGAAACTCGCCAGCGAGATACCCCGTCGAATAGAGTAGCACCGTTATGATGCCCATCGTTTTTTGCGCGTCATTGAGTCCGTGGCTTAGCGAATAGGCGGCCGAGGATATGAGATGCATTACGCGCAATCCCTTATCTGCCCCCCTGGCAGTCGCGCGTTTCAGAAGCCAGCTCGTCAACAACATGATCGCCATCGAAAGGATCAGGCCGAGTGTCGGAGAGAGGACGATGGCGATCAAGGTCAGGTTGAGGCCGGTCCACTGAATTCCGGTGATCCCAGCATGCGCAACACCGGCACCGATCAGGCCGCCAATCAGAGCGTGGCTCGACGACGACGGGATCCCCTTAAGCCAGGTAACGACGTTCCAGAACATCGCGCCTACCAGCGCGCCAAAAACGACCGCTGGGGTCACAAGATCACGGTCGATAAGCCCGGATCCGATCGTTTCCGCGACCTTTTGGAAACCCGGAAAGGCAAGCGTCAGGAAATAAGCAGCGAAGTTGAAAAACGCGGCAAAAACAACTGCCTGAACCGGGCCCAGAAGCCGGGTGGCAACCACCGTCGCAATCGAGTTTGCAGCATCATGAAGCCCGTTCAGAAAATCGAATGCGAATGCCGTTGCAATCAATCCGATGAGCAGCGGAAGAGCAAGATCATGCATCAGGAATGATCGATGACGATGCCGTCGATTTCGTTGGCTACATCCTCGAACGCATCGACGATTCTCTCGAGATGTTTGTAGATTTCGCGTGCAACGATGAATTCCATCACATCGCCCGTGCGGTGTTCCTGAAACATCTTCTTGAGTCCCGCATCGTGGATCTCGTCAGCATGGCCTTCCATTCGCACGAGCCGTTCGGTGAGTTCATGAAGCCGTTCTCCATTGCGTCCGACATCCCGCAAGAGCGGCATCGCCTCCGCCGTGAGCCGAGCCGCATCGACAATGATCGCGGTCATGTCCAACATTTCCTGTTCGAATGTATCGACTTCATAGATTTGAATCGCGGAAGCCGCCGCCTGCATCTCGTCGATGGCATCGTCCATCGAACTGATGAGGCTGATGATCGCGCCGCGGTCGAACGGAGTGAGGAACGTACCCCGCACCGTATGCAAAACCTCGCGAATGACGTTGTCGGCATCATGCTCGCGTTCGATGATCTCGCGGATATGCTCGTCCGCATTCTTTCCGTCTTGGAGCAACCTGCCCATGGCGTCGGCCGCCGCCACTACGGTCACGGCATGCGCTTCGAACAATTCGAAAAAGCCGCCGGTCTTCGGCAGCAAGCGTTGAAACCAGCCAAACATAGTGCCTACCTTCGATGTTTTGACGACCGCATCGAGCATCCCCACTCGCCGTGTCGCCGTGTTGAATTCGGATGCCCCGAACGAGCGGATGAGATCGCTCAAATCGGATTCGTCGACCGCGTCTGCGGCCTCCTCGAGCGTGAACCAGCGGCGTTCACGCTCTTCACTCTCCGCCCAGGTGTTGAGTTCTTCGATGACCGCGAGCGGGAATACATCGACGTCGATCATCAACCGGGCACCTGTCCCCCGTTTCTTGCGATAACGAAAGGAGCCGAGCGGCGTCGGACAGACCGCTCCGCGCACGCCCGCCTCCTCTTCGGCTTCGAGCGCGGCCGCTGCATGGGGCAGAACCCCGCTCATTGGATTGCCTTTGGGAATCACCCAACGCCGGGTTTCACGCGAAGTGATCAGAAGCACGCTCACCGGCGCATCGATCGCACTCCCCTCTGTACGATATGGCAAGGCGGCGATCTGACGGATAGGTCGTTCTCTTCCTTGATTCGCACTTGGCTTGGCGTGCTGCGTATGAATTTGATGGCAGGATTTGCCCATGACGCAAGCCCCTGATCCACCGCTTTGCGACTATCGGGCGTTGTTACCTTAACCTGACAGGGAGCCAGACTGCGGGCGGCACCGGCGTTACTGCCAGCTGTTAATTCATCGCGCGATAGCGATTGGCCAATGCTATCTAGGGTCCGCTGCGCAGGCTACCGTTTGGGTTCACTACCGGCCGTTTAGCGTACCTCCGACCCCAAAGCTGTGGCATCGATCGATCAAAATTAGCTGGTTTCAGACGGCATCGGTTCCCCACAAATTCCTGACCATTAGACCTAACGCCACTCTTAACGTTGATCCTAATTCGGCGTTCATCAAAGCGATTAACTTGATCTCCGCCTCCCCTCCCCAAGCCAGAAACCGGAGGGTCGTGTGAGTTTCAATTTTCAAAGGGCGTTCGATATCGCCTCATTGCGTATTATCGAACAAGGGCAGCCCTCAAAGGATTCTAACGGGATGTGCCGCTATCGCGTACACCTGCCCAACGCTGAGTTGCGGTGTACGATCGGCTGGCTTATCCCGGATTATCGCTACCAAGCCTGGTTCGAAGATCATGCGGGCGGCGATCTGGATCATGTGGCGCGCATAGGCATAGCGCCCGAGCTCGGTTTTGATCCGGCCCATGATGACATTACCCTGCTGACGGATATGCGCTTCGCGCATGACGCAGCCTCCAATGCATTGCGTTATGGTGATTGCCGCATATTTCTGGCTGAGTTCCTGCGCCGCATGCATTGTGTTGCGAAGCGCCATGACCTTGACCCGTGCTGCCTAGAGCGCCGCAGGATTCAAACATCTAACTACCATCACGGCCAATATGTTTTCCCGGGGCTTTTCCCCGAAGCTCCCTAACAGTGTAAACTGCGCCAGACAGAAGCCAAAAGGCGGCTATGCGCAATCATCCGTTGGATCATCGTGGGTAATGGCACAGATCATGCGGTTTGCCCGAACCGGCCCATATGTTTCCACCAACCGCTCCTGAAAGGTTGCCCATTTGTCGGCCGTATCCTCAATCGCTGCATTGACGGCGCGCTCAAAATTTTCTGCCAGCGCGCCCCGCTCCGTTGAGCCAACGCCAATATCGGGATCAATCGGGCCGGTATCCTTGTTGAGATTCAAATGCCGGACCCGATGGGCGCTACCATCGGCATAGAGGCAACCTCTTTCCTCGCCTAGAAAGGAGGCATTGTCGAAGCAGCCAGAAATCAAACCGACGGGAAAAATCGGACTGTCATAGCGAAGGTCAAGCCATGGTGCCCGGCCGGCATTGCCGAGGCCCGGCGGATTTTCGACGCTGATCGGGCGGGCGGGATCGTCTGTATCAACCCAATTGCTGTGCGAGTAAAAATCCTGCCCGGCATGAAAAATCCGGCCCAAATGCGCGAGGATATTGCATTTCGCCCGGCCATGTTCGCTGCCCACATAGGTGCACGAGATAAAGCTTGGGATCTGGCTGGAGCGGATATCACCGTCTTCATTCAAAAGATTAGCCGCGTCGTCCACGGCATGGGACAGATTTTCCATCATATAGTCCCGGCATTCCGAAAGCGTCGCCTCCGCGTCCGCGCGGCTTTGCGGATAGCCAGCTATGTCAAAATAGTCGCCGCCGCTGCAATGGGCAAAGGATGTCAGCATGCCGCGCCCACGATCGGGTGCGCCCACTGCGCCAAAAGAACCCGGTGCCCCGGCCAGGCTGTCTAGTGTATCGTTTTCAAAACAGGCATCGATTGGCGCCTTGGCATCGCAACCAATCGCGTGCCGCGTGATCCGCCCATGTTCGGCGTCTTGCCCCAAGCCCCTGACAGTTCCGAACCCGGCAAGTAATAGCCCAGCAAGCGCAATGGTGAGCGCCGCTCCGCAAGCGGCAAACCCCTGGATCATTTTCGCGCGCATCCTGATACTCTCCCCAAGCGACCTGATGCCAATCATTAGGCGCTTGTTTGGCATGGTGATACAGTCATTCCCAGTATTGTTTGCTCCTCCAAAACCATGGAAGTACGCTGCACCGCAGGATTACTGAACGATTGCGTACAATAACTACTTGCCGAACAAAACCGAACATGACAGAGATCGCTTTCCCATAATGGTTTGAATATGGACTGCCAGACTGTGAAAAGGCTTACACCTTTCCTGATATCGATACCGATGGCCGTATCGCTGGCGAGCTGCGCCGATTTTTCACCACCAGAGCAAATACCGGCGCCCTTGGCGGAAATTCCATCCGATTATGGCGAATCGCCAACCGATGATGATCGCTCAACTCTGAACTGGTGGCATGCGTTCAACGATCCCACGCTCAACCGCCTCGTCGATGAGGCGTTGATCGCTAATCTCGATATTGCCGAGGCGGCGGCTCGTGTTGATGAGGCACGCGCGCAAGCCAGGATCGCCGGGGCCGGCCGTTTCCCCAGCGTCAGCGGCTCAGCCGGCGCAAACTATTCCGATTCCCCATTAGCAGGCACCAATTTTGGCGGCTTAGGCGGCACGGCATCACGGCTCACCAACGAAACCTATTCGACCGGGCTCAACTTTGCCTATGAGCTCGATTTCTGGGGCCGTATCCGCAACGATACCCGCGCGGCAAGGGCGGATCTGTTCGCCGCCGAAGCCGATCTGCACACCGCGCGACTGGGTGCACTCGCTGATACAATCTCCACCTATTTCGAAATTGTTGATCTGCGTGCGCAAATCACCTTTTCAGTCAGCACAATCGACGTGTTGCAGGATCGCACTGAAAATACCGAGCGGCGCTATGATCGCGGCCTCGCATCCTCTTTTGAACTGTATCAAATTCGCCAGGATTATCGGAACACCCAATCGGCCCTGCCCCAGCGCGAAAGCCAGTTGACGGCCGCAGAAGGAAGGCTCGCTGTATTGCTTGGGCGTTATGCGGGGACGCTGCGTACGGAAATGGGCGATCAACTGACCCCGCAATTGGTGTTCGAGCCGATCCCGGCAGGCCTGCCCGCCGACCTCCTCATCCAGCGGCCCGATGTCGCGGCCGCGGCCCAGCGCTTCGAAGCCGCGCGATTCCGCGTCGGCGCACGGCGTGCCGAACTGTTCCCCTCGCTCTCGCTCTCGAGCAGCCTGGGCACCCAAAGCGACGGCCCTTCGGGTATCTTCGACATATTGGACAATTGGATCCTCAACCTTGGAGCCAGCCTTACCGCGCCTCTGTTTCAGGGCGGGCGTATCCGGGCCAATATCGACGTCGCCGAAGCTCGCTATGCCCAGCAAACGGCCAGCTATGCGCGCACGGTGCTGAACGCCTACCGCGAAGTTGTGACTGCGCTTGAGGACTATGAAGAACAACGGCAACGCTACACACTGATATTCGGCCAGCTCCAGGAAGCCGAGGCGTCTGCGAGCTTGCAAGCCGAACGCTATGCCGGGGGCGTGTCTGCCTTTACTGATTATCTTGATGCCTTGCGCACGCTCTATCAGGTCCAATCTTCACTTTCGGCGGCGGGCCGCGACGTCGCTTTGGCCCAGCTTGCCGTACATCGCGGGCTTGGCGGTGGATGGACGGAGACACCTGCGGTGCCGGACGTGCCACTGGTGGACCGACCACCTGATAATTGGGCCGATGGAGAGACTGATGGTTCCTAGTTTGAGAGCGGAGACAAGGGCGTGACCCGAAACAGACTTATCGCAATCGGCATCGTGCTTGGCGCGCTCCTGATTGCGGCGCTGCTTATCCTGGTGCGGTCATCGCCCGATGAGCGACCGCCTGATCAGCGCGCGCCGCTGGTTCAGGTTGTGCCAGCCGAAATCCGCAGCGGACGGCTGACGATCAACGGCGCAGGCACGGTGCGCGCTCGCGAGGAGCTGGTGCTTGCGGCAGAAATCCCGGGGAAAATCGTCTATATCAGCCCCAACCTTATTGAAGGCCGGGCGGTAAGCCGGGGCGAGATCTTGTTCCGCATCGACCCGACCGACTATCGTAATCAGGTTTCAAGCGCACGCGCGGATGTTGCGCAGCAAGGCGTCGCGGTGCTTCAGGCGCAGGAAGAGGCGACGCTCGCCCAGCGCGAATATGAACGATTCCAGCAACGCGAAGCACGGCGCACGCCAAACCCCTTTGCCAGCGTCGATGCCGATGATTTTGCTGCACAAATCCTGCCGCCCGACCGATTGACCGCAAATAATCCTCCGGAACGCGCCGACGCATCGTCCAGCAACGAGGCAAGCACCCTCACCTTGCGCCTTCCGCAGTTGCAGGCGGCTCAGGCGGCTTTGCAACGCGCACGCGCGCAGCTGGGTGACGCGCAAACAGCCCTTGGCCGGACGACGGTCCGCGCGCCTTTTGCCGGGCTGGTACGTTCCGAAAGTGCAGCACGCGGCAGCTATGTTTCGCCCGGGCAGGCTCTGGCCCAGATCGTAGCGAACGAAACCTTTGATGTCGTCATACCACTCACCCAAAGAGAGGCCGCCCTGATTCCCAATCTCTGGAGGCAAGGCGGAGAGCGCACCGAAGCGTCCATCTATGCGGATTATGGCGGACGCCGTTATCGCTGGCAGGCTTATGTCGACCGCGCCGATCCGGTGCTCAATCCGGAAACGCGAACCATCGACATATTTCTGCGCGTGCCCAACCCCATGCAACGGGGCCAGCTCGCGGCAGAACAAGGAGACGGCGAAAACGGCGCGGAAAGCGTTAGCGGCACCGAAGGTCCACCGCTGCTGGTTGGGAGCTTCGTACAAGCGGAGATTGATGGCCTCGCACTGACGCAATATGCCGCCATTCCGGTCGCCGCTCTTCGACCGGGCAATCAGGTTTGGACCTTTCGTGAAGGCAGGCTTCAGATCGTGAATGTCCAGGTTATCCAGCGCACCGATAGCGAGGTATTCGTGCACGCCGATCCCTTAGGGCCCAATCCTATGGTGATCGTCGGAGATATTGGCGTCGCTACGGATGGCATGCAGGTTCGCACCTCATACACGGACGATGAAGACGGCGAAGACACGGCGGCTGACGCGAGCGCCGCCCGGTGAGCAACGACCCACCACCCGGATCAGGCCATTTCGACAACATGAAGGGCGGCGGCGGTGTGGGCTATATGGCCCGCAACGGTGTTGCGGCCAATCTGCTCGCCATCTTCCTGCTGATTGCCGGGGTGATGGCTTATGGTTCAATCGTGCAGGAGGTTTTCCCGGAAAGCAGCCTTGATACCGTGCAGGTCAGCGTGATCTATCCGGGCGCGACGCCTGAAGAAGTCGAAGAATCAGTGATCCAGAAGATCGAGGAGGCCGTTGAAAGCGTCGAAGGCGTCAAGGAAATCCGGTCCAATGCGTCAGAGGGATTGGGATCAGTATCAGTCGAACTCGAACTCGGCACCGATATTGCCCGGGCGCTCGATGATATCAAAAGCGAAGTCGACCAGATCCAGACATTCCCCGCCGATGCAGAGGAGCCCGATGTCCGCGAATTGACGACACGGCAAAGCGTTATGGAGATCGCGCTGTATGGCGATGTCAGCGAAGATGCATTGAAACGGCTCGCCTATCAGCTTGAAGACCAGCTCTCCGCGCTTTCCGAAGTGTCCTATGTCGAAACCAGCAGCGTGCGGGACTATGAAATCTCGATAGAGGTGCCCCAGGACACGCTACGCGCCTATGGCCTGTCCCTCACGGATATCAGCCGCGCGGTTGCAACGGACAGTCTTGATAGCCCCGCAGGATCAATCGACACCGATTCCGAAGAAGTCCGCATCCGCACGATCGGACAGAATTATGGCCAGCATGATTTTGAGGAAATCGTCCTGATCAGCCGGCCTGACGGCACAAACGTTAGGCTTGGCGATGTCGCAACGGTTGTCGATGCCTTTGAGGACAATGATCTCAGCGCATTCTACAACGATACGCCGGTCGCCTTTGTAGAAGTATTCCGAACTAGCGACGAGCGCGTGCTCGACATTGCCGAACAGGTGGAGCGCTTTCTCGAGGACGAATTCGCGCCAACGCTCCCGGAAAATATCTCCTATGAGATCTGGAACGATGATTCCGAGGTGTTCGAGGATCGGCTCAGCCTGCTCCTAAAAAATGCTGCAATCGGCCTGACCCTCGTCCTCATCGCGTTGACGCTGTTCCTCAACATCCGGCTCGCCATGTGGGTCGCATTCGGCATCGCTGTCACCTTTATCGGTGCCATGGCTGTGCTCAATGCGATTGGGTCCAGCATCAACATGTTCTCGCTATTCGGGTTCATCCTTGCACTGGGTCTGGTGGTCGATGACGCCATCGTCGTTGGCGAGAATATCTATGCCGAGCGCGAACGCGGCCGCCGGGGTCTCTCTGCCTCGATTCTCGGCGCAAAACGCGTCACCGTTCCGGTTATCTTCGCGGTTTTGACGACGATGGCAGCCTTTTCCCCGCTGTTCGCGATAGGCGGCGTGTTCGGCAAGCTGCTTTTCGATATTCCGCTTGTCATCATCATCGTCCTCGTCCTTTCGCTCGTCGAAAGCCTGCTGGTACTTCCCAACCATCTCAGCCATTTGCCGCCGCCGGGCCATGAAGCCAAGTCACGCGTGACCCAGTTCTTCGATCGCATCCAAAAAGCCGTCGACGTGCGTTTTCAACAATTCGTCAACGGGCCGCTCGACAAAGCTCTGCGTTTTGCCGTCGATGCCCCCGCGATTATCCTTGCCGGCGCTCTGGCCCTTGTCATCATCTTCATGTCGCTCGTTCCGGCAGGCATATTGAAAGTGCAGTTCTTCCCTGATGTCGAAGGTGATATCGTTCGGGCAGTATTGGAAATGCCAGCCGGAACACCGGTTGAACGCACAGAGGAAGTGGCCCGTTTCATAGAAACGCAAGGCCGTGAAACCATGGCAGAGATTGAGGCCGAACGCCCGGAAGATGCCCCCAATCTCGTGCGCGGCATTTACACGACGATCGGACAAACAACGCTCGGAGGCGGACCGGATGGCGGCAGCACGACAACCGGAGCCAATCGCGCCGCTGTTCAGTTTAGCCTTTTACCGGGCGATGAGCGTGATATCTCTGCCGCTACGTTTGAAGATGCTTGGCGCGATGCAGTGGGACCCGTGCCAGAGGCGCGATCCCTTGTCTTCGCCTCGGACCTGTTCTCCGCCGGAGCGCCGGTGAGCATCGAACTCTCTCACCCTGATACCGCAACGCTGACGCGAATATCGGAGGAACTGATGCGCGATCTCGCCCGGTTCGAAGGCGTTTTTGATATCGAGACCGATCAGGATGCCGGACTGCAGGAAATTCAACTCCGCCTCAAACCCGCCGCACGCACATTGGGAATCACACTACAAGACGTAGCCGGGCAGGTCCGGGCAGCGTTTTTTGGCGATGAAGCGGTGCGCGTCCAACGGGGGCGTGAAGATGTACGCGTCTATATCCGTCTGCCAGAGGACGAACGCAATTCTATCGTTGATGTCGAGAGGTTTCGCGTATCAGTGCCCGGCGGTCAGGTCGCATTGAGTGAAATTGCTGATGTGTCGTTCGGGGAATCGCCCTCAATGATCCGGCGGCAGGACGGCCGTCGTGTCGTAACCGTCAGCGCAAATGTCGACACAACAGTGGTGACCGGGCAGGAAATCTCCAGCCAGCTGGAGGAAGATGTGCTCCCGGCTCTGCAGCGCGATCATTCGCAACTGCTTTATAGTTTCGGCGGCGAACAGGCTGAACAACAGGATTCGTTTGGCGATCTCGGCATGGCCTTCATGGCGGCAATTTTGATGATCTACATCCTGCTCGCAGTGCCGTTCAAATCCTATGTTCAGCCGCTCATCATCATTGCCGCTATCCCATTTGGCATCATTGGCGCGCTGATGGGGCATCTCATCCTTGGGCTGTCGGTCGGCATTTTGAGCATGTTTGGCATAATCGGTCTGTCAGGCGTGATCGTGAACGGATCGCTGATCCTGATCGACTTCATCAACGAACGATTGCGCGAAGGCGATGATATCAGGACGGCGATTATCGACAGCGCGAAATCGCGCTTCCGCCCGATCGTGCTGACGTCGGTCACAACCTTTCTTGGAGTCGCTCCGATCACCTTTGAAACCAGTTTGCAGGCTCAATTCTTGATCCCGATGTCGGCCAGCCTCGGGTTCGGTGTCCTGTTCGGAACGGTGTTACTGATGCTGCTCATCCCGGCCTTGGCCATGCTCCAATACCGGGCCAATGAGCGGCTCAAGCGACGCTTTTCAAAGAATCGCTCAGAGGACGCGGCAACGGCCAGTTAATCCGGCCGCCGACCGCGCGCTCCGTCAGGGACAGAAGCTAAACGACTTACGCAGCAACGCCGTTTTTTGGATCGCCGCTAACGGCTGCACTCGGGCGCGCGGCCACACGCGCGCGCCAAGCGTGCAGATTGGTAAGTTCCGCAGGCGCACTCTGGCCAACCATATCGCCAAATTCGACAAAGCAAAACAACAGGATATCAGCGAGAGTGAAACGATCACCGGCGAGATAGTCGTTGCCCGTCAGCATGGCATCCACCTGCTTCAAACCATCTTGCGCATACGCCTTATTGCCATCGGCCGCTTCGGGGCAGCAGAAAAGGCGGTCCTTGAACATCGGCAAGCCTTCGGCGCTGCGGAAACTGCTCGTCAGCGGAACAACGACATTCTGATCCACAAGCCGCGCGGCCTGGCGCGTCGCAGCACGTTCCTCAGGCGTGGCACCAATCAGCGGACTATCCGCATGGGTTTCCTCCAGATATTCGCAAATTGCGACGCTTTCCGAAATCGCCGTGCCATCATCCAAAACAAGCAGCGGCGAACCGCCGTGCGGGTTCAGCGCGAGATAGTCTGGCTGACGATTTTCACCGGCCTGAATGTCGAGAAACTGCCGCTCAATCTCCAGTCCCTTCTCGGCAACAAACATCGTGGTGACGCGTGGATTCGGCCCTATGGATTGATAGAGTTTCATCTGTATTTTCTCCTGGAATTGTGCGTTACTGATGGGGCGGGAATGAGCGACAATAGTTGCACCCGTGAGGTCTGAAAACCAAGAAAGGGGCGGGCATGGTCAAGAAAATCTTGATTGGTATCTTGCTAGTGATCGTAATCGGCGGGGGCGTTGCCTGGTTCAATCGACAGGCAATCATCCTTTATGTCGTTACCAATCGCGACAAGACAGAAGTCGCGCCTAATCGCCCGGTAGAATGGGCGGCCGGCCCTACCGAAGCAGAAGTCTCCCTTGCCGAACGTCCCCCCAATATCGTCTTCATCCTCGCCGACGATCTCGGCATCAATGACATTTCTACCTTTGGCGGCGGCATCGCCGGTGGCAGTGTACCAACACCCAATATCGATCGGTTGGCAGCTGAAGGCATGATCTTTAGTCAGGCCTATTCAGGAACCGCCACCTGCGCGCCGAGCCGCGCGATGCTGATGACGGGGCGCTATCCGACGCGCACCGGATTTGAGTTTACCCCTACACCAGACGGCATGGGACGCGTTCTTACTATGGTCGCCGATCCCGAGGGCAGCGGTTTGCCGCCACCCGAATGGAACCGCGCCTTGGCGGAAACTGCGCCTCCTTATGCCGAACAGGGGTTGCCGGGCTCTGAAATCACGATTGCCGAAGTGCTTGGCGATGCGGGCTATCACACGGTCCATATCGGCAAATGGCATCTTGGGCGGGGCGCCGAGTTCGGGGCCAACGCGCAGGGGTTTGACGAAAGCCTGTTAATGGCGAGCGGACTGTTCCTGCCAGAAGACCATCCCGACGTCGTCAATGCGCGGGTCGATTTTGACCCCGTTGATATTTTCCTATGGGCGCGAATGCAGTTTGCCGCATCCTTTAACGGCAGCGACTGGTTTGAACCGGCCGGCTATCTCACCGACTATTGGACGGATGAGGCGGTTAACGTCATCCGCGCCAATCGCAACCGTCCTTTCTTTCTCTATCTCGCGCATTGGGGCGTACACACGCCGCTGCAAGCTACCCGCGAAGATTATGAAGCAGTCGGCAATATCGAACCGCACCGCGAGCGCGTTTATGCCGCCATGATCCGATCCCTTGATCGCAGCGTCGGTGAGATAATGGACGAGCTGGAAGCCCAGGGTTTGGCGGAAAACACCATCATCGTCTTTTCGAGCGACAATGGCGGCGCGGGCTATATCGGCCTGCCGGAAATCAACGCGCCCTATCGCGGCTGGAAAGCCACCTTCTTTGAAGGGGGGATTCGCGTGCCGATGTTCATCCGCTGGCCCGCGCGCATTGCCGCCGGATCACGCAGCGAAACGCCGGTTGCCCATATCGATGTCATGCCAACGCTGGCCGCAGCCGCCGGGGCGAACCTGCCACAAGGCGTTGCGATTGACGGCGTGAACTTACTGCCCACCGCCGCCGGTGACGGTGATATCAGCAGGGTCGATGATGCGATCTACTGGCAGAGCGGCTATTACCGCGTCGTCCGTCAGGGCGATTGGAAGCTGCAGATCAGCGAGCGCCCGGATCGGGCCTGGCTGTTCAATCTGGCCGATGACCCGACGGAACAAACCAATCTGGCAGAGCGCATGCCGCAGCGCGTTGCCGCGATGCGAGCATTGCTCGACACGCACCGAGAGGGCAGCCGCGAACCGCTTTATCCTTATACGATTGAAGGCCCTGTCGCAGTTGATCGATCACTCGCCGAGCGGGTCGAGGAGGGTGATGAGGTTATTTTCTGGCCCATTTGAGTGGAACCTTCAGAACCACCTAATCACCCAGACTTGATGAAAGCCGTTCGAAAGCATCGATGAATTCCTGCTTGAACTGCTGAACAACTTGGCCGGAGGATAGCGGCTGGTTCATCAGGCCAACGCCCTGTCCAACCCAATAGGTTGCTAGGTCTTTCGCGCCCTGATGGCCGCTCTGGCTGAGCTTATCGATCTGGCGCAGCGCCGGTTCGCTAACCATCGATTGCAGTGGCATGGGAAGCGGCTCGGGAGCCGCGTCTCCTTCCCAGGCATCGGTCCAGGGCGAACGAAGTTGGCGCGATGGTTTACCGGTACGCGAACGCGAACGGACCGTATCGCGCGAACTCGCGGCAAGCATCTTTTCCTTCACAACCGGATTTGTCTCCGCTTCCGCGGTGGTCAACCAGACGGACCCGCACCATGCACCGGCTGCGCCCATCGCCATGGCTGCAGCCATTTGTTCGCCCGTTGTGATACCGCCGGCTGCCAGTATCGGCGTATCGGCCCCAATCTCTTTCAGTGCGCGGGACACTTCCGGTATCAGCACCATCGTCGAGACATCACCGCAATGGCCACCCGCCTCACCGCCAGCGACCACCAGAATATCAACGCCTGCAGTAACCTGCGCCACAGCATGTTCCTTCGCCCCGACCAACGCCGCGACAGGAACCCCATGTTGCTTTCCAAGATCGAGCATAGCCTGCGGTGGCACGCCCAGCGCATTGGCAATCAGCTTGATCGGATATTCGAAAGCCACCTCAAGGCTGCTAGCGGCACCTTCTGCGCGCAAGTTTTTTGCGAAGTTGCCGGACATGCCTCGCGTCTTATCAAGCTCACCGGTTGCAACGTCGTGATCCGCCAGAATGCCCGCCGCGAAATCCTTATGCTCCTGCGGAATGGAATCGATGAGCTTGCCAGTGTCGAGCTTCTCTCCCTTCCCGGCGAACTTGTTGGGCACGATCAGGTCAACGCCATAAGGTTTGCCGTCCACATGAGCATCGATCCAATCGAGCTCTTCGCGCAGCCGATCGGGCGACAGATTTACAGCCCCGAACACGCCCATCCCGCCTGCTTTCGAAACCGCAACGACCACATCCCGGCAATGCGAGAAGGCGAGCAGCGGAAATTCGATATCGAGCATCGAACAGATTGGCGAATTCATCATGGGAACATCTCCTGTTTCGTCCACCATATCTGAGCGAAAACGCTGCGCAAGCCATCTGGCATTTCTCTCAAAAAGAGCCGTTGAAACCGCGCGGAACTCCGCTAGGTAGTTCCGATGAGCAATAGAGTTGATATCGCGGTAGTCGGAGCCGGGCATGGCGGCGCGCAAGCCGCCATCATGCTGCGCCAACAAAAATTCGAAGGGTCGATTGCCCTGATCGGTGACGAACCCGAATTTCCCTATGAGCGCCCACCGCTCTCCAAGGATTATTTCGCGGGTGAGAAGCCATTCGAACGGATCATGATCCGCCCCGAGAAATTCTGGGGAGAACGCGATATTACCACAATGCTCAATCGGCGCGTGGTGAAGGTCAACGCGCAAGAGCATCTGCTCACATTCGAAGACGGCGAAACGCTGAACTATGGGACGTTGATCTGGGCGACCGGCGGCGCGCCGCGCCTCTTATCTTGCCCGGGCCATGATTTTGTCGGTGTTCACGCCGTGCGGACGCGTGCCGATGTTGATGCAATGATGGCAAAACTCGATACAATCGAACGTGTTGCGATTGTTGGCGGCGGGTACATCGGTTTGGAGGCGGCTGCAGTCCTCACCAAGCTGGGTAAGAAAGTGGTCCTGCTTGAAGCGCTGGACAGGGTGTTGGCGCGTGTGGCTGGCAAAGAGCTATCGCAGTTTTACGAAGCCGAGCATCGCGCTCAAGGCGTGGATCTGCGCACCGGTGTGGCAGTAACCAGCATTACCGGCGAAGATGGACACGCTACCGGCGTGGAGCTTGCCGATGGCGAGATCATCGCGGCCGATATGGTGATTGTCGGTATCGGCATTATCGCTGCGGTTGAACCGCTGATAGAGGCAGGAGCAGCGGGCGGCAACGGTGTGCTTGTCGACGAATATTGCCGGACGACGCTACCCGACATCTATGCGATTGGCGATTGCGCAGCTCATGCCAACAGCTTTGCGGACGGCGCGACAATCCGCCTTGAATCGGTTCAAAATGCCAATGATCAGGCGGCGGTGACGGCGAAGGCGATCCTCGGCGATCCGGCACCCTATGAGGCCATTCCCTGGTTTTGGTCGAACCAATATGACCTCAAACTCCAAACGGCCGGCCTTTCGATCGGCTATGATGCGACGGTCGTGCGTGGAGACCCAGCGGACCGCAGTTTCTCGATCACCTATCTCAAACAAGGCCGGATGATAGCGCTCGATTGCGTCAACGCGACCAAAGACTACGTCCAAGGCCGCAAACTGATTATCGGTAACGTCCAACCTGACCTTGAAAAACTAGCCGATGCTTCGATTCCGCTTAAGGAACTGATCGCATAGGCGATCCGCTACACAGCAAGGGAAAATAGCAGTGAGCACAGCAAAAACCGGCCCGCTCGCCGGATGCCGGATCCTCGAATTTGACGCAATCGGCCCGGTTCCGCTCGCGGGAATGATCCTGTCTGACCTTGGCGCAGAAATCATTCGTATCGGACGCCCCGGCAAAGCGGGCGTTGATGCACCGGGAGACAAGATACTCCTGCGCGGACGGAACAAGATTGCGATGGATCTTAAGGACCCAGCCCAACGCGATCAGGCGATGGATCTGATCAGCAAAGCAGATGGCCTTCTTGAAGGCGCGCGGCCCGGCGTGATGGAGCGTTTGGGTCTTGGCCCTGACGACTGTTTTGCCAGCAATCCGAAGCTTGCATACGGCCGGATGACGGGTTGGGGCCAGGAAGGACCGCTTTCGCAAAGCGCCGGTCATGATCTTGACTATATCGCCATCACGGGCGCGCTTGGCGCAATGGGGCGTAAGGGCGAACCGCCGATGCCGCCGCTCAATCTCGTTGGTGACTATGGCGGGGGCACGATGTTTCTCGCACTCGGCGTCGTCGCCGCAATCCTTTCGGCACGCTCAACCGGCAAGGGCCAGGTTGTCGATGCGGCCATGACCGACGGCGCGGCCGTGCTTATGAGTATGTTTTACGCGTTTCACGATGTTGGCATGTGGAAAGCCGAACGCGAAACCAATCTGCTGGATGGCGGAACGCCTTTTTATCGCTGCTACGAAACCATGGATGGCGGCTATATGGCCGTCGGCGCGCTTGAGCCGCAATTCTTTGCCGTCCTTTTGGAAAAGCTAGCCATTGATCCGGCGGAGTTCCCGCAATATGACCGTGCGCGCTGGCCCGGCATGGTCTCCGCTTTCGAAACCAAATTCGCATCCCGGACGCGGGATGAATGGACCGCACATTTCGAGGGCAGCGATGCCTGTGTCGCTCCCATCCTGTCGATCGCCGAAGCGCCCGCGCATCACCACAATGTTGCGCGCCAGACCTTTGCTGAACGAGACGGGACCATGCAGCCCATGCCCGCCCCCCGTTTTTCGGAAACGCCAGCGGACATCGGGAACAACAGCGACCTTAGTATCGAAGAAGCACTGGCACTTTGGGAATGAAACTAGCTTAGGGCCTGGCCCTCAGCTTTCGAGCGTGAACGTCAAACCGGCATTGGCCTTCAATCGTTCGATCAGCGGTGCGGCCATGACAGCACCCGGCGTCAAAATGCCGCCCGAAGCATCAGGGATATCGCGAACAAGACAGATCGCGCTTTCGGCGATCATCTTGCACGTTGATCCATAGCCGGGATCTTTGTCCCCCGTGACGCCGGCCATTACGCGTTCACCGTCATCGCTCTCAGCAATGAACAGCACATCGTAAAAGCCTGCCTCACGCTCCTCCTTGCTCGGGCCTTCGCCTGGCTTGGGTCCGCCTTCTCCGCCGAGTGAGGTGTCACCGGCCACGGCCTTCGCCGCGGCTTCTCCACCATCACCGGGTCCGGTCAGCACCATCTCGTCATAGACAAAGTCCTGCCCATAGGCGTGATCGAGCAGGAAGTTTGTACGGTGCACATTGCGTGTGTTGATCGCCGCCATGATAAACGGGGCGACCCAGCTGTCGAGATCGGCCTCGAAATCCACGGCATTTCCAGCAGGCTGTGCAACACCGTCAAAACCGGGGACAAGCGAGAAGGGATTCATCAGCAATTTGATGATTTCAGGGTCTTTCGCAGCTGCGGCCATCGTCGCCTTGAGGCTCGCCGCTGTGCCGCCGGAGAATGTACCCTGCATCGCACGGACGCGACCTTTGATACGCTTTGACGGCGCACCGAAACTTTCCTGTGCAGCTTGCTGCGTAAACCAAACGCCAAGATCGAAGGGGATGGAGTCGAAACCACAGGAGAAAACGATCCGCGCGCCGCTTTCTTTTGCCTGATCGCCATAGCGGTCGATCATCTGCCGCATCCACGCAGGTTCACCGCACAGATCGACATAGTCGGTGCCTGCAGAAGCGCAGGCCGCCAGCAAGGGCTCCCCATAGAGCTGATATGGGCCAACGGTTGTCGCGACACATTTGGCGCGTGCTACCATGGCGGCGACCGAATCCGCGTCGTCCGCATCTGCCACCACCAGCGGCGTATCGGCTGACGCGCCGATCTCATCACGAACGGCTGCAAGTTTTTCCGCACTGCGCCCCGCCATCGCCCAACGAAGATCGCCAGTATAGTTTTGCGACAGATATTCGGCGACGAGACGCCCGGTATAGCCAGTAGCTCCGTAGATGATGACATCGAATTCACGGGTATCGGTCATGACAAATCTCCCAAATCAATTGCAGGCGGGCAGCCCGCTAATGGATAAGCATATGTGCGTTTTACTCTATCGCTAAACGCACGAAAAAGGGCGCCGCGTCAAACGCAGCGCCCCAACTTCGTTCAGTCTTTCGCTCTAGAAACTGAAGCCAGCGGCGATGCCGTAGCGGCGCGGTTCCAGAGTAAAGATGTTCGTGAACAGGCCCGAGGACGGGTCAGTCACATATTGACCAGTGGTCGCATTGTTATCGAAGATGTTCTGTACGAACGCCCGGATATACCAGCGATCATCAGCACCGTTCAGCCGGACCTGCGCATTGGCAATGCCATAAGGCGCAATCCGGTCAATCGGGCTGTTGAAGACCCGCGAGTACTGAGCGCCCGTGAAGGCATAGTCACCGCGAAGCACAAGGCTCATCCCGTTGTCAAAATCAGCCGTATACTGACCGCCGAAAGAGAATTTCCAGTTCGGAGCCTGTGGCAAGGTATTGCCTGTCACATCGACCTCAGCGCCCTCAGCGACGGAGAACGCCCCGAAGCTGTTGAGCAGCGGTTGAAGCGCAGCCAACGCCGGATTGAACAAGCCAATATTGCCGGCAGCGGCAGCCGACAAGGCCGAACAGAAGGCAAAAGCACCGGTTGTGTTTGTACCCGGAACCACCACAGCGCCCGGGAGACCCAAGGCACCGTTGATCGTATTGACGAAGTTATTCGCCCCAGTCGAGTTGCCAGCCTGCTGCGGAATGACTGCACAGTTCGATGCATTATCGAGGCTCTTAATGATAACCGTATCACTGCGGCCACCGGATGGATCGCGCGTGTCGATAACCTGCAGATCGCTGATGCTCGTTTCTAGAACACTCGCGCTGAAGTTGAACATCCAGGCTGGGTCAGGTGAAACAATCGCTTCCAGCTCAAGCCCGTACACTTCGGCATCGGTATTGGTGTTGATCGAAGTCCGAGCCAAAATCCGACTCAGCTGCAGTCCTCCATAATCATAATAGAAGAGCGAAGCGTTGAGCTGTACGGCGCCGCCGGCCAGTGTGTTCTTCGATCCGATCTCGAAGGCATTGATGATCTCTGGTGCAAACGTATTTGGAACGCTCGGGAACTGGGTCGGATCAACCGGCGGGTTGAGACCGCCCGATTTATAGCCACGTGACCAAGACGCATAGAGAAGATTGTCGGGAGACCACTGCCAGTCAAGCACGACACGTCCAGTAATCTCATTAAATGCGGCTGTTTCTTCACGATAGATTTGCTGTCCAGCCGTTGATGGATCGCCATCGAATACGGTGCCTAAGAACGTGTTTACATCCGTCGTTCCGACAGGAACCTGAGTAGACAGCAAAGCCGACCGCGCCCGGATGAATTTCGAGTCATCCGAATAGCGGGCCCCAACAGTCAGGCTCAGAGTATCCGTGATATCGACATAGACTTCGCCAAAGATGCCATAGGATTCGAGAGTGAAGCTATTTGTTTCACTGTTGAACATCGATGGCCCTTGATAGGTCGTCGGTATCGCAGCGACGGCAGCAGCAGCTTGCGCCGGCGTGCCTCCACCACCGAGAATGGCTGCAGCCGTTGCTGCAGCTGTACCGGCACCCGTTGCAGCACCAAGGACGGCGGCTGCGTAATCAAGCCCGAAAGCATTAACGAAATAATTGCCGCTCTGGCGATGGTTGAAATAGATGCCGCCAAGCAGGAAGTTAAAGGGGCCGTCGAAATCGGATGTCAGGATCGCTTCCATCGAATATTGCCGCGAGTCACTGGTAGACCGGTCAAACTCGATACTGCTATTGGAACAACCAGCAACATCGCCGCCAAATACGCCTGCATAATTTATATTGGCTTCGGACGTACAACCGGGGCCGGCTGCGCCCTGAGGGAACAGCGCATTAAATCCCGGTCCAGCGAACTGCGGAGATACGAAACCAGCGAAACCGCCAAAGTTAGCAATGCCCGCCCTCGCCGTTGCATCATGTGCGGGAGCTGCTGTCAGGTTGTAATCGGACCGCGTGTCGATCGTCCTTTCCTGCCAGCCGCCATTAAGGGCCAACGCGACAGGGCCAAAATCATGCTCAAGACGAGCCTGAACAAACCATTCGTCGGCAAAATAGGTTGGCGCATAATCGATGTTTACCGTTCGCACGTCTTCAGGAACGACAACGCCGCTATAGGTATCGGGCCCATACAGGCTGGTGAGCCCGAATGCTGCGAACGCCGGACTAACCGCTAATCCAAGGAACTCTTGCGATGCGAAGATCGAAGCCAGCGTTGCGTTGCCATTAACCGGCTCGGCGCGCAGTGCATTTGGCGCACAACCGAGAACACCGGTTGGGTCGCGAGCACAAAGCTGTTTCTGGATCCGCGAGCGATCATCATCTTCTTCAAAGAAGTAACCGGTAATATCGATCGTCGTATCGGGACCCGGCTCAAGCCGCAAAGACCCGCGGATGCCGTACATGTCCCGGCCATCTATGTCGGAACCATCAAACAGGTTGGTCGTATAACCATCGCGGTTCAGATAAAAACCAGCGACGCGAATACCCGCCCAATCGGAGAGCGGTACATTAACCATGCCTTCCGCGCGGATCGAGTTGTAATTGCCATATTCGAGTTCACCACTCGCAGCGAAGCCGCTCAGATCGGGCCGCGCCGTAATAGTATTAAGAACGCCGCTCGTCGCGTTACGACCGTACAATGTGCCTTGCGGGCCACGCAGAACTTCAATCCGTTCGATGTCAAAATATTCAGTTTCGAACAGGTTCGTTGAAAGGAGCGGCATGCCGTTGACGTGAATGCCAAGCGCGCTGTCACATGAGAAACCTACACAGAGATTGCCGACGCCACGAATAGCGAGGCTGGATCCGGTAAAGTTACCTTTGGAGAAGGTAATGTTAGGCAAAGTGAGCATGAGATCGCTGATATTTTCGATCTGCTGGCTTTCAAGCGCTTCCGCACTAAAGGCCGACACTGCGATCGGCACCTCGTTCAGCGATTGTGACTGGCGCTGGGCGGTAACGATGATCGGTGCGTTTGCACTACGTGCGCCATTGGCGGCATCATCAACCTGCGCCATTGCAGGCGCAACAAGCCCGGCCCCGAGTGCTGTAGCTATCAACAACTCAAACTTTTTCACGGCATTCTCTCCCCATTTTACAGGCCCGTTTTCCGGGCCTTTTTTTACGGTTTGGCTTTGCGCCAATCCCGGTTATTCACAAAGAGTGTCTGGGGGTGACATACATCGGCAGAGCTGAAATCGATCGCCAATGGCATCTTTATTAGTCCCGCAGGCACCTTCTCCGACTTATTATTTTCTTTTGAAGCTAAGCCCGGACAGAAATCGCGTCAACAGCAATTGACGTAAAGGGAACGCATAGCGGAGCTAGTGTGCATCGGTGCAACAGTCACTTTAGCGCCGATTCGGTAGATTCCGCTACGTCACACTGAGATCAAACCATCTCCGCAACTATCTTTTCGGCGATCATAATGACCGGCGCATTGGTATTGCCGCCAATAAGTGTTGGCATAACCGAGGCATCAATCACCCGAAGCCCCTCCATTCCCCGCATTTTTAACGATCCATCGAGCGGCGAGTCGTCATCTGCTCCCATCCGAACAGTGCCAACCGGGTGATAGATTGTTTCGGCAGCTTCCCTAATGTGGCTATCGATCTCCTCATCGGACGTGACATCGGGCCCTGGGACGAGTTCAGGCCCGCGAAGCGACGATAGTGCCGCCTGCCCGCAAATCGCCCGCATCATCTTCACGGATTCTCGCATCACTCGCTTGTCTTCTTCGCTGTCGAGATAATTGGGATCGATCCGCGGCGTTGCGAAAGGATCAGCGGAATGAATGCCGACCTCACCCCGGCTTTCCGGTCGCAACTGACAGGCGTGGAGGGTGAAGCCATCCTTTTTCACTTCCTGAAAGCCATGCTCGATCATGATAGCGTTCACCAGATGGAGCTGGATATCGGGCCGGTCCAGTCCGTCACGTGATTTTAGAAATCCGCCTGACTGTAAGAAATTGTCCGTGCCCGCACCCTTCCTCCGCAGAAGGAAATCAAGACCCACAAACAGCTTCTTGATTCCTGCCTGCTTAGAATGGGCAGAGAGTTTCTGAGTCATCTCATGAACGACGACCACATCGAGATGGTCCTGCAGATTTTTCCCAATTTGAGGAGAAGCATGCGTGACTTCGATACCGTGCTTTTTCAGCTCTTCTGGATCACCAATGCCCGATAGCATAAGCAGTTGCGGAGACTGAACTGCGCCGGCACAGACGATGACTTCGCGCCGTGCCTTGATGGTCCGCTTCTCTTTCCCTTTACCAGCAACCGCTTCAACACCGATCGCGCGCTTGTTCTCGACAAGGATCTTCGTCACCAGGCCGGTCGACAAAATGGCAAGATTGTCGCGTTTGCCCGCGACCGGATGGAGATAGGCGCGCGCGGCGCTAAATCGCTCCCCATCCGCGATCGTCAACTGATAGGGGCCCACGCCTTCCTGCTGTTCACCATTGAAATCATCTGTTGTCGGAAAGCCAGCCGCCGCCCCAGCTTCGATAAACTGACGATAGACGGTATCTTTTAGGGCGCCGTTGGTAACACCGAGCGGCCCGTCGCGTCCGTGATAGGCATCGTCGCCTTCGTCATATCTTTCGGCTTTTTTGAAGTAAGGGAGCACATCATCATAGGCCCAGCCGGTCAGGCCGGTCTGCCGCCATTGATCGTAATCGCGCGCATGACCGCGAATATAGATCATGCCGTTGATGCTGGACGAACCGCCCCAACCTTTGCCGCGCGGCCAATACATCTTGCGGTCATTCAGATGTTTTTGCGGTTCGGTCCAGAAGAACCAATTTTGCGGATTGGGCTCCTTAAGCAACGCCCCAACTCCGGCCGGCATCTTGATGAGCAAGCTCTTGTCTTCCTTACCCGCCTCAATAAGGCACACCGAAACTGAAGGATCGGCGGACAGACGGTTGGCCATGACACAACCGGCGCTGCCCGCACCGACGATGACATAATCGAATTCCGTGGTTTCGGTCGTCATGTTAAATGCTCCGCCCAATGACTTCTTTCATGATCTCTGACGTGCCGCCATAAATGCGCTGCACCCGCGCATCACGCCACATCCGCGCAATCGGATACTCGTTCATATAACCGGCACCGCCATGCAGCTGTAATGCGGCATCGCAGGCGCGCCATTGCAACTCGGTATGCCAAAGCTTGGCTGCCGAACCTTCATCGGCCGTCAATTCTCCGCGCAGATGCTTGGACAAAGCCCAGTCGATATGCGCCCAACCGACTTGAAGCTGCGCTGCCAAATCGGCGAGCGTGAAGCGCGTGTTCTGGAAATCGAAGATGCGTTGCCCGAAAGCCTTGCGATCCTTGGTGAAATTCACCGCTTCATCAAATGCGCGCTGCGCGCCGGCCTGAGCGCTGATCGCGATACTGAGCCTTTCTTGCGGCAGTTGGTTCATCAAATAGATAAATCCGCGACCCTCTTCTCCAAGGCAGTTGGTGATGGGAACGCGGACATCATTGAAAAACAGCTCCGACGTATCCGCAGAATGCTGGCCGATCTTGTCGAGGTTGCGGCCCCGCGCAAAGCCCTCACGATCAGCTTCGACAAGGATCAAAGACGTGCCTTTTGCGCCTTCGGCCGGATCGGTCTTGGCGACGACGATCACGACATCGGCATTCTGGCCATTGGTGATGTAGGTCTTGGAACCGTTGATCACATAGTGATTGCCATCCTTTTTCGCGGTCGTCTTGATGCCTTGCAGATCGGAGCCCGTACCCGGCTCTGTCATGGCTATGGCGGTAACCGCCTCGCCTGAAACCAGCTTGGGGATCCAATGCTGTTTTTGTTCCTCGGAGCCATAGGAAAGGAAATAATCGGCTGTGATATCGGATTGCAAAGTGATGCCTGCCGATGACCCCGCATAGGTGAGCTCCTCACCAATCACCGCATTAAAACCAAAATCGAGACCAAGCCCGCCATAAGCTTCCGGCATGGTCGGGCAGAGCAACCCCGCTTCCCCGCAAGCCGTCCAGAAACCCCGGTCAACGATCTCTTCCTTCTCCCAGCGATCGAGATGGGGATGCAGCTCCTTGTCAAAAAATTTGCGGACCTGATCGCGGAAAATCTCGTGACTTTCGTCATAGGCGGTGCGGCTGGCTGTTTGGAGCATTGAAATTTCCTTTCGTCCCGGCGGCGTTTCGCGCGAGAATCCATCCCTAGCGAACTGAACAGTTGCGATCTGTGATATGCTGGTTGACGCGAACGTCAACCTTAATGCACAAGGGATGGCGAACGCGGGGAACCGCGACTCAATAGAAAATGAGGAGAATAGAGATGGCAGCCGCCTATATAGTTGATGCAGTTCGAACAGCCGGCGGACGCCGCGGCGGCAAGCTGGCCGGGGTTCATCCGGTCGATCTCGGTGCAGCGGTTTTCGATGCCATCGCTGATCGCAATGATTTCGATCCAGCGGCGATTGAAGACGTCATCACCGGCTGCGTCATGCAGGGCGGCGAGCAAACAATGGATGTCGGCCGCAACGCCGTTCTCGCGTCGAACCTTCCCGACTCGATTCCTTCGGTTTCGATTGACCGGCAGTGCGGATCATCGCAGCAGGCCATGCAGTTTGCAGCCCAAGGCGTGATGAGCGGGACGCAAGATATCGTTCTTGCCAGCGGCATCGAAAGCATGACGCGCGTGCCCATGGGCACGACCGCGACGCTCTTCATGAAAGAAGGCCTTGGCAATTATAAGAGCCCGCGCCTCGAAGAAAAATATCCGAAGATCATGTTCAGCCAGTTCATGGGCGCTGAAATGATCGCCAAGAAGCACGGCTTCTCGCGGGGCGATCTCGATCAGTTCTCGCTGGAATCGCATCAGAAAGGCGCCCGAGCCACCGAAGCGGGCGCATTCGACAATGAGATCGTGGCAGTCGACGTGGACACGCCTGAAGGCACCGTGTCTCACAAAACCGACGAAGGTATTCGCGGCGATGCAACGTTTGAAGGCATTCAGTCAGTTAAACTGATCCAGGAAGGCGGCGTCATCACGGCCGCCAATGCGAGCCAGATTTGCGACGGCGCATCCGCCGTCCTGATCGTCAGCGAACAGGCGCTCAAGGATCACGGCCTCACCCCGCGTGCACGCATCCATAACGTGACTGTGACCGCAGGTGATCCCGTCATCATGCTCGAAGAACCGCTGTTCGCTACTGACCGCGCTTTGCAGCGCGCAGACCTGAGCATCGGCGATATCGATTTGTATGAGGTCAACGAAGCCTTTGCGCCTGTGCCGCTGGCATGGCTCAAACATACCGGTGCAGATGCCGACAAGATCAACGTTCATGGCGGCGCGATTGCGCTTGGCCACCCGCTTGGTGCCTCGGGCACAAAGTTGATGGCGACCCTGCTCAACGCTCTTGAACAGCGTGAAGGCAAATATGGCCTGCAGACAATGTGCGAAGGTGGCGGCCAGGCCAATGTCACGATCATCGAGCGAATGAACTAGTCGCTCCGATTTCCCATAGCGCCCATTTCGGATTATCCCGAATGGACGTTTCATTTGATGTCGCGCCCCAAAAGCGCACCCAACAAAGAGGATTATCATGGAACTCAATGACTCCATTTCTGCAGTCGTAACCGGCGGGGCATCGGGCCTCGGCGCGGCGACTGCCCGCCTGCTCGCATCCAAGGGCGTGAAAGTTGCGCTGTTCGATCTACAGGAAGAAAAGGGCAACGCCGTTGCTGCCGAAATCGGCGGCATTTTCTGTGAGGTCAATGTGACCGATGACGAAAGCGTCGATGCCGGTTTCGCCAAAGCGCGCGAAGCCCATGGTCAGGAACGCATCCTCATCAATTGTGCAGGCACAGGCGCGGCAATGAAAACCGCCAGCCGTTCCAAGGAAGATGGCTCGATCAAACATTATCCTGCCGATGCCTTTAACTGGCTGATCCAGATCAATCTGGTCGGCACGTTCCGCTGCATCGCCAAATCAGCAGCCGGCATGATGACACTCGAACCGCTGACCGAAGGCGGCGATCGCGGTGCCATCGTCAACACGGCTTCTGTTGCTGCTGAAGACGGCCAGATGGGCCAAGTTGCCTATTCCGCATCCAAGGCAGGCGTTGTCGGAATGACTTTGCCAATCGCTCGTGATCTTATGCGCGAAAATATCCGCATCAACACGATCCTGCCCGGCATTTTTGATACGCCGCTCCTCATGGGTGCACCTCAGAATGTCCGTGATGCTCTTTCCGCGTCAGTGCCTTTTCCGAAGCGCCTCGGCCAACCGGAAGAATATGCTAATCTCGCGCTCGCAATGATCGAGAATGGCTATTTCAACGGAGAAGACGTCCGTCTCGACGGCGCTATTCGCATGGCCCCGAGATAAGCGCTCCGGCCAGTATTGCATAAGGAAAAGGCGGGCTTCGGCTCGCCTTTTCTTTTGCCTGAGCCCCAGTTCCGATCAGGAAGTCGTATAGCGAAGCGGCAGCGTCTTCAGGCCGCCGACAAAGCTGGAATTGGCGCGTTTCGGTTCGCCCGCCAGCTCGACCGTTTCGAGCCGGTCAAGCAGCTCGTTAAACAGGGCTCGCATTTCCAACCGGGCAAGATGAAGACCCAGACACTGATGTGCCCCCGCCCCGAATGCCAGATGGCGATTGGGCGACCGGCTGGCATCGAATGCTCGCGGATTTTCAAAGACACGCTCATCATGATTGGCCGAGACATAGTTGATCATCAGCCAGTCGCCCTTTGCGATCTTCTGACCACCAATTTCGACATCTTCCGCTGCCGTGCGCATGAAATGCTGGACCGGGCTCGTCCAACGGATCGCCTCTTCAACGATACCGGGAAGCAGATCGCGGTCTGCCTTTAACCGCGCGAACTGCTCGGGGTCATTGGCCAGTGCCATCATCGCGCCAGCGGTCGAGGCTGAGGTGGTGTCATGCCCTGCGCTCGCGACGATGATGTAATAGCCCGCCATATCCCGGTCGTTGAGATAGTCTCCATCGACCTTTGCGTTGGCGATCACACTCGCGACATCGTCCGTCGGATTGGCGCGTTTCTCTTCTGTCAGCTTGACGAAATAGGCTTCAAAATCGGCAACGGCACCGACCACAAGCTGCATGATCTGTTCGGGCGCCATATCAGCCATGCCCGTTTTGTTGAGGTCTTCATCCTGCCCGCCGAACATCTGTTGGGTCAGGAAAAGCATGCGCTGCTCATCCGCCTCCGGAACGCCCAAAATCTGCATCACGACATGGAGCGGATACGGCGCCGAAACCAAGGGCACAAAATCGCCTTCTCCGTTATTCTCCGCTGCCGACGCCAATAGCCGATCAACCGTCTTTACCGCCAGCTCACCAATCTCCGCCTCCATCAGCTTGAGATTTTTCGGCATGAACCAGTCCTGCGTCAACCGCCGGTATTTGGGATGAACCGGTGCATCAAGCGCAACCAGAGAATTGACGAGATGGGGGCTGCCGCCCGTGATCTCTTTGATCAATTCATCGCCCGCCTTGATGCCGAAAACGACGCCGCGAGGATTGTTCAGAAAGGTTCTATTGTCCTTGCTGATCCGCATCACATCGTCATAGCGCGTCACCAGCCAGAATGGATCGTGCAGCTCATCATTCTCAATCCGGACGACCGGCATGTCGTTACGCAGCACTTCAAACGTATCGAGCAGACTATCCCACTGGGCATAGGCTTTGGGATCGATAACCGTGTTTGCAATTTCGGCCGGTGCGACGGGGATATGCTGCGGGGCTGTTGCCATGGATATGTCTTCCTCAATCTCTCTATTGCTTCACATCTTTCCAATATTCGTCACGCAGCAGGCGCTTGTAGAGCTTGCCCGTCGGATGACGGGGAAGCTCCTCCAGAAAGTCCACTTGGCGCGGAATTTTCACGCCTGACAGATGATGCCGCAGCCAGGCGATCAGTTCCTCGCCGAAGTCGGGCGTGGCATCCGCCATATCCAGCGGCTGGATAATCGCGACAACCCGCTCGCCCATATCCTCGTCCGGCGCTCCAATCACGGCAGCATCAGCGACCTTGTCATGCGTTATCAGGAGGTTTTCAATCTCCTGAGGATACACATTCACGCCGCCGGTAATGATCATGAAGCTCTTGCGATCAGTAAGGTACAGGAACCCGTCTTCATCGACCCAGCCAACATCACCAAGCGTCGTCCAGCCTTGCTTGTTCGTCGCATCCGACGTTTTTTCGGGATCGTTATGATATTTGAACGCCGCGCCGCCTTCGAAATAGATGGTGCCTTCGGTACGCGGTGGAACCTCATTGCCCTCCTCATCGCAGATGCGGATGATGCCAATCATGGCCGTTCCGACCGAGCCTTTATGAGTCAGCCAGTTTTCGGAATCGATAAAGGTGAAACCGTTACCCTCGCTGCCGGCATAATATTCCTTGAGCACAGGGCCCCACCAGTCGATCATCTTCTCCTTGATTGGAACCGGACAGGGTGCAGCGGCATGGACGGCGCATCTGAGTGACGAGACATCGTAGCTCTCACGCACCTCAGCGGGCAGTTTGAGCATCCGCACGAAATGTGTCGGCACCCATTGGCTGATATCCACTTTGTGCTTCTCGATCAGCGCCAGCGCATTTTCCGGATCGAATTTCTCCATGACGATCACGGTGCCGCCAATTTTGTGCACGGTCAGGCACCAGCGAAGCGGAGCGGCATGATAAAGCGGCGCTGGGGAAAGATAGATACTGTCTTCTCTGAACCCAAAGACGCCCATCGACAGCATGATCAGCGAATTGGATTCCGCAATCCCCGGATTCTCAGGCAAGGGAAAACGGACACCCTTGGGCTGGCCAGTCGTGCCTGAACTATAGAGCATATCGATACCGGCCCGTTCATCGGCGATTGGCGTGACCGGCAGGCCTTCGAGAGCCGCATCGAGATTGCGATAGCCCGCATGTTCGCCCTCGACGATGAAGCGTTCGAGCGGCGGTCCAAAATCGGCGAGCTGATCCAGCGCCGAGCCGATATAGTCTGACGCAAACAGAACCTTGGCCCCGCTATCCTCCAGGATATAGGCGATTTCCGGCGCGGTCAGGCGGCAAGAGATGGCGACATAGATCTGGCCAGCGCGCTGCGCTGCCCAAGCAATATCAAAAAACCTCGCCCGATTATCCATGCAGATCGCAATGGGATCGCCATGCCCAAGGCCAAGCTCACGAAACAGGTGCGCAATCTGGTTTGAATTTTTGTCGAGCTGGCCAAAGCTCACCGTCTCTCCGGTAGATGCCATGATGATGGCCGGTTTATCGGGGTGATTTTGGGCATGAACGCTGGGGTGCATCGGGGCCTCTCCATTTCCTCATTTTTTTCAAGGTTACGCGAACGGAAAGCGGAAAGCGAGAGGCTGATTTTCGGAGAATGCGGTTTAGAAAAAAGCGAAACTCAACCCCGCCCAAAATGTTCGCGGCGTAGCTCGTTCGATTAAGCCAGCTCCCGATATTCCCGCCTCAACGCGCGCGTTGAAGATATTCTCCGCGCGCAGTTCCGCCTTTAGCGGGCCATATAGAGGAAACAGCGCGCGGGCGCCCACAGTCAGGGCATCGTTCAATGGCCGCACGTTGAGGTCATCTTCGAAACGGCCGCCGATATAGCGCAGTGTGATGGCCGCTTCGCCGCCCAGATCGCGCGAATATGCAAGGGTCGCCGACCCATTGTGCCTTGCGACCTGAACCGGCCGCAGACCGTCCAGCGCGGCTGCGGCGCCTGAAGATTCCACCTCGGCATCGGTATAGGCATAAGAAAGTGCGATGCTCCATTCGGCAAAACGCGCCCGCGCATCGAGCTCGAAGCCGACCGCCTCAATCGCGTCGAGATTCTGCCGCTGTCTGGCGAGTCCACCGTTCGGGACGAATCCGACACCCGGGAAGAAACCCGGCCCCTGCCCCACAGTAACATTCGCTATCGCATCTTCGAGCCGATTGTAAAAAATCGTTCCGCTCAGATCGAGAATCGAAGCCGGCGAATAGTCCACACCTATTTCAACACCATCCAGGCTTTCTGGGCGCAGCGCCGCATTTGCGCCGGTGACGTCACTACCGACGCGAAACGGACGGAACAGCTCGTTGAGGGTCGGTAGACGCCAGCCAGTATATCCGGCGGCTCTAATCGTCAGTGGATTCTCGGGCTGCCAGGCCAATCCTGCACGGCCGGTAAATCGCCAGTCGCCGCGATCTTCGTACAAGGTCTGGTCGTTAAGCGGTCCGCCCAGATCGCCCTGACGGAAAAAGCCGTTCTCAATCCACCAGCGATCAACCCGGCCGCTACCGGTCAGCGTCAGGCCGGGCGCAGCGCGCGCCGTGAGTTCGGCAAAGCCGCCTACCGTTCGTGTCACACCGCCTGCTTCGCGCTCACGGGTCGGCACACCGGCAACAAAGAAAAACCGTTCCTTTGTCTGCCCCTCGGTTTCCCGAAAATCGCCGCCGAGGCGAAGCTCGACCGCATCACCGGGAAGCGCAGGGCGAATTTCAAATCGGCCGCCATAGCCCGTTGAGGGAACGCTATACTGGTCGAGCACCTGATCCGCAGTGGTTCGGGCAGCATCGACGCGCGCGAAACTGCTCCGAAATCCGCGATCCTGATAATAGAACAGGGCTTCCCATTGCCAATCGCCCCGTCCGATCAGCCTGACGCTACCGTCGATGCCGCGCGTCCGGTTCCCGCTAAAAGGAATGCCGCGGCTGCGTTCATCCTGAAAAAAGCGAGCGCCAACCTGTATCTCCGTACTGCCAATCGGCGCTGCAAAACGGGCTGCGCCGCCATATTGCTCATAGTCCGCGGCCTCATCGATGGGACCGCGTTGAGAGGCAATAACCGGAATGAATCCATCACCGCTCGCATAATGAGCAGACACATCGAGAAGCGAATTCTCGCCTGGAGGCAGCATTACGCCAAAGCCCATATCGGTCGCACCCCGGCTGCCATAGGCAAGGTTGGCACGCGCAGGTTGGAAATTCTCGATCGACAGGCTTTCAAGTTCAATCGTACCGGCCAGTGCGCCGGGGCCGAAGACACCGCTGCCTCCGCCTCGCGTAACGCGGACCCGGCCGAGATTTTGGGCATCATAGGCAGGCCAGCTAATCCAGCCGCCAAAGGGGTCACTTTGCGGAATACCATCAAGGATCAGCAAGGCACGGCTCGAGGCGTTCCCACCTAATCCACGAAGCGTCGCGCCTTGGCTGGTTGGGTTTGCAGACCGCGAGTCTGACACGCGGAAGAGCTGGAATCCCGACACCTGGCCAAGGATATTCTCCAGCCGGCCACTCGGATCACGCGCAATATCTTCCGCGCCGATCTCTACGACATTGAAAGCCACCTCACCGACCGGATCTTCGAGCCCGCTTGCCGTCACGATAATGGGCTGGCTCTGGGCCAGCGCAGGAGAAGCCGTCGCGGCAAGGAGCAAGGCAATGAATCTACGCATGAAGATTACTCAAACAGGGACGTGCGCAAAGCGCTAGTCAATATGGTCCGGATGCGCCGCCTGAAAGGCCGCCAGCGCATTGGCTTTAGCATCATAGTCTACCAATGCAGGGAAATCGTCGAGAGAAATCTCGAACCGCCGGGCATTATACATTTGCGGCACGAGACAAAGATCGGCGATACCCGGCAGGTCCCCGGACAGATATTCACCCCCGTGGCGGATCGCAAGCTGCTCGAGAGCGGTAAAGCCCTCCCGCACCCAATGCGCATACCAGCGCGCGCGCGTTTCTTTATCGTGCCCCAGATTGTCGGTCAGATAATGGAGGACGCGTAGATTGTTGAGCGGATGGATATCGCTCGCCACGACCTGCGCCATGGAGCGGACATGCGCGGCGGCGATAGGATCAGCAGGGGCGAGCGGCGGATCTGGATAAACCGCGTTCAGATAGTTGACGATGCTCAGTGACTGGGTGAGCTGCGCGCCATCAATCTCCAGCATCGGAACGAAGCCTTGCGGATTGCGCGCGCGATACTCTGCACTCTTCTGGCCATTCTCGACCAGATTCACCGCAACTCGCTCATATTCAAGCCCTTTGAGATTGAGCGCGATGCGGACGCGGTAGCTCGCTGACGAGCGGAAATAGTCATAGAGGCGGATCATGAGGCGCTCCTCACAGCTTTATGTTGGGCGATCTCCGCCCGGATTTCATCGCCATGCTGATCGAGCAGCGGTGCCGGGGAGATATCAGCATCGGGCCGGGCGCTGAAGCGAACCGGCGGCTGCATCTCGATATATCCGCCCTCAGTCGGGTGCTCACGCCGCTTGAAAAAGCCAGTTGCCTTCAAGTGTGGATCCTCAAATATATCGGCAACGTCGCGGCACGGCATGCACGGGATGCGGACTTCATTGAGGAGTTCTGTCCATTCATCACTGGTCTTTGCCGGCGTAAGCTCGGCGATCCGCTTAAACATTTCCGGTTGGTGACGGAAGCGGCCAATCGGTGTGTCATACGGCTCTCGTTCGACAAGTTTCGGTTCGCCGAGGACGGTCAACAGCTTTCCCCAATCCGCATCAGAATAGGGCACGATGGCAACATGGCCATCGGCCGTTGGGAACGGTTGCCGGGTCGGCTCGGCCTGACGCTTATAGACGATGGATTCGACCGGTGGGTCGAAAGTCGCGCCGTACAAATGCTCCTCGAGAGAGAAATGCGTAAAACTCTCAAACATCGGGACTTCCACGAACTGGCCTTCACCAGTGCGAAGTTGATGGATGACGGCGGCGAGCACAGCATAGGCGGCATGGAGCCCGGATACCTTGTCGGCAATCGCGGCGGGCACGAAGCGCGGAGCAGGATTGCCATCGGCGCGGGGCGGCATTGATGTCATGCCGCTCGCCGCCTGGATCACATCATCATAAGCTTGGAGCGGGGAATAGGGGCCGTCGGATCCGAAGCCCGTACAGTGCGCATAAACGATATTGGGAGCAATCGCCCGAACCGCATCATAATCAAATCCCAATTTGGCGATGGGATGCGCGCGGACATTATGAATGAACACATCTGCGGTTGCGAGCAGGTCTCGCATAACAGCCTGATCCTCTTCGCTCTTGAGATCGAGAACGATCGAACGTTTGCCGCGATTGAGAGTCATGTGGCAGGCACCCATGCCGGGCGTATGTGCTGGCTTGCCCGCGCTGCGGAACTGGTCGCCCGTCGGCGCTTCGACCTTGATCACATCTGCTCCGCAGTCCGCCAATGTCTGGGTAGCATAGGGCCCAAAAATTACGCTCGTCATGTCAACGATACGGATACCCTCAAGCAGTTTCGGATTGTTCATATACGACTCCATTTTATGAGCTGCATATCTGAGCCGGAAACAAACCGCCATGGCTTGGCTTTGCCAGCCTTCCAGGCAGCCGTTGGAAGTATAAGTCCCTTTTCTCACAAGAGATTCTAATAGAATTTCGCGCAATATTATTGGTTCGAATATGTCGAAATCTCTAGCAATGATTTATTAACCAATTGAATAAAAAGAACATAATTCCAGTTTTATTGGAACTTTTTCATATTGAATTGGTTGATGCAGGTGAATACTTGTTGAAGCCAATTTAAGGAATGAGGAATGTTGAGCGATACTGGCTTTACTGAATTCACCACAATTTCACTTTCCGGAACCCCCCCGGAATCGGATGATCGCCGTGATGCTCAGCGCTATATGAGCGTGCTGCAGGCCGGCAAGATCATCACAGACACGATTCACGAATTGTGCCTGATCCGGAACATCTCATCCAAAGGCGTCATGGCGGAGATATTTGCGCCGATCGACACTGACGTGCCTGTTGAAATCGAGTTCAAGGCCGGTGCAAAAGTCCGCGGCATGGTGCGCTGGGTGAAAGATGGCCGCGCGGGCATAGAGTTTGACGAGCAGATCGATGTGCACACCATATTGGCGCCGCATGGCGGCCGCATGGCGGCGCGCGCGCCCCGGCTCAACATCGACGGGATGGCGCGCATCACTATGGGAGATATCCGCGAAAGGCTGCAGGTTTTTGATATCTCCCAAGGCGGCGTGAAAGTCGATGCTGGTTTGACGCTCGAATCTGGCATGGATGTTGTTGTCGAGATTGAAGGCCTTCCCGTACGTACCAGCGTCGTTCGTTGGGTCCGCGGGCCGCATGCCGGCATATCATTCAATCGCGTTATGCCGCTCGACCAAGTGGCCTATTGGGCAGCGCAGCAGGGTAGTAGGGATGATGGGTTAGAATCGGGCAACAAGAAGCAAGCCATAAGCGGCTAGGCCGAACTCAGGGCGACTGTTTCGCCCTCATAGTCCGGCAATATCAAGTCCTCGTCATCCGGCTGCCATTGTTGCAGCTTGATCATAGCGGCTCCGAACAAGGTCGATCCAAGGTGGCGAGACAGCCATGCCTGTAGATTCGGCGCCGCCTGCGCATCGAACCATTGTTGATCAGTAGCGGCGAACTGCCGGACAAAAGGAAATAGCGCGATATCAGCAAACGCGCGCTCGTCGCCGAACATATTGCGGCGGCCTGCCAGGCGCTGATCAAGGCCTGCCAATATCATCATTCCGGCATCGCGATGTTCAATTGGATCGCAATCATGGCGGTTGGCATATTTGTAGCGATCAAGATGGTGTTTGAATGGCCCGTCATTTTGGGCGATCAACGCCTCCCGGTCCCCCGTTTCATCCTCAAGCCAGCCTTCCGGGTCATGATTGCCCAGCGTCCAGCGCATGATATCGACGCTCTGATCGATCACCGCGCCGTCTGGCAAAACCAGAACCGGAACCGTCGCCTTGGGCGATGCAGCGATCATCGCATCAGGCTTGTCGCGGAGCAGTATCTCGCGAACCAGGCAACGCTGTCCACTAACAAGCAGCGCCATGCGCGCGCGCATCGCAAAGGGACAGCGACGAAAACTATAGAGGATCGGCAGGTCAGCCATCATCAGGCGGTTCCACCCCAACATGCATATCCCCGCGTGCCTCGGCCAACGCGCTCTGACGTTGGCGTTCGGCATAACCGCGGCGCTGCTCTTCGGTCCGCGTCCCATGGCATGCCGGGCAGCTGATCCCTTCCTCATAGAGCGGCGATGTCTGATCTAGTTCACTGATTGGCATTCGGCATGCCCGGCATAGCGCATGGCTGCCGCGTTCCAGCCCATGGGTCACGGTCACGCGCTCATCAAACACAAAACATTCGCCATTCCAACGGCTCTCGTCCGGATCGATTTTTTCCAGATATTTGAGGATCCCGCCTTTGAGGTGATACACCTCATCCAGCCCTTCCGCCTTGAGCAGAGCCGTTGCCTTTTCGCAGCGTATGCCGCCCGTGCAGAACATGGCGATGCGCGGCTTCTCCCGGCCTTCCAGTAGCCTTTCCCTATTGTCCCGGAACCATGCCGGAAAATCCCGAAAGCTAGGCGTTTTGGGGTCGATGGCATTCTCGAAAGTGCCCGCCGCCACTTCATATGCGTTGCGGGTATCGATCAGTATTATGTCAGGATCGGCAATCAGCGCGTTCCAGTCTTCGGGCGATACATAGGCACCAACATCGCGCACCGGGTCAATATCGGGCTCCCCCATCGTCACGATCTCGCGCTTGACCCGCACCTTCATCCGATAGAACGGCATTTCGGCGGTGTCCGAATATTTGACTTCTATCTCCGCGCAACCGGGGAGTGATCTGATATGCGCGAGGATGGCCTTAATAGCATTGGCTGGTCCAGCGATCGTTCCGTTGATACCTTCGGGCGCGAGCAGGATCGTACCCTTGATACCGGCCTCGCTGCAGAGGGCCTGCAAATCAGACTGCAAAGCATCGCAATCCTCAAAAGGCGTAAAGCGATAAAGCGCAGCGACGCGGATGATGTGAGCTGGATCAGTCATGGCCCCATCAACAGCGCGATTGTGTCTGAGACGCAAGAGTTTTTGCTCGGGCGAATCTGAGCATGGCAACGGAACGCATCACCTTGACTACGACTCTAGGCAGCGACCAGCATCCCGTTCACTTCATCCTTCAGCTCAAGCCGGCGCTTTCTGAGATCGATCGTGCGCTCATCCGTGGCCGCTTCCACGCCGCTTTCGATCCTGTGAATCTCGCGATTGATCAGATGATATTCCTCCGCAAGCTTTGCGAAATGGCCGTTGGTCATTTTCAACGCATGAAGCTTTTCGACATGGTCTGGAAATTCTTCGGCCAGTTCATGGGGAACGTGCGACATAGATAGACTCTCCTATTGGTTTCCGACGAGCGCTTGTTCGTCTGGCACCTTTCTAGCGTTAGCTTTCGAGAACCGGTTTGATCCGTGTCAAACGCAAAAAAGCCCCGCTGATGAAAGCGAGGCGTGGAATAATGGGTTTAACCGAATATGTTGGTTGCGGGGGTTGGATTTGAACCAACGACCTTCAGGTTATGAGCCTGACGAGCTACCGGGCTGCTCCACCCCGCGCCAACTATGGGCCGGTGAGGCCAAAAGCCTTTGATCATCGTAAATGGGTTTCCCTGACCTTTTTCCTACGCCAGCTTCAAAGCCTGGCGGCGACCTACTCTTCCGCGTCTTAAGACGAAGTACCATCGGCGCAATCAGGTTTCACGGCCGAGTTCGGGATGGGATCGGGTGGGTCACTGACGCCATAGCCACCAAGCTATGAGGCCGGCGTAGAAAAGGGAAAGAAATCGATACCCGTCATGGGCTGCGACTAAGATTATCCGAACAATCGCGGACAATGCACGGCACTGTCGTTGATGGTGGGACTCTCGAAGTGTAATAAGAGCGATTAGTACCGGTCAGCTTCACGCATTACTGCGCTTCCACACCCGGCCTATCAACGTGGTGGTCTTCCACGGCTCGATGATATCTTATCTTGAGGGAGGCTTCCCGCTTAGATGCTTTCAGCGGTTATCCCGTCCATGCATAGCTACCCTGCTGCACCGCTGGCGCGATGACAGGTCCACCAGAGGCATGTTCACCCCGGTCCTCTCGTACTAGGGGCAACTCCTCTCAAATATCGACGCCCACGGCAGATAGGGACCAAACTGTCTCGCGACGTTCTGAACCCAGCTCACGTACCACTTTAATTGGCGAACAGCCAAACCCTTGGGACCTGCTCCAGCCCCAGGATGTGATGAGCCGACATCGAGGTGCCAAACAACCCCGTCGATATGAGCTCTTGGGGGTTATCAGCCTGTTATCCCCGGCGTACCTTTTATCCGTTGAGCGATGGCCCTTCCACGAGGGACCACCGGATCACTATGACCGACTTTCGTCTCTGCTCGACCTGTCGGTCTCGCAGTCAGGCAGGCTTATGCCATTGCACTCTCGCAGACGGTTTCCAACCGTCCTGAGCCTACCATCGCGCGCCTCCGTTACTCTTTAGGAGGCGACCGCCCCAGTCAAACTACCCGCCACAGAGGGTCCCTGAACCGGTTTCACGGTTCTAGGTTAGACATCAAAAAACAATAGGGTGGTATTTCACTGGTCGGCTCCACTCGGACTGGCGCCCAAGTTTCAAAGCCTCCCACCTATTCTACACAATTCTTTTCTAATGCCACTCTGAAGCTGCAGTAAAGGTGCACGGGGTCTTTCCGTCTAACCGCGGGTACTCCGCATCTTCACGGAGAATTCAATTTCGCTGAGTTGGTGTTGGAGACAGTGGGGAAGTCGTTACGCCATTCGTGCAGGTCGGAACTTACCCGACAAGGAATTTCGCTACCTTAGGACCGTTATAGT